>ERZ773028.1-NODE-1-length-414623-cov-9.884439_pt1 | contig 414623 bp, 330 predicted proteins | sample MGYA00511123_ERZ773028 | MGnify/ENA primary metagenome ERZ773028 (study PRJEB29015, sample SAMEA2738134) | human oral metagenome | biome: human oral; feature: human-associated habitat; material: saliva | place: China | collected 2206 ... | reverse complement strand
CCATAGTACGAGAGGACCTGGGTGGACGAACCTCTGGTATGCCAGTTGTCACGCCAGTGGCACGGCTGGTTAGCTACGTTCGGAGGGGATAACCGCTGAAAGCATCTAAGCGGGAAGCCCTCTCCCAGATAAGGATTCCTTCCCACCTCGAGTGGGTGAAGCCTCCCCGCCAGAACACGGGGTCGATAGGCCGGACGTGGAAGCATGGCGACATGCGCAGCCGACCGGTACTAACAGGCGACGGCAAACACACGCATCACACACTCCTTACTGCAGCCTGCGATCCTTGACGACACAAGGAACAGCGGATTCACACGCGATCACACGCGGCGTCCACCATCCGGTCCCCCGACAACCACACACCCCCCCACCACCCGGTGGGGACGCATAACAGAAAGACTTGTGGCGGCCATGGCCCAGGGGAAACGCCCAGCACCATTCCGAACCTGGAAGCTAAGACCTGGCACGGCGATGATACTCCACCCGACAGGGTGCGGGAAAGTAGCACGCCGCCACACCACAACGCGGAAGCCCCTCCCGGCGAACAACCCGGAAGGGGCCTCCCCTTATACCCGCCCCCCTCGCAACAGCGTAAGACGACAACCAACAACACCGACAACCACAAAAACAACCACACACACAACCGCCCGATCCTCCGTCCGCACATCCATCCAGCGCAAAAACGTACAAGATATACATCTCTATGTCGTGCGATGACGCACATCATATTCCTGCGGACGATGACCTGTTAATTCTGTCTCTTGTTCGATCTCCCGTTCAGTCGTTTGTGACGACGGCTCCGAAAGGCCAGGCAGCCAGGGCGGCTAGCTTCATCGATTGCCGTCCAAACGGTATGCCGATGATGGTGATGTAATTCAGCAAGGCAAAAACGACATAAGCGGAAGCAAGCTCCCATCCGAAGAAAATCAGCCAAAGGATATTAAAGAAGATCGTATTCTGGGAAAGGCGGACGCTTTTTCCGAATGGAGCGAGGGTCAATCCCGCGAATTTGAAGCATTGAACGCCTACCGGTACGCCGATAATGGTGATGCAGAAGGCGATTCCAAGCAAGGACCAAACAAGAGCCGTGATGAGGCCACCCAAAAGAAGCCAGATCAGATTTCCAAGGAAGCGCATTATATCCTCCGTTTGTCTTAGGGACATTGAGCGATGTCTAAAAGTCAGAGAGTCAGCGCTGTGGACCGACTCTTGGGCCTGCATCAGAAATTATCTTGATACCGTTGGTATTGGATTGTACCAGAGAACTTCCACCGGAGGAGAGTTTCAGCGGAGGAGGATCAATCATCTCGGAAGATTTGTGTCGGCAAATGATTCATGTCGCCCGAGGGTGGATTGGGCAATAAGGTGCTTGGGCAATAAGGGGATTGAGCGATAAGGTGTTTAGACAATACGCGGATTGGGTAACACGCGGATCTCCACGAAGCATGAATCCTGGACGAGAATTGCGGCCTGAATAAGATAAGCCCCAGCCGATTGAACAGCCGGGGCCCATTTTTCAATTGCTAATTTTTCAATCCAAAGATCATCCTCGCTTCACCGGGCTTCGGACTCTCATCTGGCTCTGAACTTTCACCAGGGTCTGAACTTTCACCAGGGTCTGAACTCTCACTAGGATCCGGATTTTCATCAGGCTCTGGCATACTATTGGGTTATATTATTGGTTTGTCGTGTCCCGCAGTCGTTGTTGGACCATACGGTCACTTGCCTTTTGTCAGATCGTAAACGGTAGTTCCGTTGACGGTCTTGGCGGTGAAATTCTTCGCGACCCAGGCAGCGATGGCGGAAGCTGAGGATGAACCGCCGTTCTGCTGTCCTCCCATGCCTCCACCTGCGATGAAGTAGTGGATCAATCCTTGTGAGACGTACTCTTTGAATTGAGCCAGGGTGGGATAGTTATCGGATCCGTTGAATCCGCCTATCGCCATCACCGCTTCTTCGCTGGCCAGCTGATAACCGGCCGCTGATTGGGACCCCACGGTCGCGGCGACCCATCGGTAAGAGGAGGCGTTCTTCTTGAGCATGGACACGAGCGTGCTGTTGGTCGAAGCTCCTTGTCCGCCCATAAGACCGTCGTTCAGGCCGCCTCCCATTCCATCCTTTGCACTCTCACGGGGACCAAATCCGAAACGATTGCCTTGGCTGCCTTGGTTCCCCTGGGATCCTTGGGCGCCCTGAAGCCCTTGTAAGCCTTGGGAATTCATGTCCGAGCCACCATCAGGACCGCCGGTCCCTGATTCACCTGATTCAGGGGACGAAGACATTCCTTGCTGTCCGTTTTGAGAAGGCGGCTGTCCTTGTCCGAATCCCCGCCCTTGCGGCATTTGATTCCCCTGCTGCAGTTGTTGTCTTTGCTGCATTTGCTGCCCTTGGGCATTCTGAGAGTTCTGGGAATTGTTTCCGGGAAGTGATGGGCGAGAGCCAATCGAACCGTCAGAGCCCATCATGCCTTTTCCTTGAGGTCCGCCCATGATGCCACCAAAGCCACCAGCTGTTTGAGGACCAGCCGTCGGCATTGATCCCTGATGACCGGTGGAAATGGTCGCCAGAGTCCACGCGGTCGGTCCGGCGAAGACGGCGAAGGCGGAAAGGACGAGGGCGAAGCTGATGATGCCTTTAGCCGCAAGGCCGACGGGGCTTGAGGATCCTGTGGATTTCGAGGATTCTGAGGCTCCGGAGAGTCTGGAGGACTCCGAAAGGCCTGAAAGTCCTGAGGACCTTGCAGGACCAGAAAGGTCGCGGGCTTGGGCGGGTGCAGCAGCCCTGTTTCGATGAATCAGATGAGCGAGTCCAGGAAGAATCAGGAGGATCCCTCCAAGGATTCCGCAGATCAGGATGGCCGTGGCAAGGGCGGAGTAGCCGTTCGCGGAAGAGACCAGCTTATGAGACCAGAGTGAGGTAAGGATCGCCAGGCCGCCTGCTGTCAGCGGAGCCCAAGCCGTGGACCTGCGTGACCAGAGCCCCACGATGGCGATGGCGGTCAGGACGGCGATGGCCGGAGCTAGCGCGACCGTATAGTAAGCGTGGAAAATCCCGGACATGAAACTGAAAGTCAGCCAGGTGACCAGGAGCCAGCCGCCGAAAATCAGGGTCGAAGCCCGGCGAAGGCTGGTCTGCTTGCTCTTCCGGCTGAGAATCAGGCCGATGACCAGGCCAGCGAGGGCGAAGAGGGCCAGCCAGGTGATTTGCCCGGCGAATTCAGAGCCGAACAGGCGGGTCCAACCGGTTTCGCCCCACATGCCTCCTTTACTGCCCATGGTGCCGTTGGCTCCCATGGTGCCGGCGCCGCCAGCAGGAGCTTCGGTTCCCATGCCGTGGCCGGAGGCTTCGAGCCCGGTCCCATTCGCCCCGGCTCCATTCCGCCCGTCGCCGGGAACGACGGACCCTGTTTCATTTCCGGTCAGACGCCCGAAACCATTATAACCGAAGGTCAGTTCCAGGAAGGAGTTGTTTTGCGACCCACCGATATAAGGACGATCCGAGGCGGGAACGATGACGGTGAGCAGAACCCACCAGCCGGCGGAGATGATCATAGAGACGATCGCGGCCAGACTATCAAGGATTCTTCGGCCGATTTTGGTGGGAGAGGCGAGGAGGAAGGCGACCGCGATTCCAGGGAGGATCAGCATGACTTGCAGCTGCTTGGTCAGGAATCCGAAGCCGACGAACATGCCGGCGAGGATCATCCACCTGGTCCGCGCCCGATTTCCTTTACGACTGGTATCCAGTTCCAAAGACCGCATGACCGCATAGCAGGCGGCGACCATCAGCAAGACCAGCAGGGCGTCAGGATTGTTGAAACGGAACATGAGGGCGGTGACCGGGGTCGTGATGAAGGAAGCTCCAGCGATGATTCCGGCCCAGTTGCCCCAGTATCGGCGTACCAGAGCGTAAATCAGGTAGGTGGTCGTCACGCCCATCAAGGCTTGCGGGAGAAGAATCGCGAAAGAGTTGAGTCCGAAAAGACGCACCGAAAGGGCCATGAACCAGAGCGAGGCGGGTGGCTTATCCACGGTGATGGCGTTCCCCGAGTCGAGCGATCCCCACAGGAAGGCTTTCCAGCTCTTCGACCCGGCTTGGGCTGCGGCCGAGTAGAATTCGTTCGCATAACCGGAAGCCGTCAGATTGATGAAGAAGACGCAAGCGGCCGCGATGAGCAGCAGGCCGACCGCAGCCCAATCAGTCGCTCGTCTTTTAGGGAGGAGGAAACGGTTGGCGTTGGTCAGGCCGTTTTCCCTTTGAGTTCTTCGAATTCTTTGAAGAGCTCTTTGAGGTTGTTGGACCGATGAGGTCATGATGGTTCCTTTCCTTTCCGAAGGCAAGACTTGGATGATGAAGTCGAGCGCTATACCGTATAGCTCAACTTGCGCGGAATCAGGGCCCTGCGGAAATCGGAGAGGGGAGCCGGCGCTGGATTCGCGCTGGCGCCTGCGCCCGCCTTCGCCGTAGCATTCGCTCCGGTCTTCGCTCTGGCATTCTCCTTTTCGCCTGTGCCCTCCGAAGAGAGCGAATTCAGGGTTCTGCGCATCCGGGCCATCCCTTGAAGGTCTTTGACTGCGGTGTCGAAGATGTCTACTGTGGACCCCGCATCCTCCACCCAGCGGACCGGAATCTCTCGCAGCCGCAGGCCTTGGTACTGAGCCAAAAGAAGGAGCTCGGTGTCGAAGAACCAGGCGTCATCCTGAATCAGGGGCAACAGTTTCCGCGCGGTTTCAAGCCTCAGGGCTTTAAACCCGCATTGGGCATCATGGAAACGGGCCCGGCAGTAGGTCCGCAGCAGCAGGTTATAAGAGCGGGAAATGAACTCGCGCTTGATCGAGCGCCGAATCCGGGACTGGGGCAGCAGGCGGGACCCAATCGCCAGATCGGCCTGGTTGTCCAGCAAAGGCAGAATCAGGCCGTCAAGATTGGTCAGGCTGGTGGAAAGATCCACATCCATGTAAGCGGCGACCCGGGCTTGCGACTGGCCCCAAGCCGTTTTGAGCGCGCGTCCACGCCCCTTCTCGTCAAGGTGAATGGCCCTGATAGAGCCGGGGAAATCCTCGCAGAGCTTGGCCGCAATCGCCCAAGTGAAATCCGTGCTGGCGTTATCGGCTATGACGATGTTCCAGGTGAAAGCGGCCCTGGTCCCATCGGCGACAGGGGCTCCGAACTCGTTCGTGCGCCCGAGGAGATAGGAGGCGAGGAGCCGGACCGAATCGTCCAATTCCTCCTCTTCGTTATAGACCGGGATGACCAGGTCCACATCCACCCGTTTGGGGCGGGCCCAGCTGATGATGCCTCCCTCGCTTTCGGTATGTGCAACGTTTTCCGTGGCGCTGTCGATGACAGTCATGATTTCCTCCAATCAGTCAGTGGCCGGGTGGGAAACGCGGCCGGAATCCAACGGAATTGATTTTGATTTAAGGCCCCTTACCTACGTGACTGGTCCCAAGCCCGTAGGAAGGGACGGTGAATCCGGTCGGCTTTTTCTGGATTTTTCTCGGAAGGAAGCTGGGAATGACGGATTCCGACATATGAAATCCCGGCCTTGGGAACCAGTCGGATACATAGGCGTCTGAGGATAAAATCAAAGAAAGACCCGGCTCGATACTGCCGTAGGACATACGCCAGTCGAATGGCTGTTGAACGGTCATCGAATGGTCGTTGAGCGGACGGACAGGTGGATAACCGGACCATAAAACAGGAGGAATCATGGCTCATTATCAGCAATCGGATAAGCCCGTGGTGGCGGTCGTCATGGGATCTGCCAGCGATTGGGAGACCATGAAGAAAGCTTGCGACATTCTGGACCGATTCAAAATACCCTACAGCAAACAGGTCGTCTCCGCCCATCGGACCCCTGAATTGATGGCTGATTTCGCTCATAGTGCTCGCGAGAAGGGAATCCATGTCATCGTCGCCGGGGCTGGTGGAGCCGCTCATTTGCCCGGTATGATCGCCGCCCAGACCACTGTGCCGGTCATCGGCGTTCCTGTGCGCTCGCATGCTTTGAGCGGTTGGGATTCTTTGCTGTCCATCGTTCAGATGCCGGGCGGCATCCCCGTGGCCACCACCGCAGTCGGCAATTCCGGGGCTACCAACGCTGGCCTTCTGGCGGTTAGCATCCTGTCGACCACGGACGAGGTTCTGGCTCAGGCTCTGGCCGATTATCGGCAGGAGCTGAAGGACCTGGTGGAGGAATCGAATGCCAAGCTTGTCTGAAATCACGGAGGGCAGGATTCTCAGCTTGGGCAGGGGAGCGACCGTAGGCATCGTCGGTGGAGGCCAGCTGGGGCGGATGATGGCCATCTCCGCCCGGTACATGGGGTTGAAGGTCGGCGTCTTGGACCCTACTGATGATTGCCCGACCGGGCAGGTGGCCGATTTTCAGATTGTGGCCGACTACGATGATCAGGAGGCCATCCGCCAATTAGCCCAGCATTCCGATGTGCTCACTTACGAGTTTGAGAACGTGGATGCCGACGCTTTGGACCAGGTGTCCAATCTGGTCGCCATTCCCCAGGGGACGGATCTGCTGAGGGTGACCCAGCACCGGATCCGTGAGAAGACTTTCATCAACCAGCATGGAATCGAGACAGCCCCCTGGAAGCAGGTGGATTCCCGCTCCGACTTGGAAGTGGCTCTGGATGAGATCGGCTATCCGGCCGTCCTGAAAACGGCGACCGGTGGTTACGATGGCCATGGTCAGCTGGTCATCAAATCCGAGGATGACCTTGAACGGCTGGATAAGCTCCAGCCTTGGGCCGGCCACCGGACTTCCGCGGATGGTTTCCCTCCCTGTGTTCTTGAAGGCTTCGTCGACTTCGACTTCGAGGCGTCCATCCTGGTCTCCGGCGATGGTCGCGACTATGTGACTTTCCCCCTGGTCCGCAATGACCACAGGAACAACATCCTGCATATGACCATCGCCCCCGCTCAGGTTCCGGAAGCGGTGGCTGAGGAAGCCAGGGAACTGGCCCTAACTTTGGCCGAAGGGTTCCGGCTCGCCGGCACCCTGGCCATCGAGCTTTTCGTCATCAGGGATGGTCGGGTCCTGGTCAACGAGCTGGCCCCCCGGCCCCATAATTCCGGCCATTACACCATAGAGGCCTGCTCGATCAGTCAGTATGACACCCATATCCGCGGCATCATCGGTTGGGATCTGGAGCAGCCCCGTCTGCTCAGCCCTGCCGTCATGGTCAACGTCCTTGGCCAGCATGTGGCCGCCACGCAGAAGCTGGCTCCCAGCCATCCGGAGTGGAACGTCCATGATTACGGCAAGGCCCAGATCAAGACCAACCGGAAGATGGGCCATATCACCGTTTTGACCGAAGATACCGGGCGAACAGTCCAGGAGCTGGAAGCGACCGGCTGCTGGGATGACCTCGACTAGGGTCTTCGGGGGCGGGATCACAGCTCGGAAGCATTGTTGAGAATCAAATTTCGGAACCACATTTCAGGATCATTTTATGGGCTTCAGTTTAGGCGGCGCTTTCAAAAGTTTGCGGGAGTCCCGGCACATGTCCCTGGCTCAGGCGACAGGCGGACAGTTCTCGAGGTCCATGCTGTCTAAATTCGAATCAGGGGAGCATGATATTTCCGCCACCAAACTTTTGCAGGCTTTGAATAATATTCATTGTTCCTGGGACGATTTCATGTCTTTGGCGATTCCCGAAGAGGCTCGCCAAACGGACCCGACCAGTCCCGCGGATGAAACAAGGCAGTCCGGCTTTGCAGATGGCCCAGGCAGTGATGATTTCGCTTTCCTGGATAAGGAATTGAATGACCTGATGGGACGGTTGGCTATGGATAAGGTCCCTTTCGCCTTGAAGGAGATTTATGAGCGGGAATCCGCTATCGCGGATCAAGGGGTCGAGCGCGCTTACTTCATGCTGCGGGCCATTGTGGTCAAGTCCGTCTGGGTCGCCTACGATGACTCGGTCCGTCTGACCGACCAGGAGGAGGAACTTCTCAGCGATTATCTTTTCGGCATCGGCTTCTGGACCCAAATGGATTATTTTATCCTTTCCCATGTCAGCACCCTGATGCCGGCCGCGCGATTCACCGCCTATGTGAAGGAGATGCTGGAGAAGAGCCGATACTTCCACACCGAGAAAACAAACCATATGGCCATAGTGACCGCCTTGCTCAACGGGTATCTGCGTTGCATAGGCCAGCATGACTTTCCCGATGCCGCCTTTCTGCGCAAGCGGCTGGGCTCGTTGCTGGATCCCGGCACCGACGGCTGCATCCAGATCGTCTTCCTTTTCGCCCAGGGATACGAGCTCTACGCGAGGGGGAAGAGAGCCGATGGCGAGAGGAAGATGAAGCAGGCCATCCTAATTCTGCGGCTCTTGGGGGATAATCAGCAGGCTGCTTACTATCTGCAAAGCATGAAGGGGATCTTCCAGGAGGAAGGATACGATTCCGAAGATTCCGCCGCATCCGATGATGCGGACGATGCTGACGATACGGATGAGGCAGCGGATGAAATGGATGAGAAAGCCACTGATGCGGACGAGTGAAGGCCGCTTCCGAAGAATGAATTGGACTCGGATGGATGAGCAAAGCATGAATGAATATAGCTTGAATCAACAAGGCATGAATCAATAAAACTTGAATCAATAAAGCAAAAACATCCCTCATATCGTCTCATATATTCAACAAAAGCGATGAATCGGGTTTCCTCTCTGTAGGGTGAAAACTATTCACATTCCTCCACGAAAGGACAGGTCGCTGATTATGAGGCTGCTATTCAGAAACAAGTTCTTCAGGTTCATGACTTTATCCAGGGTCCTGAGCGCTCTGGGATCATCCATTTACAACATGGTCTTCGTCGTTTTCGCCGCCAGCATGTATCACTCGTCCATCGCCGTCAACATTGCCAACATCACCATGGCCCTGCCGGCCCTTTTCACGGTTTTCGTGGGAATGGCCGCTGATAAGACCAGGGAGAAAGCCCGCTGGGTGATTGTTTTCGGCTTCGCCCAGGCGGTGATCTTCACCCTCGTGGCCATCGTCGTCAGGCAAAGCGGTTGGTTCGCCTTCTCCGTGGTCTGCCTGTTCAATGTGATTTCCGATGTGATGGGGGATTACGGGACCGGACTGCGGATGCCGATGATCCAAAGAAACGTGGCCAAGGATGATCTGATGGAGGCTTTTTCCTTCTCCTCGGTCATGGGGACGCTCTGCTCTTTGGCTGGTCAGGCATTGGGGGTCTGGATCCTGAAGATTTCCGCAAATAATTATTCCATCGTGGCCTTGTTCAACGCCCTTTCCTTCCTCCTGGCCAGCCTGGTCCTCTTCTTCATCAGGGACATGCTCACCTACGGTCCCTCCGTGGAAGGGGAGTCGGGAAGGGGTTCAAAAGAGGGCTCGAAAAAGGACGGCACCCTGGAAAAAGACACCGCGGAGGCGGACTTTCGAGAGGATGGCGAACCGCAGGTTGAAGGCAGGCCTCAGGAAGGGCAGAGGCCTCAATCGGAGAAAAACGGCTTCATATCGCACATGAAGACCTTGTTCGGCAACCTGCAGAAAATCTTCGACCAGAATGGGGAGGGAGGCTTCATCGGCCTGCTGACCACAGCGCTCTTCATCAACGCTTTAGGCGGGAGCGTGGAAGGCATCTATAACATCTACTTGCTTCACCATTCCATTTTCTCTTTGACCTACAGCCAGTCCCTGCTCCTGGTCTCAGTGATTCTGGTCGTCGGTCAGCTGGCGGGTGGCTTGACTCCTCATGACTTTTTCGCCAAGCAGTCCTTCGGCACTTTGATCACTCTTATCTCAGGTGTTTTCCTGACTATGGGCCTGTTGAACACCCTCAATGCTCCTGTGCTGATTTCCCTGGTGATCTACGCCTTTGGAGTCTTCCTGTCAGGAAAGGTCAACCCTAAGATGAGCTCCATGATCATGACGAGCCTGCCTGCGGATGTGCTTGCGGAGACCAGTAATCTGCTCACTCTGCTTTTCATCCTTTCCATTCCTATCGGCACGGCCCTGTTCGGGACCATCGCCGCTTGGAATGTAAAGGCCGGATGGATCGTCTTCCTGGTCCTTTCCGTGGTCACTCTTATGGTCGCCTTGCTGAATCGGAAAGGAATCGATGGGAAGAAGCGCTAGATTGCGCGATTCCGTGGAAAACTCGTCATGCGCAGAAGCAGGTACTGCTCGGCGGCTCCGAGTCCGCGTTTTAGAGCTGATATGTTTGAACGTCGCCAATCGCGTCATCCACCTTTCGCAGAAGTTCATATTTGAGATTTACGCACTCGTCATTGACTGGGGAGACTTTGATGTTGAGATGGATGGGCGGCGGTCATGCAGTTTTTGACGACAGCGCAGAAACACCGTTTTGCATCCTATATGCTGCATATTGGATAAATCGACATTATCATAACAACATGCTTTCAAGTTCTTTCCGTAAGGTTTGCTTCATTGCTTCAAGCTCCTTATCGCTCGGCCTGTTGCAATCCGAATACATCTTTTCCCTTGGATACCACCAGACAGGGCCCCTGCCATTGTTCCCATAGTCTTCAAGGTCGCATGTCGTTCTTGGGAACAGGTGCCAGTGCAGATGTGCGTCACCGTTTCCTAAGCATTCATAGTTCATCTTTTCCGCACAAAAAGCCTTCGAAACCGCTTGTGCTACAGTGGTCATTTCTTCAAGGAACCGTGCTTTGATATCCCCTTCAAGGTCAAAAAGTTCTGTTACATGTTCCTTCAGCAAAAACAATGTGTATCCCTTGAAGTGCTGATTATCCCCAAGAACAACGTATCCCGTTTCAAGCTCTTTCACAAAATATGGATTTGTGCCATTTTTTATCATCTGTATTCTTTCACAAATAATGCACATCTGCTTCTCCTTAAAACTCAATGTGTCTATCGCTTCTTTCTTGCCACGATATAAAATCTGTGGATGCTTCCCTCAATCACGCCATTCTTATCAAGGATGTCCTGCGCCTTGCAAAGTTGTTCGAGTCTGTTTTTCACGGAAAAACCGGGAAACTCCCACTCTATGATTCTTGCAAACCAGACAAGAGCGCCCACGTCAAAAAAACGGATCGGCTGGTGGGCTTCTCCGCTTTCCAGCACTTCAAAGCCGTCTTCGAGAAGCTCCGCTTTTCTCACATCAAGGTATTGTTTGGGATAAGGGACTTTCGAGATATGGGGAAGAAGAAGCTGAACCAACTCCCGGTCATTTTCGGCTCCCACCTGCTGAGTAAGGAACAACCCATCCGGTTTCAATACGCGCCGCAGCTCTGCGGCGTCATAATCGCCATGCCGGTTTGTGATCATATCAAAACTCTCGTCAGAGAATGGAAGTGTTTCGCCTCCGTCAGCCTCCTTAAAATCAATTCCCAGCGGCGGCAGAACTTCTTCGCATAATTCCACGTTGGGCGGGTAGCCCTCAATCGCCGCTGTATTTTCATTGGGGTGATGAAGCGAAAGCAGGAACTCTCCGCCGCCGGTTTCCATATCCATCAGCTCCATGCTGTCTTTCCGATAGCTCTGAATGACCGCTCGAAAGTCCCACGGCAAAACATCTTCTTCCTCGTATCTGCCGTGGATATGAGAAAAATCCCATCCGTGGATATGGGCAATGGATTCTTCCTGTTTCCAGAGTTCTTTTAATTGTGCTGTGTTTAATCGGTCTGCGTTCATTTTACTGCTTCTTCATTGAGAATGCCTGAGGCTTACTCCTGCAAGGCTTTGTTCCCGATGTCATGACGGTAGAAGAAGCCTTCGGCCTGATGGGAATCCAACAAGGAATAGATTCGCTCCCGGGCCTCGGGGATGGTGTCCGCCGTGGTCTCTACCAGCAGGACGCGGCCCGAGGAAGACACTAGTCCGGCCTGAGGGTCGCCAGCCTGGTCGATATCGGACAAGGCGGCTCCTGCATAGTAGATATGGGTGGAATCGGCCAGTCCAGCCTGATCGATCGCCTCCTGAAGCGGGGGAAGGGGAGAACCGGTCCGGGGCTTTTCCGGGTATCCTTCTGAAGCGAGGACCACTCCCAAAGTGACCTTGTCCGCAGGCTCCCAGGTGAATTGTGGCTCCTGATCGGTCAGGATCGCCTTGATGGCGGCCCCGAAATCGGAAGTCAGGCGGGGCAGGATCACCTCGGCCTCCGGATCTCCGAAGCGGGCGTTGAATTCAATGACCTTGGGACCGTCGGCGGTCGCGATGAGACCAGCGTAAAGGACTCCGGTGAAAGGCGTTCCTTCCGCTTCCATGCCTTCCACCACAGGGCGGATGATGGTGGCAACGGCGGTCCGCACGGTCTGTTCCGAAATCTGGGGGACCGGGCAATAGGCTCCCATGCCGCCGGTATTGGGCCCTTTGTCGCCGTCACAGGCCCGCTTATGGTCCTGGGAGATGGGCATGGTCCAGAACCTGCCACCCTTGACGAAGCTCATCAGAGAGAATTCCTGACCTTCCAGAAACTCTTCGATGACCACGGACGAACCGGCGGAACCGAATTTATTGTCCACGAAAATGTCCCGCAAGGCGGCTTCTGCCGTCTCCACGTCCATGGCTACGGTCACGCCTTTTCCGGCGGCCAGGCCGTTGGCCTTGACCACGATGGGAGCGCCTTCCTGCTCCACGTAAGCCAGGGATTCCTCCAAATCGTCAAAGTGAGCGTAGCGGGCGGTCGGCACCTGATGGCGGCCCATCAGTTCCTTGGCGAAAGTCTTGGACCCCTCAATCTGTGCTGCGGCTCGGGAAGGGCCAAAAGCCTTGATCCCCGCCTCTTCCAGATCGTCAACTAGGCCTTCCATCAAAGGATTCTCGGGGCCGACGAAGACCCAGTCCACTCCCTTATCCTGAGCGAAACGAATGATGGCCGCGTGATTGGTCTGAGCCAGGTGGACCACTTGGATGCCATCAGCCAGCATGCCGGGATTGCCGGGGGCGCAGTAGACCTCCTCCACCGACTTTCCCTTCAACAGGGTCTGCGCGATCACATGCTCGCGGGCTCCTGAACCGATGACCAAAACCTTGTCTGCCATTGTCATTCCTATCCCTAGTGTCTGAGTTTTGAATCTGTCTTTAAAAGAGTCGTGAGCTACTTATCGGACGCGCTATGAAGCTCCACCCGGTCTTCATTCTGCTTGATGATGGAACCCACCTGGTAATGGGTTTCGTCATGGGCATCCAGAATCGATTCGACTTGCCCCACATCCGCGGGCCGGACCATGAGGACCATGCCGATGCCCATGTTGAAGATGTTGTACATCTCCTTATGATCCACCTGGCCGTACTTCTCCAGGACCTGGAAGATGGGAGGAACTGGCCAGGAATCGATGTCGAAGCTGGCCGCCAGACCTTCGGGGATGATGCGGGGGACCTTCTCCAGGAAAGCGCCGCCGGTGATGTGGGCGATGCCTTGCAGGATGCCTTTGCCGAAGAGGGGCTTGAGGGCTTGGGCGTAAATGCGGGTGGGGGTCAACAGGACCTGGCCCAGGCTCTGGTCTCCCAGCTCGGGCTGGCGCGAATCCACGGTCAAGCCGCCATCCTTGAAAAGGGCCTTGCGGACCAGGGAGAAGCCGTTGGAATGGACGCCGGATGAAGGCAGGCCAATCAAGACGTCCCCCTCCTGAATGGTGGAACCGTCAATGATCTGGCTCTTTTCGACCACGCCGGAAGTGAAACCGGCCAGATCGTATTCATCGGGATCGTACATATCGGGCATCTCCGCGGTTTCCCCACCGACCAAGGCGGCCCCGGCCTGAACGCAGCCTTCGGCGACCCCAGCCACGACCTGCTCCAAGAGGGCGGGATCGTTCTTGCCGCAAGCGATGTAATCCAGGAAGTAAAGGGGCTCAGCGCCTTGAGCCAGGATGTCGTTGACGCACATGGCCACGCAGTCGATGCCAATGGTGTCGTGCTTGCCCATCATCTTGGCGATCAGGAGCTTGGTTCCCACCCCATCGGTGCCGGATACCAGAACCGGCTCCTTCACCTGCAGGCTGGACAGGTCGAAGAGGCCGCCGAAGCCCCCGATGCCCCCGGCGCCGGGTCGGGCCGTTCTGGCGACATGCTGCTGAATCCGGCGGACCACCTCGTATCCGGCCTCGACGCTGACTCCCGCCTTTTCATATGCTTCTGGCATGGCTTTCCTTTCGGTCCGTGGTGTTTCCACGAAGTTTTTGTCTGATTATCGGTTGTTTACGCTTGGTTTCGGCCTTGGACTTCGGCCTGCTGATGGTCAATGAACTCATTGCCTAGGTAATGGGAATGGTCTTTGGCGTAGGCGGGAATCCGGGCCTGGTCCTCAGGGCTGAGGGAGGAGAGGAATTCGCGTTCATAGTCCCCGAGACTGGTCGGGTAGTCCCCGTTGAAATAAGCCACGCAGAGCCCCCCGTAAGGAGAGTCGGCCTTCAAGCCCACGGTCTCCACCAGGCCATCCAGGCTCAGATAAGCCAAAGAATCGGCCTCGATGTACTGACGGATCTCTTCCACCGACTTCTTGGCGGCGATCAGCTCGGAAGTGCGGGAGATGTCGATTCCGTAGTAGCAGGGGTATTTCAAGGGCGGGGAGGCGATGCGCATATGGACCTCGCGGGCTCCGGCCTCGCGCAGCAGGCGGACGATGCGTTTGGAGGTGGTGCCGCGGACGATGGAATCGTCCACCACGATCACCCTCTTGCCTTCCACCACGCCCCGCACGGCGGACAGCTTCATGCGGACCCCTTGCTCGCGCAGTTCCTGGGTCGGCTGGATGAAGGTGCGGGCCACGTACTGGTTCTTGACCAGACCCATCTCGTTGGGAATCCCGGACGCTTCCGAATAGCCGGAAGCGGCTGAGAGGGAAGAATTGGGGACGGCCACCACCATGTCGGCCTCGACCGGGGATTCCTGGGCCAGACGGGCTCCGGCCCGTTTGCGGGCCGAGTGGACGTTGACCCCGTAAATGTTGGAATCGGGGCGGGCGAAGTAGATGAATTCCATGGAGCAGATGGCCTTCTGCACATGGTCCGTGTACCTGACGATCCGGTAGCCCTGGTCGTCGATGATGATGATTTCGCCCGGTTCGATGTCCCGGATGAATTCGGCGGAGACGATGTCCAAAGCGCAGGTCTCGGAAGCCAGGACGTAAGCCCCGTTCTTCATGCGGCCCAGGCTCAGGGGGCGGAAACCATTGGGGTCCAAGGCCCCATACATGGCGTCGGGGGTCATGAGCAGGTAGGCGAAACCTCCGTGAACGGTGTTGAGGGAATCCTTGAGTTTGTCCAGGAAAGTCTCTTCCAAGGAGCGACGGATCAGGTGCATGAGCACTTCCGTATCCGAATTGGAATGGAAGATGGCCCCATCGTTCTCCAACTGGGTGCGCAGGGTATCGCAATTGGTCAGGTTCCCGTTGTGGCAGAGGGCTACGTCCCCGTCATGGAAGTGGAAGAGGAAAGGCTGCACGTTGTTGAGGCTGCCGGTGCCTGACGCCCCGGAGGTGGCGTAACGCACATGCCCGATCGCCCTTTCCCCCTGAAGCCCGGCCAGGTCGTAATCGTTCTTGAAGACTTCGCTGAGCAGGCCCAAACCGGTATGGGCCTTCAGTCGGCCCTGGTCATTGACGACTATGCCCGCCCCTTCCTGACCGCGGTGTTGCAAGGCATGGAGGCCGAAGTAGGTCAGGCGGGCGGCGTCGGGATGGCCCCAAACGCCGAAGATGCCGCATTCCTCGTGAAGGCCTTCGAGCTCCGCTGACATGGCCCTACCTTTCTTTGGATTTGGACTGGTTTTGGATTTGGACTGGTTTGAGTAGGTTTACATAGGTATATTAGGTTATAAATTTTGGACGGGTTCGGGTCGGTCCCGGCTAATCCAGGAAGTAGCCGACTCCGCCTTCGAACAGGGGCTGGAAAGCATCGCCGGGGACGTTCTTGAAAACGTCTCGGCCGCTGCGTTCGGTGTGTCCCATTTTACCGAGGACGCGCCCATCCTGGCTGGTGATTCCTTCCACGGCCAAGAGGGACCCGTTCGGGTTGACGTCTAGGCTGTAGGAGGGGTTCCCCTCTTGGTCCACGTACTGGGTGGCGATCTGGCCGCCTTCGATCAGCTTCTGGACCGTCTGTTCGTTTGCCACAAAACGGCCTTCCCCATGGGAGATGGCGATGGTGTGGATATCGCCGACTTCCATTCGGGACAGCCAGGGGCTCTTGGTGGAAGCGACCCGGGTGCGCACCAGCCGGCTTTGATGGCGGCCGATGGTGTTGAAAGTCAAGGTGGGGCAGGATTCATCCATGGGGACGATGTCGCCGAAGGGGACCAGGCCCAGCTTGATCAGGGCCTGGAAACCGTTGCAGATGCCCAGCATGAGCCCATCCCGGTTCTGCAGCAGGTCCCGGACCGCGTCGGTCACTTGGGGGGAGCGGAAGAAGGAAGCGATGAATTTGGCCGAACCATCAGGCTCGTCTCCTCCAGAGAAGCCCCCGGGGATCATGACGATCTGGCTCTTACGGATCCGGTCCGCCAACTCCCGCGAACTGGCGGCGATGGACTGGGCGTCCAGATTGTTGATCACGAAGACGTCAGCCTCCGCCCCCGCCCGATGGAAGGCCTTGGTGGAATCGTATTCGCAATTGTTGCCGGGAAAGACGGGGATGATCACCCGGGGCTTGGCCAGGCGGAAAGAAGGATGGGGAAGAGGGGCTTGGCCAGCGGCGGCCGGAGCTTGGTAAGAGATCCGGGGCAGGTCCTGCCTGGTCCTGTCCTCGTTTCCGGCGGCCTTGTCCCTATAAGGGAAGACGGACTCCATCCCGGACTCCCAGATCTCCCGGAGAGAGGCCAGATCCAGGTCATCATCGCCGAATTTCAGACGGAAATCCTCCCTGGTATGTCCAATGATTTCAGCATGGAAGTCAGCCGATTCCACAGCCTGGGTCAGAAGGCCTTCATCAGCTGCCGCCTGGTCGGACAATTCCAGGAGGAAGGAACCATAACGGGGCTGGAAAAGGTCATCCAAACGGAGGGAGGAAGCCGCATCCAGGTCCGCCCCGATCCCATTGCCCACGGTCTGCAGGAAGAGGGCCTGGGCCAGACCACCGAAGCCAGGAGTCGTGGCGGCGGATACGGGGCCGGCCTGGGCCAGATTCTGCACGCAATTCATGACTTTCACCAAGCTGGTAGGCTCTGGGGTGAGCCCATCGGCCTGATAGGCGGGAGTCAGCAGGAGCAGGCGGTGCCCGGCCTGTTTGAACTCGGGGGAGAGGGCCTGCCGGGCCCTGCCGACGGAGACGGCGAAGGAAACCAAGGTGGGAGGGACGTCCAGATCCTCGAAGGACCCGCTCATGGAATCCTTGCCTCCGATGGCTCCGACCCCCAGATCGATCTGGGCCATAAGGGCCCCCAAAAGGGCCGCGGTCGGCTTGCCCCAACGGCTGGGATCCTGACGAAGCTTCTCGAAATATTCCTGGAAGGACAGGTAAGCCTTCTCCCTGAGGAAACCGGCCGCGACCAGCTTGGAAATCGACTCGACCACGGACAGGTAGGCCCCGGTGAACTGGTTGGCCTCCATCAGATAAGGGTTGAAACCCCAGGCCATGGCGCTGGCCGTGTTGGTCTGACCGTCGGTGGGGAATTTGGCCACCATGGCCATGGTGGGGGTCAGCTGGTTCTTGCCGCCGAAAGGCATGAGAACGGTGGCGGCGCCGATAGTGGAATCGAACCGCTCCGACAGGCCTTTGTTGGAAGCCACGTTGATGTTGGACAAGAGGGCTTGCATACGGTCCTGCAGGCTGCCTTGGGACCAGGATTCGGGAATCGTGTAGGCCTTCTGGGTTTCCACATGCACTGCTTGATGCTTGGGGGCCCCATTGGAGGCCAGGAATCGACGGGAGAGGTCCACGATCGTCTCTCCTCGCCAGCTCATACGCATGCGGCCGGAATCGGTGACCGTAGCCACCAGGCTGGCTTCCAGATTCTCTTCACGGGCGATGGACAGGAAACGGTCCAAGTCTTGTGGATCCAAGACCACGGCCATGCGTTCTTGGCTCTCCGAGATCGCCAGTTCGGTCCCATCCAGGCCTTCGTATTTCTTGGGGACTTCGTCCAGATTCACATCCAGGCTGTCAGCCAATTCGCCCACGGCGACGGAGACGCCGCCGGCCCCAAAATCGTTGCAACGCTTGATCAGGCTGGCAGCGTCCTGACGGCGGAAGAGGCGCTGGAGCTTGCGCTCTTCTGGAGCGTTGCCCTTTTGGACTTCGGCCCCGTCTTTTTCAATCGATTCCACATTATGGGACTTGGACGCGCCGGTCGCTCCCCCGATTCCATCGCGGCCTGTGCGCCCGCCCAAGAGGATGATCAGGTCTCCGGGAACCGGCTTCTCCCGCTTCACGTTGGTCTGGGGGGCGGCGCCTACGACGGCTCCCGCTTCCAGGCGTTTGGCTACGTAGCCCGGATGGTAAAGCTCATTCACCTGACCGGTGGCCAGGCCGATCTGATTGCCATAAGAAGAGTAGCCGGCCGCGGCGGTGGTGACCAGCTTCCGCTGGGGAAGTTTGCCTTTCAAAGTCTGGCTGATGGGCTGACGGGGGTCTCCGGCTCCGGTGACCCTCATGGCCTGGTAAACGTAGCTGCGGCCGGAAAGGGGGTCGCGGATGCAGCCGCCGATGCAGGTGGCCGCGCCGCCGAAAGGCTCGATTTCCGTGGGATGGTTATGGGTCTCGTTCTTGAAGAGGAAGAGCCAATCCTGGTCATGGCCGTCCACATCCACGGTCACTTTGACCGTGCAGGCGTTGATTTCCTCCGATTCGTCCAGATTCTTCAGAATGCCCTGGCTCTTGAGGTATTTGGCCCCGATGGTCCCCATATCCATGAGGGTGACAGGGTGGTCTTGCCGGCCCAGCTCCTGCCGCATCAGCAGATACTTCCGGAAGGCGGCGGCCACGGCCTTGTCATCGATCTCCACCCGGTCCAGTTCGGTCCCGAAAGTGGTGTGGCGGCAGTGGTCGGACCAATAGGTGTCAATCACCCTGATCTCGGTGATGGAGGGGTCCCGGTTTTCCTGGCGGAAATAGTCCTGGCAGAAAAGGAGATCGGCCTGATCCATAGCCAGACCATAAAAATCAATGAAGGATTGCAGGTCTTGCTCACCCATCTGACGGAACCCGTCCAAAACGGCCACCGGCTGAGGTTGGGGGACGGCCAGGGTCAAGGTTTCCGGCTTATCCAGACGGACCAGGCGGGAATCCACCGGGTTGATCACATAAGACCGGATCGCTTGGGCATCGGTTTCGGTCAGATCCTGGCCTTCCAAAAGATAGACTTCGGCCGTGCGCACGGTTGGTCGCTCGCCTTGGGAGATGAGCTGGACGCATTCGCTCGCCGAGGCGGCCCGCTGATCGAATTGTCCGGGCAGGGATTCCACTGCGAAAACATGGAGGGAGTCGGACCCGTCAATGCCGGCATCGGACAGATGGGCATAGGTCAGATCGGTCTGGGGCTCCGAAAAAACGGTAGGGACGCAGGTCCGCATGAGCTCAGGCGAGATGCCTTCCACATCGTACCTTTTGAGCAGACGCAGGCCGGTCAGGGAGCTGACCCCCACGATGGTCCTCAGCTCGGTGAGTAGCTGAGCGGTAGGGGTGTCGAACTGGGGCCTTTTTTCCACATAGATGCGTTCTACCACGGGAATCCCTTGATCCTTCCTAGTCGACCTGGTTGAGGGGGTGGGACTGGTGAAGCTTGGTCAGTCGGTCCAGGATATCTTCATAGGCGGGAATGATGTCGCCCAAATCGCGGCGGAAAAGATCCTTGTCCAGATGCTCCACGTGGCCTTCGCCCGTCTTGGACTTGTCCCAGAGGCGGCAGGTGTCGGGGGTGATCTCATCGGCCAGGAGGATGGTGTCATCGCTGGTCTTGCCCATCTCCACCTTGAAGTCCACCAAAGTGACGTCGATGTCGTTGAAGATGGCGGTCAAAGCGTGATTGATCTCGCGGGCCTTGGCGGCGATGATTTCCAGCTCGTCGGCGGTGGCCAGGCCCAGACCCTGGATGTCGTCATCGTTGATGAAGGGGTCGCCCAAAGCGTCATCCTTGAGGCAGAGCTCCAAAGTCGGACGCTTGAGGAGGGTGCCTTCCTCCACTCCGTAACGCTGGGAGAAGGAGCCTGCGGCCACGTTGCGCATGATGATTTCCAAAGGATACATATCCATCTTGCGGACCAGTTGTTCGGTCTCGCTGATCCGGGAAATAAAATGGCTCGCGATACCGCGGTACGCGAGCTCTTGAAAGATGACGGTCGTGATCTGGTTGTTCAGACGCCCTTTGCCTTCGATCTGGGCCTTCCTGGCCCCGTTGCCCGCAGTGGCCTGGTTCATGTACTCGACCCAGAGAACCTCGGGGTTGTCGGTCGCGTACATTTTCTTGGCTTTGCCCATGTAAAGCTGCGTCAATTTCTGCATGATGACGAATCGCCTTTCTTGTGGATGATGGCATGAAAGCAAGCAGATCAGGCCGCCGTGCAGTCTCCAATCTACTCGAAATGGACTACACGCTCAGGGGCGAAGAGGGGCGGGGTCTCATCATACGGACCCTGATCAAGGGGGGAGGGGAGTCCCTGCATACAGTCCGTTTACTGCTTGTTCACTGTTTGTCGTCGGACTGTTTGTCTGCCGGGGAAAGAGTGATTTCCAAACGGCCCATCAGCTCCTCCGTTTTCCGCCGGGCCTGCTCGACCGTGTCCGCAGAGGCCAGGGCCACTCCCATCCGGCGGTGGCCGTGGACCTCCGGCTTGCCGAAGATCCGCAGATCGCTGGCTGGTAGGCTCAGGGCCTGAGGAAGATGGGAGAAAGACACCCGGCCTTCTCCGCTGACGACTATGGCCCTGCTGGCCGCAGCCTGGCAAGGATGGAGGAGCTGCAAGGCTTCTTCCGGGATGGGGACCCCCAAAACGGCCCGGGCATGCAAGGCGAATTCGCTCAACCGCTGGGAGATCATGGTGACCATGCCCGTATCGTGCGGGCGAGGGGAGACCTCATTGAGAAGCACCCGCCCGTCGGTCAAAACGAAAAGCTCCACCCCGTAAAGACCCCAACCGCGCTCGCCGGTCTTCGCGGCCTCCTTCACCAGCCCGCCTACCATGGTCTTGGCGATCGTCTGGCCTTGAACCAGGACCTGGTCAGGCACCTGGGCAGGCTGCCAGGATTCGCGGTAATCACCGTCTTTTTGAACATGGCCGATTGGAGCGCAAGTGACGACTCCGGCAGACGAGGCGACGGTCAGGATGGTGAGCTCATAATCCAGAGGGACCAGGGCTTCCACGATCACCCGGGAGACCTGCCCTTCGCGGGCCGCTCGCCGGCCTTCCTGTGCGTTCTCCCAGGCTTGAGGCAGCTCTTGCTCCGATCGGACGACGGTCTGCCCGTGGCCGGACGAGCTCATGATCGGTTTGACGACGCAAGGGAAACCCACCTGCCGGGCCCCTTCCTGGAGCTCTTTCGGACTATCGGCGAAGCGGTAAGGGGTGGTGGGCAGGTCCAGAATCTCATGGGCCAGGACCCGCAAGGCCTGCCGGTCCATGCAGGTTTGCGCTATGGAGGCCGAAGGGACCACCTGAATCCCCTCCCTGGCGGCCGAGCTGAGGACGTCAGTGGCTATGGCTTCGACTTCGGGGATGATGATGTCCGGCCGGATACGATCGATCAAGGCCTGCAGTTGATGGGAGTCGGATATGTCGATCACGGCCGACCCCTGGGCCACCTGCATGGCGGGGGCTGGGGAGTAGGAGTCAACGGCGATGACGACGACCCCCAGGCGGATGAGCTCGATGGCGATCTCCTTGCCCAGCTCCCCCGACCCGAGGAGCATGGCCGTGACCGCACGCTCGGAAGTCGGGTATAGGTCCGTCTGACCATCCTGAGAGGGGGTAGGGGGGAGGAGGAAGGGGTCCGGCAATCCGTAGCGGCGATTCCGGTCGGTCGTATCGAACGTGTCGAAGTCTGTCATAATCCCATTGTGCCATCGGGGCCGGTGCTGGGGGCCGGGTCTTCTCAGTCCCTGGTCGTTTCCGTCCGCTTCCCGTTCTCGTGAGCCCTCGTCGGCCGTGCCGGACACTGGCTAAAATGAAAGCATGACCACTATCGTTAGTTTCGTTTCTTTGAAACCGGCCCTTCTGCAAGACTTGCGCCGGGCCATTCCCGATCTGGATTTCCGCTATCTGGGCGACGGCGGCGGGCGGAAGGACCGGAGAGAGAACCACAAGGAGGGCCGGGGAGAGTCGCAGGAGGAGGCCATCTCCCAAGCCGATATCATCTTCGGTTGGTCGCCTCTCGTGGAGCGGGTCTTGAGACAGGGGAGGACGGATGGGCAAGGAAAGGCCGTGCAGGGGAAAGCCAGGCAGGGGAAAGCCGACGAGCAAGGAACGGCTGGCGAGCAAGGAAAGGTCGGACCGGGAAACCCGCCCCTAAAATGGATCCAGACCTGGTCGGCCGGGGTTGACTACCTGCCTCTGGACCTTCTGAAGGAGCTGGACATAGTGGTCACCACCTCCAGTGGGGCTAACGCTCCCTCCATCGTCCAACAGACCTTGGCCTGCCTGCTGTCCTGGGCCCGCTGCCTGCCCCAATTGGCCCAGGCTCAAGCGCGCAAAGAATGGATTACCCTGCATGGCTACGGGGAAGCGACCGGGAAGACCCTGCTTATTTTGGGCACCGGTCATATCGGGCGGACTCTGGCCAGTTATTGCCTCGCTCTCGGCATGCGGGTGGTGGGAGTCAATTGGTCCGGACATCCCCAGCCCCCGTTCGAGCGGACCATATCCATCCAGGATGCGGACTCCCTCCAAGCGGCGGTGGCCTCAGCCGATTTCGTGGTCAACGCCCTGCCTTTGACCCAAGAGACCTATCACTTGGCGGATGAGGGCTTCCTCGGATGGATGAAGGCCTCCGCTTATTACGTCAACGTCGGTCGGGGGAAGACCACGGATACTGAGGCCTTGCGGCTCGCCTTGGAAGAGGGGAGATTGGCCGGGGCGGCATTGGACGTCTTCGAGGAAGAGCCCCTGCCTGCCGTCAGCCCTCTGTGGGGGACCAGGAATCTGATCATCACCCCGCATACGGCCGGTTTAGCCGAGGACTACAACAGGCGGACCGTGGCCATTTTCCTGGAGAACTGGGCCAGTCTGCAGGCTGGACATGGTCTCCGCCGTAACTTGGTCGATTTCCGGCGTCAGTACTGAGCTATCGGATGATCGCCCGCAAAGCCGGACTGTCCTTCGGTAATCAGGCTTCCCTTGGACGGGCAGGAAAGTTGCCAAGGAAGGTCGCCAGGGAAAGCTGGCAGGGAAGTTTTCAGGAGAAGCTCGTAAGGGGAGAGTATAAAGAGTGGAAAGAAACAAAAGAGATGCAGTTAAGATACGGGGCTGCGAAAAGGGCGGAAAGGATCCTGAGCATGGACGAGAGCCAGGAAGGAATGAAGGAAATCGAAGAGATGGAGGGTGAAAAGATTGCGGGGGAAGCCGCTTATGCGGAAACAGATTACGCGGCTGGCCACCCGCAGACCAATCCCGTAAGGGACGAGTCCGGGAGCAGCCTTCCTTCTTATGATATTTTGAAGAAGATGACCTGGTGGCAGGTCCCTTTTCTGGTTGAAGGTCTTTTCGTCGTCACCCTGGTCCTCTATGCCTTTCTGGCCTTCCGCTTCCCGTCTTTCTTGGATGGAGGGGAAGGGTCTTTTGCGGTCGTCCTGTACGTCGGCTATGTGGTGGGGATCATGATAGCCATCATATGGATAGTGGCTGGCATTGGGGAAGGATTCGCCTTGCATTACGCGAGGGTATCGATGAAGTCATCGGCTTCCCCCGATCCTTTGGTGAAGTCTTACCAGGCGGGGGCCAACCTTATGCTGGTCGGCGCGATAGGAGGGGTCTTACTCATCTTATCCATCTTCCTGCGTTACGTGGCGGCAGTGTATTACGTGGCGTCAGTGGCGGCAGCGACGTCCCCCCTTTTCCTGCTTATGGCCGTCATCGGGATGACCATCTGTTGGCCCTGCCTTCACGGGATGTGGAAGCGCATGGATTCGCTTGATGAATTCTGGCGCATCGTCCGTGGCGCCGCCATCATCCTGCTGGTTCTGGTCCTCATCCCGGTGGCGGTCGTGATGAACTCTTCTCGGTGAGTTCTCATAGGGGGTGCGAAGTCTCATTCCCGTTGGTTGGACATGTGGTATACGGGTTCGGATAGTGCGGCGGCTGGGTTCGCTTCCGGGCTGGTCGGCGTGCGGGTGCCCGTGGCGAAGACCCGGATGTGGAGAACTCGAGGCCGGGTCGACGTGCGTAGGACGGATGAGCCGGGATTGTACCGTTGGAACATCTCGACTTTGGCGAGGCAGGCTTCCCGGTTGAAGTAGGGTCGTCGACTTGTGTACCACGTGTGTCATGCCCGGGCATGTCCCGGTGGTCGTCAGCGGCGTTGGGGGAACCCTTGGAATCTTCGTGGTTCCAAGGGTTTCATCATATGGGGTGGCTGACGCGGCTCGAACGCGCGACCTCCTGAACCACAATCAGGTGCTCTACCAACTGAGCTACAGCCACCATGTGCAGGTAATTTCCATCATGTGACCGACCAAGGTCTCATGGGGCTCATTACCGCAACAGATGAAAACTATATACCATTCAGTGGACCCGTGGTGGCTGCGCCACGCCGAGGGGGCCGCCTGGGGAATCGCCGGGAGGAACACCGAGCTTATTGACCCTGCGGTCGTAGGTGAGGATCCCGTTGGTCTCTTCTTCCACGTCCGATACCTGCGTATAGATGTAGCCGCTGAAACCTTTGGACTCCAAGGCGCCCGCGGCCGCCAGCATCCTGGTCAGTCCTTTCCGCCAGGCCTGCGGGTCGGGGAAGGAATGGTAGCCATAGACGGATCCATACATGGTGTGGCCTTCCACAGGCAGGGTCAGTCCTCCGAATTCCGACAGGATGATGGCCCTGCCGTCTCCCGTTCCCCGCTTCCGCCTCCCTTTTCCGCAGGTGGTTTTACGGGTGCCCCTGCGGATGCTTTTGCGGATGTCCCTGCGGATGAAAGCGGGGAGGAAGTCCAGATCACGGAAATAGTTGTGCAGGCTGAAGTAATCCCCGCAGGATTGGTCATACCAGCCGCTGGTCGCATCGATGGGCCGGGTCCGGTCCAGACCGCGGACCATCCGGGCGGCGCGGCGCGCGTCGAACTGCCCCCACCCTTCGTTGAAAAGAACCCAGGTGACGATCGAAGGATGGTTGCGCAGGGTCCGCACCGTGTCCCGGCATTGCCCAAGCCATTCATCCTGGAATCGGGGGTCGGCCCCTCCCAGCCGGGCCTGCCTGCGTCTGCCCCGGTCGCTGACGTGACTCCAGGACCAGCTGAAGAGGGTGGGCCGCTGGTTGCTGGGCCAGGGGCAGTAAGGCTCGTCCCCGCCGGAGACCATGTCTTGCCAGACCAGCATTCCCAGCTTGTCGCAGAGATAGTACCAGCGTTCGCTCTCCACCTTTATATGCATGCGAAGCATGGTGAATCCCAGGGACTTCATGGTTTGGATATCGCTGATCAGGGCTTCTTCGCCGGGGGCGGTCAGGAGGCCGTCAGGCCAGTATCCCTGGTCCAGTAGGCCTTTCAGGAAGAAAGGCCGATGATTCAGGCAGAACCGGGGGAGGCCGGCCTCATCCTTTTCTATGCCGACCGTGCGGAAGGCGCAGTAAGACTCCACCTGGTCCACGGTTTCACCTCCCAGAAGGAGGCCTATGGTCAGGCTGTAGAGAAAAGGGTCGTCGGGGAACCAGGGGTGGGGATCCTCCAGGGGGAGGACCAGGCCGAGCCGGTCGCCATGGACGGTCACCTCGGTTTGGGCGTGGACGGTGCCCTGGGGGTCTTTCAGGATGAGGTTCAGGCGCAGACTGCCCGCCTGGTCCTGGTTTTTTCCTCCTGGTGCGGTCGGTTTCGCCACAGTCAGGCGGAGGCGGAGGACTTGGGCGTCCAGGTCCGGATCCAGCTCCAGGTCCGCCAGGCTGATGGCGGGCAGGGCTTCCAGCCAGACGGTCTGCCAGACGCCGCTGGTGGCCGTATACCAGATGGATTCGGCCTCCAGCCTTTGTTTTCCTTTCGGCTGGGGGCCGGCTTCGGTCGGGTCCCAGGCGCACAGGTCTATGCTCAAGGTCCCTTTTTTCAGGGCTTCCGCCGGAATCGGGCAGGAGAAAGGAAGATAGCCGCCTTCATGCTGGGCGGATTTCCTCCCGGTGATATAGCAGGCGCAGGCGTAATCCACCGCCTGGAAATGGAGGAGGTAGCGGGAGCCGGTCGGCAGGTCGGACAGGGGGATTTCCTTGTGGTACCAGAGCAAGTCGTCCGGTTCGACGGGCCGATGGATGCCCGACAAGGGGGACTCAGGGCAGAAGGGGACCAGAATCGTCTCTTCCCAGGCAGCAGGAGGTGTCAGCTTGTCCCAATCGGGCTGATCGCCCTGGGTCAGGCGGGAGGAATCGGTCCGGGTGGGCCGGAGGACTTGGGCGAAGTCCCAAAGGCCATTGAGATTCAGCCAGGTCTGGTCGCCTCTTTTCAGCTGCGGACGAGGATAAGAGGGGAAGAGGGGGACCAGCCTGCCTGAAGAACGGGAGTCCAGTATCTCCCGGCCCCAGGGGGTCGTCAAATCCCTCTGGGGGCCTTTGCCATGTTTCCGGGGCCGACTGGCCCATACCCGTTTGAGGTCAAGCATCATGCCCTCCTTTGCCGCTCCATCGCTGGAGGATTCCCATCTCCATGATAGCGGTCAGCGATGAACGGTAAAATGGGCTTGTCAACATCCCAAGGCGGGCAACGACTCGGAAGCGGTCCGAGCGGGGACCCGCCACGGACAAGCCGCTGTGGCGGCGGAATGGTTTCATCATGCGTGATTTGCACAGGCCTCCAAGGGCCAGGGAGAACGATCAGGGATCCTTCAAGGGGACGGAAGGATCCGGCGAACCCGAAGGGCTCGACGAATCCGAGGGGCCGAAGAAGTCCGGGGAATCCCAGGGACCAGACCCGTATCAAGTCTCGGATTTGCTGAATCAGGGGGGGAGAAAAGGCAAGAGTCTTTGGGTCACGGTTTCGCTGATCATCCTTGTCTGCATCATCGTCTTCGGCTGCGTCTGCGCTTTCGTCATCAACCAATCCAAAGCCGGCCGGAAAAGATCCGGGACCGAGAGTTCCTCCTCCCTGTCCATCGGCCTTCAGCTGGCCCCCACCAATCTGGACATCCGCACCCAATCCGGATCCACCTTGGACCAGCTGCTCATCGGCAACGTTTACGAAGGTTTGGTCTCGCGGACGTCCAGGAACTCCGTGGCCCCCGGATTGGCCAAAGATTGGGGGAAATCGGCGGACGGCAAGACCTACACCTTCCATTTGAACGAGAACATGCATTTTTCCAATGGGGACCGTCTGGACGCTTCGGATGTGGCCTGGTCCATCCAGACCATGATGGAGAGGAAATACCAGGGATCGACCCTGATCAGGAACTTCCGTTCCGTCAAGGCCGCAGGCCCCCGCACCGTGGTCATCAACCTGTCCGCCCCTTACTCCGAACTGCTCTGGCAGCTGTCGGGCAGGGCCGGCCTGGTCTTCGACAAACAGGCCCGTTATCAGCCCAAGACGGAAGCGGTCGGATCCGGCCCTTACCTGGTCTCCTCTTACAAACCCGGCTCTGCGGTCACGCTCACGGCCGATCCGCGGTATTGGGGAAAGAACCGCCCCTTCCTGACCACCATCACCATCCGCTACTATGCGGACACCAACGCCGGCCTCAACGCCCTCAAATCCGGTCAGGTGCAGGTCCTGGCCCCCGTCTCCGACAGGCTGGCGGACTCCCTGAAGAAGGACTCCCGTTTCCAGGTGAAGGTGGGCAACGACACGGACAAATACGTGCTCGCCTTCAACAACAAGAAGGCCCCGTTCACCGACCGCCGGGTGCGGCAGGCCATCCGCTTCGGAATCGACCATCAGGCGATCATCCGGGCCAGGGGTGGCTATGACCTGGCCCTGGGCGGGCCCATCACCCGGTTTGACCCTGGCTATGAAGACCTGACCGGCCTTTACCCCCACGACCAGGCTAAAGCCGTCCAGCTCATGAAAGAGGCCGGATATGACAAGGACCATCCTCTGACCATCAGCCTGGAATACGCCAACATCTATCCTTCCGAGATCGCGGACCAGCTCAAATCCCAGCTGGCCGAGATCGGGGTCAAGCTGACGGTGAACCGGGTGGACTTCAACACCTGGCTGGCCGAGGTCTATCAGAAGCACGATTACGACCTTTCCCTGGTGGATCACAACGAAAGCCATGACTTCCACCAATGGTCCCAAGCGGATTACTATTACGGATACGATAATCCCCAGGTCCAGAAGCTTTATTCCCAAGCCCTGGCTGCGACCACGGACGCGGAACGGGATTCCAGACTGGCCCAGGCGGCCCGTTTGGTCAGCCAGGACGCGGCCGCTGACTGGCTCTTCAATTATCGGGTGGTCACCGCCTGGAGGCAGGGGGTCCATGGTTTTCCCACGGATCTCAACCAGGTCTACATGCCTTTGTGGCGCGTGACTTATCAGCGACAGGCATGAGGGGAGAGGCGAAACGAAACGTTCGAACAGGGCGCTCCTGTGGCGCGGATTGGGCCGACGGGTGCTTTTCTTCCTTCTGGCCCTCTTCCTCCTTTCTCTTCTGCTTTTCGCTCTACTGAGGGTCCTGCCGGGTGATCAGGCCCTGCTGGCGGCGGGGATGAACTCCAGCAAGGACCAGATTGCCCGCCTGCGGCAGGACTGGGGGCTGGACCGTCCTTACCCTGTCCAGTACCTGACCTGGTTGGTCGGCATCTTTCGGGGGGACCTGGGGACCTCCGTTTTGACCGGGGAATCCGTCGCCGCTCAGGTCGGGCAACGCTCGCAGGTCACTTTCCCCCTCATCCTCCTCAGCCTCCTCATCGCCGGTCTGATTGGAGTCCCTCTGGGGTTGGCTGGGGCCGGCGCCCGCAAGCCCCTGGCACAGGAGGTCTACCGGATGGCGGCCATCGTGGCCGCGTCCATCCCGGCCTTATGGTCCGGGCTCCTGCTCATCCTTCTTTTCGGGCGGGGCGTGGGTCTGGTCGGGCTCTTTCCCGTCTCCGGTTTCCCCGACCAGGGCTGGGCTTCGCCTGACCGGGCCTTGGCGAGCCTGATCCTGCCCGCGGTGAGCGTGGGGATCCTCACCGCCGCCTCCATCATGCGTTACACCCGGTCCGCCCTGCTGGACCTGGCCCAGTCGGACGCCATCGCCATGAGCATGGCGGCCGGGATGACCCGGCGGCAGGCCTTGGCCCGTACCGGCCTGCGTCTGGCCTTGCCCCAGCTGGTTTCCGTCTTCGGCCTCACCTTCGCGGGCATGGTCACCGGGGTCCTTGTGGTCGAACAGCTTTTCGCCTTGCCGGGCCTGTCCGGCATGTTGATGCGGGACATCCAGAACCGGGACCTCCTGGCCGCCCAGACGGAAATCCTCCTACTGGCTTTGCTTTTCTTCCTGGTCGGGTTTCTGGTCGACGTGACCCATTCCCTTGTGGACCCCCGGCTGAAGTTCGGGGTCGGAGACCATCAGGAGGCGGCCGGATGAGGAACTTGAAGAGCGTCCCAGCCCTCTCCGGCAGGACTTCCAAGACTTCGAAAGCCGGCCGGACTTCGTCGGCGGCCAGAACCATCATCTCCACCCTCTGGTCCAAACCGAGCGGGACCGTCTCGCAGATCATCCTGATCTCCTGGATCGTGGTCTGCCTCATCAGCCTGGTCTGGACCCCCTATGACCTCCTCCACCAGGAGGGGGACCATATCCTGTCCGCCCCTTCCTGGGCCCATCCCCTGGGGACTGACGGGGCCGGGGCTGACATCCTGTCCTGGCTGATGAGGGGGGGAGTCAGCGAATTGGTCATCGTCTTCCTGGTCGCCGCCTTCACCTTCCTTCTGGGGTGCGCGGGAACGGCTTTGACCGTCTCCTCCCGGCCGGCGGTCTCGGCTCTCTCCCGGGTCCTCCTGGACCTGGTCATCTCCATTCCCACCATCGTCATAGCCATGGTGGTGGCCGTTCCCCTGGGAAAATCCTTGGCCATCGTGATCATCGCCTGCTCCCTGGCGTACTCCTTCAATCTCATGAGGATCGTCCGCCCCCAGGCCGTCCTGGCCGCCCGGTCGGACTACGCCCTGGCCTCCCGTTGGGCCGGGGAAGGGGATTGGGGGGTGTTCCGCAAACATGTCCTCCCGACCATCCTGCCGACTATGGCCGTGCAGATCTCCCACAGCGCCGGAACCGCCATCCTGGCGGAAGTCGGTCTGACTTATCTGGGCATCGGGGTCCCGGCGGACATACCGTCCTGGGGCCACTCCCTGCAGACCTCCTCCCAACTGATCAGCGTCTACCCTATGACCGTGGTCTGGTCCGGCCTGGCCGTCACCCTGGTGGTCGCCACTGTGAACATCTTCGGGGACTGCCTGCGGGAGGCTTGCGATCCCGTGGCTTCCCCCGCTTTGAGGCAGGCCGTCGGCCAGGAGGTGACCCATGGCTCTTTCGATTGTTGATCTGACCATCACCCTGGGATCCGCGGAAATCGTCCGCCATGTCTCCTTGCGGGTCGACCAGGAGGAAAGAGTGGGGCTCATCGGGGCATCCGGCTCCGGCAAATCCATGATCATCAAGGCCATTCTGGGCCTCCTTCCTCCCCAGGCCCACGCATCCGGCCGGATCGAGTTGGACGGGGTCGATCTTCTGACCTTGCCAGACAAAAAGATGGCCCGCCTTCGGGGGACCTATCTGGGAGCCGTCTTCCAGAACCCCATCACCGCCCTCAATCCTGTGGCGACGGTGGAAAGGAACATCCTCCTGCCGACGAAACTGCACGCCTCTTCCGGACGACGGTTGACGGCGGCCGAGAGGGAGCGCAAGGCAGCTCAGGCTTTGGAATCCGTTGGTCTTCCGCCCGCTTTGGCCGACCGCTATCCTGGCCAGCTGTCAGGGGGGCAGGCCCAGCGGGTGGCCATCGCCGAAGCCCTGGTCAACGAGCCCCGGCTCATTCTGACTGATGAGCCGACCACGGCCTTGGACGCCCTCGCTCAAAGGGAGATCGTGGACCTGCTGACCAGGGAAGTGGCCCGGCTGCGGGCTTCCCTCCTTTTCGTCACCCATGATTTCGCCCTCCTGTCCCGCATCGCCCACCGCTGTTACGTCATCGACCAAGGGCGTCTGGTGGAGGAAGGGGCTTGCCAGGGGATCCTGGAGAATCCGCAGGAGGACGTCACCCGTCACCTGGTGGAATCCGCCCGAGCCTTGTCTTTACGCAAGGACTCAGAGAGGGGGCCGCATGAGCATGAATAAAACGGACGCCGAGAATGACGGGAATACTGTGAATGGCAGGAATGGCGTGGGTACCGTGAAAGAGGCGGACGCCGGGAATGGTGAGAAGGAGGCCGGCCGTCCCCTCCTGGAAGTGAAAGAAATCGGCAAACGGTACGCTGGCTCTTCCCAGCCGGCTGTTGACAGGATCTCCTTCCGCCTTTTCCCCGGGCAGGCTTTGGCCTTGGTCGGGGAGTCCGGCTCAGGGAAGTCGACGACCCTCCGCTTGGCACTTGGGCTGGACCAAGCCGACCAGGGTCAGGTTTTCTTCGAAGGGCGGAGTCTGGATCAACCCGCGGTTTCGTCCGATCTGAAGGCGCAGACCGGTCTGGTCTTCCAAAATCCCTTCACCTCCCTCAACCCCCGGTGGACGGTGGCCGCGATCGTTTCCGAACCTTTGCGGATCAAACGCCGGGGGGAGCGAAGGATGGGGAAGGAGGAAGTGCGGGCCCGGGTGCTGCAAGCCTTGACCCAGGTCTCCCTGCCCCCCCGGGACTTTCTCGACCGTTTCCCCCAGGACCTGTCGGGCGGCCAGGCCCAAAGGGTGGCCATGGCCCGGGCCCTGGTCCGTCATCCCCGGCTTTTCGTCGCCGATGAGCCGGTGAGCGCCGTGGATGTGGGCGGCCGTTTGAGCGTGGTCCGCGCCTTCCAGGGGTTGAAAGCGGAAGGGAAGTCCTTGCTCCTGGTCCTTCATGACCTGGGGGTCGCCCAACAGCTGGCTGATTGGCTAATGGTCATGCGCCAAGGGCGTTTGGTCGAGGAGGGGACGGCCGAGGACGTGATCGGACATCCCCGGCAGGCTTATACACGTCAGCTGCTCGCCGCCGCTGAATGGTAGATTTCGAATGGTAGATTTGAATGGTCAACCAGGGGCAGACCGCAGGCAAAAAGAGGGTGGCATGACTTTATCGGCAGTGCAATGGGATTTCGCCAGTCAAAAGGCTGAGGATAACTATCGGCGGGCTTTGCGCCGGTATCCGGCCCAGGTGGTGGTGGATCTGGCCACGTTGAGGGACAATATGAAGGCCATGGTCGATCGGGTCCATGCCGTCAGCCCTTCCACGGCCGTTCTGGGAGTGGTCAAGGCCGACGCCTACGGGCATGGCCTCCTGCCGACCGCATTGGCCGCCTTGGCTGGAGGGGCCACCTGGCTGGGGACGGCCCAGTCCCGCGAAGCCCTGCTCCTGCGCCAGAAAGGGGTCGGCCCTGACCGGGCCCGGATCATCACCTGGCTCTATAACGGCCGGCAAGACCCCTTCGATCGGCTGATTTCCCAAGACATCGACCTGGCGGTCGGCTCCTTGGCTGGAATCGACGCCATCGTCCGCGGGGCCCAGAAGATCGGTCGCCCGGCCCGGGTGCATGTGAAAGTGGACACCGGTTTCGGCAGGAACGGTTTCACCCCGGAAGAGTTTGACCAGGCTTTGACCCGCTTGCGTCAGGGGGTGGATGCCGGCCAGCTGGAAGTGGTCGGCCAATGGAGCCACCTGTCCGTGGCCGACGCCCCCGAGGACCCGGCCAGCAGACGGGCGACCGACGATCAGATAGCCCTCTTCAACGAATTCACCGACCGCATGAAGGTCGCCGGCCTTCCTCCTTCCATACGGCATCTGGCAAATACGGCCGCCACTTTCACCCGGCCGGAGATTTATTTCGAGCTGGTCCGCCCCGGGGTGGGGCTTTACGGGTACGAGCCGGATCCGGTCATGGGGACCGGGGAGGATTACGGTCTCAAGCCGGCCATGACCCTGCAGGCTCAGCTGGGGACGGTCAAGAACCTCCCGGCCGGCCATTCCATCTCTTATGGCCGCACCTATCTGACCGAAGAGGAGACCTCCACGGCTGATCTGCCTTTGGGCTACGCCGACGGGATCCCCCGTTCCGCTTCCGGTTTCAACCGGGCCGGGGCCTTAGGGGTGGATCATCCTGGCGGCCCCGTCCGGATCATGACCAACCAGGGGCCTCGCCTGGTCCGGGTCAGCGGTCGGGTCTGCATGGATCAGTGTATCCTGGACCTGCATGGGTCGGCCGAGGATTGGGGGGTGAGCGAAGGCGACACGGTGGAGCTTTTCGGACCTGGTCGGGGAGAGGCTTACGCCGAGCCGACCGCCGATGATTGGGCCCGGGCAGCCGGGACCATATCCTATGAGATCTTCACCTGCCTGCGTAACCGGATCCCCCGTCTCTACCTCCATGCCCAGAACGTCCTGTCTGCGGAGGACGTGGGCCTGCTGGATCCGACCACGGTGATCTGATTTCCCAAAGAGTTGAAATTCCAAGGAAAATCGAGCCTTCCCCTTAGAGTTCAAGGTATGGCAGGTCATCTGGATGAATTCGACGCCGAGAAATCCTTGCGGTCTGAAGGGTATTCGGCTTTTGACGAGGAGCGGTGGGCCCCTGAAGCGGCCAAGTCGCGCAAAAGGACCGAATTCGAACGGGACCGGGCCCGCATCGTCCATTCATCGGCCTTGCGCAGGCTGGGGGCAAAGACCCAGATCCTGGTCGCCGGCACCGATGATTTCGCCCGTACCCGTCTCACCCATACCTTGGAGGTCGCCCAGATCGGCCGGCAAATCGCCCAAATGGTCGGTTGCGACCCGGATGTGGTCGATTGCGCCTGTCTCTGCCATGATTTGGGGCATCCTCCTTTCGGCCATAACGGGGAGAAAAAGCTGGCGGAGATCGCTGAGCCCATCGGAGGTTTCGAAGGCAACGCCCAGACCTTCCGCCTCCTGACCCGTTTAGAGCCGAAGATCTTCCGCCCCGACGGCCGCAGCGCCGGGGTCAACCTGACCAGGACGGCCTTGGACGCCGCCACCAAATACCCTTGGACCAAGGAGGAAGGGGCCAGACATCCCGATGGCCCCCGGGGCAACAAATTCTGCGTCTACCCCGACGACCGGGAGGCTTTCGACTGGCTGAAGATCGGGGCCCGACCTTGGGCCAAACCCATGGAATGCCAAATCATGGACCTGTCCGATGACATCGCCTACAGCGTGCATGATGTGGAGGACGCCATCGTCGCCTCCTCCTTCGACCCCCTGGCCATGAGGGACGCGAAGGTCCTGGACGAGTTCGTGGCCGCGACCAGGGACTGGTACGGGGGCTCCTGGGATGGGGAGGGGCTCCTGGCGGCCATCGAACGGCTGCAGAAAGACAAGGTCTTCCCCGAATATTTCACCGGGACCCGGCACTCCCTGGCCCAGCTAAAGAACACCACCTCCCGCTTGATCGGGCGGTTCACGGCTTCGGCCGAAAGGGCTACCAGGGAAAAGTACGGCCAGGGGAACCTGACCCGCTACAGCGCCTCCATGATCGTCCCCGAACAAACCCAGTACGAAATCATCGCTTTGAAGGGGATCGCGGCCTACTTCGTCATGGAACCCCGGGAGCATGAGGCCTTCCACCACGAGCAGCTGACCATCATCGAGGACTTGGTGGACTTGTTCATGAAGGATTCCCCCCACATGAGCGACGCTTTGGACCCCGCCTTCATCGAGGACTGGGAGGAGGCCACCAACGACGAGGAGCGCCTGCGGGTGGCCATCGACCAGGTGGCCAGTCTCACTGATGGTTCCGCCTTGACCTTGCATTCGCTTTTCTTCAGTTGAGTTTCCCGGGCCGCCGTGTCTTTCATCGCTGTCTTACTTACCGTCGGCCCATTCACCGTCGTGTCTTTCAGGTTGAGGCTGGGGTAGAATAAAATTCCTTGACTTGGTGCCCGGGCAATCGTCTCAGGCCTGATCGCCAAATCGGAAAGGAGTGCCATGCCTGGCTATATCAGCAAGAAAAGCGTGGAGCAGGTTCGGGCGGCGGCCGACCTGTACGATATCGTCAGCGCTGATGTCACCCTGAAAAATAGCGGGGCCGGCTCCTTCGTCGGTCTCTGCCCCTTCCATGACGAGAAGACCGGCTCCTTCCACGTGCGTCCCTCTCTGGGGACCTGGCACTGCTTCGGCTGCGGGCTGGGCGGGGACGTCTTCGGCTATGTGGAGCAGAAGGAGAACGTCGATTTCGCCCAAGCCGTGGAGCTTTTGGCCGACCGTTACCATATCGAGCTGGAATACGAGGACCAGGACCGGGGGAAGACGGACCGTCAGCGCAAAGGGGCCACCCGTGCCCGGCTGCTCGAAGTCTGCGAACAGACCCAGAAGTTCTTCGCCTCCCAGCTGCCCACCGATGATGCCCTCCCCGCCCGCAAACTTCTGGGCGGCCGCAATTTCACCCAAAGCGATTGCGAACGATTCGGCTGCGGCTACGCCCCACAAGGCTGGGACACTTTGGTCCGGCATCTGTCCTCCTTGGGCTACACCCAGGAAGAGATGGTGGAGGCGGGCGTGGCCCGTCGGGGGCAGAACAATTCTGCCTATGATTATTTCCGGGGCCGGGCCACCTGGCCCATCCGCGATTCCACCGGCAGGACGGTCGGTTTCGGGGCCCGCCGCCTTTACGATGACGACAAGATCGAAGCCAAGTACATCAACACCCCGGATACGGCCCTCTACCATAAGAACCAGGTCCTTTACGGGATCGACATCGCCAAGCCCAACATCGTCAAAAAGAGGCAGATCGTCATCGTGGAAGGCTACACCGATGTGATGGCCTGTCATCTGGCTGGGGTGGATGTGGCCGTGGCCACTTGCGGCACCGCTTTCGGCCAGGAGCACGCCAAGATCGTCCGCAGGTTCATCCGCGACGATTCCCTGGGCGCCGTCCAGCTGGTCGGGCCTACCCATGGGTCCGGGGTCATCTTCACCTTTGATGGGGATGCGGCCGGGCAGAAGGCGGCCTTGCACGCTTTCGGCCTGGATGACGCATTTCTGACCCAGACTTTCGTGGCGGTGGCCCGCGAGAATCTGGACCCTTGCGATTTACGCATCAAATACGGGGACGAAGCCGTCCGCAACCTCATCCATGATCGGGTCCCGCTTTACGACTTCGTCATCCAAGCGGCCATCCGTTCCTTTGACACCCAATTCACGACCGGCCTGGTCGGCGCCATGAAGGCGGTTGCTCCGGTCATAGCCAAAATCCGGGATGACTCTTTGTTGGATTCCTACACCCGCAAATACGCCGGGCAGATTGGGGTGAGCGTGGGGGACCTGCGTCGGGAGGTCTTGGCGGAACGCAGGAGGCAGCGGATCGCCTCCGCTGACGCCTACGTTCCGCGGCGGTCCGCTTATGGGACAGGCTCTTATGAAAACTCTTTCGGCTACGGGGGCGGGGCTGGCAGCGGTCCGGGAGGATTCGAATCGGACCGTTCCTCGGATTCGCAGCCTTTGGATCGCCGCCTCTTCCAGGAATGGGCCAATAGGAAGAAAGCTATCGACAAAGGCTATTACCGGGTCGATGACACGGTCTTCTCCACCGAACAACAGTTTTTCGGCATCCTCATCCAATCGCCTCTGGCCTTGACCGGCCCGATGAACGCCGAGCTTTTCTCCCGCTTGACCCGGCGCTGTTTCACCACGCCCGTTTTCCGCAGCATGTTCGACGCCTTGGAAGTGGCCGGGGGACTCCCGCAGTCCGATACACCTCAAGGGCTATGGATCCATGAGCTGACCAAGGCGGCCGGCCCCGTCCTCACCCGGGTGATCAATGAACTGGCGGTCCTGCCTCTGCCTTTGTCGGCGAAGAACCGGACTTCGGCCGGGTCCGATCAGACGGCGTCCTCGACTGGTCCCGGACCTTCTGGTCGTCCTCAAGGACCGGCTCCGGTGCAGCTGGCCCCAGCCACGGAGGCCGAGGTCAAGTTCGCCCATCAGCTTCTCGTAGGGATTCTGGACGCTGACGCCATGAGGGCAATAGCCCAGTTGAAACGCAAGATGAATCGCTTGCCTGAAGGCGAGGAGAAGATCCGCCTGCTGGGGACCATGAACACCATTGAAACCTGGCGGAAGGACCTGACCGCCCAAGCTTACGGGAACACCAACTATTAAGACGATTGAAGACGATTGAAGGCTATTTAGGGCTATGGAGTCAGTGGAGTCTGACCGTTGACCGGGTCTTAGGGAAGTCCTGTGCGCGATCTTACCGGCGTTTGTGCTTGCAGAATGTGGCTTGCTGGAACGTTTTTGCCAGAGAGCGGTTTTGCCGGAGAGCAGCTAGATTTTGCGCAGGACGGTCACCACTTTGCCCATGATCTGGGCATAGGTCCCGTCGATGGGGGAGTAGGCCGGATTGTGAGGCATGAGCCAGACATGCCCGCTTTTGTCCCTGCGGAAGGTCTTGACCGTGGCCTCATCGTCCAGAAGGGCGGCCACGATGTCCCCATTCTCGGCCGTCTTCTGCTCGCGGATGACCACGAAGTCCCCGTCGCAGATGGCGGCGTCGACCATGGAATCGCCATGAACCTCCAACATGAAGAGGGTCCCTTCCCCTGTCAGGCGTTCCGGCAGGCGCATGACATCGTCCACATGCTGTTCCGCCGTGATGGGCACGCCGGCCGCGATGCGTCCGACTAGGGGGACGTCGTGGGATTGGGCGATGGATTCGCTTTCGGATTGTGAAGGGAATGGGTAGATTTCCGCTCGTGCGCTGGTTGGCCGTCCGGATCCCTCGTTTTCGGCTGTTTCTCGGTCTTGATTCTCGTCCTTTGGTTCGAGGTCGGATTCACCGTCTGAGATCTCCTGTTCGGTGATCGACTGGGGCTCTTCACTCGTGATGAGCTCTATAGCCCGCCCCTTATTGGCGGCCATGCGGATATAGCCTTTCTTCTCCAAGACGTCCAATTGATGTTTGACGGATGAAGTCGACTTGAGGCCCACCAAGGCCGCGATTTCGCGGAAAGAGGGGATATAACCCTGGCTGGTCGAATAGTGGCGGATGGCCTCCAGAACTTGAAGCTGACGGACCGTCAAGCCAAGGGACCGGGCTGTATCCGGCTGTGCGGGGGTTCCGTTCGTGGCGTGTGCGCCGAAGGGGACTGTCGTCATAATCATTCCTCACTGTGGGTCTTGTTCTCGATTATAGCGTGAATTCTTTGTAAAGGCAAACAGATGTTCGAAAAATGGTCTTGAAATAGTCGAACAGATGTGCGAAAATAAGAACACCTGTTCGAAACATCTCTTCGACGATGGTTGGAAAAAGACGTAGAAAAGACATGGAAGCAAGAGCTGATGCGGGAATGGGGACAACGTGAACAAGGGCCCGGCGGAAACCGGGCGACTTGAAGGAGGAACAATGACTCAGGCATATGCAAGGAGCATGAACCGAATTGGTGGCGGCCGGGCCGCCACCATGCGGAAGTCCGGACGGCGTCATCACATCAGGGTGAGGCTGACCCCCTTGGGCAAGGGTTTCGTCGGTTTGCTTTGCTTTGGCGTTTTCGCCGGCGGATTCGGTCTGGCCCATCGGGCCCAAGCCCAGCCGGAGGATACAAGGCCCCAGGTCGTCCATTCTTATGTGGTCGGGCCGGGAGACAGTCTCTGGAAATTCGCTCAAGAGAATTTGCCGGAAGGTCAGAGCGTGGACGAGTACATGATTTATCTGGCCAAACTCAATCATCTGACTTCCACCACCTTGGTCACCGGTCAGAGGATCGTCGTCCCGGAAAGCCAGGACAATCTGACCAAATAGTGAACCGAACAACCTCCTTGATTGCTACGGACTGCTAGGAACGGCTAGGAAAGCGGATGGGTGAAGGGAAGTGTGCGCGCTATAGATAGTGAGTCATGCCAGATGGGATGGTCTCCCTGTTGCGTCTTCTTCGGGTAGTAATCTGGGAGCGCATTCATTTTCGGTATAAAGAGAGATGGATTATTATGACTCGAGAGGACTGGATAGAGTATTTTGAAGCGGTGAATTCTCGTACTCCTTCCGAAGAAGAGATATCCCAGGCCTTGGCGGACGGTGAGTTCCAGGAGGGATCTCAGCCGGCTCCGGCCTTCCCCGCTGCGGCTCAGCCGACTTACGTCCCAACAGCTTATCCTTATACGCAACAGACACAGGCTCAGACGGCTCAAAGTCAGCCGGCTCCGGTTCAGGTGACACGAACCTTGACTCAACCGCAAACACAAGCGCAGCCGCGGGCGATACCGCTTCAACAAGCGGCCGTTAACGGTGGTCAGACGCTACCGAGGGTCGGGCAGAAGGGTGGCAATTATTTCTCTTGGTTCGCGCATTGCCTGAAAAACCCTCAGGGGATCGCCGGGGAAAGTCGTCCCGGTGCTGGCCTGGTGACCATGGTGGTCTCCGCTCTCCTTCTCGGGTTCGCCATCGTCAACGCCTTGCACCGCGTCGTCAACTCCTTCTTCAACGGGATCGAGCAATTGATGCGGGCGAGCATATCCTCCTCCACGGCGAATTTCTCCGCTCTTAATCTCCTGCGTTCCTACCTTGATCAGAACATGGGGTGGGGGCAGGCCTTCCTGTATTCCTTGCTCGTCTTCGTCATCTATCTGGTGGCTCTGGTCCTGCCGGCAGGCTTCAATCGTCTTGCGACCAAGGGTCAGCCCCAGCAGGAAGGTTTCATTGATTTCTGTGGACGTTATCTGACCTTGTACCCCCTGATGGTCATCATCAATCTGGTCGCTCTCATCGTCAGTTTCTTCGTCCCCAGCACCCTTTTGCTGACCACGTCCAGCTTCGGCGCGCTCACGTCCGTCTTCAGCGCCCCGCCCCAGGATTGGGCGAAGAGAATGGCCGATGCAGTCCCCGATCTCGGGGGCTCTTTGGCGGCCATGTCCATCATCATGACGTTGATCGTGATCGGTTTCGTCTGGATCTTGGTCGTCTCCGCCAAATCATCGGCCAGCTCTCTGGGGAAGGTCAACAACATCTACATGACCTTCTTCCTCATGCTTCTCCTCATCCTCGTCGCATATCTGGTGGCCCGTTTCGTAGGAGGCAACCTCACGTCGCTCTTCACTGGGATGTCCCAGGTCTCAAAGAATTTCTAAGGAGGGAAAATGAACGAGAAAGAACAATGGGTGGCCGCTTTCCAAGAGGCCATGGGGCGCAACCCCTCTCCCCGGGAATTCATGGATGGGAAAGCGGCTGGCTTTTCTCTTGATAGCCTGCCTGCATCCACACCGCAGGCGTTTGACGAAAGCGTTGACCGCGTCGAAGGCGGCAGCAAGGTTGAGAACGTCGAAAGCGACGGGCAAGCCGGGGCTCAGACCGGCAGGATGCCGGTTGAAGAGGCGCAAACGGGAAGGGTTGATGAACCGACCGGGCGAATCCTGACCCCGCAGTCGGCCACTCAGGCGGAGACCACTGTCCTGCCCCCTGTGACCGCCCCAGCAGTCCAAACCGCCCCGGCTCCCGCCGTCATGCCGGCCCGGATTCCTCCGCAAAACCAGGCGGCATCGGCTTCGGCGACGGCAACGTCAGCAACGGCGACGAAGAAAAAGATGCCGGTCTGGGGGAAGGTCCTCATCGCGGTTTTCGCCTTCCTGGTCGTTGCCTTCATTGTCTTCTATTTCATCGGTTCCCAGTATTTCTCCCGTCAATCCGTGGTCAACCGGTACATAGAAGCCAGTCATCAGGGTCCTCAGGCAGTACTCAAATACCAAGTCTGGGCGGACGACAACCGGGGAATCAGCCCAGCCGATTTGGCTTACGCAGATCAGGGCAAGATCCAGATGCCGACCCAGAAGGAAGTCTTCGAAGGTTCCGCCATGCGGAACGTCGGCCATACGCTTCTCATCTTCCCCGACTGGAAAGTAGTGGTCAAGCCCGCTTCGGCCACGCTCAAGACCAATACCTCCGGTCTGGACCTGACCATCAACGGTCACAAGGTGGGAACCTCCCAGTCCTCCTCCTATCAGAAGACCTTCTCCCACCTTTATCCGGGGACTTACGTCTTCGCGGCCAGTGGGAAAGTGAACAACCAGGACATCAACGTGTCCACCAGCAAGGATCTGACTGCCGGCAACCAGGAGATCCGCCTGGCCGTGCGTTATATCAGTTTCGATGTGCTCAGCAACCTGTCTGACGGAGACCTTTATGTGGGCGGCCAGAAGGTGAGCACCCTGTCGAACGGGACCGGGTCCGTTACCAAACTCCCCGTGGCCGAAAGCGCGGACGTCTACGTGCGTAAATCCTTCGCCGATGGGACCAGCGTCAAGACCAAGACGACGAAAGCGTCCGACATCTCCGATGGGGAGACGGTCTACCTGAACGCCGCCCACATCCTGGACAGGGACACGGCCAACGACCTCATGACCAAGGCCCACGGCATGCTCCAGTACTACGCCGATAATCAGACCACGGCCAGCGACTTGGACGACGTCTTCCTGGGAGGGACGAGCAACAAGTTCTATTCCGACGTGAAGAACAACATCGACCTCAACATGACCAATGCCAAGAACCGCAAGGCGGACAGCATCACCTTCAGCGACGTCAACGTCACCAAGGTGACCCAGACCGGCAAGAACACCTATAAGGTCGACTTCACCTTGAAGGAGGATTTCTACTACAGCTACAACTCGGACGATGACAACTCCGGAGACATCATCGAGAATCTGACTTGGTCGGCCAATGTCAAGTACGTGGGAGGAAGCAGCTCGGACGACGAGAACGGCACCGCCTACGTCAGCGACTTCCGGGTCGTCTCCCCGAACGGCAACGGCAAGGTGACCCATACCGAGAACACCATCGAGTAATCAAGTAAGAGGGTGAAGTCCTTGGGCAGTAGCTCTTGAGCAGTCCATGGATAGACCCTGGGCAGAGCTCGGATGGTCCTCGGGCAGTCCTCAGGTAGGCCTCGCGATAGGGTGAACCTATGCATTGCCCCTTTTGTCAGAACCCTCAGACCAAAGTCCTCGATACGCGCGTCGGCGAGGATGGTTACGCCATCCGCCGCCGGCGCGAGTGTCTGAAATGCCATAAGCGTTTCACTACCCAAGAGACCATCGTCCTGTCCATCATCAAGCATTCGGGGGCCACCGAGCCCTTCGACCGCAAGAAGGTGATCTCAGGCGTCAGGCGGGCCTGTCAGGGGAGGAACATCAGCGATGAGGCCCTCAACCGCTTGGGACAGCAGGTGGAAGAGAACCTGAGGGCCCGGGGCCAAGCGGAGATCAGGTCCGAAGAGGTGGGCAAGGCCATCCTTCCCCCTCTAAGGGACCTGGATGTCGTCGCTTATTTGCGTTTCGCCAGCGTTTACCAGCATTTCGATTCCTTGGACGACTACGAGAAGGAAATCGACTCCGTCCGCCGCTACCAAGAGGAAAAGCGCCATGAAGGGGAAGAGCAGTAAATAGGGGAGAGGCCCGATCGTCCCCAAGGTCGAATACCGACGGATCGATCCTCAGCTTGACTTGACTTGGTTTCAGTCTTTATTTGGCTTTGGCTGCGGCCTTAGCTTCGACGTCTGCCTCGTCATCAGTCTCGTCTTGGTTTTCGACTCATGCTTCTGTTTCTGCTTCGGCGAAGTCGATCGATTCCTGGTCGTCTTTGGTCTGGATGATGACCAGCCTTTGGGTCGGCCGGGTGAGGGCCACGTAGAGGTCGGAGGCGGCCACGATTCGGGAGGCCGCGTTCTCCATGATGAGGCCGGGGTTAGCCACGATGACCGCGTCGAATTCCAGTCCCTTGACCTCTTGGGGTCCATAGACCCGGACCTGCGCTTCCCAATCCGGCTGGGAGGTGAGCCGGATGAATTCCTCTTGCCCTAAGGCTTGGCTGGACCGCAAAGCGAGACGCAAGGATTTTTCCACCTGGTCGCGGATCTGAGGGTCGACGATGATGGCCAGGCGGCCGCTGCCGTCTTGCGAAACGAAATCATGGATGGCCTCGATCGCCTGATCGTTGATGGCATCCAGGAAGCCATGCCGGGGGGAGGCGATCCGCCTGACCGAATCGGGGACCTGCCTGGCCGCGCTCACGGTGGAGACATGGAGCCCCTCATCGCTGGCGAAGCGCGAGGAGAGGTCGCAGACCTGGGCCGGGTTGCGGTAATCGATGGTCAACTCGTTCACGGTCCACCTGCCTTGGCCGAAGAGGGGGTTCATGGTCCTCGCCCAAGAGCGGGTGCCGGCCAAGGAGGAAGTCTGGGCCACGTCCCCGACGATGGTGAAAGAGCGGGAAGGGCAGCGGCGGATCAGCATACGCCATTCCATCGGGGTCAGCTCCTGGGCTTCGTCCACGACGATATGGCCATAGGTCCATTCCCGGTCGTTGCCGGCCCGGGAGGCCAGACTGGAATCATCCCCGCCGGACATGCTGTCAAGCAAGTCGCCGGCGTTCACCAGGGAGGGGTCCACCCCGGCGATCCGCATGGATTGGAGGGCGTATTCCTCCTCGCGTTTACGGTCCAGGTCCTTTCCGGCCTGCCGGGCTTGTTCCCGGGGGTCCGGCCCCAAAAGATTCAAGGTCTCGTCCAGCAAGGCCACGTCGGACCGGGTGAAGGGGGCGTCTTTGGACCTGGTCAGCTGGGCGATCTCCTCTTCTTTGAGCCAAGGAGCGAACTGCCGCATCCGATGGGGCTTGGAGAACATGTCGGCCAGCATCCATGAGGCGGACATGGGGAGCCAGGCGGTGTTGAGGGTCTTCTTCAGAGCCGAGCTCAGGCGCAGGGTGGCGCGGGCGTTGTCGAGTTCCTCCTGCTCGGGGATGTAGTCCAGCTGGTCCCGGTAAAGGTTGACCATGAGGCTGAGCATGGAGTTGATGAAGGTCTCCCGGGCCTGGTTATGCGGCTTCCGGGAGCTGCGGGCGTTCCGCTGGGCCTGTTCCAGGTCGCTGCGGCGGACGGGGACCTTGACCCCGTTGATCGGGATGGTCGGCAGGAGACTGGGGATGCGAACCCGGGCGGCGATGGCGTTGCGGATCATGGTCACCATGCGTTTGCTCCCCTTGATGGCGGCCGTGTAAGGGTCGTCTTCGGCCGTCGCCACCAAGCCGGGGATGAGGTCGCCGATGGTGCGGGAGACGACTCCGGTCTCGCCCAAGGAAGGCAGGACCTGATCGATGTAATGGAGGAAGGTGGGGCTGGGTCCGACGACGAGGACCCCGGACCTTTCCAAGGTGCGCCGGTGGGTATAGAGCAGATAGGCGGCCCGGTGAAGGGCGACGGCGGTTTTCCCGGTTCCGGGCCCGCCTTGCACGACGACCGCTTGGTTGAGGTCGGAACGGATGATCTTGTCCTGTTCGGCCTGGATGGTGGCGACGATGTCGGTCATTTTCCCTGTCCGCCGGGAGCTGAGCGAGGCCAGGAGAGCCCCTTCCCCGGTCAGGGTCCCTTGGTGATGGGCTTGGGAGACTTGCTGGGAATGGATGTCCAGCACCTCGTCTTCCAAGGCGGCCACTTGGCGCAGGTTCAGGGTGATGTGGCGGCGCATGGTGGCGTCCCCGTGGTTCTCCGGGGTGGCTTCGTAAAAGGGCCGGGCCGCATCCGCCCTCCAGTCGGTCAGAATGGGCTCATGCCTCTCGTCCGACAGGCCGATCCGGCCGATGTGCCGCTGATTGCCGTGGACGTCGTCAATGCGGCCGAAGACCAGCCGGTCTTCCACCGATCTTAGCTGGATGAGCCGGTCTTCGTACATGACGGCGAAAGAGTCGCGTTCCGACCTTTGGGTGGGGGAGCCGTGGCCACCGCGGGCGCGCACGGAATCAAGCCGTCCCTTGATTTGGGAGCGCAGGTCGTCCAGGCGCTGGTAGGCCCGGTCGACCACTTCCTGTTCCTGCTGGATTTGGTCGGAATAGTCACTCACGGTGATCCCCTCGTCGTTTTCGCTTGCCTTCGCGGCTGTTGTTCCCTCCATCGATGCGCCTCGGCTATGCGCCACAGGCCGCTCGGAAGGGTCGGTAAAAAGAGCGAATAACAGTTTACACGCTTGCCCCCACCGTCTGTCCGGCCTGTCGCGGAAAGCGGAGTTTTCTCCCCAGGAATGATTCCCGACAGGATGAGTCCCGGCCTTTCCTGGCAGAGAGGATTTTTGGTAGTTAATTTTTTAGCAGCCCTCGCCTCTTCCTTGGCGAGTTTGATTTTCCGGTTCTTTTCGATTTCTTCCGAAAAAAGTCCATGAATTTTCGACTTAGTGGGGAGTTGTGGAGGAATGTGGGGTAAAGTGGTGATTAATTGGAGGTAGCATGACAAATCCCACGGAGAATAGCGTCTTCGAAGACGCCGGGATGGCCGACGGAGCCGTCTCTTCTCCTTTGCCTGCCCTCCTTCTGGGAACCTACGCCCCCAAGATCGACGCCAAGGGGCGGGTGGCCCTTCCTGCCAAATTCCGCTCCCAGCTGGGGCAGGGCTGCGTTTTGGCTCGGGGACAAGAGCGATGCATCTACCTCCTTCCTTTCGGCGAATTCCGCCGCATCGCCGCACAGATCCAGCGGACCAGCCTGAGCAACAAGGCCGCCCGTAATTACCTGCGCGTCTTCCTGTCCGGGGCGGTGGATCAGGAGCCCGACAAGCAGGGCCGGGTGATCCTCCCCTCCATCCTGCGCGATTACGCCCATATAGATAAGGACATCGTGATCATCGGAGTGGGGACCCGGGCCGAGATCTGGAATAAGGCCGATTGGGACGCTTACCTGGCCGAGCAAGAGGACGGATACAGCGACATCGCCGACGACGTCCTGCCGGAGGTGAGCTTCTGATGACCGACCTCGCTTCCATCCACACCCCCGTGCTTTTGGACGACTGCGTCCGTCTGATCACCGACGGTCGCCAAGCCCCCCTGATCGTGGATTGCACCTTGGGCCTGGCCGGGCATGCCAGCGCCTTCCTCCAGGCCGATCCCCAGGCCCGGCTGATCGGCATCGACCGCGACCAGGAGGCTTTGACCCTGGCGACCGAGCGGATGCGCGACCTGGGCCTGTCCGACCGGTTCACCCCGGTCCACGCCGCCTTCGACAGCTTTTCCCAAGTCTTGGATGAGCAGGGAATCAAGACGGTGGACGCGGTCTTCATGGACTTGGGCCTGTCCAGCCTGCAGATCGACGAGAACGACCGGGGTTTCTCCTACAGTCATGACGCTCCTTTGGACATGAGGATGGATCCCGGTCAAAGCCTGACCGCCCGCGACGTCCTGCTTACTTACGGCAGGCAGGACCTGGCCCGGATCTTCCGCGAATACGGGCAGGAGCGTTTCGCCGGCCCCATCGCCTCCCGCTTGGTCAAGGCCAGGGAAGAGGGGGAGACCCCGCGCAGCACGGGGCAATTGGTGGCCTTGGTGGACCAGGTGATCCCCCGGGCCCACCGCGCTCCCGGCAATCCGGCCAAGAGGGTTTTCCAAGCTTTGAGGATCGAAGTCAACGGGGAGTTGGACAAACTGCGGATGGCCCTGCCTCAGGCGGCCTGCCGCCTGAGGCAGGGCGGCCGTCTGGTGGTGGAGTCCTATCACTCTTTGGAGGACAGGATCACCAAGACCTTCATGGCCGCCGGCATCCATGCCGACGTCCCCGCCGGCCTGCCCGTCATCCCTCAGGAAGCCCAGCCTTTTTTCGCCGACCTGACCCGGGGGGCGGTCAAGGCGGGCCAAGCCGAAGCGGCCCATAATTCCCGGTCCACTTCGGTCAGGCTGAGGGCGGTGGAGCTGATCCGCCCCATCCCTGAAGTCAGGAAGGCCGAAATGATGCGGTCGGCGATGAAGTCCGTGCGAACGGGAGAGGGGCCCCGGCGACGGGGTCGACCGAAGGGCTAAGAGGCCGGAAGCTACAAGGCTGAAGCCGCGGAGGCTGAAAGCAATAAAAGCCGAAAGCCATAAAAGAAAACAAAACCGGAAAACAAAAAGTCAATACCACCACAAGAATCACCACAAGAATGAGGAGTCACCATGGCAGCACAGGCAGCTCAAGTCCGCACAACCCGGCAGCGCATGTCCGAACGGAGCGTCCGCAAGGGGTCCGCCGGCGCCCGTCCCAGCGGCATCACCCGGCCTGGCCTCTCCGTCATCTCCCGGACCGACCAGCGGATCGACTCCGCTTCGCGGACTTCCGGATCCGCGGCCCAGGCCAAGCGGAGCCTGCGGGGCCGGATGGTCCTGTGGATGGCTGTCGTCCTGGTCGTCGTCCTCAGCTTCCTGGGAGTCCTGGTGGTCAGGGTGAAAATGGCCGAAGACGCCTTCGCCATCTCGGAGACCCAGCAGAACATCTCCGTGCTCACCCAGGATGTGGAGCAGGAGCAGGCCAAACTGGACAAACTCCAGGCTTCCTTGCCGCAGAAGGCCCAGAAGCTGGGGATGACCCCTTCGTCCGACTCCTTGACGGTCGATATGGCCGGAACCGGTCAGTGAACCAAGCCTTTCGTTATACTGGAAGGGCGGACCACCATCGCATGGTCCCGTCATGCAACGAACATCGGGGACACCCTGAAGGAACACGGACGAGAGCAAAGAGCGCCAAGCCATCATGAGCAAGAAAAAACAGCCATCACCATTCTCGCGGAAACTATCCCGCTTCTGGGGGACCCTGTCCGCAGATAGCCAGGATGCGGCTTACAGCCGGACCTTTCGCAGGCGGACTGTGGTTTTCGGCCTGGCCATCGTCGTCCTCATCGTCGCCCTCATCATCCGTTTGACCTTCGTCCAGTTGGTCGAAGGACCGGCCATCGCCCAAGACGCCATCCAGATGCGTACGGTGGATTACACCGTCCAGGCCCTGCGGGGGACCATCACGGATGTGAACGGGGTGGTCATGGCTCAAAGTCAGCAAAGGTACACCATCTACGCCGACCAGAACGGCGCCCGCAACTTCCAGCCGAAAAAATGCACCGGGGACAACAAGGCTATCTGCCATTCCCTCGACGGCAAGCCCGTGCCTGGGTCCGGTCCCGGCGCCGTGGCCAAGATGCTGGCCCCGGTCCTCAAAATGAACGTCATGGAGCTGGGGGCCAAGCTGGCCGGGGTCAACTCCTACATCGTCCTGAAGAAGAACGTGACCCCGGCGACCAAACGGGCGGTCGACAACCTCCACCTGTCCGGGGTCATAGGGTCCGAACTGACCGTCACCCGTTCCTATCCCAGCGGGGCGACCGCCGGGGCCATCATCGGCGGGGTCAACAACGACGACGTGGGCGTGGCCGGGGTCGAGAAGATGTCGCAGGATTCCCTCAAAGGGGAGAACGGCAAGCAGGTCTACCAGAGGGGGGAAAGCGGGGAGAAGATCCCCGGGACTGAATCGGTCACCAAACCGGCTAAAAACGGGGGCAAAGTCCGTCTGACCATCGACCGCGACGTCCAATGGTTCGTGGAGAAGTCCTTGCAGGACCAAGAGAATAAGATTCACGCCCAATGGGGGATCGTCGTCGTGCAGGAAGTCAAGACCGGCCGTATCCTGGCCGTCGCCGACACCAACCAGTATTCCGCTGGCAGCCCGGACGCCATCCTCAAAGGGTCCCTGTCCATGACGGCCACCTTCGAACCGGGGTCGGTCGGCAAGCTCATCACCTCTTCCGGCCTGATCCAAGAGGGCTTTGCCAAAGGATCCAGCCGTTACACCGTCCCCTACAGCTTCGTCTACCAGGGGCAGACCTACCACGACGCCATCTACCATCCTGTGGAAAGGCTGACCCTGGCCGGTATCATCAACGAATCCTCCAACGTGGGCATGGTCAAATCAGCTGAGAAGTACCCGGTCAACCTGCGCTACGAATACCTGAAGAAATTCGGCATAGGGGAGCCGACTGGGATCGACTTCCCCGGAATCTCCTCCGGCGTCCTGTCTCCCGCCTCCTCCTGGGACGACCGCACCCGTCAGACCATCCTCTTCGGGCAGGGATACACCGTCAACGCCTTGCAGCTGACCAACATCGTGGCCACCATCGCCAACGGGGGAGTGCGTATGGGGCAGAGCCTGGTCGCTTCCTCCACCGATCAGGAAGGCAGGGACACGACCCCCCAGCCTCATGCCCCCACCCGGGTAATCTCCAAATCCACCTCGGAGGACATGATGGACATGATGGAATCCGTCATGGACGAGGAATACGCCAACGTCTTCAAAGTCAACGGCTACCGTCTGGCGGGCAAGACCGGAACGGCGGAAGTCGTGGGTTCCAAAGGAGGCCTGACCCAGATCGTGGGCGACTCCTCGGTGGTCATCCCGGCCGACGACCCCCGTTTCGTCATCACCGTGGCCTTCATGGATTCCTCCCAGCACGGCGGTTACGCCACCTCTCCGGTGACCAATCCTATTGGTGAATTCCTTATGCAGAAGTACAAGGTTCCCCAGTCCACCCCCCGCAAGAATGCTATAAGTACTACATGGTGATGCGGGGTTGTGCGGCATATGCGGCATATGGTTCAGGGGCGGCCCCGGCGGCAGGGCAAGGAAACGCGAATGAGGAAATCGAGGAAAGCCGCGTCGGCGGCAAGCGAAGACGGATCGGATTTCCGGCGGAATTCAGGAGGTGGCTATGAGCTTCTTGGCTGAGGCGACTTCGGTGCACTACCGGGTGGAAGACCTGGCTCTCCAGTTCGGGGCCAAAGCTTTCTTCCCCTATGGGCAGGATGTGACCATCACTTTTCTGACGGACGATATAGACGCCGTTTGCCCGGGAGCCCTCTACCTAGGGTGGGGGGACTCCTCCAGCCGGCAGGAGGACCTTTACCGCCAGATCCGCCAAGCCCAGGACAAGGGGGCGTACAGCATCCTCTTCCCTTCGGTTCTCTCCCGTCTGGCGACCAAGGACGAGCTGGCGGCCGTGGCCAGCGTCCCCATTCTTTTCGGCGACCTCAACCAGCATGACTTGGGCCATTTAGCCTTCATCATGGCCGGGCAGCCGACCGATTCCCTGGCGACTTTCGGCCTGACCGGCCCCCAGGCGACCTATGCGTCCGATTACCTGGCCCAGCTCTTGCATCTTCTGGGCAATCCCATCGGGGTGATCGATTCCCGCAAGTCCTTCTCTTTGGAAAGGGAGTTGGATTGTTCCTATCCCTTGGGGCCCATCGATACGCAGATGATCCTCTCCCAGATGTTGGAGGACGGGGTCAATACGGTCATCCTGACCATGGACGAGGAGACCTTCGCCCCGGGCGCCCTGAGCCAGGTGAGCCTGGACGTCTGCGGCCGCACCCAGTCGGTGGACCTGGACCAGATCCCCGATACGGCCAAGGTCACCCGGTCGGGGCAGATGGACGGCGTCCGGCTTTCCGACGAATCAGCTGATGGTGCGGCCTCGGATGGGGAAGGGTCGGGCAAGGTCGGCTCCGGCCAGGGTTCCGGCTCGAAGACTGGGTCGGATTCCGGGATCGGCTCAGGCAAGCCGGACAGGGACAAGGCCACCAGCCGGTCCTGGTCCCGCTGGAGGTCCTCCTCCCGTAAGGCGATCATCCATGAAGCCCAGGAGGGCCTGCGCCCCCAGCTGCGGCGGGCGGTCAAGGATTTCGGGGCCGTCATCGATGACGACGCCCATTGCGTGATCCCCACCTTGGTTTCCCGGGACATCGCCTCCACGGTCGTCGAGACCCCCTTGGACCATCCCGACGAACTCTATCTGGCCGTTGCCATGGCCATGAGCGTGGGGGTGCGCAAGAACAACGTCCGGTCCGCCCTCCTGCTGGCACAAGAGATAGCCAAGCGGCAGGCGGCCGGTCCCCATCGGTCCGAAACCGATCGGGAAGGCCGTCCTCCGCATGTCGCCAGGAGCCGGTGACATGAGCGAAGACAGAGACTCGAGGGTGACCCGCAAGGCGGGAATCCCAGCCGGACCGGTCGGGTCCATCATCAGAACCTGCCGGCTTGGAACATCCCGCAGATCCCTAAGAAAGGTGAATCCATGATTTCCATGACCCTGGCCGAGACCGCTCAGGCCATGTCAGGCAAGCTCCTCGTTTTCGAGTCCGCTTCCGCTTCCATCGATAGTCAGGCCCAGGTCGATTCCGCCGTGACCGATTCCCGGCAGGTCCGCCCTGGCTCCCTCTTCGTGGCCATCAAAGGGGAACGCGTGGACGGGCATGCCTATCTGGAGCAGGCGGCCGCTGCGGGGGCCGTCGCCGCCGTGGTCGATCATGAAGTCGCCGGGGCCTCCTTGCCTCAGATTCTGGTGGAGGACACGGTCCGCGCTTTGGGCTTTCTGGCCCGTCATAACATCGAAAAACGCCGGAGCCTGGCCGGCCAGGCTAGGACCCCCTTCACCATCGTCGGCATCACCGGTTCGGTGGGCAAGACCACGACCAAAGACCTGATCCGCGCCTTGCTGTCCCCCTTGGGGCCGACGATCGCCCCCCAGGGTTCCTTCAACAACGAGATCGGCCTGCCCCTCACCGCCTTGCAGGTGGGGGAGGAGACCCGTTTCCTGGTGGCGGAGATGGGGGCTTCAGCCGTTGGGGAAATCGCATACTTGACCACCATCGCCCGGCCGGACCTAGCCGTCGAGCTGAAGGTGGGGGTGGCCCATCTGGGTGGATTCGGTTCCGTGGAGAACATCCGCCAGGCCAAGAGCGAGCTGGTGAGGGCCTTGCCCCCCTCCGGCCTGGCCATCCTCAACGAGAACGACGAGAACATCCGCCTGATGCCGGAGATGACCGGGGTCAGGAACCTCCTTTGGTTCGGTCTGCACGAGGACCGCCCCGATGAGGACCGCTCTGATGAGAGCGAGACCGCTTATCCCTCGGTCCCCTCCGCCATGTCCGCCGCCGAGATCTACGGCGACCAGGTGCAGGTGGATGACCAGGACCGCCCGTCCTTCACCGTCCATTTCCCTGACGGGACTGGCTGCCCCATGAGCCTGGCTTTGCCGGGGCGGCACAACGTCATGAACGCCTTGGCCGCCATCTGCGTGGCCTACGCCATGGACCTGCCCACCGAGGCCATCGCAGGTATCCTGGCCCATCAAGGGGCCCAGAGCCCCCATCGCATGGACATCAGGCAGGTGCCCTTCCGTCCGGATTCCGACCTGGCCTTCACCCTCATCGATGACTCCTTCAACGCTAACCCCGATTCCATGAAGGCGGGCTTGGACGGCTTGGCCGCCTGGCATGCTGAAAGCCGGACCCGGGACGAGCGCCCCTACCGGGTGGCCGTACTGGGCTCCATGCTGGAGTTGGGCCCCAACGAGAAGGAGCTCCATCAGCGGATGGGGGCCTACGCCCTTTCCGTCGCCGACATGGTGATCGCCGTCGGCAGCGAGGAGGAGCCCCATCTGGACGAGCTGGCCCATGACTTCGTTCTCGGAGCCGACCATGACCAAAAAGAGGCCGGGTCCATCCACTGGGTCCATTCGGCCGAGCAGGCGGCCGACCTGGTCAGGGGTTTGGAAGGGGAGCATAGGCAGACTGTAGTATTGTTGAAAGGGTCCCACGCGTCCGGTTTGCAAGGGCTAGCGGATTACTGGCTGGGACAGGCACGGAAGTAGCGTCATGATTGCTCTCATTATTGGTTTGGTCGTTTCCCTGGTGGTGATCTTCGTCGGGACCCCCATCATGATCCGGGTGGTGGAGAAGTTTCATTACGGGCAGTACATCCGACAGGACGGGCCCCAGTCCCACTTGGTCAAAAGGGGGACCCCGACCATGGGCGGGGTCGTCATCAACCTGGCCATCCTCCTGGGTTGGCTGGCCTCGGCCCTTTACCGGGTGATCGCCTTCCACGCCCGCATCTCCGTGCCCGCTTTGCTGGTCCTGTTCACCATGGTCTCCATGGGCCTGCTCGGTTTCATCGACGATTTCGCCAAAGTGTCCAAAAAACAGAACGAAGGCCTGAGCATCCACGGCAAGTTCATCGGCCAGATCATCTTCGCCACCATCTACGCCGTCCTTTCCCTGGTCGCCACTTCGGCCGGAGGGCCGGCCGCCCATCCGGGCATCTCCTTCGACGAGAACTTCATCATCGATTTCCAAGGGCTGGGCTTCATCATCTCGACCGTTCTTTACGTGATTTGGGTCAACCTGCTCATGTCCGCCTGGACCAACGCCTTCAACCTGACCGACGGCTTGGATGGCCTGTGCGCCGGGAATTCCATGATCGCCTTCCTGGGCTATGGCCTCATCGCTTTCTGGCAGTCCTACCATAGCGTGGGCCATCCTCACCATCCGGGGCCTTTCGGCTTCGAACAAGGGATGACCTACACGGTGGCCGACCCCCAAGACCTGACCATCATCGCCGCCTGCGCCATCGCCGCCTGTTTCGGCTTCCTCTGGTACAACACGAATCCGGCCGAGATCTTCATGGGGGACACGGGCTCCCTGGCCTTGGGCGGTCTCTTCGCCGCCCTGTCCGTGGCCACCCACACCGAAGTTCTGGCCGTCATCATCGGGGGCCTGTTCGTGGTGGAGACCTTGTCGGACGTCATCCAAATCGGGGCCTTCAAACTGCGGCATAAGCGGGTCTTCAAAATGGCTCCCATCCATCATCATTTCGAACTGGAAGGTTGGCCGGAGACCAAGGTCGTCGTCCGCTTCTGGATGGTGGAGATGATCTTCGTCCTTCTAGGGCTCATCATCTTCTACGGCAGCTGGGTGGTACGTTCCGGTTTGGTCTGATGTGGCCGGGTCCGAGACCGGATGGTTCAGGGAAGACGTATAGATCAAGAACATAAGATATCAAGAAACATTCAAAGAAGGCATCGTGAATTCTCAAATCATCGCTCAGACCGAAGCGGAAGGCAAGACCATCATGGTGGCCGGTTTGGGAGTGGGAGGGGCCAGCGTGGCCCGGATCCTGCGCGACCGCCAGGCTTTGGTGGTGACGGTGGATGACAGGAAGCCGGCTGATTACCGCTTCGATCAAGTCCTGACCGATGATTTCGACTGGTCGCCTTTCGGCTGCCTGATCACCTCCCCGGGTTTCTCCCCCCAGAGCCCCTTCCTGACCAAAGCCGCGGCCCAGGGGCTGCCCATCCTGTCCGAAGTGGAATTCGCCTGGCAGACCCGGGCCATCAATCCTCAGACCGGCCAGCCCGCTGTCTGGGTGGGGATCACCGGCACCAATGGCAAGACCTCCACCACCGAGATGACTTCGGAGATCCTTCAAGCCGCCGGTTACCAGGCCCCGGCCGTGGGCAACATCGGGGTCCCCGTCTCCCAAGCGGCCCAAGACCCGAGCAACCGATACCTGGTGGTCGAGCTGAGCTCCTTCCAACTGCATTACACGGATGACCTCGCCTTGGCGGGGGCGGCCATCACCAACCTGGCCGACGACCATCTGGACTGGCATGGGGGTTTCGAGAATTACGCGGCCGACAAGGCCAAGGTCTACTCCGGGGTCTCGCAGGTCCTGGTCTATAACGCCGACGACCCCCGGGTCAGCGCGAAGGCCCGGGAAGCCACGCCAGCCCCCAGCTGCCGCAGGGTCGGCTTCAGCCTGGAGGCGCCCCAACCCGGGACCATCGGCATCGACCAGGGCTGGATCGTCAACCTCAGCCCGGTCGGTCCCCAAGGCAGGCTGGCCCCGGTGACAGACTTCCCTCACCTGTGCGAACCGGATGGGACGGTCTACCCCCATCTTCTGGCCGACGCCCTGACCGCCCTGGCCCTGGCCCTCGGGCTGGGGGTCGATTGTCAGGTCGCCGTGAAGGCCTTGTCTTCCTTCGCTCCGGGAGGCCATCGGATCCAGAAGGTGGCTTCCTACCAGGATCCCTCCAACGGGAAGATGGTCCGCTTCGTTGACGATTCCAAGGCGACCAACGCCCATGCGGCCGCGGCCTCCTTGAGTTCTTTCCCCCGCAAATCTGTGATCTGGATCGCAGGCGGTCTGGCGAAAGGAGCCGAATTCTCCTCCCTGGTCTCCCGGCAGCGAGAGGTCATCAAGGCCGCGGTCGTCATCGGCCAAGACCAGTCCCTGATGGAAGAAGCCTTGGAAACCCAGGCCCCTGACATTCCTTACACCCTCATCGACCCAGCCGACAAGGGGACCGTCATGGCCAGGGCCATCCAGGCGGCGACCGCTTACGTTCACGGGGGCGATGTGATCCTCCTGGCCCCGGCCTGCGCCTCCATGGACCAGTTCGTCTCTTACGCCGACCGGGGCGACCAGTTCGCCGCCCAAGCCCGCTCCTGGATCCAGGCTCAGGGCCTGGCCGATCAGGAGGCCGCTTCAGCCGCAACGGAAACTCCACCCGCACCCGCCGTTTCTGATTCGGAAGACCACCCACAAGCGTAGAGGAGGAGGGATGGCTCGATACGCCAAAAAGACAGGGAACGACCCCCAGTTGAAAGGCCTGGACAAGGCCGTGGCCATGGTCACCCGGGGCTCTCGGATCGAGGATTCCGACTCTTCCTCGCGGGGCTCCCGCCCGGGCTCGGCCTCGACTTTCGCCCGCCGGGCGTCATCCGGCCCGACGGCCGCCCTGCCTGAAGACAACCAGGTCTACTCGGGTTGGCGGTCGGTCTTCAATCCGGTCTATTGCTTCTATGGCATGATCGCCTGCGTGGGGATTCTCACCGTCTTCGGCATCATCATGGTTTTCTCCTCTTCCTCCGTGAACCTGATTTCCGGGGGCTTTTCCCCCTGGCGGGACGCCTCCCGCCAGCTGGTCTTCGCCTTGGGCGGCCTCCTGGTTGGCGGGGTGCTCATCCTTTTCGCCAATCGTTTCGCCGGGCTCTTGAGGATCCTCAGCGTCCTCGCCTTGCTAGGCTCCTGGGGCCTGCAAGCCTTGACCATGACCAGTCTGGGCCGCAGCGTCAACGGAAACACCGGATGGCTGGTCCTCGGCCCCGTCCAGTTCCAGCCTGCGGAAGTGATGAAACTGTCCCTCTGCCTGTGGATGCCCTTCTCCGTCACCCAAGCCTCCGCCCGGGCGGCCAAGGTGAAGGGGACCTGGGACAAGCTCCTCAAGTACGCTCCGCCTTTCTTCTCCTTCCTTATATCCTTCGCCCTCATCATGTTCGGCAAGGACCTGGGGACCGCCATGATCATCGCCCTGATCTGCCTGACCGCCCTCTACGTGGGCGGTTTCCCTTTGGGGCCTCTGGCCACCCTGACCGGCTTGGGGGCCTTCGCCGTCGGCTACTTCATGGTCTTCGGGTCCGCCAACCGCCGAGACCGTTTTTCCGCCACCTACAGCGGTTGCACCGGAGGGCCCAACCAGTTCGGCTGTTTCCAGATCGTCCACGGCAAATACGCCTTGGCCTCGGGCGGCCTTCTGGGCAAAGGCCTGGGTGGGTCCTTGGAGAAATGGAACTACCTGCCCGAAGCCAAGAACGACTTCATCTTCGCCGTCATCGGCGAGGAGATGGGATATATCGGGGCCTTGGGGATCATCCTCCTATTCATCATCCTGGCATGGTGCATGATCAATATCGCCTTGCGCACCCGCGACTGCTTCTCCCAGACCGTCATCCTCTGCGTGGCCTCCTGGATCAGCTTCCAGGCCATCATCAACATCGGCGTGGTCACCTCCCTCTTGCCCGTCATCGGTCTTCCCTTGCCTTTCATTTCTTCCGGCGGCAGCGCCTTGGTCGTCACTTTGACCGCCATGGGCGTGGTCATTGGCCTGTCCCGGCGTCAGGACGAAATCAAGGCCGCCACCAGCCGTATCCGTTCATAGGCGCGTCGCGGTATGCTCAAGCTATGGGAACAACGGAACAGCCTTATCACATCGTTCTAGCCGGTGGCGGGACTGCCGGTCATGTCAATCCTCTGCTCAGCATCGCCACGGCTTTGAAGGATTTGGACCCGCAGGTCCGGCTGAGCGTCATCGGGACCCCGATCGGCCTGGAGGCCCGTCTGGTCCCGGCAGCCGGCTTGGAGATCGATTACATTGACAAGGTTCCCTTCCCCCGCAGGCCGAATAAGGCGGCCTTGGCCTTTCCCCGTCGGTGGGCCCAAGAGCGGGCCAAAGTGAGGAAAATCATGGAGGAAAGGCGTCCCGACTTGGTGGTCGGCGTCGGTGGGTACGCGGCGGCGCCGGCTTATTCCGTCGCTCATTCCTTGAAGATCCCTTTGGTCATCCACGAGCAGAACGCCCGGGCGGGCATGGCCAACCGGCTGGGGGTCCGGTGGGCCGACTTCGTGGGCACGGTTTATGACGATACCGGAATCCGTCCTGGCAAAAAGACCAGGGTCCAAAAGGTGGGCCTTCCTTTGCGGGCGGTGATTTCCGACATGGCCTCGCGCCTGGAATCCGACCCGGAAGGGACCCGGTCCCAGGCTCGGCGGGAGCTGGGTCTGCGTGAGGACAAGCCCCTGATCCTGGTGACGGGGGGATCCCTGGGGGCGCTCAGCATCAATGAAGCCGTTTCCGGCGCCGCGGCTGACCTGGTCGCCTGCGCCCAAGTCCTCCATTTGACCGGGAGAGGCAAGCTGGACCAGGTGGAGAAGACAGTGGCCTCCCTGGTGGGCGGCGACGGTTCGTCGGCCAAAGATTATCGGGCCATCGATTATTGGGAACGGATGGACCTGGCTTTCGCCGCGGCCGACCTGATCATCTGCCGGTCCGGGGCCGGGACCGTCGCCGAGGTCTCCGCCTTGGGCCGACCTGCCATTTACGTCCCCCTGCCGATCGGCAACGGGGAACAGAGGCTGAACGCCGAGCCCCTGGTCCGTTCGGGCGGGGGAATCATGGTCGCGGATGCGGTCTTCACTTCCGACTGGGTGCGTTCCCACGTGCCGGCTTTGGTGTCCGATAAGGACCGGCTGGGGGCCATGGCCCGAGCCGCCTGGAATTATGGGGTCCGGGATGCGGCGACTGTAATGGCTCGGCGGATATTGGACCTCGCCGCCTCTCACGCCGCCTCCGATCGGTTACAATAGGCCACAGGAATCAGATGGGTCGGCCGAAGCCTCCAGCCTCCGGCGGCCTCCAAGGACATTTCGTCATGGCCTTGGCCATGGGAAAGAATGACTGACATATGGAAAACGAGACCTCACAAGGAACGGGGACGATTCTCTTGGACCCCACCAAGCAGGTGGTGGATTACGACCATTTCCCCCTGGAACGGTTGGGCCGCACCCACTTCATCGGCATCGGGGGAGCCGGGATGAGCGTCTTGGCGGAGATGCTTCTGGAAAAGGGGATTCCGGTCTCCGGGTCCGACAGGGAATCCAATTCCAAGACGGAACGGTTGGAAGCCTTAGGGGCCACCATCTACCTGGGGCAGAAGGCTCAGAACGTTGCTCAGGCGGATACGGTCGTCTGGTCATCGGCCATCAAGCCTGACAACCCGGAAATCGTGGCCGCCCACGCCCAAGGGGCCCTCCTGATGCATCGGTCCGATCTCCTGGCCCTTCTCATGGCTCATTCCCGGGCGGTGACGGTGGCCGGCGCCCATGGGAAGACCACCACGTCGGCCATGGCCGCGCAGATCCTGGCCTCCGCCGGATCCGGACAGCTGGCCGACCCTTCTTTCGCCATCGGAGGCTCCATCCGCACTTCAGAAGGAACCGCCGACGGCGGTCATGCGGGCAAAGGGGCCGTCCTTGTGGCCGAAGCCGACGAATCCGATGGGAGTTTCGAGAAATACCGGCCTTTCATCGCCATCATCACCAACGTGGAACCGGACCATCTGGATCATTACGGTTCGGCCCAGGCCTTCCATCAGGCTTTCCTGGAGCACGCCGGTCACGCCAGCGGCCATGTGGTCCTGTGTGGGGACGATCCGGGGGCCTTGGACCTTTTGAAGGCCTTGTCCCCCGAGCAGGCGGCCACGGCTGTGGTCTACTCCACCCAGCCCGACCTGCCTTTGGGCGGCAACCCCGCCTCCTTCGTCTACATCGGGGGAGAGAAGGAAGCGGCCTCCGACCAGGAGGTGGATCCGCAGGTCGCCGAAAGCTTCAGCTTGGTGCTTCCCCCTGACCTGATGGCTCAGTCCCTGTCGGCCGAGGTCCGCGATTCCAGCTCCGGAAAGTTCAGGGTGAACCTGAGGGTCCCGGGCATCCATAACGCCCGCAACGCCGCGGCGGCCATCATCGCCGCCGTCTTGCTGGGGGTCTCCCCCCAGAAGGCCTGCCAGGCGGCTTTCGACTTCTATGGCGCGAAGCGGCGCTTCGAAAAGAGGGGAGAGGTCAACGGGGTGACGGTGGTGGACGATTACGCCCATCATCCCACCGAGATCTCCGCCCTCCTGCAGGCCGCCCGCCGCCGCTACCCCCAGGCGGCCACCCGCGTGGTCTTCCAGCCTCATCTTTACTCCCGGACCCACTTCTTCGCCCGTGAATTCGCCCAGGCTTTGAGCCTGGCCGATGACGTGATCGTGACAGGGATCTTCCCCGCCCGCGAGAAACAGGAGGATTGGCCGCAGGTAGGCCCGGACATAGTCGTCTCCCTGATCGACCAGGAGGGCGGCCGGGTCAAGGCCCGTTCCGTGGAGGACATGGATGAGGCCGGCCGCCTCATCGCCGCGGACGCCCAGCCCGGTGACCTGATCCTGACCGTGGGGGCCGGATCCATCACCCAGGTGGCCGATACCATCCTGGACGCTTTGAAGGACCAGGCCTGATGCTTCGCCGCCTGACCTCCCATCCTGCCCCTGCTTCATCGGACCGGTCGGCCCAGTCCGGACGTTCCCGCCGGCCCGATGAGCCCCACAGGTCCGACGGTTTCGCCGACCCCCGCCGGCTGCGGTCCGACGCTTCCTTGTCCGACCGGCTGGACCAGCCCGAGGCCGGAGGGACGGGCATGGCGGTCAGACCCAAGGTCATCTCTTTCTCCGAAAGGCAGGAAGAGCGCAAAAAAGCTGGTCGCCGGCACCTGATCAAACGCGTTTTGGTCCTCGTCCTGATCCTGGCCTTGGTCTTCGCCTTGGTTTGGGGGCTTTTCTTCTCCTCCCTCCTGTCTATGCGGGTGGGGGACGTGACCATCGAAGGGACCAACGCCTGGGTGACGAAGGATATGATCGCCTCCGTGGTCAAAGAGCAGGAAGGCAAGTCGATCCTGTTGGTGGATGCCAACCGGATGAGCAAGGAAGTGGCTGCCATCCCCGGGGCCAGCGGCATCGACCTGCGTCGGCGCCCCCTTCACGGGTTGACCATCACCGTCAAAGCGCAGAAGCCGACGGCCATTCTCAAAGACCCCTCCAACCAGATGAGGCCGGTGGACGCCCAAGGCCGGATGATGACGGCCGACAAGGCCTCGGTCCAGGGGATCCCGGTCATCTCGGTGACGAATTTCGACCTGGCCTTGCGCACCAACGCCGTCAAAGAGGCCATCAAAGTCCTGGCGGGTCTGCCCGAATCCCTGCGGTCCCAGATAGCCTCGACCACGGCCAAGACCCAGGATTCGGTCACGACCACCTTGACCAACGGCTATATCGTGATCTGGGGCAACTCCTCCCAAATCGCCTTCAAAACGGCCGTCGTGCAAAGGACTTTGCAGACCCTGCGGACCACGGACGGGAACACTTACCGGGTCATCGACGCTTCGGCCCCGGACAATCCCATAGTCCGGCAGTCCTTGGAAACCAAAAAATAAAACCGGGAAATGAAAAAGGCTGGAACCCTAGTGTTTTCCTGGGTTCCAGCCTTGTAAAATGGTGGAGCCGCGGGGAATCGAACCCCGGTCCGGTAACCGTACCCGCTGTCTTCTACGTGCGTAGTTTGCTGGCCGTTTGGCTATCTGTCTGCCCCCGCGCTGACGCAAACCACGCGCGGCAGGCATAGACGCAATGAAAGTCCCTGAAACGCCTTGAGTCTCAACGCTTCAGGCAAGTCTTCTCATAACGCTCAGCATCCCTCCGAAGACGAGGGGGAGTGAACGGAGTCGCGAACTCGCTGGTTAGATCCTAGCGCGAAGCTTAGGCAGCAAGGGCGAACTCAGTGCGATTGGATTTAGCACTTGATTTTTGCAGGAGGACATTAACGAGCGGACCCCTGCGTTCTCGGCACGCTTCCCAGTGACGAACAGATCACCGTCGAAACCGATCGACCCCATATTGATTTGTCTGACTTCATACGCACGGGAAAGGTTGGGCCCTCCCGGCGCCTGCCTTTAAAGACAACTCAACCAGCCTAAATCATATTCCGACCGAATGCAAATCGGCTGGGGGAGAAACATGGCTCGGATCAGCCGACCGTGGTCTCGCGCAGATGCTGCCAAGTCACGTAGTCGGGGATGCTGTCCGGCAGAGGGGTCCAGTTTTCCCGCTGGGTGCAGACGTAAGCAGCCACGTTGACCGCCTTCTGATGCCCTTCTTCCATCGGCGCCCCCCGCAGGATCTCCGCGGCCAGGACCCCGGAGAAGACGTCCCCGGCTCCGACGGAGTTGAGGGCGTTCACATGCGGGGTGCGGATGCGGGAGGCGCGGCCATCGGCGCTCATGACCAGGGAGTAGGACCTGCCGGCCGTCATGGCGATCATCCGTAGATTGGGGTAATGACGGAAGAACCAGGCGCAGGCCTCTTCGTCGTCCATCCCGTCTTCGTTGGCCTCTTCCATCCCCAGCAGGCTTTTGAGGAAGGCGAATTCGCTTTGGTTCATCTTGAAATGGGTGGAAAGGCGCAGGAGCTGGTCGATCAGGTCCCTGTCGTAATAGTCCCCTCGCAGATTGACATCGAAGAAACGCAGGCAGGAGGTGGGGGCGTCGTCGATCAGATTGAGGATGGTCTGCCGGGATTCGGGGCTGCGCAGGGCCAAGGTCCCATAAGTGATTCCGTCGGCCCGGGAGATGATCTTCTGGACTTCGTCGGTCTCCCTCAGATGGTCCCAGGCGGCTCCTTCGGTGATGGAATAGGAGAAGGTGTCGTCATCTCCGGCCATGATCCCGGCCGTGCCGGTGGGGTAGTCATTGCGTTCGAAGTAGTAGGGGATGCCGGCTTTTCTGACGGTCTCTTCCAGCTCGGATCCCAGTTGGTCGTTGCCCAAAGCGCTGACCGAGTAACCGTCGACCCCGTCCTGCATGGCGTGATAGATGAAATTTACAGGGGCCCCGCCGGCCGTTTTACCTTCGGGAAGCATGTCCCAGAGGACCTCCCCCAAAGAGATGACCAATGGTTTCCACTCCTGTGTGATTTCAGCCACGCGCGCTCCTTTTCGTCCATCTCATCGCCTGTGGGAAGGATCTTTCCGATTCCTGAAGAAGGCTATTTCTGCTGGTTTGTCCCCGGTCCGATCGCTAATCGTAGTGGTTGGCCGCAAATGATACCAGTATAACCCGAGGGTCAGGATAGGTCGGGTCCGCCCTGCGGGCCGCTCTTAGACAGGGCGGCCCGGCTTCGGGAAGCAGATGTGGGCGGCTCAGATCGCTCAGATCGCTCAGGCAGCGCGATTGCTTGGGCGGCGCAGTCGGCCATCCACTTCTCCACATCGTCCACCTGCTTGGGGATGCCGATGCTGAGCCATTCGGGCCCTTTCTCCGTCATGAGGACGTCGTCCTCGATGCGGATGCCGACTCCGCGGAATTCGGGCGGGACCAGCATGTCGTTCTCCTTGAAGTAGAGGCCGGGCTCGATGGTGAAGATCATGCCGGGGGTCAAAGCGGCTCCCTGGTACTCTTCGTACCGGGCCTGGGAGCAGTCATGGACGTCCAAACCCAGATGATGGGCGACGCCGCAGGCGTGCCAACGACGGTGCTGCTGGCCTTGGGGGCTGAGGGATTCCTCCACGCTCACCGGCAGGATGCCCCACTGATGCAGGGCCTCGGCCAGGACCCGCATGCAGGCCTTATGGATATCGGAATAAGTGGCGCCGGGCTTGGCGGCTTCGAAACCGGCCTGCTGGGCGTCCAGGACCACCTGGTACATCTGGCGCTGCAGGTCGCTGAAATGACCGTTGGTGGGGAAGGTGCGGGTGATGTCGGCCGTGTAAAGGCTGTCGACTTCCACCCCGGCGTCGATGAGCAGGAGCTCCCCGGACTTGATGGTCCCGGTGTTGCGCATCCAATGCAGGGTGGGGGCGTGGGCGCCGGAAGCCACGATGGTGTCGTAGCCTTCGTTATTGCCTTGTTCGCGGGCGTTGGCGTTGAACTGGCCTTCCAGGATGCGCTCGCTGCGAGGTCTGCCGATAGCCGCCGGCAGGGCTGTCAACATGCGGGAGAAGCCGTCTTTGGTGGCGGCGATGGCCTTGCGCATTTCGTCCACTTCGTAGGAATCCTTGAGCATGCGCTGGACGGAGGTGGCCTGGTAGAAGGCGTCGTCATCGGCTTGAGTCTTGCCGTCGTCGGAGAAGCCATTATCGTGACGGATCAGGTCGACGGATTCGGTGATCTGGGGGTCCACATTGCGCACGACCCGCAGCTGGACGGCCCCTTGCTCAGGTCCTACGTTCTTGGCGACGGCGTCGTCGAAGTCGGCGATGTCGGCCGTATGCAGGCCGGTCATCACGGCCAGTCCCTTGAGGCCGGGCCGGGCGCCGACCCAGTATTCGCCGTAGGAGGCGGATCGGTAGTATTCCTGGGTTGTCTGGTCGCTGCGGGGATGGGTGTACAAGGTGGCCGTATGGGTCTGGCCTTCTTTGGCCTCCGGGCTGTCCGGATCCACGGGGTTGAGGACCAGCACGGCCCCGGCTTCGTAATCCTGGCCCAGGCCGGTGTAATAGGCGAAGGCGCTGTCTGGGCGGAAGGCGTAATCGCAGTCATCGTTGCGGACTTTGGCCTGGCCGGCGGGGATGATCAGGCGCTGGCCGGGGAACTTGGCCCCCAAGGCCTTGAGACGGTCGGGCACGAAGCGAGATGATTCCAAGGATTCGACCTCGTTGTCCTCTTCCCCCCAGCCGGACAGCATGAACCGCTCGAAAGTGCTTCCGGTCGGCCGCAGGGTCCGGTTGTGGCTGCGCTGGGTCTGAGTGGACTCGGCGGCCAGGGTGGTCTCGTCCGGATGGAGCTGGCCTTCCGACTTCTGATTGTCTGTCATCGATTCCTCCATATGATCAAATCGTTCCGATGATTCTTTCCCTCCTATAGTAAGCCATCAAGGCGAAGAGGGAGGGTCTCGGAAGTCGTCTGCGCCCAAGGCTTGAAGTCCTTTGAATGGCTTAAAATCAAGGGTTATGTCTCAAGAATTTCCGGAAAATCATGATGCCGACCTTTCCCAGGTCTATCGTGAGATAATGTCCCGCGCCCCCGAACACGATTTCGATCCCTCTTTGGACCGTATGAAGATGGTCGTCGACTATCTGGGACACCCGGAAGAGTCTTTCCGGGTCATCCATGTGACCGGGACCAACGGCAAAGGGTCCACCGCCCGCATGGCCGAAGCCATCTGCCGGGCTTATGGGCTGCGCACCGGCCTTTACACCTCCCCCCATGTGCAGAAGGTGACCGAACGCATAGCCATCGATGGGCAGCGCGTCAGCGACGAGGCCTTCGTCGACCTTTACTATCAGGTCAAGGGCTTCATCGACTTGGTGGACAAGGAATCCCAGGCCCAAGGCGGTCCCAGGATGAGCTTTTTCGAAGTCCTGACCACCATGGCCATCTGGGCTTTCGCCGACGCGCCTGTGGACGTGGCCATCGTGGAGGTGGGCATGGGTGGCCGTTGGGATGCGACCAATGTTCTGAATGCCGACGCCGCCGTCATCGGCCCGGTGGATATGGATCATATGCAGTGGCTGGGGGATACGGTCGAACAGATCGCCCAGGAGAAGGCCGGGATCATCAAACCGGATTCCACCGTGGTCATTGGGCCCCAGCCCCATGCGGAAGCGGTCGAGCCCATTCTGGAAGATCAGGCCCAGGAGGTCGGGGCCAAGGCCCTGCTGCGCGATGGCCAGGAATTGCAAGTCGTCTCCCGGATGCCGGCAGTCGGCGGGCAGGTGGCCAGTCTGCGGACCCCGCGCGGCCTCTATGAAGACATCCCCATCGCCATGTTCGGCCAACATCAGGCCCATAACGCCTTGGCCGCCCTGGCCGCCGCGGAGACGGTCATCCCCGTTTCCGACCAGTTGGACCCCGACCTGGTGGCTTCGGCCTTGCAAGGGGTGAAGGTCCCAGGCCGCATCGAGGTCGTCCGCTCTTCCCCCACCATCATCATCGATGGGGGTCATAACGTCCAGGCCGTCTCCGCCTTGCGGGACGCCTTGGAGGAAAATTTCGACTTCAAACAGATCGTCGGCGTGGTCTCCATGATGAAGGACAAGGAGGTGGAGGCCGTTTTGGGCGTGATGGAGCCTGTTTTGGACAAGATCGTGGTCACTGAGAACTCTTGGTCGGCCCGGGTCATGCCGGTCGATCAATTGGAGCAGATCGCCAGCCAGGTCTTCGGGCCGGATCGGGTCATCCGGGGAGAGGATTTCCCCGACGCCATCCAGAAGGCGGTCGATCTGGTGGATGTGGACGACGAGACCGGGGTCGGCTATGGACATGGAATCGTGATTTTCGGCTCCTTCGTCACCGCCGGGGACGCCCGCACCCTCTTGGAGGAGAAGCTCAACGCCGATTTGGCCAAGACCAGGCAGGAGCGGGCCCACGGCCTTCCCGCCGCCTCCGGTCTGGCCCCGCAGGAAGCCGCCGAGGCCGAGGAGGATGAGAAGGACAAAGAGGAGGGGTTGTCCTCCTACTTGCAGGCCGTTCTTCATGATGACTTCGGGAATGAGGGAAGCGATGGTGACGAGGGTCAGGAAGGTGATGAGGACGGTACAAGCGCCGACAGCGCCGACATCGGTGCCAGCCAGGACGGCGGATCCGACTCCGGCCGCGCGGAGGTAAACGAGTAAGCATGTACGTCAAAGAGCTGACCCTGCGGGGGTTCAAATCCTTCGCCAACGCCACCACCTTGCGTTTCGAGCCCGGCATCACCGCTGTGGTGGGGCCCAACGGCTCCGGCAAATCCAACATCGTGGACGCCTTGGCCTGGGTGATGGGGGAGCAGGGGGCCAAGACCCTGCGCGGAACCTCCATGGAGGACGTGATCTTCGCCGGCACCTCCTCGAGGCCTCCCCTGGGTCGGGCCCAAGTCTCTTTGACCATCGACAACTCCGACAGGACTTTGGACATCGACTATTCCGAAGTGGCCATCTCCCGCACCATCTATCGCAACGGGGGCTCGGAATACGCCATCAACGGGTCTCCGGCCCGCCTTCTGGACGTGCAGGAGCTGTTGAGCGACATCGGCCTGGGCGCCCACATGCATGTGGTGGTGGGCCAGGGCCGGCTGGATTCCATCCTTCGGGCCACCCCGGCCGACAACCGGGCCTTCATCGAGGAGGCCGCCGGAATCCTCAAACACCGCAAACGCAAGGAGCGGGCCTTGCGCAAGCTCCAATCCACCCAGGAGAACGTGGAACGCCTGGACGACCTGCTCACGGAGATCAAACGGCAGCTAGGGCCTTTGCGCCGCCAAGCTCGGGTGTCCCGCAAGGCTGACAGCATCCAGATCAGCCTTCGCGACGCCATGAGCCGCCTCTACGCGGACGACGCCGTGCAGGTCATGGCCAGCCGCGACCAAGTCCGTTCCGATCTGGCCCAGATCCGCGGCGACCTGGCCCGGGAGCAACAGGAGCTGACCCGGGTCAAACTGCAGATCGAGCGTCTGGAAGACCTGGCCAGCCAATCCTCCCCGGCCATGGAGGCCATCAACCAGACCTGGCACCAGATGTCCCAACTGGAAGAGAGGTTCAAATCCTTGGCAGCCTTGGCTTCCGAAAGGTCGCGGTCCTGGACCTCCCAAATCGTCTCCATAGGGGGAGATGACCCTGACATCCTCCTGAAACGGGCCGACGAGCTGGCCGCCTTGGCCCGCAGTGAGGAAGGCAGGAACCAGGACCAACGGTTGGCCTTCGACAAAGAGACCGAGTCCCGGGCGGCGGCGGAAAAGGAACTGGCCTCCATCCGTCAGATGATCACCCAGCTGCGGAAGAACGCCCAGGAACGCGACGCCCACATCGCCTCCGTGCGGGAAATGATCGCCCGGCAGGAGGCCCAGAGGCAAGGCTTGGATGGGCGGGAGTCCGACCTGGCCTCCCAGAAGGCTTCTTTGGCGACGCTCAGGCAGGAGACCCAGGCCAAGCTGGATTCCTTGCACGCTCAGGAGCAGGCTCCGGAAGAGGTCGATGAAGACCGGCTGGAAGCCTTGCGCTCGGCCATGGACGAGGCCCGTGGCCGGCGGGACGAGGCCCGGAACAAGCAGAGGGACCTGCAGTCCACGGTCATCTCCTTGAAAGCCAAGGCCGACGCTTTGGGCGACACTTTGGAGGCCCGGACGACTTCCACGGATATGGAGAAGCAGGAGGGGATCGACGTTCGCGGTCGGCTCGCTTCCTTCATCCGGGTCGAGGAAGGGTGGGAGGAAGCGATCTCCAAGGCCTTGGGGCCGTTCGCCTCCGCCTTGGTTTTGCCGGATTCCACCCATCTCTTGCCGGCCATGGCCCTGGCCCGTCAGGAGAAGTTGGGCCGGGCCGTCGCCTTGGTCCCAAGGACCAAACTATCTGATTCTTTCAAGCTTTCTGATTCTTCTGACCTGGCAGACCGATTGGGCCTGATTTGGGCCGGGAAGGTCGTGACCCCCAATTCGCATGCCGAAGATGCCGATCTGGCCTCCCAAATCGCTCGATCCGTCCGTTTCCTTCTTTCCGACGTCTTCCTGGCCGCGGGCTTGGACCAGGTCCAGGAAGTCTTGACCCGAGCGGACTGGGGTCTGGATGATTGTCCGTTCGGCCAGATAGCCGTGCGGACCGGGGAAGTCATCACCCCGGTGGGGGCTCTGGGAGGCTCCTCCCAGTCCCCAAGCGACCTGAGCCTGGCCGCCCGCCGGGACAAGGCCCTGGCCCAGGCGGGCAAGGCCCAGGATGAGGCTGATTCCTGCCAGGAGTCCATCGATTCCTATGACAAGGCTTATACCGATTTACGGGCCCAGGTGGAAGAGACCAAGACCAAGTTGACCGAACTGCGTCTTCGCCGTCAGCAGGCGGCCAGGGACTTGGCTGCCACCCAACAATCCTTGGAGAGCCTGGACCGCAGACAGGCGGATCTGGACCGGAAATTGGCTTCCTTGGCCGATGAGAGGCAAGGCTTGGATTCCACCTTGACGACTTTGCAGGAAGACCTGCGTTCGGCCCAGACCGTGGAGAAGGCCGACCTCAATCCGGATGACCTGGCCCGACAGGAGCATGACCGCGAAGCCAGACTCGCCTCCCAACGGGAGAAGGAAGTGGCTGCCAAGATCGCTTGGAACGAGTCCAGCCAAAAGCTGCAATCCTACAAGCGCCAGGCCGGCCTCCTGCGTTCCCAGGCCCAGCAGGCGCAAAGCCGCCGGGCCCGGATCGAGGAACAGAACCAGGAGCGCCGGGCCAAGGCCGTTCAGGCCGACCAGGTCGCTTCCCTGGCCACTCAGGCCTCCCAGGCCCTGATGGTCCACATGGATCAAGTCAGCGCCAAACGACAGGAATTGCAGGCCCAGGCTTCCTCCCATGACGAAGAGTTGACCGTCTTGCGGGCCCGGCGCAGGGATTTGGAGCCCCGGGTCAACGCCTTGATCCAGCGGGAACATGACAGCGACGTTCTTCGCGAGCGGGTGGCGGCCCAGGTGGGCCAGGTCACGCAGAAGGTCATGGATGATCTGGGCCTGAACCTGGACGAGCTTTTGCACAGCTACAGTCCCGACCTTCCGGTCCCGCTTCTGGACGATTATGGGCGGCCAATCCCCCTGGATCAGACAGGAAACGACGAAGGGGACGATGGTGGGGAAGCCAAGGGGGCCGAGGGAACCGAAGATAAGGCGGAGGAGGTGGAAACCGCGGGAGCTTCCCTAGGGGATGACCTGCAGGGCCGTTTCCGCACGGAGCCCTATGACCGACGGAAACAGGAGAAACGTCTGGCCCAGGCCCGGCGGGACCTGGCCGCTTTGGGCAAGGTCAACCCCTTGGCCACCGAGGAGTACGACGCCTTGCAGACCCGGCATCAGTACCTGAGCGAACAGAGGAACGAGGTGGTCATCTCCCGGGACAACCTCATGAAGCTGATCAGGGACTTGGACTCCACCATGGTCACCGTTTTCAAAGAGGCTTTCGATGACACCGCCGCAGCCTTCGAAAAGGTCTTCGGCACCTTGTTCCAGGGCGGGCATGGGCGTTTGCGCTTAGAAGACCCGGACGACCTGCTCAACACGGGGGTCATCGTGGAAGCCAGTCCGGCGGGGAAAAGGGTCCGGCAGTTGACCCTCCTATCGGGAGGGGAGAGGTCTTTGACCGCCTTGGCCCTGCTCTTCGCCATCTTCACGGCCCGTCCCAGCCCCTTCTACATCCTCGACGAAGTGGAGGCCGCCTTGGACGACATCAACCTGACCCGCCTGCTCAAAGCCTTCAACAACCTCCGTCAGCGTTCCCAGCTCATCATCATCACCCATCAACAGAGGACCATGAGCATAGCCGACGCATTGTATGGGGTGACCATGCGGTCCGATGGGGTCACGGCGGTCATCTCCCAGAAACTCCAGCAGGGGAAGGTGGACCTGGAAGCCTGATTCAGGCTTCGAAAAGCCGGGAGAGGACCTTGTCATCGCCTTCATAGGCCACGTGTTTGTTCAGATGCTTGATCCAGCGCTCGTTCCCTTTGCCGATGGCCAGGATGACGGTCATCACCCCTTCTTCCTGGTGCCTGGCGGCGTCGCGGACCGCCTCTTCCAAGGCCTGGGTCCTGTCCAGGACGATTCCGTGCTCCACCTGGGGGTTGGTCACCGCCTGGTCCAGCTGCCGGCAGATTTCTTCCATGGGCTCGGTGTCTGTGTCCTCTTCGGTGAAGATGAAGCGAGCGATGCGGTCCTGGGCGGCTTGGACGATCTCCTGACGGCGGTCGTAGGCCTTGTTGCCGGCCGAACCGGTCACCAGGATGATGCGGGGGTCCATCTTCCCGTAAGCCTTGTCCACATAATCCAGCAAGGCGGTGGTGGAGACCCCGTTATGGGCGTAATCAACCACGGCCAGACTTCCTTGGGGGCTGCGGAAGGTCTCCATCCTCCCCGAGATGGTCACCTTCTCCATGGCTTCCAAGGCTTGGGCGACGGTTTGGTCAGTCAGGTCCAGCCCCAAGGCCTTGACGATGGCGATGGCGGCGGCGGCGTTGGCGTAGTTGAAGTCGCCGGCGATGCTGAGGCGGAAGTCTTTGCTGAACCCCCGCCCATCGCTGATGCGGAACCCCAGCGTCTGATCCGAATTCAGGGGGCTGGCGGTGACGGTGGGGAGGGAAGTCAGACGGGCGTCTTCGACTTCTTCATGATGGGTTGATCCGCTTTCTCCCTGAACCAGGCGGAAGGCGGACAGGCCGGCCCCATGGGTCCGCGCGTCCTCGGCCACTAAAGAGGCATGGGTCATGGTCGCGTTCATGACCAGATTGTCGCTATTGGCCGCGATCTGACGTTTGCAGTAGAAATAATCCTCGAAAGTAGGATGCTCGATGGGGCTGATATGGTCGGGGGAGATGTTGATGAAGGCCCCCACCGCCATCCTCAGGCCGAAGACCCGCTGGACCTTGTAAGCCTGGGAGGAGACCTCCATGACCAGGTATTCCATGCCCGCGTCCACCGCCTGCCGCATCATCCGGTAGAGGTCCAGGGACTCGGGGGTGGTCAGGTTGGATTCCACGAAGGTGATCCCGTCCACGCAGTTGTCCACGGACGACAGGAGGGCGGCTTTGCCTCCGGAGTAAGCGGACAGGATGGCATGGGTGAAGTAGGCGGTGGTGGTCTTGCCTTTGGTTCCGGTGATGCCGACCACTTTCAGCTGGCTGGCGGGGTCGCCATAGAAGACGGTGGAGAGGAGGGCCAAGGCTTGACGGACGTCGGTGACGATGATTCCCAAAGCCTTGGTCACCGAGCTGAAATCCTCCTGGGCCACGTAGCAGGGCAGGCCAAGAGCGTCGGCCTGGTCCAGGTAGGAGCTGTGGAAACGGCCTTTGCAGACTAAGAGGCTGGCCGAGTCGATGGCACGGGAATCATAAGTCAGGTTGCTGAAAGCGATCGAGCTCAGGTCCTTCCCCAGCTGGGAGCCCAGGCTCTCCAGGCTGTCCGCCCAGGTCTCCCCGGCTATCAGCTCCCGCAGCAGACCATGGGAGGAGAGGATTTCGACGGCGTGAGAAAGGGTGATTCGGCCCTGAACGTTTTCAGTCATAAGCATCATGGTAGAAGGTAGGCTAGATGGCCGCGGGCACGACGGACTTCCCCTCGTTGGACTTACCGATTCCTGGGGAACCAGGAGTCGGTCACCGGCCGCCGCCCGCGGGAGATCAGATAGTCGTTGAACTGGTCTTTCCAGGCTTCATGGGCCTGACGCTGCCAATCCATCAAAGAAGCCAGGTCCAGCTGGCCCACTTGCGGGTAAAGAGTTGCCATGGGGGCCACCAGGTCCACGGCCGCGATCGTGTCCGCCGTGGCGTCGTGGAAGGAGCCATGCGGCTGGACCCCGTAATAATAGGTGGTGTCGGTCAAAGTCCGCTTGCCTTTGCGATGGCTGACCGACCGGTCCAAGACCAGGGGGTCCACAATCAAAAGCTCATGGCCCAGGTCCTGCGTCTGCTGGTTCAGGTTCCTGTCTCCCAGCCGCCGCAAATCCCCATCGAGCATGGCCACGTCAAAGGGGGCGTTGTAGGCCAGCAGGGGGATCCGCTTGCTTTGGGCCAGGAGGATGGTCTCGGCGATCTGGCCTATGGCTTCGGCCTGGTCCTGGCCGTGCTCTTGCAGGTAGGCGTCGGTGAAGCCGTTGACTTGGGAAGCGAAGGGATTCATCGGAACCCCGGGGTTGATGATCCACTGACTGATCCGGTCTCCTGGGAATCCGGCCGCCGGGTCCCTCAGAACCAAGGAGGCGGAGGCGATGGCGTCCGTGCCGTAGCGGGTGCCGGTGGTTTCCGTGTCGAAGCCCAAGAGGTAAGAGTCTTTCAAAGGCGTGTCCCAGGCCTGATCTTCCAAGGAATTCAGTTGGTCCACAATCGTTGCATCCATGTCTCCATGGTATCGGTCCAAGGGGAAGAGAGTGGTCGGGCCTTGGGCTGAAGCCGCCCGCAGGTCCGGGAATCGGCCGATGACGTGCCTAAAGACATGCCCAAGTGACATATCTAAGGGACATACCTAAATGCCATACCTAAATGACATGCCCAAGGGCCGGGAATCAAGAAGGTGTGGAAAAATGGAGGGGTGGAAACAGTGGAAACCGAATCGGATAAGGAAAATGGCCAAGAGTGGAGCCTAGGGCAGAGGCAAAGCCTAGGTCAGGAGCAAAATGCAGGCCAGGGCGCAGGCCAAGAGCAAAGCCCAAGCCAAGAGCGCGAGGAGGGCCAATCCTTCCAAGAGCTGGCGACCCCGCTCATCGACAGTCTTTACCGCTATGCCATGAAATTGACCAACAATCCGGAAGACGCCCAAGACCTGGTCCAGGACACGTTCGAAAGAGGCTACAAGCATTTCGATTCCTTCACCCAAGGGACCAATTTCGCCGCTTGGATGACCACCATCGAGCGCAACCTCTTCTTCAACCAATACCAGAAGGCCAAGCGCAGTCCCAAGCGGGCCAATGACGCCACGGGCGAATACAACGATTGGGACATCTACGCCGCCTCGGAGCATCAGGGGTCGGGCCTCAAATCGGCCGAGCAGACCTATGCCGACGCCTATCCTCCGGAGGAGATCATGGACGCCCTGGCCAAGCTCTCTCCCGAACGCAGGCAGGTCTTCATCCTGGCTGCCATCGACGGCAAGTCCTATCAAGAGGTGGCCGACGAGCTGGGCATCAAGATCGGCACGGTCATGAGCCGCTTGAACCGGGCCAGGACTCAGCTGAAGAAGGAGCTGCAGTCCTATGCCATGGAAAGGGGCTATTCCCGGGTCCATCTTCCTGGCAGACAGGGGTCCCCGGCCCGCCCAGGCCCGGGCAAGGCCAACAAAGACGGGGAGGAAGGGTGATGTGGCTGGCGCTTTCATGGATTTCCGTGGCTGCTGTGGTATCTGTGGCTTCTGTGACCCCTGCGATTTCACTGATTGTGAATCATCCCTCCTGGTTGGAAGAATCCGGACGCTGTCCAGTTATCCTTTGCGTAGGAGCGGATTGGGTCCGGTGTAGCCGCCCGAAACCGCCATCCCGACAGCTTCGGTTGCGGTGGCGTCGGATGTGACGAGCCAGGCAAGATAATCCGGACAAGACGATTCAGCGGCAACCCAACAGCAACTCAAATTAGACAACCCAGCAACTCGACAACAAAGCGTTAGCGGAAAAGCTAATGGCGACCTGAAGGATAGACATGGCAAGGTATGTACGAAGCGGATACGCAGTGGAGGTCTTCCGCGGCTTTCAGACCCAGATCACCTGTGTGCAAAGGGTGAGGGGGCATTTCGACGACTCCGATTTCGCCTATGAGTGTGGCCAGGTGAGGCACTGTCTGAGGCGGTCGACCGGCCGCGCCTCGACTTCGGTCAGCTATATCCCCACTGTCTCCGTCGTGGAAAGGATCACCTGCGATTGCGGCGATTGCTTCTCGGAGAAGGACCTGGATTCTCTGGAGGAAGTGGCCATGCTGGACTGCATCAAACAGACTTTGCGCCCTCAGTCGGCGCCTGACCAGGTGAAAAGCCGGCTTTTCCAGAGTCTTGAAAGGATTTGTTCCTGCGGTTGTGACTAGGCTCTCCGGATTGTTGACTCATCCGGGTGATTGAACTGCCAAATGAATGGGCTACAGGCTGTTTGGGCTGCCGGTTGGTTGAATCACCGGCATTGCCCTTCCTTCATTACACCTTTTGCACCTTTAAGGCGTACACGAAACGAGGTTACAGAAAAGTGACCGCCATTTCCAATGGTGTTTTTCTGTAACCTCGTTTCGTATACACGTCCGGTTTTTGAAGGTTGCTTTGATCCAAGTTTTGCCCAATTTTGGCTTCCTCGGCGGTCTTTGCCAAGGCATTTTGATGATTTTTGGGCAATGCGGCATTGTTTTAAGGGTGGTGGGATTGTTCAAGGCGGGCAAAGCCTCCCCTTGACTCTCATGTTGGGAGGATGGGATGTCCACAATCTGGGGGGATTCACAATCTAGGTCATTTCAGTCTGAGATGGTGGCCATTTGAGCTGTTGACAATGGGGAAGGCTTGGAATCTGGTGATCTGGAACTTGCAATCTGAGAGTTTGGATCTGTGTACTCTGGGGGAATCTTGCATTTTAAGGCCGTCTGGAGCTTTGCGACCTAGGGATTTTGGAATTTGTAATCTGGGAGGGATCTAGGGAAACTTGGAAAATCTAGGGCCACTTAAGACCAAACGACACTTGGGAAAAGGAAAAGCCCCGCACGTGGCGGGGCTTTACGCATTCATTGGGAAGAATGCTAACGAAGCTTAAGCATTTGGCCTTTTGCCGTGATTAGCAGCCTTCTTGCGGCGCTCGCGACGCATACGTCCACGCTTGCCCATAATGGCCTCCTTTAAGAATTTGTACCTTTGGTATTATTCCATAGTCCACAGACGAGTGGATTTCTAGTGGATTTTGGCAGCTTAGTCTTTACTTTTCTTCGGCATGGAAGGAGAAGGTGGTGCTGACTTCGCTGTCAGGCTCGATGCTCAGCAAGTCGATGCCGGTCCGGAAGGCGTTGGCATAGGCGGTCTGTGGCTCCACGGCCACCCCCTGCGGACGGTTCTGGGGAGCGAATCCCGTCCCGGTGCACACCTGGAAGGAGGTGACGGACCTATCGCCGCTCAGGGTGACGGTGATCCCGTCAGGCCGGGTGAAAACGGCGGAAGTCAAGCCCGTGGCGGGGTCATGGTCCACAGAGGTCCAGGCATCATCGAAAGGCCGGCCTTCCAAGCTGGGGCCTTCCCGCAGGTCGTATGTCGTCCCTTCCACCGGCTCCTGCCCGGTCGGCAGGAGCCGGTCGTTGACGGTCACGTGGGTGTCGGAGGGGATGGTCAGGTGGCACATCCCGTTGGCCTGGTCCACGGCGTCGCCTTCCGCTTGGTCGGACCCATTGAAAAGCCAAGGATGGATGGCGCAGGCCCAAGGAGCCTCGCGGGAGTCGTGGTTATGAGCGGTCACGGTCAGGCCCAGGCCATCTTCGCTGAGCCGCCAGCAGGCGGTCACGGTCAGGTCGAAGGGATATCCGGCCAAGTAAGGGGTCTGCCAAGAGAGGGTGACCGACCCGGCGTCCAAGGAGACCAGGTCCCACATGGCCCGATAGCCGTACCCATGGATGGCGTTATTCCGGTCATGCTCGTCGATGGGCAGGAGGTAGTGGTTCCCGTCGAAGTCGTATTCCCCATCTTCGATGCGGTTAGGGAAAGGGATGAGGATCTGGCCGCAGCAGGCATGCACGGTCTGGTCCGTAGGGGAGGGGACCACGATTTTCTTCCCCTGCCAAGTCAGGGATTGCAAGGCGGCCCCTTGCTGGAGGATGATGGCCCGGTAGTAGCCGGCCTCGATAGTGTATTCATTTCCCCTATGATGGGTGCGGATGGTCATCGGTTTTCTCCTTTGAAAATGAAGAGTGAAAATTGAAAGCGAAAGAAAACGCGAACAGTGATATTTTAGGTCAGCCCCTTACCAATCTTCACCAAGCGGCGATGTCGGCCTTGGTCGCCGGCTTCCGTTTGTTCAGGACCGCCAGCAGGTCTTCCGGTTTGATTCCCAGACTGATACCCCTTTTGCCTCCGGAGACCAGAATCTCCTCGTAGTCGAAGGCGGATGCGTTGATCACCGTCCGATGGGCGGTTTTCTGACCAAGAGGGGAGATTCCTCCCACCACGTAGCCAGTCACCCTCATGGCCTCGGCCGGTTCCGCCATGGCCGCTTTCTTCGCCCCGACAGCGGCGGCCAAGGCTTTGAGGCTGAGATGGCCGGTCACGGGAACGACTGCGGTGATGAATTCTCCATCCGCCTTGACCAGTAGAGTCTTGAAGATCTGACCGGCCTCATGGCCGCTGATCTGGGAGGCCACTTCCTATCCATAGCCTTGGTCCATGTGATCGGCTGAATGCGTATAGGTGTAGACAGCGAAAACCGCGCCGGCTTTCTCCAGCTCCTGGACCGCCGGAGTGGAAACGTGCTCATTCGTGGGCGTGTTTTTCCGTTTCTTGGACATGCCTCCATAGTGGTCCGCCAGCTAGACGAGCTAGACAAGGAAAACAGGAAAACAGGAAAACAGGAAGGCGGGTTAGGGGAAAAAGACAGAAACGGCAAGCTAAGCAAGCGAAGCTAAGGAGGTAGGAGGCAAAAAGACAGGAAAACAAAAAGCCCCCATCATGATGACGGGGGCTTGAGCCAATTGGACTTGGCTAAACGACTCCCTTACTCGCTGATCTCAGCGAAGTAGAGGAGGGTACGAATCATATTGGAGGTGAAGCCGTACTCATTGTCGTAGAAGGCCACGGTCTGGACCAGCTGCTTGTCGCCGGCGGTGTTGACCACGGTCTGGGTGGGATCGAAGACGCCACCGTGGGTGTCTCCGATGATGTCGGAGGAGACGATGCCGTCGCCATTGAAGCCGTAATACTCGCAGTCGGAATACTTCTCTTCGAAGACCTTGTTGATCTCGTCAGCGGTGACCTTCTTGGACAGCTCGACGGTCAGCTCGGTGATGGAGCCGGAAGGTACCTGCACGCGCTGGGCGTGGCCCTGCAGCTTGCCGTCCACGGAAGGAACGACCTTGCCGATAGCCTTGGCGGCGCCGGTGCTGTGAGGAATGGTGTTCACGGCGGCGGCGCGGTTGTTGCGTGGCTTGGGATAACGAGGTCCATCGAGGATCATCTGGGTTCCGGTATAGGCATGGATGGTGGTCATGAAACCGACCTCGATGCCCCAGTTCTCGTCCAGGGTCTGAACCATGGCCGCCAGGGAGTTGGTGGTGCAGGATCCGGCGGAGACGATCTGGTCGGAAGCCTTGAGGATCTCATGGTTGACGCCGTAGACCACGGTGGGGGTGGTGTCATCCTTGGCGGGAGCGGAGATGAGGACCTTCTTGGCGCCGGCGTTCAGGTGGGCCTGGCTCTTCTCGGCGGAGGTGTAGAAACCGGTGCATTCGAGCACATACTCGACTCCATCGTTCTTCACCCAAGGAATGTTGTTCGCGTCCTTCTCGGCGTAAACGGGGTATTCCTTGCCTTCGACCACGAGGGCGGTATCCGTGGAGGAAACCTGCACGGGACGGCCGTCAACGTGGCGGAAGGAGCCCTGGCTGCTGTCATACTTGAGCAGGTAGGCGAGCATGGACGGGGTTGTCAGATCATTGATAGCTGCAACTTCAATGTCACCAGCTTCGCCACCCTTTTCCTGCAATTCGAAAATACGGCGGAATGCAAGGCGGCCGATACGGCCGAAACCGTTGATACCAATCTTTACTGTCATATAATTACTCCCTTAGGGAAATAAGTCATTGATCTGCCTGGTGGCACATCAAAATTGGGCCTTTGCCAACGCCTTCCAGTCTACTGTTGGGGCTGTACGATGCAAGACCGTTTGACCCCAGGCTGAAGTTCTTCCAGAGCTTGGAATCAGTGGTCTGCCACGGCGACAGGATCAAGACAGGTGCAAGACTGGGCCAAGGTAGTAGGCAGGACAAAGGGCAAAGTGCGGTCGGGAGGGGAAGATGATAAGAAAGGCCACGAAAAAAAGGCCTCGCGCATGCGCACGCGAGGCCCGATGTTGTGAATTATTCAGTTTTCCCATATTCAGTTATCGGTTGCCTCTCTTCCTACCTCTTTAAGGGAGGCAAGGGGTGGGCAAGGTTCAGAGGAGATCCGACAATTTCAGAGAAGGTCCAGCAATTGCGGATCGGCCAGTGCGATGACGGCTGCCCGGGCGTCTTCGGCGGTGCGGGCGTCCAGAGCGTAAGCGGCCATCTGCTGGCAGGTGGACAGGTCATGCAGACGCAAGGCGGCCCGGACTGCGTTGACCTTGGTGGCGGCCATGGACAGGGAGTTGACTCCCAACCCGGCCAGGACCAGGGCCATGAGCGGGTCTCCGCCGGCCTCGCCGCAGACTCCGACTGGCTTGCCGGTGGCGGCTCCGCCTTCGCAGGCGAACTTGATCATCCGCAGGACGGCCGGCTGCCAGGGGGTCAGCAGGTTGGCCAGTTCGCCATTGAGCCTGTCGGAGGCCATGGTATACTGGGCCAGGTCGTTGGTGCCCAAAGAGCAGAAGTCGCATTCGGACAGGACCTGGTTGGAGCGGATGGCGGCGGCCGGGACCTCCACCATGACGCCCACGGTGGGCAGGCCGTAAGCCTTGGCCTTCTTGACGAACCATTCGGTCTCATCCACGGTGGAGACCATGGGGGCCATGACCCACAGCTCGGCATGGGTCTTCTCATAGGCCGCGGCCAAAGCCTGCAGCTGGGTGTCGATCAGGTCCTCCCGCCGCATGCTCAAACGCAGGCCGCGCACGCCCAAAGCCGGGTTCTCTTCCTTCTCCTGGTTGGCGAAAGCCAAAGGCTTGTCGGCGCCGGCGTCCAGAGTGCGAACGACCACGTGGCGGCCGCCGAAGGCTTCCAAGACCTTGGTGTAGATGTCGGTCTGCTCTTCCAGGCTGGGGGCTTCCATCCGTCCCAGGAAGAGGAATTCGGTGCGGAAGAGGCCGCAGCCTTCCAAGTCGAAGCTTGCTGCCCGCTTGGCGTCATCCACGTTGCCGATGTTGGCGTACAAGGCTACATGATGGCCGTCGCGGGTGGCTCCCTGCCCGGAGGACCCGGCCAAGGCCAGGGCCCGGCGGCGGGAACGTTCGGCCAACTGGTCCACTTCGGCTTCGGTGGGGGAGACGATCACTTCGCCCACGCCCCCATCCAAGGCCACCGTGTCTTCAGGAGACAGGTTCTCCAGCAGGCCGGACACTTTTACGGCGCAGGGGATGCCCAGTTGGGCGGCCAGAATGGCCGTATGGCTGGTGGGGCCGCCTTCTTCGGTCACGATGCCCAGAACCTTGTCCCGGTTGAGGGTGGCGGTCTCGGCTGGGGCCAGGTCGCGGGCGACCACGATGGAAGGGGTCTCGATCTGCGGGACTCCGGGGGCGGGCAGGCCACGCAACTGGGCGATGGTGCGGTCCCGCACGTCGCGCAGGTCGGTCACGCGTTCGGCCATATAGCCGCCCAGCTTCTTGAGTAGGGCGGAATAGTCCTCCACGGCGCTGTAGACGGCGTGGGTGATGCCTTCGCCCTTCTTGAGCTTCTTATCCACGGCCTTGGCCAGGCCCTTGTCGGAAGCCAGTTGCGCGGTCGCCTGCAGGACGGCTTTGGATTTTTGGTCTTCCATCCCCTCGGCACGTTTCTTCAGGCTTTCCGAGACGAGGGCCATGGCCTGGCGAACACGCTCGCCATCGGCGGCGGGGTCGGAGCAGGGACCTTCGGCTTCATCCACGCCCGGGGCGGCTACCACAAAGGCCAAAGGCCCGTGGGCGGTTCCGGCGCAGACGCCGATTCCATGAAGTACTTGATGCGTATCAGTCATATATGCCTCCTTGAAGCAGGCGCCGCATGTCGGCGACGCCGTGGTCGATACAGATACAGGACCGACGCTTACTCGGCGTCCAGGTCGCGGGCGAGCATCTGGGCCAGTTCGTCCATTTCGGCCTCTTTGCTGTCGTCGTCGCAGGTGATCTCCACCTGGTCGCCGCCTTTGACGCCCAAGGTCATGATCTCCAAGGCGGAAGCGGCGTCGGCCTCTTCCCCGTTGAATTTCATGGTCACGTCCATATCTTTGTCGTCCACCGCCTCGGCGAAGAGGGCTGCGGGACGGGCGTGGAGGCCAACGGATGCTCCTACGGTCGCGGTGCGAGAAATCATGGTTGTTCCTTTCGGTTGTGTTTTTGTTTTGGGATTTTTAATTTTGTTTTTTACTTGGTTGAAGTTGAGGGCCGGCCCCGGCTGACGATCAGGTCAGAGGGGATTCTCCTTCTTGCCTGTTCTGTTGTTTGTTTTCCATCCGTCTCTCCGCTTCCTCCCGCAAGGCCTGTTCATGGACCCGGGCCACGTGGAGGGTCAGGTAGGCCACTTCGTCGGTGGTGATGGGCCCGTTCAGCCTCAGCTCCAGCAAGGCGGCGATGGTCGACGCGCATTGGAATTCCTGGGGATAGGACTCGCAGATGGCCTTGGTGATCGGCTGAGGGGAGTCCTTCAACTGTTGGTGCTGGTAAGAACGGACGAAGAGGTAGCGCAGGTGGGTGATGAAACGGCCGATGCTGACCGAGCTTTGATCCACGTCGATGGAGAAGGTCTCTTCCACGATTTTGAGGATCTGCTGGATCAGACCGGTCATTTGGTAAGTGTAGGAGAGATCCCCGGTGGAGAAGCCCGCGTTCACCAGATGAAGGGCGAAGGCGACGGATTCCTCTTGGGGCAGGGCCTGATCGAGATGATTATTCAGGTAGGTCAGGAAGGCCTGGGCCTGGATGTATTCATCCGGGTAAAGCGTGGTCACTTCGGCCACTAAAGGATAGGTTACATGGATCCCGGCCTTCAGCCGCCTGAGCACGCCCACGACGTGGTCGGCCAAGGCGACTGTGAGGATGGGATTGACGGCGCTTCCTTTGGTGATGCCGCAGTCGGTCATGGCATCGGCGACCAAAGAGACGATCTCCGGGGGAATATCAGCCAGCATCATGGCCATGTGGTCGGGGTCCCGCCCGTCCACGGGGATGAATTCCTTGCTGATGCGAGACTCATCCACGCTCTGCCCTGCCTTCGCTTGAAAGCCCAGGCCGCGGCCGGTCAGGATCACTTCCTGGCCTCCATCGCGGGCGAGGATGACGTTGTTATTGAATACTCGCAAGATTTCCATGGGATCGCCTTTGGTCTCCACCTTGACTATCTGCCTGTCACCGGACGACATCGATGACCGGGTCCCCGGTCTTGACGTCGAAGTCGATGTGGGGGATGACCGAGTTCATCTTCTTGGTGTTGGCCACCGTCATGATGGTGGTGGTCTTATAGCCGGCTGCGCGGATCTTGGGATAATCCACATCCACCAGTTTATCGCCCGCGTTCACCCGATCGCCTTTGGTCACGGCCACGGCGAAACCTTCGCCTTTGAGCTTGACGGTGTCGATGCCCACGTGGACCAGGATTTCCACCCCGTCGTCGGTCTTGATTCCGTAGGCGTGTCCGGTTTCGGCCACGGTCTTGAGGATCCCGCTGACAGGGGCGTAGACGGAAGGCTTGCTTTCATCAGGCACCAGGCCGACCCCGTCTCCCAAGACGTGGGAGGCGAAGACCTTGTCTCCGGCGTCTTCCAGAGAGATGGTCCGACCGGTCAGGGGGGAGAAGACGTGCTCGGTTCGCGTCGCCTCGGAGCTTTCAGCCGTTCCAGCGCTCGGAGCGGTAGTGACCTTATCGATATCGACTGCAGAGGACTTCCGCGAAGCGGAAACGATCGCAGCTTTCTCTTCCGGTGTCCGATAGTCGAAAACGACGATCATGAATGCGGATACGCAGAAAGCGACGAGAATGGAGACCGCATAAACCCACAGCTGGTTGAAGACCGGGATGGTCAGCAGGGAAGTGAAGGCGAAGACTCCGGTCGTCACTCCGCGGACCGTTCCGCCATGAATGGAAGAGGGGAAAAGCCAACCCAAGATGGCGATGGTGACGCCGCCGGCGCCGCAGCCAACCAGCATGCGGGAATAGATCTTCTTGAACCGGAGATGTATTCCATACAGGGATGGCTCGGAAACGCCTCCCAGAAGGCCTGCGGCCAAAGCGCCTGCAGCGGTTTCGCGCATCCGGACGTCCTTATCCCGAATCGCCAAAATCAAAACACCAAGGGTGGCGCCGAAGCAGGCGAAATTCCATGTGCCCATCGGGCCTTGAATGAAGTCATATCCCAGAGATTGGATATTCGCGAGCATGAGTGCGTTCAGAGGCCAATGAAGCCCCAAGGGGACGAGGAAAGGATAGATGAGAGGTATTGCGATGGCGAAGAGGAAGGGGACGTGCTGATTCATCCAACCGAACACGAAGCCCAAGCCGTTGCCGACCCATACGCCCAGCGGGCCCAAAAGGAAGGCGGTGACCGGAATCATGATGATCATGGACAGGAAGGGCACGAAGACCAGTTGCACGCTGTTAGGAATGATCTTTTGCAGTCCCTTATAAACCAAGGCAAGCACTACAACCATGAAGAGGGGAACGAAGACGTTTCCTGAGTAATCGTTCAGCTGCAGGGGTAAACTGAAAACCCTGGTGGAGCAATTCTGGGTGCCTGCCACGGTTCCCGCAACGCAGTGCAGAACGCCTTTCGCCGCCTTTAAACCATCGCTGTTCCCGAAAACGCTTTTATAGGTGTCGGGTGCGGACAAGGCCATGAACTGAGGGGTCATGACCGCCGCCATGACAGCGGTCCCCACCCAGGGATCTACTTTCAGTTTCTTGGCGCCATTGTAAGCGATCATGAGTGGCAAGAAGTAGAAGACGCCCTTCCACATGGCCTGGACGAAGATCAAAGTGGGGTTGGCCGTGTCATTTGGTATCAGATGGCAAGCGATGAGGACATTGACGATGGCGATGATAAGGGAGGCGCCCAAGAGGACGCCGATGATGGGGCGGAAGGAGTCGGACAAAAATTCGAAGAAGGAATCGACGAAGCGATTCTTGCCCTTGACTTTCGCCCTTTCTTGCGCCTTTACATCGGCATCGGACATGCCGGTTTCACTTTCTTGGGGGGTGCCCTTAGCAACATTATTCATCTCGGGCAGGGCCATGATGTCGTTGTAGACGGCTTCCACACCGCCTCCGATGACCACCTGGTAGTTGTTCGAACCCTGGGGGATGGCGGCCAAGACGCCGGGGATGTCCTCCAACTTGTTCGAGTCGATATGAGTCGCGTCCTTGAGGGCGAAGCGCAAACGGGTCGCGCAATGCGTCAGGGTCACGATATTGCCGGGGCCACCGATTTCTTTGATGATGGCTTGGGCGTTTTCCCTATTTCCCATAAGGAATCCTTTCTCAACTGTGAGTTTTTCTCCTTCAAGCCGGTTCTCGGGTCGCGAGGATCGGCCAAAGGGATAAGGAGGTTGTCGGGAGATGATTCCTGCTGACAGCGCTGCCAGCGTACAAAAAAGGCCTGGAGCCAGACTTGACGTCCGACCCCAGGTCTTGCCTCATCAGAGTAACAACCCTGTTATCGCTAACAGGAACCACCATACACCTATTTTTTGGAAAAAGCAACAATCAAAGCCGCGTTTTTTGCTTTCGAGGGCGAACAATCCGGGGAATTTTAGTGCGTGACCTCAATGATGGGGGTTCCGACGTCGACGTTGATGTCTTCCCAGGCGATGACTTCCTCCATCTTGCGGGAATTGGTGACGGTCATGATGGTCACGTTGCTGTAGCAGGCCTTTTTGATCGCCCGGTAATCCACGTCGGCCAGTTTGTCGCCCACATGGACGTGGTCCCCGGCCGAGACGTGCTTGCGGAAGCCCTTCCCTTTCATCTTGACCGTGCCCACCCCGATGTGCAGGAGGATCTCCACCCCGCTTTTAGTCTCGATCCCGTAGGCATGGCCGGTGTCAGGGGCCGTCTTGATGGTCCCTGACACCGGGGAATAGACGCCTGAGTAGGACTTATCAGGGATGATGCCGACCCCTTCCCCCAGGATATGGGAGGAGAAGACCTTGTACCCCGTCTCTTCCAGGGCCACGGTATGGCCGACGATGGGGGAGTAGACCTCCTCCAGATCGTGCTCGCCCCTCTTCTCGCCGCTCCCGGCCTTACGGAAGGGAGAGGAGAAGAAGGATTCCAAGCGGATGAGCAAGGTGTTGATCAGGCGCAGGGTGGTATGGGCCAGGCTGGACCTGCGGGTGGAGCGGGAATGGTCGCGCGCCTGCTTCTGGCGCTTCTTCAGCTTATCGTGATCGTCCATGGCCGCCTCCTCGTCCGTCCTTGCCGGTGTATTCAGGCCTTCCAGTCTACTCGGGCGAAAGGATAGGGGGGGCAGGCGGGGCCGGATGATTGTTACAATATTAAGACTGTTACAATATTCAAGGTTGTTTCATCAGACAAGCGGAAGACCGAAGACGATCAAGCCCGACAGGCAAGGAGCCGGAATGCTGACAGTGGCGATAGTGGAGGACGAGCCAGACGACGCGCGTCGCCTGGATTCCTGCCTGCAGCGGTACGGGGCCGAGCGCGGAGTGGACTTCCGCCTTGAGCATTTCGGCCGGCCTTCCGACTTCCTGGATTCCTACAAGGCCCGCTACGACCTGGTCTTCATGGACATCGAGATGCCGGGCATGGACGGCCTGTCCGCCGCCAAACGCCTGCGGCAGTTCGACCAGGAAGTGATCCTCATCTTCGTGACCAACCTGGCCCAGTACGCCTCCCGGGGCTATGAGGTGAACGCCTTGGATTATGTGATGAAGCCCATGGAATACCAGACTTTCGAACGCAAAATGGATCGGGCCGTCCGGGCCTGCCGGAACAATTCCGACAGCGTCATCGTGGCCCAGAGGGGGTACGCCCAGAGAATCCTCCTGCGCAACATCAAATACATCGAAGTCCACCGGCACGACCTGCGTTATCACCTGGAAGGCCCCGGCGAAAGGGTGCTCAACTCGGTGGGCAGCATGCAGGAGGCGTCGGACCGCTTGGGGGACAAGGGCTTCCTCCGCTGCGACCGGCAGCACCTGGTCAACGTCAGGCAGATCGAATCCATCTCCGGCTCCACCGTGACCTTGGTGGACGGGGACGAGCTGCCCATCGGCCGGGCCTATAAGAAGGACTTCTTCGCCCAACTGGCCCAGGAGTTGGGGGCCGGCTATGCGGCTTAACCCCTTCTATGACTTCCTGGCCGCCTTCGGCCAGGGTCTGGTCTCCTTCTTCTCCGCTTCCGGCTTCGTCTTGGAACTTCTCCTGTCGGTCATCCTTTTCACATGGAAGATCAAAAGGAAAAAAGGATGGGCTTGGAAGGGCCTGCTGTGTCTGGCCGCCTTGCTGGCCATAGGCAACTTCTGGGCCACCTATGTGCCGGCCAACGCAGCCACGACCATCGTCCGGTGTCTGGTCTTCTACGCCGGCCTCTTCTTCACCATGTGGGTCTGTCTGGAATCGGACGTCCGCCATCTCCTGCTTTACCTGGTGGCCGGGGTGACGGCCCAGCATTTCATCTACTGCGGGGCCCAGGTGACCACTTACGGCCTGGTCAAACTGATTGGTCCGGCGGGGGAGACCTCCTGGCTTTCCTTGGTCCTTTACCCCCTCTGCCTCATTCCCTTCTTCGTCCTCGCCTACCTGCTTTTCGCCCGCCGCATCGCTTGGCAGTCCCTGGACGTGGTGATCGGGGCCCGGATTCTGGCCCTCATCATCGGCGTCTTCCTCTGCGTGACCATCTTCGCCAGTCTGTATAACGGATCCACGACCGGGGAGCAGGTCAGCCCCCTCATCTTCGTCACTTTCATCATGACCCGCATGATCACCTGCGGTTTCCTGCTTGAACTCATGACCGAGATCGGAGACCGCTTCGCCACCATCCACGAATCGGCCGTCCTCCAGCAACTTCTCAACGAGCAGAAGAACAAGCTGGCGGCTGATAAGGAGACCATCGAGCTGATCAACGTCAAGACCCATGACCTGAAAAAACAACTCAACCTTCTGGGAGGGAAGATCCCCGACGACCAGATCCAGGACCTGGGCCGGCTGGTCTCTTTCTACGATTCGTCCATCCATTCAGGCAATGAGGCCCTGGACGTCCTTCTGACCAACAAATCCCTGATCTGCACCGAACGGTCGATCCAGCTGGAGAGGATGATCGACGGGTCCAAGCTTTCCTTCATGAAGCCCCAAGACATCTACTCCCTTTTCGGAAACGCCTTGGACAACGCAATCGAAGCCGTCTCCAAGATCTCCGACCCCTCCCGCCGCTACATCCGCATGACCGTCCGGGAAGACAAGGGGATGGTCATCTTCCATATCGAGAACCCCTACGAAGGGGTGCTCACTTACCGGGACAACAACAATCGGATCGTGCGCGCTCGGTCGATCAGCTCCCATGCCGACCCCGACCGTCGGGAGAAGCGGGTCCTGCGCACCAGCAAGGAAGACAAGCGCTACCACGGTTTCGGGGTCCAATCCATCCGTTTGGTGGCCCAGCAATACAAGGGCTTGGTAACTATCAATGCCCATGACGGCCTCTTCCTCCTGGACGTGCTCATCCCTCGTTCGGGAGGCTTGGACTAGGCCTTTCAGGCTTGGGAATTTCAGGCTTGCCGGTTCAGGCGGTCGGAGACGGTACGGGCGATGGGCCCCAAGGTATCAGCCGGGGCCAAGCGGGTGACGATGGTGGGGTAAGGGGCTTCGCTGGGATAGGTGACCAGGAGGGTCCCTTGGTCCAGGCTGATCGTGGCCCGCCTGTCCGGCAGGAACTCGTTGCGGGAACCGAAATCATGGGAATTGTCCACCTGGGCGTGGCTCAGTTCGTATTTGAGCCCTTCGATGGTCAGGTCGGAGCAGGTGCGGCTGTGGGCGAAGAGGGAGATCATCCGGCGGGGGGACACATAGCCGGCCGGGAAGGTCATGGTCGCCTGGCTGATGGCGGTCACGATGGTCCTGTCCCCGTGGAGGAAAGCGATGCCTCCGGCTTCGGCCACCAGGGCGATTGCTTTCAGGCTGGCGATGGTGTGGTCGATCTGCCCGCCCAAGGCTCCATAGATGTCGAACTGGTGGATCCCTTGCTCCCAGCCGTATTTGATGGCGGCGACCAGGTCCGTGTCATCCTTTTGGCTGGGCAGGGTGATCATCTCGGTGTCCGGATCCAGGCCCTGACACACGGATGGGTCCCGCAGGGAGTCGTCATCCCCGATGACCGCATGGGGGGTGATGCCCAAGGAGCTGATGTAATCCAAGCCGCCGTCCGCGGCCACGATCAGGTAGGACTTGTCCAGGTAGGGGGGATCTTCGTAGTAGCTGCCGGCGGCGAAGATGGCGCATCGGCTGTGCTCGGCCCCCTCCTTTTCCGCTTGCGGCCCCAGGCCGGCGAAGTCGGTGGCGTTGAGAAGATGGTCCACGGATTCGGTCATGAAGACCAGTATAGTGAGCCATTCGTCCATTTTCCTTTCGTGGCCGCAGAAAGCTCAAGCGGCCACGGTAGATTAGGGGGTATGACTGTCTCCACCCCCATCACCGCCCTTTTCTTCGACATCGACGGGACCCTCACTTCCTTCAAGACCAGCCAGGTGCCGGCTTCCACCCGGGCCGCCATCTCCGCCTGCCGGGAACAGGGGATCAAGGCCTCTTTGGCGACCGGTCGGTCCCCTCATGAATACGAGGCGGTCAAGAAAGTGCTGGACATGGAATTCGACGGCACCGTCTGCATGACGGGCCAAGTGGCTTACGACGAGCGGGGGTACCAGAGGCGGGAGCCTTTGGATCAAGGGGACGTCCGCCTCCTGCTCGACTACCTCAAGACCCATCCCGAGACTGGGGTCCATTTCTCCGAGCTGGAATACGGTTATCTCAATTTCCTTTCCCCTGAGGCGAAGAAGCTTTATGACAGCTTGAAGGACACGGCCCCTTCAGCGGTCATCGACGACCCTTATGAGCGGACCAAGACGCATGAGCTTTACCAGTTCAGCATCTATCTGACTGCGGAAAGGGTGGTTGAAGTGACCGGAATCTTCCACCATACCCGGGCTCTGCGCTGGCATAAGGATTTCGCCGACTTCATCCCCGCCGACGGAGGGAAGGACAAGGGGATCGCCGCCTTGTTGGATTCCTGGGGGCTTAAGCGGGAGAACTGCATGGTCTTCGGCGACGGTGAGAACGACATCGATATGATCGACTACGCCGGGATTGGGGTGGCCATGGGGAACGCCAGCGACCTGGTGAAATCCCACGCCGACTACGTGACCAGCAGCGTCGATGAGGACGGGATTTATCGGGCCCTCCAACATTTCGGCGTGTTGGGCTGAACGTTTCCCCGAATATTCGGGGCCGGATTATAATGAAAACGGATGCCCGTTTCGTCTTTGGCGAGGATGCCGGGATGAGCAGGCGGCGTTCGGCATACGTCCCTTCGAGTGTTCCCTCGCCATGACGTCTTCGTCATCCGTGGCGTCATCAAATCATCTTCATCAAGAGCGTCAAGTAAGGAGCTTTCATGACCATTCGTATCAAGAATCCGGACAAACAGGCCTTTGAAGAGGCCCATGAGGGGACCGTGCGCAAACTGGCCCCCGAATGCATGGTCCTCTTGCGCAACGACGGGACCCTGCCTTTGAAGGATCCGCGGTCCATCGCCCTTTACGGCAACGGGGCCCGGCAGACCATCAAAGGCGGAACCGGCTCCGGCGACGTGAACGTCCGCCATTTCGTCTCCGTGGAGGAAGGGCTGACCCGGGCGGGGGTCGCCATCACCACCACGGCCTGGCTGGACGCCTACGACCAGGTGGTCGACCAGACCAAGCGGTCCTTCTACACGGGCATCAGGGCCGAGGCGGAAAAGGCCGGGATCAACCCGATCCTGGCCACCATGGGCAAGTCCCCGCTGGAACCCGACTATGACATCCCCCTGGAGCCGGAAGGGCAAGGAGGGGAAGCCGACGTGGCCGTCTACGTCCTGGCCCGCAACTCCGGTGAAGGGTCCGACCGGCGTCCGGTCAGAGGGGACATCAAGCTGACCGAAAGCGAGCTGCGTGACATCACCGCCCTCAACGAGGAATATGACAAGTTCGTGCTCGTCCTCAACGTCGGCGGGGTGGTTGACCTGTCGGAGCTCGACCAGGTCAAGACCATCCTCCTCTTGGGACAGCTGGGAACGGCGACCGGGGACGTCTGCGCCGATGTCTTGCTGGGCCGAAGCTACCCCTCGGGCAAGCTGACCACTACCTGGGCCCCTATCGAGGATTATCCTTCCACCGAAGGCTTCGGGGACCCGAACAACACCGAATACAAGGAGGGCGTCTTCGTCGGCTACCGGTACTTCGATTCGGCCGGCCTGTCTCCTTCCTACCCCTTCGGTTATGGCTTGGGGTACACCTCCTTCACGGTGGAGCCGGCGGGCTTCAGCCTGGAAGGGGACCAGGTGACCGTCGAGGCCGTGGTGACCAACACCGGCGAAGCCCTTGGCAAGGATGTGGCTCAGGTCTACCTGTCCGCTCCGCAGGGGTCCCGCGGAATCGCCAAGCCATACCAGACCCTGGTCGATTTCGCCAAGAGCGGCGAACTGCGGCCGGGGGAGTCCCAGACCCTGCGGATCAGCTTCGGTCTGGCCTCCTTGGCCTCCTATGATCAGGAAGAGTCCGCCTACGTGGTGGAAGCCGGTTCCTACCTGGTCCGGATGGGGGACTCTTCCCGGTCCACCCACGTGGCCGGCGTCCTCACTGTGGATTCCGACTTCATCACCGAACAGCTCCACTCCATCGGAGGGGATTGCGGCTTCGAAGACTCGGTTCCGGCCGGTCAGCCCATCGGCTACCCGCAGGAAGAGGCTGAAATCGCCGCCGCCCCGGTAGTGGCCGTTCCGGCTGGAGCCATCCAACCCGCGAGGGTGGAATACCAGGCGGAGCCGCAGGAGCTGTCTGCAGTCGAGCCATTCTCCTGGAAAGAGGTGGTCGCGGGCAAGAGGAGCGTCGATGACTTCGTGGCATCCTTGACCGAGGAAGAGCTCACCTACCTCTGCATCGGTTCCTTCAAGGAATCAGGCGACCTGATGGAAGTGACCGGCAACGCCTCCAGCACGGTGGCCGGGGCCGCGGGGGAGACCACGCATAAGCTGGAAGACCGCGACCTGCCTGTCCTGGTCATGTCGGACGGCCCCGCCGGCCTGCGCCTGTCCCAGAAGTACTATTTGGATCAGGAAGGCAAGGCCGTCTCCCTCATGCCTTCCATGGCCGGGGACATCACCTACATGTTCACGCCCGAGGAAAGGGAGACCGTCCTCAGTGGGGGAGCCAAGTCGCCGGAATCGGCCTTGACCTACTACCAGTACTGCACGGCCATCCCCATCGGCACGGAGCTGGCCCAGGCCTGGAACGACGACCTGGTCGCCGACTGCGGCGATCTGGTGGGCGATGAGATGGAGTCCTATGGGGTGCACCTGTGGCTGGCTCCGGCCATGAACATCCACCGGTCCCCCCTGTGCGGCCGTGACTTCGAGTACTATTCCGAGGACCCCCTGGTAGCCGGCCGGACCGCCGCCGCCATCACCAACGGGGTTCACCGCCATCCCGGCTGCGCGACCACGATCAAGCATTTCGCCGCCAACAACCAGGAGACCAACCGCTACTTCCAGAACAACAAGATCTCCGAAAGGGCTCTGCGGGAGATCTATCTGAAAGGATTCGAGATCTGCGTCAAGCTCTCCCATCCCCGCACCGTCATGACCTCCTACAACCTGGTCAACGGGGAGCACACCTGCAACCGCCGCGACCTGGTGACCGAGGCCTTAAGGGATGAGTGGGGCTTCGACGGCTTCGTCATGACCGACTGGCTGGTGACCGGCGGGATGGGTCCCAAGGGGGACCAATGGCCGTGCGCTTCCGCCGCCGGGGACATCAAAGCCGGCAACGACGTGACCATGCCCGGCATCCCTTCGGATAAGAAGGACATCCTCGACGCCTTGGCCGACCCGCAGCATCCTTACGCCTTGACCAAGGCCGACCTGCAGCTGTCCGCCAAGCGGGTCCTGTCGATGATCCTGGAGTTGACCGAAGCGGCTCAAGGCTGATCTTCCGGGTTCCGGGGCTTGCGGGACTTCCGCAGGTTCCGGATCTATAAGCCGGCCTAGCATGCGCTGAGCCAAGAACGGCTCCTGCTTCTTTCCTGATGCAGGGGTCGTTCTTTATGTTTTTATACATAGAAAGTGGGGGTGATGTTCGCCATCTGAACCTTGATATTCAGCCGATTCAGGCCGGTGGCAAACAGCTATGCTATGGTTGATAGGAAATGATAGGAAAAAGAAAGAGAAAAAAGCTTGGATTCCAGAGAAGGGATTCATTAAAGCCAATAAGGAATAGTACGGGAGGTGCAAGAAAATGTCTGATGATATGCAGAAGGACCTTTTGGCTTCCGCCCGGAGCGCGGAAGCGGACGAGCGGATGAAGGACGCAACGGGTACAGCGGATAAAACAGATAAAATCGATATAACCGATAAAACCGATCAAACGACGGACGGGAAAGACACGACCGGTCAAGGTGGCCATGCCGGCCAGTCGGACAAGAAAGACCCCACCCACGCCCTGGTCCAGCTCCGGCATGTGGAGAAGCACTATGGTTCCCTCCACGTGCTCAAGGACATCAACCTGGAAGTGACCAAAGGCGAAGTGCTGGTGGTCCTGGGGCCTTCCGGCTCCGGCAAGTCCACCATGTGCCGCACCATCAACCGTTTGGAGACCATCGACTCCGGCACCATCCTCATCGACGGCGAGCCCCTCCCTCAGGAGGGGAAGGCCTTGGCCGGCCTCAGGGCCGAAGTCGGCATGGTCTTCCAGCAGTTCAATCTTTTCGCCAACAAGACCATTCTGGACAACGTGACCCTGGCCCCCATCAAAGTCAGGCATATGAAGAAGCAAGAGGCTCAGGACGAGGCCATGGAGCTTCTGGCCCGGGTGGGGGTGGATTCCCAGGCTTCCAAGATGCCTTCCCAGCTGTCCGGCGGTCAGCAGCAGCGTGTGGCCATCGCCCGGGCCCTGGCCATGCATCCCAAGGTCATGCTGTTCGATGAGCCGACCTCCGCCTTGGATCCGGAGATGGTCAACGAAGTCCTGGACGTCATGACTTCCTTGGCCAACGAGGGGATGACCATGATCTGCGTGACCCATGAGATGGGCTTCGCCCGCAAGGCGGCAGACCGGATCATCTTCATGGCCGATGGCAAGGTCCTGGAATCGGCCAAGCCGGATGACTTCTTCGAGCATCCGCAGACCGACCGGGCTCGGGACTTCCTCTCCAAGATCATCGAACACTAGGAGGGATCATGACGAACATGAGAACGAAAACGACCGCCGGTCCTGGCCGCCTCCTATGGAAAATCTGCTCCCTGATCCTGGCCTTGACCACCGCGGTCGGCCTGTCGGCCTGCGGGGCCGTTCGGGGGAAAAGCGACCATGTGATCACCATCGGGATCAAATTCGACCAACCCGGCCTGGGCTACAAGAAAAACGGGACCTATTCCGGCTTCGACGTGGACGTGGCCCGGTACATAGCCAACAAACTGGGCTATAAGGACTACGAGATCAATTGGGTGGAAGCCCCCTCCAAGCAGCGCGAGACCATGCTGCAAAACGGGGATGTGGACATGATCCTGGCCACCTATTCCATCACCGACGACCGCAAGAAGACCGTCGATTTCGCTGGCCCTTACCTGGTCGCCGGCCAGGACCTCCTGGTCCGCAAAGATAACACGAACATCCACGGTCCCCAGGATCTCGACGGCAAACGCCTGTGTTCGGTCACCGGTTCCACCTCGGCCACGGTCATCAAGCAGAAGTATTCCAACAAGGTCCAGCTCATGGAACAGCCGTCCTACGCTGAATGCGCCACCGCCCTCTTCTCCGGAATCGTGGATGCGGTGACCACGGATGACATCATCCTGGCGGGCTTGTCCGCCAACGCCCGCGGCCGCCTGAAACTGGTCGGCAGGCCTTTCACCCAGGAATATTATGGGGTGGGCATCCAGAAGAACGCGAAATCCAAGGCTTTCGCCCATAAGATCAACGCGGCCATCAACGAGATGGTCGCCACCGGGGCCTGGCAGCGGGCCCTGTCCAAAGACACGGATGGCTCCGGCTACCGGCCCGACGCCCGGTACAACCCGCCCAAAGCGGTCGAGGAATAGGCAGGAGGTAAACGTCATGTCTGAATTTTTCTCCGGATTCGCGTCCCTTTTCCGCGAATACAACATCGTCGGCGCCTTCTGGGTCAACATCGAGATCACTTTCTGGGCCGCCCTCTTCTCCATGATCATCGGGACCATCCTGGTCATGATGCGGATCAGCCCGGTGGACTCCCTGCGGGGTTTCTCCGCCGCCTACACCGAATTCTTCAAGAACATGCCTTTGACCATCATCATGGTTTTCATGGTCTTGGGTTTCTTCGGTCAGCTCAAGCTGGGCTTCTCCGATGACTTCACGATCAACTTCTTCTGGCTGGCCGTGACCGGCCTCAGTCTTTACACGGCTTCTTTCGTCTCCGAATCCTTGCGGTCCGGCATCAACACCATCCCGGTGGGCCAGGCCGAGGCTTCCCGGGCCCTGGGTCTGACCTTCTTCCAGTCGATCACTTCGGTCATCCTTCCCCAGGCCTTGCGCGGGTCCATCGCCCCTTTGGGCAACACCCTCATCGCCTTGTTGAAGAATTCCACCGTGGCCGCGGCCGCTTCCGTCACCACCGAGACCTCCTCCCTCATGTCGGAGATGTTGGAATTCCATCCCAGCCAAATCGTCCAGATCTTCCTGGTCTTCGCTTTGGGGTACGTGATCCTCATCATCCCCATTGGCCTTTTGACCACTTACCTGTCCAATAGATTGGCGGTGCGCCGATGACATCCTCCTCCCATACCGATACTTCCACCCAGCTTCTTTTCGACGCCCCAGGTCCGAAGGGGATGAAGAAGATCCGCATAGCCAACGCCATGGGGGCCTTCCTCATCGTCGTCCTGGTGGCCTTGGTCCTCGTCCGTCTGTGGCGGCCTCCCCAAGGGGAGAACCAGCTTTCCTGGGAGCTGTGGCGGCCCGCTTTGGATTCGGAAGCATGGACCGACTTCTACCTGCCCGGCCTGGTGCAGACTTTGGCCGCCGCCGGTGTGGCCATCGTGGGGTCCGTCCTCTTCGGCCTCCTCTTCGGAATTGGCCGTCTCATCCCCAACGGTTTCGTCCGCTGGCTCTCCGGCATCGTCGTGGAGTTCTGCCGGGCCGTCCCCGTCCTCTTGATGATGATCTTCATGTGGCGTTGGTTCGCCTCATTGGACGTCCCCTCCGCCTCCTATTGGGCCGTGACCCTTTCCTTGGTCCTCTATAACGGGTCCGTGGTGGCCGAGTTGGTCCGGTCCGGGGTCGGCTCCTTGCCCGGCGGACAGCACGAGGCGGCTTTGGCCCTGGGATTGACCAGGACCCGGTCCCTGATGTTGGTGGAAGTCCCCCAGGCCATCTACGCCATGCTGCCCGCAGCCGTCACCCAGCTGGTGGTGGTTCTGAAGGATACGGCTTTGGGGTCCATCATCCTGTATACGGACCTACTCCAGCAATCCCGCCGCCTGGGGTCCATGTACTTTAACATCCTGCAGACCCTGTTCATGGCCGGCATCCTCTACTTCATCATGTGCTTCATCGTCTCCCGGATCGCCGAGACCCTGCCCGCCCGTATGGCCGCCCGGACCTCCGGCGCTACCGAGCCCGATCCCACGGCCCCCATCGCCATCAACGACCCCAGCAACGTGGTCCGCGTGCGGGCCGCCCAGACCCCTCGTCCTCTTGGTGGCGCCCAGCCGGACCTGCCGGACAGCTATGGCGAATCCGGTTTCACCCCGGACGGATGGATGGGCGATTACCGCGGCTGGCTTCATGAGGATGAAGAGCAGTACCTGCACGGTCGGGAGCGCTACCATCAGCGCAACCAGCATATGAGCGTGGAGAAGCTGGCCAGCATGATCAATCAGGATAAGAAGGTCACCCTGGATTCTTCATCCCCGTCCGGCAAACATGGACGCAAACACGGCAAACAGGCCAAGCAGACCAGGTCGGCCGACAAAGGGGAGAGGAAGGGCAAGCATAAGAAGGATGACAAAAAGTAAGTAAGAGCGACCGGTGATTGTCATGGGGCGGTCTTACACTGTAAAAGCTTGAGAAATCAAGAAAGTGGATCTCCCACCTGGGAACCTTTTGAGGCTCCGGGTTCAGGCTGAAGCCTTGGGCTGCAGCCACGGCCGGTCGTCCGGCCATGCATGAGGAATCATGCTTCCCCGTCCAAGGGATGTTTCAAGCATTCGTCGCCTGCGAGGGCGAAGCTTTGGGCGGGCGTTGGAAGCCATGTTTCCGATTAGGGTGATTCAAAAGCGATTCCGCTTTCTTCTCCTTGCCATCCCGGCCGGGAACAAGAAGGCGGAGCAAAGATGAAATGGAGTCATCATCAGCGAACAACGTATTAATGATGAGATTCGCGCTTCCGAGGTCCGTCTGATCGGACCGAACGGTGAGCAGGTCGGCATCGTGAAGACCTCGATCGCCATGAATCTCGCGCGTGAGGCCAACCTCGACCTGGTCGAGGTGTCCGCGCACGCCAAGCCGCCTGTGGCAAAGCTCATCGACTATGGCAAGTTCAAGTACAACGAGAAGATCAAAGCCCGTGAAGCTCGCCGTAACCAGAGCACAGCCGAAGTCAAGGAATCGCGTTTCCGCCTGAAGATCGATGATCATGATTTCGAAGTCAAGAAGAACCAGGTGTCTCGCTTCCTGGAAGGGGGAGACAAGGTCAAGGTGAGCATCATGCTCCGAGGCCGCGAGCAGTCCCGGCCGGTGGGAGGCATCGAGCTCATGCAGCGTCTGGCTGATGAAGTGGAGGAGTTCGGCACTGTCGAATCCGCCCCTCGCCGTGATGGACGCAACATCATCATGGTGTTGGCGCCTAAAGGCAAGAAGGTCCACAAGCAGTCCGAGCAGCGCCGTCGCGGGGCCGATTCCCGCGAAGAGCGCCAGGCCCGTCAACAGGCGCGCTTGAAGGCCAAGGAAGAGGCTCAAAAGGCCGCGGCCCAGGAAGCAAAGGAGGCTCTCGCCTCCCTGGGCAAGGGCTCTTCCGCCGCCGAGCAGACTGATTCGGAATCAGAGAAACCCCAGACTTCCACGAAGAAGACTTCTTCCCGTCCCGCGGATAAGGGCGAGGGGAAGGCATCACCTAAGGAGGGCAAATAATGCCAAAGATGAAAAGTAATTCCGCCCTGTCCAAGCGCGTGCGCACCACCAGCAAGGGCAAGATGGTCCACAACGGCAGCGCCATGCGCCATAATCTGGAGAACAAGTCCGCTTCCCGGCGTCGTCGCATGTCCGACAACAAGGTTCTGGCCAAGGCCCAGACCAAGAAGCTGGCCGCCATGCTCAACGCCTGAGGCCAGGTCTTAGCCGGTGAGTCCAGACGGATATACGAAGAAATAGATTTTAGAACAGACGTCAAGAAAGACGAGGAATTGAATTATGGCACGTGTCAAGCGCGCAGTGAATGCGCATAAGAAGCGTCGTGTGGTGCTCGAGCGGGCGAAGGGCTATCGTGGCCAGCGCTCCCGCCTTTATCGTAAGGCCAAGGAGCAGCTCCTGCACTCCTTCACTTACAGCTTCCGCGACCGCAAGGCCCGCAAGGGTGATTTCCGCAAGCTGTGGATCACCCGCATCAACGTGGCCGTCCGCGCCGAAGGCATGACTTACAACCGCTTCATCCAGGGTCTGCGCCTGGCCGGCATCGAACTCGATCGCCGCGCTTTGGCTGACCTGGCCGTGAACGATCATGACACTTTCGTCTCCATCGTGGATGCCGCCAAGAAGGCTCTGCCGGCGGACGTGAACGCTCCCGCCAAGTAAGCAAGGTCGGGGCAAGCGGAAAGTCGGAACGGCTGATGAGCCGGAACCTACAGCTCCGAGAAGGGGAGCGCCCTCCCTTTCGATTCAGGGGATGGTCTTGGAACCATCCCTTTTTTCATGCCTTTCGTTCATTTCGCTCGTCCCCTCATCCCGGTCTAGGAAGGATTTCGCTCTAGGCCTTCTTACTTGCACGTTCTAATGTGAAGAAGCCTCCTATCAGAGGCGTGTCCCTTTGTGATTCCGCCTTTCCTAGAGTAGAGTGGGAGTGTGCGAGATGCAACGTTTGCGTCTCCTCAAAGAAGTCTCATTCAATGAAGATAAGACGTAGAGTATGGTCTCCATCTTCAGATAGAAAGGAATCAGATGGGTGATTCAGCACAATCCAAAGATCAGCATATTGTCGTAGCCCTGGGCGAGCTTTTGTGGGACATGCTTCCCACCGGCAAACGGGCCGGTGGCGCCCCTGCGAATTTCTGCTACCATTCCATGAAGAACGGGGCCGATGGATATGCGATCAGCGCTTTGGGAGAAGACGAACTCGGAGATGAGCTGGAAGCAGAGGTCAAGAAGGCCGGCATCAAGCATGTGATCAAACGCAACGCTTATCCGACCGGAACCGTGGAAGTCCATCTGAGCGATGGCATCCCGACCTACGACATCGTCAAGGACGTCGCTTGGGACCACATCCCCTTCACCAGGGACATGGTCAACCTGGTCAAGCAGGCCGACGCCGTCTGCTACGGGACCTTGGCCTGCCGCAGCCAGGAATCACATGACACCATCATGCGTTTGCTCGACCAGGTCCATCCTGGCACCATGAAGTATTTCGACATCAACCTTCGCGGCGATTTCTACTCCAAGATCCTCATCGAAGAGCAGCTCGAATCCGCCACCGTCTTCAAGATCAACGACGAAGAGATCACCCAGCTCCAGACCATGTTCAGCGTCCCCGGCACCCCCGAGGAAGTGGCCCAGTGGTTCCTCAAGCAGTATGACCTGGATTACGTGATCCTGACGGCCGGCAGCGAATATTCCGAAGTCTTCGGCAAGGGCGGGGCCTTCTCCAAGGTCGTCACCCCGAAGGTGGAAGTGATCGACACCGTCGGCGCCGGCGATTCCTTCTCCGGCGTCTTCTGCATCGAGATCCTCAAGGGCACCCCGCTCCACCTGGCCCATAAGAGGGCGGCCAACGTGGCCGCTTATGTGTGCACCAAGGCCGGGGCCTGGCCGGAGTATCCCGACGAGATCCCCGATTACGTGGCGGATCAAGGGCTGGAGTAAATCACGGTCCGTAAGGGACCTCGCGGGCTCCGTCTGTATCTTTCTTCCAGGCTTCTCAGCCGCTGTCCGCCTCTTTCCGGTTTGGATGGCGACCGGCTGGCCTGACCTCACCGACGCTGTGGAAGGATCCTCTTGTCCGGCGGTTTGTCCGGCGGTTCTCTGTCTTTCTTCGCGCGCCCAACGTGTGCTTGGCGTGCGCGCGCTATCAGGTGAGTGTTTCTATCTTTTCGGCAGAACCATCTTCCCCTCGTTCTAAGGATTTTTCATGGAACAAAAAATGACACGACAAACGAAACAAGCCTCAGCAGGCGTCATCGCCCCGATTTTCCTGGCCTTCTTCACCATGGGCTTCGTCGATTTCGTAGGAACCGCGACCAACCTCGTGAAAGAGGATCTGACCTTGTCATCCGGACAAGCCAGCCTCTTCACCACCATGGTCTTCTTCTGGTTCTTCATCTTCGCCATCCCCACCAGCTATTGCATGAACAAGTATGGCCGCCGGGTGACCGTCCTGATCTCCATCGCCATCACCATCGGCGCCTGCATCTTCCCCATCTTCGCTTACGCCATTCCCGGCGTCCCCAAAGGCGGCAAGCTGGCTCTCATGGTCATCTCCTTCATCCTCTTGGGCATAGGCAACACCTTCATGCAGGTGTCCCTGAACCCTCTGATCGCCAACCTGGTTTCCGGAGACCGCTATTCCAGCACCATCTCCGCCGGCCAGTTCGTCAAGGCCATCGCTTCCTTCTCGGCTCCTCTCATCGCCGCCTGGCTGGGTCAGGCCTTCCACATCTGGTGGTTCATGTACGTGATCTTCCTGATCATCTCCGTCCTGGCCTTCGTCTGGCTGGCCGCTGATAAGATCCAGGAGGAGAAGCAGACCGCCCCCGACATGTCCTTCGGCAAGGTGCTGGAACTTCTGGGCGATACGGTCATCCTGCTCTGCTTCATCGGCATCCTCTGCCATGTGGGCATCGACGCCGGGGTCAACACTTACGCCCCCCAGTTCCTGATGGGGGCTCATGCCGGCATGAAGGCTTCCGCCGCCGCCTACACCACGTCGATTTACTTCGCCTTCCGTACCTTGGGCTTCGCCGTGGGCATGTGGGCCCTGGCCAAGTATTCCAACAAGGTGACCGTGGCCATCTGCGCCACCTGTGTGGCCTTGTCCGTCCTCTGCTTCATCCTCTTCACCACGGTCCTGCCGGTCAACTGGATCCTCTATGTGGCCTTGGCCTTAGTCGGCTTCGGCAACTCCAACGTCTTCTCCCTCATGTTCTCCATCGCCGGTCTCCATATGCCCAAGCGTCAGAACGAGATCTCCGGCCTGATGATCATGGGCCTGATCGGTGGGGCCATCCTGCCTCCGATCATGGGCGGCATCTCCTCCTTGGTCGGCAGCCAACTCGGCTCCGCCCTGGTCCTGATCGTCCCCGCCTGCTATCTGGTCTTCGTGGCCTGCAATCCTCACCTTCTGGGCGAGGACTGATGATCGCTGGACAGTCGTCTGATAGCTGAGGGAATCATTCCCCTTTTGGGCTCATCCGGGAAACCGAATGGGCCTTTTGCGAGGATTGGGCCGAAAATCGGGGGAGGACGGGGGAGAAGCGATAGGATTTGAGGGGATGTATTTGACGGAATCTCGGGTAGGCCTGAGACGGACTTGCAAGAGGATTTGATACAGATTTGACACAGAAAGCGGAAAGGCGGGACGATGACCGCGACGAATGAGGATTTCGAGACCGGCAGGGAGCTCTTCCTCGGCTACATCTCGATTGAGAAAGGCTTGTCCGAAGCCACGCGCCGGGCTTATGAATCCGATTTGAAGAAGTACATGGCCTGGCTGGCTAGGCATGGGATTGACCGGCCCGACCAAATCAGACAGGAGGACGTGGAGACCTTCGTGGCCAGCTTGTCCCAGGAGGGGGAGTCCAGCAGGTCCATCGCCCGCAGGCTGGCTTCCATACACGAATACCACCGTTTCCTCACCTCCCGGGGGATGGCGCAGGCCGACGTCTCGCAAGGGGTCAAGCCCCCCAAGGCGGCTTCGGTCCTGCCGGATGTTCTCACCATCGAAGAGGTCCGTAGACTCTTGGAGAAAACCAGCAATGAGAGGGATACGGACCCGGTCGTCTTGCGGGACAGGGCTTTGTTGGAGTTCCTGTACGCGACCGGAGCCCGCGTCTCCGAAGCGGTAGGGGCCAATCTGACTGACGTCGATCTGGATGATCATTTCGCCCGTCTGACCGGCAAGGGGAACAAACAACGCCTGGTGCCCTTGGGGTCGTATGCCTGCCAGGCCATGGAAAGATATCTGGACGGTCCTCGGGCCCAGCTTCAGGCCAAGGCCGCCAAAGGGGCCGAGGTCAACGCCATCTTCCTGAACAAAAGGGGCAAACGCCTGTCCCGCCAATCGGTCTGGGAGATCGTCCAGAAGGCGGCTGACAGGGCGGGGATCACCAAGGAAGTCCATCCCCATACTTTGCGCCATTCCTGCGCCACCCATCTGATTCAAGGCGGGGCCGACGTGCGCATGGTCCAGGAGCTTTTGGGGCATGCGTCGGTGACCACCACCCAGATCTACACCCACATCTCGCCCCAGACTTTGATTGAATCCTATATGGGGGCCCATCCCCGGGCGAATTAAGGAAGCAGTCCCGACCCGGGCGAACGATTGGTCTTTGGCCGAAATCAGCGGCCTTCAGGCTGATCAGCAGGAAAGATATGAAAAGCGGCACCCAGAATCCTGAATCCTGGATGCCGCTTTCCTGTTCTCAGCTTCGGCAGACGAAGCTCAGGGCTTTAAGAGGCCATGACCGCTCATGCCGAGGCCGGAGTGGGGACTATTTCTCCCAGCCCACGTTCTCCTTGAGGACGGTGGCGAAGCCGGCGGGGCCGACGTTGGCCAGTCCTTTGGCATAGGCGCCCATGGTGGGGCCGCAGTAGGTGGGAATCTGTCCGTAGAGGGCCAGAGCCTTCTTCTCGGTGGAGTTGAAAAGTTTCAGCTGTTCCTTGTTATCGCTCAGCGTGGGGACCTTGGAGAAGCCTTCGTCGATCTCTTTGCTGCCGACGCGGGAATAGTTGGATTCGGATGTGGAACCGTAGATCTGAGCTCCGCTGTTATAGCCCGTGGCGTCGCTGGAGGACCAACGCAGACCGATGATTTCCCAGCTGCCATTGTTGACGGTTGTGGAGAAATCCGCGGAGGCCTTGATGTCGATGTTGAGCTTGATGCCAGCCGCTTTGGCCATCTTCTGCAGGGCCAAAGCGCTGGCTTTGGTGACGGAGCTGTCGGAGAAGTCGGTGTAGGTGATGGTCAGGGTCTTGCCGTTCTTGGCGTAGTAGCCGTCGGAGCCCATCTTGTAGCCGGCCTTTTCCAGCGTCTTTTTGGCGTTGGCCACATTGTAGCCCGAATCTTTGGGCATGTTGTCCTCATAGCCAGCGGTGGACGGGGTCAGCAAGAGGGAACCTGGGGCCTTCTCGCTCCAGTCGATGCCGGAGAAGACGATCTTCTGAATCTGCTGGCGGTCGAAAGCTTGGGAGAAGGCCTTACGCACGGCCAGGTCCTTCATGAAGCCGCGTTTGGTGTTGATTTCATAGACGGCGGTGGACGCGCTGTATCCACGACGGATGGTGGCGTTCTTCACGGAACGGACATTGGCCAGGCTGTTTTTGGAATTAGCAGAGACCGCGGCGATTTCGCCGTTCTTGAAGGCGTTGATCTCAGCCTGGGATTCCAGCTTCTTCAAGGTGACGGTGGTCATCTTGGGCTTGTTGCCCCACCACTTGGGGTTGGCGGTGAAGACGACCTGGGAGTCAGTCAGGCTCTTGACCACGTAGGGGCCGGCTCCCCAGTCTTTGTCGTGCGGGTCGTTGGACCATCCCTTGGTGTAGGCGTTGACGTTCGCCGCCTTAGGGTGATAGACGCCCAAGAAAGAGTAGGCGGGATAATATGGGGTCTTCATGGTGACCACGGCCTGCTTGGAGCTGGTTCCTTGCTTGACGGATTCGACTTGGCCCCAGCCGGTGGTGGAGGCGGGGGTGTAGTTCTGGTCTTTGCCGGACTGGACCTTCCAGGCGGCTTCCACGGCGGTCCAGTCGATGGGGGTGCCATTGTTCCATTTGGCCTTGGGGTTGAAGTTGAGGGTGATGGTCTGCTTGCCGTTGACCGTCTTCACGTTGTAGTCGGTGATGTAGTTCTTGTTGGGGGCGACCTTGGAGCCGTCGACGTTGGAAATCCACAGGACGGGCATGTAGTAGGACCACAAGGTGTTCATATAGTCGGTGTTGCCGTTGACGGACCAGTTGTTCCAGTCGGGGCCTAACTCTCTGATGGAGAGGGTGAGGGATCCGTTGTCCTTCAACTGGTCGCGGGACTTGGGATTGTTATAGACGCCGGAGACCGAAGGCATGGGGAGGGATCCTGTGTAACTGACGGGGGTGCCGGCTGCCGGTTCGGTCTTATAAGAGCCGGAAGCGGAGCCGGAACCGGAACCGCAGGCGGCTAGCGCGAAAACGGTGGCGGCCGAAGCGACGAGGGCTCCCAACCGCAGCATTGTTGAGTTTTTCTTCATAAAACTCTGTCCTTCCTGATTGCTTGTTTATCCAGAGGGGACTGATCCGTCCCCTGGTAACTTCCTCATGATAGCGGAGCAAGGAGAACAAGAACGGACGCGTTTGGAGACGAATTATGGGAAATATAGAGATGGAAATGTTTTCTTTCCAAAGGGCGAACATATCTTTTATGCGTGAAAACAAAAAGGAGCTGGGAACGACGCATCGTTCCCAGCTCCTTTAAGGGCGAATGTCAGAAGAATTCCGAACGATTGGAATCCTTACCCTTCCACAGCCTTACTTATTTCTCCCAACCAACGTCTTCCCTCAGGACCGTCTGCCATCCGGCTGGGCCGGAGTTGGCCAGTCCTTTGGCATAGGCGCCCATGACGGGGCCGTTGAAGTAGGGGAAGGTGCCGTAGAGGGCCAAGGCCTTCTTTTCGGCGGAGTTCATGGTGTCCACCTGTTGCTTCGTATCCTTGATGGAGGGGACCTTCTTGAAGGCTTCGTCGATTTCCTTGGTGCCGACGTGGGTGTAGTTGGACTGGGAGTCGGAGCCATAGAGCTGATAACCGGAGCTGAAGGCGTCGGTGGGGGTGGAAGAGGACCAGCCCATGCGGACGATGTCCCAGTTGCCGGAAGTCAGGGTGGTGGAGAAGTTGGCGGAGGGCTGGTTGTCGATGGTGAGCTTGATTCCAGCGGCCTTCAGCATCTTCTGCACGGCCAGGCCATTGGCCTTGGTCTTCTGGCTGTCGGAGAAGGTGGTGTAGGACAGGGCCAGGGTCTTGCCATTCTTGGCGTAGTAGCCGTCGGAGCCCATCTTGTACCCGGCCTTTTCCAGCGTCTTTTTGGCGTTGGCCACGTTGTAGGCGGATTCCTTGGGCATGTTGTCCTCATAGGAAGACTGGGTGGGGTATGTGAGCTCCGACCCGGGGACTTCCTCGCTCCAGTCGATGCCGGCGTTGGCCAGGTCGTCAAGCTGCTTGCGGTTGATGGCCTGGACGATGGCGCGACGGACGTTGATGTCCTTGAGCTGGGGGCGGGTGGTGTTCATCTCGAGGACGCCCACGGAGGAGGCGTAACCGCGACGGATGGTTGCTCCCTTGACGGAGGCGACGGCCTTGATGTCGTCCTTGGATCCCAGGGAGACCGTGTCGATTTCGCCGTTCTTGAAGGCGTTGATCTCAGCCTGGGATTCCAGGACCTTATAGGTGACGGTGGTCATCTTGGGCTTGTTGCCCCACCACTTGGGATTGGGCTTGAAGGTCACCTGGGAGGAGGACAGGCTTTTGACGATGTAGGGGCCGGCTCCCCAGTCTTTGTCGTGCGGGTCGTTGGACCATCCCTTGGTGTAGGCGTTGACGTTCGCCGCCTTAGGGTGATAGACGCCCAAGAAAGAGTAGGCGGGATAATATGGGGTCTTCATGGTGACCACGGCCTGCTTGGAGCTGGTTCCTTGCTTGACGGATTCGACTTGGCCCCAGCCGGTGGTGGAGGCGGGGGTGTAGTTCTGGTCTTTGCCGGACTGGACCTTCCAGGCGGCTTCCACGGCGGTCCAGTCGATGGGGGTGCCATTGTTCCATTTGGCCTTGGGGTTGAAGTTGAGGGTGATGGTCTGCTTGCCGTTGACCGTCTTCACGTTGTAGTCGGTGATGTAGTTCTTGTTGGGGGCGACCTTGGAGCCATCGACGTTATAGGTCCACAGGACCGGCATGTAGTAGGACCAGAGGGTGTTCATATAGAGGGTGTTGCCGTTAACGGACCAGGTGTTCCAGTCGGGGCCCAGCTCCACGATGGGGTAGGTGACGGATCCGTTGTCCTTCAACTGGTCGCGGGACTTGGGGTTGTTATAGACGCCCACCTTCTTGGGCATAGGGAGCGTGCCGGAATAGTTGACCGGGGTGCCGGCGGCGGACTCGGACTTGGCCGACCCGCTTCCCGCATTATTGTTTCCGCAGGCGGCTAGCGCGAAAACGGTGGCGGCCGAAGCGACAAGGGCGCCAAGCTTAACGAGCGTAGAAGTCTTCTTCATTGCTCAATCCTTCCTTTCGAAGTTTCTTATGAAACTTTGCGAGAAGGGAGCCTCGCTGGTGTGGGGCGTCTCTCCTTGCAATGTGGTTTTTATACTAATCTTCAATAAAGATGTGAGAAAGGTGGATGTCCACAATCTGATATTCTATGCACATACTGAATTCCCTCTGAGAAAAGTCAAGGATATCTGCGAAAAGGCTCATCATTGATTGGGCGTGTCACGCCTCTTTTCCCACGGTATCAAGCCTTGATTCAAGTCAAGAGAGGGAAGGGGCGCATGCCAGAGGATAGGGAAAGTCCCATGAAGGGAGGTAAATATTTATTGGATTGAGAACCTGCTATAAGGAATTCCTATAGTATGAATCATATAGCTTCCTGACGGGCATCTTTTCCAATACTTCCCTGAGCCTTCCGATGGACTTTGGACTTCCTGTCCCCGCTTGCTTCTCTTGCCTTTCGCCAGCTCACTTCCCGCGGGTCCCCGTATGAAAGAGGCAGGAAGACAGGAGCCGGGGAGGGGCAGCAGGAGGGAGAAAGAAAAAGGGCCGAAGCTGACGCCCCGGCCCTGTCGGAATCCTGACTCGCTTACGCCCGAAGCCCCTGGGCGGCGCCATAAGACTCCACCTTATGCAGCTCCCCGTCTTCGAACACATAGCGTTCGCGGCTGCGCTCGATCACCGGGTCGGGGATGGGGATCGCGGACAGGAGAGCCTTGGTGTAAGGATGCTGAGGATTGGTGAAGACGTCTTCCGTCTCCCCCTGCTCCACGATCACCCCATGGTACATGACGCAGACGCGGTCGGAGATATGGCGGATGACGGCCAAGTCGTGGGCCACGAAGAGGTAAGCGATCTTCAGCTGGGCCTGGAGGTCTTCCAGAAGATTGATCACGCCGGCCTGGATGGACACGTCCAAGGAGGCGATGGGCTCATCCAGCAAAAGAAGGCGGGGATTGGTGGCCAAGGCGCGGGCGATGGCGATACGCTGGCGCTGTCCGCCGGAGAACTGGGTGGGGAAACGGTCCACGTAATCGGGGTTGATCCCCACCATGGTCATCAGCTCGCCGATCCTGTTGTTGATGTCGCCCTTGTTCCAATGCTGGGCGGTCAGGGGCTCGGCCAGGACGTCATAGACGGTCATGCGGGAGTCCAAGGAGCTCAGAGGGTCCTGGAAGATGATCTGGACGTCCTTGCGCAGCTCCTTGCGCTGCTTGCGGGAGAGGTCGGCGATGTTCCTGCCCATGATGGTGATGGACCCCTCTTCGGGCTTCTGCAACTCGACGATCTGGGTCAAGGTCGTGGACTTGCCGGAGCCGGACTCGCCCACCAAAGCGACGGTCTCGCCTTCATGGATGTCGAAGGAGGCGTGGTCGACAGCGGACAGCTTGCCAATCACCCGGCCGAAGGACCCTCCTTTGGTGATGGGGAAGGTCTTGGTCACGTCATTGAGGGAGAGGACCACCGGACGCTGGTCCCGAGGGACGTCGGCCCACTTGGCCGGCAGGTCTTCCGGCGAAGGGAAGACCTCCTTGTAAGTCAGGTTGTTGTCTTGGATGTGCTTGAGCCTCAGGCAGGAGACCAGGTGGCCGGTGCCTTCTTCGGCCAGCTCCAGCTGGGGCTCGGTTTTGAAGCATTCGTCCACGGCCAGGGGGCAGCGGGGGGAGAAGGGGCAGCCGGCCGGGATGTCCGCCAGGGAAGGCGGGTTGCCGTTGATGGGGACCAGGCGTTGGCTGGCCGCCACATGAGGCTTGGGGACGGCGCCCAGAAGGCCCATGGTATAAGGCATAGTGGGCTTGGCGAAGAGCTTGTCGATGCTGGCCCGCTCCACGGCCCGGCCCGCGTACATGACCAGGATGTCGTCGGCTGTGCCGGCCACCACGCCCAGATCGTGGGTGATAAGGACGACGGCCGCGTTGGTCTCGCGCTGGGCCACGGCCAGGAGGTCCAGGACCTGGGCCTGGATGGTCACATCCAAGGCGGTGGTGGGCTCATCGGCGATGATCACGTCAGGATCGTTGGCGATGGCGATGGCGATCATGACGCGCTGACGCATGCCGCCGGAGAATTCGTGGGGGAAGGAGACCATCCGCTTTTCCTGGTCATCGATGCCCACCATTTTCAGCAGTTCCACGCACCGGTCATGCACGGCTTCCTTGCTCATGTCAGGGTGGTGGATGAGCAGGGCCTCGGCCAGCTGGTCGCCGATGGTGAACATGGGGCTCAAGGCGCTCAAGGGATCCTGGAAGATCATGGAGATACGTTCGCCCCGGATGCGGGACATCTCTTCATCGGTCTTACCCACCAGCTCCTCACCGTCCAAGGTGATGGATCCGCTGACGGTGGCGTTGTCGTCCAAAAGCCCGATGAGGGACAGGGCGGTGACGGACTTTCCGGAGCCGGATTCGCCCACGATGCCCAGGGTGCGGCCCCGCCACAGGTCGAAGTTCATGCCTCGGACGGCCTTGACGTCGCCGGCTTCAGAGGCGAAGGAGACGTTCAGGTCCCTCACCTGCATGACCGGGTCGCCTTGGGGGGCGCCTTTGGGGCCGTCGGCCTCGAGGTATTCGTAAGTCAGGGTGTCGTCTTTGACCAATTCCGTCTTACGGAAGCCGTCCTTGTCTTCGGAGGACTGGGACTTGTCCGCCGTCCGGCGTTTGTTCGCATGTGCCATTGCTGTGTCTTTCCTTAGATTGAGAGGGTGTTGTTCGACGCTTCTTCGTCTCTTTGCGGCCGTGGATCAGGCCGGGGACGATCAGGCTCCCGCGTGGCCGCTGGCCCCGGAACGGGGGTCGATGGCGTCGCGGAGGGCGTCGGAAATCATCATGAGGCTCACGCAGAGGACGATCAGGGTGAAAGCCGGTTCCAGGACCACCCAGGGGGCGGTCTGCATGACGCTTTGGCCGCCGGACAGGAGGGAACCGAGGGAGGTGTCAGGGAGCTTGATGCCCAGACCCAGGAAGCTCAAGCCGGTTTCGGAACCGACGGACCCGATGATGCCCAATAGCATGTTGAGGATGATGATGGAGGCCAGGTTCGGGATCAAATGGCGGATGATGATGGTGAAGGAGTTCACTCCCATGTATTTGGAGGCCTTCACGTAATCGCGTTCGCGCAAGGACAGGGCGACGGTCCTCAGGACTCGGGCCTCGGAGATCCATCCGAAGACGGACAGGCCAAAAACCAGCCAGACCCAGCCGGCGCTGGCGTTGGCGGCCCTCACCATAAGGGCGATCAGGAGGAAGGAGGGGATGACCATGAGCATATCGAGCAGCCACATGCCGATCTTCTCCACCGGGCCGCGGAAGTAGGCGATGGCCGTTCCGTAGATGGCGGCGATGACGGTGGAGATCAGGGAGGAGAGGATGCCGATGGTCATGGACCGGCCCAGGCCGTGGCACATGGCCGAATACATGTCGACCCCGGAGGAGTCGGTGCCCAGCCAATGGTCGGCGCTAGGGGCCGAGGACAAGGCGGTGAAGTCGGGGTCCGAATAGGAGAACTTGGCGAAATGGTCGCCGAAAATGGCGATCAGGGCCAGGATCACGAAGATGGTGACCCCGATCACGGCCCGGGGCTGGCGGAAGAAGCGGCGGGCGATCAGGTGCCAGTAGCCGATGTGCTTGACCTTCTCCTCGCTTTTCCCGGTTTTCTCGGCCAAGGCCTGCTGGGCCTTGATCTCCTCCATGGCGTTGACCACCATGGGGGCCGAAGCCTCGGATGCGGCTTCGGGCTGATTCTGTTCTTCTTGCGTCATCTTGTTGTCTTCCATAATGTAGTCTCCCGTGCCTTAGCTCATCTTGATTCGTGGATCCAGCAGGGCGGCGACGATGTCCGCCAGCAGAGCGCCGACCAGGGTGGTCACGCCGCCGAAGGCCATGTAGGCTACGGTTCCGTAGATGTCGTTCTTGGCCAAGGCGGTGACGAAGTACTTGCCCATGCCTTCGATGCCGAACATGGATTCGGTCAGGGTGGCTCCGGTGAAGACGCCGGCGATGGAGAAGGCGATGGAGACGGCGGTGGGGATGAAGGAGGCCCTCAGGGCGTGCCTGCGGATGGCCTGGTTGCGGGTCAGCCCCTTCATGCGGGCGGTGCGCACGTAATCGGAATTGATCTCGTCCATGAGATAGGTGCGCTGGCTGATGTGGTAGCCCACGGAGCCGACGATGGTCAGGACCAGAGTGGGGATGAAGATGTGCTGGCAGAAGTCCAGGAACCAGAAGAAGGGGTTGTCCCCCGTATAGGATGACAGGCCGGTGACGTAGAAGATGGTCTTGCCGGACATGGTATTGATGTTGATGAAGAAGAAGATGAGGAGGATGGCGATGACCGGGGTGGGGATGCACATGAGCACCGAAGCCAGACCGGTCCAGAAATTGTCCTTCCAGCTGTACTGGCGCAAAGCCGTGTAAACGCCCAGGGAGACTCCGACCAGGATGCTGAGGATGGTGGCCAGGGTGACAAGTTCGGTGGAAGCGACGATGCGGGGGGCCATGATGGTGTTGACCCTCTGCCCGTCGGGGGTCATGCCCCAGTCCCAGCGGGTGACGACGCCGGTCAGCCACCGCCAGTAGCGCACGAAGATGTTCGTATGGTCGTTCAGGTTGGCGTTATTGAGAGACCTTTCGATGGAAGGCTGCGGGGGCCGCGGGGTCCTGCTTTCGTAATTCGAGCGGGGGTGCATGAACCAGCTTGCCATGAAGAAGGTCATGGAGGTCGCCATGAAGAGCAGGACCACGTACCTTCCTAGTCTCTTGATAATGAACTTGAACATTTCCGTTTTCCTCGAATTCTTGGTGATCGTACCCAAGAGCACTGAGATCTCCATCTGGAGTGCTGCGCTACAAGAATCCTCACCTTAGCAATTTTTCAAGTACGTTCATAATACAATGCCCCTCTACCTTTTCCGGGGAGGAAAAATGTATAAATAGCGTATAAACGTCTTTTTTCCGGGAAATATACTGTATATATTCTACAATCATCATTTTCGGGTCATCAATGAGGGCAGGAAATCTGTACAAGATGTGAAGGCGAAAGACAAGCGCTATTGATAGAGTACAACTATGCCAGTTGATATGCTCGGACGCGAATACAAGACCTTCCCGGCCCCTGAACCCCTTGGCCAGCACGGCCCGGCCCGCGTGGTCGCCATGTGCAACCAGAAGGGCGGGGTGGGCAAGACCACCAGCTCGGTCAACATAGCCGGGGCCTTAAGCCAGTACGGGCGCAAGGTCCTCCTCGTGGACTTCGACCCCCAGGGGGCGGCCACGGTCGCTTTGGGCATCAACGCCAATCAGGTGGAGAACACCATCTACACCGCCCTGTTCAACCCTTCCATGGACGTCCATGACGTGGTGGTCCACACCCGTTTCCCCAATCTGGACATCATCCCGGCCAACATTGACCTGTCGGCCGCGGAAGTGCAGCTGGTCACCGAGGTGGGCCGTGAACAGGTCCTGGCCAGCGTTTTGCGCAAGGTGAGGAACGAATACGACGCCATCATCATCGACTGCCAGCCTTCCCTGGGCCTGCTGACCGTCAACGCCCTGACCGCCGCGGACGGGGTCATCATCCCCGTGGCGGCCGAGTTCTTCGCCTTGCGCGGGGTGGCCTTGCTCATGCAGTCCATAGAAAAGGTCAAGAGCCGGATCAACCCCGACCTGGAGGTCTACGGGGTCTTGGTGACCATGTACACCAACACCATCCATTCCCAGGAGGTCCTGCAAAGGGTTTACGAGGCCTTCCAGGGCAAGGTCTTCCATTCCATCATCTCCCGTTCCATCAAGCTGCCGGACGCCACCGTCGCCGCCGCTCCCATCACCATGTTCGCCCCGGAGCACCGGACGGCCAAGGAATACCGGGAAGTGGCCCGGGAGATCATTTCCGAAGGGATTATCGCCTAGCCTTCCGGGCGGGCGGCTGACAGGACGGCGGGAATCCATGGCTTTGGAGGAAACGGAGATCTCGGAGAGGTTCGTGGTCAGCCTTGACTCCTATCAAGGCCCTTTCGACGCGCTCCTGAGCATGCTGGCCCAGCGGAAGATGGAGCTCTCCCAGATCTCCTTGGCCCTCATCACCGAGGATTTCCTCCGATACGTGTCCACTTTGGACATGATCGAAGACGCGGATCAGATCTCCTCCTTCATCGACGTGGCCTCCGTCCTAGTGGAGGCCAAATCCGCTTCCCTCCTGCCCCATGAAGAGGCGCAGGAACCTTTGGAACAGAGCTTGGAAGCCCTACGGGAGAGGGACCTGCTGTTCGCCCGGCTTCTGCAGTACCGGGCCTTCAAGGAGGCCGGCGAGGACTTCCGCCAGCGGTTGGCGGCGAATTCGGGGTCCTTCCCCCATCCGGGATACATGGATGGGGCCATCGCGGCCATGCTGCCGGAACTGGCCTGGTCGGTCAGGCCGGAGGACCTGGCACGGATCGCGGCGTCCGCCATCGCCAACGCCCCTCTCAGCCAGGTGCGGGTGGACCAGCTTCACGTCCCCATGGTCAGTCTGCGCCAGGAGGCGACGGTCGTCAGGGAACGGCTGCAGGCGGCCGGGCCGCAGGCGGACGTGACTTTCGCCTCCCTGATCGAGGACGTCCAGGAGAGACTGGTCGTCGTGGCCCGCTTTTTCTCCCTCCTGGCCTTTTTCAAACAAGGGTTGATCCAATTCAAGCAGGCCGGCCCCTTTGAAAGCCTTCATATCCGTTGGGTGGGCCAGGAGGATGGGCAGGAAGCCGAAGACGCCGCTTTCGGCGGCATCAGTCAGGAGGATTTCGCATGACGACGACCGGGACCGAAGGAATCGAAGATGGGCAAGAGGGGCAAGCCAAGGCGGATACTGCGTCGGAAGCCAGGTCGAAGGCCGAGCTCCAGGCCGGCCTGGAGGCGATCCTCATGGTGGCCGATCAACCGGTCCAGACCGACCAGGTGGCCCGGGCCTTGGAAATCTCCCCGGCCAGGGCGGACTCTTTGATCCAGGACGTGGCCCGGTCTTATGGCCAGGAAGGGCGGGGATTCCAGCTGAAGATGACCTCCCAAGGCTGGCAGCTGTCCAGCCGGCCGGAATTCGAGTCGGTCGTGTCCGCCTTCGTAACCGACGGCCAGACAGCCCGCCTGTCCCAAGCCGCTTTGGAGGCCCTGGCCATCATCGCTTACAAGCAGCCGGTCACCCGGGCTCAGGTGGCGGCCATCCGGGGGGTCAACTCCGATGGGGTGATCCGGTCCCTCTCGGTCCGGGGCCTGATCCGCGAGCAAGGGGAGGATGAGGAATCCCATGCGGCCCTGCTGGTCACCTCCGGTCTCTTTCTGGACAAGATGGGGATCCGGACTGTGGGGGAGTTGCCTTCTTTGGCGCCCTTCCTCCCGGTTTCCGCCCGGGACGTGGCCGAGGAGGCCGGCCTGGCCTGATTATGTTCAAATGGGAGACATAAGAAGCAAGGCATAAGAAAGCCCCTGCATCGCATGCACTCGTACGTTCCTTCATACTGTGCGGATTTGCAGGGGCTGCAGCCGGTTCGTCGCTTTCCGGCTTATCAGCCTTCGATGGCGATCGTATGCTTCTTTTCCACCTCAGGCTGAGCTTCCTTCTTGGCTATGGCCAGGTTCAAGGTCCCATCCTTATAGTTGGCGTGAATATCGGCGTCGGTCACTTGGTCGCCCACATAGAAGCTACGGGAGCAGGTGCCCACATAGCGCTCGCGGCGGATCCACTTGCCTTCGCCTTCCTTATCGTCTTTCGAACCTTCGGCCGGTCCTTCCTCGCTGTGGCTTTCGTCCTTATGGGCGGAAACGGTCAGATAGCCGTCGTTCAGCTCCACGGAGATATCGTCCTTCTTGAAGCCGGGCATATCGATGGCGACATCATAGCTGTCCTTGTTCTCACGAACGTCGGTCCGCATGAGGTTGGTGGACTTCACGCTGGCCGGGACCAGCTTGGACCCATCCTTCTTCGCGGACTCAGGGGACTGCCCCAGGACAGCTTGGCGCATGCGGGTGAAGAAAGGCTCATCGAACCAATCGTCAAAAGGATCGTCGAAAAGGGAATCCTCAAAAGGCATCGGTAACATTGCCATGATTTCATACTCCTTCGTGTATGCGTCGAAGGTTTCCCGCCTTCGACCACTGCTCTTGTGGGTCTCGCGTAGGGGTGACGCCTTGCAGGGGTATCATCGTCAATCGGCCCACCTATCTGACTTAACCTAAGGCGTAAGGCAATCTTCCATTATTTTACCGTGGGAGAACGGCCCCTGTTTCCAAGGTTTTCCGGGCACTTCCACAGTGGGACCCCAGGAGTCCGCGGGCTTGCGGACGGCCGGAAGGCATGCGTGAGATGATTCATCTTCGGGTGAAAAGACGATAGAATGGAAGGGACGGTCTCGTCATGGACGATGGGAGCGTCAGAATGCCGTACCAGCGGTCAACAATTATACAAAGAGGTAATAATGAGAACAGTTTTATGCTCGCCAGGCACATATGTGCAACAGGAAGGCGCCATCAAGACTTTGGCCGAGGAATACAAGGCCGTCGGGTTCCAAGGGGCTTACCTGATCGTCGATTCCACCATCGACAAGCTCTATCATGACGACATCGTCTCCAGCTTCGAATCCAGCCAGACCCCCTATCAGCTGGTGGTCTTCGGCGGGGAATGCTCCGATCCGGAAATCCAGAAGCATGTGGCCGCTTTCGGCCAGATGGATACGGTCATCGGCATCGGCGGAGGAAAGACCTTGGATACGGCCAAGGCAGCCGCCTATTACGGCAAGCGGCCGGTGATCATCGTACCCACCGCCGCTTCCAGCGATGCCCCCTGCTCCCGTCTGTCCGTGGTCTACACCACGGAAGGCCAGTTCGACCATTATCTGTCCCTGCCGGAGAACCCGCGGGTGGTCCTCATGGACACGGACCTGATTTCCCACGCCCCGGCCCGCTTCCTCATCTCGGGCATCGGAGACGCTTTCGCCACCTATTATGAGGCCGCCGCCTGCGTCAAATCCAGCGCCATCACCATGACCGGAGGCCATGCCACCAACGCGGCCTTCGCCTTGGCCACCCTCTGCCACGACAACCTCCTGGCGGATGGGATCAAGGCCGTCTCGGCCGTGAATAAGGGGCTGAGGACCAAGGCCGTGGAGAACATCATCGAGACCAACACTCTGCTTTCCGGCCTGGGGTTCGAATCCTGCGGCCTGGCCGCCGCCCATTCCATCCACGATGGTCTGACGGCTCTGTCTCAGACCCACGCCTACCTGCATGGGGAGAAGGTGGCCTTCGGCACTTTGACCGAGATGATCATGGAGGATAGGTCTTTGGAAGAGCTGGCCCAGGTCTACCGCTTCTTCCGCGCCGTAGGCCTGCCCACCACCTTCGCCGGGATCGGGATCACCGAAGTGAGCGACGAACAGCTCCTGCAGGTGGGGGAGTTGGCTTGCGGCCCGGCTGACACCATGGCCAACATGCCTTTTGAAGTCCAGCCGATCGACGTGGCCAACGCCATGCGGGCGGCGGACGCTTTGGACGCCGAAATCGACTGATCTGAATCCGAAACCGCGATCCGAGGCCGGAGTTTGACGGACCATGTCTGATCCGTGAGAACCCGGCCTTTTCTCGTGCGGCATCTGTCAAGCGCCGTCTGTATTCTTTAACTTTGGCATTTTTCAGGCTGAGAGATACGTATTAGTCACGAAAACAAGCAGGAATATCCGAGGAATATAAGAGGAAATATGGCAACTCGTTCTGACATCCGAAATGTAGCTATCGTCGCCCACGTCGATCACGGCAAGACCACCCTGGTGAACGCGATGCTGCAGCAGTCCCACGTCTTTTCGGAACGAGAGGAAGTGCCTGACCGCGTCATGGACTCCGGCGACATCGAACGCGAGAAGGGCATCACCATCCTGGCCAAGAACACGGCCATCCGTTACACCGGGCCCTTGGCCGCAAAAGTGGGCCAGCCCGATGGCATCACCATCAACGTGGTGGACACCCCCGGCCACGCCGATTTCGGTGGGGAAGTGGAACGCGGCATCTCCATGGTCGACGGGGTTCTCCTTCTGGTGGACGCTTCCGAAGGTCCCCTGCCCCAGACCCGTTTCGTCCTGCGCAAGGCCTTGGAAGCCAAGCTGCCGGTGATCCTGGTGGTCAACAAGACCGACCGTCCGGACGCCCGCATCTCCGAAGTGGTCTCCGAGACCACCGACCTGCTTCTGGGCCTGGCCCAGGATGTGATTGAAGAGGGGGTGGACCTGGACCTGGATTCCCTCCTGGACCTTCCTGTTCTTTATTGCGCGGCCAAGGCCGGCATCGCCTCCACCAAGCAGCCCGCCGATGGGTCCGTGCCTGAAGGCGAAGGCCTGGAGCCCCTTTTCCAGTCCATCATCGAGAACATCCCCGCCCCCGACTATGACGAGGACGCTCCTTTGCAGGCCCATGTGACCAACATCGATTCCTCCGATTACCTGGGCCGTCTGGGCCTGGTCCGCATCTACAACGGCGCCCTGGTCAAAGGCAAGAATTACGGCCTCTCCCGGGTGGATGGGTCCGTGGAGACCTTCCGCCTGACCGAGCTGTTGCGCACCGAAGGCCTGGACCGCGTTCCCACCGAAGAGGCCGGACCTGGAGACATCGTGGCCGTGGCTGGCGTGAGCGACATCATGATCGGCGAAACCATCGTCGATCCCGACAATCCCCACCCCATGCCCCTGATTCACGTGGATGATCCGGCCATCTCCATGACTTTCGGGACCAACGATTCTCCTTTGGCTGGAACCGAAGGCAAGGACCACAAGCTGACCGCCCGCATGCTCAAGGACCGTCTGGACCGCGAGCTCATCGGCAACGTCTCCATCCAGGTCTTCCCCACGGACCGGCCTGACGCTTGGGAAGTGCGCGGCCGTGGCGAATTGGCTCTGGCTGTCCTGGCCGAGGAGATGCGTCGCGAAGGCTACGAACTGACCGTCGGCCGCCCTCAGGTGGTGACCAAGACCATCGATGGCCAGGTGAACGAACCTTTCGAGAACACCACTATCGACGTTCCGGAAGAGTACATGGGGGCCGTCACCCAGCTCCTGGCCGCCCGCAAAGGCCGCATGGACTCCATGACCAACCACGGGTCCGGCTGGGTCCGGATGGAATTCACCGTCCCCTCCCGCGGTCTCATCGGTTTCCGCACCCAGCTCCTGTCCACCACGCGCGGGACCGGCATCGCTTCTTCCATCTCCGCCGGCTATCAGCCTTGGGCGGGGGAGATCGTCCTGCGCCAGAACGGTTCCATGGTCTCCGACCGCCAGGGCAAGGCCAGCCCTTACGCCATGCAGCGTCTGCAGGCCCGGGGCAACTTCTTCGTGGAGCCCCAGAGCCCGGTCTATGAGGGCCAGGTGGTCGGCGTCTGCGCCAAGCCGGGGGACATGGATATCAACATCACCCTGGAAAAGCACATGACCAACATGCGTTCCTCCACCGCCGACGTGCTGGAAACCCTGACCCCGCCCATCAAGATGAGCCTGGAGGAGTGCCTGGACTTCGCCAACGAAGATGAATGCGTGGAAGTGACCCCCGAGGCCGTCCGCGTGCGCAAGATCATCCTGGACCGCGAGCAGTGGTACAAGTGGAACGCCCAGCAGCGTCGCCAGTCCAAGAACAACGGTAAGTAAACGGTCGGCGGGATGCGAGGGCACATGCAGGAAAGCAAGCAAAAGCCAGGGCAAGGGCAAGGCCATCGGACGCAAAGGGAGGGCGATGACCGCCTGCCGTGGTCCTATCGCCTGTCCGCCTCCAAGCGCCTCCTGGTCTGCCTGCTGAGCGCCGTTCTGGTAGGGGCCATCGGAACGGCCGCCCACCGTATGGGGGCCGCCTTGAACATCCCCTATGGGATGGTCCTGTCTTTGGTCCTGGTCGGCCTGTCTGCATGGTCGGCCCGGGCCCGTTCCGGCTTTGGCGGTCTCCTGCTTCATTTCGTGGTCTCCTGCGCCGTCGCCTGGGGATTCGCCCTGATCGTCAAACCGCAATCCGCCTTGGTGGCGACGGGGAGCCCCGCCTTCACCACTTATTTTTCAACGGAAGTCTGGAAATACTGGCTTTTCGGCATCATCGCCGCCCAAGTCCTCATCGCTTTCCTTCCCAGCCGGGCCTTTCTGCCCGCCTCTCGGGAACAGGCTTCATCCTGACGATGCGGTCGGCGTCGATGGCCACATCCTCTTCGGGCCTGGCCCCGTTCGCCGACGCGTCCCTTCTCATACGTAGGGTCTTTCCATCCCAGGCGCGGACGTGCCCCACGAAATCTCGATATTGGGGACGGCCGCTGTAAGGGTCGGTCCCGTCGGTCACTCGGACGACCACGCGGATCCCCGACGGTATGCTCTGAGGTAAATTCATACCCCTATTTTATGATTTAGTGCATATTTTCCGCATAAATTCAGAAAATTTCACGATTTGAAACGAATTTATTATCATAAATCTTGCATTGAGCGTATAAAGTCTCTTTATATTCGCCTTATGGCTCAGCCTCGGCGAATCCGGCAGGAAGGCCCGCCGGACCCAAGGGACTTCGCTTTCGCCTCGGGCGTCTGGATTATCCGCGGAAAATCCTGATCGAATCCTTGGGCCGGCCTGTGGACTCAGTCTTCAGGTCAAGCTCCAGGCTCGGCCTTCGGGTCAAGTCTTTGGACCAGGTCTTGGATCGGGAATCAACTAGAGAAAGAAAAATAATGAAAAAGCATTTATTCAAAAGCATGGTGGGGGCGGTCGCGGCCTTATCCCTCTCCTTTGGCCTGGCCGCCTGCGGATCCGGCGGTTCCTCCTCGGGAGCGACGGGGGAGAAGAGCATCGTCACCGTCTACAACGTGGAGCCCCAGAACAAGATGATCCCCGGCAATGTGAACGAAAACGCCGGCGCCCGGGTCTTGGACCTGATCTTCGCCGGCCTGGTCACTTTCGATCCTAACGGCATCCCCCAGAATGAGGTCGCCCAGTCCATCAAGGCCAGCAAAAACAACACCTTCTTCACCATCAACCTCAAGAGCGGATGGAAATTCAACGATGGGACCCCCGTCACCGCCTCCTCCTTCACCAAGGCCTGGAGCTACACGGCCAACGCGACCAACGCCCAGCTGAACGCAAGCTTCTTCTCAGTCATCAAGGGGTACGACGCCCTGCAGCGCAAGGGGGTCTCTCCCCAAGCCCAACTGTCCGGACTCAAAGTCGTCAATGACCGGACCTTCACGGTGGAGCTGAACAAGCCTTCCCAGGTCTTCTCCATCATGCTGGGCTACATCGCCTTCGTCCCCATGCCCGAATCCTTCTACAAGGACCCTAAGGCCTTCGGCGAGAACCCGGTGGGCGATGGACCCTACAAGTTCAAGTCCTGGACCCACAACAGGTCCATCGAGGTCGTCAGGAACAAGGATTATCACGGCTTCCTCAAGCCCAAGAACGCGGGCATCACCTTCAAGATCTACACGGACAAGGAATCGGCCTACTCCGACGTGCGGTCCGGCAACCTGGACGTCATGGACACCGTGCCCACTTCGGCCTTGAGAACCTTCCGCACGGACACCTCCCTCAAGTCCTACAACAAGGCCGGATCCCGCATCGAGACGGTGACTTTCTCCCCCAACCTCAAGCATTTCGGCAATGACAAAGAGGGAATCCTCCGACGCCGGGCCGTCTCCCTGGCCATCGACCGGCAGCAAATCGCCTCCAAGGTCTTCTCCGGCGTGGTCACCCCGGCCACTGACTTCGTTTCTCCCCCCATCTCGGGCCATACGGACAAGCTCAAGGGGGCGGACGTGCTGACCTACAATCCCAGCGAAGCCAAGAAACTCTGGGCCCAGGCGAACGCCATCAGCCCCTGGACCTCCTCCGACTCCATCGTCCTGTCCTACAACTCCGACGGAGGCACCAAGGACGTGTTCGACGCCATCGCCAACCAGCTCACGAACACGCTGAAGGTGAAGGCGACCACCAACCCCGTGGCCACCTTCAACGAGTTCCGTAATGAGATCAACCAACGCAAGCTGGTCGGCGTCTTCCGCACGGGCTGGATGCCTGATTACCCTTCGGCCGAGGATTACCTGAACCCGATCTATTCATCCGAAGCCGCTGACGGCAAAGGTTCCAACGACGGCGATTACAAGAACCCCAAGTTCGACGCCATCCTCAGCCAGGCGGCCGGGGTCAGCTCGACCGCGGAGGCCAACAAGCTCTACCAGCAGGGTGAAGAGATCCTTCTGGCCGAGCTGCCGACCATCCCCCTGTATTACTACAACAACTACGGGGTGACCACGAGCGGCGTCAGCGGTTACTACCAGGGATGGGATTCCGTCCCCCGCTATGAGGACCTCCAGAAGAACTGAAACCACTGAGTGGCGGTGACTTCAGGAAGAACTTTTGGAAAGACTCCAGGCAAGACTCTAGGAAAAAGAGGAAGTGGACATGTTCAGATATTTCATACGCAGGCTTTTGCAGATGATTCCCGTGATCCTGGGGGCGACTTTGCTGATCTACGCCTTGGTCTTCGCCCTGCCGGGCGACCCCGTGGCCGCCATGTTCGGCAGCAGACCGGTGAATCAGCAGGTCGCCGCCCAGATCAGGGCGGAATACAATCTGGACAAACCCTTCTTCGTCCAGTACCTCCTTTTCCTGAAGAACGCCGTGACCCTCGATTTCGGGCGGACCTTCTCCGGACAGCCGGTCCTGTCCATCATGGGCCGGGCCTTCCCGGTGACGATCAAGCTGGCCATCATGGCCTTCGTCTTCGAAGGGCTCTTCGGCATCGTTTTCGGCGTCATCTCCGGCCTGAACAAGGGGAAATGGTTCGATTCGGTCATCCTGGTCCTCTCCCTGCTGCTGATTTCGGTCCCCACTTTCGTCACCGGCTTCGTCATGCAGTATTTCCTGGGGGTCAAATGGCACGTCTTCCCGGTGACGGCCAGCTCCAACAACAGCTTCCTGGACCTGCTCATGCCGGCCATGGTCCTGGGCAGCGCCTCCATGGCCTACATCATCAGGCTGACCAGGACGGAAGTCTCGTCCAATAGGACCTTGGACTACGTGCGCACGGCCCGGGCCAAAGGCATGTCCAACAAGAACGTGATCGTCCGCCATATCCTGCGCAATTCCCTGATCCCGGTCGTCACCTATTTGGGCGCCGACCTGGGGGCTCTCATGGGAGGGGCCATGATCTCCGAACGGATCTTCAACATCTTCGGAGTCGGCTACGCGCTCTATGACGGGATTTACCGGGGGGAGCAGACCCTGGTGGTCTCCCTGGTCACCGTCCTCGTGTTCATTTTCGTGATCTGCAATCTGGCGGTCGACATGCTCTACGCCGTCCTTGATCCCCGGATCCGTTACCATGCTTCGCAGGCTTAGGAGGTAGTTCATGGAAGATCAAGATCGAATCGAACGGATCGAGCTGGGCGAAGAACTCGAATATAGCCAGACGGACAAAACGCAGGCGACCAGAGTCCAGGTAGACCAGGAACAGCCCGGTCAACCCCAAGCGGGTCAGGTTCTGCCCGGCCAGGAACGGTTCGTCGCCCCGGTGGACGAAGACGGCTTGCAAGAGGTGGACGCGGTGGACACTCACGCCCCCTCGTCGAGCCTCCTGGCGGACACTTGGCGCAGCCTGCGTCGGAACCCCCTCTTCTTCATCTCCACCGCCCTGATCCTTTTCATCGTGATCGTGGCCCTTTTCCCCAGGCTTTTCACCCACACCGACCCCATCTACTGCGAGCTTGGCAACTCCTTGCAACCGGCCAGGGCGGGACATCCTTTCGGCTTCGACCTGCAAGGCTGCGACATCTACGCCAGGGTCATTTACGGGACCAGGACCTCCGTCAGCATCGGCGTCTTGGCCACACTGCTGATCGTCCTCATCGGAGGGGTGATCGGGGCTTTGGCCGGTTTCTTCGGGGGCTGGGTGGACGCCCTTCTCTCCCGGGTCACCGACGTCTTCTTCGCCATCCCCCTCCTGCTGGGGGCCATCGTGGTCCTGCAGATGTTCAAAAACAACGGGTCCATCTGGAAGATCATCCTGGTCATGGCCATCTTCGGCTGGGTATCCGTGGCCCGCATCGCCCGCGGGGCCGTCATGGAGGCCAAGAACCTGGAATTCAACACGGCGGCGACGGCCTTGGGCTCCTCCCGGACGAGGAACCTGGTCCATCACATCATTCCGAACGCTTTGGCCCCGGTGATTGTCGTGGGAACCACGTCTTTGGGAACCTACATCGTTCTGGAAGCCACCTTGAGCTTCCTCGGTCTCGGCCTGCCCATCAGCACGGTCAGCTGGGGAGCGGATATCGCCACGGCCCAACAGCTCCTGTCCACGTCCAACGCGATCGTCCTCGTTTACCCCTCGGCCGCTTTGGCCATCACGGTGCTCGCCTTCATCATGATGGGGGACGCGGTCAGGGACGCCTTGGACCCCAAGAGCAGGACGGAATGACCTCAACCAATCAAGGCAAGACGATCGGTATCAGGCAGATGATTCAGACTCTCCATGCGCACGAAGCGCATGAGGCATTTCAGGCGAAATAGACAATTCAGGAAAGATACGAATCCGGTCAACGGATAGAGGAGGTAACGATGACCATGACGGATAAGGCGATCAAGACCGGTCAGGATAGCGCTCGTAGGCGACAGGAGGAGGAAGTTCCTCAGCGGGCCCTTCCCCGGCCCTTACTGGATGTCAAAGACCTCAGCGTCTCTTTCCAGACCAAGAACGGTCGGACCAAGGCGGTGAGGCAGACCTCTTTCACCGTCTACCCCGGGCAGTGGGTGGCCATCGTAGGGGAGTCCGGCTCAGGCAAATCCACGTCCGCCATGGCCACTCTGGGCCTCTTGCCGGGGACGGGCCGGGTAGAAGGAGGGTCGATCGTCTTTGAAGGCCAGGAGATCAGCCACTACACCCAGAAGCAGTTCGAAAAGCTGCGCGGGGTGAAGATGGGCCTGGTCCCCCAAGACCCGATGAGCAATCTCAACCCCGTCTGGAGGATCGGGACTCAGATCAAGGAAGCTTTGGTGGCCAACAACGTGGACATCTCCCATGAACAGCGGATCGAATGGGAGGAGGAGCTGAAAAAGCAGGAGGAGGGGGCCACCCGGATCCCTTACGATGACGAGCTCTTCATCGGGTCCGACGAACGGGAAACCCTTTTGTCCGAAGCCCGGAAGGCCTTGGATGGTTTGGAATTGTCCGAGGCTGAGAAAGAAGAGACGATGCAGGGCTTCGAGCGGGAGTGGACGGTCGGGTCCTGCACCCGGTGGAGGGTCCGGGAGCAGCTGGAAGGGGCCGGCCTGCCCCATGACCAGGCCGAAGATCTGGCCCGACGGTATGTGACCGGTTCGTCCATCAACGACCGGATCTGCGGCCTCATGGAAGAAGCGGGCCTGCCCGACGCGGCCGAAAGGGCCAGGCAGTATCCTCACGAATTCTCCGGAGGGATGAGGCAAAGGGCCTTGATCGCCATGGCTTTGGCCGCCCGGCCCCGTCTGCTGATCGCCGACGAGCCCACCTCGGCCTTGGACGTGACCGTGCAGAAGAAGATCCTGGACCACCTGCGCTACCTGACCGATTCCTTGGGGACTTCCGTCCTCTTCATCACCCATGACCTGGGTTTGGCCGCAGAAAGGGCCCAACACATCGTCGTCATGTATCGGGGGCAGGTGGTGGAATCCGGCCCGAGTCTGGAAGTCCTCCAACATCCCCAGCACCCCTACACCAAACGCCTGGTCCATGCGGCGCCTTCCCTGGCCTCCCAGCGGATCCGGTCGGACAAGGCCGCGGGCCTGGACGCCTCCGTCGATGAAGAGCATCACGCCCTGTCCAATCAGGACCAGCAGGGCAGGAAAGTGATTCTCGAGACCAGGAACCTGGTCAAGGAGTTCAAGATCCCCCGGCATGACGGTACCTTCAAAGCCGTGGATGACATCTCCTTCCAAATCCGCAAAGGCACGACCCTGGCCATCGTGGGGGAGTCGGGATCAGGAAAATCGACGGTGGCCAACATGATCCTGCACCTGCTCAAGCCCACATCGGGTTCCGTCCTCTATCGAGGGCAGGATACGATCGGTTTCAAGCGGTCCCAGCTCCTGGATTTCCGACGGCACGTGCAGCCGGTCTTCCAGAACCCCTTCGGATCCCTGGACCCGGTCTATTCGATTTACCGGTCCATCGAAGAGCCTTTGCGGATCCATAAGATCGGCAATCGGCTCCAGAGGGAGAAACGGGTGCGCGAACTGCTCGACATGGTGGAGATGCCGCAGACCGTCCTGTCCCGCTATCCCAACGAGCTTTCGGGCGGCCAGCGTCAACGTATCGCCATCGCCCGGGCCATGGCCCTGGACCCTGACGTCATCGTGGCCGATGAGGCCGTCTCCGCCTTGGACGTCCTGGTTCAGGACCAGGTCCTTCGGCTTTTGAACGACCTGCAGGAGGAAAAGGGGCTGAGCTACCTTTTCATCACCCATGACCTGGCCGTCGTCCGTCAGATCGCCGATGACGTCCTGGTCATGGAGCGTGGGGGGATGAAGGAGCATAATTCCATCGACGAGGTCTTCGACCATCCGCAGAGCCCTTATACCCGGGACCTTTTGGACGCGATCCCCGGCGGCCATCTGCAGCTGGGGCTGGATTCCTTCAGGTAAGGCGAATGATAGGATGAAAGCATGGATTTCGCCGAGCTTCTGCATGACTACTGTCTTTTTCTGAAAGACAGCAAAGGCCTGAGCCCGCGAAGTCTGAAGGCCTATGAGAGCGACGTGGACCAATGCCTTCATTTCCTGTGTCTCCATGGTCGAACTGATATACAATCCATCAATACTGATTACTTACGTATGTGGATGAGCTATGAATCCCGGAAGGTGGCCAAATCTTCCCTGGCCCGGAAAATCGTCGCCGTCCGGGGCTTCTTCGCCTACCTCTATACCCATAAACTCATCCCATCCAACCCTGCCCGGCCCCTGGGAACCCCCAAATTGCCCAAGACCCTGCCGGCGGTTTTGACGCAAAAACAGGCGGTCAGGCTCATGGACCAGGCCGAGGAGGTTTGCGAGCGTGACCGGGATGGCCAGGCCGACAGGGCTGAGACAGGTAAGGCCAAGGCTGAGCTGTCCAAGGCCGAAGCGGAGAAAAAGACCCTGCTGGATATGCGCGACGACGCCATCATGGAAGTCCTGTACGCCACCGGCATCCGTGTGGCTGAGCTCGTTTCCTTGGATGTGAACGACATCGATTTCACCACCCGGACGGTCAAAGTGACGGGAAAAGGCAACAAACAACGAGTGGTTCCTTTCGGCAAGCCGGCCGCGGAAGCCTTGGACCGTTGGATCCGCCAGGGGAGGGATGGTTTGCTGGATCAAGCGGCCCCGTCCGCGGCGCAGGGGTCGGCGGCCGACCGGTCCGCCGTCTTCTTGGGGAGCCGGGGGAAAAGGATCAACCAGCGGCAGGTGAGGGAAGTGGTGCATCGCCTGGCCCGAGAGGCCGGGGTCCCCGACATCAGCCCCCACGCCTTGCGGCATTCGGCCGCCACCCACCTTCTGGATGGAGGGGCGGATTTGCGCGAGGTGCAGGAAATGCTGGGGCATTCCTCCCTGCAGACGACCCAGCGCTACACTCATGTGTCCATGGAGCAGCTGACCAAAAAGTACAAGCGGGCCTTTCCCCGGGCCTGATTAGGAGAGATGGCCTCGGGTGGACCCGGTGCGGGTAGTGTGGGTATAATCACACAGAGACGGCCTTCCAAAGATGGGGGCTTTCATAATGGTGAAACGCGGTCGGCGGGAAAGGCAGGTGGCATGATGGGAAAGGCGCAGGGTCTCCTGGCAAGATCCGTGACGCGGGTCCTGCCCAGATTCCTGAGAAGATCCTCGGGGAAGTCGCTTGCCTCCTTTGTGTGCCTGTCTTTCGTCGTCGCATCCGTCGGTCTTCTCCCCGCCTGCGGGACGGGGAAGCCTTCAGCCCCCCCATCTTCCACTTCGTCATCCTCTTCGGCGGCCTCTCCGAATCCTTCCGCCAGTCCTTCCTCTTCTGAAGACAGCGGAATCATCAGGGCTTATGGGACTGCCCCGGTCGATCCTTTAACCCCGGGAAAAGCGCAGGATAACGCCAGCGGCCGCTTGGTCGACCTGATCTTCGCCGGTCTGGTGGCCTGGGACTCCAACGGGGACACCCATTATGCGGCCGCCAGCGACATCGAACCGAATGACGATTTCACCCAGTTCCAAGTGACGGTCAGGTCCGACTTAGGTTTCAGCGATGGGACGGAAGTCACCGCCCAATCCTTCATCAAAGCCTGGGACTATGTAGCCAACATCCGGCACAAGCAGCCCAACGCCCCTTATCTGGCCTTGATCAAAGGGTATGGGGACCTGCGCAGGAAGGACGTAACCGAAAACGCCCATATGGAAGGTCTCACTCAGACTGGGGAATACAGTTTCACTATAGAACTATCTCAGCCATGCCTGAATTTCATGTCGCTTCTGGCGAACCGGGCCTTCGATCCCTTGCCCGAAGCTTTCTACGCCAATCCGTCCAAGTTCGAAGCCAATCCCATCGGCAACGGACCCTACCGAATCAGTTCCTATCAGCCGGGGAAATCCATCACCCTCCTGCCTAATCTCAACTATAAGGGTGCCGGCGGCGCGGCCAACGACGGGCTGAGGTTCGTCTTCTATTCCGACCCGGCCAAGGCCTACGACGATCTGGTCAAAGGCCGGCTGGACGTGACCGAGGTCGTCCCTTCGGCTCGCCTGGGTTTTTTCACCTCGAGCGGGAAGAGCCTGCCTGCCGGTCTCAAAGCGACGAATTCCTCCGGCAACAGTCTGATGATGCTGACCACCTCGAAAGGATACCCCCACTTCGCCCTCAACCAGGAGGGAGCCCTGCGGCGCAAGGCCCTTTCCCGGGCCATCAACCGTTCGGACCTGGCGAAGGAGACCATGAAGAATCTGGGCCTGCCCGCCACGGATTTCCTCAACCCGGCCGTCAGCGCCTACACCGAAAGTCTGAACGGTTCCGAGGTCTTGACTTACAATGCCCAGGCGGCCAAAGACCTCTGGGAACAGGCCAATTCCCTTTCCCCCTGGAAACCGGGCGACTCGCTGGACCTGACCTATGACGCCCAGGCGGAGGATCCGGCCTTCTACCGATCTTCGGCGGAGAGTCTGAAAAAGGTCCTCAAAATCAAGGTCAGGCTTCGTCCTGTTTCCACCACATATGAATTTGGCCTGAAAATGAAGCAGGGGAAGCTGCGCGGTTTGATCGGCTTCACTTGGCGGCCTTCCGGCCTCGTCGCCTGGAACTATCTCATGCCTTTGTATACCAACCAGTTGGCAGGGTCCGGCCTCAACGCCAGCGGATACCAGGAAGGCGACTTTTCGACCATGCTGTCCAAAGCCTTGGTGGCCGCGACCGCGTCCTCGTCCATCTCCCTCTATCAGAGCGCCGAGGAGATCCTCCTCCAGCAATTGCCGGGAATCCCTCTGGTCTATAAGAACTCCTTCGGCCTGAGTTCCACGACTGTCAGCGGTTTCGCCTTGAACTCCAATGGTCTGCCTAGGTATCCCTCTATCCGCCGCATTCAGTGAGGCCATCCGGCAAACCATCCAGCGGCTCATCCAGTGAGTACACCCACCGGGTTCTCATCCTGCGGGTTCGTCCGGCGATGCTGAGGAAGCGGCAGGGGAGGGCTGATAGAAGCGGAGGCGGACGTAGACCGAAATACCAGCCTGAAGATAAGCTTATCCTCAGGAAATTTTCAGATTCCCTGACCATAATCAAAACGGTGATTCCCTACGTCGATAGGAATGGTATGTTCGGTTTTGGCAAGAAGTCCAAGCACAACAAGAAAGATCGGATCTCTGAGGACGAGACTCAGGATGTGGTGGAAGACTCTCAGCTGGCGGACTCGGACCAGGAAGACCCTGCCGAGACCCGCGGGGCTGCCGGGAAAGGCGAAAACGCCGATAGGTTTGATGAGGACTCCAAGACCGCCAAAGCCAGCGATTCCATCGACGTCGATGAGTCCGATGACGCCCCTCAGAATGACGGCTCTTCGGATGATGATTCGTCGGACAATGATGATTCCTCCACGAAAGACAACCTGCTGGAACCGACTGGCCCGTGGGATATCGACGACCCTGACGCCCCTGATTACGACGAGATGGTGAATCTGGGCGCTTTCTATCTTCCGGTGATCTCGGGGGCCGAGCTCAGGCTCAAGGCCGCTCCCAGCGCCGACCCCAGCGATCCCACCATCATCGGCGCGACTTTGACTTTAGGTGATTCCAGTCTGGAATTGGAAGCCTTCGCGGCCCCGAAGACCATGGGCCTGTGGGAGGACATCCGCCAGGAGCTTCTGGACTCTAATCCTCAGGCTTCTGAAGAGGAAGGGACCTTCGGTCAGGAGGTGACCCTGCCGGTGACGGTCAAGGGCAAGACCTACATCTCTTTGATCGTCGGCGTGGACGGACCTCGATGGATGCTCCGCGGGATTTTCACCGGCCCGGCTGCCAGCTCGGAAGGTCAGGAGTGGGACGCATTGTCCGCCTGCTTCTCCGATATCGTGGTTGATCGTGGCCAGGAGCCTTTGGCTCCTCGTGACCTGCTGCCCATGACTCTGCCTCAGCCCCCCAAGCAGGAGGACGACGAGGATGAGGATTGGGAGGAGAAAGCCCAGGAGCCGGTCAAGCCCGACGGCTATGGGGTCCAGACCACCGTGCAGACCTCTTTGACCCGGGGCCCCCTCTTCTCCGAATTGCGCTGACGTGAACCCAGTGACCCCTTCCTCCCCGGAATCCTCTTCCCCCTCTTGTTCTTCCACCTCCTCGCAGGATTTCTCCCCTCTGGATACGATCGGCGGGGTCCGCGGCCTGGTCGAATCCGTCCTGCCCGCCTTGGTCTTCATTCTCCTGTACCTTTTCACGCGTTCCCTGCCGTGGATCGTGGGTATTTCCCTTTTCATCGCCTGCGCCGAGTTCCTGCTTCGCCTGATTCAGAAGCAGAAGCTGGCCGGGACCCTTTTCGGCTTCGTCGCCGTCCTGGTCTGTCTTCTGACCGCCTGGTTCAGTCATGATGCCAGGAATTTCTATCTGCCCGGCTTCATCCTCAACGCCGTTTTGCTGATTCTCCTGATGATTTCGATGGTTGCCAAGACCCCCGGTGTCGGTTTTCTGGTCGAAGTGTGGCGGGACGCTGACATTTCCGATTATTCGGCTTGGTCGGCCCGATGGAAGCAGGACAAGTCTCTCCTGTCCGCCTACCGCCTGGCGACCTGGATTTGGGCCGGAATTTTCGCTCTAAGACTCCTGGTGGAGATCCCTCTTTACGTGGCGCAATCGGTCGCCTGGCTGGGAACCGCCCGGGTGATTCTGGGCATCCCGCTTTTCCTGCTGGGTCTGTGGGTCTCATGGATCCTTCTCGCCGGGCCGATTCAGGCGAACAAGGCCGCTCGGCCGTCAAAGACCGACTCTTCCTCTCCCGATTCCGCTCCTTCCGATTCCACCCCTGTGAATTCAGAAAGTGAGCTTTCATGACCGCTCCCGCTAGCCAGCCTCTTCCTTCCGATAATCGTTTGGAAGCGGATGTAGAGATTGAGCGTTACGCCAATCAAGGCCGATGCGTGGCCCACCTTGACGGCCGCGTCGTTTTCGTCCGTTTCGCCTTGCCGGGGGAGCGGGTGCACATCCTGGTGGATGAGCCCCACAACCGCAAAGACCGTTTCTGGACAGCAGAGGTGACTGAGGTTTTAAAGGCGAGCCCAGACCGTGTCGAGCCTGTGTGGCCTCTGGCCGGTCCTTTGGCCTGGGGCGGGGGAGTCGGCGGGGCCGATTTGGTGCATGTCTCCCTGCCCGGTCAACTTGCCTGGAAGAAGGCGGTGATCGAAGACCAGATGCGCCGGCTGGGGCATGTGGAGGTATCCGTCCCCGTGCATCGGCTCCCTGAGGATGAGGCTGAGGGCGGTTTGCATTGGCGGACCAGGCTGGACCTGGTGGCTGATGAGGAGGGGCATCCTTCCATGCGTCGGCGGGAATCGCATCAACGGGTTGCCTTGACCGACATGCCCATCGCCAGTCAGCGGCTGTTGGGTGTCGCCGCCGCCGAGGATCTGTGGAATCATCGCTTTGATCCTAACGACCATATTCGCATCAGCGTTCCCGAGCCTCGAAGCCTTGCTGGGGAAGCTAAGGATGGCAAAGATAACGAGGATAACTACGCTATCGTCCTGAATGGGAAAGTGATTTCCGGCAGACGGAATCTGTCGGAACGAGTGCTGCTGTCCAACCCAGTCTCGCCCGGTGGTGAGGGGTCTCGCTCCTCGTTGGCCTCGCTTGACTCATTTGACTACACGGTTGCCGCCGAAGGCTTCTGGCAGGTCCACCGCTCTGCTCCCACGGTTCTGGCTCAGTCTGTGGTGAACGCTTTGATGGCTTCCGGGGCGAACCGGGCTTCGACTCTTTGGGATCTTTACTCCGGCTCGGGGCTTTTCACCTTGCCCATGGCCGCTTTCTTCCCCCAGGCCCAGATCCTGAGCGTCGAAGGAGCATCGGTCGCCGTCAGGAACGCCCGCAAGAACATCAAGAAAGCAGGGTTGAGCACAGCCATCACCGCTTTGGAAGGTGACGTGTCCAGGACCGTCCGCTCTCTGGCCGCTCGCGGCCTTGCCAAGCTGACCAAACCGGACGTCATCCTCCTGGATCCCCCGCGCGCCGGTGCCGGCCGCAAGGTCTGCCAGCAGATGGCGGAGTCCGGAGCGAAGGCGATTATCTATGTCTCCTGTGACGTGACCAATCTTGCTCGCGACACCGCTTACCTGACCGAAGCCGGTTATCATATCTCCGACATTCAGGCTTACGATATTTACCCCATGACCCATCACGTCGAGACGGTGGCATTGTTTTCCTGAGAAAAAACTGTTTTACGATCATGCTACGATAGAAAATCACAAGGAGGCGCGCGAATATGAAAACAGGTTATGAACTTCTCAATGATCCGTTTTTGAACAAGGGGACTGCGTTTACGCAGGAGGAGAGGAAGAAATTCGGGCTGGTCGGCATTCTGCCGCCGGTGGTGCAGACGATTGAGCTGCAGGCGGCACGGGCATATGAAAACGTGCAGCGCAGGGAAAACGTCACAGAAAAACGTCACTATCTGATGAATCTCTTCAGCCGGAACCGGACCCTGTTTTTCTACCTCTTCTCGCAGCATGTACAGGAACTTATGCCGATCGTCTATGATCCGGGCATCGCCGAGAGCATCCGCAATTACGGTGAGTTCTTTATGACGCCGCAGAACGCGGCTTATCTTACGGCAGGTCATCCGGAGGAGATGGAGGAAGCCATCCGCAATGCGGCGGGAGACCGGGACATTGAGCTGATTGTGGTCACCGATGCGCAGGCCATTCTGGGAATCGGCGATTGGGGAACCAATGGCGTCAGCATTTCCACCGGAAAGTTGATGGTATATACCGCTGCGGCGGGCATTGACCCGGCGAAGGTGCTGCCGGTCGTCATCGATGCGGGCACGGATCGCCAGAGCCTTCTGGACGATCCACTGTATCTGGGCTTGCATCACCACCGGATCGGCGATGAGCAGTACTACGCCTATATTGACCAGTTCGTGGAGCTTGTGGAGAGGATGTTCCCGCACCTGTACCTCCACTTCGAGGATTTCGGAAGAGGCCATGCGGCAGTGCTGCTGAACCGGTATGTCAACCGCTATCCAGTATTTAATGACGACATCGAGGGAACCGGCATCATTTCTCTGGCGGGGATACTCGGGGCGCTGCGCATCTCCGGCGAGAAGCTCGCCAACCAGAAGTACCTGTGCTTTGGCGCGGGAACGGCGGGCTGCGGCATTGTGAAGAGGATCTGCCAGGAAATGGTTGACCAAGGTATGGATGTCAAGGAAGCCCAACAACACTTCTATCTTGTCGACAAGCAGGGCCTTCTGTTCGACGACATGCAGGATCTGACCCCGGAGCAGGCCGTCTTTGCACGAAGCAGAGAGGAGTTCGCTGACGCGGATGCGCTGACCACACTGGCGGCAGCGGTGAAGGCGATCCATCCCACCATCCTGGTCGGGACATCCACGCAGGGCGGTGCCTTCACAGAGGAGATTGTGAAGGAGATGGCAGCCCACACGGCGCGCCCCATTATCTTCCCGCTGAGCAACCCGACGGAACTGGCGGAGGCAAAGGCGGAGGATCTCATCCGCTGGACCGAGGGACAGGCGCTGGTGGCAGCGGGAATTCCGTCTGCGCCGGTCTCATATAAGGGCGTCACGTATGAAATCGGGCAGGCGAACAACGCCCTGATCTATCCGGGACTGGGGCTTGGCGTGATTAGTGCAGATGCAAAGCTTGTCACCGACCGGATGATCTCTGTCGCGGCTCACTCGATCAGTGACATTGTCGATGCTTCCCGTGCCGGTGCCGCAGTCCTTCCGCCGGTATCGGAACTCCCTGAGTTTTCGAGAACCGTGGCGATTGCCGTCGCCGGTGAGGCGGTCAAGGAGGGACTGAATCGTCGGACGGTGGATAACGTTGCCGATGCCGTGGATATACAAAGGTGGAGCCCTACATACAGAGAGTTTGCATAACGTCACAATGCCTCCAAGCCATCATGGCCTGGAGGCATTTCTTGTGATCATCTACTCGCGTTCAAGGTACGGATCGCTGTTCAATATGCGGATGCCTTCTGTGGGGCGGTACGACAGTTTCTGCCATAAACGCTTTCGAGGAGTCCCTCGGAGTCCCAAGAGGATCCAGGGCATGAATGAATAACGGCGGGTTGTGACTGCGATTGAGCTGCTAGGGTGACGAATCGGAGGCCGACAGATGGATACTAGAGAAGCAATTAAAGCCGAATTCATGAAAGAGTATGCCCAGAAAGACTTCCGGCTCATCACCGTGAAAGCTCTCTGCGCGGCGACGCCGGTCGCCCGGACTACGTTTTATTCCTATTTCGACAACACGGACGATATGTGTCGCGAGGTGGAGAATGATCTCATCAAAGGACTGTTGAAGGTATCTCGGAATGTCTCTTCCGGGAATATGCCAGATATGGATTTCAATCGTTTTATGGATGAGATAGAAAGATACATAAAAGATAACTGGACCAATATTTATGCGTTCCTTGTACGGCAGCCCAATCTCAGATTTATCCGTAAATGGAAAAATGCAATCGTCGTAAATTTTCGAAAACGATATCCGCAGAAGCAAAGCAATAGGAACTATGACGCTCTTGCCGAGATGTTGGCTTCGTCGGTCATCAGCGCCTACACGTATTGGATGGAGCATCCGGATACGTGCGACACAAAGGAGATCAAACCGCTGTTGCACAAGGTGCTGAATTCACCTGTGGCTGCATTGTAAGTGCTCCTGAGTGCTTGCAGGTGCGAACACTTTTGGTATTTGTGTAGCGTCGAACCCTTCTAGGATGGCCGCAACGGCGAAAAGCCGAAGGTCACTGAATAGGAGGGCTTTTATCATGGCAAACATCACAATTCGTGTATTTCACGCCGGCGAGGTCTGTGTCGCTCCGGATCTTCCCTTTGGTGGAGAACACAGTAATGCGGTCACGTCATCAGGTATTTTCGAGAACAGATCAAAACGTATGTGGCTCCCGCTGTCTGCATATCTGATCGAGCATCCGAAGGGGAGATTCCTTGTTGATACCGGCTAGGCGCGTGATATCAGCCCGAACGGTGAGTTCGACAAGAAAGCGCAGATCAAATCTTTGGACTCTGTGCTGCTTTATGAAGTGAATCAGGGTCGCATCGGATTGGGGCAGTGCATTGACGAACAGCTTGTAGAAATGGGCATCAAAGACTCCGATATTGACGCAGTGCTCATTACTCATCTCGATTGCGATCACGCCAACGGCATGAAACAGGTAAAAGGCGCGAAGAAGTTTTTGGTCGCAGCGGATGAAATCAAGTTCGCCAACAAGTTCACGCCCGTCAACAAGGTGCGTTACTACAAAGGCTGGTGGGACGGGATCAAACTGACAGGGTTTGACTGGAATGATAATCAGGGCCCTGTCGGTAGGTCTTATGACCTTCTTGGGGACGGATCCATTGAAATGATCAACATTCCAGGGCATTCCGATGGACTGTGTGCGGTCAAGGTCAAGAATGAGGAAGGCAAATTCGTGCTGATGTTCTCCGATGGCGGTTATGCGAGAAAAAGCTGGGAGAAGATGATCACCTCAGGTATTTATACGGACAAGCAGCTTCAGAAGAAGTCCCTCCAGTGGATCAGGGAACAGAGTCTTGACCCGAATTGTGTCGAGTCAATGGCAAGCCATGACCCGGATGTTGCTCCGCATGTCATAGAGCTGTGAGGTGAGTCCATTGAGACACCATCAGACTGCTCTTATCACAGGAGCCTCCGGAGGACTTGGCTTGGAATTTGCCAAAATCCTTGCGAAAAAGAAATATGATCTTGTCCTTGTAGCGAGAAACGAGGGGAAAATATATTCTCTCAAAAATGAGCTTGAATCGGAACACGGCATATCGGTGTATCCATACGCGGCAGACTTGTCGGCTGTGGATGCTGCTTTGAATGTATTCAACTACACGTTGGAGAACGGCATCACAATCGATGTTCTTATTAACAACGCCGGTTTTGGTGATTCAGACAGTTTCGCAGACAGCGACTGGCGAAAACAGTATGAGATGGTGCAGTTGAATGTCGTGGCGATGATGCAACTGACACATTGTTTTCTTAATCCGATGATCGAACAGTGGCATGGGAAGATTCTGAATATATCGTCCGTGGCGGCGTTCAGCGCTGGACCGTATATGAGCATCTACTATGCGACCAAGTGTTTCGTCAGAAGCTTTTCCGAAGCAATTGCAGAAGAGGTCAAGGCACGGGAGTCACGGTGACGGCGTTTTGTCCAGGACCTACGGCGACTGGGTTTGAGCAGGCGGCGGCAATGGGCAAAGGCTCTGTTATGTTCCGCAAGGCGGCCAAGGCAGGCGATGTTGCAAAGGGTGGCATACGTGCCATGGCAAGAGGAAAAGTCCTCAGCTACTATGGCAGGTACACGAAGTGCATGAGCTTTCTATGCAGGATTGTTCCAAGATCCGTTGCAAGAAAATATGCCGAAAAAATGGATAGATGAAAAAACAGACCAATGCTCCACACTGCCATCATCAGCGGGGAGAAACATAACGATGACAATGTCTCTAAGCCATACAGAAACTGCTTGATGTTCTCGGTGATGAGGAATTGTCCACCGTTCAAGTCATGGAGAGACTTGACCTTTCTCGTAGGCCGACGTTTCGCAAGAACTATCTGAATCCGGCATTAGCGCAAGGAGTTATCGAAATGACAATTCCCGATAAGCCTAACAGCCGAAATCAGAGCTGCAGGAGAAAGCAACCTGATCGGTGACCGACCAAGATAAGCGACCAAGATACCGACCAAGTTAACGGCATACTGGGTTGAGACCTTGATCATAAACCGATTGAGCGGAGGAGAACAGGTCGAGACGATGGCTTCCCTCCTGACCGCCGTATTATAGGTAGAAAAACACGTGGACAAGTTCCCGCAAATGGAGAGCACCTGTAAAAGCGCCGTTTTTTGGCTTTGAGCAGTTTCCGTAAACGGGCGGAAATGAGTCCGGAATCCAGACATTCAGGTGCTTGTCTCATGTCATGTCGAGACGGTAGCCGTTGATATCAACGGCTACCGCCGAACTCGGCGATTGATAGGAAATGGTCAACGCCGGATACAGGTTGATCAGAGTCGGCCTGTTGACAAGTCGATTCGCATCTGTTAGTGTACCTGTTACAGGTACAAATATATATTTATATGAGGTACGGATGGATACAGAAAAATCGGACAGAAAAATTCGTAAGGCTTTCAGGAACAGGAGGCTCCAGAGCAGTTCATGAACCGGGTGATTGCTACCTATGCGTTGGAGGCGTAACCGTGGATACAAAATTCTCCTCAGCTATTCATATGCTGATCCTGATTTCTGAATCAGAAGCACCGATGAATTCTGATCAGATCGCGGCCAGTGTCGGAACCAATGCGAGTTACATCCGCAAACTGACAACGCGGCTCAGCAAGACTGGAATCATCGAGGGACACCGTGGTGTCAGCGGTTTTCGCATGGTTAGAACGCCGGAAGATATCACGCTTCTGGATATATACAGAAGCGTGATGGAGACGGATGAACTGCATCTGTTTGATCTACACCAGAATCCGAATGACGCCTGCATCGTCGGGCATAATATCCGGCCGGTCCTTAGCGGCATGTTCCGTGACATGGAAGAGAGCATGGAAAGAAGACTGCGAGGGAAGACCCTTGCGGACTGCATCGGGCATATGCGTCAGTACATCACACAAAGTAATGCGATAACCAATAATGCCAGGCTGTGCAACGCCACATCCGACATTGTGATGACAGAAGATAGCACAGGAATTAATGAAGAACAGGAGAAAAACAATGAGAGCAGCAGTGCTTCCTCACTACGATAAAGATGGTACGGACCTTGAAATCCGCGAGGAGCCCATTCCGGTTCCGGAAGATGATGAAGTCCTCGTCAGGATCATTGCGGCAGCCGTCAACCCTTTGGATAATATGATTATCCGGGGCGAGGTGAAACTGATCGTGCCGTATAAAACGCCGCTTGTCATGGGAAATGAGTTTGCCGGCGTGGTTGAAAAGACAGGGCGGGGCGTTTCCCGTTTCAAACCCGGAGACAGGGTTTACGGAAGAATGCCGCTGAAAAGGATTGGTGCGTTTGCGGAATATGCGGCTGTCAGCGAGTCCGCGCTTGCGGTGATTCCGGATTATCTGTCCTATGAAGAGGCATCGACTGTTCCGCTTACTGCGCTCACAACGATGCAGGCCTTTGAAATCATGCAGGTGAAGCCGGGTGAATCTGTGTTCGTTTCCGGTGGAACCGGGAGCCTCGGGGCAATGGCAATTCCTGTTGCCAGAAGCCTTGGACTCCATGTGTACACCAACGGCAGCGGAGAAAACGAAGAGCGTGTTTTAAAGCTTGGAGCGGAGAAATTCATCGATTATAAAAAAGAGAAGTATACGGATGTTCTGGCGAATGTAGATCATGTCCTGGACACGCTCGGCGACAGGGAGCTTCCGGATGAATTCAAGGTACTGAAAGCGGGTGGGAATCTGGTATCCCTGAGGGGACTTCCGAATGGAAGATTTGCTCAAAGAAGCGGGATGCCATTATTGAAGCGTATCCTTTTTCAGGCCGCCGGAAGCAGGTACGACAAGATGGCAAAAGCGAAGGGTCAGACCTATGATTTCTTTTTCGTGCATGAGGATGGACGTCAACTGGAGGAGATCGCCAGATTGTTCGGCAAAGATCATCCGTTGGAGACATCCATCGATACTGTCTTTACGCTGGATCAGGTCAACGATGCTCTGGCAAAGGTCAAACAGGGAAAATCCAGAGGGAAGACGATCATTAAAATGAACGTGTAATTTAAATATATCACGAAAACCTTCCGGCTGCTTGGGATCTCATTCAACGGTTAGGAAGAGATGCGCATTTTAAGGACTGTGCTGGATCGCATTGGACGACCGAAAAAATGTGTGGATGATATCAGGATATTCCATATGTGGCGGAATATCCTGTGCGTAACATGGTTACGTTCAGAAAGCGATATAGGGATGTTTGGATTTTATAGAGATAACATTCTTGACAGAATACAAGCTGGCGGCTGGATGTCATAGGTCGAGGCTTCAAGTTGGTCATCGAGGCGTTGAGCGTAGGAGACGGGTGTCAGTAACTGACGCGAGAAGCATCGGAGTATGGAGGTATATGAAGGCCATGAAAATCAAGAACCTGGACCATCTGGTCATTACGACACGGAATCTCGATTCCTGTCTTCATTTTTATGTGGATGTCCTCGGCATGGAGTGTGACAGGGGCAACGGCAGGTATTCTGTGCGTTTTGGGAATCAGAAGTTCAATATTCACACGAAGAAGGCGGAGTTTCTACCAGCGGCAGCGTATCCGACATCTGGTAGCCTCGATCTGTGTCTTGTGGCCGACGTCGATATTGATTCCGTGAAACGCGAAATCGAAGGAAAAGGCTATCCTGTTGAGGAAGGCCCCGTGGTCCGTCATGGAGCGCTTGGGGAAATGAAAAGTGTATATCTGCGTGATCCGGATGGCAATCTGATAGAGTTGAGCAGTTATCAATGATTCGAGTGGCATAGCGGTGTCGGTCTGTCAAGAAAAGCGTGCAGGCGCTCCGTCGCGGGCCTTTTCATCTCATCCGCGAAAGTTTTCTGCTTGCGTTCAAGAATTTCGGCCACCTTCCGGTCGGAGATCCCTTCCGGGTGGAACAGGCCGAATTGACGGTACTGGCGGCTGGGGTCGTCTTGGAGAGTCGGCGGATTGAAGAGGGGTGGGTTGAAACGATGGGAATCCTGAGTTTTCCCGCAGACTCTTATCTTGAGATGACCGATAAAACGGAAAGCATGGATTATATTATGGAGAAACGGGGCCGCGATCCTTTTCCGCAAACGGTCAGGTCCAAAAAAACACAGCAATTTCGTCACAGGGCTCCTATGGACCGGTTCCCGCGAACGGAGAGGCGACTTTTCCCCGTGTTTTCCCGTAACGGAAACATATCCACATTCGTTCCCGGGCTCTTGCCGCATCGAACCGGTAGGGTAGCTGCGATGCCAAAGGAGGAGGAAAAATAGCCGCAAAAGTCGAGTAGAGCTACGCTTTTGGGCAATCGAGAAAATCTGGTATTGGACAGACAAATCTCTCTGTGGAAACATCTGCCAAAGGCAAATCCGATCAAAAGTGTGAAAGTCGAGTGCCTTGTTAGATGTTAGAGAGTGAAATCAGGAATTGTGGAGGATAAACAGCAGTCAATTAACCCTCGATAAGGCCGGGAAGACTTTAAACGACTTTAGACGTGTATCAACGGAATGGAAAGAAGCGATCGCAGGCTCCAACTATGTTGAAGGAAAAGGATTCAGCCAATTCGAATATTCAGGTAAGACCACCTCGGTAGCTTTATGCGGGGACTTATGGTACGAGGCTGATTGCGCGCAAATGAAGTACTTAAATTCTGATCTGGTTCTGTGGCCTGTTTATACAGATTTCAACTGTCAAAAGTGGAATACGAGGCTGGAATATGAGTACGCTGAGCAAGCTGGGAAATGCGGGGGAAAATGTTTTGTATGTCAACTCGTATTGCATGGATGGCAGTGGTTATGAAATGGCGCGAGGAGGAGCTGCTTTATTCGTCGATGGAGGAATTCAAGCGGAGAAGCCTTCCGGTGAAGAGGGTGTTCTTGTAGTCGAGATTTAATTATCAAGAGATCGTTCATGGCAGCTTGACAAACCCGAGGCGAAAAGCACGGGAAAGCGAAAACTTATCAGAAAGAGTTCGAGCTGTGGAGAGGGCATTGCGAAAATGAGGGGTTACGGCACTTGTTCTTGGAGTTGCCGTATTTTACAGCGCAGTATTTGAATATATGGATGCGATCGAAGAACGACGCTATTTTGGATGAGCTCTATCACGATTCCGCGGCACGCTTTCTCACGTTCCGGATGAATCGAGTTTTTCAAAGGAATCAAGAAATACCGTCCGACAACGAGATTCCATGAAACGGATGCAGGTCATCAATTCTTCTCAACAGGTAGACGCTACCTTCCTTATGCTTCCCGTGTCTATGGAATGGATTCGGAAGAGTATCGTTTAGCGAAGGAGAACATCAGCCAGGGAGCCGAATATTATGACAGCAATGATGATGCATACCATGAAAATATGATGACTGAAAATTTCATGCGAGTGTACGATGGCTTGGGGAAGGGCGTTGTGATTATGGGGATTTATGGGGATGACCATTGCGATCCGAGAAAATCCATTTATACGCAGAAAGTCGATTCCATGGCGAAGCGGATTCGGGCGCATTACGGGGATGTGGTCCAGTATGAGTCTGTGATGAGGATGAAGTAGGCGTCGCGCGGATCACAAGCTCGATTGATAAGACGTGATGGGTCGGACCCGTATCAGAGTGATGGCGCGTAAGAGAAGGTTGGCTCGATGGCTCCTGTCTGCCCCATATGGGTAGGATCGGATTAAGATTTTACGCTAGGATGGCTCTTTGCTATTGGGCTCCCATATAAGCAGGCGATTGCTCGCTACATGGCGGCCGCTCACTATAGAGAGTGGCAAATGCCAGTGCTGTCGCTCGCGCATAAGGGCGTGAGTGTTATAAATCCAGATTGGAGATGCGCATAGTGGAAATCCGTATCAAGGAAATTTCTGATGCACAGGAGAAGGAAAGGATAAGCCACAGCGTGCTCCTCGATCTCCCGGAGTGGTTTGGTATCCCTGATAGTACGGCTGAATATATCACAAAGTCGCAGGATAAGCCGTTCATTGCCGGCTTTGTTGATGATGAAATTGCGGGTTTCATCGTCTTGAATGCGACCAGTGAGGATTGCGCTGAAATTTTCGTCATGGGGGTCAAGAAACAGTATCATCGCCTGGGTGTCGGCTCACGACTCTGCGACGCATATGAAACCTTGGCAAAAAGTATGGGGTTCTCGTATTCGCAAGTGAAAACGATCAAAATGGGATGCTACAAAGAATATGACGACACCAATAGGTTTTATAGGAGTATGGGATACAAGGAATTTGAGTGCTTCCCGTCCTTATGGGATGAGCTGAATCCTTGTCAGATTTATATCAAATATATCGGGGGTACGCCCGAGGCGGGCAGCTATGATCAGGGTCAGGCTCGGCATTGAAGAGACAAATGCGTATCGGATTCCTGGTTTCATCGAAACCGTCACTCGGACGAGAGATAAGGGGCAGGGACTGCATCGTTACGATAAGGATCATATTCAGAGGTACTATATTTCCGCTGGTCGAAGGACAATGATTTCGACGCCTTCATGAGACTGATCAAGGAGGCCTTTGATCAGGAGTACGAAGAGTCCAAAAAGGCAAACGAAGAGGAGTTCGGAAAGGTAAGCGGAAAGTATTGTGACCGTAGTACAAAATCGCCTTATCCTCCAACTGTCCTATAATGAGAAGGACGCGAAAGATCTGTGGGAAGACAGCATGGAGCTGATAAACGTTTAATCCGAAGCATGGAGGATGACGATGCAGAGAAGAGCTCGAAGGGGAATCGGCATTTATCTCATGCCCATCCTGTTGATTTGTGCAACGCTGGTCCAACTTTCAGCCTGCTCGCTGCCGTTTGGAGGAGGGAAAAACGACAGTAGTCATTCTGATGCCACCATCTGCATGTCTGGCCTGAGCCAGTCGGATTCGCAGGCGTTGATGAAGCAGGTCGCGAAAAAAGAAGGGCGGACTTTGTATGCGAAATATGGCCTGCCGGATAGGAATTTCGCAGTCGCTGAAGTCTTTGGCTTTCGCAAATCAGGCAAGAGAGGGACAGCCTACGTTTACTTGAATGTCGGGGAATTCGTCGCCCTCAAAGGGAATGCCTATAGCATGTCGGGATATGCGTCGGAAGCCATCATCCGATTCGACTATGGCGACCAGGGGCCGAAGCTTTCCGATGTCGAGTTGGCCAGCGATGGCGATTTGCATGATGCTTGGATCAAGAAGAATTTCCCTCGGGCGTGCCGGGTCAAGCGCGATGTCTTCGCTTCGGTTTTCAGCAGTCGTTTGCAGGCCAGGCTCAGCAAAGAAGCCGAAAAACAGATGGGCCTTCCCGTCGAGCTGAAAAACCTCCTCAACATTGATGAAAAGAAGGGGACCTACGAAATCGTCAAGATGGTGAATGATCCCAAGGCCCGTGGCGGATCCAGGTTCGTGACCATTGACGAAGGCAAGCTCAGCGATCTGAAACGGGGACGTTGACCGCCTCGTCTTCGTCCTAATCGCAGGAGTTGCAGAGAGAAGTCTTGAGGGGAAGACGTCTATATGCTTTATCGGTTTGAGGATGGATTAGCTTAAGCTCGAAAACTCTGGTGGATATTCCCCTGACGAGCCTTAAATCGAAGTTTGCTCAATACTTTGTTTTAGAATAGGGATTATCGAAATTTAACAATATATAAAAGGATGGTACGTGGATGGACACGGGTATGAGCAAGGAATTGGACGTCAGGCTTGTTCCCGATGAAGATAACAATGCTAGCTATGACATTGAAAAGGCTATTCATGATTTAAATAATCAAATCGATAACCAGTCTAGTCAAGCTGACTATATGGATTATTTGGTAGCGATTTCATCAGGGATACTGTGCGGAATGACCGATATCCTTTGGACTGGTGAGTTCGATCTGACCAGAGGGCGTGATATCGCTGACTCGCAAATTAAGACTTTTGTTAACAAAACAGCGGATATGATGGGCTGCAATAGCGATGATCTAACAAAGTCTGTTGAATTCCTAGAAAAGAAGTTTCCAATACCAGAGGATGGGAATACACCTGATTTTGGTGGAGGCCTTCAACATCATCTCAGAGACTTTGCGCATCATCCATCAATTGTTGGGCTATTGTTTTCGCTCTTAACACAGTTTACTGAGAAATCGTACGGTACAGATACGTTCGGGAATTTTATTATTGTTCCTGTTCCTCCAAGAAGCCGAACATTCATTGGGGAAAATTCGTTCGATAAAATTTTCCGAGGAACAGTTATCTGGTTTTTCCATCTTGTAAGCGATATGGCTGGATCAAGCAATACTACCGCATTTAGTGGTGGGACTGGCATACCCGGCCCGATATTATCGCTCGCCAAAGAATTATCCTCTCTGCCAATATTTAAAAGCCTCAAGGCTGACGATAAGACTTTATCTACCTTCCTTTCAAAAATCTTCAATGGTACGATTTTCGCAAAACGTGATCGAAATGGGAAACTGATAAAAGATTCAGTAATTAGATGCGATTTAAGAGGTGAATTAGGAGGCGCTCTTGAGCTGGGACGACAAGCACTGCCTGTACTCGCGAATGATTGCCTAGTAAGATGCTTCTACTTTGTCAGAAGGCTCTTCGAAGAAATTCGGAGGATAAATCCAAAGTCTCTCGATGAAATCAAGGAGCTTGATTGGGATAAAATTAAACCAATTAGTAGTCCTACTCTTACAAGGATGTTGACGGTCGCTACAGGAGTATTCACAACGATTGATGTTGCTGATGCGGTTGTTGCAAAGAAATATTGGGTTTCCGTCGACTATATTGGCGTTGGGCGATTTTCTGTCGCTCTCGGACAGGAGATGGTTAATTTTCTTAAGATCAGAGATTTAAAGCGTCTTAAGAAGATGTACGAAATAATAAGTAGGAATACTTTCAAAGAGACAGATAATCGGATTTATGCAAATTTAGGAGATACTTTGGACACTGAAAAATTCGGACTGACAGTAGAGCAAACCGAAATACTCTATAACCTGGAACTACTAAAAACCCAGAATGATATCAGCGAGACAAATATGCTGGGAGATAAGGAAAAGATTATTTCTTTGAAGCAGCAGTGGCTTGCCGAATGGCAGAAATACATGGAAGCCGGCTTTTCAGGGTTTACCGGAGAGAAAGATGCGGTGCTACATTGGTATGATAAGGAAGAGTTGATTTCACGGATTGAACAAAGCGAACCGTGGAAGACGTGGTTCCGTCTGGTTCTTCTGGAGGCGATGCTGTTTGAGCCATATTATTCCCTTACTATCGAAAAAGACAAAAAAGGGAAGGCAGGGCCCAGCAAACAGTATAAATTGCAGAATCCGATTTATGGTTACAAATGGCAGAAAGGTGATGAATTCCTAGAGTCGCTATTCCAAGGAGATTATTATTCAAAGGAGTATATAAAGCGTTTGAGAAAATGCTATAAAAAGGTAAGAGGCGAGCTGATAGAGCAGCAGAAAAAAGTTGCTGAAGGACTGGCTATTTTTGCAGCAATAGTAGTAGTAGCTACAGCAACTGCGGGAATGCTTGCTCCAGGCATTGCTGTTGCGCTCGTTGGTACGAATTTTGCTGGTCTTCAAGGAGCTGCTCTTACGAGTGCATGTCTCGCTTATCTGGGAGGTGGAGCTGTAGCTGTCGGTGGAGCTGGAATGGCTGGAGGCATGATTGCGGTCGTAGGCGGCGGTGCGGTTCTTGGCGCGGGGGTCGGAGTTTTCGCTGGTGGCGCTACGGCAGCGACGTGTATTATGAGCAAAGAGAAAGTCATACTTCAATCTGCTAAACTATTGGTTGCGGTCCGGGAAATTTTCCTGAACGATGAACATGACATAGCATATTCAAATAGCGTATATGAGCAATATGTAACGCAGATATCAGAACTTGAAAAGAGCCTTGTTGATTTGAGATTACAGGCGATGTCGGCATCCAAGGAAGAGAAGGCGGAGCTAGATAAAAAGATCAAAAATCTTAGCGAATCTGTCCATGCAATGAAGATTGCAATGAAGAGTATGATGAAATTCAATAGCTCTTTTGAAGCAGGAATGCAGTGTGAGTAATCTGTTCCTATGCTTCAACTTCCTTTGTTAAACTAGTTTTCGTAAGGAGTAGGGTCTTGCTCGGGAGGTCTTGGCTATGGCTTTGACGGTGAATCTTTACTACACAGGAACGAACGGCAGCGCTCGCAAGTTCGCCGAAGAGATGGAATCCAGCGGGATCGCACCTGCTATCCGAGCTGAGAAGGGGAATGAGAAGTACCAGTATTTCCAGCCCTTGGATGACCCGGAAACCATCCTTCTCATCGACTCGTGGACGGATCAGGCCGCTTTGGATACCCATCACGCTTCCCCTATGATGGCCCAGCTCGCCGCCTTGCGGGAGAAATATGACCTGCATATGCGGGTGGAGCGATACCGGTCGGATGATGACCAGGCTGCGGCCAGCAGTGACCGCAGCTTCATCCGGGAATAATCTGATGGATAGATAACAGACAGAGGATAGAGGGAATCGGTTCGGGAGGAGCTATGTATAAGCTAGGCCTTGAAACCAAGACGAGAGGGGATAAATTAGGGCGGGTAGCCAACATCTGCCTTGTAGTCCTGGCCAGCCTGTCCGCGAGCTTGATCTACGCCTTCCATCTGCCTATCGGGATTGTCATAGGGGCGATTATCTTTGTCTCGCTCGCTCTCTGTGCTGTCCTTATCTATCCATGCGCTTCCCACAGCAGCACTTGCCGGCTGACCATCATGAAAGGCGGAAGGCAACTGTTGGAAGCCTTCCTTTGGGCTTTGCCGGTCGACATCGTTATCATGGGGATTCTCGCCTGTGGACTCGCAACAGCCTCTCCGCCACTGTCAGGAAAAGAATTGGCGGTCAGCCTGCTGGTCGCAGCCATCATTCTCGCCTTGGTTTTCTGGGATGGAATCATACGGATCTATCTGACCAGCATTCAACTGGGAATCCGTTGGCGGGTGCTGGGCATCGTAGCCGGATGGATATTCCCTGTCAACCTTTTCCTCCTCACCCGGATGGTGGCTGTGGTCGCCGACGAGGAAGAGCAGGAACGCGAGCGCCTGGAACTGGACCAGGTCCGGGCGTCCAGCCAGATTTGTCATACCCGGTATCCGCTTCTTCTGGTCCACGGGATCTTCTTCCGCGATTTCAAAAAGGTCAATTATTGGGGGCGGATTCCTCAATCGCTGATGAAAAACGGGGCCGTCATCTATTACGGCCAACAGCAGTCGGCGGCTTCCGTTGAAGAGTGCGGCAAGGAGCTGGCCGAAAGAATCGACCAGATTCTGACTGAAACCGGAGTGGAGAAGGTGAACATCATCGCCCACTCCAAAGGCGGTCTGGACGCCCGCGCCGCCATCAGCCATTGGGGGATGGCGGATAAAGTCGCCTCCCTGACCACCATCAACACCCCGCACCGGGGCTGCATTTTCGCCGAGCAGCTTTTGACCACCATCCCCGAGAAGACCAGGCTGGCTGTTGCGGCCCGCTACAATTTCGTGGCCGGGAAGGTGGGGGATTGGAAGCCGGACTTCCTGGCCGGAGTCACCGACCTGACGGCTTCCGCCTGCCGGGAATTCAACGACCAGACTCCCAACATGCCCGGAGTGCTCTATGAAAGCGTCGGCTCCTACTGTCGCAAAGCCCAAAGCGGCCGTTTCCCCCTGAACATGACCTACCCCTTGGTCAAGCACATGGACGGGCTCAACGACGGGCTGGTGTCCGTGGATTCGGCCCCATGGGGGAGCAGCTTCCGCTTGATCGAGCCTAGGACCAACCGGGGCATTTCCCACGGCGATATGATCGACCTCAATCGCGAGAACATCCCTGGTTTCGATGTCCGCGAATTCTATGTGGGCCTGGTCTCATCCTTGAAAAAACGCGGATACTGAGCGGTCTTCCCCCGAAGGGAGCGTGTTTTTGAGGTCTGTCTGGCCGCATGGGCCGCTATGATGAACAGGACATACGATTCGCATCATCAACATCATCAAGGAGAGGTCATGACCATTCTGACCGACATCATCATCGTTTTGGTGGCTATTGAATTCGGCTACATTTTCTATCTGGAGATCGCCGTCCCCGACTCCGAACGGACCGCCGGCGTTTTCGGCATGGACATCAACGAGCTGAGGCGGCCGGCCATGAAGAACGCCATGAAGAACCAGGGGGTCTACAACCTCGGCATCGGGATCCTGCTGTTGCTGGCCGTCTTCGCCTTCCGCAGCAAGGCCATGGTCGTCTCTTTACTGGCCTACATCATCTTCGTGGCCCTCTACGGCAGCTTCACCGTCAATAAGTCCATCATCCTCAAACAGGGCGGCCTGGCCATCATCGCCCTCATCCTCAGTATCTTCTTCCTCCACTAAAGGCTGGTTGGTTCTGGCATGAAATTCGTCACATGGAACATCGACTCCTTGAACGCCGCCCTGACCGGGGACTCCGAGCGGTCCCGCCAGAGCAGGCAGGTCCTGCACGACATCGCCGCCTGCTCCCCTCAGGTCTTCGCCATCCAGGAGACCAAGTTGCCCGCCGCCGGCCCCAGCAAGAAGCAGAAAGCGAGCCTGGAATCGGTCTTTCCCGGCTACCGGATCGCCTGGAGATCCTCACAGGAGCCGGCCCGGAAGGGGTACGCGGGGACCATGTGCCTTTACCGGCCTGAGGGCGGGCAGGAGGTCAGCCCCCTTTATCCGCAGATCGGAGCGCCGGAACCGATGGACAGCGAAGGGCGGATTCTGACCCTGGAATTCCCTGGCTTCTATCTGACTGACGTCTATACGCCCAATTCCGGGGACGGTCTGCGTCGGCTGGAGGAGCGGCAGGTCTGGGATGACCGGTATCGCTCGTATCTGCAGGACTTGGACCAGGTCAAGCCGGTCATCGCCTGCGGGGATTTCAACGTCGCCCATGAGGAGATCGACCTGGCCCACCCGGCCAGCAACCGCCGCTCAGCAGGGTTCACTGACGAGGAGCGAGATAAATTCGGTCAGCTTTTGGATGCCGGCTTCGCCGACACCTTCCGTCGCCTCCACCCGAATCAGGCGGGAGTCTACACCTGGTGGGCCCAGCGGGCGGTGACCAGCAAGGCCAATAATTCCGGCTGGAGGATCGACTACTGGCTGGTTTCGGATCGCCTGATGGATAAGGTACGGGGAGTGTCGGTCATGGATACCGGGGAGCGGCGTGACCATGCCCCCCTCGTCATGGAGATCGACCTGTGACTGACTCCGGGAAAGATCTCCGGGAAGACCAAGGGGGACCTTCGTCCTCCGTGGATTCTTTCGCCCTGCCTTTCGACCGGTTGACCGCCAGGCAGGTCTATGAGATCTTGAAAGCCCGTGCCCTGGTCTTCTCCGTGGAGCAAGGGATCCACTATCTGGATATGGACGACGTGGATTATTCCGCCTGCCACGTCTTCCTGGCCGACCGTCTTGGGGAGGTCCTGGCTTATGGTCGCCTTTACCGGCAAGAGAGTGATGAGCCCGGGTCTTCCGCATGGGACGGGTCCTGACCGTCCGGCATGGCCGTGGTCTTGGCCGTCGGCTGATGGAAGTCATCCTGATGATCGCCAAGAAGAAGATGGGTGCGCGGACGATCGTTCTGGACGCTCAAAAGAGCGCCATAGGGTTTTACCAGGTTTTCGGTTTCAGCATAAAATCAGGGGAATTCCTGGAAGCTGGCATCATTCATCAGGCCATGGAAAAGGACCTGAGTATGATGGATGACTGATGATGACGATGACAACGAAAAGCCGGACGGTCGGTCTGCGTCTGTGCTGGATCCTGGTCCTCCTTTGCCTGGTCCTGGCTCCTTTATCCGCCTGCTCAGGGCCGTTTTCCTCCCCGAACCCAGCTGATTCCCTTCCCATCGGTCACTACTATCAGCCGGGGGACAAGGGCTATGTCCTGGTGGACGGGATGGATGACCCCGACATCCATCTGGGATTGATCGGAAACTGCCAAGAGAATGATTCCGCTAAGAACCTTAAGAACCTTAAGGACCTTAAAAACCCAGTCGATTCGGCCATGAAAGCCCTCAACGACTCCCTCTCCCGCACTTACGCCTCGTCCGTCTACACGCCCATCGACTGCCCGACCAAGGCAAGCCAAGCCCTGGACCTGCAAATCAAACAGCTGGGCGGCTACCTCTCCCGCCAGATGACGGCCATCATCATCCATCCCCAGCGAATCGCAAGCGCGGCGGCTTCCGATAATCCGGGCAGGGACGCCTTCATCCAAGCCTTGCAGAGGGCCCGTTCTCATAAAATCCCAGTCATCCTCGTCAACACGAGCCAGGCCCAGGCGGATTCCATGGGTATCCCGAAAGAGCTGTACGCCGGCTTGTGGAAGGTCGCCCTGACGGCCCCCACCTCGGCTTCCTCCTCTGACACGTCTTCGCGTAAGGTCCTTTCCATCATCAAACTGGTGGTGGATGATAAACCGCATACAGCCAACCTGCCCGGTATCAGGCTGACGAATGTTCGATGACTCCGAAGTCAAACCCGAACGGACCGGGGGAGGACCGTCCCATGATCGTTGAAGAAATCCAGGATGAATTGTTCCGTCTTCAGGACGAAAAATATCGAGACTTTCAGGCGAAGCTGATCCCCACTGTCGACCCGGAGAGGGTGATCGGAGTGAGGACGCCTCAGCTTCGTCAATACGCCAGACAGCTCGCGAAAAGGGAGGATATTTCAGCCTTTCTGAATAATCTACCGCATGGATATTTTGAGGAATGCCAGCTTCATGCTTTTATCATTTCCGGGATGAAAGATTATGACAAATGCATGGAAGAAGTGGACCATTTTCTGCCCTCCATCGATAACTGGGCGACCTGTGACCAGCTGTCCCCGAAAATATTCAAGAAGCACAAAGAAAAGCTGCTGGATCATATCCGAGTCTGGATTCAATCAGAGGAAACCTACACCGTCCGGTTCTCGATCGGGATGCTGATGGAGCATTTTCTGGATGAGGATTTCGATACGGACTATCCGGAAATGGTGGCAAAGATCAGGTCGGACGAATACTACGCGAACATGATGATCGCTTGGTATTTCGCGACGGCTTTGGCGAAACAGTATGAAGCCGTGCTGCCTTATATCGAGCGGCAGCGATTGGATAAGTGGACGCATAACAAGACGATACAGAAGGCTGTTGAAAGCTATCGGATCACGCCGGAGAAGAAAGAGTACCTGAAGAGTTTGAAAGTAAGGAAGTAGGGATGCCGCTCCCTCATCGTGCGGTAGATTGTAGATTGAAGATAGCAACGGACTAGGAATGGAAAAGAGGATCCATGCCAACAAAAGAAAGCATCGGCAAGACCACCGATCCGGGCGAGAAAGCCCCCTCCCTTCCTTGGGTCGATTTGCCCGGCCTGAGCGCCCAGGAAGTCCAAGCCCAGATTGAAGCAGGGAAAACCAACGATTTGGAGCAGAAATCCTCCCGATCCCTCTGGCAGATCATCCGGGCCAACGTTTTCACCCTCTTCAACGCCATCATCTTCGTAGCCATGGTCATGGTCCTCATCACCGGCTACTGGAAGGACGCCCTTTTCGGCTTCGTCCTCATCATCAACACCGGCATCGGCATCTTCTCCGAAGTCAAATCGAAGCGGACCCTGGACCGGCTCTCCATTTTGGTCCAAGCTCCTTATATTGTCCACCGTGATGGCAAGGATCAGGAAATCGCCCGGGAGAAGATCGTCCAGGGGGACTTGCTGTGGATCCGCTCGGGAGAACAGGTCCCGGCCGATGGGGAAGTGCTGGAAGATTTCGGTTTGGAGCTGGACGAATCCGTTCTGACCGGCGAATCACGAACTGTGAAGAAGAAGGTGGGGGAGGCGGTCCGGTCCGGCAGCACCGCCATCGCCGGCCTGGCCTTGGTCCGCGTGACCGCGGTCGGGGCGGACAGCTACGCGGCCAAGCTGACCGCTCAAGTGAAGAAGTTCACCAAGACCCATTCCGACCTCAACGATGGCATCAACAAGATACTGAAAGTCATGACTTTCGTAGGCATTCCCATGGTTTTTCTTTTGGCCTGGAGTCAGATCCGCATCGTCGGCGGCTGGAACCACGCCTTGGCGACCGGCCTATGGCGACAGGCCGACGTGTCAGCCGTCTCCGGCGTGGTCGGGATGATCCCCGAAGGCCTGGTATTATTGACTTCGTTGAATTTCGCCATCGCAGCCATGAGGCTGGCCCGGCAAAACACCCTGGTCCAGGAGCTGGATGCCGTGGAGACCTTGGCCCGGGTGGATGCCTTGAATCTGGACAAGACCGGGACCATCACCGACGGAGGCATCGTCTTCGATAGGTTGGAATTGGTCGGTCGTAAGGGGTCCGCGGAGCAGGGCAAGTCTGATGGATCCGGCGGGGCCGATGTGGCCAGCCAAGCCCATCAAGCCCTTTATGACCTGTCCGATGAAGAGTCCCCGAACGCCACGGCACGGGCTGTGCTGGCCTACTTCGACCAGAGAAAACCGGGGGAGGGAGAAGTCCTTTCCCGTCCTGACCTAGTGACTGGTGCCAAAGATGGAATCGAGGCTGATATCAAAGCCGGAGCTAAAGCCGGTGCCAAGAATCCTATCGTCTCCCGCCTGCCTTTCTCCTCGGCCCGGAAATGGAGCTCGATCGTGTACGCGGATGGAAGGCAATGGTATTTCGGCGCCCCCGAAGTCCTGCTGACCGGCTCCCGAGCCGCTGTGGACGCCGGAACCAACCAACCGCAGGAATTGGATGTTTATCGGGACCTCTTCGCCCGAATCTCTCTCTTAGCCAATGAAGGCTCCCGCGTCCTGCTTTTGGCCACGGTCCCCCCGCAAGAAAGGCAGGCCGCGGAAGAAGAAGGGCTGGAGACCATCAATCCCGCCTTGCAGCCGGTCGGTCTGGTCGTCTGCTCGGAATCCATCCGGTCCGACGCCGGGGAAACCCTGGCCTGGTTCCGGGAGCAAGGAGTGCGTTGCCGGGTCATCTCCGGGGACAACCCGGGGACCGTGGCCGCTATCGCCGGGAAAGTGGGCCTGACCGGCCAGACGACCCCCCGTTACATGGACGCCCGCAACCTGCCCACAGACCTCGGCCAGCTCTCTCAGGCTTTGGAGGATGTGGACGTGCTGGGGCGCGTGCTGCCGGAGCAAAAGAAGGCCATCGTCCAAGCTCTGCATAAAAGCGGTCATACCGTCGCCATGACCGGCGACGGGGTCAATGACGCCCTGGCCCTCAAAGAGGCCGACCTGGGCATCGCCATGGGGAACGCCGCTCCGGCCACCAAGGCCGTGGCCCAGGTGGTTCTGGTCGATTCCAAGTTCTCCCACCTGCCTTCCGTGGTCGCCCGAGGCCGTCAGGTCATGGCCAACATGGAACGCGTGGCCAGCCTCTTCCTGGTGAAAACCGTCTACTCCGTCCTCATCTCCTTGGGCGTGGTCCTGACTTTCATCCCCTTCCCGTACCTGCCGCGTCACATCACTTACATCGGCGGCCTGACCATCGGCATCCCTGCTTTCATCCTAGCCTTGGCCCCCAATACCCGCCGTTACATCCCCGGCTTTCTCAAACGGGTGGTGGCCTTCGCTTTCCCCGGTGGCATCGCGGCCGGTCTGTCCGTCCTTCTGACCGCCTGGATCGTACCCAGAGCCATGGGCTGGGGTTATCAGGGGACCGATCTTTCCCACTTGAGGACCATCTGCGGAATCGTCCTCTTCTGCATCTCCATCGCCGTCCTGGCCCGGGTGGCCCGACCTCTGCGTTCGTGGAGGGGAGGTCTGGTCCTGGCCTTCTTCCTTCTGGGGGTTGTTGGGGCGGCCATCCCCTTCGTGGCCCGCTTCTTCGAAATCCATGTGCCTGACGGACCCAGCGCTGTGGCGACCATCATCGCCATCGCCGTGGGTCTGGCTGTTTTCTGCCTATGCTACGGGGTTCAATCCCTCATCCAGAAAGGCGAAACCGGTAAGACCAGCGAAACCGGCGGGACCCGCGAGACCAAAAAGAAGCGCTAGAGGGTAGCCGACTGGCTAGGAGCCGTTTCCACCGTCTTATCCTCTGATTCGGCTCCCGGGACCTGGGCACCGTCAGGGAGGGGAAGAGGAGCGGGATCGTCTTCATCCACAGGGGCGAAGTCCGCCGTATTGCCTGTGGACTCAAGCCGATTGCGGCGCAGACGGAGGTTCTCGACCGGAATCTGGGAAAGCAAAGTGCCGACGAAGATGAGGGAGGAGCCGAAAATGGCCCGTCCGCTCATGAACTCGTGCAGGATGAGGATGCCGCCGACAGCGGAGAAGAGGGATTCCAAAGACATGAGTATGGAGGCCTGAGCCGGCTGCACGAATCTTTGCCCGAAAATCTGCAAAGTATAGGCCACGCCGACGGAGACGATGCCGGTGTAGGCGATGGAGACCCAACCGTGGGTGGCGGCAGTCATGTTGATGGACCCGTCGAAAGCGGCCCCGATCCAGGAGAGGATGGCGACGACCAGACTTTGCACGAAGGAAAGCATCATGGAATCCACATGATGCACGTTGGCGTCCAAAACGACGATATGGGCTCCGAAAAGGGTGGCGGACGCCAGGAAAATCAAGTCGACTGGATTCATCCTCGAGAAACCGGCCCCAGCGGGGATACTGAGGAAGTAAAAACCGATGATGGCCACCAGAATGCCGATCATAGCGAAAAGGGAGGTCCTCTTATGAAGAAAAATACGGGCCAGGATGGGCACGGCGATGATGTAGAGAGAGGAGATGAAGCCGGCGTGGGCGGCCTGTTTGGAGACTTCCAGTCCCAGTTGCTGGATGGCGCTGGCGACGAAAAGGAGGACCCCACAGACGCAATAGATCAGGACCCGGTAGAGGAAGGACCCCTTCCTTTGCAGGTCCGACAAAGAGATGACCGGCACGCGGAAGGCACCGCTGTTGACCCTCATCCGTCTGTTCTCGTCAGGAATGACGATTTTATGGTTCTTGATGAAGCTCCATACTGCGAAAGGAAGGAGACTGACGCTGGCCAAGGTGAAACGGGTTGCGTTGAAGAACCAAAAAGACATGGTCTGCGAGCCTTGAACGGAGAAGACGAAGGCGAAGCCCCAGCAAGCGGCCGCGACCACGAGGGCGACGCTGCCTTCGAATGTACGAAGTTCGTTTTTCCTGTTCATGCCACAATCACCACCAATCCCTGAAAGTCCCCTGATAGAGCCACTTAAAGCGTATACCCCCAGCCAAACGTCGACACGCAAGCCGCTAAGCCGCAGGGTATTTCGCTATCTGGGACATTCCTTCAGAGACTCGCGCGGTCCCATGACCAGGTCTCAAAAAATTCCCGGCCCTGTCATCAAAGCGAAGGAATCGCCGATGAAGGAACCGGGAAAGGGAAGGATCGAAGGACCGTCGGTCTCGCTCAGTCGCTGCTCCCTCCCAGAAGCTGCAGGAGGCTGACGAAGAAGTTGATGAAGTCCAGATAAAGGTCCAAAGCGCACAGGATGGAGACCTTCTTGATCATCTCAGGCTGGCCCTGATACTGGCCCAGGATGACACGGGTCTTCTGGGCGTCGTAGGCGGTGAAGCCGGCGAAGAGGACGATGGAGATCCCGCTGATCAGCATGGTGGCGCCGCCGGCGTTGAAGATCATCAAGAGGATTTCCACGACGACCAGGGTCAACAGGGCTGCGAAGAGGATGGGGCCCCAAGCCAGGAGGTTGCGCTTAGTGGTCAGGCCGATCATGGTCAGGACTAGGAAGAAGAGAGAGGAAAGGCCGAAGGCCAGACCGATCGTGGTTAGACCGTAGACGCCGAAGACCACGGAGAGGGTGAATCCCATGGAAGCGGCGTACAGGTAGAAGATGAGGCGGGCGACCGTCGTATTCATCTTGCTGATGTTGGTGCTGAGGACGACGACCAGGACCAGCTGGGCGATGACGATCCCCCAGTAGCCGATGGTGCCGGTGGCCTGGTAGAAGGAGATAAACCATCCGTTGATGGCGGACAGGACGGCGATGGCTGCGGCGACCAGAATCCCCAGGAACATCTCGAAGTAAGCGCGGGTCACGGATGTGTGGCGGGCGCGCTCGTCCTGGGCGTAAGCGGCGGTGGTGTTCATGGGGGAGGAGAACTGAGCGAATTGCTGGCCTTGCTGACTGGCATAGGCTTGCTGACCCGCATACTGGATGTTGGCTGGATACTGCTGACCCTGCTGCTGCGGCTGGTATTGCTGGCCGTACTGCCCATTGCCGTACTGCTGGCCGCCTTGATATTGCTGATTGGCGCCCTGGCCCTGGCTTTGGCCCATCTGGTCGCCATGACCGTCGGCGTCATACTGCCCGTACTGGGGCTGTCCGTTGAAGTTATCCGTCATAACCCTACTCCTTTATGATTGGACCCGGTATCCTGCGGCCTGTTTTCCGCGCCGCATTCGTGCCGGACCCGGCTCATCGATTCTTGGAATGCCATTCTAGACTGTGTCGCTGATAAAAGCCTGAGTGGGCCGGCGTTCTCGGACCGGAAGCTGAATTTTCCGCTCAGTCGTCGTCCCTGATGACCGTGTAGCTGTGGTCGGTCAGGTCGATGTCTTCATCGGCGTTCTGCGGGGTGTCCACGATCTCCCGATGAATGGACTGCATGGTGGACTCCACCTGGGCCAAGGTGGCCGCGCAATCCTGCAGGGTCCCGGCGTGCTTGGCTATCTGCTCAGGGTTCAAATGGCCTTTGTATCGCAGGTTATGCTCCAGGCTGGCCCAGTAATCCATGGCGATGGTCCTGAACTGCACCTCCACAGGGGTGATTTTGGACCCGGTCGTCAGGAAGACGGGGACGTTATAGATGACATGCAGGCTGCGATAGCCGGAGGGTTTGGGATGGGCGATGTAATCCTTGACGGCCAGGATTTCTATGTCCGATTGGCGCGAGAGCATGCTGGCCACGGAATAGACGTCGTCCACATAGTTGCAGATGACCCGGATCCCTGCCACATCGAAGATGTTCTCTTCTATGGATTCGACGGTCAGGGGCAGGTTCCTTTTGCGGAGTTTGCCGATGATGGACTGGACGCTTTTCACTCTCCGTTCCATGTGATGGATGGGATTGTGCTCATAGCGGACGTGGTATTCGTCATCCAGGATCTCCAGCTTGGTGCTGATTTCATGCAAAGCCCCTCGATAGACCTGCATGAGGTCGATGAAATCGCCCATGTGGTCCACGATTTCCTCGATATCGGCATTGGCCAGGTCCCCGGTCAGGTTCTTTCTGCCTTTGACCACCGCATCCAGCTGGCTGCGCAATTCCGCGTCGCTGATGCTGGCTTGTCTGTCTAAAATCATTCGATCCCCTTTAATCTTCTTTTCCATAGTAGCGAAAAATCAGCCGGACCATGCCGGTCGTGCCGGCCATGCTGATCATGCCGGCCAGGCACAGGACCGACGGATTCGGCCCGTATGGTTTTGGACGATCCTCCCGTATCGCGTATCAGCTAGTATCGCAACTATGAATGAAGACATGATGACGGTCGAAGAACGCGAGCCTTTGCCATCAGCTGAAAAGCCTGTGGCTGAGGAGGCGACCGGCGGGGCTGCCGAAGCCGCCGACTCGGCTGAAGGATCGACGGCCAAGGCGGGGCGGGGCAAAGGGCTCTATTACGTCCATACCTTAGGCTGCCAGATGAACGTGCATGATTCCGAGCGCATCGCCGGCGTCCTGGAATCGGACGGGTACGTGAAGGCCAACCAAGTCCAGATCGATTCCCATGATCTGGACCTGATCGTCATGAACACCTGCGCCGTGCGCGAAAACGCCTCCAACCGCATGTACGGGACCTTGGGCCAGTGGGCGGAACTCAAAAGGGAGAACCCCCGCCTGCAGATCGCCGTCGGGGGTTGCATGGCCCAGAAGGACCGCCAGCGTATCACCGAACGGGCCCCCTGGGTGGACGCCGTCTTCGGGACCAAGAACATCGGCTCTTTGACCGGTCTCTTGGACAAGGCCCGGGCCGAGCGGCGCTCGCAAGTGCAGGTGGCTACCGACCTGGACTATTTCCCCAGCCAGCTCCCCGTCTCCCGCGCCTCCCGGGTCTCGGCCTGGGTCGCCATCTCCATGGGCTGCAACAACACCTGCACCTTCTGCATCGTTCCATCCGTGCGCGGACGTGAGAGGGACCGCCGCCCGGGCGACGTCTTGGATGAGATCCAGCGGTGCGTGGACGCAGGATCCAAAGAGGTGACCTTGCTGGGGCAGAACGTCAATTCGTACGGTTACTCCATGGGGGACCGCTACGCCTTCTCCAAACTCCTGCGCGCCTGCGGGAAGATCGATGGCTTGGAACGGGTGCGTTTCACCTCCCCTCACCCGGCCGCCTTCACCGATGACGTCATCGAGGCCATGGCCGAGACCCCCAACGTCATGCATCAGCTGCACATGCCTTTGCAGTCCGGCTCCGACCGGATCCTGCGGGCCATGCGTCGGTCCTACCGCACGGCCAAGTTCATGGACATCCTCGGCAAAGTGCGTGCGGCCATGCCGGACGCCCAAATCAGCACGGATGTGATCGTGGGCTTCCCCGGAGAAACCGAAGAGGATTTCCAACGGACTCTGGACCTCATCTCCCAGGCTCGTTTCGCCTCCGCCTACACTTTCGAGTATTCCCCCCGGCCAGGGACCCCTGCCGCCTTGCTGCCCCAGATCCCGCCGGACGTCATGCGCGACCGTTACACCCGCCTGCACGACCTGCAGGAGGAGATCACGGAAGAGGGGCTGAAGGCCTTCCGCGGCAAGGAAGTGGAAGTCATGGTCACCGGTCAGGGCCGGAAGGACGGGAACACCCACCGGATCACCGGCCGGGAGAAGACGGGGACGCTGGTTCACATCGGTCCTCCGGAAGGCTACCCGGCCGCCCGGGTGGGCGATTTCGTCACCTGCACCGTCACCGATTCGGCCCGCCATTATCTGATTTCCGACCCGGATCCCGCCGCTGGGCAGACTTATTCGATCCGGTGACTACCGGCGACTGACTATCAAGGCTGTGAGGGCATGGATGAAAAACAGGAAAAGGTGATCTCCATCATCGGACCGACCGCTTCCGGCAAGACCGGCTTGGGCATAGCCCTGGCCCAGGCCTTGTTCAAGCATGGCCAGGCGGCGGAGATCATCAGCGCGGACGCTTACCAGATGTACAAGGGGATGGACATCGGCACCGCCAAGGCCACCGCGGAGGAACGGGCCTTGGTTCCCCATCACCTGATCGACATCCTGGAACCCGGTCAAGTGATGACCGTCGCCCTCTTCCAGGACTTGGCCCGCAAGGAGATTTCCGACCTTCAGGCCCGGTCCGTCCGCCCCATCCTGGTGGGTGGGTCCGGTTTTTACGCCCGCGCCGCCATTGACCGGATTTCCTTTCCTGGGACTGATTCGGATATCCGCAGGAGATGGGAGGAAGAAGGGAAGGTCCTCGGCCCGGAAGCGCTTTTCTCCATCCTTCGAGAGAAAGACCCACTGGCCGCTTCCCATATGGATGAGCACAACATCCGCCGCACCGTCCGCGCCTTGGAAGTCATCGAGCTGACCGGACGTCCCTACTCGGCCAGTCTGCCCCGATACGAATACGCCATCGGAAGCCTGCAAATCGGCCTGGACCTGTCCCGTCAGGAGCTGGACCGGAGGATCGATGAGCGTACTCAGGGGATGCGGAGGGCCGGCTTCACCAGCGAAGTGGAAAGGATCCGTCCCCACCTGGGGCCAACGGCCGCCCGGGCTTTGGGATATCAGCAGATCATCGACTTTCTGGATGGCCTCATCAGCGAAGACGAGGCATACGCCCTCATCGCCCGGAAGACCCGCCGCCTGGCCCGCAAACAGATGGGCTGGTTCGGCCGCGACCCACGCATCCATTGGCTGACGGCCACCCGTCCGGATTTGGTGGAGGCAGCCCTGGCTTTGGTGGACCACGCCGATGCGGGCGATTTCGATGACCAAGACGCCCAGGCGGATTCCTTCGTGCAGCATCATCTGGGTCAGACCGCCGCCTGAATCGCAAGCTTGTGATTTTTGTGGATTTTCCCGCTTTGGCACCTCGCGACCGGCCTTGCCTTTGTATCCTTGAAAAGTTATGGCAAGAGGAAATTCATCATCACGCAAACCCCGGGATCTGAACACGGACAAGGGCCCGGATCCTTCGGCGCGCTCACGGTCCGCCTCCAAATCCGGCAAGGGCAGGGCGGGAGCGCCTGCGGGACAGGCCCGGGGCTCCCAGCGGTCCCAGGAACCCCTGTGGTACCGGATCCTTCTTTTCCTCCCCCGCGCCTTCGGGAAACTGATCAGGGGAGTCACCGGCGCCGGGACCGACGACGATGAAGCCACCCGTGACGGGCTCTGCTTCCTTTTGCTCATTTTCGCCATTCTCTTCATCGCCAGCGAGTGGTTCCGGGTGAATGGGATCCTGGCCCGGGCCTTGCATGATTTCGCCGCTGGCGCTTTCGGCCTGATGAGCGTCTTCCTGCCGATCCTGTTGATCGTCATCGCCATCCGTCTTTTGCGCAACGTCGGTCAGGAGTCCAGTTACGATAACTCCCGCGTGGTCGCCGGCTGGTTGCTGCTTCTCTGGTCGATTTGCTCGATCCTGGACGCCGTCCGTTCCGCTCCTTTGCGGCGCTTCAGCTGGGAATCGGTCCGGCGAGCGGGGGGAGTCTTCGGGTTCGCCCTCGGATCCCCTCTGGCCTGGGGCTTATCGGTTCCTTTCGCCGTGGTCGTTTTCGTCGTCATCGCCCTTTTCTCCCTCTTGCTGATCACCCGCACCCATCTGACGGACCTGCCCGACATGATTTCCTCCCTTCCTTCCGGGAAGACCCGCTCCAAGGACGGGGAGTCCGAGGACCAGGCGACCGCTGATGACGGGTCCTTGCGATTCGCCGAAGGCGTCCCCCTTCATGATGGGGAGGAGGGAGAGGGCCCGGGCAATGCCTCTTTCCTCCACCACTTCCTGGGCTTCTTCAAAGGGAAGAAGAAGGATGACGGTCTGGATTCCTACGAAGGGGATCAAGCCTTCGACCAGGCCCATAAGCGGGAAGGGGATTCTTCCCCTGAATCTGGGGCCTTCGACGATGGGGGAACCCTGCCCCTGCCTTCCGCCTCCTTCCCACCCACCCTGTATCAGGATCAGGGGCAGGAAGCCGATGATGAGGAAGGGAAGACCGTGGCTTTCGCCCGTCCTTCCGCGGGGTCCACTGGAACAGCCGTCCCCGATGGAAGCACCGGGTCTGCTGGGGCCATGGCCGCACCATCAGAGGCAGCGGGTCCTGGAAATCCGCCGAACTCCTCTGCCTCTGCAGGCGCGAACCCTGCCTCCGCCGTAGCGGCAGCGGCCGCGGCGAATTCAGCCGGCGACGAGTTCATCATCACCGACGATGGTCGGGGAGGAAACGGGAACAGCCACTATCAGCTCCCTGACCTCAACCTCCTCAAGCGAGGCAAACCTCACGCCACCAAGACCCCGGAAAACGAACGGGTCATGAACTCCCTCCAGGCCACCTTCCGCCAATTCGGGGTGGACGCCCGGGTGGTCGGCTTCCTGCGCGGCCCCTCCGTCACCCAGTACGAAGTCGAACTGGGGCCTGGGGTCAAGGTGGAGAAGGTCACCAACCTGCAAAGGAACATCGCCTACGCGGTCGCCTCCTCCGACGTCCGGATCCTCTCTCCGATCCCGGGCAAATCCGCCATCGGCATCGAAATCCCGAACGCGGACAGGGAAATCGTCCATCTGGGCGACGTCCTGCGGTCCGACGTGGCCCTCAATGACCCCAACCCCATGTTGGCCGGTCTGGGCAAGGATGTGGAAGGCCACGTCATCACCGCCGACCTGACCAAAATGCCCCACCTCTTGGTCGCAGGCGCCACCGGCTCAGGAAAGTCCAGCTTCATCAACTCCATGCTCATGTCCATCGTCATGAGGGCCACCCCGGAACAGGTCCGGATGATCATGGTCGACCCCAAGCGGGTGGAGTTGACCGCCTACGCCGGCATCCCCCACCTGCTGACCCCCATCATCACCGATCCCAAACGGGCCGCCCAGGCCTTGGAATGGGTGGTCAAAGAGATGGACGCCCGCTATGACGACCTGCAATTCTTCGGTTTCAAGCACGTGAAAGACTTCAACAAAGCCGTCCGCGAAGGCAAGGTCCATGCGCCGGCCGGGTCCAACCGGAAGGTGGCTCCTTACCCCTATCTCCTTGTCGTGGTCGATGAGATGGCAGATATGATGATGGTGGCCAAGAACGACGTGGAAAGCTCCATCCAGCGCATCACCCAGTTGGCCCGAGCGGCTGGCATCCACCTGATCCTGGCCACGCAGAGGCCGTCCGTGGATGTGGTCACCGGCCTGATCAAGGCCAACATTCCTTCCCGGCTGGCTTTCGCCACTTCATCGGCTACGGATTCCCGAGTCATCCTCGATGCAACCGGGGCGGAGACCCTGATCGGACAGGGTGACGCCCTCTTCCTGCCGATGGGACAGGCCAAGCCGATTCGCGTCCAGGGATCCTGGGTGGGGGAGTCGGAGATCCACCAGGCGGTGGAATTCGTCAAGCAACAGGGGAAGCCCCGTTATCGTCAGGACATCGAAGAGATGGCCCAGGAGCAGGACGCCAAGAAGACCATCGACGAGGAGATCGGCGACGATATGGACGAACTCCTCCAGGCCGCCGAGCTGGTGGTGGGGGCCCAGTTCGGTTCCACCTCCATGCTGCAGAGGAAGCTCCGCATCGGTTTCGCCAAGGCCGGCCGGCTCATGGATCTGCTGGAATCCCGTGGAGTGGTCGGACCGTCCGAAGGGTCCAAGGCCCGCGAGGTCCTGGTCCAGCCCGATCAGCTGCCGGAAGTCCTCGCTTTCATCCGCGGGGACACCTCCAGCATCGAGGCCACGTCCAGCTCGCCGAAGCAAGGTCAGGCCGCCCCCTCGACTGGCTCATCGGCTCAGACCGGTACCCCGATTCCAGCGGGAGCCTCAGCTCCTGCGGACCACCCCTTCCAGCCGGACAGGCCGGGGGAGACCTCCTCTTTTGGGGAGCAGGATTCCCCTCTGGACGATGGCCAGGCTCAAGAAGATCCGGCGGACTCCTACCTGCCTCCTGAGGAAACGGAAGCCTATTATCCCTCGACCGCCACTCTGGCCCATACGCGACCGAACGACTTCAACACCCCGCCTCACGTGGAGAACGACCGGGTGCAATCGGACAACGATTACGGCCGTTATTACTCCCGGAGCTGAATCGAAAACCGGCGGCGCAAACGGCGCCGACGGGGCTTCCTTTGCCCGAACGTAGGGATATCATAGAGGCCAGCGAAAATTTTCACTGACGATAGAACGCGAAAGGAAAACGATAACGGAATCTCGTGAAACTCAGACCCGATCTTCAGACGCAGCAGGAGGGAAAAGCCTCTTTGAAGGGTGGAACAACGTCCCGAATCTGGTGACTTTCACCCGTATCGCCCTCGTGATCGTCTTCATCGTGCTTACCGCTTTGGCCGGGCCTTTCGGGCAGAAATCCTACGCTTTGCGGTGGGTCGGCGCCCTTCTTTTCATCTTCGCCGCCAGCACGGATAAGATTGATGGGTATCTGGCCCGCAAATACGATCAGGTGACCGAGCTGGGCAAGCTCATGGACCCGATCGCCGACAAGCTCCTCATCTGCTCGGCCCTGGTCCTCCTGTCCGTTTTCGGTGAGCTGTGGTGGTGGGTGACCATCCTTTTCCTGATCCGCGAACTGGGCATCACCGTCATGCGTTTCTTCATCATCGATCAAGGCGGCAGCGTCATCGCGGCCAACATGGCGGGCAAGCTCAAGACGGTCTTCGAATGCGTCGGCCTGAGCCTGCTCCTGGCTCCGGTGTGGTCTTGGGCCGCGACAGGTTTGAAGGCAGGCTGGGTCAAGGCCTACCTGATCATCGCCCTGATCGTCACCTTGGTGGCCCTGGCCCTCTGCCTCTATTCCGGCTTCATGTACGTGTACGGGGTGATGTCGGCTGGGAAGAAAAAACAGGCCTGAACCGCTTGACCCTGGAGAGTCCTGAAACTCGAAGCAGGGAAGTTTGGGGGCTGGAGACCTGGGGACATGGAAACCTGGAAATCTGGAAACCCAAGAAAATCCGCAAGGGAGGGATAAGACGAACATGACTGTCCAAGAAAGGGATGACAAGGCGGCCCAGATCCTGGAGATCTGCCGCGAAAAGAAGCTCCACATCGCCTGCGCCGAATCTTTGACCGCAGGCTTGCTGGCGGACGCTTTCGTGCGCATTCCCGGAGCCTCGGACGTCTTTTTGGGATCGGCCGTCACTTACACCGACGAAGAGAAGATGAACGTCCTGGGCGTGGATCCCTCCCTCTTGGAGACTTACGGGGCGGTGCATCCCCAAGTAGCCCGGCAAATGGCCCAAGGAGTAGGGAAGCTATACTCCCGAGCCGATGAGGGCTATCAGGATTCCGTCATCGGCCTAGCTACCACCGGGGTCGCCGGCCCCGGACCTGATGACATGGGGAAGCCGGCCGGACTCGTCTATATCGCCTGTGCCTTGCCTTACGGGGCCCAACAGCGCACGCAGGTTACCGATGACGAAGCTGCCGATCTTCAAGAGGAGATCGATTACGAGAATTCCCTGCGGTCCCGTGCTTATGTGGCCGCCTATTACATCAAAGAGTTGCATTGCCAAGGGGATCGGCAGGAGGTCAGGGAGAGGACGGTGGATGCCGTTCTTGACCTGCTTCTGACCAAACTCAAGGCCCAAGAACAGACCGTCGGATATCGGCAAAAGCCGTGAACCGGGCCGGATTCCCGCTCGGCTTCAGTCCATTGGTCTTTTTCCCCTCCTTCGTGACCTGGCTCACAAAGCTTCCTTGGCCAGGAATAAACCTGCCATCTTCGTGTTATCTCTGCCAGAAGCGTGAAAACAAGAAGACACTGCGGAAACAACATATGACCACAAGGAGGCATCCATGACTGAAACCACTTTGAATCGCACGACCTCCACCTCCATGGACCGGTCTGGAATGATGAATATGCATCGCGGCGACGCCATCAACAAGAACCTCACCCCTGCCCAGCAGAGGGCGGTGCGTCTGGCGCAAGAACAGATCATTCGGGCCCGTCAGGCTCGGGCCGCGAAGAACGAAAGGGAAAACAACCTCCACCGTATGTGGGCCAACTCAGAAAGTGATGACGATATGTTTGCGACCACACCTTCCCCTCAGAAGAACCACCAGGACGACAGCGAGATTTCCCTGCGGAAGGTCCAAGGCGGGGTCCTACGCTCCCTGAGGACGAAGGACCACAAGACCTTACGCGAAATCAGCGAACGGGCAGGCGTGTCATTGGGCTATCTGTCGGAAGTGGAACGCGGTCAGAAAGAGGCCAGCTCCGAACTGCTGACCTCCATCACCGAGGCGCTCGGCGTGCGTTTGTCCGACATGCTGATCATGGTGGCCAAGCAGTTGCGCGTGGCTGAGAAGAAGGCCAAGGGCGTGGCTTTGGCTTCTTCCCCTGTGTCCAATCCCATGGCTTTGTGATTTTCTTCCCGATGGCGGAGGCCGGCGACGGTCTCCGCTTTTTTTGTCTCTTTCCTGGTGTGAACTGGATACTATGTCAATGCGAGAACGTGAATTTTGGGAATTGCTGGAAGAGGTGTTCGGCCGGGTCTATGGCCGCAGCCTGGCCAAAGACCAGCGTCTGGACCGGCTTGATTCCATGACCGTCAACGAGGCCTTGGCCGCCGGGGTGGAGCCCCGTGTTGTCTGGAACGTTTTCTGCGACCAGATGGATATCCCCGATTCTCGACGGTGGGGGAAGGACCATGCCGCCCCGCCTTTGCCGGCCGCCTGAAGGGCTTGCCAGAATGGGGATTCCCGCGTGTCTAATCGAACAGATGTTCGAACCGCATTGTATGATAAAAAAGGAAAAATGGAAAGCCGTTGGTGGGGTGTGTTATCCACATTCGACCACATTGCTGCGGAAAGATGATTCTTTCCTTTTCCTCTGGCATGATGGAGGCAGAGGAAACTCTGGCAAACAGCAATAGTTAAAGGAGCTGAGATGACACGCACAAAAGATACGGCCAGCGCCCAAGACGCTCGTCGCCAGGCGGCCTTGGACACCGCTTTGGCCCAGGTGGAGAAGACCTTCGGCAAGGGGTCGGCCATGCGTTTGGGGGATAAGCCCGTTCAGCACGTCGAAGTGATTCCCACGGGTTCCTTGGCCTTGGACTTGGCCTTGGGCATCGGAGGCCTGCCCCGGGGCAGAATCGTGGAGATTTATGGCCCTGAATCTTCCGGTAAGACGACCATCGCTTTGCACGCCGTGGCCAACGCCCAGAAGGCTGGCGGGGTGGCCGCCTTCATCGATGCCGAGCATGCCTTGGATCCCGAATACGCCCGGAAGTTGGGCGTGGACACCGATTCCTTGATCATCTCCCAGCCTGACAACGGGGAGCAGGCCTTGGAGATCGCCGATATGCTCATCCGGTCGGGGGCTTTGGACATCATCGTCATCGATTCCGTGGCCGCCTTGGTTCCCAAGGCGGAAATCGATGGGGAGATGGGGGACAGCCATGTGGGTCTGCAGGCCAGGCTCATGAGCCAGGCTTTGCGCAAGATGACCGGCGCCTTGTCCCAATCCAACACCACAGCCATCTTCATCAACCAGCTGCGCGAGAAAATCGGGGTCATGTTCGGGAACCCGGAAACGACGACCGGTGGCAAGGCCTTGAAGTTCTATGCTTCCGTTCGTTTAGACATCCGCCGCATCCAGACTCTGAAGAACGGGGACGAAGCCGTCGGCAACCGCACCAGGGTCAAGGTCGTGAAGAACAAGATGGCCCCGCCTTTCAAATCGGCGGAATTCGACATCCTCTACGGGGAGGGCGTTTCCCGTGAAGGGTCCATTCTGGATATGGGGTTGGCCTTGGGCTTGGTGAAGAAGTCCGGATCCTGGTTCACTTATGATGGGGACCAGCTGGGCCAGGGCAGGGAAAAGGCCCGTCAATTCCTCAAAGACAATCCTCAGCTCGCGGACGAAATCGAGACGAAGGTCAAAGTCGCTTATGGGGTGATTCCCGATCCCAACCCCGATGCCGCTTCCCAAGAAGGCGAAAGCCCTTCTGCGGCGGATGATGGGGCCAAGGGAGAGGACGATTCTGTCCCCATCGTGAAGGAATGACCTTTTCCTCTCATGATATCCGCTGAAGACTTCCTGGCCCGTCACTCTGCTTCGGATTCGGGTCCCGATGAGGTCGATGATCAGAGCGTCGGCGGCTGTCTTGGCCATGACGGCGATTCCGTTGCTGATCGTGCTTCCGATGTCGACGCCGTTTCCGAAGCCGAAGGTGGGGACCTCTATCGCAGTGATGAGGAGAACCATTGCCAAGAGGCGGCCTTACGCCTCTTGGATGCGGCCCCCCGGTCCTCCGGAGCCCTGACCCAGCGGTTGCGGGACAAGGGTTATGACCCTGACCTGATAGACCGCGTCGTCTCCCGGCTCGTCGCTTCCCGGCTCATTGATGATGAGGCCTACGCCCATGCTCTTGTTTCCTACTGTCTGTCACGGAACATGGGGGCTTATGGGACCCGGCAGGAGTTGAGGAAGAAAGCTGTGGACGACCGCCTAGCCGCCGCTTGCGTCTCCCAAGCCGAGGCGGAGGGGCGTTTCGACCAAGCGGCTTACGAACTCGCCCGGAAAGTCGCCCGGAAAACGAAGGGGCTTGATTATCAGGTCCGTCTGCGTCGTTACTGGTCGGCTGGAGCCAGGAAGGGCCATGGACCCACCGCCATCAAACGGTATGCGGGCCTCCTCAGGGAAGAGGAGTGAACCAGGGATAGGGGTTGGAGTATGGGTGTTGGGGCATAGGAGGTTGGAGCGATGAAGAAAGGACCAAACCAAGGAAGCGAAGATCAAGGTTCGAATCAAGGATGAGGGGTGAGACCTCTTATACCCCGGGTTCTGTCCTCCGAAGAGGGATGGCCATCCATCTCGACTCAACGTCGCCGCTAAGCTCCAGCGGCCTACCCGAAGACTCGGGCGAGCAACCCTCGAACGTCTTCTGCTTGGCCTTGCTCCCGATAAGGCTTGCCATGCGGTTGACGTTACCGCCAACCCGGTGGTCTCTTACACCACCCTTTCACCCTTACTCGCCCGCTTTTTGAAAAGGCGGGGGGAAGCGGTTTGCTTTCTGTTGCGCTATCTCTCAGGTCGCCCTGGGCGGACGTTATCCGCTATCGTGCTCTGTGGAGCCCGGAAGTTCCTCAGTCCATGGGACCGCGGCCATCAAGAGGTCTCGGGAACAAGGATAGCAAGAGCGGGGGAATCGGCTCGCCCTGGCGACACGATGAGTCGATATGCATGTGGGCGAAAGAAAGTGAGTTAAGATAGGGGTATATCGACGTAGAAGTCGATGCCGATAGCGGCTTAGCCGCTCCAATTGTAGGAGGTTCACATGGAAATTGCAGTAACCGGACGGCGCGTCAGCATCTCGCAGAAGTACCGCGACGTGATTGAGAGCAAGATGAATCGTGTGACCGCAATCGCTCCTGACGCGGAACGTGTGACCGTCGTCGTCTCCCATGAAGGAAATCCCCGCCAGGCAGACACCGCCAAGCGGGTGGAAATCACCGTCTACGCAGGTCGAACCGTGGTTCGGGCCGAAGCATCCAGCTCCGATGAGTACAGCGCCCTGGACCTGGCCCTCGATAAGCTCACCCTCCGCCTGCGTCGCTCCCGCGACCGCCGCAAGGACCATCGCCGTGGCTACAACAACCAGGTTCCCGTGGACCTGGGCGTGGTCCAGGAAGAGCCCGCCGTTCAGGAGGAGGCCGAGGCCGAGCCTGAATCCAACAGCACGGATGCGGCTGTGGCCGGCGACTTGGGGCCGGGCGAATCCGTCGAAGTGCGCGTAGGGGACACCCCCATCACCATCCGCCGCAAGCTCCATATCGCAGAACCGATGACCATCGACGACGCCATCAACCAGATGGAACTGATCGGCCATGATTTCTTCCTCTTCACCAACATCGACACCGGCCGTCCTTCCGTGGTCTACCATCGTCACGGATGGAGCTACGGAGTCTTCGAGATCGACACCGCTGAGAACGTGGAGAAGGCGAAAGCCAAAGCTAAGAAGTAAGTCATGAAGTACGCGACCAAGTGAAGATCGCGTAGCGCGCAAACCTTTCCGCGCATGATCGGCAAGGCGTCGGAGCCCATGCTTCCGACGCCTTTCTTGCGTCCTGCCCGCCTTGGCTAAAGCCGGGGTCAAATATCAATGCGATTGGGTACTATAATAAAAGTTTGTCTGTAGTGAGCCTCAGTCCGGACAATCAGGCTCACTGTCTACGCAAGGAGCATGCAGTGTCATTACTGGATCGAGCACTACGAATGGGTGAAGGCTCTCAGCTGCGCAAGTTGAAGAACGTCGCTGAAGCCACCAATAATCTGGAAGACGAGATTTCCGCCCTGACCGATGATGAGCTCAAAGGCCAGACGGCCAAGTTCAAAAAGAAGCTCGATAATGGCGCCTCTTTAGACGACCTCATGCCCGAAGCCTTCGCCACCGTGCGCGAAGTCTCCAAACGGACCTTGGGGCAGCGTCACTTCGATGTGCAGCTCATGGGCGGCGCGGCCCTGCATTGGGGGAATATCGCCGAGATGAAGACCGGTGAAGGCAAGACCCTGGTGGCCACCCTTCCCGCTTATTTGAACGCCTTGGAAGGGAAAGGCGTCCATGTGGTCACGGTCAACGATTACCTGGCCAGTTACCAGTCCGAGCTCATGGGCCGTATCTTCCGTTTCCTGAAGATGGACACCGGCTGCATCATCACCGATCAGCAACCTGCCGAAAGGCGCAAACAGTACAACGCGGACATCACGTACGGGACCAACAATGAGTTCGGTTTCGACTATCTGCGCGACAACATGGCCTGGGACAAGGGTGAATTGGTCCAGCGAGGCCATCATTTCGCCATCGTCGATGAAGTCGACTCCATCCTCATCGACGAAGCCCGTACCCCTCTGATCATCTCCGGCCCGGCTGAAGGGGACGTGAGCCGCTGGTACCGTCAGTTCGCCCGTCTGGCTCCTAAGCTGGAACGCGACGTGGACTACGAGGTGGACGAAAAGAAGAAGACCATCGGCATCCTGGATCCCGGCATCACCAAGGTGGAGGACTACCTGGGCATCGATAACCTCTACGAGCCCAGCAACACCGCCTTGATCGGCTACCTGAACAACGCCATCAAGGCCAAGGAGCTTTTCCTGCGGGATAAGGATTACGTGGTCCAAGGCGGGGAAGTCCTCATCGTGGATGAACACACCGGCCGCATGCTGCATGGCCGCCGTTACAACGAAGGCCTCCACCAGGCCATCGAAGCCAAGGAAGGGGTGGAAGTCCAGGCCGAAAACCAGACCTTCGCCACCATAACCCTGCAGAACTACTTCCGCATGTATGACAAGTTGGCTGGCATGACCGGTACCGCAGAGACCGAAGCGGCCGAGTTCATGAACACCTACAAGCTGGGCGTCATTCCCATTCCCACCAACCGGCCCATGATCCGCAAGGACCAGGATGACCTGATCTTCCGCACCCGCAAGGAGAAGCTGGTAGCCGTCGTCAAGGACGTGGCCGACCGCTACGCCAAGGGCCAGCCCGTTCTGCTGGGCACCGCCTCCGTGGAAGCGTCCGAAGTGGTCTCCTCCCTGCTCGACGTGGCCCAGATCCCTCACAAGGTCCTGAACGCCAAGCACCACGAGGCCGAAGCGGCCGTGGTCGCCGTCGCAGGCCGCAAAGGGGCCGTGACCGTGGCCACCAACATGGCCGGTCGTGGTACCGATATCATGCTGGGCGGCAACGTGGAATTCCTGGCCGATCAGAAGCTCAAATCCCAAGGGTATTCGGCCGAGGACACTCCCGAAGACTACGAGCGCCTGTGGCCGTCAACCTTGGATGACATCAAGCAGCAGGTGAAGGATGAACATGAGGAGGTCGTCAAGCTGGGCGGCCTGTACGTGCTCGGCACCGAACGCCACGAGTCCCGCCGCATCGATAACCAGTTGCGAGGCCGTTCCGGCCGTCAGGGCGACCCCGGTGAATCCCGTTTCTACTTGTCTTTGGAAGACAACCTGATGCGCCTGTTCAACACCCAGCTGGTGGCCGCCATCATGCGCAACAACATGCCGGAAGGTGAGCCCCTGGAGCAGAAGAGCGTCTCCAAGGGGGTACGAAACGCCCAGAAGTCCGTGGAAGCCCGCAATTACGAAATGCGTAAGAACGTGCTTAAGTACGATGACGTCATGAACAAGCAGCGTACGGTCATCTACAAGGAAAGGATGGAGGTCCTCAAAGGGGCCGATATCCAGTCCGATGTCCAGAACTTCATCAAGTCCGTCATCGACTCGTACGTGCGCGGGGCTTCGCGCGGGTCCGACAAGGTCGCCCTCTGGGACTTCGATGGCCTGTGGAAGGCCTTGGAAAGCGTCATGCCTCTTGACTTCGACAAGGACGCCGTCCTTGACTCCCTGGACGGGCTGAAAGGCGAGAAGGCCCGGATCAAGCTCGTGGACGCGATCTATGAGCAGGTCAAGGAGGAATACGACAAGCGCGAAGACGAGATCGGCGCCGACAGTATGCGGGAGATCGAACGACGCGTGGTCTTGGCGACCATGGACCGCAAGTGGCGCGAGCACCTGTATGAGATGGATTATCTCAAGGACGGCATCGGCCTGCGTGGCATGGGTCAGCGCGATCCTCTGGTTGAGTACCAGCGCGAAGGCTTCCAGATGTATAACTCCATGGTGGACTCCATCAAGGAAGAGGTCATCCAGCTCTTGTTCAACCTGGACTTGCAAGCCGTGGCCCGGGCTGAGGAAGAGGCAGAACAAGAGGAAAGCGACCAGCTTGAGTATTCGTCTCCGACCGATCCTGATTCCGTGGAATCAGATGGGGACGAGGTCTCTGATCTGGATGAGACCGAAGACAGGCTGGAATCCCACAGCTACGAGGGGTCCGTCACCGGTTTGGAGCCTATGACCCACGAGGATAAGAAGGTCCCTCTGTCCAAGCGGCCCAAGAGCGACGAGCTCAAGACCCCGTGGGCTGATGGACGCACTTTCCCCGGCACGTCGAAGAACGCCCCTTGCCCCTGCGGCTCCGGACGCAAATACAAGATGTGCCACGGCCAGAACGAAGAGAAATAAGGGCAAGACTTCGGTCGGGAAAGCCTCGCAGTCGGTAAGACACACGGGCTTTCCCGGCCGTTTTTTATTGGGGGCTCGATAGTATAAACTGAACCCTGTGAAGGGGGGCGTCAGGCCGCATCGCCGGCGCTTCACAAGTGAACCAAGTCCCGTCTAAATAGTGACTGTCTAGGCGGGCGCATTGCCTCGTACGACAAAGGAGTGTCAAGACATGCATACTATGGCCGTTGATATTGGCGGAACGAAGATCGCCATTGGGATCTGCGATGAAACGGATTCGATCGTGCGTTCGTGGACGGTTCCCACTCCCAAGGAATCCCAAGCCATTGATAAACATATCGCTTCCACCTATCTGGAGGCGAAGAAGATCTATTCGGACATCGCCGCCATCGGAGTCTCCGCCGCTGGCAATGTGAAGGAGGATCGGCGCACCATCGTCTTCTCCGCCAACATCCCCGCTTGGATCCAGTATGATTTGGCCGCCCACATCGAAGAGCGAATCAACCACGAGGTGCCGGTCATCGTGGAGAACGATGCCAATTGCGCCGGTTGGGGCGAATTCGTGCATGGGGCCGGCCAGGGCCACACCAACATGGTGGCTTTGACGGTCGGCACCGGCTTGGGCGGAGCCATCGTCTTGAACGGCGAGCTTTACCGGGGCTCTTTCGGCATGGCCGCCGAGCTGGGGCATATGCCCATGGTCCCCGATGGGGACTTCTGCGGTTGCGGTCTGCGCGGTTGCGCCGAACGTTATACCTCCGGTAACGCCTTGGAGCGTTTCGCCCGGGCCGCCGTCCGCCGTCGTCCTCAGGACGCCGCCCGTCTGCTGGAACTGTGCAACGGCGATGTGGATGAGCTCAAGGGCAAGATGGTCTCCCAGGCCGCGGAAGAGGGCGATGTGCTCGGTCTGTACGCCTTCAACAAGATCGGTGAATGGCTGGGGCGCACCATGGCCGCCATCTCGGCCGTTTTGGACCCTGACATCTACGTGATCGGAGGCGGGGTGGTCTCCGCCGGAGACGTGCTTCTGGACCCGGCCCGGGCCGCCTATGTGCGTTTCCTGCAGGCCAGTGCTTACCGCCGGAAGGCCGAAATCGTCCCCGCGACAGCCGGCCAGGATGCGGGCTTAATCGGCGCCGCCAACTTGGCTTTGCGCTGACCTGTCGCGGCTTGGCAGTTTGCTGAGTGACTTATTGCTTAGTGTCGATTTCCCTGACCGACCAAGGCGCTGCCCCCGGATTGGTCGGGGAAATTCTTTTTCGGATCTGATTTGCTTTGCCTTAAGTCCGCTTTCAGACTCGGGCCCCATCCTCATAGACCGGTCCATCGGACGGTGAGGCGTGATGCCGGGCGGAACGGAGGGAACCGATCAGGAGCCCCAGTGCGAGGAGAAGGGCCAGGGCGCAGAAGAAGGACAGGGAGCCGGATCGTGCGTGATCGTTCAAAGCCAGGATGAAAAGGACCACGCCCAAGACGAGAAAGACAAGGGCCAGAATCAGGCTGATGGAGAGGGAAGCCAAGTTCGTCGGCGGGTCAAAGTGATCATTGGCCTCGTCCGCATCCAGCCAGGGAGTGGAGAAAGTCCTCGGACCGGCCGGATTTCCGGCGACAAAAGCGGAATTCTTGAAATCACGGGAGGAGAAAGCCCCTTGGGAATCCAGTCTCTCTTTGGATTTGCGGACTTTCTTTTCGAATTTCCTAGCGTCTTTGGAGCGGGAGATGGAAGCGAATTCGTCCTCATGCTCGTCCAGGAAGGCTTGCCAATCGGCGTCCGGATCGGAGCCGGCGAGAGGGGAAGTGGTCTCATGATTGTTATCGGCCATACCTATACTGTAGTAGTTGACGCCGATAGATTACCAGGAGCAAAGGAGCGTCCATGTTGTATTGGTTCTTCGTCAGGACTCTCGGACCCTGGGCCCGGCATCGCTTCAACCCCACGGTCCAAGGGGCTGAGAACATCCCCAAAAGCGGGGGTGGGATCATCGCGGCCAATCATCTGTCCGTCATCGACGACGCCATCATTCCCATCACTTCGCCCCGTATGGTCCATTACATGGGCAAGAGCGAATACTTCACAGGCAAAGGGATCAAAGGCGCTTTCAAAAAATGGTGGTTCACCTCCGTGGGGGTTTTCCCCGTGGACCGTTCCGGGGGAGCGGCGGCGGCCGGGGCCATGAGCACGGCGAAGAATATCATCGAGGAAGGGCATCTTTTCGGCATCCATCCCGAAGGCACGCGTAGCCCTGACGGTCGCCTGTATAAAGCCCATACCGGGGCCGCCCGTCTGGCTTTGGAGACCGGATGCCCGGTCATCCCCACGGGCCTGTTCGGGACGGATAAGCTCATGCCCATCGGCCAGGTGATTCCCTCGAAGGGACGATGCAAAGTGGTGTATGGCCGGCCCCTGTATCCGCCTCAGGTGCAACTGGGCAGGGAAGCGACCCATGAAGAGATCCGCGCCTTCGCCGATCAGATCACCAAGGCCATTCGGGAGATTACTGGGCAGGAATACGTTGATGAATACGCTCAAGTGGTCAAGAAAAGGTTGGAAGCCTCGGAAGCGTTGAAGGCGGGAGAGAAGAAGGAGAATCAGCAGGACCAGTAGAAGGTGTATGAAGGGAAGCCGCTGCAAGGAGGCGCGGAAGCCGCTGATGGATGCGAAGCCGCAGGGCGCAAAGGCGGAAGAGCCGGAACGACTTCAGAAGCCAAAAGAGAAGAGGCCGGTGGTCAGTTCAATCGTCCCCTTATCGGAGTCCAACTGGTCGACGGGGACTTTCATCCCGCTTTCCAAAGACTGGTCGATCACCGTGTCCCCCAAGCCGAAACCTGTCTTGCGGGTGACGGTGAAGCCTAGGTCCTCCAGCTTCTTTTTGGCCTCATCGTAAGACATGCCGGTCACATCGGGCACGGTCACTGTCTGCGGCCCCAAGGAAACGGTGACTGTCACCTTGTCGTTCCAATGCAGCTGGGCCCCGGCCTGGGCGGATGCGGAGATGACATGGTCCTTGGCGATATCCGACGAATAAACCCGTTTGACCGTCACCTGCAGCCGGGCCTGGGCCAGCATCGGTTGAGCCTGACTCCATTCGAGCCCGATGATGCTGGGCATGGCCACGTCCTTCTGACCGAGGGAGAGGACCACGGTCACCGGAGCGTTGTGTTTGATACGGCTCCCCGGCTTGGGGTCGATGGAAGTCACGGCCCCGCGGGGGACTGTTAGGGAATATTCATCTTGGGAAGGATGATGGATGATCCTAGTGAAGCCGAGCTTTTTCAAGGTCTCCAAGGGTTTTTTGCCGTGGGCGCTGGTCGCTGTGGCGATGTCGGAGGGGATGGTCAACATCCGAACCCCCTTGGACACCGTGATTTTCAGGGAATCATGTCTTTTGTTGATGTGGGATCCCAAAGTTTCGTGGTTGGCGGAGACGATTTTGCCGGCCGGAATCGTGTCGTCGAAGGCGTAGGTCACGTGGTAGGGAATGCCTTCCTGATCCAAAGTGGTCTTGTAAGAGCGGAAATCTATTCCTCGGATGGAGCAGGTCTGGTTCGAAGAGGCGGGGTCCGTCACGCAGGAGGCCCCGGGGCTGTAAGGCAGGACGTAATAGCTGCCGGGACCGACCAGGAACCAGGTCAGGCCTGCTATCGCCATGAAGAGGGCTAGGATGCCGGCCAGAATCAGCAGCCAGGCTTGATGCTTCTTTTTCGGCTTCTCCTGAGGCAGGGCCTTGGTCCGGTTTTCTTCCTTGGCCCTTTGCTCAGCCGGACTCACCGGAGGCAGGGGGGCTGGGAGGGTCTTTTCCCCTGAGGAGGAGTCGGCCAAGAAGGAGGGGAGGTCGGATGGCTTGGTTTTCTGCGGAACTTGCCGGATGGTCGGTTTGCCCGTTCTGCCTGGGGTCGCCGGGATGGGGGCATATGACGAATCAGGGGACGAAAGGGATGATGGTGAAGACGAGGGGGAAGAAGAGGAAGCGGTGGCAGGCCGAGGGGAGAGACGGATGGCCCCCTGCTCCGGACTGACTTGGTGGCTGACGACCCGGATCTGCCTGAGGGCCTCGAAGCCGTTCTCCGGACGTCGCCGTGGGTCCCTCTCCACCAGGGAGGCGATGAATTCGCTGACGGGGTGGGGAATCCGCGGATCTACGCTTTCCAAGGTGGGGACGTCGTCGTGCACATGCTTGAAGACGACGGTCACCGGGTTGGCTGAGCTGAAAGGGGTGTGGCCGGTCAGCATCTCCCAGCCGACGATCCCCAAGGAGTAGAGGTCCGACTGGGGGCTGGAGATATTGTCTTCGATCATCTCCGGGGCCAGGTAGGAAGCGGTTCCCAGAAGCATCCCCGTGGCGGACAGGGTTTCCTGGGAGGTGGCCTTGGCCAGGCCGAAATCGGTGATCTTGATCTGCCCTTGGCGGGTGATCATGATGTTCTCTGGCTTGATGTCCCGGTGAATGACGCGGGCTTCATGAGCGGCCGCCAAGCCTTCCATGATCTGGGTGAGGATGACCAGGGTTTCGTGGACGGAGAAGGTCTTATGGGAATCCAACTCCTGACGCAAGGTCACCCCTTGGATCAGCTCCATGATCAGATAGGAGCGTCCGTCATAGGTGCCGGTGTCATAGACGGGCACGATGTGGGGGTTGGAGACGGCCGCGGCCGACCGGGCCTCCCGGTGGAAACGTTCTATGTATTCCTGGGCGTGAGGTCCCTGGGCCAGCTGGGCGTGCATGATCTTCAAAGCGACTTGCCGGCCCAGACGCTGGTCGCGGGCTTGGTAGACCGAAGCCATGCCACCTTCGGCGATTTTGCCGACGATCAGATAACGGCCGTCCACAAGTTGGCCGACCGGCCTCTGCTGTCCTTGTGTCGTCGTCATAATCCCAATCCCCTGCTGGAAACCTGTATACCCGCTCGCAGCCTCAGGCCGCTCCCGTCCTTCCTCGGCTTGAAGAAGTCATATCAGTCAAGTATAGAAGAAGCGGCCTATCGGGCAGACGGAAGCTAAGCGAAATCCATAGGGAAATCAGACGGAAGTCAAACGAAAAGGGGAAGGAGGCCGAGCAAGGCTTGCTTCCCCTTTTCATCCAGGGTCAAGCCCGACTCCTGCATATGGTCCAAGGCCTTCTCCAAACCGGACCTGGCTTGGCGATAGAGGGAGTCGATTCTCTTCTGGTTCCGCTCCAGAGCCCCCGTCTTCCGGAAAATCTCCACGACCGTCCGCACGTTGGACTGGTTCCGCTTCCGGGCCGAATAAAGGGTCAGGAGGGTCTCCTTTTCCTCCTCGTTCGCGCACGAAAGGGCATCGGCCAGAAGAACGGTCCTCTTGCCTTCGATGATGTCCCCGCCCACGGGTTTGCCGGTATGGAGCCCGGTCACGTCGATCAGGTCGTCCTTGAGCTGGAAGGCGACTCCTAGGGGAAGGCCGACAGCTTGGCTGACTTCATGGGAGGTCTCCTGATCCAAGCCGCAAGCCAGGAAGGCGATCCGAAGAGGGGCGATGGTCGTGTAGCTGGCCGTCTTCCAGACGTAGGTGGCCAAGGCTCCGCCTTCGATCGAGGCGGGGTCGTGCAGATCGACCGTCTCCATGGAAAGATCAAGGACTTGGCCGATTTCCACCTGCCTGTGCATGGTCAGAAAGGCGGTCATGATGGCTGATTTCAAGCTTTCCGTAACGCTCAGCCGCGATGACGCCTCCTGGATCAGGTCGACGCTTTCCGTGGCCAGCAGGTCTCCCAGCATGAGGCCGAGCCCCAGGCCATCCTGCCGGGCTGTGGAAGATCGCTTCAACAGGTGGGAGGCGAAGGCCTTATGGGCCGAGGGGGCTCCGCGGCGCAGGTCGGAGTCATCGATGATGTCATCATGGACCAAGGCCCCGGTCTGGAATATCTCGATGGCGCAGGCCAGATCGATGGCCGCGTCCCAATCTTCCTCAGGCAGGCGCAAGGCCTGGCAGGTCCGGCAGAGCAGAAGGGCCCGCAGGCGTTTTCCTCCTCGCGAGGAGGACAGGGCTTGGTCGGTCAGGAGGGCCAGATAATCCTCATGGGCCACAGGAACGGCCAAATCACCCTCGAACAGGGCTTCGCGCAGGTTCTGAGAGACGAGATAGCTCAGACGGTCGTCAATGGTTTTTCTGCTGATTTCCATATTCATCCCCAACCATGGCGGAACTTGTGCACATTATTGTGTTTGTCCCTGGTTTTCAGTCTACCGACAGACCTGCCAATTGTGGAAAAACGAAGGCTCATGGCGGCACTTGTTCACATTCGACCACATTGCCTTTTCCCGATTGAAATTCTGCAGGAGGACGGTCACACTGGTCTGTACCGATGGCCACCATCTCGTCGCCGGCCCATTGCGGGTGACGGAAGAAAAGGAAAGGAGTCATGATGGAACGGCGGAATTGGCAGAACGAGACCGAAGCGGATATGCGGCTGAAGGAGAAGGACCGGGTGAAGGAGCGGGTCTCCTACCCCCAGCCCCAGCCGGCGAGGCGGGAGGAGGATGAGAGGCAGATGCGGGCCATTCGGCAGGCCATCCGTTCAGACCGGAGAGAACTGGGCCTAGTGGAGAGCGATTGCCGATGGTTCGCCGAACCCATAGCCCATATGCATGATTTCCTAGAAAGCTCGGTGGAAGAGATCGATCCCCTCACCCTTCGCGATTGCCTGATCCTCATCGTCGCCATCACCGATATCAGGGCGGTGAGGGACTCCATCATCTGCATGTGCATCAAGTCCTTGGACATCCGGCAGGGACAGGTGATCGCCTGCAAACCGCAGACCAAGGAAAGCACGCAATTGGTATGCGCCTGCCTCAACCCCGCCTTCAACGACATCCGCGCTCCGCGCAGGACCAAACAGGGCCAGCGTCTCTTCGTCCTCCTGCGCGCTTGGGAGAATTGCGTGGGAGAGGCCTACCGGGCTCAGCTGAACGCGACTTTGGCCTATATCGCTTGGTGGCTGGGCTATCCCCATCTGAGCGTGTCATACGCCAAGATCAGCCTGGGCCTGGATGAGGATTGCGCTTTGGCATCCATCGTCAAACAGGCGGTGGAATGGCAGGCCATGCCGGCATGGTATCGGGAAAGGGAAAGGAGGCAGCGGGAATCGATCTGCCGGACGTCTTCGGAATAATTGTCCCATGGCTATGGTTCATTACAGATAGTTGCACTTGCCTGAACTATGCCCATTTGGGGGCTCCCACCGAGGAGGAAACGTGGCCACCAAGAAAACCGTCACGACCGATGCGAATCCTACTGTCACTGTATCGGAAATCGATGCGTCTGTAAAGGGTTCCGAGGTGAAAATTTCCAGGACCAAGACGAAAAAGGCCACGGGGACGAAGAAAGCGACCGCCAGCAAGAAAACCACGGTGAAAAAGCCGAGTTCCAAAGCCGCCTCGGCCAAAGCCACATCAGCGAAGGCCAAGTCAGACAAGACCGAATCGGGGAAGGTCGAACCTGTAGCCGAAAAAGACGTTGCTTCCACTCAGAAGCCAGCGAAGGCCAAGAAGTCAGTTGCGTCCGACAAGGCTGAGAAATCAGCTGAATCCAACAAGGGCAAATCTGCGAAGACCGTGAAGTCGGACAAGACTGAGAAGGCTGAGGATTCCGCGAAGACCGTGAAATCCACCAAGACTTCGGCGACCAAGGCCCCAAAGACGAAGGCGGCTTCGAGATCCTCTTCCACCTCGAAGGCGAAGAAGGCCAGTTCCACCGAGGCAAAAGAGGCTCAGTCCAAGGCGGCCGAGCCTACAGCAGTCAAGTCAGGCAAGTCCCGGAAGACCGACGAGACGGAAAAAGAGGAGGGGAAGGCTTCCGCCAAGAAAACCACCTCCAAGAAGGCTTCCGCTAAGAAGGTCGCCGCCAAGACCAGCGAAAAAACCGGCAAGAAGTCCTCCGCGAAGTCCGCCGAAAAGACCGAGGACGAGGACCTGCCGGCCGAGGAAGCCTCGGCTGAGGAGGGCAAAGTCGAGGAAGACAAGGTCGACGAGTCCACTTCCGCCTCGGATGAGGATGACCAGTCCTTGAACGATGACGATGACATGGATGGCGATCTGGGGCCAGGCAGCGACGCCGTGAATGCCCTGGACCACATCGACGACTCTGTGGAGCTGGACGAGAACGGGGACCCGATCCAAGAGGATGACGAAAATATCGTCACCGACTCGGAGGAAAAGGACCTGGAGGACGAAGGAGACGAGGAAGAGGAAGCCCCCGTCGAGAAAAAGCCTTTGGAAGAGGGCGCCTTCGTGGTCAGCGAAAAGGACGATGACGACGAGGAGGAAAGCGTCACTCCGGCTGGCAACCCCAAGCGTCGCATCCTGACGACGGGAGCCACCTCCGACCCGGTCAAGGACTACCTGAAGCAAATCGGCAGGGTCAACCTGCTGAACGCCCAGCAGGAAGTCGACCTGTCCGAACGCATCGAAGCCGGTTTGTACGCCCAGCATCTCCTGGACACCACCCCGGCCGACCAAATGACTTTCCAGCGCAAACGCGAACTCAAGTGGGCGGCGAACGATGGGCGCAAGGCCAAAGACCACCTGCTGGAAGCCAACCTGCGTCTGGTCGTCTCCCTGGCCAAGCGTTACACCGGCCGTGGCATGCTCTTCCTCGACCTGATCCAGGAGGGGAACCTTGGTTTGATCCGCGCCGTGGAAAAGTTCGACTGGAAGAAAGGCTTCAAGTTCTCCACCTACGCCACCTGGTGGATCCGTCAGGCCATCACGCGCGCCATGGCCGATCAAGCCCGGACCATCCGCGTGCCCGTCCACATGGTGGAAGTCATCAACAAGCTTTCCCGGGTCCAGCGGCAGATGCTGCAGGATCTGGGTCGCGAACCTACGCCCGATGAACTGGCCCGCGAGCTGGACATGCCGGTGGAAAAGGTCCAGGAAGTGCAGAAGTATGGCCGCGAGCCCATCTCCCTGCACACGCCTTTGGGTGAAGACGGCGACTCGGAATTCGGCGACCTGATCGAGGACACCGACGCCATCGCCCCGTCCGAAGCGGTCGCCTTCTCCCTCCTTCAGGAACAGTTCAAGCAAGTCTTGGAGACCCTCAGCCCTCGGGAGGCCGGAGTCATCAAAATGCGTTACGGTCTGGAAGACGGTCAGCCCAAGACTTTGGATGACATCGGGCATGTCTATGGCGTGACCCGCGAGCGCATCCGGCAGATCGAGTCCAAGACCATGTCCAAGCTCCGTCATCCTTCCCGGTCTCAGACCCTGCAGGACTTCCTCGACCAGGGGTGACGGGGGAAAGGCTTGATCGGAACAGGATTTTCCGGTTTTCCCGGGCTTCCCGGATATCCAGGACTTTCAGGATATCGGGGATATCCAAAGCATTCAGGACGTCCGGGACGTTCAAGACACCAGGGCAATCGAGGTTAAAAGCGCATCCATGGCAACGAAGAAAAAGAACAAAACCGAGTCCCAGGCCGCCGCTGGCGGCGATTACAATGCCGCCAGCCTGTCCGTCCTGGAAGGGCTGGACGCCGTCCGCAAAAGGCCCGGCATGTACATCGGGACCACCGACAGCCAGGGGCTGATGCATTGCCTCTGGGAGATCATCGACAACTCGGTGGATGAAGCCTTGGCCGGCGCTTGCAATCACATCATCGTCACCCTGCATAAGGACGGGTCCATTTCCGTGGCCGATAACGGTCGCGGGATTCCGGTGGACGTGGAGCCCAAAACGGGCTTGTCCGGGGTGGAAGTGGTGCTGACCAAGCTTCATGCCGGGGGAAAATTCGGCAACTCCGCCTATAACGCCGTCGGCGGCCTGCACGGGGTCGGCTCTTCCGTGGTCAACGCCTTGAGCTCCCGTCTGGACGTGGAGGTGGACCGGGACGGAAAGACCTACCGGATGGAGTTCCACCAGGGTCATCCTGGGACCTATGATGATCCCGACCCGCAGAATCCTTCCCCCGAGTCGCCTTTCACCCGCACGCGGAAGAACAAGCCGACCGAACTGCGCATGGTGGGCAAGTATTCCGGCAAAAAGACCGGTACCCGCATCCGTTATTGGGCGGATCCCGAGATTTTCAACAGCACGGCCGTCTTCAACTATGAACAGCTGATCGACCGGGTCCGCCAGACCTCCTTCCTAGTACCCGGCCTGCGTATCGAAGTGATCGACGAGAAGGTGGATGACAACACTTACAGCGCATCGGTGGATTCCCAGGCCGAGCGTGAATTCGAGGCCACTGGCGCCCAGGAAATCGTCGATACGGAAGTGACGGATACGGACGCTGATACTGAGATCTCCGAAAAACCCGGAGGCATTGATGATTTCGACGGCTCCGACGACGATGATCTGGCTATGTCCGCCCTCGCCTCCCACTCCCAGAGGCTGGAGAAGCATCGCCATCCCCGGGTGCAGGAATTCTTCCATCAAGGGGGAGTGGTCGACTTCGTCGATTTCCTCTCCAGCGGGGAGCCCGTCAGCGATATCTGGCACATCGAAGGGGACAGCACCTATCAGGAGGAGACCCAGCAGGTCGATTCCAACGGGGACTTGCACGCCACCATGGTCCAAAGGGATTGTCATGTGGACATCGCCTTGCGGTGGATCAACGATTATGAGACCGTCTTGCGCTCCTTCGTCAACGTGGTCGAAACGCCCGGGGGCGGCATGCATGTGGACGGCTTCCTCAACTCCATAACCAAGAACATCCGCAAAACCGTGGAGGCCAACGCCCGCAAGCTCAAAGTGAACTTGAAAGACCCCCACATGAAGATCGAACGGGACGACGTCCTGGCCGGAATCGTAGCCGTGGTCACCGTGCGCATAGCCGAACCCCAGTTCCAAGGGCAGACCAAGGACGTGTTGGGAACCGCCCAGGTCAAGCCCATCGTCACCCGCATCTGCGACAAACAATTCGGCGAAATGATCACCGGGTCCAAGCGGGGGTTCAAAGAGCAGTCCGGCCGGGTCTTGGAGAAGATCGCCGGCGAGATGCATGCCCGCGTGCAGGCCAGGAAAACCAAAGAAGTCACCCGGCGCAAGAACGCCTTGGAGTCCGCCTCCATGCCCGCCAAACTGTCCGACTGCCAGCCTGGCAACGACGACATAGCCGAGCTTTTCATCGTCGAGGGCGACTCCGCTTTGGGAACGGCCAAGGCGGCCCGCAACTCCATGTTCCAGGCCCTCCTACCCATCCGAGGCAAGATCCTCAACGTGCAGAAGGCCTCCGTCGCCCAGATCCTGGCCAATAAGGAATGCTCCGCTATCATCCAGGTGGTGGGGGCGGGCTCCGGGGCCACTTTCGACCTGGACCAGGCCCGCTACGACAAGATCATCATGATGACCGATGCCGACGTGGATGGGGCCCATATCCGCACTCTTCTGCTGACCCTTTTCTACCGCTATATGCGGCCCTTGGTCGAGGCCGGGCACGTCTACGCGGCCGTCCCCCCTCTGCACCGGATCGCCTTGGCCGGCAAGCATAAGGGCGAATTCGTCTACACTTATTCCGAGGAGGAGCTCAGCTCCCGTCTGACGCAGCTGGAGAAGCAGGGGATCGATTACAACGAGGACATCCAGCGGTACAAGGGCTTGGGCGAGATGGACGCCGACCAGCTGGCCGACACCACCATGGATCCACGGACCCGGCTTTTGAGGCGGATTCGTCTGGATGACGCCCGTCATGCATCGGAAATTTTCGAGCTGCTGATGGGGGATGAGGTCCCGCCTCGTCGCCAGTTCATCGTGGACAATGCCGACGACTTCGACCGTTCGGCCATCGATGCCTAGCCTGGGCAAGTGGGAGCGGCTCCAGAGGCTGGAGTGGCTCCAGGGTCTCAGGAGAGACAGTGGCTCAGAAAAGACAGGGACTTAGATTCTCGATAAAGGCTACGAGAAACCAAGGCAGGTAGACAGGCAGATTGACTAAGACCGGTAATCTAAGACAGGTAGGCGATAGGGGCTGTCAGGTCGGTCCCTGATCCGTCCCGTTTTTCGCTGATATCCGGCAGGGCTACGGGGTGGCCGCTTTCGCTGGAGGCGAGGACCGGGTAAGGGCCGACGAAGGCTGCCAGCAGGCTGTTCTGCCCCTTCAGGAAACGTTGGGAACGGACGCCGCCGGTGTTGCGGCCTTTGGTGGGGTAAAGCTCCAAGGGGGTGACCTTGGCTGACCCGTTGTCGGTCCCGGTCAGTGCTTCCGCATCCCCGGCCACAGTCACGACCACGGCCCCCGAGGCGGCCTGATCTCCTTCTTCCTGAGCGGGAACCCAGGCGAGTTGACCTGCAGGCACCACGGCGAAGGCGAGCACCCGGCTGCCATCGGCCAGTTTGATGCCGCCCATGCCCCCGGCGTTTCGTCCTTGCGGACGCACGTTGTCGGCCGTGTAAGTCAAAAGACTGGAATCGCTGGAGATGAAGACCAGACGGTCTGCGTCGGTTGCCGGAGCGGCGAAGACAAGGGAATCATCGTCTTTGAGGTCGATGATGGACCAGGAATCCATGGTGGTGGGGGAGTCCATGTTCCAGCGTTTGATGATTCCCCGGGCGGTGCCGATGGCCAAAGGAGTGGGACCGTCCTGTCCGCCCGCGGCTTTCTCTTTGCTTTCGTCCTTGTCTTTGTCCTCGCTCTCGCCTTCGTGTTCCTTGGACCCGGCCAGGGGAATCACCGTGATGGCCTTTTCTCCTGCAACCGCTTCCGTGCTTTCGGTGTGGGTCAGCAAATCGTCGACCCTGACTCCTCCTTGGGCGGACAGGCTCAACTTATCCGGATCCAGATGGAGGAGAGGCAGGTCGGCCGTATGGGCCAGGACCAGACGGCCGGCCGAGGTGACGATGCCATAGGAGGCCAAGGTCGACGAAGGGATGACCGTCCGAATCTGATCATGGGGCTGGCGGACGGCGTCAAGCGGCCTGCTTCGCCACAGATCCAGGGCCGTGGCCGAAGCGCAGCCGATGAGGCGGTCGGCGCTCAAAATTATGGCGCAAGGCTTATCCTCCAGCTTGAGGCCTTCGGATCCGGCCGAGGCGGGGATAGGGGCGGACGCCGCCAAAGAAGCGGTGGCCAGGGCGGAACTGAGGGCTTCCCCCTGCTTGATGCTGGCGTCGACCTCCTGCCCTAGCTCGGCTGCGGGGACAGGGGAGTAAGCCCCCTCTTCATCCACATCCAGCAGGACCGTCCGGCGGGGAGTCCCGTAATCGCGCACGACATGGTCCATGGATTCGATGACGACCGCGTCCCGGCGTTGGTCGGAGGCGAGGATTTCGTCAAGCTCGGCGATGGCCCTTTGCAGGTCATCCCGTTCGGATTCCAGCTCGATCCGGCTCATCTTGGTCAGCCGGCGCAGGCGCAAATCAAGTATGTACTGGGCCTGGATCTCGTCCAAGTCGAAAACGGCCATCAACCGGGTCTTGGCCGAGTCCGCGTTGTCGGAAGAGCGGATGACCTCGATCACTTCATTGATGTCGATCAAGGCCAACAGAAGGCCATCCACCAGGTGGAGGCGCTCTTCGGCCTTGCGTTTGCGGTACTGGCTGCGTCGGGTGATGACTTCGCGCCGGTGCTGGATCCACACGTCCAACAGCTCTTTCAGACCCATGGTATGGGGACGGCCGCCCACCAGGGCCACGTTGTTGATGGTGAAGGAATCCTCCAAAGGCGTATATTTGAAAAGCTGCCCCAAAACGGCGTGCGGGTCGAATCCGGTCTTGATCTCGATGACCAGACGGGTCCCGTTATGACGGTCGGTCAGGTCGATCGCCCCGGAGATGCCGTCCAGCTTCTTGTTCTTGACCCCGTCGGAGATGCGTTCCAGCACCTTCTCCGGGCCGACCATGAAAGGAAGTTCGGTGACCACGATGGCCTTCTTGCGGGCGGTCACGTTTTCAATGTGAGTGGTCGCCCGGGTGCTGAAAGATCCGCGCCCACTCTCATAAGCCTCTTTGATCCCCTCCCGACCCATGATGATGCCTCCGCCGGGCAGGTCGGGGCCGGGGATGTAATGCATGAGGTCGTCGGTCGTGGCGTCGGGGTGGGCCATCAGGTATTTGGCCCCGGCGACCACTTCGGCCAGGTTGTGGGTGATCATGTTGGTGGCCATGCCGACGGCGATGCCGGAGGCCCCGTTGACCAGCAGGTTGGGGATGGCCGAAGGCAGGACGGTGGGCTCCTGCAGCTTGTTGTCATAGTTGGGGGCGAAATCCACGGTCTCTTCGTTGATGGACTCGTTCATGCCCAAGGCGGCCGGGGCTAGGCGGGCTTCGGTGTATCGGGAGGCGGCGGGGCCGTCGTCCAAGGAACCGAAGTTCCCATGGCCGTCGACCAAAGGCAGGCGCATGGCGAAATCCTGGGCCAGGCGGACCATGGCCTCATAAATGGCGGAATCCCCGTGTGGATGCAGTTTACCCATCACTTCGCCGACCACGCGGGCGGACTTCATGTAAGGCTTGTCCGGGGTCAGGTTCATCTGTCCCATCTGATAGATGATGCGGCGCTGGACGGGCTTGAGCCCATCGCAGGCGTCCGGCAGGGCCCTGGCGTAAATGACCGAATAGGCGTAAGCCAAGAAGGAGGTGCTCATTTCCTCGCCCAAGGGTGTGTCCACGATCTTCTGCTTGACGGTGCGGGGATCGTAGCTGGCTGCATGGGTCTGGCGTTTTGGCATGGGGCTGTCTCCTTTGATGACTTACCTATTATCCACAATCCTGCCGAAAAGACGGCGAAAACGGCAGAAGACGGTGAAAGACGGTAGCGATGTTTGGATAAGATGAAGGCATGCCTTATGACCAAGCCCGACATTTATCCGCCATTCTTCCCGCCTGCGCCAGCGCTTTGGGGTACGATCTGCCGACCCCGGTGCACCCCCACCCTCGGGCGGACCAGGAGGCTTTGGGGATTCCGGACGCCCGGTCCATCCTCGTGGTCCTCGTCGACGGCTTGGGTTTCCACAACTTGGATGAGCGCAAAGGGCACGCCCCTTTCCTGAGATCTTTGCTCAAGCAGAAGGTCAATTCCCGGCCGATCAGCACCTGTCTGCCATCCACTACCCCGGTGGCCATGGCCACTTTCGGCACAGGGACCGCCCCGGGCCTGACCTGTATGACCGCCTACAAACAGCTGAACGCCGAAGAGGATCTCGTCTGCCAGCTCATCCAGTTCATCAACACCCCCCAGCCGGAAGACCTCCAGCGGATTCCGACGATTTTCGAGCGGCTGGTCTCCGCAGGAGTCAGGGTCTCGGCCCCAGGAATGGCGAAATTCCAGGGGTCTGGCTTGACAAGGGCGGCTTTGCGCGGGCCGGACTACATCGTCGGCCGTACCATGGCGGACCGGGTCAAGGCCGCCATCCTCTGCTCCAGGCAGCCGGGGCTGACTTATTTCTATATTCCTGACGTCGACAAGGCCGGTCATGAATACGGGGTCGACAGTGATCAGTGGGTCGCCGCCTTGGAAAAGACGGACAAGGCCCTCTCCCTCATCAGGCAGAATCTCCCGGTTGGAACGGTCATGGTGGTGACGGCTGACCACGGCATGATTAATTCCGACCCCCATTCCCGGATCGACATCGCCCAGGAACCGGTCTTGCGCAAGGGGATTCGTCTGGTCGCCGGAGAGCCCCGCAACCGGATGCTCTACGTCTATGGCGAGACCCGGCAGGAGAAGGATGCGCAGGCCGAGGAGGTGGCCGCCCGCTATCGGGCTTTCCTCGGGAATCTGGTCCAGGTCTTCCTGAAAGAGGAGGCCATAGGCAGAGGTTTTTACGGCCCGCCGGATCTGGTGACGGACCGCGCCCGTGAAATCCTGGGTGATGTGATTGTTCTGGCCCAGGGGTCGACGACCCTCGTCGACACCCGTTACGAAACGGACCAGGCGACCAGGCTTCCTTCCGTGCACGGCTCCAACAGTCAGAGGGAGGAGGGAATCCCCTTCCTCTTGGAGAGGATTTAGGGCGTGGCCCCTCCGGTTGAGTCCGATGGCCCCGATTCTCCGGAATCGCTCATATTCAGTGAGCTGGCTTGAATCGGCCGCAGGGGGATACGGGAATCAGTTGCCGAAGAGGATCTCATCCCATTGAGGGATGGCCGACCGGCTGCGGGTCTTGCGGGCCGGTTGTTTTTTCGCCGTCTTCGCCGCTTTCCCCTTGGTGCCACCCTCATTCGCTGAACCAGGCTTTTGACCCTGCTCGGAATCGCCGGAGGTTGACGGGGATGAAGAGGAGGGATCGGATGAAGGAGAAGCAGGGTCAGCGGTCAGATTAGCCTCCGTAGGCCTGTCTTTGTTGATCGGCCGGTTCTTATGGGCGAAGTCGAAGAGGGAAGGCTTGACGGATTTGGAAGACTTGGACGGTTTCGGATCCCTGCTTGACCCTGCTTGCGCCGCCTCGCCCGCCTCTTCCTGAACGTTCGTCGTCGTTGAGTCGCCTTCGTCGCCATCGTCACCGGAGAAGCCGGAAGCCAGGGATCCATCCCTGTCCATCCTCGCTTGCGCCTTTCCTTGTGCCTTTTTTTGCGCCCCTTCTCCTTCTTCCTTTTCTCCCGCTTCCTCCCCGGCCGAGGGTTTCCCCTCCTCTTCCACATTCATCCATTGGGGGGTCAAAGGGCCGCGGGCCTTGATGGAGAAGGAGGAGGCTGGGGTCGAAGAATCATCGGCGACGGTCAGGCCGAAAAGCTCATGATCCACAGGGGAATTATCGGTGCCGAAAAGGCCGAAAAGTTTGCGGGCTGTCTTGTTGAGGCAGACGATGTCGTTGTTGCGGGGGTTGAAAGTCCATTCGGCGGTCGCCTGCCGGCCGTCCTCGGATGCGACGGTCGCCATGATATGCCATGGATCGCGGCCGACCCTGGTCGCTTTCCACGAAACGTCTTCATAATCCAATCCGTAATTCTCGATGGACCGGGTGAGGATGTCTTCCACCGAGGGGGGAACGAGCTGCTTCTTGTCCGTCTTGAAGGAGGAATTGAGGAACTGCGCGATGGTGTAGCTCTTTTCCTGCTCTACCTGCTGGGCGAAACGACGGATCAGGGCCAGGTCGACGTCGAAATCGCGCCTGATCTCTTCCGGGCTTCTGCCTTCCCTGGTCAGCTGTTGGATTTCCCTGATGGGCAGGGTGCGGAACTGATGGGGGTGGGCTGGCCCCTGCTGGTCGGACATGATCTGCCTGGCGGCCAGGATGCCCTGTTCCAATTCGTCGCTGATGCGCACGGCGAACTGACGGTGACTCTCCTTCTCTTCGAAGATCAAGTCCCCCGAAGGGTCGACCTTGACGAAAAGAGCCTGATTCCTAGTCTCATCAACCATATAAACCTCGCTTACGCATCTGTTCCTTTCTATACTATAGGGAAACTTTTACATTTCCGTCATAATCGGGTTGTGTCACCTTGCAAAATTTGAAAATTCGTGTATCCTGTGGCGCGTACCTGTTTTTTTGTTGAAAGGCTGAATATGGCACAAGACTACGATGCACCTCGCTCCAAAGATGAAGACGAAGAGTCGTTGGAAGCTCTCTCCAATAGCGCCCGACAGGAACAAGCCGCGGACTTGGATGACGATGAAAACGCCATTGCCGAGGACTATGAACTCCCCGGCGCCGATCTGAGCAACGAGGACTCGTCCGTCACCGTCATCCCTCAGCAAGGCGACGAATTCGTCTGTTCCGAATGCTTCCTGGTCTATAATCGTCGACTGCTCGACCATTACGAGAACGGCAAGCCGGTCTGCAAGGATTGCGCCGCCTGATGCCTGGCGACCAGACTTACGAAGGAGCGGAGAAGCTGGACGTCCTGATTACTTATCTGGACCCTAAAGTGAGGGAAGCGGGATTGAATTACGCCCATGAGGGCGACGCCGGCTGCGATTTGCGCTGCAGGTTGGATTTCGATTTGGCCCCCTTCGAACGGGCCTTGGTCCCCACCGGGATTTCCCTCGCCCTGCCTGAAGGATACGTCGCTTTGGTCCATCCCCGGTCCGGATTGGCCGTGAAGAAAGGGATCACCGTCCTCAACGCCCCCGGTACCATCGACGCTGGTTACCGCGGGGAGATCAAAGTCCCGCTCATCAACCTGGATTCGCACGAAACCGTGCATTTCGACGCAGGGGACAGAATCGCCCAGATGGTCATCCAACGTTACGTTCAAGCGACCTTCGTGGAAGCCAATGCTTTGCCGGAGTCCCAAAGGGCCGACCGGGGATTCGGGTCCAGCGGAATCAAAGGGTAAGGGTCGATGGCAGAAAGGCGCCGGAAGCCTCCTTTCGCCGTTTTGCCGCCATTTTTCTCCCGGTGTGGATAGGATAATCATAATCGACCGGGGAGGCGCATATGAGTGAATCTCGACTTGAACTCAGTGATGAGGACTCCCTTGCCCGCCAACTGGGCGCTGAGATCTCCACTGATCCCACGAACCCCCTTCTGCCCATCTGGCAGTCGGTCCATTACCACTACCCTCAGGCCGACCTGTCCGTTCTCACCCGGGCCTACTCCAGGGCCGTGACCCAGCACGCCCATCAACAGAGGCGGTCGGGGGAGCCTTACATCATCCATCCCATCGCCGTGGCCCAGATTCTGGCCGACCTGGGCATGAGCCCCAAGGTGGTCGCCGCCGGTCTTCTTCACGATACGGTGGAAGACACGGACTACACCTTGGACCAATGTCGGGAGGAGTTCGGGGACACCATCACCGGTCTGGTCGACGGGGTGACCAAGCTGACAAAGATGGATTTCGGGGACCACGCCCAGGCGGAGACCATCCGCAAGATGGTCATCGCCATGAGCCGGGATGTGCGCGTCCTGGTGGTCAAGCTGGCTGACCGGGTCCATAATGCCCGGACCTGGCGCTACGTCAAGGTATCCAACGCCCGGAAAAAGGCTCAGGAGACCTTGGACGTCTATTCCCCTCTGGCCAACCGCCTGGGCATGAACGCCATCAAAACCGAGCTGGAAGAGCTGTCCTTCAAAGCCCTGCACCCCAAGATCTATCATGAGATCGTCCTGCTGGTACAAAAGCGGGCCGGCAAACGCGAGGTCTACCTCAAACAGATCCTGGACGAGATCGGCGATGATTTGAAAAGGATGGGGATCAAGGCTCACGTGACCGGCCGTCCCAAGGATTACTACAGCATCTACCAGAAGATGGTGGTCCGTGGGCATGATTTCGAAAGCATCTACGACCTGACCGGGGTCCGGATCATCGTGGATTCCATCCAGGATTGCTATGCGGCCCTGGGGGCCGTGCACGCCCGCTGGAAGCCCATGCCTGGCCGTTTCAAAGACTACATAGCCATGCCCAAGCTGAATATGTATCAGTCCCTCCATACCACCGTCGTCGGTCCTGGCGGCAAACCGGTGGAAATCCAGATCCGGACCTGGGACATGCATCGCAGGGCCGAATTCGGCATCGCCGCCCACTGGAAATACAAGGCCAACGGACAGGCGGGCAACGCTTTGTCCACTCCTGACCGATCCGACAAGGAAAGGGAGAAGGAGCTGCAGGCCCAGACCCCGACCCTTCCGACCGCCGAAGAGCCGCAGGAGATCAGCCAGGCTGACAACCTCAAGTGGATTCAGCAGTTGGCCGATTGGACCAGCAACACTCCGGATTCGGATGAATTCCTGGGTACCCTCAAAGACGATCTCGGGGCGGGGGAGATTTACGTCTTCACCCCCAAAGGCCGGGTCATCACCATCCCGCAGGGAGGGACCCCGGTTGACTTCGCCTACTCCGTCCATACCGAAGTGGGGCACAAGACCATGGGAGCCAGGGTCAACGGCCGTCTTGTCCCTCTGGACACCCAGTTGGAGACCGGCGACACGGTGGAGATCCTCACTTCCCGCAACAACGCCCAAGGTCCTTCGCGCGACTGGCTGAATTTCGTCAAGAGCCCCCGCGCCCGCAACAAGATCCGTCAATGGTTCTCCAAGGAACGGCGCAGCGAGATGGTCGAAGAAGGCCGCAGCGAGCTCATCCGCTCCATGCGCAAGCGGAACCTGCCCGTCCAGGTGCTCACCACCAACGAAGCCCTCTTGGGCGCGGCCCAGGACCTGAACCTGCCCAACGTGGACGTCCTCTTCGCCGCCTTGGGGGAGGGGCAGATCTCCGCCCAGAACGTCATCACCCACTTGGTCAAAGACGTGGGCGAGTCCGAAGTGGAGGAGGACATCGAGCAGGTGATCCTGCCTTCCCGCTCGGTCAAGCGCCACCGGTCCACCGGGGCGGCCGACGTGTCCGTCAAGGGGGTGGACGGAATCTGGGTCAAACTGGCCAAATGCTGCACCCCGGTCCCTGGCGACGCCATCGTCGGCTTCATCACGCGCGGGGACGGCGTCTCCGTCCATCGGGAGGACTGCGTCAACGCCCAGCATTTGCAGGATACCCATCCGGAGCGCATGGTCAAAGTCTCCTGGAACGCCTCCACGGGGACCTTCCTGGTGAAAATCCAAATCGAGGCCCTGGACCGCGGCCATCTTCTGACCGAGATCACCAAGGTCCTGTCCGACATGGGGGTCAACATCATCTCCGGCAACGTTTCATCCGGCGAGGATAGGGTGGCCATCTGCCAGTTCACCTTCGAGATGGCTTCGCCCAACCATTTTGGCAAGCTTCTGTCCGAGTTGCGCAAGGTGGAAGGCGTTTTCGACGTCTACCGGGTGACGGACAACAAGGGGTCCAAACATCCTCGGATGAGGAACTGACGATAAAGGGGCCGACGGTTCATCCGTCAGCCCCTTTAATCATTATTATCTTATTTATATTTATTATTTCGGCTTCTGTCGTCTGAGCTTATTTGAGTTCACCTAAGTTTGCCTGAGCGGACCCTGAATCTTACTTGATCGCCTTGAGCCAGGCCTCTTTAGCGGCCTTCTCCGCTTTCAGCTCCTGCTTCTTGGCAGGGTCGGTCTCGGAGGCGATCTTCCGATCCAACTCTTCCAACTGGGCGTTGAGCTGGAGTTCGAAATCGGACTTACGGGCGTCGGTCTCGGGGTCGGAATTGGTCCACTGGGTTTCCTCGACCGCCTTGATCTGCTTGTCCACGTCATCCAAGGCGGATTCCAGACGGTGCACGTCGGCTCGCGGCACATAGCCGATCTGATCCCATTCATCCTGGATCTTGGCCAAGCTCTGACGGGTCTGCTTGGCTTCTTTCACGTCTTTGACCGGAAGAAGGGCCTTGGCCTTCTCCAAGAGGGCCTCCTTCTTTTTGAGATTTTCCGTCTCGCCTTCGTTCAGTTTGTCACGCTCTGCTTGGCGGGCGTTGAAGAAGACATCGGCCGCGGCGCGGAAACGCTTCCACAGGGCGTCGTCCTCCTCGTGGCGGCCCACGCGACCAGCGGCCTTCCATTCGTCCATGAGTTCGTTGAACCTGCGGGAGGTCGCGGCCCAGTCGGTGGAATCCTGGATGCTTTCGGCCGCGGCGATGATCTTCTCTTTGGCTTTGCGGGCTTCGGAACGCTGGCTGTCGCGCTGCTGGATCCAGGCCCGGCGGGCGCTGTTGAAGGAGGAACGGGCGGCTGAGAAACGTTTCCACAGGGCGTCGGCCTGGGACTTCTCCAAGTGGATGGAATGCTTCTGATGTTCCTGCCATTTGTTGAAAAGGGCCTGGAACTTGTCGCCGGTCTGACGCCAGTTGGTGCTGTCACCTAGGCTGGCGGCCAGTTGCTCGGCTTCGACCACGATTTTCTCTCGTTCCGCGGCCGCCTTGGCCATGGCTTCCTTACGGGCCGCGGCCAATTCCTCCTTCTTGGAGGCGCCTCCGGTCTTGAGCTCTTCCAATCGGGATTTCAGCGCCGCGATGTCGCCGACCACATCGGCTTTCTTGATGTCCTCTTCCAGCTCGTTCAGGGTGGAATCGATCTCGCGGGAACGGATGTGGCTGCCTTCCAAACGCTTGGCGAAGCGGTCGAACTTGGCTTTGAGGTCCAGATAACGACGGGCGAAGAAGCGCAAGGCCTTATCCGGTTCCTCCTGGGCCATTTGGCCGACTTTGTGCTCCTCGTCGCCTTCTTTGACGAAGACGGTGCTGTCGTCGGTGACGCGGCCGAACTTCATGGCCGCTTCCAAATCGGCTTCGTTATAGGTGGCTACTGCGCTCTGTTGTTGGGTCTTGCCAGCGAAAGCTTTGGGGGAGGGGATGACGGGCTTGGCCGGCTTAGGAGCGGGAGCAGGGGCAGGCGCTGCCTCCGCCGGGGCGGCGGGCTTGCTTTCCTCGGGTTCGGAGACGGATGGGGTCACAGTTTCGTCGGTCATAGCCAACTCCTTGTCGTAGCAGTAGTAGCAGGAAGACGAAATCATTCGGGCTTTCCGGCCTGCATAATTTCCTCAACACCATTTATTATAAGGGACTATGGCTAAAAAAGGTGCATCTATCTCAGGTTTCCCCGAATGGCTCCCGCAGGAAAGGGCCATCGAGCAGCAAGTCATCGATACTTTGCGAGAGGTCTTCGAGCTTCACGGTTTCCTGGGAATCGAGACGGCGGCGGTGGAGATGGGGTCCAGCTTGCTGAAAAAAGGCGAAACTTCAAAGGAAATCTACCTTCTCTCCCGGCTGCGGGAATTCGGACAGGACGATGAGACTCCGGTGGAGGAGCACCTGGGCCTGCATTTCGATTTGACCGTCCCCCTGTCTCGCTATGTGGTCGAAAACTCCGGCGCTGTCACTTTCCCCTTCAAACGGTGGCAGATCCAGAAGGTGTGGAGAGGGGAGCGGCCGCAGGAAGGCCGTTACCGGGAGTTTACCCAGGCCGACATAGACATCGTGGGCAACGGCAGTCTGCCCGAGCATTATGAGGTGGACGCTCCTTTGGTCATGGTCGAGGCCTTGGAGAGGCTCCGGCCCTTCGGCCTGCCCAAGGCCACCGTCCACGCCAACAACCGCAAGCTGTCCGAAGGCTTTTATCGGGGAGTGGGCGTGACCGACATTGAAAGCGTGCTGCGGGAAGTGGACAAGTTGGACAAGATCTCCGCCGCTGAAGTGGCCCAGCTCCTGCAAGACGAGGCCGGCTGCAGCCCGGAACAAGCGGCCGCCTGCCTGGAATTGGCGGAAGTGACCGCCACTGATAGCTCCCACTTGCGGGCCGCCTTCGATCAACTCTGTGAAAAACATGGGATCGATAAGGAATCCGAGGCTTATCCCTTGGCTCAACAGGGTGTGGAGACCCTGGCCATGATCATCGACGAGGCCGCCCGCATCCGTCCCGGCTCCGTCATGGCCGACTTGCGCATCGCCCGCGGCCTGGATTATTACACTGGCTCCGTTTACGAGACCTTCCTCGATGGGGCCGAAAAGCTGGGGTCCATTTGTTCTGGTGGCCGCTATGACAACCTGGTCTCCCAAGGCAGCCGCAAGTATCCGGGTGTGGGCCTATCCATTGGCGTGACTCGGCTGATTTCCTACATCTTGCATACGGTCCAGGCGACGACTTCCCGGATTTCCCCTGCGGCTGTCATGGTGGCCGTCTGGAACGAGGACGAGAGGCAGACCTCCGACCACATCGCCGCTCAGCTGCGTCAGCGGGGGATCGCCTGCGACGTGGCCCCGACCGCTGCCAAGATCGGCAAACAGATCAAATACGCCGACCATCTGGGCATTCCTTATGTCTGGTTCCCGCCTCAAGCCGGTGACCCAGCCGCTGAGGTCAAGCCGACCGGTCACCAGGTGAAGAACATCATCTCCGGAGACCAGGTGGACGCGGATCCCGCTTCCTGGACCCCGGCTCCCGAATACGCCCGGCGCGCGGTTGTAGTGAAGTAGGGTCTGCGATTCCGGTTTCGTCGCCGCATTCTTAGCGAAACGCAAAAGTCAGGCATGATGCGGCACCCCCGGTGATTGTGGGAATTTCCCGTGAGGGTACGGTCCCGGTATTTGCTGTCAGATTGTTGCCGAAGAGTCAAGACGTCGACGATGCGGCCGAGGAGGGCTAGGTCGTAGCCGCGTTCACGCAGGGGTTTGAGGTCTTGCTGAAGCGCGATGTCGGGACGATTCGTGGATCTGGGGGTGAAATACCCCTGATGTTGTAGGCTATAGGAGGTTTTAACGCTGACAGTCAAGCAAACGTTTGCGAGGTAGGAAAAGAATGAGTCAAACGGCTTATCGCACGCATCATTGCGCGGATATTACGGAAGCTGTGATCGGCCAGGAAGTGACCATTTCCGGTTGGGTCGACCGGCGTCGCGATCACGGCGGCGTCGCCTTTCTGGATGTGCGTGACGCTTCCGGCCTGGTCCAGGTGGTCATTTACGAGGAAGAGGTGGCCCGTCCTCTGCGGTCCGAATTCGTGGTCCAGGTGACCGGCGATGTGCGCGAACGCCCGGAAGGCAATGAAAACGACCATCTGGCCACCGGCAAAGTGGAGATCGTCGCCAAGAAGGTGACCGTTCTGGCTAAGTCCGCAGCCCTGCCTTTCCAGGTTTCCACCGCTCTGGCGAACGAGACCGAAGAGCAGCTGCCGGGGGAGGACACCCGCCTGCGTTTCCGCTACCTTGACCTTCGTCGGCCTCAGATGCAGAGGAATCTTCGTCTGCGCTCCAACATGGCCCGGGCAGCCCGGGGCGAACTGGACAAGCTGGGCTTCACCGAGGTGGAGACCCCGACTTTGATCAAGTCCACCCCCGAGGGGGCCCGTGACTTCGTGGTTCCCGCCCGCCTGTCTCCCGGCTCTTGGTACGCCTTGCCCCAGTCCCCCCAGCTTTTGAAGCAGCTGCTCATGGTCTCCGGGGTGGAACGCTACTACCAGCTGGCCCGCTGTTACAGGGACGAAGACTTCCGAGCCGATCGTCAGCCCGAGTTCACCCAGCTCGATATGGAAATGAGCTTCGTGGACCAGGAAGACGTGATCGCCATGGCTGAACAGGTGCTCAAGGCCGTGTGGGAATCCGCCGGTTATCAGGTGGCCACTCCCTTCCCCCGCATCACTTGGACCGATGCCATGAACAAGTATGGCTCCGACAAGCCTGATCTGCGTTTCGGCAACCCCTTGGTCGATTTGACCGACTACTTCAAGGACACCCCCTTCCGCGTCTTCCAGGCTCCCTATGTGGGCGCCGTGGTTTACCAGGGAGCGGCCGATCTGCCTCGCCGCCAGTTCGACGCCTGGCAGGAATGGGCCCGTCAGCGCGGGGCCAAGGGCCTGGCCTACGTCCAGTTCTCGGAAGACGGCGTCCTCAAGGGGCCGGTCGCCAAGAACCTGTCGGATGCCGAGCGCAATGGCCTGATGAAGGCCGTCCACGCCCAGCCTGGAGACGCCGTCTTCTTCGCCGCCGGTGCCCGAGAGTCCTCTCAGCTGCTTCTGGGGGCCGCGCGCGTGGAAATCGCCAAGCGCCAAGGTCTCCTGCACAAGGACGAGTTCGCTTTCACCTGGGTCGTCGATTTCCCGCTCTTCAAGCGCACCGATGACCCCGACGACGATGATGTGGCCGTGGGCCATTCCAAGTGGACTTCCATGCATCACCCCTTCACCATGCCTTCCGCCGCCTGGATTGACAAGTTCGATCAGGATCCCGAGCATGCCATGAGCGACTCTTATGACATCGTCTGCAACGGCAATGAGATCGGCGGCGGTTCCGTCCGCATCCATCGCGACGATATCCAGGATCGCGTCCTGGAAGTCTTGGGAATCGGCGAGGAAGAGGCCCGGGATAAGTTCGGTTTCCTCCTTGAGGCTTTCAAATATGGCGCTCCTCCTCACGCCGGCATCGCTTTCGGCTGGGATCGTTGCGCCGCCATCCTCTCCGGCGAGGATTCCATCCGCGACGTCATCGCCTTCCCCAAGTCCGGCGGCGGGGCCGATCCTCTGACCGGCGCTCCTGCCCCCATCTCCGACGAGCAGCGCGCCGAAACCGGCGTCGATTACGATCCCGAGGAAGACAAGTGATCGACTAATCGAAGAGTCTGACTAGATCGGATTTCACAGGCCAGTCCTCACGGGCTGGCCTTTCGCCGTATAAACCTATGTTGAATATATTCGTCTCTGATTTGATAAAGAGAGGGCCATGGTTATGATTGGTCTTATCAATCGCAATCGTGGATCATCCGCCGTAGGAAGCGATGATGAATCGGCAAGGAGGATGCTATGGCTATCAGTCAGGAAGAGCTGGCCCAGGTTCGCAGGCTCACCATCAAGGCGACGGTCTGCTCCATCGCGGTCATCCAGGGGGACCAGCCTTCAGTCACTTATGAGAACTGCGGGGAGGATGATTTCTCCTTCAATTTCCAGGAAGACAAGCTCAAGGTGAAGATCAACAAGTCCCAGTGGAAGAAGAACCATCCTGACCGGGTGATCTTCAATGGCTTCCTCACTATCCGAGGCACTATCGGCACCAGCAGGAAGGACATGTACAAGCTCACCATCACTCTGCCGAAGCTGGATTCCCTGAAGATCTCAGCCGACGTGGCGACCGTGAAAGTGCACGGTTTCGATTTGAACAAGCTGAGAGTGGAGGCCAACGCCGCTACGGTGTCCATCAAGGGCTGCCAGACCAGGAAGGCCAGGATGCTGGTGGACGCGGGGGCCGTGAAGGCCCGGGGCCTCAACCTGCGGGAAGACAGCTCCTTCGAGGTCAACGCCGGCAGTCTGAAGTTGAAGGATTGCATTCGGCCGGACATGGGCCTGGACGTCCGTTCCACCCTGAGCCATGTAAGCCTCCCAGTCAACGGTTACAGCGGCCGTGGCAACTTCTACCGTGAAGGCAGCCCCATGGTCAGGCTTGAAGCGTCCGTCGGCAGCGTCAACTGCAGCTGAGGAGAGCTAGTTATGACCAAAGCATTGATCATCGTGGATGTTCAGCCGACCTTCTGCGAAGGAGGGGAGCTGCCGGTGGAAGGCGGGAATGCGGTCGCCGCCCGCATCGCCGCCTTCGTGGCCCACCATCGGGCCGATTACGACTATATAGCCACCACCCAGGATTGGCATATCGAGCCCGGAAACCATTGGTCGGACCATCCCGATTACGCCGATACTTGGCCGGTGCATGGCAAGGCCGGCAGCCCTAACGCGGATCTACACCCGGCGATAGCCGCCTTGGGGATCGGGCATCATTTCAAGAAAGGGCAATATAAAGCCGCTTATTCCGGCTTCGAAGGGATTGAGGACAACTCTTCCCGGATTCATAGCCGCCAGGAATTCGCCGATCTCGAAAGCCAGGGTTTGACTTTGGCTCATGCTCTGGAAGAGGCCGGGGCCGATCAGGTGGACGTGGTCGGTCTGGCTGAATCCCATTGCGTCAAGGAGACCGCCTTGGACGCCGTCAAACTCGGCTATCGGGTTCGGGTCTTCGAAGACCTGACCGCCCCGACCAGCGAGGACCTGGGTCTTCTGGCAAGGAAAGAGATGAAGGCAGCTGGGGTGGGACTGGTTGATCAGGCTTTGCCGCTGGCCGACCTCTGATCCTCCGATTCCCGGGCATTGACCGCCTGGATCCGCGCGTTCACGGCATCGACTTCCTTACGCGCCCGCCAGACGGAAATCGACCATACGACTGCATAAACCAGGAACCAGATGAGGGTGTAGATGATCATCCACGGGACGTTCAGCGGGAACCAGCCTGCGCAGACCATCAAAATCGTGGACAGGACATAGCAGATCAGGCAATGGACGATGGTCCGTTTCAGCAGGGACCAGGCGGTTTTCTGCCAGACGTAATTTCCCCAGGAGAAGACCAGGCCGATCAGGCACCACAGCAGGAAGCTGGCCGCAACCCCCTCCAGCTGGGTAGGGAAGTGGGCCATGAAGCGGGGAGGGGCGGGGTAATACTCTTTGGTGTGGTTGAGGGCACTGGAGAGAAGAGATGCGACACCCCCGATAAGCATGCCCAATCCCGCGCCTTTGATTCCGTTCCAGAGGATCTTTCCCAGGGCCAGCGGCTTTTCCTCCTCGTTTGTTCTCAGATCATCCCAGTCGCGCGAGTCCGCCTGACCGGGGGAGAGATGTTCTTGGTTCATAGGGTCTCCTTAATGATGACAGGGTTCACAGGCCGAGCCTTTTTTTGAAATCGGACACGAAGCGCCGGGAGACCTGTATCCTCTCATGGTTCTTCATGACGACGTTGATGGTCCCGGTGAAACTCAAATCGAGGAATTGGATCTTACGGGCGTTGATAGTGGCCGTGCGGGAGGCGTCCAGGAAAGTATCAGGAAGGAGCTGACGGATTTGATAAAGCCGGCCTCTGAATTCGTACCTGCCTTGGGCGGTCATCACATAGGTCTTCTCCCGCAGGGTATAAACGGCGTAAATGTTTTCCACCTGAATGGGGACCAGGGAAGTGCCGAAGGCGCACCAGATGAGGCCCTCTTCTTCGGTGTTGCCCTTTTCCAGATTGTCTTCGGACAGGATGCGAATAGCCTCTTCAACGGCAGGACTCATGGCTTTCAGGTGAAAATCCACACGTTCCGGTCCGTCGAAGGAAGGATCGATCCGGAGATTCAGGTCCATTCTTGCTCCTTGGGTCTGTGATGGGGGGCAATCGGGGGCGGACACATAAACATCCGTCTCCGATTATTTTATTCCTTGCCGCTTATCGATGATTATCGTTGGGCCGCCCCGCGCAGGCGGGTCCCCAGGATGAAAATCAGGAGAAAAACCAGGCTGAAACCCACAAGCACCCCATACATGACGTCGGTCGGGACCGGATTTCCTTGGAAAGAGACGGTAAAGCTGATGCCTTCTTTGATACTGTCCAGAGCGGAAGTCGGCAGACCGGCCTTCTTCAACAAATCGATGGAGCTGCCCATGACATGTTGGCGGATCACGGTCGTGGCGTAAGTGCTGGGCAGGTAGGAACAGACCTTTTGCAATCCAGGGGAATAACTGGCGAAAGGCATGTAGGCCCCGCAGATGAAGCCGTAGCCGGCGTTGACGATGGATCCGACAGCCGTCGCCTGCCCCTGGGTATTCAGCCAGATCGTGAGCGCGGTGGCCATGGCCGTTCCGAAAAGGGTGAGGACGACCACATCCACAAGAATCCATGCGACCATGGAGGCGGTGATGGGGACGGAGCTGGCGTGCAGGTAAATTAGGCTGGCGATCAGGGCCAGACCATTGACGATCATGGATGCCAGGAAGGAGGAAGCGAAATAGGCGGCGCTCAAGGTGAGCATTCTGATCGGAGTCACGGTCAAGTCGTTGATCCTGTGGCTGGCCCTGTCTTTGACGATGAGCAGGCTGGAGGTGAAGGTGATGGTGATGCAGCTGACGGCCAGGAGGGAGGAAATCATCTGGGAGGAGCTCAAGGCGGTGATGGTGGATTCAGGAACTTTGGCCTGCGGAGGAATGCCGCTTTTGAAGCTGTTCTGATAAATCCTCAAAAGGAAGGTGGCGTAGAGGACCAGAAGGATGACCGGGGTGATCAGGGAACTGAAGAAGGAGCCCTTGTCTTTGAAGAAAAGCTTGGTGTCTCGGGCTGTCAGGGAGAGGAAAGTGCGCATGGTTTTCGCTTTCATGGGTAGGGGCCGGTTTCCTGGTTGGTGCGTCGTGGCTGGTCTGTTTACAGGGGTCTATTCCGTCGTCTCCGCTGAGGAAGGCGTGGGCAAGGGGTCGCCCGTTTGATGGGCCGATTCGTTTTCGGCCTGGCGGACCACCTTGAGGAAGACGTCGTCCATCTTCCCTTTGATCACCTCATAATTGGTGAAAAGGCCAGGATGGGCAAGGATGAGTTCGGTCGCTTGGGCGGGGGAATTGACAGGGATGTCGAACCGTCCCGCTCGAGCCCGATAAGGAAGGCCCAGCTCCTGGACCTCCTTCTCGTCGTGGTCGTAGATGATCACCGTATCCCCGGCGTACGTGGTTTTCAGATCCAAGGGAGTTCCTTGGGCGATGATGCGACCCTTATCGATGATGATGGAGTAATCCGCCTGGGCGGCCTCTTCCATGTAATGGGTGGTCAAAAGGACGGTGATTCCCCGTTCGTTTTGCAAAGACCGGATGACGTTCCACAGATCCCGCCGGGTCTGGGGGTCCAGGCCGGTGGTGGGTTCATCCAGAATCAGCAGGGAAGGCTCATGGATGATGGCCCGGGCTATGTCGACTCGACGGCGTTGCCCGCCCGATAGCTTGCGGACCTCCTGCTTGGCCAGGGGATCCAGGTCCAAAGCCGAGGCCAGCCGCCGATAGCGCTTGCGGAAATCCCGTCCATGGATCCCATAGAGGGCGGCCCGATAGCGCAAGTTGTCCTCCACCGACAGGTCTTTATCCAAGAGGGAATCCTGAAAGACGACCCCTAAGGAGGCCTTCACCTCCCGCAAAGAGGAAGCCGTCTGGCGCCCATTGATGCTGATGGTCCCCGAATCGGGCCTAAGTTGCCCGCAAATCATGGAGATGGTCGTGCTTTTCCCCGCCCCATTGACTCCGAGGAAGGCGAAAAGCTGACCTTTATCCACGTGAAAAGACAAATCCCGCACGGCATGCAGATGCCCGAAGCTCTTGTTGAGATGGGAGATGGTCAGGAGTGGCTGCATGGGCTTCCTTTCGTCGATCGTCCTGCGTCTTTCCCAGTCTATGCCCAAGCTGTCCAAAGGAGGCCGCGGATTTTGCCAGCGGTCAGGGAATGGACGTGAGCGGTAAGGGACGACCCCCTGATATGCCAGCATACGGATAAAGTGGAAGCCATGACTGATCCTGACCCGCATGCCGCTGCGACCGACCCGTCCCCCGCCGCCCTGGGCAAACTGGTGCCTGACGACGCTTTCGACCTGGCATCGCCCAACCTGACCGACGACCAGATTTTCGACCGCTTCCTTGACTGGGCCCACCAGGTCCGCCACCTCGACCTGTGGCCTCACCAGGAAGAATCCATCCTCTGCCTCTTGTCCGGAGACCACGTCATAGCCAACACCCCCACCGGGTCGGGAAAATCCATGATCGCCATAGCCATGCATTTCATGGCCCTCTGCCAGGGGGAAAAGTCCTGCTACACGGCCCCCATCAAGGCCCTGGTCTCGGAGAAGTTCTTCGAACTGGTCTCCATCTTCGGACCAGCCTATGTGGGCATGATCACCGGAGACACCCGGATCAACGCCGACGCCCCCATCATCTGCTGCACGGCCGAGATCTTGGCCAACCAAGCCTTGAGGGAGGGGGAGAAGGGGAAGATCTCCTGCGTGGCCATGGATGAATTCCACTTCTACGGGGACTCGGACCGAGGCTGGGCCTGGCAGGTCCCCCTCATCACCCTTCACCACACGCAATTCCTGCTCATGTCGGCCACTCTGGGAGACGTCCAGGGAGTGGAAGACCTGCTGGAAGAGCAAACCGACCGGCCGGTCGACCTGATTTCGGACGCGAAGAGGCCGGTCCCCCTGGAATACCAGTACCTGGTGGAGCCCTTGCCCAACGTGGTCAGTCGGCTGATCGCCCACGAGAAAACCCCCATCTACATCGTCCACTTCTCCCAGGATGCGGCCGTCTCCGCCGCGGAAAACCTGGCTGGGCTCGGAGTCGCCTCCAAAGAGCAGAGGGAAAAGATCAAACAGGCCTTGGAACATACCAAATTCACCACCGCCTTCGGCAAGACCTTGCGCCGCTTCCTCATCAACGGAATCGGAGTCCACCACGCCGGGATGCTTCCCCGTTACCGCCGCATGGTGGAACAACTGGCCCAGGACGGCCTCTTGCCGGTCATCTGCGGAACGGACACCCTGGGGGTGGGCGTCAACGTGCCCATCCATACGGTCGTTTTCACCGCCTTGACCAAGTACGACGGCTATAAGCAACGCCGCCTGTGCGCTCGCGAATTCCACCAGATCGCCGGCCGGGCGGGCCGGTCCGGTTTCGACACGGAAGGCCTGGTCATCGCTTTGGCCCCTGACCATGAGATCGAGAACGCCAAGGCTGTGGCCAAAGCCGGGGATGATCCCAAGAAGCTGAAGAAAATCAAGAAGAAGAAGGCCCCGGAAGGGTTCGTCAATTGGTCGGAAGACACCTTCTCCAAGCTGATCGACGCCCAACCGGAGACTTTGCAGCCGTATCTGACCATGACCCATTCCCTGGTACTCAACGAAATCTGCCAGGGTGGGGACGCCTGGAAGAGGATCAAAGACCTAATCGAGGCCAGCGCGCAAAGCGAGACGGATAAGGATAAGCTCCGCCAGCAGGCCGCTTCCATCATGGAGAACCTTATGGATTCGGGAATCGTGGAGAAGTGGGAGCTGGACGACGGCAGCATGGATTACACCCTGGCGGTGGATATGCCGGATGATTTCGCCATGAACCAGCCTTTGTCCCCCTTCCTGATCGCCGCCTTGGAGCTGTTGGACCCGGACAGCCCTTCCTATGCCTTGGACGTGGTCTCCATGGTCGAAGCCACCTTGGAGAACCCGCGGCAGATTCTGCGGGTCCAGGAGAAAAGGGCGAGGGACGAGGCCATGCTGCGCATGAAGGATGAAGGCCTGGATTACGACGAGCGAATGGAAAAGCTGCAAACGATCACTTACCCCCAGCCTTTGAAAGAGCTGTTGATGCCGGCCTTCTCCCAGTATCTGAACGACATGCCTTGGGCGGCCGATTACCAGCTGGAACCTAAATCCATCGTGAGGGACATGGTGGAAAGGTCGTCCGATTTCACCCAATACATCGCCGCTTACGGGGTTCCCCGCAGCGAAGGCAACCTCCTGCGCTACCTGAGCGACGCTTATCGGGCCCTCTCCCGCACGGTCCCGCCGGATAAGGTGGACCAGACTTTGGGCGACATCACCCAATGGCTGGGATACATCGTCCGCACGGTCGATTCCTCCCTGGTGGATGAGTGGGAGGACTCTTACGCCGACCAGGGCAAGGAAACCAATGCTCTGACCGCCGCTCCGCCGACCGTGGAAGAATCCATCGTAGCCAACCGCCGCGCTTTGACCCTCCTGGTGCGCAACGCCCTCTTCCGGCGGGTCCAGCTCATGGCCATCGAGGATTCGAAGACCTTGGGAGGGCTGGATTCCGACTTCGGCTACAACCAGAGGGACTGGGACCAGGTCCTGGACGACTTCTACCAGGATCATGAGGAAATCCTCACCGATGCGGACGCCCGGTCCCTCGACTATTTCATCCTGGACGAGTCGGAGGAGAAGAAGTCCCATCGCTGGCATGTCCGTCAGGTGATCCGGGATTTTGAAGGCGACAACGATTGGGCCATCGACGCTCAGGTGGATCTGGCCGCGACCCAGGAGGAAGGGCAGGTGGTCTTCTCCTCTTACCGAGTGGGTAGGTCGGACGAGCTGATTTAAACCTGATCAGAGAATGGACTTAAGCGCCAAAAGGGTGTTTTCCGTGTCCAGTCATGACGTTTAAATGAAAAAGATATCCCCGGGTATCCACAAGAAATCAAGTGTTTTCTTTCTTTCCGCGTCGCTGGCGCAGGGCTTGGGAGACACGCAATCTGGCATGTTGCCGGACTCTCCGCAGCATGCGGAGAGGGTATTTTATGGAACGGCTTTTGGTCCTGGAAGACGGGACGGTTTACCAAGGCTTTGCCTTTGGTTCCGACGATTTTCGCATAGGGGAATTGGTCTTCAACACGTCGATGACCGGTTATCAGGAAATCATCACCGATAATTCCTATTGCGGGCAGATCATCACCATGACCTACCCGCTTATTGGTAATTACGGCATCAATCCCGACGACAATGAAAGTCTGGAACCCGTCCTCTTCGGCCTGGTCGTCCGAGATTATTGCGATCAGCCCAGCAACTGGCGCAGTCAGGAGAGTCTGGACCAGTATCTGAAAAAGAACCATATCCCTGGCATCTACGGGCTGGATACCCGAGCCATCACCCTGAAAATCCGTTCCCGGGGAACCATGAAGGCCATCATAGCCAATCCTGACGCAGACATCGCCGCTGTGACCACCCAGCTTCAATCCTCTGATTTCCTGCATGACCAGATTCAGCGGGTCTCCACCAGCAAGCCTTTCCCGGTCCCCAACCGTGGCCGCCGGGTGGTCCTCCTGGATTTCGGGGAGAAGCTCAGCATCGTCCGTGAATTGACCCGACGCAACTGCGACCTGATCGTGGTGCCATGGGATACCAGCGCCGAGCAGATCTTGGATTATCGGCCTGATGGGGTCATGCTGTCCAACGGACCGGGCGACCCCACCGATATCGCCCCAGCCATTGAAACCGTCCGTCAGCTCCTGGGCAAGACAGCCATCTTCGGAATCTGCATGGGTCATCAGGTCCTGTCTTTGGCCTGCGGAGCCAGCACTTACAAGCTCAAGTTCGGACATCGTGGTTCCAACCATCCCGTCAAGAACCTGGCCACCGGTCGGGTGGAGATCACGACCCAGAACCATGGTTTCGCCGTGGACAAGGATTCCTTGGCGGGAACCGACCTGGAACTGACCCACATCTCCCTCAACGATGGGGCTTGTGAAGGGGTGCACAATACCACGGTCCCCGCTTTTTCGGTCCAATACCATCCCGAGGCCAACGGCGGCCCGCACGACAGCAATTACCTGTTCGACCAGTTCATGGACCTGATGGATTCAGCCTCCCATGGTTCTCGTGCAAAAGCCGCTGCAGACGATGATGGTGATAAGGAGAAAGCCCATGCCTAAGCGTACTGATATCCATAAGATCCTGGTCATTGGCTCCGGCCCCATCATCATCGGCCAGGCGGCTGAATTCGACTATTCCGGCTCCCAGGCCTGCCAATCCTTGAGAGAAGAGGGCTACGAAGTCGTCCTCATCAACTCCAACCCCGCTACCATCATGACCGACAGGTCTATCGCAGACAAGGTCTATATAGAGCCTTTGACCGTGGAATTCGCCAAGCGGGTCATCTATAAGGAAAGGCCGGACGCCATCCTGGGAACCCTGGGCGGGCAGACCGGCCTCAACATGGTGGTCGAACTCCATAACGACGGAGTTCTGGACGAATACGGGGTGGAGATCCTGGGAACCACCTTGGAAGCCATCAACAAGGCCGAAGACCGCGAGCTTTTCCGCTCCCTGATGAACGAGCTGGGGGAACCGGTCCCCGAAAGCGACATCGTCCACACGGTAGAAGACGCGGTCCGATTCGCAGGCGAACTGGGCTATCCGGTGGTGGTCCGCCCGGCCTATACCTTGGGCGGCACCGGCGGCGGCTTCGCCCATAACGAGCGGGAATTGCGGCATATAGCCGATGCCGGCCTCAAGATGAGCCCGGTCCATCAGTGCCTGATCGAACGGTCCATCGCCGGTTTCAAGGAAATCGAGTACGAGGTCATGCGCGACGCCCATGACAACGCCATTGTGGTCTGCAATATGGAAAGCGTGGACCCGGTGGGCATCCATACCGGCGACAGCGTGGTGGTGGCCCCGATCCAAACCCTGACCGACCGGGAGAGCCAGATGCTGCGCGACGCTTCCTTGCGCATCATCCGGGCCCTGAAGATCTGCGGAGGCTGCAACGTGCAGCTGGCCCTGAACCCCCAATCCTTCAACTATTACGTGATCGAAGTCAACCCCCGCGTCTCCCGCTCGTCCGCTCTCGCCTCCAAGGCGACCGGCTATCCCATCGCCAAGATCAGCGCGAAACTGGCTGTGGGGCTGAGCCTGGACGAAATCCTCAACCCGATCACCCAGACCTCCTACGCCTGTTTCGAGCCGGCCCTGGACTACATCGTCACCAAGTTCCCCCGTTTCCCCTTCGACAAGTTCGAGACCGCAGACCGTCAACTAGGCACCCAGATGAAGGCGACCGGCGAAGTCATGGCCATCGGCCGCACCTTTGAGGAAAGCTTCCTCAAAGCGGTCCGCTCTTTGGAGATGAAGCTGGATCATCCGCAGGATTCTTCCCTGGCTGCCTATTCCAAGGATCAGCTGGCCCGGAAAATCCGCAAGAGAGATGACGAACGCATCCTGGCCGTCATGGAATGGCTACGTCAGGGTCATTCCCCTGAAGAAGTCCATGAAATCACCAAGATAGACTACTTCTTCCTTTCTCATTTCCAGAAAATCATTTCTTTGGAAAAGACCATGACCGAGCATGTGGGAGATGTGGACACCCTTCGCCTGCTCAAGCGCAACGGCTTCTCCGACTCCTACATAGCCCGCGCCTGGGGCATGGCCGAGGCCGATCTCTACCGCTTGAGACAGCGGGAAGGCATCGTCCCCGTCTACGAGATGGTCGATACCTGCGCCGGCGAGTTCGAAAGCGCAACCCCTTACTTCTACTCGACCTACGAGACGACCAATGAGTCCGATCCAGCTCCGGTCCCCGGTAAAAAAGGCAAGGTGGTCGTCCTTGGTTCCGGCCCCATCCGCATAGGGCAAGGGGTGGAGTTCGATTACGCCACCGTCCACTGCGTGGAGACTTTGAGGGCGGAAGGTTACGAGGCGATCGTCATCAACAACAACCCGGAGACCGTCTCCACCGACTTCTCCATTTCCGATAGGCTCTATTTCGAGCCACTTACCACGGAAGACGTGATGCAGGTGATCGCCCTGGAGCGGCCTTTGGGCGTGGTCGTCCAGTTCGGTGGCCAGACGGCCATCAACATAGCCGCTTCCTTGACCACTCATGGAGTGAAGATCCTGGGGACCTCCTTGCAAGCCATCGACCGGGCGGAAGACCGGCATGAGTTCGAAGCCGCCTTGCAGTCTCTGGAGATCCCACAGCCTGAAGGAGCTACGGCCGTGACCGTGGATGAGGCCTTGGTCATCGCCAACCGCATCGGTTACCCGGTCCTGGTCCGGCCCTCCTACGTCTTGGGCGGGCGAGCCATGGAAATCGTCCACAACGGCGACGAACTCAAGGTCTACATGGCCACGGCCGTCAAAGAGATCTCCCATGACGCCCCCATCCTGGTCGATCGTTACGTCCTGGGCAAGGAGCTGGAGATCGACGCCATCTGCGATGGGGAGAATGTCTTCATCCCCGGCCTCATGGAGCATATCGAAAGAGCCGGCATCCATTCGGGTGACTCCATCTCCGTCTATCCTTCCCAGATCGTCTCCGACCAGGTGAAGCAGACCATCGTCGATTACGCCTTGCGGATCGGCACCGGCTTCGGCTTCGTCGGCCTCTATAACATCCAGTTCATTGTGGATAAGCAGAACCGGGTCTATGTGCTCGAAGTCAACCCCCGTAGCTCCCGCACGGTTCCCTTCCTGAGCAAGATCACCGGGGTCCCCATGAGCAACATCGCCACCAAAGCCCTGCTGGGGCAGTCCCTGATCGATCAAGGCCTTACTCCGGGCTACAAGCCGGAGCCACAAAAAGCCGTTTTCGTGAAAGCCCCGGTCTTCTCCTTCGCCAAGCTGCGTAGCGTCGACACCGTCCTGGGCCCGGAGATGAAATCCACGGGCGAGGCCTTAGGAGCCGACAGCACTTTGGACAAGGCCCTGTACAAGGCCATGGTGGCAGCAGGTATCCGCATCCCCAACCATGGGCATGTGCTTCTGACCGTGGCTGACAGCGATAAGGAGGAGGCCTTGGGCATAGCCCGCCGTTTCTCCGCCATCGGCTATGGCCTTTACGCCACCAAGGGGACGGCTGAGTTCCTACGCAAACATGATTCCACCTTGTACGTGCATACGGCAGCCAAGGTGTCGGAGGAAAGCCCGGACACCGATACGGTGACGGATCTGATCCAACAAGGCAAGGCCAACTTCGTCATCAATACCATCTCTTCGTCCGATCGGGACCTGCAGAAGGACGGATTCATCATTCGACGGGTGTCCGCGGAGAACAACATCCCTTGCATGACTTCCTTCGATACGGCTTACGCCCTCCTAGGTGTCTTGGAGTCCCGATCCTTCACCTTGGCCCCGCTGGACCAGATGGGCCGCTAGGATTCATATCAGACGATTTTTCCGATGATGTGGATGCCCGAAGCCCCGGCTTCGGGCGGGGGTGCGAAGCATGGGAGCTGATCTTTTCGAAGCGGCGGATGTGGGGGACGAGGCCACCGTCCGGCCTTTGGCGGTAAGGATGCGGCCGACCAGCTTGGACCAGGTGGTCGGTCAGGGTCGGGTCCTGGGGGAGGGGTCGCCTTTGCGGCGACTGGCCTCCGCCCCCTCCCATTCGAGGACGGCGCCCAGCTCCATCATCCTTTTCGGCCCTCCCGGAGTGGGGAAGACCACCTTGGCTTATATCGCCGCCCATGAGTCGGGGCGGGCCTTCGAAGAACTATCGGCCGTGATCGACGGGGTCAAAGAGCTGAGGGAAGTCCTCGCCCGGTCCCGTCAGCGCTTGGTGGCCGAAGGCAAGGAGACGGTCCTCTTCATCGATGAAGTCCATCGTTTCTCCAAATCCCAACAGGACGCCCTCCTGCCTGCGGTGGAGAACCGGGATGTGACCTTCATCGGCGCAACCACCGAGAACCCGAGTTTCTCCATCATCTCCCCCCTGCTTTCCCGTTCCGTCGTGGTCAAACTGGAATCCTTGTCCCAGGAGAGCATCAAAGCGATCGTGAACCGGGCCCTCCGCAGCAAGGAAGGGCTGGAGGATGAAGTCCGTCTGGATGATTCGGCCGCGGACGACATCATCCGCCTTGCCGGAGGAGACGCCCGCCGGGCTTTGACGATCCTGGAGGCCGCGGCAGGGGCCATCACGGGGGACAAGGACCGGCCCCGTGGGCGCAAACGGCCTGTGATCAGCTCGGCCGTGGTCGCTTCCGTCATGGATACGGCCCAGATCCGTTACGATAAGGCCGGGGACAACCATTACGACGTGGCTTCCGCCTTCATCAAATCCATGCGCGGGTCTGACGTAGACGCTTCCTTGCACTACCTGGCCCGTATGCTCCGGGCGGGGGAAGACCCCCGTTTCATCGCCCGGCGCATCATTATCGCTGCCAGCGAGGAAGTGGGCATGGCCGCTCCGCAGATCCTTCAATTGACCGTGGCCGCCGCCCAAGCCGTCGCCCTGGTCGGCATGCCGGAGGCCCGGATCATCCTCTCCCAGGCCGTGATCGCCGTGGCCACAGCCCCCAAATCCAACGCCTCCTATGAGGCTATCGCCGCCGCCTTGGCCGATGTGGATTCCGGTGACATCGGCCGGGTCCCCCTCCACCTGCGCAACGCCCCGACCAAGCTCATGAAGGAATGGGGAAACAAGGAAGGCTACATTTACGCCCACGACGCCCCGCATGACATCGCCCGGCAGGAGTACATGCCTGAAGAATTGCGCGGCCATGAGTATTACCATCCCAAAGAGAACGGTTACGAGAAACAGCTGGGCCCCAGGTTGGAAGCCATCCGCTCCCTTTTGCATGGGGAGCCGTCCTCCGGTGCGAACAAAAGCGAAGGTGAAGAGACGACGGATGCGGGGGATCAAGGAGATGGGAGAGAAAGGAAAGACAGGAAAGCCCAAGGGGATAAGTAGGGGGGCTGCCGACGCCAGAAGGTGTCGTCGCATCCTTTGAAGGGACTATCATGACGGGTATGACTGATGACTTTTCCGACTCTTCCGACTCTTCCGTGACCATCGCTTTGGCCCAAATCGACACCTGCGTGGGCGACCTGGATGGCAATGCGGCCAAGGTCCTGTCCTATTCCCGTCGGGCGGCCGGACAAGGGGCCGATGTGGTCCTGTTCCCGGAGATGACCTTGACCGGTTACCCCATCGAAGACCTGGCCTTCCGGGCGACTTTCCGCCAAGCGGCCTGGGACAAGGCTTCCACCTTGGCTGAAGACCTGGGCAAGGAAGGTCTGGGCGATCTCTACGTGGTGGTGGGGACCGTCGCCGCCGACGCCCATGGCCTGCCCCGCAATCGGCTCATCGTTCTCCACCAGGGGGTGGTGGAAGCTTCCTACGATAAGCATTTCCTGCCGAATTATGGGGTTTTCGATGAGTTCCGCATCTTTTCCCCCGGGGACCTGCCTTTGGTGATGACCATCAAAGGCAGGAAGATCGGCTTCGCCATCTGCGAGGACATCTGGCAGGAAGGCGGGCCGGTGGCCCAATTGGCTCAGAAGGGGATCGACCTTCTGGCCACCATCAACGGGTCCCCTTATGAAGAGGGGAAGGGGCATATCCGCACCGATTTGTGCGCCAGGCGGGCTCGGGAGGTGACGGCCCCAGTCATCTACCTGAATCAGGTGGGCGGTCAGGATGACCTGGTTTTCGATGGTGCCAGCTTCGTCGTCAACCCTGATGGCGGCGTCGAAGAGCGTTCCCCCCAGTTCGTGGAAGACCTGAGTTTCTGGACCTTGCCGGCTGTGGCTGGAACCGACTCCGACCAGGCGGGAAGGTCGACCTTGACCCCCCTCATGGATTCGGACGAGGAGGTCTATCGGGCTTGTGTGCTGGGCTTGAAGGATTATATGGCCAAGAACGGCTTCAAAGGCGTGGTCTTGGGCCTGTCCGGGGGAATCGATTCCGCCCTGGTGGCTACCATGGCCACCGATGCCATTGGCGGTAGTAATGTTTGGGGATTATCCATGCCCAGCATGTATTCATCCTCCGGATCCAAAGACGACGCTGCCGATCTGGCCGCGAACCTGGGAGCCCATTATGAGATCCAACCCATTGAACCCCTCTTCCAAGCCTTCCAGAAACAGCTGGATTTGCAGGGGATCGCGGCCGAAAACCTCCAGGCGAGGATGCGTGGGGTCCTGGTCATGGCCTACTCGAACTCCCACGGCCTCCTGGCCTTGGCCACCGGGAACAAGTCCGAACTGGCCTGCGGTTATTCCACCATCTATGGCGACGCGGTGGGCGGTTACGCCCCCATCAAGGACGTCCTCAAAACCAAGGTCTGGCAGCTGGCGAAGTGGCGCAATTCCTATGCGCTTGGCAAAGGTCAGGTGCCGCCGATTCCGGTCAATTCCATCCTCAAACCGCCTAGCGCCGAGCTGCGCCCGGGCCAGAAGGATTCCGACTCCCTGCCTGAATACGAGCTTTTGGACCAAGTCCTGGCTTCTTATATCGAGAAGGCCCATGGCCGGGCTGATTTGCTCAAGGACGGTTTCGACCCGGAGACGGTGGATACGGTCATGCGCCTGGTCGACAAGGCCGAATGGAAGCGTCGCCAGTACCCGCTCGGGCCCAAGGTGACGGCCCTGGCCTTCGGACGCGATCGTCGCCTTCCGGTGACGTCCGCCTTCAGGGAATGACGGTCTTGGACGCTCGCCGATAGGGGATAATGAAAAGCGGTGGAGACTGACGGTCTTGAAGGATTTCGAGCCAGTCTCCCGACGTCGCTGGGAAATCGATGGGGCATGCTTCGAGGAGGCGGATGACATGCATGTGACGGACGGCAGCAAGAAGCAGTGGTATTACAATTCCCGTACCCATCAGGTGGAGCACGGCATGCTTTCGTCGTATGAGTACCGGATGGGGCCGTATAAGACCCGTCAGGAAGCCGAGAAGGCTTTGGAACTCGCCAAGAAGCGGAATGAGGAATGGGAGGCTGAAGACAAACGTTGGGCAGGGCAGTCCGATCAGGAAGGGGATGGTTCGGGCTCAGCCAATGGCGTCGGCGACAGCGCCGGCAAGAGCGGGGACGGCAAAAAGCCAAGTCGCCGGGACAAGGCCGATGACTGGAAGGGGAGCTGGTTCTGATTCTTCCCCCAGCCTGACTTTTGTAGAAAAGAACGATCTCCTTGCCGCCATTATGTGATAAAGGTCACGCATTTGCCTCTCTATGAGGATGAAAAAGCCACTCTGAATACAAGCCCCTCATCTAGAATGGACTTATCCGACGCATTGAAGCATCGTATGGAACGAGGCACAAAAAGGAGTGCATATGACTACCACAGAAAAGCCAGTCGTTTCCGCTGAGGAACTCCAGGCTGAGGCTTGGAAGGGCTTCGTCGGCGGCAACTGGGAAAAGAACATTGATGTGCGTGACTTCATCCAGAAGAACTACACGCCTTATGAGGGTGATGAATCCTTCTTGGCCCCCGCGACCGAGAAGACCAAGCACCTGTGGAAAAAGCTGGATGACGAATATCTGGCCGTGGAACGCAAGCAGCGCGTTTATGACGTCGACACCCATACTCCCGCGGACATCGACGCCTTCCCCGCTGGCTATATCGATGACCAGGATGATGTGATCGTCGGCCTGCAAACCGACGTCCCCTGCAAGCGCGCCATGATGCCCAACGGCGGTTGGCGCATGGTTGAGCAGGCCATCCGCGAGGCTGGCAAGGAGCCTGATCCCGAGATCAAGAAGATCTTCACCCGTTATCGCAAGACCCATAACGATGGCGTCTTCGGCGTTTACACCGCCCGTATCAAGCGCGCCCGCCACAACAAGATCCTCACTGGTCTGCCGGATGCTTACGGCCGTGGCCGCATCATCGGCGATTACCGTCGCGTGGCCCTTTACGGCGTCAACACCCTGATCGCCTTCAAGAAGCTGGACAAGGACTCCATCCCTTACCGCAACGACTTCACCGAGCCTGAGATCGAGCATTGGATCCGCTTCCGCGAAGAGCATGACGAGCAGATCAAGGCCCTGAAGAAGCTCATTGTTCTGGGCAACGAGTACGGACTGGATCTGTCACGTCCCGCTCAGACAGCCAAGGAAGCCGTTCAGTGGACCTACATGGGCTACTTGGCCTCCGTCAAGAGCCAGGATGGCGCCGCCATGTCCATCGGCCGCCTGTCCGCCTTCTTCGATTGCTACTTCGAGCGCGACCTCAAGGCCGGCATCATCGATGAAACCGATGCTCAGGAAATCATCGATAACATCGTCATGAAGTTGCGTATCGTCCGCTTCCTGCGTACCAAGGACTACGACAACATCTTCTCCGGCGACCCTTACTGGGCCACCTGGTCCGACGCAGGCTTCGGCGATGATGGCCGCACCCTGGTCACCAAGACCTCCTTCCGGCTGCTCAACACCCTGACTTTGGAGCATCTGGGACCCGGCCCCGAACCCAACATCACCATCTTCTGGGATCCCAAGCTGCCGGAAGGCTACAAGCGTTTCTGCGCCAAGATCTCCATCGACACCTCCGCCATCCAGTACGAGTCCGATAAGGACATCCGTTCCCACTGGGGCGATGACGCCGCCATCGCCTGTTGCGTGTCTCCTATGCGTGTCGGCAAGCAGATGCAGTTCTTCGCCGCCCGTGTGAACACGGCCAAGGCCTTCCTTTACGCCCTCAACGACGGCCGCGATGAGATGACCGGTCTGCGCGTGATCGACGAAGGCGTCCTGGATCCAATCCAGTTCAACGCGGACGGCTCCCTCAACTTCGAGTCCGTCACCAAGAACTACGAGAAGGCCCTGGAATGGCTGTCCGAGACTTACGTCGAGGCCTTGAACATCATCCATTACATGCATGATAAGTACGCCTACGAGGCCATCGAGATGGCCCTGCACGACAAGGAAGTCTACCGCACCCTCGGTTGCGGCATGTCCGGTCTGTCCATCGCGGCCGACTCCCTGTCCGCAGTCAAGTACGCCAAGGTCTACCCGATCTACAACAAGGACGCCAAGGGCACTCCCGAGTATGTGGAAGGGGCTGACGACGACCTGATCGTCAACTTCAAGACCGTGGGCGACTTCCCGATCTACGGCAACGATGATGACCGGGCCGATGATTTGGCCAAGTGGGTGGTCTCCACCGTCATGGGTCAGGTTCGTCGTCTGCCCGTCTACCGCGACGCCGTCCCCACCCAGTCCATCCTGACCATCACGTCCAACGTGGAATATGGCAAGAACACCGGGTCCTTCCCCTCCGGGCACAAGAAGGGCACCCCCTTCGCCCCCGGCGCCAACCCTGAGAACGGCATGGATTCCCATGGCATGCTGCCTTCCATGTATTCCGTGGGCAAAATCGACTACGATGACGCCTTGGATGGCATCTCCCTGACCAACACCATCACCCCTGATGGTTTGGGTCGCGATGAAGAGGACCGCATCACCAATCTGGTGGGCATCCTGGATTCCGGCAACGGTCATGGCCTCTACCACGCCAACATCAACGTCCTGCGTAAGGAACAGCTGGAGGACGCCGTCGAGCATCCTGAAAAGTATCCTCACCTGACCGTCCGCGTGTCCGGCTACGCCGTCAACTTCGTCAAGCTGACCAAGGAACAGCAGCTGGATGTCATCTCCCGCACCTTCCATCAGGGAGCGGTGACCGACTAAGGGTAGCTTTTCCGATTAAGCCAGAGGGGCTGGGCCGCGAGGGTCCGGCCCCTCTTCCCTTTTGGCCTACCTCTTCTTAAACGAATCGCCTGTGCTCAGAGGGAAGCGGACTGACACCTCTTTCTGTCTGGGCAGGAAAAACGTTAGGATAGGGGAAGACGAAAACCGTAACGAGCTCCGCTCATCCAGATGGCAACCATCCAGATGAGGCTCGGACCTAAGGAGACGACGATGTCAGACTTCCGCACCACCCAGCCGCACATGCTGAAGGAATCCAAGGCTTACCAAAGCCAAATCCTCATGGGAGGCCTGTCAGGGTTCGAGTCCCCGGTCGGGATGGACCGGCGGGACAGGCTCCAGGCGTTGAAAACGGGGGATATCGGTTTCGTCCATTCTTGGGACATCAACACATCGGTCGACGGGCCCGGTACCCGGATGACCGTCTTCATGAGTGGCTGCCCCTTGCGCTGCCAATACTGTCAAAACCCCGACACCTGGAAGATGAGGGATGGGCGGCCCGTCTACCTGGAGGCCATGATCGACAAGGTCGCCCGCTACAAGGACCTGTTCCAACTGACCCATGGTGGCATCACCTTCTCCGGTGGTGAGTCCATGCAGCAGCCGAAATTCGTCACCCGGGTTTTCCGGGCGGCCAAGGAGATGGGGATCCATACCTGTCTGGATACCTCCGGCTTCCTGGGTAAGAACTACAGCGATCGGGACATCGAAGACATCGACCTCTGCCTGCTGGATGTGAAGTCAGGCGATGAGGAGACCTATCACAAGGTGACGGGGGGGACCTTGCAGCCGACCATCGACTTCGGCAAAAGGCTGTCGAAGCTGGGCTCGAAGATTTGGATTCGCTTCGTTTTGGTCCCCGGTCTCACCGACTCGGTGGAAAACGTGGAGAACGTGGCCCGGATCTGTGAACAGTTCGGGAACGCGGTGGAGCATATCGATGTCCTGCCTTTCCATCAACTGGGCCGGCCCAAGTGGCATGAGTTGCGCATCCCTTACCCTTTGGAGGACGCCAAGGGGCCGGGCAAGGAGCTGAAAGCCCGCGTCATCAAGCAGTTCGAAGACCACGGATTCGTCGTTTACTGATTCGTCCCGTCCATCCCGCTACCGGAGGCGTGTTAGGCTGGTTTCGTTATGACTTACCAAGAAAAGCATGTGAGGCTTCTCAAGGAACCAGCCGGGGGAGTCCCTGACCTGATCGATACCAGAGCCGAGTACGACGACTTCCTCCAGCGTTTTTCCTCCGCCTCAGGACCCATAGCAGTGGACGCGGAACGTGCCTCCGGCTACCGCTATTCCCAGCAGGATTGGCTCATCCAATTCAAAAGGGAAGGGGCCGGGATCGCCTTGATCGACCCGGTCGCCTTGTCCGAGCAAGAGATGGACTGGCAAGACGTGAACGAGGCTTTCGGAGACGCCGTCTGGATCATGCATGACAGCTCCCAGGACCTGCCGGGCTATTTCGACTTGGGGCTCAAGCCCGCCGGTCTCTTCGACACCGAAAGGGCCGCCCGCCTCCTGGGACAGGTCCGTTTCGGGCTGGCAGCCGTCACGGAACGTTATCTTGACCTCACTTTGGCCAAGGAGCGTTCAGCCGCCGACTGGTCCTACCGGCCTTTGGACCGGGACATGCGCATTTACGCCGCCTTGGACGTGGAAGTGCTCATCGAGCTGGAAGGCCTGATGAAGAAAGACCTGAAGAAAGCGGGCAAATGGGACTGGGCCCAGGAGGATTTCATCTACCTCCTGAACAAGGGGAAACAGGCCAAACCTTTGAAGGAAGAGCCTTGGAGGGGGATCTCCCACATCAACGTCATCGACCGGGACCTGCGGGGCCTTGCCATCGCCCGGGCACTGTGGACCGTCCGGGACCGGCTGGCCCAAGACAACGACATCGCCCCCCACCTGCTTCTGCAGGATTCGGCCATCATCGAAGCCGCCCAGCGCAAGCCCCACAATTCCCAGGAGTTCCGGCGGATCCGCTCTCTCAATCAGCGGGTGCGGGTCCATAAGGGGGATGAGCGGGACAAGATGTTCGAACGTTACGCCCCCATCCAAAGGAAGGTCAAGCCACAAGTCTGGAAGGAGGCCATCTTCCAGGCCCTCTCCCTTCCTTACGATCAGCTCCCCAAGAGGAGGAACGAGAATCCGGAGACGGGGGAGAACGCCCCGAAATCCCTGAAATACTGGCGGATCCATCACCCAGACCGGTATGAGCTCCTCCAATCCGTCCGCAAATTCATCACCCAGGTTTCGGAGGACACCTCCACCCCGACGGACATCATCCTCAAGCCCAAGATCGTTCGTAACCTCTGCTGGCATACCGATGTGGACAAGACTCCGGCAGGAATCCACGCTTATCTGCTCAAACAGGGGGCTCGCGCCTGGCAGGCGGACCTGCTTTCTGAGTCGTTGAGTAGCGTTATCATGTAGAGGTTGTCTTTGCGGACTCCTGCAGTCTTAGGCAAAGTGATGTATGAGAAATTGATGAATTGGAGCCTAGCGTGAAAATCACCATGAGGAATGTGGAACCTACCAAGAAGGTTCTGACCATTACCGTCGATCAGGAAGAGCTTGAGCCTTACATGGACAAGGCCCGCAAGGAAATCGCCAACCAGGTCAATATTCCTGGTTTCCGCAAGGGGCATGTGCCCGGAAAGCTGATCGAGCAGCGCTTCGGCTTCGGGGCCGTTATCGGCGAGGCCGTGAATGACGCCGTTCCCGACTTCTACAATAAGGCCATCGAGGAGCGCAAGCTCCGCCCCTTGGACCAGCCCAAGATCGATGTCAAGGACGTCCCCGAGTCCCATGAGGATGACAAGAAGCTGAAGTTCACCGCCGAGGTTGAAGTCCGCCCTGAAGTGAAGCTGCCTAAGTTCGACGCAATGGAAGTCTCCATCCCCGAGCAGGCGGTGACCGATGAAGACGTGGACAAGCGCCTGAACAACCTCCGCCAGCGCTTCGGCACCTTGGTGTCCGTGGACCGTCCCGCCAAGAAGGGCGATTTCGCCAGCATCAACCTGGATGCCCAGATCGACGGTAAGAGCGTGGATTCCCAGGAAGGCATCAGCTACGAAGTCGGTTCCGGCACCATGCTTTCCGGACTGGATGAGGCTTTGGATGGCCTGTCCGCCGGCGAGGACACCACCTTCTCCAGCACCTTGGAAGGCGGCGAGCACGAAGGCGAGAAGGCCGAGGTCAAGCTGACCCTCAACTCCGTCAAAGAAGAGCAGTTGCCTGAGCTGGACGACGAGTTCGCCAAGGACGCGTCCGAGTTCGACACTCTGGACGAGCTCAAGGCTGACATTCGCAAGCAGTCCGAAGTGGACGCTCAGGCCCGTCAGGCCACCGAGGCCCGCGACGCCTTCATGGCCCAGATCGAAGAAGCCGAAGAGATCCCCATCCCCAAGGGCGTGCTTGAGCGCACCGTGACCGAGCACCTGCGTTCCATGGGCGTGGAAGATCCCAAGAAGGCCACCAAGGAGCAGGAGAAAGAAGCCAAGGACAGCGCCGAGAAAGAGCTGCGCGACCAGATCGTCCTCGACACCGTGGCTGAATCCCTCAATGTTCAGGTGACCCAAGCCGACGTGACCAACTTCCTGGCTTCCATCGCCCAGCAGTATGGCATGGATCCGACCAACTTCATCACCTCCGTCGTCCAGAACGGCCAACTCAACTCCGCAGTCCAGGAAGTGGCCCGTTCCAAGGGCATGATCGAAGCCATGCGTCAGGTCACCTTCAAGGATCCCGCCGGCAAGGTCGTGGACCTGGGCCAATTCCTCGGCAGTGATGAGGAAGAGGAGGAGGCCAGCGTGGCCGCCGCTTCCCAGGCCGCCGCCGTCGCGGACGAAGTCTCCAAGTCCGAAGAGTAAATTCAAACCCTGAAAGTAGATTTCAGACCCTGGTCTCTGAGGCTTCATGGCTTCTAGAGCCGCTCAGAAAGCCCGAGGAATCGGGCTTTCTTCATTTCCATAAAAGAGACGCGCCGCTGAAGAGACTAGGTCAAGGAGGAATAAGGCATGGAAGGCGAAAACGAGAAAGACTTCTTCTCGGCCAGAAACTGGCCCTTGGCCCTGCTGGTCATCGTCGGGCTTGGCGTGGCCATCGGGGCCTGCTCGGCCGGCCTGACTTACCTCCTCGACTTCGTCCAGAAGGTCTGTCTGGGTTGGGCCGAAAGCCTGGACGATCCCACCCCCTTCATCACCCCTTGGTGGAGAAGGCTGGTCAGCATCGTCCTCGCCTCTTTCATCGCATCCCTCATCTGGTATCTGATCAGGAAGAGGGAGAAGCCGATCCCGTCCGTTTCCGGGGCGGTGACCGGCAAGCCCATGCCTGTCTTGCGCAGCCTGACCCATATCATCCTGCAGATCGTCATCGTCGGGGCCGGTCTTCCCGTCGGCCGGGAGACCGCGCCCCGCGAATTGGGCGCTTTGTTCGGACAGAAGCTCTCTTCCACCCTCCGCCTGTCCAAGAAAGACATGCCTGTGGTCATCGCCGTGGCCGCAGGCGCCGGCTTCGCCGGGGTTTACAACGCGCCTTTGGCGGGGACTTTCTTCGCCTTGGAGATCCTCCTGTCCCGGATCGAACTGCCCGTGGTCGGCTTGGCCTTGGGGACCTCCCTGGTTTCCACCTTCACCGCCGGCTTCCTCAAGGGGATCAAGGTCTTCTATCGATTGCCGGTTTTGAAAGTCAGCATCCATCTGATGGTTTTCTCCTGCCTGATCGGGCCCCTCTGCGGTCTGGCCGCCTTTTTCTTCCGTATGTTCACCCAATGGGCGAACCGTCGGCAGGAGACCTCAAGGAAGACCTTATGGATGTTGCCTCTGATGGGCTTGATGACCGGTCTGGTGGCCATCGTCTTCCCCCAGGTGATGGGGAATGGCCGTTCCCAGGCACAGATGGCTTACGGCTTGAGTCTGCTCGCCCAGGCTTCAGGCGGTCGGCAAGTGGCCGGATTCACGGGCCTGGATGCCTTGAAGGGTCTGGGGGACTTGAGCCTCGGGAGCCTCCGCCCAGGGAAGGCGGTCGGGATCGTCCTGTTGGTCTTGATGGTCCTGATCGTCGCCAAGACTTTGCTGGCCGGATTCACCATCCGGGCGGGGGCGGCCGGAGGAGTCCTGACCCCGGCCGTCGCGGTCGGTGCCTGCCTCGGGGCCATGCTGGCCCTGCTCATATCGCTCGCCTTTCCCAGTCTGGGCCTGAGCGTGGGGATCTGCGCCTATGTGGCCTCGGCCGCCTTCCTGGCCACCTCCCAGAAGGCCCCTTTGATGGCCACGGCTTTCATGCTGGAACTGACCCACGCCAGCATCTCTTTCGTCCTTCCCCTTGGCTTGGCGGCCGGCCTGTCGGTCCTCACTTCCTTCTGGCTGGAGCAAAGCCCTTGGGGGAAGGGGATGTCCAAGGCGGCCAGCCTTCCAGCAGGAATCAAAAGTTGATATATACCGACTCAATTTTTTATGCTTACTGCTCAAAGAAGGCTGACGGTCGTTTAGAGGCGGTAATCTAAGAGGCATAGTTTGATAGCTAAAGGAGACATAGTGACAGATAATCTGCCCGTTTCCCCCCGCATGGAAGGGGAGACCCCCATGGGAGGCGGAGACCCGATTTTCAGCCGTCTTCTCAAAGACCGCATCATTTGGTTGGGGTCCGAGGTGAAGGATGAGAACGCCAATGTGATTTGCGCCCAGATGCTCATGCTGGCGGCCGAAGATCCCAAGAAGGATATTTGGCTTTACATCAATTCGCCTGGTGGATCCATCACCGCAGGCATGGCCATTTACGACACCATGCAGTTGATCGAGCCGGACGTGGCCACCGTGGCCGTGGGCATGGCCGCCTCCATGGGCCAGTTCCTCCTGTCTTCCGGGACCAAAGGCAAGCGTTTCATCACCTCCCACGCCCGGGTGCTCATGCACCAGCCTTCCGGCGGAGTGGGCGGCACCGCCACGGATGTGAGGATCAATGCGGAGCTCATCATGGACATGAAGAAAACCTTGTCCGAGTTGACCGCGGAACAGACCGGGCATACGGTGGAGGAGATCTACCGGGACAACGAATACGACCATTGGTTCACTGCTCAGCAGGCTTTGGATTATGGCTTCGTCGATAAGATCGTGACCACTCCGGGATCGATGACGACTCAAGGACAGGGGGAGTAAATGGCATCCGAAGAAGCGCGATTCGTCGCCCGGGCTCAGCGTTTGGCCGGACCGACCGGTTTGGCTCCTGGCATGCCCCAGGCTCGGTACGTCATGCCTCAATTCGAAGAGCGGACCTCTTTCGGTTTCAAGCGGTCCGATCCCTACAGCAAGCTTTTCGAAGACAGGATCATCTTCATGGGCGTGCAGGTGGATGATACTTCCGCCGACGACATCATGGCCCAGCTTTTGGTTTTGGAAAGCCAGGACCCTGACCGCGATGTGGTCCTGTACATCAATTCCCCCGGCGGGTCCATGACCGCCATGACCGCCATCTATGACACCATGCAGTACATCAAACCGGACGTGCAGACCGTCTGCCTGGGTCAGGCCGCATCGGCCGCCGCCATCCTGCTGGCTGCCGGCACCAAAGGTAAGAGGCTCATGCTGCCGAACGCCCGGGTGCTCATCCATCAGCCGGCCATGGGCCAGGATTTCGGCAAGGCGACCGAGATCGAGATCCAGGCCAAGGAACTCCTGCGTATGCGCGAATGGCTGGAGGAGACCTTGGCCAAGCATACCGGCCAGGAAGTGGACCGGATCCGTAAGGACATCGAGACGGACACCATCCTCACGGCCCAGCAGGCCTTGGAATACGGCATGGTCGACGCCGTCCTGGAACATCGCAAATAAGGGGACTGACCGGTCCTCTTCAGGGTCGAGTGCTTTCGCCTCGGCCCTTTTGCCGTTTCAGGGCTTCAAACCAGCGGAAGGCTGAAACCCGGGGCGGCATAGTAGAGTGGACGCATGGACACGGAAAGGATGGCGAAGGCGCCATGGGGCAAGTGATCGACTACAATGACGACGTCCCCCGCTGCAGTTTCTGCGGCAAGACGGAACTCCAGGTGGCCAAGCTCGTCACCGGGGCCGGGGTGGCCATCTGCGACGAATGCATCGAACTCTGCGTGGACATCGTCTCCGATGAACGCCGGGCCGATGCCCAGGCCCATAAGCTCCAGCTGAAAAAACCCAGCCGGATCCGGCGCTTTCTCGATTCATACGTCATCGGTCAGGACGAAGCGAAGAAGGCCTTGTCCGTCGCCGTCTACAACCACTACAAGAGGATCAACCTGCGATGGGAGGACTCAGCCGACCGTTTGGAAAGGTCCTGGTCCCATCAAGGCTCCGACTTGGACGAGGTGGAGATCTCCAAATCCAACGTCCTTCTTCTGGGTCCCACCGGGACGGGCAAGACCTATCTGGCTTCCACTTTGGCTAGGATCATGGACGTCCCCTTCACCATCGTCGACGCGACCACTCTGACCGAAGCCGGCTATGTGGGCGATGACGTGGAGACCATCCTGCAAAGGCTCATCCAGGCCGCCGATGGGGACATCAGCCGGGCGCAGCAAGGCATCATCTACATCGACGAGATCGATAAGATAGCCCGGAAGAGCGGGGAGAACACATCCATCACCCGGGACGTGTCCGGGGAAGGGGTCCAGCAGGCCCTTCTGAAGATCATCGAAGGGACGGTCGCGTCGGTCCCCGTCAAAGGCAGCCGCAAACACGAAGAGCAGGAGATGGTCCAGATCAATACCTCCGACATCCTTTTCATCTGCGGCGGGGCCTTCGTCGGCCTCGAAGACATCATCAGGCACCGGCTGGGCAAGAGGGAGACCGGGTTCGGGACGGATTGGTCCAGCCAGGAGAAAAGCTCCGATGAGATCCTCTCCTTGGTCACCCCGGATGACCTGACAGAATTCGGTCTCCTGCCCGAATTCATAGGCCGTATGCCCGTCCTGGCGACCATGTCTTCCCTGACCGTGGACGACCTGGTCTCCATCCTCACCGAGCCGGCCAACGCCCTGGTCAAACAATTCGCCAAGATCCTGGCCGTGGATGGGGTGGAACTGGTTTTCACCGATCAGGCCTTGGAATCCATAGCCCAGCGGTCTTTGGACCGGGGGACGGGGGCTCGCGGCCTACGCTCAATCATGGAGAGGATTCTGGAAGACGCCATGTACCAGGTCCCCGATCGCGAGGACGTCAGTCAAGTCCGGGTGGACCTCCAGGAGGATGGGACGGTTCACGCTGAACTCATGGCATGATTCCGTGTCCTTTCGCCCCGGAATCTGTCTTGACCTGAGGGTAAAAATGAGACAACCGTGGGCGGTATCCCACCGTTCACCCGAACCCAAAGGAGGGACACATGGCAGATGAGAAGAATCCACTCGAGAGCGTTGCTGATGCGGTCAAGGATGCAGCAAGCAAAGTAGATGTGAGCGAATTGACCGAGAAGGCCGGCCATCTGGCTGACCAGGCGAAGGATGCTCTCAAGAACGTGGATGTTGACGGCATCGCCCAGAAGGCGAAGGACGTGCTTCCCGATCAGGCCGATAAGGTCATCGATGATTTGTCGGAGAAGCTGAAGTAGCGATCTCCGTCGGAATCGTGGCGGAAGGAAAGCCTTCGCCGGGTATAGATGCAGTCATCAGTACGCATGACAGGCGTACGACGAATCGTGATATGGGGACAGGGCCTCAGGTCCTGTCCCTTTTCGTATCCTTCCATGCTTTTCTCAAATCCTTCCTACCCTTTTTTACGCGTCCGTGTGTTCGGTTTTTCCGCAGGTCAGGTTTTGCGCTTCGACAGGTATAGGTTGGAGGGGGGGTTGTATGGGAAAATCCAATAGGGGGCGAGGTGATGGGAGATACAGGCGTAGATATGAAGATATGAAAAGAGCCGGTCAATGACCGGCTAAAAGCTCCCGCAGCTGGGCTTGAACCAGCGACATTCTGATTAACAGTCAGACGCTCTGCCAACTGAGCTATGCGGGAATGTTCCGTGCTGTTTGCACTGCACAAGACATAGATTATATGAGGGTGTCTAGAAAAGTTCAAGTTGATAACAGTCGGCGTGTCGCACATTTGACCACATTCCCTTGGCGTACTTGGAATCCCCTCCTGGGCGATCCATACTGAAATCATGGATGCTCAAGAATACGGACGCAGCCGGGATAGGCGACTGAGAAATTTACGGAAGACCCAGGCGGAGAAACTGGGCCGGAGAACAAGGAAACGCCAGGGCACATTGGCTTTGGCCCTCCTGGTGATCGCTCTCTGCGCCCTGATCATGGGTTCCCTGGGAGCCAAGGGGACGGTGGCTACCGCCTGCGCCAGCCAAACCTGCTCCAGCCTCTATATTTGGCCGGTGCGCGGGACTCAAGATCAAGCGTCTGCCGTCCTCGAGGGATTCCGTCCGCCGGCCCAAGACTGGATGCCGGGGCATAGGGGGCTGGACCTATCGGCCGGACCTGGCACCCCCATCCTTTCCCCGGCCGACGGGACGATCGCCTTCGCTGGAGTGGTCGGGGGCAAGGACGTGGTGTCCATCAGACATCAGGGAGGAAGGACCAGCACTTTCGAGCCGGCCCGTACCAGCTTCAAGGTCGGGGACAAGGTCAGCCAGGGGCAGGTCATAGGTCAGGTAGGCGGCCGCAGCGACCACTGCCGGGATTACTGTCTCCAATGGGGCGTCAAGATCGGGAAAAAGGCCTATCTCGACCCTCAAAGCCTGGTCAATCCTCATATGGTGACCCTCAAAGAGATGCTTGAGGAAGACAAGGGCCTATAATGGGGAGCATGGCTGCATGAGAGAACATGTGCAGCTGAGCTCACCCCGAAGGAATGCCATGCTCAAAGAATATAGGCGACCACTTAGCAAGCCGATCGATGACGATCATAATATCTTTTCCCTGCTTCAGGATCGGGCGGAACGCGACCCTGAAGGGGATCTGATCGGATACAAGAACGAATCGGGCGGATGGTCCTATTTCAGCGCCCAGGAATTTCTGGACCTGACCATGATGGTCGCTCGTGGCCTTCTTGCCCGCGGGGTGAAGAAGGGCGACTCCATCGCCATCCTCGCCCATACCCGGTGGGAGTGGACCTGCTTGGACAACGCCATCATGAGCATCGGGGCCGTCGTCGTGCCCATCTACGAGACCAATTCGGCCGCCCAAGTCAAGCAGATCATCAATGATTCCCGGGTCACCTATCTGATGGCGGAGGATGAAAGTCAACTCGCCAAAGTGAACGCCATCGCCGATGAATGCCCCACCCTGCGCGAGACCTTCCTCATGGATACGGCCGATAAGAGCGAATCGGTGGTCGCCGTCCTCAAGGAATTCGGCAAGAACAAGACGGAAGACGATTTCTGGGAGGCGGAGCAGGAAGTCCATGGACAGGACTTGGCGACGATCGTCTACACCTCCGGATCGACCGGAGCCCCGAAAGGTATCGAACTGACCCATTCCAACTTCGTCTTCATCGCCCATTCCGGAGACCAGGCCATGTATGAAATCGGCCATGCACCGGGAGGATCCCGTCTTCTCCTCTTCCTGCCCCTGACCCACGTTTTCGCTCGTTTCATGCAGTATTTCAGCTTCTGCAACACGATCACCCTGGGTCTCTCCCATAACTTCAAGACCATCATCACCGATTTCCGCGACTTCGAGCCCACCTTCATCCTGTCCGTCCCCCGGATCTTCGAGAAGGTTTATAACGCCGCCTCCCAGAAGGCCGGCCGCGGTTTTAAAGGGAAGGTTTTCAGCAACTCCGTCCGTCTAGCCAGGGAATGGTCCCAGGCTCAGCAGGAAGGCCGCCATCTGCCTTTGCCCAAACGGCTCCTGCACGCCTTCTACAACAAGGCCGTCTATCAGCAGATCATGGAGGTCTTCGGCGGACGGGTGCAATACGCCGTTTCGGGCGGCGCTCCTTTGGATCTTGACATCACCCACTTCTTCAACGGGATCGGCTTGCCCATCCTCGAAGGCTACGGGATGACCGAAACCTGCGCCCCCTCCAGCGTCAACCCCACCAGCGGCTATAAGATCGGCACGGTGGGCTTGCCTTTAGAAGGCATCAGCGTCGGGGTGACGACCGAACGCGAGCTCTGCCTCAAGGGCAGGAACATCTGCAGGGGCTATCACAACAATCCCGACCTGACCAGGCAGCAGATCATCGACGGCTGGCTCCATACCGGAGATTTGGGCGATGTCGATCAAGACGGCTTCATCACCATCACCGGTCGCAAGAAGGATTTGATCATCACGGCCGGTGGCAAGAACGTCTCGCCGGAAGTCCTGGAAGCTTCGGTCATGGGGTCGCCTGTGGTCGACCAGTGCGTCCTTGTCGGCGACCGCAAGCCGTTCATCGCCGCCATCATCACCCTCAACTTGGCCGACGCCAACGATTGGCTGAAGGCCCAAGGCGCCGCGTCCGTTTCCTCCTTGGATGAAGCGGTGAGGAACCCCATCATCCGAGCCGAAGTGAAAAGGGCGGTCGATAAGGCCAACGCCCTGGTTTCCCGGGCTGAGTCGATCCGCAAGTTCGAAATCGTCCCTGACGTGATCTCTTCCGAAAACGGCATGCTGACCGCCAGCCTGAAGATCAAGAGGGCCGTCATCACCCAGCATTACCAGAAGTTGATCGACAAGGTAATCTACTCTCCGCAGGCCAAAAAGGAGATGCCCAAGAAGGAGCCTAGGAAAGAGACGGCAAAGAGGGGCTGAGTGGGCTGTCTGGCCTAAAGACCGGCTTAGGGAACTTAAAGACCGGCTTGGGAAGCGCTGAGATAACCGGCGTTGACCAGGCCGGTCTTGATATTGGAGGCGGAAATGGTCAGCAAGGTGGGGGAGAAGAGCCGGGAGGAGGGAGAGACGGTTCCCCGGGCCAAGCCGAGGCAATAGGCGCTCAGACGGGCGATGAAGGCCTTGCGGTCCACCATGGCGGTCGACCATTGTTTCCCGTCTACTAGGTGAGGCAGGTTCAGGGGGTAAGTGCCGTAGCCGACGATCAGAGGCCAGTGGGGGTAATCGGCAACCTCGGTCCTTTCGTCCGCGCGGGTGGCTGGATCGGGAACCGGCTTGCGGCGGACGGTCGTTCCTCCGGACAAGTTGGTGATGACCCCGGAGATCGAAATCTGGGGATTGATGTCGGCGCTGGACCCGGTATATCCGGCCTCGTTCAATCCTTCGATGGCCCCTTGACACAAGAGGTCGTTCGCGGCCAGGACTCCGTTGATCCGGACATGGGCGGATGAGCCCGCAGCCGGTCGCAGCCGGTCCTTCAAAGCCTGGGCTATGGTCTGCTTGTTTCCCGCGTTCACCGTCACTGTCCGCCAGTCTTTCGCTCCGCTGGAGGCGGTCAGGAGGCCGGAGGGGCTGTAGATGGCCCCGGACCGGTAATAGGGCCCCAAGACGGACCAAATACCGGAGAAAAGGTCTCGGGTGAAACGGTTGTCTTCCAGAAGAGGCAGGAGGATCTCCACGCTTTGCCGATTCGTCCGGCTGGCTTTGGCCAACGCCAGTTTCGAAGCCAGGCCCCGGGCTTGGGCCCGGCCGATTTGATAGGCGGTCAGGAGGGTGACGGTCTGGTCCGCCTTGAATCCGGACAGGGCCGAGGAATCCCCCAGCAGGAGGACGGTGAAGCCGTCCTTCCTGGCCTGACGGAGGCTGGATGTCAAAGCGGCGGCGGATTCCTTGTCCTCCTGGCTGTTTTCCGTTGTCTTGGCGGAAGAAACCCCGCTCGGGGCCAGGGCGGCCATCGGGCTGAATTGTTGGGCGACCTGATCGGGCCGATAGGCCGGCGACAGAATCAGGATCTTGCGGGCCGCGGAAGACGGAGCCTCCTTGGTCTTCGCCAGGTAGGAGTCCACTGAGGCTGACTGGTCCTTCAGATTGGAGGATCGATGGGTGCTGACTTCGACCTTTCTCCGGTCCTTTCCCCCATTTTCCTGGTTCAGGGCCTTGTCCAAGTCGGTCGTGAAATTATCCCAGTTGTTCAAAGGGCGATTGGAAGTCACCGCTTCCACGGAGATGGGGGAGGAGGGGGTGAAGACGCCGATTTCGGCTGTGGTCGTCTTGGCTGGTGACGGGGCCTCGCATGCGGCGGAACCGATCAGGAGCATGAAGGCCCCGAAGGCGCACAAGGACCTGGTCCACAGGGACTTAGTCCATAAGGACCGGTTGAGCGCTCCGGAACGGTCAGCGGCTCTTCGCTGTGATGACTGACGTGGCATAGACCCTCCTCAAGTCTTCCTGCCATTTTAGGAAATGGACAGGTCATCCGGTCTCAAGTCCTGCTTACCCTTGAAGCATGACACAGGAAATTGAGATCGGCATGGGCAAAACCGGCCGTTTATGCTATTCGTTGGACGATGTGGCGATCATTCCCAACCGCCGCACCCGCGACCCTCAGGATGTGAACACACACTGGCAGGTGGACGCTTACGAATTCGACATTCCTGTCATTGGCGCCCCTATGGATTCGATCATGAGCCCGCAGACCGTCATCGAACTGGGCAAGATGGGCGCCTTGGGCGTCCTGGATTTGGAAGGCCTGTGGACCCGGTACGAGGACCCCCAACCCCTGCTGGACAAGATCCCTTCCATCCCCGATGATCGCATCACCCCCTACCTGCAGAAGATCTACGCGGAACCGATCAAGGCGGATTTGATCTTCAAGCGCCTCCATCAGATTCGCGACGCCGGGGTCACCGTGGCCGGCTCCCTGACCCCTCCCCGCATTCTCGATTTCTATTCGACCGTCTTGGAGGCCGGAGTGGACTTATTCGTCATCCGCGGCTCCGCCGTCTCCGCCGAGCATGTCTCCCGCAACCATGAACCCCTGAACCTGAAAAAGTTCATCTACGAGTTGGATGTGCCGGTCATTGTGGGTGGGGCGGGATCCTACCAGGCAGCCATCCACCTCATGCGCACCGGAGCGGCCGGGGTCCTGGTCGGCCTCGGAGGCACGGCCGTTTCCTCAGCCCGGTCCATCACCGGCATGCATGTGCCCATGGCTACGGTCATCGCCGATGTGGCCGCAGCCCGGAAAGACTACATGGAAGAATCCGATGGCCGTTACGTGCAGGTGATCGCCGATGGTGGTTTGGGGACTTCGGGCAGTTTCGTCAAGACTTTCGCCCTGGGTGCCGACGCCGTCATGATGGGCGACCCCCTGGCCCACGCCAAAGAGGCCCCTGCCCATGGCTCCCACTGGGGACATGAGGCCACTCATGCCGACCTTCCCCGGGGCCGTCGCACCCAGTTCGACACCCCTTACAGCATGGAGGAAGTCCTTTTCGGGCCCAGTTATGTGGCCGATGGGAGCATGAATTATATCGGGGCTTTGAAAAGAGCCATGGCTTCGGCCGGCTACGTTGATTTGCGCGAATTCCAGAAATGCCCGATCGTGGCGGCCCCCTACGAAAACCGATGAGGCTGGGAGCCTAGGATTTCTGCGGATTATAAGCCGCAAAATGTGGATAAGTGTGGATACCTTGTAAGGTTATCCACACTTTTTTCGTGTAAGTTGACAGAAGAAAAAATTTGAGAGGATAATGAATAAATAATAGCTGCATGGGGCAGCATGGAGCTGAAGAAACCTTCCCTGAAACAAAGGAGTCAGGAGATCGTCGAGGAAGAGGCGCAGGAGGGAAATCGATTCCATGGTGGAATCGATGAAAGACGAGGAAAAATGACGGAAACGTTTAGCAATCCCGATTACTCCCCTCAATCGCATGATTTGAGCAAGAAGCTAGGGAAGCATCACTTCGGCAAAAACAGTCGGAACAAGCAGGACCAGGAGCACGTCTTCGAAGTCATCCAGAAGGTGGGTATGTATGGGGGACGGACGAAATTCCATATCATGCGCTGCGTTCCGGACGATTTACCCAAACAGGAGAGCGTGCGCCTTTCGGTCCTTTCGTGCACCATCGCCTGTCTGAGCGTGGACATCATGCGGGGCAGGCTCAGCCCCCGCCTCCTGGACAGATACATGCTGCCGGAAGTGGAGAAGAAGCTCCTGGTGACCGAGGCCTTCATGCAGAAGTACGCCGGCAAGGATAAATTCGATCTGATCGACAGCCATGAGACCAAGAACTTCCCGGTGATACCCCGCTTGGTCAACACGATGGTCGTCAACCCCAACAAGTGCGAATCCATCGTGATATTGGCCATCGGGAACGGCCTGTGTTGCGCGACCGTGGTCGTCTCCCGCTTCGAAGACCGGTGGATGTGCACCCACTGCGACATCTCCTGAAGCCGACGAGTCCTTTTCCTCAGCGGACGGAAGGACCGCGAAAGGACCGCGGAAAGGGAGCGGGGGCGGCGGCGTCTTTGAAGAGGGGGCGATTCCCTCGAGTGGTCATACTTGCTATGGCGTAATATACGAAGTATGTTACGCGAGTTTACCAATCCAGACATAACAGTCACCACTGAGGCCGACACCATCTTCTCCTTCCTTTCCCGTCGCGTGGCCAAGAACCCCGATGGACCATTGGCGGCCTACAAGGGGAAGAAGCATGAATGGGTGTACGTTTCGGCCCAGGAGATGATGGAGGCCGTCCGCAAGGCCGCGAAAGGTCTCATCGCCTTGGGCATCTCCAAAGGGGATACGGTCGTGATCTACGCTCCCACCTCGTACGCGTGGGGAGTGGCCGATTTCGCCTGCGCCGCCATCGGAGCCATCTCCGTGCCGATCTACGACACGGATTCCGCCGGTCAGGTGGCCACCATCGTTTCGGAGACCAAGCCGGCCATCGCCTTCACGGCAGGGGATGAGCGGGCCCAGACTTTGGAGGCTTTGCGGGCGGACAGCGCCACCTCTGTCAAGTACGTCTTCAACGTGGACCGCGGAGGTCTGGAAGCTTTGGAGGACTGGGGATCCCAAGTGAGCGACGAGACCTTGAACAAGGCCATCGCCCTGGTCCAGGGGCATGACGTGGCCACCATCGTCTACACGTCCGGCTCCACCGGCAAGCCGAAAGGCGCCATGCTGACCAACACCAATTTCGCCCATATCGTCATCAATGGCCCCAACATCCTGCCCAACATGCTCAACGCCGACGTGACCCGGCTCCTGCTTTTCCTGCCGCTGGCCCACTGCTTCGCCCGGTACATCCAGTATTCCAACATGAACAGCGACAAGGGCGTGGTCGCTTATCAGGCCGACGTCAAGCACCTGCTCACCGACCTGCGCACTTTTCATCCCTCCTATCTTTTGGGCGTCCCCCGTGTCTTCGAGAAGGTCTACAACGCCGCCTCGCAGAAGGCCGGCGCTGGTCTGACCGGCCATATCTTCGCCAAGGCCTTCAAGCATTTCGTCGCCTGGGGCAAGGCCGAGCAGAACGGGCAAAAGCATACCTTCAAGGAGAAGGTGGAACATGCCTTCTACGAGCGGTCGGTCGGGGAGTCCATCCGGTCCGCCTTAGGCGGGCAACTGCATTTCCTGGCTTGCGGCGGAGCCCCCATCAACATCGACCTGGCCTTCTTCTTCCACGGGATCGACGGGATCACCTTCATCCAAGGCTATGGCATGACCGAAACGGCCGCCCCCTGCGTCATCAATTCGGAGAAGTTCAACCGGGTCGGATCCGTCGGACGCGTGGCCCCTGGCTTCTCCAGCCGTTTAGCCGAGGATGATGAGCTGGAAATCAAAGGCCCCAGCGTCTTCGCCGGCTACCTCAACAGTCCTCAGAAGACGGACGAGGCCTTCGACGGGGCCGACCATCAATGGTTGCGCACCGGCGATTTGGCCGAGATCGACGACGACGGCTATATCTATATCGTGGGCCGCAAAAAGGACGTCATCATCACGGCAGGCGGTAAGAACGTGTCCCCTTCTCCCATGGAGGACATCATCAAGACCTGCCCCATCGTCTCCCAAGCCCTGGTTCTGGGCGATGGCAGGCCCTTCATCTCCGCCTTGGTCACTCTGGACCCGGATATGGTGGAAACCTGGCTGGAAGGCCAAGGCCGGGCCGGAAGCCTGACCATGAAAGAGGCCTGTGAGGACGACGCCGTGCGCTCTTTGGTCCAGGAATACATAGACCGGGCCAACTACACCGTGTCCCGGGCAGAATCCGTCCGCAAGTTCATCATCATCCCCGACGATTTCAACCAAAAGGACAAGACCCTCACCCCTAGCATGAAAGTGGTGCGCGGGGCGGTCCTGAAACAATACAAATCGCTCATAGATAACCAAATGTATGCTCCTAAAGCATCGACCATGCCGAAGGCTCCCACGGCCAAACTCATGGAAGCGGCGGACTCCGTCTCCGAGACCACCCAAAGGTCCATCAAGCAGGCCCAGGAGAAGCTTGAACCCGCCCTGGCCAAGGCCAAGGATTCCATGGACACGATCAAGGATTCGGTCAGCAAATACGTCAAGGCTGATAAAGGCGTCAAGACCGATAAAGCCGACCAAAACCCGTCCGAAAAGGGAGACTCTGAGGCTGATGGCCCCGCTTTCGACCAGGAAAGGGAGGCTTAGGCCCGTGACCATCAGAGACATCCGGATCGTGCCGGACCCTGTTTTGCGCACCGTCTGCGACCCCATCACGACGATCACCCCGGCCGTGAGGAACCTAGTCCAGGACCTTCTGGACACGGTGGACGACCCCGGCCGGGCCGGTCTTTCGGCCAATCAGATCGGCGTCGCCCTCAGGGCCTTTTCCTACAACATCGACGGCAAGGTCGGCTATGTACTCAACCCCAAGATCGTCGCCCGGTCGGGGGAACAGTACGGGGATGAAGGTTGCCTGTCCGTGCCCGGACTTTGGTACAAGACCCGCCGGGCTGATTACACCCGAGTCGAAGGGATCGATCTGGACGGCAAGAAGATCGTCCTGGAAGGCAAGGGGATCATGGGCCGCATGCTCCAACACGAATGCGATCACCTGGACGGGCACGTCTATCTGGATCGCTTGGAGAAGGAAGAGCGCCGCGAGGCCTTGCGGTACATGCGTCGCCAGCAGAAGGCGGCCTGAGACCGAGGAAGACCCGCCAAAGTCCGTCGAAAACTGCCTAGATCCATTTCAGGCCTGTAGGTCTTCATACGGGAACGCGTGAAACATACAGGCCTTTTCCTATAATGACTTCTTGCATGTCGATTTCCCGATCGGGAGGCGGTCGTCGCCTTTCCGATCGATCCCACCGTCCATGACATGCGAATTCGCGCTATGCAGGCGACGGCCTGTGTCGGTCGGTTCCCGAAGCCCTGCGGTCCCAGGAGCTGTACGCAGGTACGCATAGCCAGGCAATAACCGACAGAAAGGTATATCATGGCACAAATCACCATGAGCCAGATGCTCAATGCTGGCGTTCATTTCGGTCATCAGACCAGCCGTTGGAATCCCAAGATGAAGCAGTACATCTTGATGGAACGCAACGGCATCCACATCATCGACCTGTTCAAGTCCATGGACTTGATCGATCAGGCCTACACCTTCATCAAGGACACCGTCGCCCACAACGGCACCGTTCTTTTTGTCGGGACCAAGAAGCAGGCCCAGGAGACTATCACCGCCCAGGCGACCCGCGTGGGCATGCCTTACGTCTCCGAACGCTGGCTCGGTGGCATGCTGACCAATTTCCAGACCGTCTCCAAGCGGGTGGCCCGCATGAAGGAACTGGAAGAGATGGACTTCTCCGATGTCCATTCCAGCAACCTGACCAAGAAGGAACTCCTCCTGCTCGAGCGCGAAAAGGACAAGCTGGTCAAGCAGCTCGGCGGCATCCGCAACATGAACCGGACCCCTTCCGCCATGTTCGTCGTGGATATCAACAAGGAAGCCTTGGCCGTCGAAGAGGCCCACAAGCTGGGCATCCCCGTCGTCGCCCTGGTGGACACCAACTGCGACCCCGACTCCGTCGACTACGCCATCCCCGCCAACGATGACGCCATCCGCGGCGTTGAACTGCTCACTTCTCTGATGGCCGACGCCGTCGCCGAAGGTCTGCTCGCTCGTTCCGACAAGGCCGCCAAGGCGACCAAGTCCAACGAGAAGGAAGCCGCCCAGCCTATGGCCGAGTGGGAGAAGGACCTTTTGACCAAGGACGCCGAAGCCGGGAAGGAAGAGCCGGCCGCGGAAGTCGAGGCCGAAGCCAAGGCTGAGTAGTCTTTTCATTCGACTCGTCCTCTTCATTGTTGACAAGGAGTAAAAAAACAATGGCACAGAAAGTAACCGCCGCCCTCATCAAGCAGGTGCGTGATGAAACCGGCGCAGGCATGATGGACGTCAAGAAGGCTTTGACAGAAGCCGAAGGCGACGTCGATCGCGCCAAGGAGATCATCCGCGCCCGTGGCATCAAGGCCGCCGGCGCCCGTGAAGGCCGCAAGGCCCAGGAAGGTCTGGTCGCCTCCCAGGTGGTCAAGTCCGACGCAGGGGAGGCCGGCTATGCGGTCGAGCTCAACTCAGAGACCGACTTCGTGGCCAAGACCCCTCAGTTCGTCCAGTTCGGCGATGAGGTGATCGCGGACGTGGTCAAGGCCGAGGCTTCCAACGAGGCCGAAGTCCTGGCCGCCCCTTCCCAGGCCGGTACCATCAAGGACACCATCGACGAGGCCGCGGCCCTCTTCCATGAGCACGTCAAGCTCGGTCAGGTGGCCAGGGTGGAAGGTCCCCATGTGGAGATCTACGCCCACCGCAAGTCGGTCGAGCTGCCCCCCTCCATCGTGGCCATGATTGCCACCGATGAAGCCGGCGCCCAGATCGCTCATGAAGTGGCCTTGCAGATCTCCGCCATGGCCCCCAAATGGCTCTCCCGCGACGACGTCCCCGCGGACGTGGTCGAGTCCGAGACCCGCGTGGCCACGGAGAAGTCCCTGGCCGAAGGCAAGCCCGAGAAGATCGTCCCCAAGATCGTGGAAGGCCGTCTCAACGCTTTCTACAAGGAAGTCTGCTTGCTGGATCAGGCCTATGTGAAGGACACTTCCCAGTCCATCGCCGATCTCTTCAAGAGCGTTGGCGGCAAGGCCGTGGCCTTCGCCCGCGTGGAAGTGGGCAAGGGGCCCAAGGCCGAAGAGGCTGAGAAGGCCGAGTAAGCCAAGGAGCCGGCGGAAACCGCTGGACCCGCTGAAAAGCGAACAGGACCGGAGCCTTTCTGGCTCCGGTCTTTTCATGCCTGTCAAGGGTCGAAGGTGTCTGTTCATTCAGCTACCATGTAAAAGAATAAGCCTGGAGGTTAGATATGGTGAATGGCAAAGAAGCGCATCCTCGACGAGTCCTTCTGAAATTGTCCGGTGAGGCTTTCGGCGGCGGCTCCGTGGGCATCGACACCACCGTGATCCGCCGTATCGCCGGGGAAATCAAAGAGGCCAGGGACAAGGGCAACCAGATCGCCGTCGTCGTCGGCGGAGGGAACTTCTTCCGTGGGGCCGAGCTCAGCCAGGCTGGTCTTGAGAGGGCCAGGGCCGACTACATGGGCATGCTGGGGACCGTCATGAACTGCCTGGCCTTGCAGGATTTCCTGGAGCAGGAAGGGCAGGCCACCCGGGTGCAGACGGCCATCGCCATGGGGCAGGTGGCCGAGGCCTACATCCCCTTGCGGACCATCAGGCATCTGGAGAAGGGGAGGGTCGTCATCTTCGGCGCCGGAGCCGGCATGCCGTACTTCTCCACCGACACCGTCTCCATCCAAAGGGCCTTGGAAATCGGCTGCGATGAAGTCCTCATGGGCAAGAACGGGGTGGATGGCGTCTATTCGGCCGACCCTCGCAAGGACCCTACAGCCACCATGTTCACCACCCTCAGTTATAAGAAGGCCTTGGTGGACAACCTGGCCGTCATGGACGCCTCCGCCTTGTCCATGGCCAGGGACAACAAGATGCCCATCCGGGTCTTCGGCCTGGAGACTCCGGGCAACATCACCAAAGTCATCAACGGGGAGCCCTTGGGAACCTTGGTGACGGATCACGATTAAGGGCGGATTCACGATTTTTGAAGAAGAACCAACCGAACCACCGAACCATAGGAGAACACATGTCAGTAGTAGATGAGGCCAGCAGCCAGATGGACAAGACCATCGAAACCACCAAAGAGAACTTCGTCGGGATCCGTACCGGCCGGGCCAACCCCGCGCTTTTCAACGGCCTGACCGTCGATTATTACGGAGCCCCCACCTCTTTGAAGGCTTTGGCTTCCATCGGCGTGGCCGATAATCGCACCCTGTCCGTCACTCCTTTCGACGTGACCCAGGCCGGATCGATCGAGAAGGCCATCCGCGATTCCGATTTGGGGGTGAACCCCCGTCGCGACGGCAACGTCATCCACGTCACCCTGCCGGAGCTGACGGAGGAGCGCCGCAAGGACTATGTCAAGCTGGCCCACGAAATCGCCGAAAGAGGCAAGGTGGCCGTCCGCAACATCCGCCGCAAGACCAAGGAGGGCATCGACAAGGCCACCAAAGACGGCGATTTCGGCGAAGATGAAGGCAAGAGGCTCCTGACCGACCTGGACAAGGCGACGAAGAAGGCGACCGAGGAGATCGATACCCTCTTGGAAACCAAGGAAAAGGAGATCCTCTCCGTCTGATCGACCCGGGGATCATTTTTCTTTAACCGATATTCTTACGGAGTGACGGCGCAACATGGTTGAAAACGGACGAGCGGACCAGCGGATGGATGGGGTGAAGGCGGAGGCCAAGGACAAGGTCGACCAGATCAGCAAGAAGGCCGGCAGGAATATGCCCCAGGCCATCGCTACCGGGGCCCTCCTGGTCCTCTTGGTCCTGGCCTCCATGATTTTCAACCCGCAGCCTTTCATCTTCCTGGTGGTGATCTTCATGCTCATCGCCTTGTGGGAGCTGCGGGTCGATTTCGCCGTCGTCGGCATCCGCATCCCGCTCGTGGCCTTGTGGATCTGCTCGGCCGCCCAGCTTCTGAGCGTCTATTACCTGCCGGCCAAAGACCATCTGGCCGTCGCCTTGGCCGGCATCACCGCCACTTTCCTAGTGACGGTCATCTTCGCCAGCATCAACCGGAAGGGGTCGGAGCGGGCGGCCGAAGCGGCCTTGGCCAAAGTCAATTCCGGCCTGGCTGGCGAGTTGGAGGGGCAGACCCCGCACAGCGCAGTCCTGCCGGATGGGCAGCCGGAACGGTACCGCAATATCCTAGCCACCTGCCTGGCCGTTTTCTATGTCCCCTTCCTGGCCAGTTTCATCGTCCTGCCCATGACCATGAAACATTATCTGGCCCACGCCATCATGGTCATCTTCGTCCCCGCTCTGGGGGACACCGGTGGCCTGCTTTTCGGGGCGTGGCTGGGCAAACACAAGCTGTCCCCCCGCATCTCCCCGAAAAAGTCCTGGGAGGGGCTCCTGGGGTCCGTCCTTTTCACCCTGGCCGGGACCCTGATCATCGGAGCCTGCACCTATGCCTCAGCCACCTGGCGCAGCAAGTGGTTCGTCCTCGTCATCCTGGGTCTGGTCATCGGACTCGTCGGCCTGTTCGGCGACCTGAGCGCCTCCATAATCAAACGGGACTTGGGGATCAAGGACATGGGGCATCTGCTCAAAGGCCACGGCGGCGTTTTGGATCGGGTGGATTCCATCCTCATGTGCGCCCCGGTGACCTTCTTCATCTTGGTCGCCGCCGGCCTCTAGACATAATCTAGATATTTATGACTACTGGAAAATGACGAATCAACAAATCACGTGTTGTTGACTGCTGGATTTGGCGTACCGCCAAGGACCCTTCCGATGGCCTTCCTAGGGACCTTGTTTGGCGGCTTCTCGCCAGGCCGCATGATAGGCTGATTTCGGCAGAACAGACCACAAAGGACAGCGAATGATCGACGAAACAAGCGAACCGGAGACTGGCATCACCCCTGGGGGCACCAAAGGGGCCTTCCGGGATGTCCTCTCGAAGGACCACGCCCGCCGGGGGAAGCCGCCCCTCCACTTGGTCGACATGGACCAGGATCAGCGAATGGATCTGATGAAAGACCTGGGCTACCCCTCTTTCCGCCTGAAGCAGCTGGGGCAGCACTACTTCGCCCATGATGACGTCGATGTGGCTTCTTACAGCGATTTCCCTTCAGCCAAGGCCCAGGAAGTCAAAGAGGCCTTTTTCCCGACCCTGATCACCCCTCTTCTGGAACAAGAGGCCGACCATGGGACGACCATCAAGATCTTATGGAAGCTCTTCGACGGGTCCCGGATCGAATCGGTCCTGATGAAATACCCCAGTCGGACCACCTTGTGCATCTCCAGCCAGGTGGGATGCGGGATGGCCTGTCCTTTCTGCGCGACCGGTCAATTGGGGCTGACCCGGAACATGTCCGCGGGGGAGATCCTGGAACAAGTCCGCTACGCCAGCGCCCAGGCCCGGGATGGGCGTTTGGGGGAGCCGACCCGGTTGAGCAACGTGGTCTTCATGGGGATGGGGGAGGCCTTGGGCAATTACCGGGCCATGATGAAGGCCATCAGGCGGATTTCCGCCATGCCTCCGGAAGGCTTCGGCATCTCGGCCCGGAACATCACCATTTCCACGGTCGGCATCGTTCCCGGAATCCGCAGACTGATGGGGGAGGGGATCCCCGTCCGGCTGGCCGTCTCTTTGCACGCACCTGACGATGAGCTACGCGACGAACTGGTCCCTATGAACAAACGGTTCAACACGACCCAGGTCTTGGACGCCGCCCATGACTATTACCTGGCCACCCATCGGCGGGTGAGCATCGAATACGCCTTGATGAAGGGCATCAATGACCAGGCCGTCCATGCCCGCCTTCTAGCCAAACGACTCAACCGTTACGGGGACAATTGGGCCCATGTCAACCCCATCCCCCTCAATCCCATCGAAGGGTCCAAATGGACGGCTTCGAAGCCGGAAGACGAAGCCCGTTTTCTTGACATCCTCCACGAAGCCGGCATCACCGCCACTTTGCGCGATACCAGGGGATCGGACATCGACGGGGCCTGTGGTCAGCTGGCCGCCAAAGAACTGGTGCCCCGCGCCGAAGAAGAACTCGCACAAAAGGAGGACGCCCTCTATGCATAGCGTCGGCAGCATTCTCACCCATCCATCCGCGGCGGTGGAGGCCTACATCCAGTCTCCGACCGTTTCCAGCTTCCACATCGGGAACCTGACCATCCACTTTTACGCCATCATGATCCTCCTCGGCATCATCGTCGCCGTCTGGTTGACGGCCAAACGATGGAAAGCCCTGGGTGGAACCTTCGACCAGATCCTGGACCTGACCATCATCTCCGTGCCCTGCGGCATCGTCGGCGCCCGCCTCTACCACGTGATCACAACCCCGGACCGCTATTTCGGGCCGGATGGGAATTGGGTCGATATCTTCAAGATCTGGAACGGGGGCCTGGGCATCTGGGGGGCCGTCTTCCTTGGCGCTTTGGGAGCCTGGGCCTGGTGCCGCCACCGGCATTACCCCATGGCCCTCCTAGCCGATTGCTTGGCTCCGGCCCTTCTCATCGCCCAGGCGATCGGGCGTTGGGGCAACTGGTTCAACCAGGAGCTTCATGGATCCTGCACCACCTTGCCTTGGGGCCTGATCCTCAACGAATCCGCCCCTGAGCTGCCGATGGAGAACGCCGGCACCTGCCCGATCACCGGCCCTTACCATCCAACCTTCCTCTATGAGATGATCTGGAATCTGATCGGCGCCGCCCTCCTGCTGGGGATGACCTCTTTCATCCGCAAACGGTTCAAGGCCGGTTCCGCCTTCGCCTTCTACGTCATGTGGTACACTTTGGGCCGCACCTGGATCGAACTCTTACGAGTCGATCCGGCCGTGTGGGTCCTGGGTCTGCGCATCAACGTCTGGGTGTCCATCTGCGTCTTCGTGGCCGCCGCCGTGGTCTTCGTCATCTTGCAACGTAAAGGGTCCACGACCAAACGCCTGTCCGTCCTCCTGACCAGGGTCACCGCTTACGAGGCCAAGATCGAGGCCGGGAAGATCAGCCATGAGGAGGTCTCCTCCCAGCTGGAGTCGGAGAGGAAGGCCCAGGCGGACGAAGAGAAGGCCATCCGTAAACAGAGGCATGAAGCCTTGGTCGCCGAGCGCCAGGCCTATGAAGATGCCAAAAAGCGGGTCCTGACCAGGAAACATGAACAAAAGGCGGCTCACGAGGCCGAAGAAGATGAAGAAAAAGACGACTGAGGACGGTCGGATTCGTCTTTCATCTTACCTAGAATGAAGCCTATGACTATTAAGATTGCACCGAGCATTTTGTCCGCCGACTTCGTGAATCTGCAAAGCGAGCTTGAAGCCATCAAGACCGCCGACCTGGTCCACGTGGATGTCATGGATCATCATTTCGTCCCGAACCTGACCATGGGGGAGCCCATCGTCAAAAGGATCTGCGAGGTTTCCCCCATTCCGGTGGACGCTCATCTGATGATCGAAGACCCGGACAGGTGGGCCCCCGAGTTCGCCCGTTGCGGCGCTCGATCCGTCACCTTCCATATGGGAGCCGCCCACGCCCCCGTCCGTCTGGCCCGTCAGCTGCACGACATGGGGGCCAAAGCCTGCTTCGCCGTCCGTCCGGCGGAACCGGTGGAGCCCATTTTCGATATCTTGGATGAGTTCGACATGATCCTCATCATGACGGTGGAGCCCGGTTTCGGCGGTCAGAAATTCCTGTCCAACCAGATGGGCAAGGTCCGCCGTCTGCGCGACGAGATCACCCGGAGGGGACTGTCCACCAGCATCCAGGTGGATGGGGGAGTCAGCCCCACCACCGCCCCCATCGTGGCCGAGGCCGGGGCCGACGTCTTGGTCGCTGGTTCCGCCGTCTACGGGGTCAAGAATCCCGCGGACGCCATCGCCGCGATCCGTCAGAAAGCCGAGGCTGCCTTCCGCAGGTAGGGAGGTTCATTCCGATGACGATCATGACAGACGAAGAGTCCAGGCTGGACGCTCAGAAGGAAGAGGAGCTGAAACCGAAGAACGTCGTCTTCACCATACCGAATTTCGTCAGTCTCCTCAGACTCATCTCCATTCCCGTCATTTCCTATCTGATTTATCGGGAGCAGATGTGGGCGGCCCTTGTCGTCCTCGCCTTCTCCGGACTCACCGACGGCTTGGATGGCTTCCTGGCCAGGCGGCTTCACCAAGTATCCAAGCTTGGGCAACTTTTGGACCCCATCGCCGACAGGCTTCTCATCCTGTGCACGGTATTGGCTTTCGGCCTCGCCGGCCTCCTGCCATGGTGGCTTTTAGGGGCCATCGCCTTGCGTGACTTCATCATGGCCATCGAAGTGGTCATCATAGCCCAATACGACTATGGCCCTTTGCCTGTGAACTTCGTCGGCAAGGTCGGCACGGCCTTGCTCATGATTGCCATCCCCTGCCTGATCGTCGCCGACATCAGCAAGGGGGACTTCTTCACCGCCCTCCATCTTCTGGCCGTCGCCGGGGTGATCTGGGGGGTCGTCTGTTATTGGGTGGCCGGAGGGGTTTACCTGAAACAGGGGTATGACATCCTGCGTCTGGAACGCACGAAGAAGGCCGCATGAGCCGAGAATCCGCCTCCGGCCTGAATCAGGATCCCACAGGCCCTACAGACTCAAAAGAAGGCCGGATGGCTTCGGGGACGACGACCTCGGAAACAGCGACTTCGGAGATGAAGAAACCAGGCCGTGGATCGTGGGGGAGCAGGTCCCGGCTCTTCTCCGACAGGGACCGCCTCTCATCCGACCCCTGGTCAGACGCCTCCACCCCGGTCCCTATCCTCTCCCGGGAATCCCGGGACCCCTCCATCTACTTGAAAGACCCCATCCAGGATCCAGACGACTTGGAGACTTTCGTCCCTACGGCTGGAGCCATCCAGCAAAGGGCGATCTTCTCTTCGGACGTCCGCCGCCTCCTGCGTTATGAGGCCGTGGAGGACCGCTCCGGTCAAGAGACCAGACGAGGGCATCGAGGGAGTCGGTCCTCCTCCCGGCTTTTGGACGACCTGATCAACCGTCCTATGGACCAGATGTACGAAGATTCGACCTTGACCGCGCATTGGGAGACCCCGATCCAGAAATGGATCCAAAAGGCCATCTCCTTCATCCTCTGCGTGGCCATCGGGATCAGCGGCATGCAGGCCATCCGCCTCCTGCAGAAGGACACCAGGGCCAAGGTGCGGGCCACTTTGAGCCAGCAAGTGACGACGGCGGTCAAACGGCAGAGGACGGTGGAAGACCAGGTATCCAAACTCCAAAGCCAGCGGGACTCCCAGATCTCCTCCATCCGGAAGATGAACCTGACCCCCCAACAGAAATCGGACAACCTCGCCGATGCTCTGACCCCGGTTTCCGGCCCCGGAATCAAGATCGTCATCACCAATCCGACCAGAGAAGCCCAGAACGATTCCAACCGGGTCTCCGCCGGCCTGCAGAAGCAGACTCTGACCGACTCCCATATGCAGATCATCGTTGCCCGCCTGTGGTATTACGGGGCGGAAGCCATCTCCATCAACGGGATCCGGCTCGGCGCCCAAAGCTCCATCCGTCTGGCCGGCAACAACATCCTCATCGGGACGGTTCCCATCTCGTCCCCCTATACCATCGAAGCCATAGGGGATTCGAATAACTTGACATCGGCCATAGATGAAACGCATAATCCACAGTTGCGTCAGGCCTTGCAGTCCTATGGGATTCAGGTCTCTTTTTCCCGGCAAGGGGACTTGAAGCTCCCGGCCGTCACCAGCGTCACCGTGGAGAAAGCAAAGGAGAAATAAGATGGCAGCAATCATCGGCCTTATCGTAGGAGTCGTGGCGGGGATCTTCTTCCAGCCCAGCGTCCCCATCTGGCTCCAACCGTACCTGCCCATCATGGTGGTCGCCGCCTTGGACGCTCTTCTGGGAGCCGCCCGGTCCTACTTCGAACGGAACTTCAGCGACCGGGTCTTCATCATCTCCTTCATCGCCAACGTGGTCACCGCGGCCTCGCTGGTCCTCATCGGCTCCCAACTAGGGGTCGGTTCCCAGCTGACGACCGCCGTGATCGTGGTCCTAGGCATCCGCATCTTCTCGAACGTGTCGGCCATCCGCCGGTACATCTTCCGGGCATGAGGGGGAGAAGCGATGACCAAGGATGATATGACGGAAGCCAGGGAAAACGTCGAGGATGAAGCCACGGTGGACAGGTCCGACGACCCGGCCGGAGCGGAAGAAAGCAACGCACTGTCCGAAGGCAAGGTCGGCGATAAAAAAGGTGACAAGGGGACGAAGAAAGGGAAAGCGAAAGAGGAAAAGGAGGAGGACGAAGAGGAACAGACCGGAGCCTTCCCCGTCATTCCCCGCAAGAAGGTCAAACGGATCCCTCGGATTTCGCCCATGGTCCGCAACAAGGCCCTGGCCAGCGTCCTCATCTTCGTCCTGTGCCTGGCCTTGGGTTTCGGCTACATGTGGCAATCCCGGAACGTCGATACCACCTACAGCAACTTGAGCGAAGACGAGTTGGTCCGCCTCCTGGACGAGACCAATTCCCAGATCAGCAAGCTGGAGACGCAGAAAGCCAACCTGAATTCCCAGCTTTCCTCCATCAAGAGCGCCGCCAACAAACAGGAGGAGATCATCAAGATCGCCAAGGAGAACGAGCAGATCAACGGGATCCTTTCCGGACGACTGCAGGCCCAAGGCCAAGGGGCGGTCATCACCATCACCCAGAAGAGGACCCCCATCTCATCCACCGTCCTCTTCAGCGTCCTGGAGGAATTGCGAAACGCCGGGGCGGAAGTGATCGAGCTCAACCATGTGCGCATCATCACCTCCTCCTACATCGTCGACACAGCCAACGGGGTGGAATGCGACGGCCAGCTCATCTCTTCACCCTACGTTTTCCGGGCCATCGGCTCCTCTTCCGCCTTGGATAACGCCATCAACATCGCCGGCGGGGTCGGTTCCAAGCTGAGGGTAACGTACGGGGCGACGGTTAAAGTAGAGGAATCGGATAAGGTTTTGATTAGCGCTACGGTGCAATCCAGAGAAAACAAATATGCGAAAGCGGTAGGTGACTAAGATGACGGATCCTATACCATCTGCAGGTGAGACGACCAGCATTGGCTTGCCCGCTATCAATATTCCCGTGACGCAGACGGGGGAGAGGCCCCTGACTGCCGACGATCTGGACACCATCTCCAAGCTGGGCCCCCAGGACGCCCTGCTCATCTCCACCCGGGGACCCTTGTCCGGCTCCCGCTACCTTCTTGACGAAGACGAGCTCACCGTCGGCCGCGATCCTCATGAGGACATCATGCTTGACGACGGCACGGTCTCGAGGTCCCATGCGGTCTTCAAGCGGATCGAAGGGCGCTATCATGTGGAAGACCGGGGGAGCCTCAACGGCACCTACGTGAACCGGGAGCGGGTGGAAGACACGGTCCTGCGCAACGGCGATGAGATCATGATAGGGAAGTACCGCTTCGTTTTCTTCACAAAGTCTGCCGTCGTTGCTCAATAATTCTCCACACTTCCATGCTTAAACTACATATTAGTAGTTTAGGATTTGAGGATGGTCACATGATGAAAGACATGAAGACAGAGACTCAAGCTCAAGGCAGGCCGCAGCTTTCCCTGCACGTCCGCTTGTCCGACAGGACAGAGCTGAAGGCTCAGGACGCCGTTCAGGGGGAGCTTTTCGAGACCTCGGACAGCAAGGACCTCAAGCGGGGTTATAAAGGACCGGTCGCCGCCAAAGTCGCGGGAATCACTTACCGTCAGCTTGATTACTGGGCCCGCAAGCAAATCGTGGAGCCGTCCATCACACCTTCGCATGGTTCCGGGTCCCGCCGGCTGTATTCCTTCAAGGACGTTGTCATCTTGGCCGTATCCAAGCGGCTCTTGGACGCAGGGGTGAACCTGCAGAACGTGAACAAGGCCATTTCCTTCCTCATGAACCATGAAAGCAAGGATCTAGAGCAGATGACCATCCTGTGCGATGGTCAGCGGGTGGTCGATTGCCAGTCCGACCGGCAGATGATGGAATTGATGAGTTCCGGACAAGCCATTTTCGGCGTCTCCGTGAGCGTCATCTGGCATAAGGTCGAGGCCAGCCTGGACCAGACCGATTACGTGGACCTGACCGACAGCCAAGTCAAGGCGCATCCTGGACGTGTGATTGATGAATTGGCTGAACGTCGTTTGCGCAAACGGATCGAGCTGCAGAAGGCCCAGCGACAGGAGCATCGGGCTCGAGTGATTTGATTTGTCTTCATTGAGAAAAACCAAAGCCCCGGGAGAATTTTCTCGGGGCTTTCTTGATGGGAATAATCTGAAAGAGGGAATGGAAGGGGACGGGGATATCGAGGATATTGCGAGAGTCTTACCTGGTATCCGTCGGGGATCGAGTCAATCATTAAATCAATATGACTAATCTGACATAACGTACATTATCGGCTAAAGCTATATCCCATGTATCGTCCATCACTCGTAATCCGGAATCCACCCATCCTCATGCATCTTCAGGCGCTTCTTGAGCAATTCAGACAACTCTTCTTCCGTCCGCCTTTCCATGAGCATGTCCCAATGGGTCCGCTGCGGCTTCGAGCCGTTTTCGTCGGCGACGTCATCGACATCCTCCCGATGAGCGATCTGACCGCACCGGCATTCCCAAGATTCCGGAGCCTCCACGTCGGCGGACAGAGGAAGGATCGTCCTGTGGCCTTGCGGGCACACATAAGTCACATCCTTGCGGGCCGCGAAATCGACGTTGTCGTCCGACTCCAAGGATTTCGCCCCGATACTCATGCCTCGAAGAGAACGTTCTGCCATGTTTGCCTCCTGAAGTATCTTTCCCACTTTACTAAAGGAAGAAGACGGCTCCTTATTCCGTCGACCCCCTTCAAGCAGTCATTTCGCCTAGGATCACCTCGTATCGCCCAGGCTTATCCCTTTTCGCCAATTCAACCGTTATCGACCATTATTATGCATTATGGTTTATAAAGCCGTCATTGCCGTCATTCCGATCATTCCTCATCGATTCCGCTATAGGCCACGATCCCTTTATTCACTAGGGCCGCAGCCTCATGGGCGACCTCCGCTGTACGGGAATCCGGGAGGAAATCGCCCACGGTGGAGATCTGAGTGAGGATATCGACCGTCCGTTTGCAATTCCGTACGAAATCCCCACCAGTCAGATCGGAATCCCGAAGGATGTTGGTCAAAGGCTTGTCGGTCACCCAGTTGAACATGATTTCGCTTAGGCCGAAATCGATGTCAGGCAAGGAGTCGGTCCCATAATCCTCACACAGTCCGTTGATTTCCTGGAAAGTTCGCAGGACCTGGTAGGCGGTCTGGGCCAGTCTCCCCTTTTCCTCTCCGGGGAAATGCCGAGGCATGCCGGTAGAGGACCCGCGCCGGGGTTCATAGACGAAGGCGGAAGCCACCGAAGCCATCTCTTCGGCGGTCAAGGAGTCCAGGGTCCCCTCACGCAGGACCTGGGCCAAAACGATGTCCTTCTCGCTGTAAATCCGGCGCAGGAGCTGCCCTGATTCGGTCAAACGGTAGCTCGGCTGGTCGGAATGACCGGCTCTGGCCCTATTTTCCGCTTCGCTTGTCTCGTTTTCCTCGCTTGTCGCATTCACCTCGTCCGTGATGTTCATCTCGTTCACATCCTCAATGTAATCAAGCATGCTCAAGATGGAACAGAGACGGTCGAACTGCCGGGAGACGGTTCCGGTGCGGGAATTGTACCGTTCTTCCAAACGGTCCAGCTCTTTGAGCAGACGGCCCCATTTATAACCGATCCGCAGATGGGAGTCGAGGTCCGGGCAGGAACGGCAGGGATGCTCTTTCTCCTGTTTCTTCAAATCAGCGATGCGGGCGTCCAGGTCGGCGAAGGCGCGCTTCCTGGCCTTCTCATTCGCGAACCGCTGGTGTTTCAGCTGCCTTCTACCCGACCGCTCCAAGTCGGTCAGAGCCAGGCGGATCCGCATGAAGTCGGCGAAATCCCCATAATCGCAGGCGAAGTCCTTCTCATACCCCTCCAAGGTCTGGCGCGAGGTCTGAATCTGCGCATCCAGGTTCTTGGCGGAAAGGGTGGCCTCCCACTGGGCGAAGGAATGGTCCAAGGTCCGTCGGGCGGTCTGCAGATCATAGCGGTTCAGGAGGTTGACGGCCATGTTGAAGGTGGGAGCGAAGCTGGAATGCAAGGGATAGACGCGCTTGGAGGCCAGGGCCAAGGCGGTCTGAGGCAGGAAGCCAGGATGATCCACGATGACCGAATAGCCCACCGGATCGATTCCCCTGCGACCGGCCCGGCCCGTCAACTGGGTGAACTCCCCCGGAGACAAAGTCTCGTGACTGACCCCGTTGAATTTTTCCAGCTTCTCCACGACCACGCTTCTGGCCGGCATATTGATCCCCAAGGCCAAGGTCTCGGTGGCGAAGACGACCTTCAAAAGGCCTTGTTCGAAGAGCTTTTCGACGATCTGGCGGTAGAGGGTGATCATCCCGGCATGGTGTGGGGCTATCCCCTCTTCCAAGGCATGGCGGAAATCAGCGAAACGAAGGGCTTTCTTATCGTCGGCAGTCAGCTGCCCATAAGCCATGGAATCGACGATCTGGCGGATCTCTTGGGCTTCCTCGCGGGAGGTAAGGGACAATCCAGCCTGCATGCATTGGGAGACGGCCTGGTCGCAACCGTTACGGGAGAAGATGAAATAGATGCCGGGCAAGAGGCCGAGGAAGTCCAGCTCATCGACCACGGCCCACCGCCGAGGTGTATGGTGACCGGCGTCTGCGGAAGATGTCGGTATCTTCCTTCCACCTCTGTTCCCATGTCGGCCTTTCAAACCTTTGCGGCCATAAGCCCCGACTTTGTTCTTTCCCCGGCCAGGGGCCTGATGGGAGAAAGTCTGGCGCTGGGCCTTCCGTTCAAGCTGGTCCAAGGCGACGATGAGCTGGGGATTGACTTTGGCCCCCTTCCCCACTTCCTGATCGTCCTGGTAGAGGTCGAAAAGCCGGGGCTCCTTCCTATCGGACTCCTGTAGCATGACTTCCTGGATGAGGGGGACCGGGCGTTTCTCTGAGACGATCAGGCTGGTCTTCCCCCTGACCGATTGGATCCAATTCGCGAAGTCCTCGACGTTGGAGACGGTTGCGGACAGGCCCACGACCTTCACGTTCTTGGGCAGGTGGATGATCACCTCTTCCCAGACCTGGCCCCGCATGCGGTCGGCCAGGTAATGCACCTCATCCAGGATGACGTAACGCAAGGCCGTCAGGGTGGTTGACCCTTCGTAAAGCATGTTCCGCAGGACTTCCGTCGTCATGACCACGATGTCCGCTTCCGAGTTGATGGACATGTCCCCGGTCAGAAGCCCCACCTTGTCCGGTCCGTAGATCCTGACTAGGTCATGGTATTTCTGGTTGCTCAAAGCCTTAATGGGAGTTGTGTAGAAGGCTTTGACGTTGCCTTGCCGGGCCAGGTAGATGGCGAAATCGGCGATGATCGTCTTGCCCGCCCCGGTGGGGGCGGCCACCAGGACGTTATTGCCGGCTTCGAGTTCGGTCAGGGCCCGCCGTTGGAATTTATCCAGGTCGAAATCCAGGGACTCTTCATACAGGTGGGCCAGGTACCCGGTTCCTGATGAAGTGGGTGAACTGGCAGAATCGGATGAACTTGTAGACGAACCGGCCTGTGAGTCCTTTCGTGAGACTCTTCCTAAGCCTGTCTGCCGGTCTTGGTCAGAGACCTGGGGTTTTGAGGTCCGTCGGGATTTCCCCTTGCTATAGGCCTGGAAACGCTGGGCCGGAGTCAATTGATCCCTGTCTTCGGATTCCCATCGGTATTCGATCAAGGCCTCGTTTTCGGACGCCTCTTTTGCCCGGTCGGCGGCTTGCCTATGACGCCAATGTTTACTCATATCCTGTCCTTATGGCGGCCGTCGGTCTGGACGCCGTCCTTTTGATTCTTTTCGGGGTCATCAAGACCAAGAGGAAAAAGGATACGCACGGCTCTCGGCCGGCAGCTGACTCTGACGGGCAGACGGCCTATCATCTCCCCATCCCCCATGAGATCAGGGGGTTCGGTCCCGCGACCGCTGGCCGCTATCGTCACCGCCTTCACCCGCTTCCAGCCGATCAACCGGTCCTGGATGTGCAGTCCCTTGTAGCCTCTGAGCAAGGTCCTGATGGCCTGCAGGGGGCTGGGCATCCATTTGGCCCAAACCAGATCCAGGTGGCCGTCTTGCAAGGAGGAATAAGGCGAAATCCTGATTCCGCTGCTTATACACTGTGCGTTGGAAATCAAAAGGAGGGGGGTCTCCGGGGAAAGGGTCGCCGGCTTATCCGGCCCGTCCTCGGTCCCGCCCGCGTCCAGACCAAGGCGGAAACCGTAAGCCAGGGGATGGCTGGCTTCCGAGACCCCCGCTTGGACGTAATGCAAAGGCCCCCACGGCAGGGGTGAACGATTGGCCCTTTGATTGATGGCGGCGTCGATGGAGCAGCTCAGGGAGCCGGCCACGTAGACGGTTCGTTGGCCGCCCACTCGCTCGGTGGAAGCGGTGGATACGTTGGAAGCTTTGGAAGCGCCGAAAGCGTCTGAAGCGCCCGAGTCGGAAGGAAGGGGATCGACGGCGAGCAGGTCCACGGGGAGGATGGACCGCTGCATCCAGGCCTCCAAAAGGAGGTCGACGCTGGTTTCGATTTCGTGGATGGGTAGGCCCAATCCGCGGGCGAAATCGTTATCGGACCCGCAAGCGATGATGCCCACAGGCAGGTCGCTGCCGGACAAGGCGTTGGCAGCTATATGGACGATCCCGTCTCCCCCGGCCACGAGGAGAAGATCGAGGTCAGGCAGGGCGGAACGGACCAGATCTAAAGAGGTGGCCGCATCAGGGGCTGAGAGGACCCGCAGACGATAGCCCAGCTCTTTGGTCTTTTTCCTGAGGAGAGTGATGATGCGCTCGTCGGCCTTGCGTCCTTTTCCCAAGTCCGAGGCAGGGTTAGTCAGCAGCCCGAGGCGGACTCCCCCCGGCTTTTCCGTTCTGGCCTGCCTCACTAGTCGTTCTCGTCAAGGAGGTCTTCGGCCGGAATTCCCAGCTTTTGCCCGAGCCCGTTGATGGTCTTCTTATCCGTCTCGGCCCAGCTGTCCCAGGTGGCGCGGTGACGCTGGGAGCGGCGCCGTTTGCCTTCCAAGACCTCTTCGTGGGCTTTGGAATAAACGTCGGCGCTCGCTTTGATCGGTTTGGCAAAAGCGGGGACCCGGTCCCTGTCCAGGAGCTCCCCCTTCTCCGTCATCTTGGCGACCCGTACCTGGATGTCGTCGGCCGTCTTTGAAATCCCCGTCATGGCTTTTTTGGCATGGAGGAAGGCGTAAATCAATCCCAGGACGAAGACGATCAAGGCCGCGACGATCAGGATGGCCCATCCCCAGCCCGGCATCAGCGCCTCCTCCGATGACATTCGGACCGCTTGGAATCGGCCTCTTCCTGTTGATTGATATGGGTGAGCTCCCGATCGGCCCGGGCCGTGATCATGGACCGCAGAGTCTCCGGCCCCACAGCGCTGATATGGCGGGCGTGGGCGATGCAGAAGGCCACGAACCAGGAGTCGGACGAGATGATCAGATGGACCTTTTGGCCGTGATCGGTGTCTTCGACCGTGGCCCCCGGAAGGTTCTTGATGAAAGGCATCCCCTTCTGATTGGTCAGGAAGACGGCTTCGGTCCCGTTCTCGAAGTTCCATTCGCGCAAGTCGGACAGGGGGACTTCCGGAACGTCGATGTGATGGCTGGGCTCGACCGTCTCCACCTTGCCGATGCGGGAAAGACGGAGGGTCTGCCAGTTCTGTGACTTGGAATTGCGGCGTTTGCGGACAGGGGCCTGATCCTCTTCATCGATGGGGTCCTCGGCCGGGACCTTCCGGTCCTTCTCCCCCACCCCGGTCCAGGCGGCCAGGTAGTAGACGCCTTCATCCACGAAGACTTTCGCCGGGGCGACCAGACGGCGGCGGGTGCGGCCGGACCCATCGGTATATTCCATGTCCAGCAGCTGGTCGTGTTCAATGGCGTGCTTGATGATCGGGAAGCAGGCGGGGGCCAGCTCGAAACCGGTCAGGCTCAGCCAGGGGGTCTGACCGGGTTTGGAATACTCATAGAGCCGATTATAGAGATCCATGGCCTGCTTGCGGTCGATGTCAGGCATGAGGGGGGAATGGGCCAGGTAGCTGACGGAAGCGGTCAGCATGCTCATATATTGGGGTGAAACCCCTGCCAGGCGTTCCAGACCCAAAGAATTGGTGGCGCTGACGATGCCTTCGTCTTCCAGCAGGGGCCAGTCGATCTCGAAGAACTGGCTTCCGGCCACTTCCCCATCGTCGGAGACGGTGGTCAAAGTGCCGATGTCCTTGCGCAGGGTGTTGACGTTGCGCCGTTCCTCTTCCGGGGTGCGGGCGGGGCCGATGAAGCGGTCCGCCAGCTCGGTCAGGGAATACTCCTCCCCCAGATGGGCGGAAAGGAAAAGCATGAGGTGGAGGCGGCGATCAACTTCGCTCCCGGTCTGGACCGTCGGTTGCTTCTTCGGCAGCTCGTCATCGGTCTGAAGGAGTTCGGAGACGGAGATCACCGGAACGTCGGAAGCGGGGATGGCCTTGTCGGAGACGGACAAGTCGGCCAATTCGAATGCTTTAGCGGCATTCAAACGACGTTTGTATGCCTCACGGGCTTCGACTGGTTCCAGAATTCGGGAGCCGGGATGATCCAAGACATAGGAAGCCAGGTCATCTGAGTCAGTATAGGCCACATTGATGTTCTCGCCTTCGAATTCCACGGTGGCGGCGAACCGACGGGAGTCCACGATATTGGTGAGGACTTCGGGGATCTTCTGGGTCCCCAGGCCGGGGGCGATGGAATCCAAGCCCAATCCCGGGGTCGGGGTCTGGGCCAGGCGTGGGGTGCTCCGGCTCTTGTGCTGGCTGTCTTTCGCCCGCTGGATGTTCTCCTGCTCATTGGCCGCGATGGACCGGGCCAGATAGTTGGCGGCCGCCAAGAGGGGCATGTCTTCCGCCTGGAATTGGGTCATGACCCGGGGCTCATCCCCCAGCTGGAGACGATAGGAAGCGAAATCCTGGCCTTCCGACTTGGAGGAATATTCCGGCTGCCGGGATTCGATGGCGATGCCCATGGCCGTCAGCTTGGCCCGGTCACGTTGGAATTGCTTGGCGAAGGCAGCCTTAGCCGCCTGATCCGCCAGCTCGCCGTATGAATCGGCATAAGCCTTCACTCGCTGGGCGATTTGCCGCGAGGTAAGCCACTGGGGAAAAGCAGATGACAGGACGGCCAGTACGTCGAGCTCGTGCTTCCCCCACTTATCGGAAAATCGACGCCTACCGTTCGTAGATCCTTCAGCCATATATCCTCTTGTACCTGTTTCTGACCGCATCGGGCGCGGTCGTTCATTTATCGGGGCCCGGACCCCTGAAGAAACTCCCGCAAAAAGGGAAGCCACGGACTTGTCCAGGGCATACACTCCTTCATTTTAATATGTATTTTCACAAAACACACATTTTCCGCAAAATTCGTGATAAGAGCTGAGAAAAGGGTCGAAACCCTCACCTATGGCCTCATCCGGATCGCGATTGGAATCCTTCGCGGTCTTTTTCGCTTATTGCCAGGAATCCGATTCGATTCCTTGCGGCCCCACGAAAGACCCATTGGGGACGTAGGAAGGCCGTCCCATGTCGGACAGGTGGGCGTCGGCGAAACAACGCACATCCCGTCCGAAAGTCCAATCCCCCTCGACCGTGAAGGAATTCGCAGCCGCCAAGGAAGGGACCGAGTAGGGGAAACGCTCGTCGAAATCATCGATGTTCTTGTAGAAGCGGGGGTCCAGATTGATGTCGGGAAAGATGTAGTTGCCGTCCTCCATCTCGAAGGCGTCGGTCAGATGGAAGCGGTCGGAGCGGAGGATGACCAGGTCGTTGGTCGTCTTGACGGGGAGGAAACGGGACCGGCTCACTTCCACGCAGACGGCGTCATCGAACAAAGAGATGGCCGCTGCCATGGCCGTCTCCAGCTGGATCACATGCTGGGTGGACGAATCGGTCGGGTCGACCGTCTTCGAATTGCGGATGACCGGCAAAGGAAGGACTCCCTTGTGCTTCTTCAGGAGCTTCTTCAGGGCGCTGATGCGGACCCAGAGGTTGTTGGTGTTGAAATAAGGATGCACGTTGACATCGGTGGCCACATCCTTATCGTCCGGGTGGACCTGGGTCATCTCCCGCAGCATGAGGCGGCCGCTCTTCTTATCGCGGACCAGCTGACCGCCTTTGCGGTCGGCGTCGGTCTTCTTTGCCACCTCGATCATGAAGGAGGCCCCGGATTGGGCGAAGGCCCCGGAGACGGTGCTGGACGGCCGGGCCCCCAGGTTGTCGGAATTGGAGATGAAAAGATACTCCATCCCCTCGTTCTGCAGGACGTCCAAAAGGCCGGATTCCCATAAGGAGCTGAAAACGCTGCCATGCCCAGGGGGGCACCATTCCAGGTCGGGGTTCTTCACGAAAGAGACCGGCATACCGGAGGCGTTGACGATCTTGGGCTCGCGGCTTTGAAGGATCTCCACGGGGATCTCGTCCTGATGGAAATTGCGGTTCCGCCGGATACGGGCCAGGGAGTCCTTGGAAGTCCGATAGGAGTCCATGAAGGTCAGGGGGAGCTTCACCCCCTGCTGCTGGCGGACGGTGGTTACCTGTCCTAGGATGATGTCCAGGAAATTCATCTGCCGGGCTTTGTGCCGACGGACGGGCAGAAGGGATTTGGCCCCTTGCAGGCCCATGGAGGTCCCCAATCCCCCATTCAATTTGAGCATGGCCGTCTTGGCTAAGGCCTTGCTGGCCGTCTTCGCGTTGATGGTGTCGTGAATCTCACCGATATGACGGATATGATCGACCGGTTCGACATCCGATTCGCGAATCCACTCTGATTCGTCTTCCTGCCAGATGTCATAGAGCCTCTTGAACTGTTCGATGGCGAAATCGCTCATATCATTGTCGCGCATTTTCTGCGCCGAGGCTTCAAAGGCATTGTTGTCCATGAAAGAACCTTTCGTGGCTGGGAGCTTCCCGGCCAAACCGTCATCATTCTAGCGGAAAAACAAGCTGAAGGCAAAAAGCAACACCGCTTTTGTCCGTTTTCCCTCTCTGCTTTTGCCCCGCCCGGTCCGCATGACCCTGCAGGCGCCTGACGCTCCGCTATGAGGAGCGCTGAGAACACTCAGGAAAACTACTCAGAGGCTGCCAAGGAAGGCTTGGCGAATCGAGCAGGAGGGGAGAATAAGGGAGAAAAACAAAAAGCCTGGCGGAAAACCACCAGGCTCATTCGTCGGGCCAGCGGGATTTGAACCCGCGACCCCTTGACCCCCAGTCAAGTGCGCTACCAAGCTGCGCTATGGCCCGTCGACTCGCTCAGACCTCAGGCCTTTCGCAAGCACGTCTCATAGATTAACACACCCCCCTACTAAGTGCGGCCCGGGGTGTTTCGTCGTGTCGCGCCTTACTTCCCCTTCTTTTTCTTCTCCCGGATATGAACGGAAATCTGGATGGGGGAACCCTCGAAACCGAAGCGTTCACGCAGGCTCCGCTCGATGTAACGCCGGTAGCCATGTTCCAGGAAGCCGGTGGCGAAAATGACGAAACGTGGGGGTTTGGTGGCCGCTTGGGTCGCAAAGAGGATGCGGGGCTGTTTCCCTCCCCTCAAAGGATGAGGGTGGGCGGCCTGCAGCTGTCCTAAGAAGGAGTTGAGCTTGCCGGTGGGGATGCGCTTGTCCCATGAATCCAGGGCGGTATGCATGGCCCCCAGCAGGCGGTTGGTATGCCAGCCGGTCTTGGCCGAAAGGTTGACTCTCTGGGCCCAGGTGACGCGGTTGAATTCGGTCTCCCACAGGCGTTCCAGACGCAGACGGTCGAATTCGTCCAAAGCGTCCCACTTGTTGAAGACGAGGACGATGGCCCTGCCGGCTTCGACGGCCGAGCTCATGATTTTCAGGTCTTGGTCAGAGATGGGCTGGGAAGCGTCGAAAAGGACCAGAGCCAGTTCGGAGCGTTCGATCGCGGCCTGGGTGCGCAGGCTGGAGTAATAGTCGGCCCCGCTTTGTTTGTGGAGACGGCGTTTGATTCCGGCTGTATCGATGAAGAGCCATTTCTCGTCGCCTGTGGTGATGACCTCGTCCACCGGGTCCCGGGTGGTCCCGGCCAGGTCGTTGACCACGGACCTGTTTTCGTGGGCCAATTGATTGAGCAAGGAGGATTTGCCCACGTTGGGACGACCGATGAGGGCCACGCGCCGCAGGTCGCTGGCGGCCAGGGACCCGGTCAGTTTTTCCACCGTGCTCAGGGAATTCACGGCCGCGTCGAACAGGTCGCCCACCCCCCTGCCATGCAAGGCGGAGATGGGCAAAGGCTCGCCCAGGCCCAGCCTCCAAAATTCGGCAGCCGCGTACTCGGCCGCCTGGGAATCGGCCTTGTTGACGGCCACGGTGACAGGTTTGCCCGAGGAACGCAGCAAAGAGGCGATGCGGTCGTCGGTTTGGGTCAGACCAACGGTCCCATCGACAACGAAGATGATGGCGTCGGCCATATTCATGGCGATGGAGGCTTGGTCGGCGATGGCGGAATCGATTCCTTCCACGTCGGCCTCCCAGCCCCCGGTGTCGACCAATTTGAAATCATGCCCGGCCCATTCCGCCTCATAGGAGACCCGGTCCCGGGTGACCCCCGGGGTGTCCTCCACAATGGCGGCCCTGTGTCCTAAGATGCGGTTGACCAAGGTGGATTTGCCCACATTGGGCCGGCCGATGACAGCGATGACCCCGACCTTCTCGTCGGTGGCCTCCTGGCCGCCGACTGGCCCTTCAGACTCAGCCAGGAGGGCCCGGTCCTCTTCGTCCAGATCGTAGCCTTCCAGCTGGGAGAGGTAGTTATCGTACAGGTCCTGGTCGATGGCCTCGTTCACCAGGCCGATGAGGACATCAAGGGTCTGGTCGAAGGTCAGGTCGGAGTTGTCGACCGTGGTCACCCCTTCGGCCGCCGTGGTGAAAGAGGTCACTTTGGCGTCTTTGGCGTCGCGGGCGGCCACATCATCCCCGGAACGAGGCGCTGCGCCGGCGACGGGGGCCGCAGATGAAGCGGCGGCGCTCTGGGCGTTCCGTCTGGCCTGCCTGACCTCTTCCCGGGCCGTCAACAAGACCCGGACTTGGGCGTGAGGGGCCACGACGGTGGTGATGTCCCTGCCTTCCACCACGATTCCGGCTCCCCCCGAGAAGGAATCGGGATCGTTCTCCTGGTCTATGTAGGCCCTTTGGGCGGCGATGAGCAGGTGGCGGACCGGGATGATGGAAGATACGGCCGAGACATGAGTGGAGACCCGGACCTGTCGGATGGCCTCTTTGATGCTGACCCCGTCGCTGCTGATGTCGAAAGCGGATGGGTCAAGGGAGATCCGACAATGATCCTCGGTGAAGAAGGCGGCGACCATCCGGGTGATTCGCTCTTCATCGGCCTCGGTCACCTGGTCCAGATCGACCCCTTGGCTCATGACCCACCAAGCGGCCGCCCGGTACATGGCCCCGGTGTCCAGATAAGCGTAACCGAAATGTTGGGCCAGGGCTCGGGAAGTCGATGATTTCCCAACCCCGGAAGGGCCATCAATAGCGACTGTGATCATAGCCCCACCGCCTTATGAAGAGCGTTGACTTCAGCCCCGGTCAGGACTCGGTAAGAGCCGGATTTGAGCTCCCCCAGTTTGATTGGGCCTATCTGGGTGCGGATCAGTTTGACCACGGGGAAGCCGATGGCGCCGAAGACACGGCGGACGATGCGGTTGCGACCGGAATGGATGACCACTTTGACCACGGACCTATCCCGGTTCTGGGCGATGATGGAGCACTGGTCCAATTTGATCCAGCCGTCATCCAGCTGGACCCCCGTACGGACCAGGCGATGGCAGACGCTACCGCCGATATGGCCTTCCACCGTGGCGATGTAGGTCTTGTCCACCTCATATTTAGGATGCATGACGTGTTGGGCCAGCTCCCCGTCATCGGTCATGAGGATGAGCCCTTCGGTGTCGTAATCGAGGCGGCCCATGTGGAAGATCCGTTCATACCGGTCTCCGACGATGTCCCTCAAAGTCCATCGGCCTTTGGGATCGTCCATGGTGGATAGGACCTTCCGAGGCTTGTTGAGGGCCAAGGTGACATGGCGGTTGGAAATATGGATGCGGGAACCGTCGACCCGGATCTCCTGGTGAAGGGGATCCACCCGGACGCCGAGCTCGGTGACCAGGTCCCCATCGACCTCGACCCGGCCGTCGGTGATCATGGTCTCGCATTTACGACGGGAACCAAAGCCGGCTTGGGCGAGTACTTTTTGAAGGCGAACGCCTTCCTGAGAATCTTCATGCGCTTTGGCGGCGCGACTGTATTGATGCGGCATCGTTCTCCCAACGTGACCAAGCCAGCGGGACTGGCTGCGACAGGTGTCGTCTTTCCTTTGAGCTTTCTCAAAATATAGTCAAAGTATACAGGAAAGACCGCCCAAAATCCTGATTTGTGTGACTTCGATGGTAGGATATGAGCGTATAAAACTCACCATCCTTTGAAGGATTCTCAAATTGAAGGGAAGTCATGTCAGATATCGCCGATAACACCTTGGACCGGTCGGTTTCCAAAGAACCGGTCCCTTTCACCCTCTTCGCCCGCGCCGGGGCTGAATTCCTCGGCTCCTTCATGGTCTTCACGGCCATCTTCGTCGTTACCGCCATCCTTCCCGCCGCCTCCACTTCCGTGGTGGCGCTCCTCCTGATCATATCCCTCATGGCGGCGATGGCCTACGGGGCCGTCTCCGCCCTCTTCGGCCGCATCTCCGGAGGCCAGATCAATCCCGCCGTCACCTTCGCCGCAGCCTTGGCATCCCGCATCGGTTGGCTGGACGCCCTCGTCTACATCATCGCCCAGCTTCTTGGAGGCCTCGCCTCGGCCGCCGCCGTCGCTTTCACCCTGCCTGAATCCTCCGCCGACAAAAGCGCGATCAATCTCCTCCTCAGCTACATGACCAACATCTACGACCAGGGATCGAAGAGCTCATTGGCGATTCCGACCGCCTACGCGAACTTCCGGATGACTTTCGGCATGGGCTGGAGCATCCTGCTTGAATGCATGTCTTTGGTCTTGATCATCGGCGTCTACATGGCCAACAGCGACGAGCGGGGGCTGGGCAAACGCTGGTACCCCCTGGGCATGGGACTGGCTTATGGCTTCGGCACCATACTCACCTTCGGCTTCGACCATGCCAGCCTCAACCCCGCCAAGGCGACCGGCATCGCCATCATGGCCAAGCTGCGTGGCCTGACCGACCCCAACCCCCTCCCCCAGCTTTGGGTTTTCTGGCTGGTCCCCCTGCTGGCCGCGGCTCTGGTAGCCTTCGTCGTCATCGTCTATAGCTCGGTCCACGCCAATGACGCCGCCATCTATGCGGAAATCAGCCAGGAACCCTTTGACCAGGAGGATGAAGACTCCTCCTTTGAAGGCGATCAGGACCAGGATGGGCGGAAAGACCAGGCCGCGACCACCGCAAAAGCTGATAAGAACGCAGATTCCGATAGCGTGGAGACGAAGCCTACCTTCGACTCCATCGTCGTGGAAGCCGGCAAACCCCAAGCCGATGACCAGGCGGAAGGCCGATCTGACGCATCCGACGAATCCAGCGGGCCTGTCTCTTCCGCTTCCGATTCGGCTGGGGACCCCTCCTCCGACGGATTGGCTTTCTAAGCCGGCTTCAACCCTCTTTCTCGGGTCGGACGTAGGTCCGACCCTTTTTTCATGCCTGTTTCATTCGATTCACCGACCGATTTTATGCTTGGATCTTATGCTTGGATTTCTTGCATAGCTCAAAGGCATGATAAGACATGAATCAGTCAAATCAGTCAGGAGATGGCCAGGATGGACAAGTAGGTGACAATCAACCCCAGGCCCAAAGCCAGACCGATGAAGGAATCGAAGGGGACGGAGCGGACCTTCCAGGGGCTGCGTTCCCGAAGGATCAGGCGGATCAGGGCGGTGACGATGGCGGTGACCGCAAGGATGCCGGTGCCCCAGCCGGGTTGGTGGAAGGCGAGGGCGAGAACGGAAAGAAGCACCATCCCCGCGACTATCCATTCGAACCAAGGTTTGCCTTCCTGGCTTTCGGATACGTAAGGACGATGCTTCCTATCTGTCATAGGGCCATCATACACCCGCGCGGCAGATGGCCCTGCCACAAGTCGGTCCCGCCAAGTCTCAATGGAAGAAGTGGCGGGTCCCGGTCACGTACATGGTGATCCCGGCCTTCTTGGCCGCTTCGAAGACCTCTTCGTCGCGGATGGATCCGCCGGGGTGGACGATGGCTTTCACCCCCGCTTCGGCCAAGATCTGCATGCCGTCAGGAAAGGGGAAAAAGGCGTCGGAGGCCGCGACGGCTCCCTGGGTGCGGTTTTGGCCATCTGCCAAGGTGTTGGCCCTGGTCACGGCCAAGTGACTGGAATCCACCCGGTTGACCTGGCCCATGCCGATCCCGACCGTCGCCCCTTCGTGGGCGATGAGGATGGCGTTGGACTTGACCGACCTGACGGCCCTCCAAGCGAAAACCAGGTCCTGGAAAGTCTCTTTGTCCGCGGCCGCTCCAGCGACCAGGGTCCAGGTGGAAGGGTCATCCCCGGGAGCGTTGATCTGATCTTCATCCTGGATGAGCAGGCCTCCGTCGATGGCCCTTAGTTGCGGCTGAGGATGAGGGCGGGATGGAACATGGAGGATGCGGAGGTTCTTCTTGGTGCGCAGGAGTTCCAAGGCCTCCGGCTCATAGGATGGGGCCACGATCACTTCGGTGAAGATCGGCTTGACCTGCTGGGCCATCTCCAGGGAGACGGTGGCGTTTGCGGCGATGACCCCGCCGTAGGCGCTCATAGGGTCGCAGGCATGGGCCTTGCGATGGGCCTCGGCCACCGTGTCCCCGATCGCCAAGCCGCAAGGGTTGGAATGCTTGACCACAGCCACGGCCGTCTGACCGGGGAAATCCCAGACGCTGCGCCAAGCGGAATCGGCATCCACGAAATTGTTGTAGCTCATGGGCTTGCCGCCGAGCTGCTGGGCATGGGCGAAATCGTCCTTGCCCAAAGGATCCAGGTAGAGGGCGGCGCTTTGATGAGGGTTCTCGCCGTAGCGGAGGGTATGGGACAGATCCCAGCTTTTGGTGAAAGTCGGCTGATAGGCCTCTTCTTCGCCTGTCGTCAAGGATTCGGGCTTGGTCCAGCGGGAAGCGGACCATTCGGCGATCGTAGCGTCGTAAGTCGCCGTGTGGGCGAAGGCCTTGGCGGCCAGGTACCGGCGTTCTTCCAGGTTGAAACCTTGCCCGTTCTCGATGCGCTCAGCCACCAGACGGTAATCGGCCGGGTCGGTGATGACGGCCACTGAGGCGTGGTTCTTGGCCGCTCCCCGGACCATGGAGGGGCCTCCGATGTCGATCTTCTCGATGGACTCCGCCTCGCCAGCCCCGGAACGGACGGTGTCGGCGAAGGGGTAAAGGTTGACGATGACGGCGTCGAAAGGCTTGATCCCCAATTCCTTCAACTGCCTGGCGTGCTCGGGATTCGTCAGATCAGCCAGGATGCCGGCGTGGATGTGCGGGTCCAGGGTCTTGACGCGGCCCTCGAAGCTTTCGGGGAATCCTGTCACCTGGGAGACGGGGATCACCTGAACCCCCAATTCTTCCAAGCGGGCCGCGGTGGACCCCGTGGATACGACTTCCGTCCCGGCCTTCCGGAAGGCTTGGGCGAGCGTGTCCAGGCCATCCTTATGGAAAACGGAAACGAGGACGCGGTTCAAAGGGCGAGATGATTGGGTCATCATACCTGCTTTCTTCTATCTGGTTGACGGAATCCAGCTTAGCGGGGATGAAGGCCTAGTCTTGGTCAGAGCGCTCACTATGTGATAACGGAGCCCTCAGGTGGGCGATCGTCAGACGGATGACGACCAGGGCCAGGGAAAGGAGCCAGGCGGCGAAGAACCCCCATGTCACTGGTCTGCCGGTGACGCTTAAGGAAGCCGAAAGATCGACCCCCACTTGGCTGAGGGAATGGGTGCCCAAGGAGGCGGAGGCCAGACTGTAAAGGCAGGTGGCCAGGGCGATGGTGACTATGATGGCCACGATGAAGGTGGCGGCGACGTAAGCGAAGGAGATGAGGACGGAGAGGATGGTCTTCCAGAAGGGTTCCTCTTCTTGGTCCAGCTCGTCCTGCCTGGTCCCCTTTTCACCTTCCTCTTCTGTCTTCTCCCTTTCCCCGGATTTCTCCACTTTGCGTTTCTCCTGCTGACCCCGCCCATCAGCGGACTGAGGATCGAGGATTCCGGGCAGGGTCAAGTCCGACTCGGCTGCATCCTCCTGACGCCCCCAGCTGGCGGAAAAGAGATTATAAGTGGAGGACGAGGCGATGGTATGGACTCCTAAAAGGAAGAAGAGGATGATAGGTAGGATAAGGATCAGGAGGATGACGGTCCGGTTCGACACCGATGAGGGGAAGAGGCCGAAGACAGGCAGGATCGGCAGGCTGCTGGACCTGCTCTGCCAGAGGGTGAAGACGGCCGTGGTCCCGATGGCGAAGCCGGAGCCGAGAATCCAAGACAGGGCCCACAAAAGGAAGGTGGGCAGCCAGAAGAGGGAGACCAGGCAGAAAATGGCCAAAGACACCGGCCCCATCCCGCTGTAGGAGGCGACCGTGCGGACGGTAGCGAAATTCCGAAAAATCCAGATCAGGAGGGTCACGACAGACAGGGCTAGGAAGACCAGAGCGACCTTACCGGCCAGACGGAAACCGAGCTTGATGGCTTTCCGGATGGGGCCGCTCACGTGGGCTCGGACGAAGAGGCGCAGGCGGAAGATCAGCGGGGATTCCTCGGATACCGACAAGAGGGCCCCGAGGGTGAGGACGAGCCAGCTGCGGCCCAGGGCCTGAGGAAGGCCACCAACCAGGTAAGGGCGCATCGGACGTAGGAGGAGGGCGGTGAGAATGAGCCAGGAAAGGCTGGCGGCCAGATAGCCGCTCAGACTGAGTTTGAACCGTTTGGCCGCCGCCCGGATCAGGATGATGAAGACCAGGGGCAGGCCGAGAGGCAACAGGGAGACGGTGATCCCCTGATAAGTGACGGCGCTGCCTTGGGCGAAAAGGAGGAAGACCCCGGTCAGGGGAAGGATGCTGTCGTTGAGGCTGGTTTTCGTCTCCAAACCGACGAGCATGGTGAACAGGGCGGTCAGGAGGAAAAGGCTGAGGGCGAAAAGCCCATAGGAAATGAGAGTGACGGCCACTCCCCTGGCAATGTGTCCCGGCAGGGAGGACCCGGATGAGGAACCGGAACGGATCGATCTGGGGGACTGCCCGGATGCCCCGGAGTCAGACGAAGGGTCGTCCTTCCCAGCTTGATCTTCCCCTGGAACAGGACGAGATGAGATTTTTCGAGCTGGCATTGACGACCCCTTTTCTTGTCTTCCGAATCGAACGGACGCTGAGCGAGAAAGCTCAGGCTGGCATGCTGAAAAGCGAGGAGATCGGATGGCCGGAGATCCGGTCGAATCCGTCGAGCCCATCCAGTCTCATGACGAAACTGAAGCCGACGACCGAGCAATCGATGGATTCGAAGAGTTTCATGGCCGCCCAGGCGGTGCCGCCGGTGGCGACCAGGTCGTCCAGAATCAGCACCCGGGAGTTGGGCTTGATGATGTCACGCTCGATCTCCATGGTGGCCTTGCCGTACTCCAAGGTATAGGACTGGCGGATGACCGGAGGGGGAAGCTTGCCGGCCTTGCGGACGGCGATGAACCCCTTGCCCAGTTTCTGCGCCAGGAGGGTACCCAAAAGGAAGCCCCGGGCCTCCAATCCTGCCACATAGTCGAAATCGTCCGGATCCACAGGCAGGGAGGCGACGGTGGCATCAACCAGGATGTTGAGCCCGCGGGCGTCGGCGAAAACCGGCATGAAATCGCGGAAAAGCACCCCTTCCGTCGGGAACCCGGGGATAGTGCGGATCAAGGATCCCAGATATTTGGCATCCTCCTGGGAGACGCCTTTCACATCATCGAGATTGATGTCGTTGGTGGTCATGTTCGTCCTTGTCTATCTCTGTCTTCGATTATGTCCGTGTCTGTGGCCGTACCGTTAATTTTCCTGGGCTGGCCGCTCATAAGGGACCTGCTCCGCTCCGGACCCGGCCAGGTCGGCTGAATCAAAAGAGCCGGCGGCGGGAGCTGGAGAGGCGGCCGCACCGGTCTGTTCGGAGGAAGCGACGTTTTCAGGGGTTTCAGGAGTGACGCTCTCGGAAGAATCAGAAGAATCGGCGGTCTCGGACTGGTCAGCCAAAGGATTGCCGTTTTCATCCACCTCGTCGTCGGAAACATAAGCCGGACGGATCGGGGGCTCGGTGATGGCCTGGATGCGCCACTTGGACAGGGAACCTTCGGAGTCGATGACGACCTCATCATGTTCCAAATCCACGGAATGCACAGTGCCCAGCAGGCCGCCGACAGTGGCGACGGGGTCCCCTTCCTTCAAAGTCTGGCGGAAATCCTGCACTTGGGACTGCTGTTTCTTCTGTTTGCGGGAGGTCCATACCATCAGGCCGATCATGGCTATCAGGAGGATAATCATGAAGAGCATGGACGAGCCCGCTCCGGAATTGGACGCTTTGGCGGCGGAGAGAATAATCATGAAAAGCTCCTTAGCTAATCCTTGTTTTTTCCATCTATGACAGGCCACTGAGGCTCGGAAGCCTTGAAAGCCATGATTTGCAAGGGCTTTCAGCTTGTCGGCCGGTTTATAAGTCTAGAACAGACTTGTGACATCCCCCGCTGTCTGTTCCGGGGGCTGCAGGCCGAGATGCTTCCAGGCCCGGTCCGTGGCGGCGCGGCCACGGGGGGTCCTCACCAGGAAGCCTTCACGGACCAAGTAAGGCTCGCAGACCGTTTCCACGGTCTCGGCCTCTTCCCCCACCATGGCCGACAGGTTGTTGAGGCCGACCGGTCCGCCTTTGAACTGCTTGCACAGGGCGGTGAGCACGGCGATATCCAGCCGGTCCAGGCCTTCCTTGTCGATCTGATAAAGTTCCAGAGCATCGATGACGGCCTCGGCGTCGATGGTCTCCAGACCATGGACGATCCCCCAGTCCCTGACCCGTCGTAGGAGACGGTTGGCCACCCGGGGGGTGCCCCGGGAGCGGAGAGCCAGCTCGCGGGCCGCCTGGTCGTCGATCGTCATATTGAGGACAAGGGCCGACCTCTTGATCAGACGTTCCAACTCCGATTTGGGGTAATAATCCAGGTGGGCGGTGAAGCCGAACCGGGCCCGCAGAGGGGAAGGAAGCATGCCTTCCCTGGTCGTGGCTCCGATGGCCGTGAACCGAGGCAGGGTCAGGGGGATGGAAGAGGCCCCTGGCCCCTTCCCGACCATGACATCCACCCGGAAATCCTCCATGGCTATGTACAGAAGCTCTTCGGCCGCCCGAGGCAGGCGATGGATCTCATCGATGAAGAGGACCTCCCCTTCATCCAAGGAACTGAGGATGGAAGCCAGGTCCCCGGCATGCTGGATGGCCGGGCCCGAAGTGACGCGGATGGGGACGCCGAGCTCTTTGGCGACGATCATGGACAGGGTGGTCTTTCCCAAGCCGGGAGGACCGGCCAGAAGGATATGATCCGGCGGCACCCCCCTCTTCTGGGCCGCCTGTAGGAAAAGACCCAGCTGGGCCTTCAGCTGCGGCTGTCCGATGAAAGTATCGAGGGTCGCCGGACGCAACTCCTCATCGCTGACCCGGTCTTCCTCTTGGGGCTGGGCGGAAATGACCCGCAGGGACTCTTCCTGGGCGTCCGCGTTGTCAGCTCTCGAAGCCCAAGGGTCCGCCTGAGCCTGTGGAAAATCGTCATTCATGCTATCACTGGTCTCCTCGCTTTATCGGCCCCGGTCCAAATCGCTCAAAGCCTTGCGGAGCACCTGGGGAATCTGCCCGGCGGTCAAAGGAGCCGTCAGACCCAACTGGCCCAGGGCCTCCATCGTGGCTTGGTAGGCGTCCCGCCGTTGCCATCCCAAAGAAGACAAGCCTTGAATGACCTGGTCCACCGAAGAGTCCAGCCCGCCTTCCTCTACCCGGGAGGCCGGAGCCTCATCCAGAGAGGAGAAATCGACCGAGCCATGAAGCTCCAGAATGATCTTCTGGGCCCCCTTCTTCCCGACCCCTGGGGCCCGGGTCAAAGCGGTCACGTCGTTGTCATGGATGGCCTTCCCCAACTCTTCCGGGGAAAGGGTGGATAGGATGGCCATGGCGGCCTTGGGCCCTACCCCGCTCACCTTCTGCAACTGGGTGAACAAGGTCTTCGATGAAGCGGACAGGAAACCATACAAGGCGATGGCGTCCTGGGAAACGGTCATGACTGTGAGGATCCGCTCATGCCCTCCGGCGTGCAGACCGGCCAGATCCCGGGCGGGCATGCGAAGGCTGAAACCGATCCCGTTGACGTCCAGCAGAAGGCCGTCCGCGCTGACGGAAAGCACGTCGCCTTCAAGGCTTCCGATCATGATATCCTCACTTTATCGAACGTATGTTCGAATATCTTACATATCGCGGCGGACACCGCGCTTGCCGCTCTTTTGCAAGGCTTGGACCCATTGTTTCTGAGCCGCGGTCAGATGCCCCTCCCTTTCCCCGCCTTGGATGGCCCCTTCAGGGCGTAAGGCGTGGCAGATGGCCAAGGCCAGGGAATCGGCGGCGTCGGGAGGGGACGGAGGGGCGTTGAGGGAAAGGATCTTGGCCACCATGGTCTGCACTTGGGCCTTATCCGCCTTACCGTTGCCGGTGACCGCCAGCTTGGCCTCGGTCGGGGTGTGCAGGGAGACCGGAATCCCCCTTTGGGCGGCCGCCACCATGGCCAGGCCAGCGGCTTGGGCCGTTCCCAGGACCGTGTTGCGGTTCTCCTGGGCGAAGACGCGCTCGATGGAGACCACGTCCGGCAGATACGCGTCCATATGGGCGCATAGGCCATTGAAGATGGTCAGCAGACGGGCGTCCTGAGGCTGGTGAGGGTCAGATCGGACCACATCCACATGAATGAAAGAAAGCCGGCGAGAAGGGCCGGCTTCGATGATGCCGACCCCGCAGCGCGTCAGCCCGGGGTCAACTCCACAAATGATCATAAGCGGGAAAGACTCTCCGTCTTATCGGTTCATTCGTCCTCTTCCAGCTGCTGCATCACTTCGTCCGAAGCGGTCCAAGCGGCGGAGATGTCCTGGACGTCATCCAGGTCGTCCAAGGCGTCGATCAGGCGGGTCACCTTTTTGGCCCCTTCCAAGTCCAGCTCGACGGAGTTGAGGGGAACCAAGGTGGTTTCAGCGGAATCGTAGTCGAAACCGGCATCCTGGATGGCCTTGCGCACATCGACCACCGTGGAGGGGTCGGTGGTGACCAGATAGAAGTCGCCCTTATCTTCCACATCATCGGCCCCGGCCTCTGCCGCGGTCTCGAAGAGGGAGTCGAAGTCCACGTCTTTGGCTGGGACTTCGATCTGACCTTGACGGTGGAAGTTGAAGCTGACGGAACCGTTTTCGGCCAAAGACCCGCCGTTCTTGGACAGGGTGGAGCGCACGTCGGCGGCAGCCCGGTTCCGGTTGTCGGTCAGGCACTGGATGATCAGGCCGATGCCGCCGGGGGCGTAACCTTCGTAAACGATCTCCTCGTAGTTGGCGCCGCCGGCCTCTTCGCCAGAGCCACGCTTGACCGCACGGGTGATGTTGTCCGCGGGGACGGAGCTCTTCTTGGCCTTGACGATGGCGTCGTAGAGGGTCGGATTGCCATTGGGGTCCCCGCCGCCAGTACGGGCGGCGATTTCGATGTTCTTGATCAGCTTGGCGAAGAGCTTGCCACGCTTGGCATCGATGGCGGCCTTCTTATTCTTGGTGGTAGCCCACTTGGAATGTCCTGACATAATTCTCCTGACGATTGCTCGGCATGTCATTAAACGTCTCGATTTTATGTGCCAGTTCAGACATCAAGCCTTCGGTAAAATCAACAATACCGCCGATAAATGCCTTCTATCCGGTCTGCGATGGTCGACCAGTCGAAGTCCTGGGACCGGGTCTTCTCCCGGGCCACCAAGCCCTGACGCAGGTCCTGGTCGGCAAGGAGGGTGAGGATTTCCCCGCCTAGGCTGCCGGCGTCCTCGTTGGTGAAAAGACGGGCGGAGCGGCCCTCCTGACTTACATCCCGGAAGGCCTCCAAGTCCGAAGCGACGAGGGGACAACCGGCCGCCATGGCCTCGGCCAGGACGATCCCGAAGCTCTCCCCTCCCCTTTGCGGGGCCACATAGACGGAGAGGCTGCGGTAGAAACGGGCCTTGTCCTCATCGCTGATCCGCCCCAGGAATTCCACATGGGGGTTCAGATCGACCCCCGCTTCTTTGCCCACTTGACGCAGGACCTTCTCAGCTGCCTCTCGCCCGTCCCCGGCGCAAAGGAAGCGGGTCTGGGGGTGAAGGGCCAGAACGCCAGGCATGCTGCGGGCGAAGACGTCGAACCCCTTTCTGTTTTCGTTCATCCGTCCCAAAAAGCCGATCGTCGGCGCCTGAGCGGTCCCCTCCCACTCCGGTCGGGCTTGGGCCTGGGAGTAGAAGGAGCAGTGAATCCCGTTGGGGATGACGACTCGCTCGATGGAGGGGTCCAAGTAGTGGGTGGCGATTCTCTGGGCCGAGGGGGAAACGAAGATGGCCTCCTTCACGGAAAGGAGCCATCGGCGCAGGTACCTTTCGCAGACCTTGAGGGCCACCGGGTATTCCTCGAAGGAGGTGTGGAAGGTCGCGACGACGGGAGGATGGCGGTAGCCTTTGAAGAAGACCTTGTGGGAGAGGCTGGGGATTTCCGGCTCATGCAGGTGGAGGATGTCGAAATGCCCTTGGTCCACCCAGCGACGGACCGTATTCCCAATGAAGCCGAAGTAGGAGATATGGGCAACGGAACCGTTGTAGGGGAAGGCGAAAGAGGTATTGGTGGTCTCCACCCACAGGGGCATGTCCTTGGTCCGGCGGCCGGGGGCCAGGACGGACACCTGATGCCCCCGCGAACGCAGTTCTTCGGAGAACTCCTTCACATGGGCCTGCACCCCGCCCGGGGTCTCGAAGGAGTATGGGCAGATGATCCCTATGCGCAAAGGGCGCTGATCGGTGGTCATAGGGGTCCCGGGGATCTTCCCCTCATCGCGCCCAGTTTGAGGAAGTACGGTCATGGAAGGTCCTTTCCACCGTGAGGAAGCCGGTTTCATCCGGGATGATCCGCGCCTTCGCCGGTTCGGGCGCTTCCCCGGTCGCATTCTTCATTCATTGTAAGGCTTTTTCGGGATTCCCGAGAGGCGGGAATGGTCGAGGTCTTCCCAGAAGATGGGCTGGAGCATATGCCAGTCCTGAGGATGTCGGGCCAGATCTGCCGAATAGATACGGGCCCATTCCCGACTGACGGCGACGATGGCCTGCTGCCGCTCTTCCGGGTCTTCCAGACGGAAGCCCCTCCAGAAGGAGGGGTCGATCTTCCCCGAAATCAGCAGGACGTAACCCCAACGGCTATGGGCGGCCGCCTTGCGCCGACCGGTCAGCCTTTCCCGGTAGATGTTGACCACATAGAGGGGAAGGCCGCAATCGATGGCCAAGGTCGCGGGGCCGCGGGCGATGCGGATGCGGGAATCGAAGAAGTCGACGAAGATCCCATGATGGGAAAGGTCCCTATCGGCCAGCAGGGGGACAAGGATATGCCTGCCAGACATCTCATCCTTCAACTTATTTATCAAATGAGTATCCCCGCTCGTGTAGAGGGTCATCCCCAGCTCTCGCCGGATGGAGACGAAAGTCTCCAAAAGCCGGGGATTGGAGAGCTTCTCCGCAACCGTCGCCACCGGGGCCACATGCTTCTTGCACCAGACCGCGGCGTAATCCCAATTCCCTTCATGCCCCAAAGCCCCGGGGAAAGACGAAAGGACCGGCTGCCGCATGATGTCGTCGGCGTACGGTCCGGCTATCCGCACCCGGGCGTCCAACTCTTCCTGGGACCGGGCCCTGATGGTCATGGCTTCGGCGAAATAGGCGAAATACGACTGCAAGCCTTGAAAGGACAGGTGGCGGATACGGCGCCGGGACCGTTCCCTCTCCCCTAGTCCCGCCTGGGTATGGGCCAGGTTCCTCTCCAACTGCCTGGCCTGGGGCAGGTCGAAAAGCCAGAGGAAGAAGGCGATGACAGCGAAGAGGGAACGGACCAGGCCCTCCGGCAACCGATGAGCGTTGGCGGCGATGAAAAGAAGGAATCGATCCTGCATGGCTGACCCGTACCGAGAAATCCTACATATGCTTGGTCAGGCCGGCCTCGCGGGCCTGCAGGTAGACGGTCCGCAGCCTTTGCCAGACGGTGATCAGGCCGAGGAGGGCCAACAAGGCCAGGAAAAGGGCCATGACGGCCACCGGCAGACCCAGGCCGGTCAAGCCCATCCCCACCAGGATGATGACCAGGCGGTCCGAGCGGGTGGCGATGCCGTTCTTGGCGTCCAAACCGATGGATTGGGCCCGGGCCCGGACATAGGAAGTGACGAAGGAGGTCATCATGGCGACCAGGCTGGACCAAAAACCGATCTGGGGCCAGACGGTCCAGAAATCCGGGCGGCGGATCAGGTAGATGATGGCTCCCAGGAGGACGGCCCAGTCCGCGATGCGGTCCAAGGAGGAATCGAGGAAGGCACCGAAAGCGGTGGCCCCGGTGGTCAAGGCCGCGACGGACCCATCCAGGGAATCGAAGACGACCATGATTGTCATCAGGACCACCCCGGGGAAAAGCCAGCCGGTGAAACCGGTCAACAAGGCGAAGACGGTGGTGCCCACCGCCCCGGCGACAGTCACCATGTTGGCGGTCACCCCCAAGGCCACCAGCCCCTTGGCGATGGGGCCGATGAGCTTCTTCCACGGGGCTCGAAGCTTTTCAAACATTCTTTTTCCTTGTCTTCGCTGGCCTATCCTGATTTGGCTCGTCCACCGGGAACCGCGGCAGGGCCTAAGCCTGGGCCTTCCGGGCGTCCGTCAGGCCAAGGGCGGAGCGGAAATCGTAGGCGCCGTTGACCTGGGCATGGGAGTCGATCGCCTCTGTGATCCAGGCGATGGCCTGGTCGGCGGGGACTCCGTTCAGCTGGCTTCCGTCGCGGAAACGGAAGCTGACCGCTCCCTTCTCCCGGTCTTCATCGCCCACGATGAGGATGAAGGGGACCTTGGACTTGGAAGCGTTGCGGATCTTCTTGCCGAAGCGGTCGTCGGAGGCGTCGAGCTCGGTACGGACCAGATTCTCATCCAACCGGTCCAAGACCTCCTTGAGGTAATCAAGGCTGGAATCGGCCACGGGGACTCCCAACACCTGGGTCGGGGCCAGCCAGGCGGGGAAGGCGCCGGCGTAATGCTCAAGCAGGATGGCGAAGAAGCGTTCGATGGAACCGAACAGGGCGCGGTGGATCATCACCGGACGCTGGCGGGAGCCATCAGCCGCGATGTATTCCAGCTGGAAGCGCTCAGGCAGGTTGAAATCGAGCTGAATAGTCGAGACCTGCCAGGTGCGGCCCAAGGCGTCGCGGGCTTGGACGGAGATCTTGGGACCGTAGAAGGCGGCCCCGCCCGGGTCGTCCACCAGTTCCAGACCGGATTCCTTGGCCACATCGGCCAAAGTCTTCGTCGCCTCTTCCCAGATTTCGTCCGAACCGACGAACTTGTGCTCGTCCTTGGTGGACAGCTCCAGGTAGAAGTCGTTGAGGCCGAAATCCTTGAGCAGCTGGAGGACGAAGTTCAGCAAGGACTTGAGCTCGTCGCGCATCTGCTCGCGGGTGCAGTAGATGTGGGAATCGTCCTGGGTCAAGCCACGCACGCGGGTCAGGCCATGGACGACCCCGGACTTCTCATACCGGTAGACGGTCCCGAACTCGAACAGGCGCAAGGGCAGTTCGCGGTAGGACCTCTGGCGGGACTTGAAGATCAGGTTATGCATGGGGCAGTTCATGGGCTTCAGGTAATAATCGAAACCTTCGCGAATCACATTGCCATTCTCGTCGCGCTCCTCATCCAAGTGCATGGGAGGATACATGCCGTCCTTGTACCACTGCAGGTGGCCGGAAGTCTCATACAAGCCGCCCTTGGTGATGTGCGGGGTCTGGACGAAGGAATAATGGTTCTTCCTGTGTTGCAGGCGGGAATATTCCTTCATGGCGTTGATGACGGCGGCTCCCTTGGGATGGAAGACGGCCAGACCAGGGCCGATCTCATCGGGGAAGGAGAAGAGGTCCATCTCGGCCCCCAGCTTGCGGTGGTCGCGTTTGGCGGCCTCTTCCAGCCGGGCCAGATAGGCCTTCATATCCTCCTTGGAAGCCCAGGCGGTCCCGTAGATGCGCTGGAGCATGGGGTTCTTCTCACTCCCCCTCCAATAGGCCCCGGCTGTGCGTTCCAGCTTGAAAGCCTTGATATAGCGGGTATTGGGCAAGTGTGGACCATGGCAGAGGTCGGTCCAAACGACCTTCCCTTCCCGATCCATATTGTCGTACATGGACAATTGTCCTTGGGAGACGCCGGTGTCTTTGCCCTGATCGATGGTGTTTTCAGCCGAGCAAATCAGTTCCAGTTTATAAGGCTGGTCCGCCTCTTCCTGGCGGGCGGCCTCCTCGGAAACGACACGGCGGCGGAAGCTTTGGGAGGACTTGATGATGCGCTGCATGCGCTTTTCGATCTCTTTCAGGTCTTCCGGGGTGAAAGGCCGTTCGACGTCGAAATCATAATAGAAACCATTATCGATGACCGGTCCGATGCCCAGCTTGGCGTCAGGATAGATCTCCTGAACGGCCTGAGCCATGACGTGGGTGGCGGAATGCCTCATAATGGCCAGCCCGTCCTCGGAATCCAGAGCGATGGATTCGACCTTGTCCCCGGCGTGGAGGGGGGCGTAGAGGTCGCGCGGATGACCGTTGATCCGAACGGCGATGATGTTCTTATCCGATTCGAAGAGTTCGACGCCGGTGGTGGTGTCTTCCACTTCCCTATGCTCTCCATTGACGGTGATGGGAATAAGCGAAGGTGCCTGTGACATCTCTTGTCCTTTTCTTTCAGGGTACCGCGTTACTGGTGCGGACCATGGACTTGTTGACCTCTACAGGTTAAAGGCGCATAAGGACACCCCGGCCCTGAATCGAGGACGGGATCAAGTGGTGAAAGCCCAAAGGCAGGCGGTTACGGGATGAGGTGGGATGAGGAAGGAGGATGAAAGATTGGACAGATACAGATACAAACGGAAAAAGAAAGAAGAGGAAAGAGAAAAGGGGAAAGGGAATCCAAGAAAGTGGGCGATATAGGAATCGAACCTATGGCCTCTTCCGTGTGAAGGAAGCGCGCTAGCCGCTGCGCCAATCGCCCAAGACTATGATTATTCATTTATCTTCGCGCAGAAGGGTGGGCGATACAGGAATCGAACCTGTGACCTCTTCCGTGTCAGGGAAGCGCGCTAGCCGCTGCGCCAATCGCCCAAAAGGATCTCATAGTGTGGAGGTGGGCACGAGAGTCGAACTCGCCTATACGGCTTTGCAGGCCGCTGCCTAACCGCTTGGCTAACCCACCGCGCCGGTCACATATGACCCGAGCGGGCAACGGGACTCGGACCCGCGGTCTCGACCTTGGCAAGGTCGCGCTTTACCAACTAAGCTATGCCCGCAATCGGTGTTCATCAGAGCCGCTCTTGAGAGCATTCATCTGAACACAAGAGATAAATATAGAGGCAGGCGTCTACTTTGGCAAGTCCCGGCGTGTTCCCTCTCGCTCATGGCTGACTCTCCCTTATTTATCAACGATGAAGGCTAATCTTGGGTTACACGCCGGTCTGCGGACCGGGCCGGAAAACCATTCCGAAGACAGTGAGAGCCCTCCTTCGCCTCTTGGATGGGAGGACGGGCGGACGCATAGGAGACGCATCCATGGATGACTCGAAGCACAGGACGGTCCTGATCGCGGCTTTCGAAGGCTGGAACGACGCGGGCCAAGCCGCCAGCGGAGCCATCCGCCACCTCCTCAAGGCCCTGGAAGTCGAGTCCCGGCAGGTCGACCGGATCAGCTGCTCCCCCTTCTTCGACTATCAATTCACCCGCCCCATGATGTGCACGGTGGACGGGCAGCGCCAGATCATGTGGCCGCAAGTCACTTTCTCCTCCATCGACCTCTCCCCCTCTTTGACCCTGCTGACCGAGTTGGGGCCGGAACCGAATTTCCAATGGATGGAATTCGCCCAGAAATCCCTGCGTATAGCGGACGCTTACGAGGTCGACGAAATCATCACTTTAGGGTCCATGTTCAACGACGTCCCTCATACCCGGCCTCTGCCGGTCAGCCAGGTGGACTCCCACGCCGTCTTGGATCCCGACGACGCTTATAACGGCCCGGTGGGAATCCCCTCCATCATCAATTTCACGGCCGCCGAACAGGGATACAAAACCTTGAGCATGTGGGTCTCCATCCCCCAATACGTCGGGGCCGACGACTGCCCCTTCGGCGTGCAGACCTTGATCGACGCCCTGGGGGCGCATTTGGGGGTGGACCTGCCACAGGGAGACCTGCCTTTCCGGACCCGGCAGTGGAAGGCGTCCGCCGACGCCCTTGTGTCGTACAACGACGACCTGAACCATTACGTGAAACAGTTGGAGGAAGACCAAGACCAGGAGAGCATGGAAGACGCCATGGGGGTGCAAGGCGATTACATCCCGCAAAAAGTCACCAACCAGCTGATCGACGAGACCGAGGCCTTCCTCAGTTCCTTGAACAGGGAGGGAAAGGGCCAGGATGGCCGGGACCCCATGCCTGACGGACCTTCCGAGGGCGAATGAAAATCGCCGGAATATTCTGAGCGGAAAGCCGAGGAGGAATGCCGATAAGGAAAAACAGACGAGGAAAGCAGCGGAGGCGGAAAACCCCGCATGACTCAGGCAAGTGAAGGGGCCTCGGCTAGAATGGTCTTGTCCCCGGCTTCGGATTGGGAGGTTCGTCATGGGTTCTCGAAGGTTGCATCGCAAATCGCGGGCTTACGCTCCGGAAGGTTTCTTCGAATGCGAAGCCAAAGGTCTGCTTTGGCTGAAAGAGGCTGAAAAGGCAGGCGGCCCCCGGGTCGTGGGGGTCGATTCCTGGGCGGGCGACCATCTGGACATCGAACGGATAGACCCGGCCTACCCAACCATAGACGCCGCCTATAGATTTGGCAGATCATTAGCTCATATGCATGATTCCGGAGCCTCCGCCTTCGGGGTCGGACCGGCGGATTATCAAGGAACCTGCTACTTCGGTCCCTTGCAGGACCCGGTCCCCATGGATGTCGGCGATTGGTCGGACCCAGTCTCTTATCTGGCGGAAGGCCGTCTGCTGCCCATGGTCCGCCTGGGAATGGAAAGAAGGGCCCTGACCAAGAACGACCTGGCCATGACCGAAGACCTCATCGCGGCCTTGCCCAAGCTTCTGGGACCTGCCGCCCAGGACAAGCCAGCCCGGGTCCATGGAGACCTGTGGTCCGGAAACGTCATGTGGACCACGACCGCCGCTGATGGATCCCGGCTGGATCAGCCGGAAGCGGTCCTCATCGACCCCGCCGCCCACGGAGGTCACCGGGAGGAAGACCTGGCCATGTTGGCCCTTTTCGGCATCTCCTACCTGGGGGACATCCTGGATGGCTATCAAAGCGTCCACCCCCTGAAAAGCGGATACGATCAAAGGGTGACGATCTGGCAACTCTACCCCATCGCCGGGCATTGCGTCTTCTTCGGCGGCGGTTACGTCAGCCAATACCGGGCCATGTGCCGGTCTTTATTGGGCTGAAAGGACACCTGCCCCCGCGCCCCTGTCCACTCTACGAAAAGGCGTGCCTCAGACGCTCGAAAAACCCGCGGGGAGCCTGCAAAGGTTGGGAGCTCTGCTCGGGCGAGAATTCATCGTCCCTGCGTTTGGCGGCGAAATTCTCCAGCAGTTTCCTCTCCTGCTGATTGACCTTGTCAGGGATGGAAACCAGAAGATGGACCACCAATTTGCCCCTGCGGCTGTTGTCCCGCACATTGGTGACCCCCAGACCCTCCAAAGAGACGGTTGATTCATACTGGCTGCCGGCGGGGATGTCGATATCCTGGTCGCCGTCGAAACTGGAGACCGTGGTCCTATGACCCAGGACCGCCCAGGTCATGGGGATGGTGATCCAGCAATGCAGGTCATCCCCTTGCCGGGTGAACTGCTTGTCCTGTTTGACGGTCACGTCGACGAAAAGGTCCCCGGCGGGGCCGCCGCCTTCCCCGACTTCGCCCTGACCGCTCAAACGCAGCCGGGTGTCGTCCTCGATTCCAGCCGGGATGTTGACTCCGATGGTACGGTCGGTTTGCACGCGGCCATGGCCCGAACATGTGGGGCAGGGATGCTCGATGATATTGCCGAATCCCTGGCAGCGGGCGCAGGGCTGGCTGGAGACCATCTGGCCCAGGAGCGTACGTCGGACGGTCTGCACGCTGCCGCTGCCGTGGCATTCGGGGCAGGTGACCGGGGGCTTCCCATCGGCGCTGCCATTGCCGGAGCAGTCAGGGCAAACGGCGAAAGTATGAATGGTCACGTTGTGGACGCCCCCGAAAACGATGGTCTTCAGGTCCACGCTGGTGGAGGCGAGGCTGTCCCGGCCGGGCTGCACCCGCGGAAGAGGGCCGGAAGAGGCCCCACCGGAGAAAGCGCCTCCGAAGAAGGTGGAGAAGATGTCCGACATGTCCGTGAACCCGGTTGGCCCGGCTGAACCGCTGGAGCTCAGCGGGTCTACCCCCTGGTCGTACATGCGACGCTTGTCGCTGTCCGACAGGACCTCATAGGCCGTGTTCACTTCCTTGAACTTTTCCTCATACTCCTGCCCGGCTATGTCGGGGTGATATTTCCGGCTCATCTTCCGGTAAGCCTTTTTGATCTCCTCCTGGCTGGCGTTCCTCTCCACCCCTAGCACTTGGTAATAATCAGTTTCTGCCACAATGAGCTCCTCGTTTCGCGATGCCTTTCATTCTGCCATGAAGGCCCTATCAGCCCCGCCGGCCTCCAGATCCGGCCCATCCCCCTGGGAACGCACGAAATCGGTCAGATATTGGGCGACCGCCTGGACGGCTGCCATGGTGGTGCGGTAATCCATATGGGTGGGGCCGATCGAACCAACGAAGGCCAAGGAATCGTCGGCTGCCGGCGCCACCTCCCCCTGGTCCTCCTCCCCTGTCTGGGAGCGGCCTTCGTCCATGGACCCGTAGCCGGAAGTGACTACGGCCGCGTTCAAGAGGCTGGGGGTGTGGGTCTCCGACCCGATGGCTACGCCGACCGGACGATGCTGGATGACGGCCGTATGAGCCAGGTTGTCCATCAAATGCATGATGACCACCTGCTCCTCCAAAGCGTCCAGAAGGGAGGCGATCCCTTCCCCCGGGGCCTGTTGACGATGGGCCATCCGGGCGGCCCCGGTGGCATACAAATCGTAGGAATCCTGAGGCGATGCGACGGAATCGAAGCAGGCGGCGAGGGTGGTGACCAAGGAAGAGACCAGGTCCATCCGCCTCTTCCAGGGAATCGTTTGTTGGGCGGATCCGGCCACAGGCAGGGCGGACAAGGCGGAAGTCAAGGCTGACAGGCGGCCCGGCCCGCCTTCTTGGACGGACTCCTCCCGGGCCAAGGTCCGCAGTTTCTCCCCCAGCCGGTTCATGGGCAGACCGGAACAGAAGCGGTTGATGGTCGAAGACAGGGGGTGAAAAGCGTCTTGGCTAAGCCCGTCCCATTCGGGCGGAAGGGGGAAGGTCCTTTGCTCGACCCGACCCGTGTCGGTGATGAGGATGACCAGGAGCATCCTCGGCCCCATGGCGACCAGCTCGCAATGCTTCAGCCGGGAGCGTAGGACCGAGGGGGTGGCCACGACGGCGATTTGGCCGGTGATCTGGGCCAAGAGGCAGGCCGAACGATGAAGGGCGTCGTCCATGCTGACGGACCCTTGCAGGAAATCCTGGATGGCATGCCTTTGGACCGCGGACAAGGGGATGAGGGAGCTGAGCTGGTCCACGAAATACCGGTAGCCTTTCTCCGAGGGGATACGGCCGGCGGAGGTGTGCGGCTGCATCAGGTAGCCCTCTTCTTCCAGCTGGGCCATCTCATGACGGACCGTGGCGGGACTGACCCCGATCTTATGGCGCGAGGTCACGCTGGAGGAGGAAATCGGCTCCTGGGTGCGGATATAGTCTTCGACCACCACCCTCAGGATCTCCATTCGTCTGTTCTGTGCCATAGCGCTCCTTAAAGTCTTATCTCAAGTTCTAGCACTCTTTGCGGCCGAGTGCTAATTTCGTCTGCGGACGAAATTGTCAAACGCTTGAAAATCCGAGGAAATGACTGGCAAAAGCCGACAAGTGAATCCAACACCGGATGGGGTCAATCGTCTTTCTCGGCTTATAGACTGGAGGGGTCAACGGCATGGACGGTGAAATGTCGATGCCATCACCAATTGGAAGGAAAGTTGATCAGATATGGTCGATTTCAATGAATTGGACGGGCGTGCAATCAAGAACGCTAAGGTCCTGGCGGCGGACGCCGTGGAGAAGGCCGGTCACGGCCACCCCGGCTCCCCTATCTCCTTGGCTCCTATTGCTTACACTCTCTATCAGAAGTTCATGAAGCATGATCCGAACGATCCAAAGTGGGAAGGTCGCGATCGCTTCATTCTCTCCGGTGGTCACGCTTCTTTGACCCAGTATATTCAGCTCTTCTACTCCGGTTACGGTCTGACCCTGGACGACCTTGAGCACTTCCGTACCATGGACAGCATCACCCCCGGTCATCCCGAGTACGGCCTGACCCCTGGCATCGAAGTCACCACCGGTCCTCTGGGCCAAGGCGTGGCGACCGCCGTCGGTTTCGCCTATGGCCAGCGTTTTCAGCGGAACCTGCTGGATCCCGAAGCCCCCGCCGGCGAGTCCCCCTTCGATCACAAGATCTGGGTCATCTGCGGTGAAGGCGACGTCGAGGAAGGCGTCTCCAGCGAGGCCAGCTCCCTGGCCGGAAACCAGGAACTGGGCAACCTGACCGTCATTTTCGACGCCAACCACATCCAGATCGAAGGCGACACCAAGATCTCCTTCGCCGAGGACGTGCTTGAGCGTTACAAGGCTTATGGCTGGTACACCGACGAGTTCAGCTTCATCCAGCCTGACGGCTCCTACAAGGAGGACGTGGAAGGTTTCGCCAAGGTCCTGGAGAAGGCCGAACAGGTCACCGACCGGCCCAAGTTCATCAAGGTCGACACCCTCATAGCCTGGCCGACCCCCGGCAAGACCAACAACGAGTCCGCTCACGGCTCCAAGTTGGGCGCCGAGGCCGTCGCCGGTCTGAAGGAAGCCCTGGGCTTCGATCCGGCCAAGTCCTTCGAGATCGACGAAGAGGCCCTGGCTCACGCCCGCGAGGTCGCTCAGCGTGGTCTGGAAGCCCATAAGGAATGGGATCAGAAGTACGAGGCCTGGAAGAAGGCCAACCCCGCCAAGGCGGCCCTGCACGACCGCATTCACGAAGGCAGGCTTCCCGAAGAGTTCGACAAGGCCATCGATGAGCTCGAGGCCTCCTTCGAAGTCGGTTCCAGCGTCGCCACCCGTAAGGCTTCCGGCGCCGTGATCAACGCCCTGGCTCCTGTCATGCCTGAACTCTGGGGCGGTTCCGCCGATCTGGGCGGTTCCAACAACACCGTCATCAAGGGCGCCGATTCCTTCGCTCCCGCCAAGTTCGCCACCTCCACCTGGCCTGACGTGTCCGAAGGCGGACGCATCATCCACTTCGGCGTGCGCGAATTCGCCATGGGCGCCATCACCAACGGCATCCTGCTGGATTCCGATACCCGCGTCTTCAACGGCACCTTCTTCCAGTTCGCCGATTACGAGCGTCCCGCGGTCCGTCTGGCCGCCCTCATGAATGTTCCCAACGTTTATGTGTGGACCCATGACTCCGTGGCTTTGGGCGAAGATGGTCCTACCCACCAGCCAATCGAACATCTTGCCTCCATGCGCGCCATCCCTCAGCTGGATGTGGTGCGTCCTGCCGACCAGTTCGAGACCGCCGAGGCCTACCGCTACACCTTCGAGAAGGAAGATTCCCATCCTACCGCCCTCATCCTGACCCGTCAGGGCGTCCCGACCCTGGCCGAGACCAAGGAAAAGGCCAAGGATGGCGTCCGTCGCGGCGCTTACGTCCTGGTGGACACCGAAGGCAAGCCTGACGTGATCATCATGGCCACCGGTTCCGAAGTGCAGCACGCCGTCAAGGCCGCCGCCACTTTGGCCGAAGAGGGCGTCAAGGCCCGCGTGGTCTCCTTCCCCTCCATGGAGTGGTTCGAGGCTCAGGACGAAGAATACAAGGAATCCGTCCTCCCCACCGACGTGCAGGCCCGCGTCTCCATCGAAGCCGGTCTGGCCATGCCTTGGTACAAGTACCTGGGCTCTTATGGCAAGGCCATTTCCATCGAGCAGTTCGGTCTGCAAGGAGATGGCCAGGAGAACATGCGCGTCCTGGGCATCACCCCCGAGCACGTGGTGGATGCCGCCAAGGCTTCCATCGAAGCTGCTCGTCGATAAATCAAACAAACTTGAAGCACGATGCTTCGAAAGTGGCGGGTGGCGAATCCGCCCGCCACTGCTTAAATAACCAAAGGAGTTATGAATGGCAGAAAATGAACACACCCAAAAGACCAGCGACTCTGGCGTTTCCATCTGGCTCGATGATTTGAGCCGGTCCCGCATTGAGTCCGGCAGCCTGCAGGAGCTCATCGCCAGCAAGAACGTCGTCGGCGTGACCACCAACCCTTCCATCTTCGCCAAGGCCCTGCATGAAGTGGGACCTTACGATGAGCAGTTGAAGGAATTGGGCAAGGACGTGAACGTCGAGGACGCCGTACGCGAGCTCACCACCACCGATGTGCGCAATGCCACCGATATCTTCCGCGAGATCGCCGAATCCACCGACTATGTGGATGGCCGCGTGTCCATCGAAGTGGACCCCCGTCTGGCCCATGAGACCGAGAAGACCGAAGTCCAGGCCGTCGAGCTGTGGGAGAAGGTCAATCGTCCCAACGCCATGATCAAGATTCCCGCCACTCTGGAAGGCCTGCCGGCCATCACCGCCACCCTGGCCAAGGGCATCTCCGTGAACGTCACCCTGATCTTCTCTCTGGAACGCTATGAGCAGGTCATCGACGCCTTCATTGAAGGCATCGCCCAGGCTGACGTCAACGGCCATGACCTGAGCCACATCGGCTCCGTCGCCTCCTTCTTCGTCTCCCGCGTGGACACCGCTGTTGACAAGCTGCTCGAAGCCAATGGCTCCGAAGAGGCCAAGGCTCTGGAAGGCAAGGCCGCTGTGGCCAACGCCCGCCTGGCTTATGAGCTCTTCGAGAAGAAGTTCGCCGAGGATTCCCGCTGGGCCGCCCTCGAAGCCAAGGGCGCCAAGAAGCAGCGTCCTCTCTGGGCCTCCACCGGCACCAAGAACCCGGCCTACTCCCCTTGTAAGTATGTGGATGAGCTGGTCGCTCCGAACGTGGTCAACACCATGCCCGAGAAGACTCTCAACGCTCTCGCCAAGCAGGGCAACGGCGCTCCTTCCATCGAAGGCACCTACGAGGAAAGCCACGAAGTCATGAACAAGCTGGCCGAGCTGGGCATCAACATCAAGGACGTCACCGACAAGCTCGAAGCTGACGGCGTCGCTTCCTTCATTGATTCCTGGAGCTCCGTCCTGGCTGATGTCCAGGCCGGCATCGACCGCGTGAACGCCTAAGGGCTTCGCTCTGAGCGTTTATCAGGCCTGATGGGCGTTCTGGTAAACGCCCGATCAAGAAAGTTGGTCCCGACCGCATCTTCGCGGTCGGGACCAACTTTTTATCCGTTGCTATATGTACCGAATGTACAGAACGTACCGAATGCATCGAACGTATCAAATGCGACTCAATGCGGCTAAACGCAATGAACGCAATGAACATAAAAACGGGCCAGCCGCGAACGGCCGGACCGTCATCCCAGAGGCATCCCTCGGACAGGGATGCCGTAAAAAGCCTAAAAATCAGCCGACATTGAACTTGGACATGAAGTCAAGAGCGATGATGAGGGTGACCCAAATCAAAGCGACCACCACGGTGATGCGGTTCAGGTTCTTCTCCGCAACCCCTGAAGTACCGGCGTTCTGGGTGATGCCGCCGCCGAACATGTCGGACAGACCGCCGCCTTTACCCTTGTGCATGAGGATAAGCATGGTCAGCAAAAGGCTGAGGATGACGACGACGATTTCAAGAGTGATCTTCAGGGCGTGCATACACGATTCCTTTCATGGGTACAGATGCTAATATACACGAGCGCACGGAAAACCCGGTGCCGCAGCCATTCAAAGCAAGCCGGAAAATCTGGACAATCACGAGCATCACAGACGGTCACAAGCGTTTCAGACGATCAAGGATGATTGCGAGCGGCTGGAGCTGCGTTGATGGGCCGCCTTCTGGGTCAGGCGGATGATGGTGGCGAATTCCTCCGGATCCAAGGAGGCCCCTCCCACCAGGAAACCATCCACATCGTGGGCTTGGTTCATCAGATCGGTCGCGTTTTTCGAGCTGACCGACCCACCGTAGAGAATAGGGACCTTCTGCCCCGTCTGGGCCCCATAGACCGACGTGAAGTGCTGGCGGATGGCGTGGGCGGCGTCCTGGGCCGACTGAGGCGTCGCCACCAGGCCGGTCCCGATGGCCCAGACAGGTTCATAGGCCACAATCACTTGTTCGGCCTCCTCTTTGCCCAGGTCCCGGGTGATGTCATCCACCTGACCGACGGCGTAATTCAGCTCGATGCCGCGGCGGCGTTCGGTGATTCCCTCCCCCACGCAGAGGATCGGTCGCATGCCGGCGGTCAAGACGGCCCTGACCTGATCGACCAGATTGGCGTCATCATCAGGATGGTATTTGCGCCGTTCCGAATGGCCGACGATGACGTATTTGCAGCCCATCTCGGACAACATGTCGGCGGAGATATCCCCGGTGAAAGCCCCTTGCGAAGTGACGGAGACTGTCTGCGCCCCATATTGGATCCGCAAATCATCGGCTTTCACTAGGACCTGGACGCTGCGGATGGAAGTGAAGGGAGGGGTGATGACCACTTCGCAGGAAGAATAATCGAAATGCGCGTCCCGCAGAAGCCAAGCCAGCTTCTGCACGAAGTAGGTGGCCTCTTTGTAGCCCAGATTCATCTTCCAGTTACCGGCAACAATTGGTGTACGCATCCGTCCTCGCCTCAGGGGTAAGACAACAGTCAATCACAAAGATATAACGACATATAGCAGATAAAACGACTATAGCGACAAACGAGGTGGCCCAGCTCGGAAAGCGGAACCACCTCGCTTTATGAAGAAGGTTAATGGTTAGTCCAGGACGCTCAGACCCGGCAGGGCCTTGCCTTCGAGGAACTCCAAGGAGGCGCCGCCACCGGTGGAGATATGGGAGAACCCGTCCTCATCGAAGCCCAAGCGGCGGACGGCAGCGGCGGAATCGCCACCACCGACGATGCTGAAAGCACCGTTCTTGCTGGAATCAATCAGGGCCTGGGCCACAGCGGCCGTACCCTTGGCGAACTCGGGGAATTCGAAGACCCCCATAGGGCCGTTCCAGACCACGGTCTTGGAATCCACGATCTTGTCGTGGAAGAGCTTCTGGGAACGAGGACCGATGTCGAGCCCCATCTTGTCCGCGGGGATCTTGTCCGCGTCAACGACCTCATAAGGAGAATCGGCGGCGAAAGCGTCAGCGGCGACGATATCGGCAGGAAGGACGATCTCGACCCCGTTCTTCTTCGCGGTCTCCAGATATTCCTTGGCCTGAGCCACCATGTCCTCTTCCAAGAGGGACTTGCCGGTCTCGTAACCGAGGGCCTTGAGGAAGGTGAAGACCATGCCACCGCCGATGACCAGACGATCGGCCTTGTCCAAAAGGTTGGAGATGACACCGAGCTTGTCGGACACCTTGGAACCGCCCAGAACGACGGTGAAAGGACGCTCCGGATTCTCCGTCGCCTTAGATAGGGCGGCCACTTCCTTCTCGACCAGACGACCTGCGGCGGACGGCAGGTCGGCGGCCACATCGTAATCAGAACCTTGGGCGCGATGGACCACGCCAAAGCCATCGGAGACGAAGACATCGCCCAGCTCGGCGATTTTCTTGGCATAGGCGGAACGTTCGGCTTCGTCCTTGCTGGTCTCTTCCGGATTGAAACGGACGTTTTCCAAGAGGACCACGTCCCCATCCTGCATGGCGTCCACCTTGGCGTGGGCGTCAGGACCGTAGGTGTCCTTGGCCAAAGCCACGGGGGCGTTCAAGAGTTCGCTTAAACGGGAAGCCACCGGGGCCAGGGAAAGCTCGGGGACTACCTGCCCCTTCGGACGGCCCAAGTGAGCCATGAGGATGACTTTGGCCCCGTCCTTACGCAGTTCGGTGATGGTAGGCAGGGCGGCGCGGATACGGCCATCATCGGTAATGGTCGTTCCGTCCAGAGGAACGTTGAAGTCCGCGCGCACCAGAACGCGCTTGCCCTTCAAATCGCCCAAATCTTCGAGAGTCTTCATAATGTCCTTTCTTAGGATTCAACAATATGATTGACTCTCTCATTTTAACGCAGGGAGTGCCTACTCGATCTGGCTGACGGCACGCTGCTTTTCCACCTTAGCGCACAGTTGCAGGAGCCGACGGATGCGGCCGGCGATGGCGTCCTTGGTGATGGGCGGGTCCGCCAGACGCCCCAGCTCCTCCAGGCTCGCCTCCCGGTGGTCCAGGCGCAGTTGGCCCGCTTGCCGCAGATTCTCGGGTATGTCGTCGCCCAAGACATGGAAGGCATGGGTGACCTTCTCGCTAGCCTCGACGGCCGCCTTGGCCGACCGCCGCATGTTGGCGTCGTCGAAGTTGGCCAGACGATTGGTCTTGCCATGATTGTCGGTTTCGCTATGCTTGCCGCTCCACTCCCGGGCGGTGTTGACCGCCCCCATCAGGGAGAGCATCCGTTCGATCACATCGGGGTCGCGCAAGGTGACGCGCAAGGAAGACATGACCTTCCTTTTGGAGACGGTGATTCCCAGGCGCCGAGCCATGTAAATCAAGGCGTCCGCGGCTTCCCCGCTGGGGCAGATGATCTCCAGGAAGGCAGGCTTGCCTGGTTCCGACAGGAAACCCCGGGCCATGAAGGCCCCTCGCCAGGCCGCCTTGACCTGGGAGATGTTGCCTTGGACCACGTCATCGGGCAGGCCTTTGACCGGGTGCCGACGCCGGTCCAATAGGCCGGACTGGAGGGCCAGGGCCCCACCCGCATGGAAGACGCGGACCGAATACCAGGTCATGGAATGGCCGTCGGGCAGGTTGCGGGCGGTCTGCACCAATTCGGCCTCATGCCCATAGACGGTGCGGATGGTCTCATGAAGCCAGGAGGCGACCTTGGCGTTGGAGAATTGGGTGATGACGACGAGGTGCTTCTGCAGGCTGCGAAGGCCGCCTCCGAAGCGGATAAGAGCGGAAGCTTCAGCCTTCCTGATGTTGATCGCTTCGTCACCGATGCCGGCCAGCTCGTCCTTAACCTCATCGACCAATGCCACGGTCTCCCCCTTTGATACTGCGAACAAAAATCAACACGCCCGACACGCCTACGGACACGCCTGATGACGATTTCTACCTTTCAAACTATGCCATTGTAACGGCAAGACTCGAAGAGGCTATTTCCCTTTCCCACAATGAGCTGAATCCGCCCCCGGTTTCTTATCCAGCTCGCGGGCGGAGACGGTCACGTTCAGATGATGCCGGCGCAGGCGTTTGGCGATCTCCTCGCTCATGGCGACGGACCGGTGCTGGCCGCCAGTGCATCCGATGCCGATGGTCACGAAATGCTTGTCCTCCCGGGAATACCCATCGATGGCGATGAGCAGGGTCCGTACGAAAGCGTCCATGAATTCCTCGGCTCCGCGGGATTGCAGGACGTAATCACTGACCGGCTTGTCCCGGCCATTGAGGCTGCGCAGGTCGGGGATCCAATAGGGATTCGGCAAGAAGCGGACGTCGGCGATGAAGTCGGCATCGGTCGGGGTCCCATGTTTGAAGCCGAAAGAGAAGATATGGACGTTGACCGTGCTGGCCCCTTTGCCCAAAAGCTCCTCGTAGATCTGGGTGGAAAGCTGGTGGATGCTCAGACCGGTCGTATCGATGACGATGTCCGACCGTTCCTTCAATGAAGCCAGCAGCTCCCTTTCCTCAAGGATGCCGTCGATGAGCCTGCGCCCCTTCTGCAAAGGATGGGGCCGGCGGACGCTTTCATACCGTTTGATGAGTTCGTCGTCGGAGGCGTCCAGGAAGAGGATGCGGGTCTTGACCCCCAAATCATCCAGGTGGCTGATCACTTCGGCTATGTCTTCGAAATAATCGCGGGAACGCACGTCAATCACGGCGGCGAGCTTATGGACGTCGCTTCCGGAAGCGGTCATCATATCGACCATGGGGATGAGGAACTTGGGAGGCATGTTGTCGACCACGTACCAGCCCATGTCTTCCACGCTGTCCGCCGCATGGGTGCGGCCGGCGCCGGACATGCCGGTGATGAGCAGGACCTGAAAGTCCTTCCGCGGTGTCGGCTGGGGTTCCTGATTCGGTGCTTGGGCCATGTGCGCTCCTCTTGAGGGAATCTTCCATTCAGCATAACGAACCCCCCTCTACATATTCATGGCTCTTTTCTCATATTTTTTTCATAGTATTTTTTTCATAGGGCTTCCCATAGGTTTAAGGTGTAGCCATAGGCTTTTCCATAGGTTCAGGCTTGTCCTCCTTGGTGCAGGGAGCTATAGATGGCCGAAGCCTTGGCCTTCCCGATTCCTTTGACTGCCCGAAGGTCGTCGAGGCTGGCGGCCTTGATGGCTTTCAGGGAGCCGAAATGGTTGAGGAGCTTGCGTTGATAGGATAAGCCCACCCCGTCGATATCGTCCAAGGCGGAGCGCAGGGATCCTTTGGACCGCTTCTTGCGGTGGTAGGTGATGGCGAAACGGTGGGATTCGTCCCGGACCCGCTGCATCAGGTACAGGCCCTCGCTCTGCCTTTTCATGATGACCGGATAGTCGTCGTCCGGCAGCCAGATCTCCTCCAGCTTCTTCGCCAGACCGCAGACGGCTATGTCGTCGATTCCCAAGTCCGCCAAGGCCCGGGCGGCCGCTTTGACCTGGGGCTGCCCCCCATCGACCACGATCAGGCTGGGCCGGTAGGCGAAGCGAGGCCGCGACTGCGCTTCCGGGGAGGGCTCCTCGCCCCCGGCCTTGTCATGGTTGAACCGCCTGGTCAAGGTCTCATACAAGGCGGACAAATCATCCACAGCCCCTTCACCATCGGCGCCACGGATGGAGAAATGCCGGTATTCCTTCTTTTTCGGGGCCCCGTCCTCGAAGACCACCATGGAGGCCACCTGATAACCGCCGCCGGAGGCGTTGGAGATATCGTAAGCCTCGATGCGCAGGGGGGCCTCCTTCAGCCCCAGGGTCTGGGCGATCTCGTTCAAGGCCTGGGTGCGCAGACCGATATCGGTCATGCGTGAAGCCTTAAGGCGGGAGAAGGATTGCTGGGCGTTCTGGCTGGCCCGTTCCATCAGCTCCTTCTTCTCCCCCCGGGCCGCCACCCGGATGGTCACGGCCGACCCGCGCAGGCCGGTCAGCCATTCCTCCAAATCGGCCTTGCGATCCGGCTCCCAGGGAACGATGACTTCCCGGGGAACGGGAGACATGGGGGCCACTAGGTCATCGCGGCCGGTCTCCTCCTGGCGGGAGTGGCGTTCGCGGGTGGATTGGGCGCGGGAGACGGCGTCCCTGGCCGTCGCCTGCTGGCTGGGGGCCAGAGCGTCCCGGCTGCGGGAGACGGCTATGGACCCGCCCGCGTCCCGCCGGCTTTCCTCCATCAAGTCGGAATAGACCTGGGAAATCAGATCCGCGATGAGCTGGGCGTCGGACACGTCCTCCACCCTTTCCACGCTCCAACTGCGCTCTCCCCGGATGGTGCCGGCGCGCACGAAGAAGCAGTGGACGCTGGCTTCCAGCTCGTCCGAGGCCAGGCCGAAGATGTCGGCGTCCACATCGGTATCAAAGACGACCGAATTCTGCTCCAGAACCGAAGACAAGGCCGAAATCTGGTCGCGCAGGCGGGCCGCCTTCTCGAAATCCAGCTTTCGGCTGGCCTCCAGCATCTCCTCCTTCAAGGAATCCGCGTAGGTTCGTCCCAACCGGCCGGTCAGGATCCCCACCAGCCGTTCGCACATGGCCCTGTGGTCCTCGGCCGAGATCCAACCGACGCAAGGGGCGGAGCATTTCCCTATATAGGCCAGAAGGCACGGCCGGCCGGTCACCTGGGCCTTGTGGAAAGTGGAAGGGGCGCATGTCCGGACCGGGTAGGCGTGCAGAAGGGAATCCAAGGTATGTCTCATGTTCCAGACTTTGGGATAAGGGCCGAAGTAGCGGGTCCCCCTTTTGTTCCGGTTGCGGGTCACCCAGATCCGGGGGAATTCCTCGCTCAGGGAGATGGCCAGGTAAGGATAGGTCTTGTCATCCCGGAAGACCACGTTGAAACGGGGGTCGAACTCCTTGATCCAGGTGTACTCCAAAGTCAGAGATTCCAGCTCGGTGGCCACCACCGTCCATTCCAGGCTGCGGGCGGTGAGGACCATGTTCTGGGTACGCGGATGCAGATTATGCAGGGGCTGGAAGTAGTTGCTCAAGCGGTTGCGCAGGTTCTTGGCTTTTCCCACGTAGATGACCCGGCCCTGACCGTCCCTCCATTTGTAGACTCCCGGCTGGGTGGGAATGTCCGAAGGCTTGGGGCGGAAGAAGTCGCGGCTGTCCCCCAGGAGGGGGGCTCCGTTTTTATTGACGCCGCCTTTAAGACCACTCTTGACGCCGCTTTCCCCGCCGGCCTTGATGTCCTCGGCATCCCCGCTCCCGGTTTTGCGGAATCCGCTTGTCATGATTCCTTCGCTTTCGAAGAGCGGGCGTGAGCGGGCCGGGCGTGGGGGTCGGCCAACATCGCCTTCAGGTACTGCCCGGTCCAGGACCCTTCGACCTTGGCCACCTCTTCCGGGATTCCCTGGGCCACAATCCGCCCGCCGGCGTCCCCGCCTTCGGGACCCAGATCGATGATCCAATCGGCGCATTTGATCACGTCCAGGTTATGCTCGATGACCACGATGGTGTTGCCTTTATCCACCAGGCTTTGCAGGACCTGCAGGAGCTTGTTGACGTCATCGAAATGCAGGCCGGTGGTGGGCTCGTCCAGGATGTAGATGGTCCGTCCATCGGACCTCTTTTGCAGCTCGGTGGCCAACTTGACCCTTTGGCTTTCCCCGCCGGACAAGGTCGGGGCGGGCTGGCCCAGACGGATGTAGCCGAGACCCACGTCCACCAGGGTGTCCAGATAGCGGGAGATGGCCGGATAGGCCTTGAAGAAACGGGCCGCCTCCTCGATGGGCATGTCCAGAACGTCGGAGACGGTCTTGCCGTTGTAGGTGACTTCCAAGGTCTCTCGGTTGTAGCGTTTGCCATGGCAGACTTCGCAGGGCACGTAGACGTCCGGCAGGAAATTCATCTCGATCTTGAGGGTCCCGTCCCCGTGGCAGGCCTCGCACCGGCCGCCTTTGACATTGAAGGAGAAGCGGCCGGGGCCATAGCCGCGGACCTGGGCCTCGGGGGTCTTGGCGAAAAGTTGGCGGATCTTGTCCCAGACGCCCGTGTAAGTGGCGGGGTTGGAACGAGGGGTGCGGCCGATGGGGTTCTGATCCACATGGATGACCTTGCGCAGCTGGTCGACCCCTTTCACCCGGGTATGCTTGCCGGGGACGATCCGGGCCCCGTTGAGCTTGTCGGCCAGGACGGGGTAAAGGATCTGGTTGATCAGGGTGGACTTGCCGGACCCGGATACGCCGGTGATGGCGGTCATGACCCCTAGGGGGATGTCCACGGTCAGGTTTTTTAGGTTGTTCTCCCTGGCTCCGACGACGGTCAGTTCCTTGTCCGGGTCAATCGCGCGACGTCGGGCTGGCAGGAGGATGGCCTTGCGGCCGGCGATATAGTCGGCGGTCACGGACCGGGTTGCCTTGGTCAAGCCGGATGCCTTTCCGGAGTAGACGACTTCCCCGCCCTTCTCCCCCGCCCCAGGGCCGATGTCCACCAGCCAATCAGCGGTTTCGATGGTCTCTTGGTCATGTTCGACCACAATCAGGGTGTTACCCAAGTCACGCAGGTTATGAAGGGTGTGGATGAGCCGGCTGTTATCCCTTTGATGAAGACCGATGGAAGGCTCATCCAAGACGTACATGACTCCGACCAGGCCGGAACCGATCTGGGTGGCCAGGCGGATCCGCTGGGCCTCCCCGCCGGACAAGGTGGCGGCCGCCCGGGACAGGGTCAGATAGTTCAGACCCACGTCGTTGAGGAAGTCCAGCCGGGCCCGGATCTCCTTGAGCACTTCGGTGGCGATGGTGGCCGCCGCCCCCTGCAAGGTCAGGTTTTTCATCCACTGGCCGCATTGGGAGACCGGCATGTCGCACAAGTCGATGATCGACTGGCCTTCGATGGTCACGGACAGGACCTCGGGCTTGAGCCTCTTGCCTTGGCAGACCGGACAAGGCACTTCCCTCATATAGGACTCGTAATACTGCTTCATCAGATCGGAATCGGTCTCTTCATGCTTGCGCATGAGGGTGCGGACCACGCCTTCGAAGCCGCTGGAATATTCGACGTTGCGGCCCCAGCGGTTACGGTAGGAGACCTTCACCTTGAAATCGTGGCCGAAAAGGATGGCATGCCGGGCCTCTTCCGGCAGGTCCTGCCAGGGCTGGTCCAGGGAGAATCCCAATTCTTCGGACAGGCCTTCCAAAAGGTGGGTGTAATAGCGTTCCTGGGTCTTGGAAGTGGACCAAGGCTCGATGGCCCCCTCCCGCAAGGTCTTTTCCGGGTCGGAGACGACCAGCTCGGGGTCGATTTCCAGCTTGTAGCCGATCCCGGTGCATTCAGGGCAAGCCCCGTAAGGGGCGTTGAAGGAGAAGGTCCGGGGCTCGATCTCATCCAGCTCCAGCTCGTGGCCGTTGGGGCAGCTGCGTTTCTCCGAGAAGGGCTGGCGACGGTGGGGATCGTCCTGGTCCTTGTCCACGTAGTCGATGACGATGATGCCGTTGCCCAAGCGCAAAGCGGTCTCCACCGAGTCGGTCAGACGTTGGCGGATCCCTTCTTTGATGACCAGACGGTCGACGATGACCTCGATGATGTGCTTCTTCTGCTTGGCCAGCTTGATCTCTTCCGACAGCTCATGGCGCTCGCCGTCGATGATGGCCCTGGCGTAGCCGTCGGACCGCAAAGTCTCCAGAAGCTCCACGAATTCGCCTTTGCGCCCTCGGGCCACGGGAGCCAGGATTTGGAACCGGGTACGTTCCGGCAGCTTCAGAAGGGTGTCCACGATCTGTTGGGGGGTCTGGGCGGAAACGGTCAGGCCGCAGACGGGACAATGGGGCACGCCCACCCGGGCGAAGAGGAGACGGAGATAATCGTAGATCTCGGTGATGGTCCCCACAGTGGAACGGGGGTTGCGGTTGGTGGTTTTCTGGTCGATGGAGACGGCCGGGCTCAGGCCTTCGATGAAGTCCACGTCCGGTTTGTCCATCTGGCCCAGGAATTGGCGGGCGTAGGCGGACAGGGATTCCACGTACCTTCTTTGCCCTTCCGCGAAAAGGGTGTCGAAGGCCAAAGACGACTTGCCTGAGCCGGACAGGCCGGTGAAGACGACCATCTGATTGCGGGGGATGGCCAGGTTCACGTTCTTCAGGTTATGTTCGCGGGCGCCGTGGATAAGGATCTTCTGATCATGGGCCAGGTTTTCCAGAGGATCCACGATGGCTCCCGGTGCCACCCTCATGCTTCGGTCGTTATGCTCGATCAATTCAGCCATGGCCCCTCGCCTATTCTGCCGGCTTTGCCGTCCGGCGCCTATTCCGTTTCTTGAAACCGCCTCCCATGGTACAAAAATCATCCCGACAAATTAGAATGAAACCCTTGGAAATTTCATCGCGTATTTCGGCGCGGTTCATGGCAGAAGGATGCACCAGATGACTATCGAGGCTCACGGTTTGGAAATCCGCATCGGCGCCCGGCTTTTGCTGGCTCCGACCGATTTCATCGTCTCCAAGGGGGACCGCATCGGCCTGGTCGGGCGCAACGGGGCCGGCAAGACCACCCTGACCCGGGTCATCACCGGACAGGCCCTGCCTTCCGCCGGAAACGTGAAGGTGTCCGGCAAACTGGGCTACCTGCCTCAGGACACCCATGCAGCCGATCAGGCCCAATCCGCCCTGGACCGCATCATGAGCGCCCGGGACCTGGCTTCCATCATCTCCCGTATGCGCAAGGCTGAAAAGGATATGACCGACCCGGACTCGTCCATCATGGAAAAGGCCATGAAACGTTATGACAAGGCCACCCAAGATTTCGAGAACGCCGGAGGTTACGCCGCCCAGTCGGATGCCATCGTCATGGCCGAAAGCCTGGGTATCCCCCAAGATATCCTCAAGAACTCCTTAGGCACCCTGTCCGGCGGCCAGCGCCGCCGCATCGAATTGGCCCGGATCCTCTTCTCCGACGCTGACACCTTGATTTTGGATGAGCCCACCAACCATCTGGACGCGGATTCGATCGAATGGCTGCAGAAATATCTGAAATCGTACGAAAAAGGCCTCCTGGTCATCTCCCACTCGACCGAACTGTTGGGCGAGACCGTCAACAAAGTCTGGCATTTGGACGCCCAGACTGCTCATATTGACATGTATTCCCTGGGCTGGCACGCGTATCTGAAGCAGAGGGCCGTGGACGAGGAGCGCCGCCGGCGCGAGCGCGAAGTGGCCGAGAAGAAGGCGGAGCGTCTGATGAAGCAGGGGATCCGCCTGCATGCCAAGGCGACCAAGGCCGTGGCCGCCCAGAACATGATGCGTCGGGCGGAAAAGCTTTTGGAAGGCACCAGCGCCGAACAGAAGAAGGAGAAGGTGGCCGACATCCGCTTCCCCACCCCCCTGCCTTGCGGCCGCACTCCCATCATGGCCAAGGACATCTCCAAGGCTTATGGGTCCAACATCGTCTTCGCCGGCATCAACTTGGCGATCGACAAGGGCTCCCGGGTGGTCATCCTGGGATACAACGGGGCCGGCAAGACCACGACTTTGCGGATCCTGGCCGGTCAGGATAGTCCCGATACGGGCGAAGTCGTCTATGGTCACGGGGTCAAGATCGGCTATTTCGCTCAGGAGCACGACACTTTGGATGAGACGGCCACCGTTTTGGAGAATTTGCAGCATGTGGCTCCTCAACTGGATGACACCCATACCAGGGCCATCCTGGGTTCCTTCCTTTTCTCCGGGGACGACGCCTTCAAACCGACTTCCGTCCTCTCCGGCGGGGAAAAGACCCGTCTGGCTTTGGCCACCCTGGTCACGTCCGGCGCCAACGTCCTTCTGCTGGATGAGCCCACCAACAACCTGGATCCCGCTTCCCGCGAAGAAATCCTCAAGGCCATAGCCAGGTATGAAGGGGCCATCGTCCTGGTCACCCATGATGAAGGCGCGGTCAAAGCCCTGAACCCCGAGCGGGTCCTCCTCCTGCCCGACGGAGATGAGGATTTATGGGATGACGGCTATCTGGACCTGGTGGCGGAAGAGTAGCCTTCAGCCCCGTCTACTATGATTCACATTCCAAGCTCCGTCCAAAAGGCCTCTCGTTGCAGCAGCTTCAATATCATTAAACCAACTGATTGCTTTTGAACCACGATATCCACAATGTTTCCAATTTGAATCAAAGAGTTTTGGATTATAGCCTTTCCTCACATCTCCTACGGCCTGTAAGATATCGCCAGCCGTATCCCAACAACTATAAAGTTTTCCATCGCTCGCGACAACAAGACCTGCTCTCTCAAAAGGATCCCCACATGTGCCGCAGTGCATGCGCATAAATTTGGTTGATGCATGCAGTTCATTTTCTGCAAGCAATTTATAGATATGGTAAATTTGTCTAATCAATTCTCCTTTTTCCCAATTTGAATCATGATAGCTGTCAGTATCATCGATAAGTGCAAGGTTAATCCGAGCATGCTTACCTATCATGGTTCTTGATAAATCAATAATTAATTCATCAATGCTCCTGAGGTTTTGACTCGTTACATTAATTCTTATATTAAGTTTAATTCCACTGCCAACGACTAGTTTACATGCATTCATCACTTGACGATACGTTCCTCTGCCACTCCGATTTTTTCGGAATTTATTATGAAAATAAGAATTACCATCAAACGTAATCTGTACTTCATTACAGCCAATTTTATCGAGTATCTGCAGCGAATTGGGAGATATAAGAGTCCCGTTTGTAATAACTGACACAGAACGAATTTGCATAAGAGCTCTCAGCTCCTTTACAAAGTCTCCAATATCATCTAAATACATGAGAGGTTCACCACCTAATAGAGACAAATCAATTTGTTTCATTCTTGCCCGATTCATTTCAGCAAAAATAAAATTTGCTATCTTTCTCTTATCACATATGTCTTTTTTGTGAATAGTCGGCTTCCAAATTCCTTTCTGCTCTTTTAAACTTTCGTGCTTTTGGTAACAATATGAGCAGGTGAGGTTACATGCGAACCCCGGATGATAAGCAACGGCGAATGCCGAGTCCCATGAGGACGAAGGGAAAACACCGCTTAAAGATGCTAAAGCCTCAGCGAATCGTTCATTGCTGAAAAGCCAAGCCAGTAAGTTTGGACATATCGCCGACATCGTATTCGTCGCAATAAGAGATGTGTGGCGACCCGTAATAACCGTTAGAGACATATAATACCGCCTAAATCGTTATAGATTGTCTGGTGACTAGTTATGCCACGTAGTCACCAGACAATTCTAGGGAAAAGACAAAGCAAAGCAATAATCACTGCTACCTATGCCTTGCTCCACACTTATCATCCCACCGCATCGGCTTAATCTTGATATTTAGAAGTCCAAGCAATTTTTTAATCATTCGAGTCACCTCCTTTCAGTTGGTAATTAAAGAGACTATTGAAGACTGGACTATGTTGAACAAGTTCGTCATATGTACCGCAATCAACAATCGTCCCAGAGTCAAAAATATAAATCATATCAGCAGCTTTGAGTGTCCAGGCCCGGTGGGTCACCAGGATGGTCAGCTTGTCTTTCCCTCGTTTCTTCAGTTCGTGGATGATCTCCTCTTCGGCGGCGGAATCGACGTTGCTGGTCGGTTCGTCGAAAACACGGACCGGGGCGTCCTGGACCAGGCTGCGGGCGATGGCCAGCCGCTGCCATTGTCCGCCTGAAAGATCGGCCCCGTCCCATTGAGCCCCCAACTGAGTGTCCAATCCGTCCGGCAGAGAGCGAACCAGATTTGCTTCACCGACCGATTCCAAGGAATCCCAGAGAAGCCTTTCCCGATCAGTCCGATTTCCGCCGCTGTCTGCCCTCCCTCTTCCTAAAGAGAGGTTTTCCCGAACCGTGAATTCGAAGTGGTTGTAATCCTGAACCATGAAGGACATGATCTCCGACTTCTTTTTCGGGCTCAGCTGGGACAGGTCGATTGTTTGGCTGATGGGCTTTCCCCGGCTTTGGCCTGATTTGAAAATCATGGAACCAGCCTGGGGCTTGACTGCCCCGGACAGGCATTTCAAAAGCGTGGTCTTACCGGCTCCGTTGCGCCCGACGAAAGCGATGAACTCGCCTTTCTTCGCCTTGAGGGACACATCATGGACGGCGGAGGCGTCAGCCTGTGGATAGGTGAAGGAAAGACCCGACAGGTCCAGTTCGAAATCGGCCTCCGGCGTCAGAAGCACGCCAGAGGAGAGTTCAGCGACTCCCTGACCCTTTGTCGCTATCCTTGGTATCGGAGGTTTCTCAGCCACCAACTTCTGCAAGCTGGAAATGGAGATGGAGGCCTGGACCATGTTGCCCAGCTCGTAGGCGACGCTGGCGGTTGCCTGCATGCCGGAGAGGACCCCCACGACCGACCCGGCTATGAGAGAGGGAGAAGCCCCTTCATAAAGAAGGGAGATGATGGCAAGGATCAGCAAGGCGCCGGAGACGACGCCGGCGACAAGGTCCGATTCCAAGCCAACCCGCTCGATCCCCTGGCTTAGTTCGCGTTGCCTGCGGTAGCAGGGCCGGGCCTTGCGGGCGACGAATCCCTGGGCTCCCAGAGTCGCCAGCTCGACGGCTGGACGTTCATAAGTGAGCTGGTTCTCCAGATATTCCCCATACCGACGGCTGCGCATGACCTTCGGCCATGTTCTTTGATCGAACTCCGCATAGACCATGGTGCCTATGACCGAGGGGAAAAGGCAGAGGAGGACGAGGATTGCGGCGACCCAGCTGGCCCGCCAAATCGTCACCATCAAGCTCAGACAAACAATCACGGAGGTGAAGACGGCGTTGATCGCCGCCACCTGCAGGGTGATGCTTCCCGAATTGACGGCTTCACGCGCCTGCCGCGCCAGATCGCCTTCCTCCTGGCTCCCGATTTCGTCTGGTCGCCTGCGAGACAAGGCCTCATTGATGGAGTTACGGCACCATTCGACCATGGGATTCTGGGTCATCCGCCACAAGTCGGAGACCACATTCCTCAATCCCAAATACCCTGCCACCAGGACCCCGGTGATGACGGACCAGGTCAGAGCCCGTGGACGACCGGGGAGGGAGAGGGCTTCGGTGAGCTTCCCGACCGATACCGTTTGCAGGCTGGGGACCAGGGATGCGACCAGACCCAGAATCAAAGCGGGAAGAACAAAACGCCAAGATGATTTAAATGCGACCCGGACGCACCAGGCGCAGGAGGAAAGAACCGTTCGCATTCGCTTCATATATGCCATTCCTTCCTTTCTTCATGGAGCCACTGTGAAGGCAAGTGAATTTCTGATTCGTATTTCTTTTATACATCATGATAGCCCTGATGGAATCTGACACGCCGCAGGGCCGGGGAACAAGCCGCCAGCCCTGCTCATATTCCGAAACCGGAAGGGCTTATCGGACCGAGTCGGGGCCTAAACTCGATGTATGACATTCCTGCAGCTTAAATACGTGGTCAAGATCGTGGAATGCGGTTCCATGAACGAAGCGTCCAAAGAGCTCTACATCTCCCAGCCCGCGCTCAGCTCCGCCATCAAGGAGCTGGAGAAGGAGATGAACATCGAGATCTTCACCCGCTCCCCCCAAGGAATCTCCCTGACCGTGGACGGGCAGGAATTCATCACCTACGCCCGGCAGATCCTGGACCAGACCGCCCTGCTGGAGAACCGATACAAGCACACCCGTCCCCGCAGGCAACTCTGCCAGGTGGCCACCCAGCATTACATGTTCGCCGTGGAAGCCTTCGTGGAAATGATCAAGAATATGAACGCCGACGAATACGAGTTCGCCATCCGGGAGATGAGGACCAGGGACATCATCAACTCCGTGGCCAACATGCAGTCGGAGATCGGCATCATCTATACCTCCGATTTCAACCGGGACGTCATCTCCAAGCTCCTGAGGGAGAAAAGGCTGGTCTTCCACCCCCTCTTCCGGGCCAATCTCCATGTCTACCTATCCCGGACCAACCCCTTGGCCTCCAAGGAAAAAGTCACCTTGGAAGACTTGGAGCCCTACCCCTTCCTCCAATACGACCAGGGGGAGGAAGGCAGCTTCTACTTCTATGAAGAGGCGATTTGGCCGAAATACGCCCGCAAACAAATCAATGTGAGCGACCGCGCGACCATCTTCAACTTCATCGTCGGTCTGAACGGGTATACCATCTGCACGGGCATCAACAACGAAGACCTGGATAACGAGAAGATCATCGCCGTCCCCCTCGATAGCGACGTGACCATGCTCCTGGGCTGGATCGGCATGAGCCGGACCAACCTGTCCAAGGCCGGGGAAGGCTACTTGGCACAGTTGAAGCAGGTGGTCCTTTCCCACGGCCTGTCTTTGGCGGAAGAGTAAGGGCGACCTATTTCGACGCCCCATAAAGGGCCAGATAATCCCGGGCGGCCTGATAGCGCTCAGCCGACAGGACCGGTTTCCCCTCCCCATCCGTCAAAGTCCGGGCGGCTTCCAAGATCTGACGGATGGTGGCGATGGCGATGACCGGGAAACCGAATTCCCGGCTGACCGCCTGCACAGCGGATTGGTCGGAATCCTTGGTCTTCTCCATGCGGTCGACGGACAGGACCAAGCCGACGATGGTGACTTCGGCCGCGGCCTTCAGTTTGGGAACGACTTCATGGACGGCGGTGCCGGCCGTCATGACGTCATCGACCATGAGGACCCTCATGCCATCGGTCAGCTGGGTCCCGACGAAGAGGCCACCGTCCCCGTGGTCTTTGGCCTCTTTCCGGTCGAAAGTGTAGCCGACCGGACGGCCGGCCGCGGTCAAGGCCATGGAAGCGGATACGGCCAGGGGGATGCCCTTGTAGGCCGGGCCGAAGACGGTGCCGAAATCCGCCGGAATCTCCCCCTGGCTGATGGCCCTGACGATGGCCCTCTGGTAGAAAGAGCCTAGGCGGGAGATCTTCCCCCCATCGTCGAAGGCTCCGGCATTGATGAAATAAGGCGACCGTCGGCCGGATTTCAGGGTGAAGTCCCCGAATTTAAGGGCCTGGCAGTCCAAGAGGAAGGAGGTGAATTCCCGGCTGAGAGGGTCGACCAAGTCCGCCCCCTGATTTCCTTGCTGATTCATGGTCATGGCGTCCTTTCGCGGATGAATGGAAAAGGTTGATGCTCGGATAAATGGTTGGATGGATGCCCTTAATCCTGGCCCACCGGCCAGGTCTTTCCTTGGGCCAGAAGGGCGGACAGGTCGGGCCGTTCGTCCAGCAGGGAATCCAGGCCCAGGGCGACCTTCATCGGGGCGGTCGGATCGATCAAGGCCGCCGAGCCGACTTCCACAGCGTTGGCTCCGGCATAAAGGAATTCCAAAGCGTCTTCGGCCGTGGCTATGCCCCCGATCCCAATCAGGGGGATATGGGGCAAGGCCTGCCGCACCTTGTAGACCATGGCCAGGGCCATGGGGTGGATGGCCGGGCCGGACACGCCTCCGGTCACGTTGGCGATGATCGGCCTGCCGGTGCGGATGTCGATCCTCATCCCCACGAAGGTGTTGATCAGGCTGAGGGCGTCGGCCCCGTTGTCGACGGCCGCCCGGGCCACGGTCGTGATGTCGGTGATGTTGGGGGTCAGTTTGACGATCAGAGGCTTGTCGGCCAATGGGCGAAGCCTCTTCATGAGGACCTCCAGGGCCGCCGGGTCGGAGCCGACCGCCATGCCACCTGCGGACACGTTCGGACAGGACACGTTGATTTCCAACATGTCAGCCGGGCTATCCGCCAGCTTCTCCACCACCTGGCAGTAGTCGTCATTGCTATGGCCGGCCACGTTGGTCACCACGGTGGCCCCCAGGTGTTTCAACCGGGGAAGCTCATCCTGGAGGTAGACGTCCACGCCGGGATTCTGCAGACCGACGGCGTTCACCGTCCCTGCGGGGGATTCGGCCGACCGGGGGGCCGGGTTCCCCTCCCAGGGGATGGGAGAGACTCCTTTGGTGCTGACCGCTCCCAGCTGGGAGACGTCATAAAAGCGGCCGCAGGCGTCCAGGTTGAAGGTGCCGGAGGCCGTGCCCACCGGGTTCTTCCAAGGAACTCCGGCCACCACGGTGGGATGGTTCCAGGTCCGGGCCTGGATGCTGGCGGCGAAGAAGCCGTCTTCGTCCTCCCGGGCCGGGCTGCTTGCCACAGCATCGATCCCTTGGGCCCTGTCCATGTCCGCATCCATGCCCGCCTCGATTCCCATATTCGCATCCACGTCCATCATCCTTTCAGGCATCGCGCTTTCAAACCTCGTTCCAGCCTAATTCCTCGGAGCCGAAGGCCGGTCCATCCATGCAGATCTTCTTATAGCCGTGAATGGTGGGGGTCACGCAGGTGAAGCAGGCGCCGAAGCCGCAGCCCATCCGCTCCTCCAAAGAGAACTCGGCCTGTACGCCTTCCGTGGCCGCCCATCGGGCCACGGCCTTCATCATGACCGCCGGGCCACAGGAAAGGATGACGACCCGGGACTTGTCCTGTCCGGGGTTCTCTTTCATCCATCGGTCTAGGAGGTCGATGACGTTGCCTTCAGCGTTATCGATGGAGTATGCCTGAGAGACATACTTACCCACAGATTCATCGGCGAAATGAATGTTTCGATAACCGAAAAGGGAGACGGCCGACGAAGTCCCCATCCGGTTTATGTCCCTGGCGGCGGCGATGAGCGGAGGAACCCCCAGGCCGCCGCCGACCAGGAGGTAGGTCACCCCTTCTTTCAGGGCGAAAGGCCGACCAAGGGGGCCGAGGATGTCGATCGTCTCCCCTGCCTTCTTCCGGCTGATCTCCCTGGTCCCCTCACCCACCGTGGCGAAGAGGAAGGAGACCTGGTCCCCTTCGATGTCGCAGATGCCCAAAGGCCTGGGGAAAAGCCGCTGTGCGTCGCCGGTGAAGAAGTCGACGAATTGCCCCCCGCAGGCGTTGGAAGCCAGGTAAGGGTCTTCGATGACCATGCGACAGACCCCGCCCGTCAAGGCTTCCATGGAGATCAGGGGGACGGACCGGCGGGAGGGAAGGAACCCGTGTTCATGCCGCAGATGGGCGCTGGGCGCCGGCTCGGCTGCTGCGGTGCGGGTAGGGCTGAAACGAGGGGCGGTCATGGCGTCTCCTTGTGTGGATTGTCTGTTTTCATCTTATCAAGTCCGTGGTCGGGTATCCTGACTGACTGCTGGCATCCTGACTGGCTGGCTGGCGAACAAGGTCCGGTTTCCTTCCTCCCCGGCCCAGGATCGAGGTCAGGTCCTCCTTCATGACGATGACGGCCTTGCGGGCCGAGGAAGCCAAAAGGTCCAAGGCCTGATGGCGGTTCAGATCTTCGCTGTAGGCCGGGTTCGCCTTCCAAGCGCCGATGATCCCCCGGGAGGAATTGACGATCGCCCCCCGACCTTGACCATCGAAGAGGGCGGCCACGTCCGCAGCCGTGCCTCCTTGGGCCCCATAGCCGGGAACCAGGAAGAAGGTGCGGGGCATCCTCCGCCGGAAATCCTGTGCCAGCTGGGGATGGGTGGCCCCGATGACCGCGCCCAGGCGGGAGTATCCCGAATTCCCCTGGCTTTCCTTTCCCCATTCCTCCAAAAGACCGGCCACTTCCTGGCTGACGGTCTTCGCGCTGTCTTCGGCCCCGCTCTGGCCAGCCGTCCGCAAGTCCTGAAGCTGGCTGGAAGAGGGATTGGAGGTCTTGCAGAGGACGAAAATGTCCTTATCGTCCTGGATGCAAGCGTCTAGGAAAGGGCGGATCCCGTCGATCCCCAGGTAGGGGTTGACCGTCACCGCGTCCTCATGCCAGACATCCTGGGAAGGCAGGCCGGGCAGGGCCGGGCTCCCGGACAGATGGGCGGCGTAGGCCTGGGCGGTGGAACCGATGTCCCCCCGCTTGACGTCCCCGAGGACGTAGAGGCCTTTGCTCTGGGCGTAGGCGCACGTGCGGGCGTAAACGTCCACCCCGGCCGGGCCCAAAGCCTCATACATGGCGATTTGCGGTTTGACCGCGGGGATCAGGTCGCTGACGGAGTCGATGATGGCCTGGTTGAAGACCAGATAAGCCTGGGCCAGGTCGTCCAGACCGGCCACCGTCTCTAGAAGCTGCTTGGGCAGGAGGCCTGGCTTAGGGTCCAAACCGACCACGCTGGGATTGCCGGTCCTTCTGATGGCTTCGATCAATCGGTCCATGGTTGTCCTTTCCTCTGTCCCTTCCTATTCTTCCCATCTCAGGGAATCGGCCTGGGCGCAGGAGATCCGGCCTCCCAGGATGGTGGCGACCACCCGGCTTTCGACCGTCCACCCCTGGAAGGGGGTGTTCCTGGCTTTGGACAGCCACCGGTCCGTCTGAATCCGGGTCTCCTCCCCCGTCTTCAGCAAAACCAGGTCCGGCTGGCCTTGGCCCCAGACGTCCTCGGATTCCGGGCCCTGGCCGGACTTCAAATCCACGCTTGACCTTAAATCCACGACGGATCCGGACAGGTGGGCCTCGATCTCGAAGACCTGGTCTTTCATCAACCGGGCAGGATTGACGCTCATCAATTCGATCAGGCGTCGGTGGGAGATGATGCCGGGGGCCACTAGACAGTGGTAGGCGACCCCGTAAGCCGATTCCAGCCCGATGACCCCGTTGGGGGCCGCGGCCAGACCGGCCGCCTTCTGCTCGACCGTATGGGGGGCGTGATCGGTGGCCAGCATGTCGATAGTCCCGTCGGCCACGGCCTGGATGACGGCCTGCCGGTCCTTCGAAGAGCGCAGGGGGGGATTCATCTTGGCGGCCGGACCATAATCCTCCACAGCCTTATCATCCAAGGCGAGGTAATGAGGGGCCGTCTCGCAGGTGACCGGCAGGCCTTCGTCCTTGGCTTGGCGGATGGCCGCGCAGGAAGCGGCCGTGGAAATGTGTTGCAGATGGAGACGGACCCCCGTGCGGCGGACCAGGTCGATGTCGCGCGAGACCACGGCGATCTCCGTCGACTCCGGGATGCCGGGCAGGCCCAGGCGCCGGGCGACCGGGCCTTCGTTGAGGACCCCGGACTCATGATGTTCGCAATGGTCGATGAAGGGGATACCGGCCTCCAAGGCCATCGTGGCGACTTGGTCCACCAGGGCGGTCGGCACCGTCGCCCCGTCATCGGAGATGGCGATGACCGGGTGGGAGGGGAAAGCCAGGCCGGAGGCCCAATCCTCCATCCGGGACGGTTCCTGGCCTTGGCGGCCTAGGGAAGCGGCCACGCATAAGGCGTAATGGACCGGTAAAGGGCAGGAGTTGATCTTCGAGTAAGAGTCGAGATAGTCCAGGCTGGACCGGCAGCCTTGGCAACCGCCGGGGACCGTGGCCCCATCCAAGGCCGGCAGGGTGTTGGGCATGATGAGCACGCCTGTGTACCCTCCGTGGGCGGCCGCGCGCGAGCCGGTGACCATGTCCTCCTTCTCGGTCTGCCCCGGGTCGCGGAAATGGACATGGGGGTCGCGGAAACCGGGGGCGATAGTCAAGCCGGAACAATCGAGACGGACCTCCTGGCTTCGGTCCCCCTCCCGCCCCTCTTCCCACCCACCACTGGCGGGAAGGAGCAGGTCCACGGTCCGGCCGCTGTCCCAGACGGTCAGACCGGCCAACCGAAGAGGGGGATGCGGGGGAAAGATCCGGGGGGAATCCTGCCAGTCATGAGTCATAGGTCCTGCCTTTACGCCTGAATCGTTATCGTCGCTTTCAATCCTGGAACTTACAAATGGGCCAGTTCATCGCAATAATCGCACCGGTACTCGGTCACCTGGGGGTCGGAAGTCCTCACCAGGTGGAAAAGCTGGTCGAGCCCTCGCTCGCTGGTGGTGATGCACCGAGGGTTATGACAGGTGAGCACGTTGCGTACCCTCTGGGGAAGGGTGGGCTTGAGCTTCTCGGCGATCTGCCCTTCATGGACCACGTTGACCGTGGCGTCCGGGGCCACTAAGGCCAAGACGTGGAGGTCGACCTGGGTCCGCCCTTCGATCTTGATGATGTCCTTGGTCCCGTAGGACTGGCTGGCCGCGTTCATGATCAAGGCCAACCGGGTGGTCTTGGGGTCGATGTGAAGATAATTGAGGACCGTGAAGGACCTGCCAGCCGGCACATGGTCGATGATGATCCCCTCGTTGATGCTGGTCACTTCCATCGTCAGACCTCCTTGATCTCTTGGCGTTGAGCCTCTTCGTCGTCGATGAATCCCGGGGCCGGGTCCCCGATCAGGGAGCTTTCCAAAGCCATGCGCATGAGCATGCCCATCTTCACTTGCTGGAAGTAGGCCGCCCGGGGGTCCTCGTCCAGGTTGAAGGCAATCTCGTTGACCCGGGGCAGGGGGTGGAGAACGGCCATGTCCTTACGGGCGAAGGCCATCTTGTCCTCGTCCAGGATGTAGGTGTCCCTCAGGCGGAGATAATCGTCCTCGTTGAAGAACCGTTCCTTCTGCACCCGTGTCATGTACAGCACGTCCAGGTCGCCGATGACGGCCTGCAGGTCGGTCACTTCCCGATAGGAGCAGGACGGGGTCTTGCGAATGAAGTCAAGCACGTAGCCGGGCGTTTTCAACTCCGGGGGGCTGATGAGGACGAAGTCGATATGGCCGAAGCGACACATGGTCTGAATCAGGGAATGGACCGTACGGCCGAAAGTAAGGTCCCCGCACAGGCCGATGGTCAGATGGTCCAGACGGCCGAAGCGGGTTCGGATGGTGGCGATGTCAGCCAGGGTCTGGGTGGGATGCATATGGCCCCCATCCCCTCCGTTGATGACCGGGACGCTGGCTGCTTTGGCGGCCACCAAGGCGGCCCCTTCCTTAGGGTGCCGCATGGCGATTAGGTCGGCGTAATTGGAGACAACCTTGACCGTATCCGCCACGGTCTCGCCTTTGGTGGAAGAGGACAGCTGAGCCCCGGCGAAGCCGATGACCTGACCCCCCAGACGCAACATGGCCGTCTCGAAGCTGAGACGGGTGCGGGTGCTGGGCTCGAAAAAGAGGGTGGCCAGGATGCGGCCAGGGCAGGTCAGGCGGGCCTGGTCGGGATGCTGGCTGAAATAATCGGCCTTGCGAAGGAGATAATCAAGCTCGTCCAAGCTGACGGAGTCCAAGGTGACGACGCTTTTGCCGCGCAAGGAGTGGAAAGGGGATGCAGGAGATGGTTGAACAGACATCAACTCGCCTTTCTACGAAAGATCCAGGCGGCCACGGGTGGTGACCTCATCAATGGTAACCAGCCAACGCGACGCCCTGAGCGGAAAAACGCCCCTTGTCCGCGGACCAATACGCAGGTCTTCCTTCGCGCATAAAAGAGCGGTTATACTCGAAGTATCTTACCTGTCCATTTCCGTCCATGGAGGTGCCGATGCAAGCCTTGAACCTGATCGTCCTCATCATGGTCGCCGTCCTCCTGTCGGCCCTGGTCAGCCCTTACATACCCAAGGTCTCCCTTCCCCTGGTCCAGATCGCCTTGGGCCTGATCTGGTATTTCCTCCCCATCACCCCTCCCGTCAACCTGGACGACCACCTTTACATGGTCCTCTTCATCGCCCCCCTGCTTTTCTTCGAAGCCAAGGAGACCTCCCTCAAAGCCATCAGGGAGAACCTAGCCTCCTCCTTGTCCCTAGCCGTCGGCCTGGTCCTTTTCTCCGTCCTGGCGACCGGCTATTCCGTCCATGCCTTCTGGGCCGCCATCAGCCTGCCCGCAGCCTTCGCCCTCGGGGCCACTTTGGGCCCGACCGACGCCATAGCCGTGTCCGAACTCAAGAAGGAGGTCAATCTGACCGACCGTCAGCTGTCCATCCTCGGGACGGAAAGCCTTTTCAACGACGCAGCCAGTATCGTCAGCTTCCAATTCGCCACCACCGCCGCCTTGACCGGCCGCTTCTCCCCGGGAGGATTCACCCGCAGCGTCATCTGGAGCTTCCTGGGAGGGACCCTCATCGGCGCCCTCCTCGGCCTGGGCCTCAACCGCCTGATGCTGGCCCTGCGCAGAGTCGGGCTGGAAACGACCACCACCCGGATCACCATCGAACTGCTCTTCCCCTTCTTGGCCTACGTCTTCGCCGAAGAGATCGGGGCCTCGGGGGTCATCACCGTGGTGGCCGCCGGACTCATGCTGCGTTATGACAAAATCGGGGTGGGCGAAGACATAGCCCGGACCAATCAGGTCTCCTCTTCGGTCTGGGACTTCGTCACTTTCAGCCTCAACGGAAGCGTCTTCGTCCTCTTGGGATTGGAGTTGCCCTTGGCCATGAAGACGAGTCTGGCCGGGTCCCCCATCAACCTGCCTTACCTGATCGTCACCGTCGTCCTGGTGGCCCTGGTTCTCCTGACCGCCCGGTTCCTTTGGATCCAGGTCATGACCTCCTTCAGCAAGGACCCTGAAACCGGCCGGCGGCTGGGTTCCCGGGCCTGGACGGGCGCGGGCCTGAAATCATCCCTGATCATGACCATCGGCGGGGTCAAAGGCACCATCTCCCTGATCCTGGCCTTCTCCCTGCCCGCCGGAATCGGCCTGGTCCGCGGCTTCCCCATTCGGGAGATCCTCCTCTTCATCGCCGCCGGCTACACCCTCCTGTCCCTGGTGACAGCCAACCTCCTCCTCCCCCTCCTCTCCCCCAAGGACGATCAGGAGGAAGAGGCCGACCTGGCTCAGGCCAATCAGGTCCTGCTGAACCGGACCATGTCGAAGATATCCTCTTTGGAAACGAACGAGAACCGGAGATTGGTCTCCCTGGTCCTCGATTCCTACGCCCAAAGGTTGACCCGGCAGAAGGATTTCTCCTCTTCCCGCCTTCAGGACGAACAGGTCAAGGACTTGCACATAGCCATGGTGGAATTCCGTCGGCAGTGGCTGGAAAACTACCGGGTCGAGCATCCCGAATGCTCTTACGCCGTCTCCCGCCTCCTCATCCCCATCGAGGAAGGCCTGGCCATGAACGGGAAAAAGCTCAGGCAGCGGACCCGGCTGAGGGGGAACCTGTTCGCGGTCAGGTTCAGGATCGGCAAGACCCGCCTCCTGGCCCGGCTCGACCCCAAACATAAGCGGGGTCCGGCAGTGGCCGAGGGGGATCCGACGGTGGCCGGCATGACCATCCCCCTGGCCCGGATTCAGGAAGAACTGACCGAAGCGACGATCGACGGTCTCTTCTCCATGCTCAACCAACCGACCCGCAGCCCTTATTCGCCGGCCGTCATCGCCGCCTTAATCAAGGGATACCAGGCCCTTTTGCTGACCGCGCGCCGGGCGGGGCATGGGTCGGGGTCCGTCCCCTCCCCCTCCCGACGGGAGGATTTCTACGACCGGCTGAGCCATATCAAAGCCCAGGCCTACCAGTTGGAGCTGGACACCATCCGGGAGATGCTGGAGGGGAATGAGATCTCCTTGGCCCAGGCCCGGACCCTGCGGTCCAACGTCTACATCATGCAATCGGATAATTCCGAGAGGTGAGGGGCGCCCCGCTGAATCACTCCCCATAGAAGAGCCGCTCGGTCACCTGCCGGCAAAGGCGCATATCGTGGAGGAGCTCGTTGACGAACTCCTGCCCCTCGTGGGCCGACCAGCCCATGCAGGCGGCCGTCCCTCCCAAAGAGAAGGAGTCCTCAGGAATCACGTCGGCCTGGGCCACCCGGCCGGACCAGAGGTAGGAGGCGTTCCGGGCGTCGGTGCACAGCCGCCAGGTGGCCTCGAGGACTTTGGCGTCCGCGGGGGCGATCAGGTCCGCCTCTTCCAAGGCTTTCAGGGCCTCTAAAGTCGATGTGGTCCGCAGCTGGGGATGGGTCCCGGCCTGGGTCAGCTGCAGGAGCTGGATGGTCCATTCCACGTCGGACAGGCCGCCTTTGCCCAGTTTGAGATGGCGGTCGCGGCGCAGACCGCGGGGTAGGCGCTCGGCCTCCATTCTCGCTTTGAGGGTGCGGATCTCGGTCAGTTGGGCCTCGGTCAGGTCGGTCCGTGGGTAGCGCAAAGGATCGGCGACCTCCGTCAGGAAGCGGTCGGCCAGTTTCCGGTCCCCGGCGGCGTACCGAGCCCGCAGCAAGGCCTGATGCTCCCAAGTCTGGGCCCAGTGGGCGTAATAATCCTTATAGGACGGGTAGGAACGGATCAAAGGACCGTTCTTCCCCTCCGGCCTCAGGTCGAAATCCAGGTCGATCTTGGCTTCGGTGGTCTGCCCCCCTCCCAGGATGGCCCTCATATCGGCGACCACGGCCTTGGCGAAGGAGGCCGCCTGCCCGTCCGAAGCCTGGGTCCCGGCCTCCTCGTAAATCATCATCAGGTCGGCGTCGGACGAGAAGTTGACTTCCCTGCCCCCGTAACGTCCCATGGCGATGAGGCAGATGCTGGCCGGGGCCTGGGTCTCCTCCAAGTCCCTTTGACGGCATTGGTTGCGGATGGCCCACAGGAGGCTGGATTCGATGGCGGCGTCGTAGACGTCCGTCATGGAGGTCAGGCAGTCCTGGGAGGAGATGACCGAACTCATCCATCCCAGGCCGATCCGTTCGATCTCCCGACGACGCATGGCCCGGATCAGCTGGGAGAAGGCGGGAAGGTCGTGATCGAAGCGGAGGTAGGCGCTCAAAGCCCTGGTATCCAATTGGGAACGGGTGTGGGGACGCAGATCCTTGTCGGCCCCCAACCAGGTGACCGATTCAGCCGACCGGGTCAGGGCGTCGGACAGATAACGGGAGTTGGACAGGATGTGGCAGAGCCGTTGGGCCGCCATAGGGGAATCCCTGAGGAAACCCAGGAAAGGGCCTCCCCGGCCGTACTTCTCCACCAGTTTGCGCCATTGAAGCAGGCCCATATCCGGGTTCTGCCCTTGGGAAAGCCATAGGAGGATGGCCGGCAGGAGGATTTTGTTGATCTTGGCCGCCCGGCTGACCCCTCTGGTCAAGGCCCGCACATGGAGGGAGGCCGCCTGGGGGTCGGAGAAGCCGATTGAATGGAAGCGCTCACGCAAAGCCTGATCGGGAAGGCGAATCTCATCGTCGGCCAGGCCGGAAATGTCCCCCAGCATGGGCCGGTAGTAGATGTCCATGTGCAAGGAGCGCACCTGCCGGCGGGTCCGGTCGAAGCGGGTGACCAAGTCTTCCCCGGACAGGCCGAAGGAACGGGCCAACCGGGTCAGATCCTCGTTGGCGTACAAGCTCGCCTTCTCCATGTTCCGGGGCCGCTCCAACCCTCCCCTGCTGGCCTGCCCCAGGTCTGGGAAAAGATGGGTCCTCCTCATCTGCCAAAGCTGTTGGCGGTGTTCCATGACCCGTTCGAAGCGGTAGTCCTCGGACAGGTCCGCAGCCTGTTTCCGGGAGACGTAGCCTCCTTGGGCCAGGGCCTTCAGGGCCTCCAAAGTGGACCGCAGGCGCAGGCTTTCATCCGTGCGCCCATGGACCAGCTGGAGCATCTGGACCGTGAACTCCACATCCCTCAAACCGCCTTGCCCCAGCTTGATCTCCAGGTCCTTCTGCTTGTCGGGGATCAGCTTCTCCACCCGTTCCCGCATGGCCCGGCAGTCGAAGACGAAGTTCTTCCTGGCGGAGGCGGACCAGACCAGGGGGCGGGTCTGGTCGATATAGCTGCGGCCCAGGTCCTCGTCCCCAGCCACGAAGCGGGCCTTCAGCAAGGCTTGGAATTCCCAGTTCTCCGCCCAGTTGCGGTAATAATCCAGGTGGGAGCCGATGGTGCGCACCAGGGGCCCGGCCTTCCCCTCGGGTCGCAAAGCGCAATCGACCTTCCACAAAGGAGGTTCGCCGACCGAAGGAAGGACATTCTGGCAGGCTTTCTGCAGGCTGGCGCCCAGGGCGGTCCCGATGGAGACCAGGTCGGTCTGGGACAAGGCAGGCGCCTGGTCAGGGCTATCTTGAGCTGATGGATTGTGAATTGATGGGTGGCGGGCGGGCTCCGCCACATAGACCAGGTCCACGTCGGATACGTAATTGATCTCCTGGGCCCCCAGCTTCCCCATGCCGATGATCGCGAAGGAGATTTCGCCCGACCGGGGGACGGCTTCCCGGCTCACCTGCACGGCCGCCTGCAAGGCGCAGTCGACTAGGTCGGACAGGCGGGAGGAGATGGTCGGTTGGATCCGAAAAGGATCGGGATCGCTGACGTCGGACGCGGCGATGGCGATGACCTCTTTCCAGTATTCGTGCCGGAAGGCCCGTACCCCCCCGGCGAAGCCTTCCTCCGCCTTGGCTAAGGCGGCCTGCATGGCTTTAATCCGTTGGCGTTTCCCCCATGAGTGGGAGTCGTAATCCGTTCCGATGACCGAGTCCAGATAAGTCGGATCGGCTTCGATCAGACGGGCGATCCGGGGGGAGGACCCCAGGAGGGCGATCAGACGGGAGAAAGAGGATGCGGCCCCTTCGGACGCGAAAGAACCGCGGCTCCCGTCCAAGCAGGAAAGGATCCTCTGCCTGCAGACATCCTGCTGAATCAAGTCGGACAAGGCCCGTAGGGCGGCGTCAGGTGAAGCGGACCCATCCAAGGCCGTCAGCAAGGGTTGATCGAAGACGGCCGGCCAGCCCTTGTCGGTCATGAGCCCATGCTCCTTTTCGGCCGCCGGCAGGTTGCTGATCCCAATCCGGATAAGGGTGCGTTGGGAGAAGGCCGGTTCCGGCCGGTCGGACGAACCCATATCAGCAGTCCTTAGGACTGAAGACGCCGATCAGTTTCTGGGAGTCGATGTCCCACTGGTCAAAAGGCTTGTCGGAGCCGAGGATAGCCACGGAAGCCGGGGAGAAACCGAGTTTAACCGCATCCAGGAAGGCCCTTTTGGATTCCCCGCTGGAGAGCCATTGGGCCAGGGAGGACATGGTCGGTTCATGGCCGACAATCATAAGAATTCTGGTCTTCCCCGGAGCCCCCAGGATCTCGTCTATATAACTTTGCATCCCGGGCTCATAAAGGGATTGGTGATAAGCGATCTCGGGCTTGTCCCCGAAGACCTTCAAGAGGCGTTCCGCCGTCTGCCTGGCCCGGGTGGCCCCGGAACAGGCGATGAGGTCCGGGACCAAGTCCATGGACTTCAAGGCCTTGGCCACTTTTTTGCTGTGCTTCCTGCCCTTGTCGGTCAGCTCCCTTTCCTCATCACCGTCTTTGTTGGTGGCCTCCGTCTTGGCGTGCCTCATGAGGACCAGGAGGTAAGGATAGTCTTTCGCCTTCTTGGCGACTTTGGACAGATTGACGCTCATAGGCTCATTCTAAGTCAGGAACCGGAATTCAGGCGGCTCGTTTGCAGATCCAGGTCCCGCAACACCTTGCGGGTCTTGCGGTCGGATATGTCCCTCAACTGAAGTTTTTCCATGTCGTCTTTGAGGTCGATGTCGGCATGGGTGTCTTTCGATGGCCGATCCCGTTTGAACAAAGCGGCGAATCCGGGCGCCATGGCCCGGGTGACCACCATGAAGCCGGTATGGCCGATCATCTGATGGTTGGGACGGACGGCCAATCCGTCCGCCTTCCACGTCCTCTCCAGGCTTTCACTGATGTCAGGCTCGGTCCAATGACCTGATTCCCTCAGCGTTTCCGACAACCGGCTCAGCTGGGTGGTCGTGGTCACGTAAGAGATCAGGACCCCGCCCGGGCGAATCAGCCGATAGGCCTGGTTCAGCCGGTTCCAAGGGTCCAACATGTCGAGGACGATCCGGTCGAAGGAGTCATCCTCCCATTCCTCGGCCTTCCGGTCGAAGTCGCCGACCACCATGGTCCACCAGTCGGGCTGATGGCCGTAGAAAAGCTGGGCGTTGGCCCGGCAGATCCGTGCGAAATCCTCCCGAAGCTCAATGGTGATCAGCCGTCCTCCTTCACCCACCGCTTCCAACAGGTTGAGGCTCATGGCCCCGCTGCCTCCGCCGGATTCCAGGACCTCCATCCCGGGCCGGATGTCCCCCAGCTGAATCACCTGGGCTATGTCCTTGGGGTACATGATCTGCGCCCCTCGAGGCATGGAGAGCACATAGTCGGCCAGACGGGGCCGCATGGCGCAATAGGCCCAGCCTCCCATCCGCCGGCCCGAGCCTTCCTGGCCATGCGGGGAAGGGACGGTATTGACGATGGTCCCTTCCGACCGCCCGATCACCTGGTCGTGGAGGATATGGCCGTGCTCGGTTTGGGTGGAGCCGCCAGGAACCAGCTGGAAGGTGACCTTGTTCATCTTCCGGTCGGTGAACTGGACCTTCTCCCCCGCCTGGAAGGGACCTCTGACCACAGCCATGGTTTATTCCTCCTCCTCGCCTTTGGTGAATTGGGAGTTATAAAGGGCGGCATAGGCGCCGTTCGCCTCCAGAAGCTGCTGGTGGCTGCCCTGTTCAATGATGGACCCATGGTTCACCACCAGGATCACGTCCGCGTCCTGGATGGTTGACAGGCGGTGGGCGATGACGAAGCTGGTACGGCCGCTGCGCAAGACGTTCATGGCGTTCTGCACCTTGCTTTCCGTCCGGGTGTCGACCGAGCTGGTGGCCTCGTCCAGGATGAGGATCTCCGGATCAGACAGGAGGGCCCGGCAGATGGTGAGCAACTGGCGCTCCCCCTGGCTGAGCTCGGACGAATCCTCCTCCATGACCGTGTCATAGCCCTGGGGCAGACGGCGGACGAACTCATCCACATGGGTGGCCTTGGCCGCCTCGATCATCCTCTGGTCGGTGCGTCGGTCCGGGTCATGGACCCCATAGAAGAGGTTGTCCCGGATGGTCCCGTCGAAGAGCCAGGTGTCCTGCAGGACCATGCCGAAATGGGACCTCAGATCTTGCCGGGTGATATCCGTGGTCTTGACCCCGTCGATGGAGATGGAGCCGCCATTGACCTCGTAGAAGCGCATGAGGAGGTTGACCAGGGTGGTCTTGCCCGCCCCGGTCGGCCCCACGATGGCGATGGTCTGGCCTGGCAGGGCGTCCAGACTCAGGTCACGGATGAGGGGGGTGGCCGGATCGTAGGAGAAGTCCACGTGGTGGAAGGCCACATGCCCCTTGAGGGGGCCGCCGAGCCGCTCTTCCAAGGTGGGCTCGTTCTGGTCTTCCTTTTCCTCCTCATCGGCGTCCAGGAACTCGAAGACCCGGGAGGTGGAAGCCAGGGCGGACTGGAGGGTGGAGGCCATGGAGGCGATCTGCCCCAAAGGTTGGGATACCTGACGGGAGTACTGGGAGAAGGCCTGGAGGTCGCCCAGACTCAGGTTCCCGGAAATCACGCGGAGACCGCCGACGATGACGACCAGGACGAAGGACATGTTCCCGAAGAAGGCGGTGGTAGGATTCATGAGCCCGGACAGGAAGGAGGCCTTGAAGCTGGACTGGTAGAGACCTTCGTTGTACTTCTCGAACCGCTTTTTGGCCTCCTCCTGCTGCCCGTAGGCCCGGATGACCATATGGCCGGAGAACATCTCCTCCACGTGGGAGTTGAGCTGGCCGGTTTTGTTCCACTGGGTGACGAACTGGGGCTGGGTCACCCGCAGGATGATGACGATGAAGGCCAGGAGGAAGGGGACCACGGCCAGGGCCACTAGGGTCAGGAAGGGCGAGACCCAGATCATCATGGCCAGGGTGCCGATGAACTGGAAGATGGAGAAGAAGAATTCGCCCAGCATCTGCTGGAGGCTGCCGGTGATGTTGTCCACATCGTTGGTGGTCCGGCTCATGATCTCCCCGCGGGGCACCCGGTCGAAGTAAGACAAAGGCAGGCGGTCGATTTTGTTTTCGATTTCCTTGCGCATCTTGTAGACGGCGTCCACGACCACCCGAGTGGTGAGGAAGTTCTGGGCCAGACGCAGAAGGATGGAAATCAGGTAGAGGATGATGACCCCGATGAGAATCTTGCCGAAGGAGGTCCAGTCGATCCCGGCCCCCACCTGGATGTCATACTGGGAGATGAGGGAGGCGATCTTGCCCTGGCCATGCTGGTTGAGCATGGCCATGATCTGCTCCTTGCCGGTCCCGGCCGGCACATGCATGCGGGCCAGCATCAGGTTCAGGACGCCGGCGAAGAGGATGTTGGTGCCTTTGGCCAGGACTTTGGGGGCGTAGACGATCAGACCGACCCCGGCCGCCCCGCAGAGGATGATGGAGAGGAATTTGACTTTGCTGGCCATGAGATAGCCCATAAGGCGGCCCATGACATGCCGGCGGCTGACGCCTTTCATTTCGGGAGACCCTTGCGCGCGTGCCATTCAGTCCTCCTTCTTATCGCTGGTGGGGATGCCGTCCAAGGCCAGGGATTCCACGTCCGGCCCCTGACCCCCTTGGGATTCCACGATTTCCTGATAGGCCGTGCAAGTGCGCATGAGTTCGTCATGGCTCCCCCGGCCCACGATCCGTCCGTCGTCCATGACCAGGATCTGGTCGGCCTGTCTGATAGAGGAAGCGCGTTGGGTGACGATGATTTGCGTGGCCTGTCTGGTCACCGGGGCCAGGGCGTCCCGGACCCGACGGTCGGTGGCCACGTCCAGGGCGGAGAAGGAATCATCGAAAGTATAGATCTTGGGGTTCCGCAAGATGGCCCGGGCGATGCAGAGCCTCTGCTTCTGGCCGCCAGAGAAGTTCGTCCCGCCTTCAGCCACCGGGGCATCCAGCTTCCCGGGCTCTTCGGCGATGAAATCCCCGGCCTGGGCTATGCGCAAAGCCTCCCAGATCTGTTCGTCCGTCGCCTGAGGGTCGCCGAAAAGCATGTTGGAGCGGACGGTACCGGAGAATAGCAGGGCTTTCTGGGGAACGGTCCCGAACAAAGTGTTCAAGCGCGCCGGGTCGTATTCCCGTACGTCATGACCGTCGATCAGGATCTGCCCTTCGGTCACGTCGAACATGCGGGAAACCAGACGGACGATGGTGGACTTGCCCGAGCCTGTGGAACCGATGATGGCCGTGGTCCTGCCTGGTTCGGCCGTGAAAGAGATGTGGGACAGGACCGGATCCTTGGCCCCGGCGTAGCGGAAGGAGACGTCCTTGAACTTGACCAATCCTTTGGGCCGGGCCGGCCAATAGGGATGTTCGGGAGCCTGGACGCTGCTTCTGGCTTCCAGGACCTCATCGATGCGGCCGGCGGCCACGGATGCCCGGGGAAGCATGACGGACATCATGGCGGCCATCATGACACCTATGAAGATGACCATGAGGTACTGGATAAAGGCCTGGAGGGAGCCGATCTGCATGTCCCCGGATTCGATCAGCTTGCCGCCGAACCACATGATGGCCACGTTGGAGAGATTGACGATGAAGAACATGATGGGGATCATGGTGCTCATGAGCCGGCCCACGGGAATGAGGATGTCATAGACGTCCTTATTGGCCTTCTGGAAACGCCCGGCCTCGGTCTTTTCACGGACGAAGGCGCGGATGACGCGCACCCCGGCTACCTGTTCGCGGATCAGACGGTTCAAAGTGTCGAGCCCCTTCTGCAGACGCTTGAACAGGGGGCCCATCTGACTGAGCAGGATGCCGGCGACGATGAGGACGACGGGAATGACGATGACGATGGACCGGGTCAGGCTGGCGTTCTGCTGGATGGCCATGATGATGCCGCCGATGAGCATGATCGGCGCCTGGAGGATGATCATCAAGGCCATCATGGTGGCCTGCTGGACCTGCTGGACGTCGTTGGTGGATCGGGTGATGAGGGATCCGACCGAGAACTTCTCCAATTCGTTCAGGGAGAAGTCCTCCACCGAGGAGAAGAAGTCCCGGCGGGCTTCGTATCCCAGGCGCATGCCCAGGCGGGTGGACAGGTAGGAGGCGATGATGTTGGCGATGATCTGGACGATGGCCACCCCCACCATGGCCCAGCCGATGTGGTAGACCTTGCTGGTATCGGCAGTGGCCACGCCTTTGTTGATGATATCAGCCTGGAGGTTGGGCAGATAAAGGTTGAGGATGGTCTGCGCCACTTGGAAGACCACCAGAATCAGCACCTGCCACCAGTAGGGAGTCAGGTATTTTCTCCATATTCTGAGCATTTTTCCTCATTCGTTCATGGTGAGAAATCGACTGTTTTCGTATTCTGAAGAGACTTGTGGTGATTTTAGCCCTAAGGAACGAAAAGAAAATGAGGAAATAACATGGGTGTGTCGCATATGCTCCCCATGTTTTCATGCGGATTTCATCAGGCCCGGGACCATTCCGGCCTCAGGACCCGCTCCGCCTTCACCCCCGCAGGACCTTCTTGTAGACCTCGATCGTGTCATCGGCTATGGTCTCCCAGGAGAAGACGTCCCTGGCCCGTTCGTAGCCTGCCTGCCCCATGGCCTTGGCCCGGTCCAGGTCGGAGAACATGGAGTCGATGGCCGCCGCCATGTCATGGACGAACTTGTGGGGGTCGGTCGGAGTGCCCGTCCCGTCATGGACCTGGTCGAAATGGACCAGAAGCCCGGTCTCCCCGTCGACCACCACCTCGGGTATGCCGCCGGTGGCGGAACCGACGACCGGCAGACCGCAGGCCATGGCTTCCAGATTGACGATCCCCAAAGGCTCGTAGATGCTGGGGCAGATGAAGGCGTCGCATCCATGCTCCAAAGCGTTCAGCTCCGGCCGAGGAAGCATCTCTTCGATCCAGACGATGTTCCCCCGCTCTTCCTCCAGCCTGGCGAAGGCGTTCCGTACTTCCTTCAAAATCTCAGGGGTGTCGGGGGCTCCGGCGCAGAGGACCACCTGAATGTCCTTGTCGATCAAAGGCAAGGCCTTGAGCAGATAAGGAAGCCCCTTCTGGTTGGTGATGCGGCCGACGAAAAGCAAGGTGGGCCTGGACCGGTCGATATGGTAACGGTCGAAGACCTTCCAGCCGGGATCGTCCTCGGCCGGCGTGGGGAATTCCGACATGGTGATGCCATTGTAGACCACGTGGACCTTATCCGGGTCCACCTGAGGATAGGCCTGGAGGATGTCCTCTTTCATCCCGCGGGAAACGGCGATGAGGGCGTCGGCATGCTCGTAGGCGTCCTTCTCCGCCCAGGAGGACAGGTGGTATCCCCCGCCCAGCTGGTCGGCCTTCCAGGGACGGAAGGGCTCCAGACTATGGGCCGTGATGACCAAGGGAATGTCATTGAGCTGGGAGGCCAGGCGCCCGGCCAGGCAGGAATACCAGGTGTGGGCGTGAACCAGGTCGGATTTCACATCCTTGGCCATCTGCAGGTCCAGGTCGAAGGTCTGCAAGGCCGCGTTGGCGTCTTTCATGGACGGGTCCAGGTCATAGCCGACCACGTCCAGGGACCCGGTCGATCCTTCGGACAGAGGGGGAATCTGGTCAGGGGTGCGGGGGCCGTCGAAGGCCCGGACGGTCACGTCGATCTTGCGGGCCAGGGCGTGAGAGAGCTCTTCCACATGCACGCCGGCTCCGCCGTAAACGTGAGGAGGGAATTCCCGGGTCAATAAATCCACATGCAGGTCAGCCATATCCGCTCCTTTTTACTTCAGACGACATCGTCGAAAATCTCATCTTCCATCTTACGCCCCGGACTTCCGAAAACGCAAAGGCCCGGGGAATTCCCCGGACCCCTTATCCGCCTTTCCGGTGGAATCCTTTCCTAGATCGCCGTCCCGTATTCGTCCAGGTTCGGGTTCTCCTTGGAAGATCGACCCAGGAAGAAGAGATTGAAGACTCCCAGGCAGAAAAAGATGGTGATCACTACGACGGAAATCAGCTTGGCCGAATCCCCGAAAGGCAGCCAGATCAAGACCACGAAAGCGATGGCGGCGAGGATGATGACCCCCCAATCGATCACCCGCAGCCACCAGCTGATCGGATGCGCGTTCTTGCTGGATTGGCGCCGCCGCCTCAGCTCCCCCTCGCGGACCGCCTGGAGCCGGGCCTGGGCCCTGGCGTCGCGATCCCTGTTCTTTCTTTTGTCGCCTTTGGACAAGCGATCCGGTTCAGGCAAGGAAGGATTGGCGGAGGGGACCTCGTCCTCGTCCTCCTCATCCTGACGCTGGACGTTGCTGGACGGGGTCCACTGGCCGGATTTACGCTCTTGCAGATGGACGGACTTGTTGTTCAAAGACTGGGGATCCAAAGAACCGGAGACGACCCGGCCCTTCTCTTGGTACTGGGGTTCTTCCTCCCCCCGGCGACGGCGCTTTTCCGCCGCCCTGCGCTCTTCGCGATTTGCCATGGTCTACCTTTGCTTTTCACTGATGAAGATACAAGTGCACTAGTAAGCAAGTATAACGAGAGCGAGGAATTTAGGCCCTCCAAAAGACGCCGGCTTTCACTCACTGGCCTACAGACCGTAAGCCTCGAAAAACCTTTCGATGAGCAGATCGTTGAGCATGCGCCCTTTCAAAGTCGCTGTCAGCGCATCAGCCTGTGGATCATAGACCGCCAATCCTTCCTGGGACAAGGAGGAAACCAGGTCCGTCACTTTCGCTCTCCTTCGGCCCTCCGGACCAGCCAACCCTTCCGGCCCCTCCGGCCCCTCCACGCCGGCATCAGCCAGGCGGTCGAGCCTGGCCAGGTCCAGTCCATCGCGGATGCGCAGGCCAAGTATGATGGCCTCTTCCATCTTTTCCTTCCAGCCCAGGGACTCGGAACCCTGCCAGGGGAGACGACCCTCTTCCATGACTTCGGCCCATTTCCTGGGGTGGGCTATGTCCCAGGCCCGCAAGCCAGACGCTTCGGCCGCGGCGCTGGCCTTGCCCCTCCGGTAATGGGAATGCGCCCCGGGACCGATCCCGACCCAATCCACGTTATGCCAATAGCCCAGGTTATGGCGGGACTCATGCCCGGGTCTGGCCCAGTTGGAGACCTCGTACCAGTCCAGACCTGCCTGGGTGAAGGCCTGATCGGCGGCCCGGTATTTGGCCGCCTGGTCGTCGTCATCCGGTGCCGCGATGATTCCGCGGGAGATCTGCCGGCCCATTCGGGTGTGGGGTTCCACGGTCAAGGCGTAGGCGGAAATATGGCCGGTTCCCAGATCGATGGCCGCCCGCAGGCTCTTGTCCCAGTCCTGTATGCTCTCCCCTGGAGTCCCGTAGATCAGATCCACGCTGGTCTCCAGACCCAGGGCTTGGGCGGCTTTCACGCCCGATTCCACGTTGGCCGGGGTATGGGTCCGGTCCAGGGTCGCCAAAACGGAGGGGACGGCCGATTGCATGCCAAAGGAGACGCGGGTGAACCCGCCGGCCTTGAGCTCTGCCAGATAGGCGTGGTCCACCGTGTCGGGATTGGCCTCGGTGGTGATCTCTGCCTCCGGTTCGATCCCCCAGACCGCCCTGACGGCGTCCACCATCCGTATCAGGTCGTGGGCAGCCAGAATGGTCGGGGTCCCGCCCCCGAAGAAAATCGTCGAGGCGGCCGGCTCCTCGATTCCCTGGCTTTCCTGCCATTGCCTGGCCAGGACCATCTCCCGCACGGCCAGATTGGCGTAATTCCCCCGGCTGGCTCCCCCGCCCAGATCAGGAGAGGTGTAAGTGTTGAAATCGCAGTAGCCGCAACGCCGTATGCAAAAAGGGACGTGGATATAAACGCTGTACATGGATCCCCTCCGTGAGCCGCCGCTTACTGGGCCTTCCGGGCGGCCCGGATCTTGTCTTTGGTGTCCTTGTCGGTCGGTTCGTCAGTAGCCAGGGCGGCCACGAAGGCTTCCTGGGGGACCTCCACATGCCCCAGCATCTTCATCCGCTTCTTACCGGCCTTCTGCTTTTCCAGAAGTTTGCGTTTACGGGTGATGTCTCCCCCGTAGCACTTGGCCAGCACGTCCTTGCGCAAGGCCGAAATGGTCTCGCGGGCGATGATGCGCGACCCGATGGCGGCCTGGACGGGGATCTCGAACTGCTGGCGGGGAATGAGTTTGCGCAGCTTCTTGGTCATCATGACCCCGTAGGAGTAGGCCCTGTCTCTGTGGACGATGGCGGAGAAGGCGTCCACGGTCTCCCCCTGGATGAGGATGTCCACCTTGACCAGGTCGGCCTCCTGCTCCCCGTCCTCATGATAGTCCAGGCTGGCGTAGCCCCTGGTCCGGCTTTTGAGCTGGTCGAAGAAGTCGAAAACGATTTCGGCCAAAGGAATCCGGTAATGCATCTCCACTCTTTCCGGGCTCAGGTACTCCATGGTCCCCATCTGACCACGATGGTCCTGGCAAAGTTCCATGACGGACCCGATGAATTCCCTGGGGGTGATGATGTCGGCGGCCACCATGGGCTCGGTCACCTTGCGGACCTTCCCGTCCGGGAATTCGCTGGGGTTGGTCACATGATGCAGGCTGAGGTCCTCCATCTCCACGTCGTAGGTGACGTTGGGGGCGGTGGATATCAGGTCCAGGCCGAATTCTCGGCTCAGCCGTTCGGAGACGATCTCCATATGAAGCAGGCCCAGGAAGCCGCAGCGGAAGCCGAAGCCCAGGGCGACCGAAGTCTCGGGCTCATAGACTAGGGCTGCGTCGTTGAGCTTGAGCTTGTCCAAGGCGTCGCGCAGGTCGGGGAACTGGGCGTTGTCGATGGGGAAAAGGCCGGAGTAGACCATGGGTTGGGGGTCCCGGTAGCCGGGTAAGGCTTGGGAGGCCGGGTTGGATTCTTCGGTGATGGTGTCGCCGACCTTCGACTGGCTCACGTCTTTCACCCCGGTGATGATGTAGCCCACTTCCCCGGCGCACAGCTGCTTGGTCGGTTTCATATCGGGGCTGATCACGCCCAGTTCGATCGGGTCGTGGACGGTCCCCAAGCTCATCATGCGAATCTTCTGCCGGGAGCGCAGGACCCCGTCGACCATGCGGATGTAAGTGACGATCCCTCGGTAGGAGTCGTAAACGGAATCGAAGATCAGGGCCCGGGCGGGGGCCTTCTTATCCCCATGAGGGGCCGGGATGTCGGTGACGATCCTGTCCAGGAGTTCGGGGACCCCTTCCCCGGTCTTGCCTGACACCCGCAGGACGTCGGCCTGGTCGATGCCCAGGAGGCCGGCTATCTCTTCGGCATGTTTGTCCGGCTCCGCCGAAGGCAGGTCGATTTTGTTGAGGACGGGGATGATGGTCAGATCATGGTCGATGGCCATGAAGAGGTTGGACAGAGTCTGGGCTTCGATGCCCTGGGTGGCGTCCACCAGAAGGACGGCCCCTTCGCAGGCGGCCAGGGACCGGGACACTTCGTAGGAGAAGTCCACGTGGCCGGGGGTGTCGATCATGCCCAGGGTGTATTCCTGCCCATCGAAAGTCCACGGCACCCGCACGGCCTGGGACTTGATGGTGATCCCCCGCTCCTGCTCGATCTCCATCCGGTCCAGGAAGCGGTCGTGCATATCGCGGGCCGCCACGACGCCGGAAAGTTGGAGGATGCGGTCGGCCACGGTCGATTTGCCATGGTCGATGTGGGCGATGATGCAGAAATTCCGGATGAGGGACTGGTCGGTGAAGCCGGCTTGATTTCTTTCCGCCATGAAGTCTCCGTTCCTACGCGCGATCAGTCGAACCTGGTCAGATCCCCTGTTGTCGTCAATATCGTAAATTATTGTAACAAGGACGCTGGCAAGGGGCGAGCCCGGTATTTTGTTGTCGTCTCATGCTACTATGTGTCCTTGTCTACCGTACAGAACATATCGTTTGGAGATAACATTGGCAAACATTAAGTCGCAGAAGAAGCGCGTTCTCACCAATGAGAAAGCGCACCAGCGCAACGTGGCTTTCAAGAGCCAGCTCAAGACTGCCATTCGCACGACTCGCGAAGCCATCGAGTCTGGGGATAAGAAGGCCGCTCAAGAAGCCTACGCCGTCGCTTCCCAGAAGCTCGACAAGGCCGCCGGCCGCGGTGTCATCCACCGCAACAACGCCGCCAACCGCAAGTCCGCTCTGGCTCTAGCCATCAACAGCATGGAGTAAAGCAGGGAGCCGTTCGGTTCGGAACGCTCGCGCTCAAACGCTCATGGGGACCAGCCGGTCCCCTTTTTTCATCCTTTTTTCACTCTTGGACCACTCATGAATCATCCCATCGCCTTGGAGAGCAATTCCGTCCTCATCGTCATCGAATACCTAGGCATCCTTTTCGCCGGCATCAACGGAGGGCTGGTAGGCGTCCACAGGAAACTGGACGTCTTCTCCATCCTGGTCTGCTCCTGGGCCACGGCCCTAGGCGGCGGGTTCATCCGGGACATCGCCATGGGGGACATCCCCCCGGTCGGCATCTCCGATTACGGCTTCATCCTCACCGCTTTCGCCGGCGGCCTCATCGTCATCTTCGCCCATCTGGAGATCGACAGCATGAACTGGTCCCTCATCTTCACCGACGCCTTGGCCACCGCCTTGTTCGCCGTGGACGGAACGGCCAAAGGCCTCACCTTCGGCTTCAACGGGGGCACCGCCCTCTTCCTAGGCATGCTGACCGCCTTCGGGGGAGGCACCGTCCGCGATCTCCTCCTCAATGACGTCCCCCTGGTCATCCGGGACAAACACTTCTACGCCGTCCCCACCATCATCGGCTGCGTCCTCACCATCTTCTGCATGAAGGCCAGCATGAGGCATTGGATCAGTCTCGGCTGGGAGATCGTCTTCGACATCTGCATCGTCATCGCCGTGGTCCTGGTCCGCATCCTCTCGGTCAAGTTCAACCTCACCGTTCCCGGGGCCATGCCCCGCAAGAGGAACCAGATCGAAATGACCAAGCGCTTCATGACCACGACCACCAAGAAGATGATCGATTACAGCTCCCATTGGTACAGCCGTCCCCAATCCAGCCGGTCGGCCAAAAGGCGCAGACGGGGCAAAGACCCTCACAAGCAGCAACAGCATAACCAGCAGCAACGCCCATAAACGAGCAATGCAGACCTGCCAGCACATGGATAGGCGGCCATCGGAACGAAGCCGGGGCGGCCCACGAAAAATCCCACCCGATGATGGGTGGGATTTTTCGAATGCCTGGTCTTGAGCGTTGACCTGTACTATCGAAAGACCAACACAGATGTCTGCCTCCGCAGGCAGATCATCAGGCGGCCATTCACTCGGCCTTGTCGGCCTTCTCAGCGGTGGCGGGGACTTCGGCGGCTTCGGTCGTAGCGGCGGCGGGAGCCTCGGCCTCTTCCTCAGGAACGGTCACGGAGACCACGGATTCCTCAGGGTCTTCGATGGCCAGCTCGGAGCCTTGGGGAAGCTCCACATCCTTGGCGAAGACGTGCTCGCCATCGACCATGCCGTCCACGTTGATGGTGATGGACTCGGGCAGATTGCTCACGTCGGCGCGGACCTTGAGGTTCTGGACGTCGACGAAGGCCACGGCCGCCCCCTTGGGGGTGCCTTCCACGAAGACGGGGACTTCCACTTCCACCTTTTCGCCGGCGTGCACTTCATAGAAGTCGATGTGCTCGATGGTTCGCTTGACCGGGTTGTGCTGGACCTCGCGGGCCACGGCCAGCTTGCTTTCCTTGCCGTACTTGATCTCGATCAGGGCGTTCTGATGACGCATGGCCAAAGTGGCTTCCTTCTGGGGAAGCTTGATGAAGACGGGCTCCTTGCCCCCCTCGTAGATGCTGGCCGGAATCAGGCCGGCCACGCGCATGCGGCGGGCAGCCCCTTTGCCGAATTCATCGCGGATTTCGCCTTCGAGCGTGATATCTGCCATAATATACTCCTTTACTATCGTCAGCCTTGGAATCGCCGACCCAAAGAGCATATGGCCATGAATGCCTTACGCACTGGAAGCTGAGTCGATAACGGGTTTCATCCCCTCGCCAAAGCACAGGAACACTATAACCAGCGGCCTGGATAAAAGGCGGCCGCACCGGACTGAGGCACCCGGTGGATTTCTAGCAGAGGAATTAAACTTGAAGTGTTTCACCATTTTTCAAGGTTTCAGACAAGGAGTTGGCATGGGTTTTCTAGATGACGTCAAGGAGAAAGTGCAAGGGATCGTTTCCGCTCGTCCCGCCGGCAAGGATGCCGGACAGGATGGATCCGGACAGGCCGACGGCCCCGATTACGCCAATCCCACCGATGATTTCGCCACGGAGGAGGAGGCGACCACAGCCATCGCCCTCCCCCACACCGCATACTGGTCGGACAACTACCCCACCCATACTTACATCGACGAGACCACCGGCCTGCTCACTTCCACCACGGAGGGCGTGGAGGACATCCCCCACGGCATGACCATCTACTCCCTCTACGAGGACCGGGCCCGACGCACCGGGGATGGTCCTCTTTTCCATATCAAGGACAGCGGGCGGTGGATCACCAAAAGCGCCAACCAAGCCTTGGCCGACATCCGCTCCACCGCCAAAGGCTTCATCCACCAGGGACTCAAGAAGGGCGACTGCGTGGCTTTCATGTGCCGGACCAGCTATGAGTGGGACGTCATCGACGGGGCCGTCCTGGCCATCGGCGGGGTCCTATCTACGATCTACGAGACCGACTCGGCCGCCCAAATCCGCACGATCGTCAAGAATTCCGACGCCAAGACCCTGGTGGTCCAGTCCCGGGACATGCTGGAACGGGCCGAAGGGGCCATCGAGGACTGCCCATCGCTGGAAAAGATCTACTGTTTGGAAAACGGGGCCTTGCAGGAGATCCAGGCCTATGGCCGCGCCATCTCCGATGAGGAGCTGGACGAAAGGGTCGACGCGGTCACCCTTGACGACCTAGCCACCATCGTCTACACCTCCGGATCCACCTCGGCCCCCAAGGGGGTGGAACTCACCCACCGCAACCTGGTCGCCTTCGCCCTCAACATCAACGCCTACATCCCGAACCTTTTGGCCGACCCCACCGGGTCCATCCTCATGTTCCTCCCCCAGGCCCACAATTTCGCCCGGGCCATCAACTACGGCGTGGTTTACTCCTCCATCCAAGTCTACATCGCCACCGGTATCTCCACGCTTATCTCCGACCTGCAAGAGGCTAAGCCGACCATCATGATCGGGGTCCCCCGCGTTTTCGAGAAGGTCTACAACGCCGCTTCCCAGCGGGCCGGCCACGGGGTCAAAGGACGCATCTTCGCCTCCGCCGCCAAGACCGCCCGGTCCTACATGAACGCGGTCGCGGAAACCGGTTCCGCTCCTTTGGCCGAAAGGGCCTTGCACACAGCTTATGGGCCTTTGGTCTACTCGGCTTTGAAGGAAGCCCTGGGCGGGAGGCCCAAATGGCTGGTTTGCGGAGGCGCCCCCCTGGACCCCCAGCTGCTCAGCTTCTTCCGCGGCGCCGGCATCCCCGTCTATGAGGGTTATGGCATGACCGAGACCTCCGCCCCGTGCACCTTCAATCCTTTGGGCACCCCTTTCCGCCCCGGCTCCGTGGGCATCGTCTTCCCCGGCTTCTCCCTGCGCATCAGCGAAGAAGGCGAGATCCAGATGAAGGGGGCCGGCATCTTCCGCCAGTACCACAAGAACGACGAGGCCACCAAGGAGACCTTCACCAAAGACGGCTGGGTCGCTTCCGGCGATTTGGGGACCTTCACCAACGACGGCTTCCTTTACATCACCGGTCGTAAGAAGGACCTGATCATCACCGCCGGCGGCAAGAACGTCTCCCCCACCCCGATCGAAGAGGCCATCCGCCGCTGCGGCCTCGTCTCCCAGGCCGTCGTCTTAGGCGATAAGCGCCCCTTCATCTCCGCCTTGGTCACCCTGGATGAGGAAGGCCTGCGCAGCTGGCTGGAAGCCCAGGGCCTGGATAAGAACATGCCCCTGACCGAGGCCGCCGAAAACGCCGCCGTGCGCGGCGAAGTCCAGAAATACGTGGATCTGGCCAACGAAGGCGTCTCCCGGGCGGAATCCGTCCGCAAGTTCATCATCCTACCTGAAGATTTCAGCCAGGAGAACGGCTTGCTGACAGCCTCCATGAAGGTGATCCGCCCCCGGGTCATCAAGCATTACCAGCGTCTGCTGGATACCCAGATGTACACCCCCCGTAAGCGGAGCAAGTAGGCGATTGCCCGCCCGGCGCCCCCTCTGACTGGTCTGGCGCCGGGCAAGCCTCGAATCAGTCCTCTTTACCCTTGTCTTCGAAGGGGTACCAGACCCCCCAGTTATGGCGGAGGGCGTCCATGAGCTGCATGATGAAACGGGTCTCTTCATGAGGCATCTGCTGGCATTCGATCTGCCCGGAACGGATGGCTTCCACGCTGGCCATGACTTCGTACTCGAAGCCGGTGATCTGGTCAGGCGCTTTGACGGTCTCCATCAGCTCGTGGTCCTTGTTGTAACGGTCGATCCGCATGGGGTTGTTGACGTTGTCCACGATGATGTAACCATTTTGCCCTTGGATGATCCCCTGCCTGTCGGAGGCGGAGTCCCTGCCCGAAGTCAGGACGGCCTTGACCCCGTTATCCAGCCAGATGGCGATGATGTTGGATTCATCCACCTTGGTCTCCGTCAGACGGGCGGTGGTCAGGATGTCATGCGGGCTCACATCGGGGAAGATCATACGCATGAAATTGATCACGTAAACGCCCACGTCCAACAAGGCCCCGCCGGCCAAGGCCGGATCGGTGACCCGAGGTTTGCCGCTGTCCGGGTAAGACAGGTCCGCCCGGATGGATTCGACCGGACCGATCCCCAGCTCGCCGGGGCGATGGGCCATTTCGTAAATCATCATGCGGCTGGGCTCGTACCGGGTCCAGAGGGCTTCGGTGCACAGCAGGCCCTTCTCCTTGGACAGGTCCAGAACCTCTTTGGCCTCTTCCTCCGTCGCCGCGAAGGATTTCTCCACCAGGACGTTCTTCCCCTGTTCCAGGCAGGCCTTGGCCTGTTCGGCATGGAAAGAATGGGGGGTGGCGATGTAGACCAGGTCCACTTCCTCATCGTTCAGCATGTCTTCGTAGGTGCCATAATATTTTTCCGCCCCGTAATCAGAGGCGAATTTCCGTGCCTTCTCCTCGTCGTTCCGCGAAGCCACTGCATAGAAATGCACGGCGTCCGCATAACGAGGGTCCTTCTCCATGCCGGCCAGGGTCTCCGCCATCTTCGTGGCGATGGATCCCAGGCCTAGAATAGCCACATTTATCTTGGCATCCTTAACGTCATTACTCTTGCTCATGAATCCTCCTTCATCGGATCAAATCGCAGATTCCGCAATTATTCAAACGTTAAGTACACAATTATACACCTTCGGTCTGGAAATCGGCGAATCCCTCCTCAGATGAAGCCCAGGCGCTGGATCTTCTTGGGGTCAGACTGCCAGTTCTTGGCCACCTTCACATGGAGGTCCAGGACCGACTTGCGGCCGATGATGCGGTTGACCGGGGTGCGCAGCTTCTTCTTGACGTTGACCAGATGGCAGGCGTGCTTGCCCAAGATGATCGGCTTCTGGGAATCGCGTTCCACGTAGATGGACACATGCACGACCACCTTCTCGTCCTCCCTCTCCTCTTCGTCCTCGTCTTCCGGATACTCGACCGAGTCCACGACCACGGCCAGGGAGTGAGGAAGCTCGTCATCCAGCTCTTCCAGGAAACTGCCTCGGATCAATTCGGCTATGGTCTCTTTGGGAGGCTCTTCGGAGATCTGCGCGGTCGGATAAAGCTGGGGCCCTTCGGGGACCAGGGAGGCGAAGACGGACACGACTTCATCCACGTTGTCCTTCATCAGGGCGGAGACGGGGACGATCTGGGAGAAGTGCCCGAACTGGTCCAGCTCGATGATCTTGTTGACCAATTCGGCTTTCTTCAGGTTGTCTATCTTGGTCAGGACGCCGACGACGGGCTTTCTCCAGACCCACTCCCCTTGCTCGTTCTTGTAGGAGAAGTTCTGCTGAAGTCTTTGGAGAATGCGTTTGTCCCCCGGCCCGATCTCCTGGTCGGCTGGCAGGAGGAAGGCCACGGCGTCCACATCGGCCAAGGATTCATCCACGATGTCGTTCAGCTTCTGCCCCAGCAAGGTGCGGGGCTTATGAAAACCAGGGGTGTCGACCAAGACCAGTTGGCAGTCGTCCGTGGTGACGATGGCCCGGATGGCCTTCCGGGTGGTCTCCGGTTTAGAGGAGGTGATGGCCACCTGTTTGCCGACAATGGCGTTGATCAAGGTCGACTTGCCCACATTGGGCCGGCCGACCACGGCGATGAAGCCTGAGCGGAAGGCCTCCTCTCCAGCCGTCGGGCGAGCCTGACCGGCCCGGCCGGTCTGCTCGGTCTGTTTAGTCTGTTGAGACAAATCAGCCTGCCCAGCCTGATCGCTTGTCTTATTTTCCTCAGTCATGGTCTTCCCCGCTTTCCTTATCCTTCGCGTCGTCCTCATCATCCGCTCCCCGCGTGGAATACTGCATATCATCCCTTTGGACCACGATGGTGGAGACCTTCTTACGCCGGCCGGCCTGGTCCACCGCGGTCAGCTGGAGCCCGTGGATGGAGGCCGTGGAACCGACGATGGGAACGCTGCCCAAAGCCTTGGTCAGCAGGCCGTAAACGGTGTCCACGTCGTCTTCGTCGATGTCCATCTCGAAAAGCTCTTCGATGTCGGCCAGAGAGGTGCGGGCCGGGACCTTCCAAGATCCATCCGCCATTTTGACCGGGTCCTGCCTTTGCACCTTGTCGTGCTCATCCTCCATCTCGCCCACGATCTGTTCCAGAGCGTCCTCGATGGTGACCAGGCCGGCTATGCCCCCGTATTCGTCGACCACCATGGCCACATGCTGACGATGGGTCTGCATGTCATGGAACAGGTCGTCCACCGGCTTGGATTCGGGGACCAACAGGGGCTCCCGGGCTATGGATTCCACACTCCGGCCGTTGGCGTCGGGGTTGAAGGCCACCGCTTTCACGGCGTCTTTCAGATAAGCCACGCCGATCAGGTCGTCGATGGACTCGCCCACAATCGGCACGCGGGAGAAGCCCGACCTTGAGCAGGTCTTGAGCAGGTCTCCCAGGCTGGTGTCTTTGCCGATGCAGAACATATCAGTCCGCGGGACCATGATCTCCCTGGTGAGGGTGTCGGAGAGGGTCAGGACGTTCCGCAGCATCTCGGAGATCTCCTTATCGAAAATCCGATTCTCCACCAGGCGTTCGATCGCCGCCTTCCCCTGCTCCAGGTGGGCCTTCTCCACCTCTTCGTCGTCCGACAGGTCCTGGTCGGCCGAACGGGGGGAATCGTTCTTCCTGGAATGCAGGGTGAAGGGGGTCAGGGTTAGACAGGCCGCCACCAGACGCGAATGCTGCATCATCACATGGACGGCGTCCACGCTGGACGTGCGGGGCCTGACCAGGTTGGAGATGATGGCTACGACCAGGGCGACGACCAGGCCGATGGGAATCTGCGCGGACACGGGGGCCCCGGTCAACTGGGCCATGGTCGCCACCAGGACCCCTTCGAAGATGTTGGCCACAATCCTCATGAAAGAGCAGGAGGCGGCGGTGGCGTGCCTGTGGGCGACGAAACCCTGCACCCGGTGAATCCGGGTCAGCTTGCGGTTGCTGACGAAATCGGATTCGTCATTGGTCTGCACCTGGACCACCATGTTGTTGAGGGTGGAGCGCGAGATGCGGGTGACGGCCGTTTCGCAAATGGCCATGACGATGGCGAACCAGACGACGAAGACGGCGATGACGGCCAGAATGATCAAAGGGGCCAATGTTCGAGAGCTCATGATGTTTTACCGCTTCCCTCCATCCGGATCCCGCCTGGTCCACCCCTGCGGCGGGACCACATCGTCCAAAGCCCCTGGCCGCAAGGAAAGGAAGGTGAGAAGAAGCTGTCTCTGGATGCCGAACATCCGCTTTTCGTCCTCCGGGGTGGCGTGATCATAGCCCAGAAGATGCAAGACCCCGTGGATGGTCAGAAGCATCATCTCCTCGATGGTCGAATGTCCGGCGGCGGCGGCTTGGTCGGCGGCCACTTCCGGGCAGAGGATGATATCCCCCAGCATGCCTTCGTCCCGGTCGGTCTCGGTCCCCGGGCGTAATTCGTCCATGGGGAAGGACATGACGTCCGTTGGCCCTTCCAGGTTCATCCACCGCAGGTGGAGTTCGGCCATGGGGGCCGGGTCGATGAAGGCGATGGACAGGTCGGACTCGGTGCTGACCCGCATCTGGTCCATGGTCCAGACGGCCAGGTCGGAGAAGACCAAGGGGTTGATTCCCCACTCGGTCTCGTTGGTGATGTCAACGCTCATCCTGTCCATCCTTTTCCTGCCGGGCCAGCTCTTCGTCCTGGAACTCCTGATAGGCGTCGACGATCTTGCCCACCAGGCTGTGGCGGACGATGTCCTGGCTGCCCAGATGGATGAAGGCGACGTCATCCACATGCCCCAGGATCTTCTCGATGTTCTTCAGTCCGGAATTGCGGACGGCGAAATCCACCTGGGTGGCGTCGCCGGTGATGATCATGCGGGTGTTGAAACCCAGTCGGGTCAGGAACATCTTCATCTGATGCTGGGTGGTGTTCTGGGCTTCGTCCAAGATCACATAGGCGTCGTTGAGGGTCCGTCCCCGCATATAAGCCAGAGGGGCCACTTCGATGGTGTTGTCGGCCAGATAGCGCTGCATGCGCTCGTTGCCCAGCATATCGGCCAGGGCGTCGTAGAGGGGACGGAGGTAGGGGTCCACCTTCTCGTTCAGGGTCCCGGGCAGGAAGCCCAAGGATTCGCCCGCTTCCACGGCCGGACGGGTGAGGATGATCCGGCGGACCGCCCCGTCCTCGAAGGCCCTGACGGCTTTGGCGACGGCCAGGTAGGTCTTGCCTGTCCCGGCCGGGCCTATGGCGAAAGTGATGGTATGGGATTCGATGGCGTTGATGTAGACCATCTGCCCGGCGGTCTTGGCCCTGACCGGGACCCCGTGGGCCATGGTGATGACCGAGGGGATGCGGCCGCTCAAAGTCTGGGAGGATCCGGAGACGCTGTGCCCCAAGGACCGTTCGTCATGCGGCTGCCCATGGAAGGCCGGCCTCAGGTCCGACCGCTTTTTCTGGGTCTCCAGATTGTCGGTCAGGCCGAACTGGTCGAAACGGGGGTTCCAGGTGGTGATTTTGCGCTCTTTCCTATCCAGTTTTCGGGAAAGGCGGTGATGGAGGAGCCTTTCCACTTCATCGGCTTCCAAGGGCGCGGTGAAGGCCTCGTCGATCAATTCCTGGATGAAGCCTTCCGCCTCCAGGGCCAAAGGCTCGGTCCTGACGTAAAGGGAGACGATGGAGATCCTGTTCCCCCGCACGCTGATGTTGAGGTCGGGATAGGCTTTCTCCACCAAACGGATGATGGAGTCTTCGGGACCGCAGACGGCCACCGGGTTCACTTGGGCTGGGATGATGATGGTTCTTGTCGTTGACGCCATAAAGGGAGGCTACTCCTCGAATCTCTGTCCCGTCAATACATGGGCGTGCACGTGGAAGACGCTTTGGCCCGCCTCTTCGCCCGTGTTGAAGACCAGGCGGTAGGCTCCGCCGTAAGTGTCGTCGGCAATCTTCTGGGCCACGGCGACCAGGTCCACTAATTCATCTGGGGCATTTTGGGACAGTTTGTATACGTTTTTGTAATGTTTTTTGGGGACGACCAAGACATGTACGGCCGCCTTGGGATTGATGTCTTCGAAAGCGTAAGTGGTCTCGTTCTCGAAGACCTTGCGAGAAGGAATCTGACCGGCGATGATCTTGCAGAAAAGGCAATCATCGTGCGCGTTTCCAGTGACCATGACAGGACTCCTTATGATTCGTTCATCATCTGTAATCGGTTTCCGCCTTTTTCCGCTTTCATCTTACTGGATTCGCCCTATAATCCGGGTCAGAAGAGTCAAGGCCACGGGGCCTGCGCTGGACGCCCTCAGGATATTCCTCCCGATCAGAGCCAACGTCGCTCCCGCCTCTTTGAAAAGGCCGATTTCCTCATCGCTGATGCCCCCTTCCGGGCCGACGATCACGAAGATGGTCGGAGCCTCCTCCCCCCTTGTCTCCCCTTGCCCAGCTGTTTCGATGGCCATCCTGTATTTCTCGGCCAACCGGTCGGAAATCGAGCCCCAGCTTTCCGACGCGTCCTGATGGAGGACGATGACCGTATCCCCGAATCCGACGACTTGGGAAATCCAGGCCGCCAGTTGTTTGGAATTCATGACCGGATCCAATTGAGGAAGCCAGGACCGGCGCGACTGCTCGGTGGCCGCGATCAGCTGGTCCCGCCACTTCTCCCGGCCTTTCCCGGCCTTGCTCCCCTTCCACAGGACGATGGACCGCTGGGCCTGCCAGGGAATCACGCGATCGACCCCAATCTCGGTGGCCATCTCGATGGCCTGCTCATCCCTGCCTGATTTGGCCAAAGCCTGAATCAGGCCCAATTTGACGGCGGGGGCCGGTTCAAGACCGATTTTTTCAACCATGACGGCTCCCGCTTGGGGGTCAGTGATCCGCGCTTGGACCTTCAACCCCCGTCCGTCGGACAGGAGCAGGCCATCGCCCTGGCCCAGCCTCATGGCTTTGACCGCATGCCGCCTCACGGAGGCCGGAAGGAGGAAGGTCATCCCTTCGGACAACGAGTCACGGGAAAAGCCGGCCTCAGCTGAGGAAGAGGCCTGGCGATCGACGGGAGAATCGGCTGGGAAGCCGGCGCCAGTCAGAAGGAAAAGAGGAAGGGTCATGCTCGTCCTTTCAGAGAAAGAAAGCGGCCTGGCATGGTAGCGTAAAAAGCGACGGCGCTGGAAGCGGCCACATTCAAGGAATCGACCTGATGGCTCATGGGGATCTTCACCGTCAGATCCGTGGAAGCCAGAGTCTTCCGACTCAAACCATCCCCTTCGGTGCCGAAGATGAGCGCCACCTTGTCCACCCGCTGGTCTCTGGTCGCATCCGCAGCAGCATCCGGATCGTACATCCTGCGGACCAGGTCGTCCAGACCGATGGAATCATCAGTCAAGGCCATGGCGACCGTAGTGAAACCCAGCCGATGAAGCAGGTCGATCCCCGGGTGGGGCCAGGCGTGGCTGTCATCCCCTCCGATGCGGGTCCAGGGGACTTGGAAAACGGTGCCCATGGAGACTCTGGCCGCGCGCCGATACAGGGGGTCGGCGCAGGAAGGCGTGACCAGGACCGCATCCACATCCAAAGCGGCGGCGGACCGCATGATCGCCCCTACGTTGGTGTAATCGACGATGTTCTCCAAGACCGCCGCCCGCCGGGCCTCCTTGCAGACCTCCTCCACAGTGGGCAGGACCCAGCGGCGCATGGCGGACAGAGCCCCACGGTGAAGACGGTACCCGGTCAAGCGGTGAAGAAGCTCGGCGGAAGCCACGAAAACAGGGACGGTGCTCCCCCAGGCCCGATCCACCTGGTCGAATTCAGCCTTCATCCCATCCAGCCACGCTTCCTCCACCAGGAAGGAAACCGGTTCCACCCCAGCGGCCAAAGCCCGGTCGATGACTTTAGGGCTTTCGGCTATGAAGATACCCTTGTCCGGCTCCAAACGGTTGCGCAGCTGTATCTCCGTCAGCTGGGTGTACAGGGCCAAGCGCCCGTCGTCCAGAGAATCCACCCGAATTATCTGCATGTCCCCTACTTTATCCTGTATCCCGCCAAGGGGCATCCGCGGGGAACCCGCGTCGATGACAGCCATCGCCCGGCTGAAGCTTGCAATCGGCGGATACGAAAAGACCCCCGCGGGAATGCGGGGGTCTCTGCCGTGTCCGGAACGGGAGTTGAACCCGTACGCCCGTACAAGATGGGCACCAGCACCTCAAGCTAGCGCGTCTACCATTCCGCCACCCGGACAGATGCTTATCGCAACAGTTGAATACTGTACCACGTTCTCTGCCCGAGCGGGAACAAGCGTGTCACTCGCCCGGCTAAGCCGCGACCTGCCCGGAGGCCGAAGCCGGCTGAGCCGGCCCTTGCCCGGAATCGTCTTCGATGTAATCGGAGTCGGAGGTGATGACGCCGGTCACCTTACCCAAAGCCTTGAGGCCATGATACGCGACCAGGGCAACGACGGTGCCGATGGCGATGCCATTGAAGGAAGTGTTGTTCAGGGCGAAGGTGAAATCGGCGATGCCAATGATCATGGTGACAGCGGCCACGCTCATGTTGACGGGTTTGGCGAAATCGACCTTGTTCTCCACCCAGATGCGAACGCCCAGCATACCGATCATGCCGTAAAGCAAGGTTGTCACGCCGCCCAGCACGCCGGCGGGAATCGTGTTGATGATGGCGCCGAACTTGGGGCAGAGGGAAAGAATGAGGGCGAAAAGGGCGGCGAACCAGTAAGCCGCCGTGGAATAGACCTTGGTCGCCGCCATGACGCCGATGTTCTCGGCGTAAGTGGTGGTGCCGGAGCCTCCGCCCAGTCCGGCGAAGACGGTGCCCAGACCATCGGCGAAGAGGGAGCGGCCGATGTGGTCGTCGTAATTCTTGCCGGTCATGAGGGAGACCGATTTGACATGGCCGATGTTCTCGGCGATCAGGACCAGGACCACAGGCAGGAACATGGTCAGGACGTTGAAATTGGCCACAGGGGCGTGGAAATGCGGCAGGCCGATCCAGGCGGCCTTGCCGATGGCCGAGAAGTCCACCTTACCCCGAGCGCAGGCCACGATGTAGCCGACGACCACGCCCAGAAGGATGTTCAGACGACCGATAAGCCCCTTAAAGAGGACGGAGATGAGCATGACGGCCAGGAGGGTGACCACGGCGGTGATGGGGTCGGATTTGAAGTTCTTCCAAGCCGAAGGGGCCAGGTTGAAGCCGATGATGGCCACGATGGACCCGTTGACCACAGGGGGCATGACGATGTCGATCCATTTGGCGCCGGCGAAATGGACGATCACGCCGACCAGGGCCAGGGTCAGACCGGTGCAGAGGATGCCGAAGGAGGCCATCTGCAAGCCGGCCATGCCTTTATTGGCCGCCGTGACGGCTCCGATGGGGGCTATAAAAGCAAAAGAGCTACCCAGATAGCTAGGTAGCGCATTGTTGTTGATGAGGAGGAAAAGAGCCGTCGACATAGCCGTGAAGAAAAGCGTGGTCGAGGGGTCGAATCCTGTCAGGATCGGGACCAGGAAGGTGGAGCCGAACATGGCGATCACATGCTGGGCGCCAATCCCCGTCGTCCGAGGCCAGGTCAAGCGCTCGTTGGGTTCGATCACTTCCCCTGGTTCGATATGTTTGCCGTCTCCATGCAGTTTCCAGGCAAGATTCATTGCCATCTGATTCTCCTTCCGCATGCTCCAGCCTGGGCCAGGTCTCATAAGCATGCATGATGTCGTGAATAGCGAAAATTCTTTCTCACTGTACCGTCACCGCGTCCCAAAGAAGGGGGAAGGAGGAATTCTTTGTTCACAAAATGAGATTTTTCATCCTCCTCGACATGGCGGACGGCAAAATGTGCGAGAATGAAAAAGGAGCCTGTCCAGCGAGGATGCTTAAGGCTCAAGGAGGAATTTCTATATGTCTAAGAGGAACCCAAAGATTCTTTCCATCGTCCTGGCCGGCGGCGAGGGAACCCGCCTAATGCCTTTGACCCGGGATCGCGCCAAACCGGCCGTCCCCTTCGGCGGCATGTACCGTCTGATCGATTTCCCGCTGAGCAATCTGGTGAATTCCGAATACCGCCAGGTGATTGTGCTCACCCAATACAAGTCCCATTCCCTGGATCGCCATATCTCCCGCATGTGGCATTTCTCTTCCCTGCTCAATAATTACGTTTCCACTGTCCCCGCCCAGCAGCGCCTGGGCAAGCGCTGGTACTTGGGCAGCGCCGACGCCATCGCACAGACGGTGAACATCATCGAAGACGTCCGGCCCGACATCGTGGTGATTCTCGGAGCCGACCACGTCTACCGTATGGATTACCGCCAGATGGTCCGATCCCATATCGAGACCGGGGCCGAATTCACCGTGGCCGGCATCCGCCAGCCTGTCTCCCAATCCAACCAGTTCGGAGTCATCAACACCGACCCCAACGACCACAGGCTCATCACCAACTTCGAAGAGAAGCCGGCCACCGCCCAGGGCCTGCCCGACGCCCCTGACATGATGCTGGCTTCCATGGGCAACTACGTCGCCAATACCGACGCCCTTTTCGAAGTGCTGAAGAAGGACGCCGAAGACGAGAACTCCAAGCACGACATGGGTACCAACATCGCCCCCTATTTCGCCTCCCGTCGCGAGGCCGGCGTCTATGACTTCCACGACAACGACGTTCCCGGCACTAACGAGCATGACCGCGATTATTGGCGCGACGTGGGAACCCTCAAGCAGTTCTACGACGCCCACATGGACCTGATCGCCCATGTGCCCGAGTTCGACCTGTACAACACCGAGTGGCCGATCTACAGCAACGTCGGTTCCCTGCCGCCGGCCAAGTTCGTCCATGCCGACGCCGACCGTCTGGGTCACGCCACCGAATCCATGGTCTGCCCCGGGGTCATCGTCTCCGGGGCCGAAGTGAACCATTCGGTCATCGCCCCCAACGTGCGCGTCCATTCCTGGTCCCAGGTGGTGGATTCGGTCATCATGGATAATTGCGCCATTCACCGCAACGCCCGCGTATACCGCGCTGTCCTGGACAAGGACGTGGTCATCGCCGAGAACGCCACCGTCGGCCTCGACCGCGAAAAGGATCTGGCCCACGGTCTGACGGTTACTCCGGAAGGCATCACCGTGGTGCCTAAGGGCATGGTGGTCGAGCCCTGATCCACGTCGTGGATTCAATCCCTGTTAAGGAATCTTCTTAAGGAGCCTCCTTCGACAATTCGCCGAAGGAGGCTCCTTTTTTGTCATCAATGAGGTCATCATAATTAATCATGCCGTAATCCGTCCTAAATCAGATCTTTTCTCCCTTAATCGGACCCTTTTCCATCCTTCTCGCCCTTTAATTCGTCTTTTCCGTCTTAAATCCCCCTCTCTCACTCCCCCCCCCTGTGGACTAAGTCGAAGTTCAAAAAAAGATCGGCCTAAAAAGCGGGGTCAAAAAACGAACATCGACTTAGTCCACAGCCAAGGACAGAGAAAACGCAAATCACGGCCACAAGGCCACAAAAACTCGTAACTCAATCAAAAGGAGGAAGACATAAGGCAAAGAAAAGGAAAGGGCAGGCAGAAAAGGCCCCAAGAGGAATAGGCACGGGAAGGAAATTTCTAGGAGGAAAGGCCCAATCAGCAGGAAATGCTAGTCGGCGGAAAAACCGCTGAAAACCTGGCCAACAGCCGCGGGAATCTGGGAAACCCGGTCAATGATAAGGTCGGCCCCATGCGCTTCCAATTCGCCTGCCGGAGCGTACCCCCAACGGACGCCAATGGCCTTGATTCCCACCTCATGGCCACCGTCGATGTCGGTCCACCGGTCACCGATGATCAGCGCCCTATCCCCCAGACCTGCGTCAAAGCCCAAGGAAGAGAAGGCGTAGCGGATGACATCGGCCTTATGAAGGCGGGACATGTCCATGGAAGCCCCGAAGAGGGCGTCCACTTCATCCATGAGCCCGAAATACCGGCAGATGTCAAGGGCCTGCGGCTCAGGCTTGGCCGTCGCGATGACCAGCGGATAGCCCTGGGAACGGAGCTGGCGGAGGGAAGGGACGATCCCCGCATAGACCTGGTTCAGGTACATGGAGGGGATCTTCTCACCTGGGTGAAGAGGGTCGTCGAACATAGGTTGCCCCATGTAGGCACGGCGGTAATCGGCCACGGCCTGCGGCAACTCATCCTGGCTGAACCCGTATTTCGAGAAAGACTCGACCAGGGCGGGGCCGACGAAGGTCTGGAGGGTCTCAGGATCGGGGATCGACTTGCCTGCGCACTTGTAAGCGTACCGGGCGGCGGCCAGGATCCCTTCTTCCGACTTGGTCAGGGTGCCATCCAGGTCGAGGAGAACGACCTGGTCGGGATGGGTCAGGGTAAAAGTCACGATGCCGCCTTCCTGATTTTCGAGCTTGAACTTGCTGGGCTTGAGTTTTAAGACTTGATCTTATGGGACTTGGTCTTGAGAAGCCTGAGCTTGGTCTTATGGGCCGCTCAGCCATGGACGGCGTAGGCCCGGGGAAGATTGTTGATGTTGAAGCCCAGGGCGGCCAGCTGCTCGGCCCCCTCCGGGGTGATCATATCGATGGTCCACGGCGGGGTCCAGGTCCAATCGACCCGGAACTCGTCCACCAGCCCTGCCAGGGCGGAAGCGCATTCGTCTTCAATCAGGTCGGTCAAGGGACAGGCGGGGGTGGTCAAGGTCATGGTGATGATGCAACGCCCCAGGTGGTCGATCTCGATCCCGTATACGAGGCCAAGATCGATGACGTCAATGCCCAGCTCAGGGTCCATGACCTGGTGAAGGGCCTCCCGGATGTCTTCCGCCGTGGCGCGGCCGATGTCATCCAAGGAGGTGATGGTGATCCCCTTGTAATCGGTCTGCCGCTTCCGCCTCTGGTCTGAGGAATCGCCTCGGGAGGAATGATCGCGAGGAGAATCACTCTCGTGGGAATCACTCGAAGGGTTGGTCGTGCTGTCTGCCATGAAAATTCCTGTCTGTTCTATCTTTTTACCGGTTCTGCCCTTTACGGTTCTGCCTGTTCTCGACCTGTTTATCTGTGTTCTATCTCAGCGCCTGATAACCGTCAAATCGTTGACCTATTTTCGGCTATCCTGCTGTCTTCCCCTGCTGGGCCAAGGCTGCCGCGGCTGAATCCTTGAAGCCTTCCCAGCCTAAAAGCGCGCACTTGATGCGCATCGGATACTGCGAAGCCCCTTGAAAAACGATGGCGTCCTCCAGGGAATCAGCCTCTGCCTCATCATCCAGGCCTTTGCCGCGGGAATTCATAAGCTGATGGAAGGTCTTATCCAATTGCAGGGCCTGGTCCATAGTCTTTCCCTGCAGAAGATCATACATGATGGACAGGCTGGCTTGCGAGATGGAACAGCCTTGGCCGTCCCATTCCAGCTTCCGGATGCGGATAGGCTGGCCATCCGACCCATCGGTCAGCTCAAGGCGGATGGTCACTTCGTCGCCGCAGGTAGGGTTGAATTGATGGGACTGCCCGGTCAGGCAATAGTCATGATGGACCGACTGGGTAGAAGATTCGGTGAGAACCGACTGGCTATCCCTGCCTGCCTGATCACCGATGGTCTTTTTGACGGAGGCTTGATCGGCGGAGGCCTCCCCCTCTTCCGCGTCAGCAGATGTGATGTCAGGGGCGAAGGAAGCCTTGCCATGAGGATGCTTGGACGCCTCCAAGATCACTTCCTGATACATCTGTTCCAGGTCAGCGTCGCTCAAATCGTAATCAGCCACGAATGTCCTTTCTGTCTATGCACAGTTTAGCCAAAGGCCTGCTTAGAGCACCAGCTTCTCAGCTAGCGGCCGACTCAGCACCAGACTGGAATCCAGGCGCAGACCGAAATCCCGACTCAGCATCAAACCGGAGTTCCGGCCCGATTTCGAATCCAGCCATAACCTCGAATCTCGGCTCATCGTCCGACCCCGAAGAAGGAGCGGACCGAAGAGACGGCGTCCAGAAGGCGGTCGATGTCGTCTTTGGTGTTGTAGACGCCCACCGAAGCGCGGTTGGAGGCGTAAAGGCCAAAATGCCGGTGGACGGGTTGGGCGCAATGATGGCCCACCCGGATAGCGATTCCGCGAGAGTCGATATACTGGCCGACGTCATGAGGATGCACGCCTTCCACGTCAAAGGCGACGGTGGCGATGCGGTTTTCCCTGTCGACCGGCCCGAGAACACGCACCCCTTCGATCTGATTCAGCTTGAGCAGTTCGGGCAGAAGCCGGGCCTCGTGCTCTTCGAAAGCGGGCAGGCCAATCTTCTGCATCCATTGGGCCGCGACCCCGGCCGCCACCACCTGGGCCACCGGCTGGGTCCCGGCTTCGAAGCGGGCGGGGGGCTCCATATACTGGGCTGGTTTGTTCATCCAAGCCAGCTCTACCATGGATCCGCCGAAAAAGGCCGGCGGCAAGGCCTCCAAGAGGTGACGCTTGCCATAGAGGAAGCCGACCCCGGTCGGCCCGTACATCTTATGGGCGGAAAAGGCGGCGAAGTCGACATCCAGGGCGTGGAAATCCACGGCCATATGCGGCACCGACTGGCAGGCGTCCAAAATGGCCAGAGCGCCCACCTGATGGGCCCTCTTCACGATGGCCGCTACATCGGTGACCGCCCCGGTCACATTCGACACATGGGTGAAGGCCACGACCTTGGTCCGTGGGGTGATGACCGATTCCAGCTCCTGCTGATCGGTACGGACCCGCCCGTCTTCGGTCAGGTCCAACCAGCGCAAGGCGGCTCCCGTCCGGAAGGCCAGCTCCTGGAAAGGCAGCAAAACCGAATGATGTTCAGCGCAGGTGACGACTATCTCATCGCCTGTTTTCAGGGCGAAATGGTGGGCCCGCTCTCCCCCACACCCGGCCGAGGCGTTGCCGAAAGCGGTGGCCAGCAGATTAAGGCTGGCCGTGGCCCCTGCAGTCACCACCAGCTCCTCGGCGCCAGGCTCACAGTCGGCACCGACCAAGGAAGCCACCTGGGCGCGGGCGGCTTCGAAAGCCTCCGTGCTGCGGGCGGCAAGCTCATGGGCCCCCCGGTGCACGCCGGCGTTGATAGTCTGGTAGAAATCGGCCTCAGCCTCAATCACCTTCCGCGGCTTTTGCGCTGTTGCGGCGGAATCCAAATAGACCAGCGGATTCCCATGAATCTCTTGGTTCAGAATGGGGAACTGCTCGCGTATGGCGGCAAAATCAGTCATGAAACCAGCACCTTTTTCTATGCTTGAGGCCAAAGCTCGCATACCTTGACATACCTTGGATCCAAGCCCGTATTCCTTAGGATGAAGTTCGTATCTCTGAAGCTAAGCTCAAGCCCATATTCCTTGGGATGGAATTCGCACGCCCTAGGCCAGGGCGGACTCGGAATCGGCTCCTTCAGGCAGATAAGCGTCATAGCCCTCTTCTTCCAGCTTATCGGCCAGCTCGGGACCGCCGGTTTCCACCACGCGACCTTGTGCGAAGACGTGGACGATATCAGGCTTGATGTACTTGAGGATGCGGGTGTAATGGGTGATGAGCATAATGCCCAGACCGGTATTGGCCTTGGCCCGGTTGACCCCTTCCGAGACGATGCGCAAAGCGTCCACGTCCAGGCCGGAATCGGTCTCATCCATGACGGCGAACTTAGGCTTGAGCAGTTCCAGCTGCAGGACTTCGGCCCGCTTCTTCTCGCCACCGGAGAAGCCTTCGTTGACGGACCTCTGGGCGAACTTGGGATCCATGCGCAGGTTCTTCATGGCCGCGGACAGGTCCTTGGTCCACTGGCGGATGTTGGGAGCCTGGCCGTCGATCTCGGTCTTGGCCGTCCTCAGGAAGTTGGTCATGGAGACACCAGGCACCTCCACCGGGTACTGCATGGCCAGGAAAAGGCCGGCTTTGGCCCGCTCGTCCGGGGTCATGGTCAGCAGGTCCTGACCGTCCAGCAGGGCCTGGCCGCTGTCCACGAAATAGGTTGGATGCCCGGCCAGGGTGTAGGCTAAGGTGGATTTGCCGGAACCGTTGGGACCCATGATGGCGTGGGTCTCATTGGAGTCCAGGGTCAGATTGACACCTTTGAGGATCTGTTTGCGCCCTTCCTTGGTCTCCACGGACGCGTACAGATCTTTGATTTCGAGAGTGGACATGTTTCCTCGCTTTGTTTCGCTTCTTTGTCGTGATTTATTTCGTTAGTTCGTTGATTCGTTTCGCCAGTTCGTTTCGTTGATTCGTGCCGATCTCTGCCGGGCGGAGCGCTGCTTATTGATTTCCGTCCTTGCCGGTCTTCTCAGTCAGGGCGACGCTCTTTTCCAAACGTCGGTTGACCGCGTCAATCAGGTGCTGGGAGATGGAAGGAATGCCGATTTCCTCGATCAGGTCGACGAAGAAGCCGGAAACGACCAGTTTGCGGGCCTGGGCTTCCGATATTCCACGAGACTGCAGGTAGAAAAGCTCCTCATCGTCGAAACGACCGACAGAAGAGGCATGGCCTGCCCCTACGATGTCTCCGTTCTCGATCTCCAGGTTGGGCTCGGAATCAGCTATAGCGCCGGGAATGAGGACCAGGTTGCGGTTGAGCTCGTAGGAATCGGTCCCCGGTGCCTGCGGCTGAATCAAGGCGTTGCCCACCCAGGTGGAGTGGGCCTTATTGCCCTCCAAAGCCCCTTTATAAATGACCCGGGACTTACAGCGGGGCTGATTATGCACCACCATGGTCCGGTGCTCGATGTGCTGACCAGGCTCCACGAAGTAGATGCCCAGCATATTGAGGTCGCCTTCTTCGCCGGCGAAATCCTGATCCATCCGGATGCGGACCAGGTCGCCGCCCAAGGTCACCATGCAATGCCGCAAGGTGGCATGGGTCCCCAGATGGATCCGGTGGTTGCCCACATGTTTGGAGCCGGGATTCCATTCCTGAATGGAGGCCAGGCAGATATGGGAATCGGCCCCGGTGACGATCTCCACCCCTTCGGCCAAGCGGGCGTCGCCGGTGTGGGAGATGATGATGTCCCCGGCAGCCTTGTCCGCGGCCTTGATGATCAGATGAAGGGCGTCCAGGTCCAGGCTGGTCCCTTCCACTTTCACCAGGATGGGGGTCGACCATTGGCCTTGCAGGTCGACCACGAAAACGCGGTTGGCCGAGCTGGCCCATTCCACGCTGGACACGCGGTCATTGGGCTGGGAGACGATCCCCGCTTCGGGGTCAGCCGTGGTCGTTTCGCGGATGCTGGCGACTCCAGCCGGCAAGGGGGACCCGTCCACCGTGGTCAAAGAGACATGAGTGCTTCCCGAAGGTTGGAAAACTTGGAAGAACTCACCCATCCGCTCCAAAGGCGTATAGCGCCAATCCTCCTGTTTGCGGGTAGGCAGGGGGAAATCATCCGGATTGAAGGAGCGGGGCTCCCGGTCGGCGCTGGAAGGCATGGTGGCCGGGAAGGCGTAGGGGTCTTTCGGATTGGCCACAGGCAGGGAGATTTCTTTCATCTTATTCATTTCAGTCATTTTTTAACCAACGGATCCTTCCATCTGCAATTCGACCAAACGATTGAGCTCCAGGGCGTACTCCATAGGCAGCTCCCGGGATATGGGCTCCACGAAGCCGCGGACGATCATGCCCATGGCTTCCTTCTCTTCGATGCCCCGGCTCATCAGATAGAAGAGCTGATCTTCGGAGACCTTGGAAACAGTGGCTTCGTGGGCCATGGAGACGTCGTCCTCGCGCACGTCCACATGAGGGTAGGTATCGGAGCGGGAATAGTCATCCACCAGGAGGGCGTCGCAGACCACGCTGGAGGAAGAGCCTTTGGCCCCGTCCACGATCTTGACCAGGCCTCGATAGGCCGAGCGTCCGCCTCCGCGGGAGATGGACTTGGCCACGATAGTGGAGGACGCATGGGGGGCCAGATGGATCATCTTGGCGCCCGTGTCCTGGTACTGCCCGCGGCCGGCGAAGCCCAAGGAGAGGGTCTCGGCCTTGGCGTAAGGCTCGGCCAGGATGCAGGCCGGATACTTCATGGTGGCCTTGGAACCGATGTTCCCGTCCACCCATTCCATGGTGCCCCCTTCGCGCACGTAAGCCCGCTGGGTCACCAGGTTGTAGACGTTGTTGGACCAGTTTTGCACGGTGGTGTAACGCACGCGGGCGTTTTTCTCCACGATGATCTCCACGTTGGCCGCATGCAGGGAATCCTCCGACCAGATAGGGGCCGTGCATCCTTCCACGTAATGCACATAGGAGCCTTCATCAGCGATGATCAGGGTCCGCTCGAACTGGCCCATGGCCGGCGTATTGATGCGGAAATAAGCCTGCAGGGGGATGTCCACATGGACCCCTTTGGGCACGTAGACGAAGGAGCCGCCGGACCAGGCCGCCGTATTCAAGGCAGCGAACTTGTTATCGTCCGGAGGGATGACCGTGGCGAAATACTTCTTGACGAGGTCGGGATAATCGCGGACGGCCGTGTCGGTATCGACGAAGATGACCCCTTGCTTCTTCAGGTCTTCCCGGATCGAGTTGTAAATGACCTCGGATTCGTACTGGGCGGCCACACCGGAGACCAGACGCTTCTTCTCGGCTTCCGGGATCCCCAGACGGTCGTAAGTGTTGCGGATATCGGTGGGAAGCTCATCCCATGACTTGGCCTGCTTATCGATCGGCTTGACGTAATACTTGAAGTCATCCGCATGAAAGCCGCTCAGGTCCACCCCCCAAGTGGGCATGGGCTTCTCCAGGAAGGCCTGATAACCCCGCAGGCGGTAGTCCAACATCCACTGGGGCTCCCCCTTGTCCGCGGAGATGTCCCTGACGACCTGTTCGTCGATGCCTTTCTTGGCCGCTTCGCCGGCGACGTCGGAATCATGCCATCCGTAGTTGTATTCGCCGAATTGGGCGATGATGTCGTCGTCCTGTTTAAGTTTTTCCTCGTTGACCCTTTCGCGGTCGGCCACATAGCGGCTCATCTCCACGTCGGATGAGTCGGGCTGGAGCTTCTCGGTTCGTTCCACGAAACCTCCCATAGTTTTGTACCCTCCCATCCTAAACCAGAGGGCTTTCAAAGGGAAGAGCCATTGTGTCAGATTTCTCACAAAGACTAGAAGAAGAAAGTCCATGGACAAGGGAAAAGGCACCGGCCAGAAAACTGGCTCAGTGCCTGTGCTCCCGATTGAATACTAATGGAATGGGATTCCGGTTGAATCCGAATCCTACTTGCTGGATTTGCCTGCCCGGGCCTTCTTATAGTCCAAAGCGGCCTTGACCAGACCATTGAAGAGAGGATGGGGCTTGGTCGGGCGGGACTTGAATTCAGGATGAGCCTGGGTCCCGATGTAGAAGGGATGCGCGCTCTGAGGCAGCTCCACGAATTCGGTCAGTTCGCCGTCGGGCGAGGTGCCGGAAATGACCAGGCCGGCCTCTTCCAGCTGCTGCTTGTAGGCTACGTTCACTTCATAACGATGGCGATGGCGTTCGGAGATATTGGTGGAACCATAGAGCTTGGCGGCCAGGGACCCTTCCTTGAGGACGGCCGGGTAAGCGCCTAGGCGCATGGTATGGCCCATGTCTCCGCCGTCTTCCACGAATTGACGCTGCTCTTCCATGGTGGCGATGACGGGGTGGGCGCAATCGGGGTCGAACTCGGAGGAATTGGCGTCCGTGATCCCCATCACGTCGCGCGCGTACTCGATGACCATGGACTGCAGGCCCAGGCAGAGGCCCAAAGCGGGGACCTTGTTCTCACGGGCCCAACGCAAGGCGCCCAGCTTGCCTTCAATGCCACGGATCCCGAAGCCGCCTGGGATGACAATGCCGTCCACGTCGCTCAAGTAGCGCTCGGCCCCCTCGGTGGTCTCACAGGTGTCGGCGGCGATCCAACGGACGTCGGCCTTCGCCCAGTTGCCGAAGCCGCCGGCTTTGATGGCCTCGGTCACAGACAGGTAGGCGTCGGGCAGGTCGATGTACTTGCCGACGATGGCGATGGTCACCTCGGCCTTGGGATGATGCACGCGCTCGGTCAGGTCGGCCCAGTCCCCCCAAGCCACTTCGTGGGCCTTGTTCAGACCTAGGAACTTGACCACGTACTCATCCAGACCTTCGTCGTTGAGCATGCGAGGGATGTCATAGATGCTGGGCACGTCCACGCAGTTGACCACGGCCTCCGGCTCCACGTCGCACATGAGGGAGATCTTGTCTTTGATGTTGTCCCCCAGCTTGCGGTCCGACCGCAGGACCAAAGCATCAGGCCGGATGCCGACCTGGCGCAGCATCATGACCGAATGCTGGGTGGGCTTGGTCTTGAGTTCATGAGCGGAAGCGATGTAAGGAACCAAGGAGACGTGAACGAACATGCAGTTGTCCGGCCCCAGCTCGCGACGGACCTCGCGGGCGGCCTCCAGGAAGGGCTGGGACTCGATGTCGCCAACGGTGCCACCGATTTCGGTGATGATCACGTCCACATCGTCATCGGCCTGGGCCCTCATACGGCTCTTGATCTCATTGGTGATGTGGGGGATCACCTGGACGCACTGGCCCAGATACTCGCCAGCGCGTTCCTTGCGCAAAACGTTCTGATAAATCTGGCCGGTGGTCACATTGGCCCTCTGGCTGAGGAAGACGTCCAGGAAACGCTCGTAATGGCCGATGTCCAAATCGGTCTCGGCCCCGTCTTCGGTCACATAGACTTCCCCATGCTGGAAGGGGTTCATGGTGCCGGGATCCACGTTGATATAAGGATCCAGCTTCTGTTGAAGGACATGCAGACCGCGGCTACGTAGAAGGCGACCAAGGGAAGAGGCGGTCAAGCCTTTGCCAAGGGAGGAGACGACGCCACCAGTGACGAAAATATGCTTCGTTGCATGGGGGGAAGAGGACCGTTTTTCAGAATCACCATGTTCATTGACCATGGAATTTAACCATATCATTTATCTATGACGTCAGGAGAGGCAGCACGCCTGGGTGTCGGCCTGTGGCGGAAAGGCGGCCAGGACCCGGCCCCACAAGTCATCCTGGGCCTTGTCCGGCCCGTCGCTTTCCGCCAGAATCCCCAAAAGACGGAACTTGTCTTGGAAGAGCTGGCCCCAGTCCAAGTCAGGCAGACAAGAGGCAGGGCTGGGGCATAAAAGGAAAGGCAGACCGGGCATGCGCTGGCGGATGAAGGCCATCCCCGCCTGGCACAGGTCCTGATCCCCGACGAAAAGGCAGAAATCCGCTTCTCTGGCTGGATCCAAGCAGGAGGACGCCAACCCCTGTTGGGAGGAAAGCAGGCTGGCCTCGATCACCTCGTAACCCTTGCGGCGCAGGATCCCTCGGGCCTTGTCGCTATCAGCCTGAGCGGCGAGGGTATGGACCAGCAAGACCTTCCTACCGTGAGGATCGGCGGAAGACAAGGTCTGAGGCAGGTGCATGAAGACCCGCCTTCCCATCACCAGGTAGGACCGGCCTTTGAGAAAAGGCAGAACGGCCGTCTTCTCCTCCAGGGCGTCCAGAACGGTGAGGGCCGTCCCCTGCGGCGTCTTCCCCCTGACGGAGACGATGACCGTCGCCGCCTGGAGGAACTGATCCTTCCGCTCCCGGTAAAGACGCAGCCAATCTCCCCGGCTATCCTCCCCCAACACCGGTCTGGTCTCCTGCCGACGGGTGGCCTGTTCGATGGCGTCATCCACATCGGTATCCAAATAGACCACCTGTCCCCCACGTCGGGCGAAATCCTGAAGAAGCCGGCGGGTGTCCTCATTCGTGACCGATCCGCCGCCCAAAGAGAGCACTTGGGATTGGGGTGAGTCCCACATCCGTCCGATCAGCCCGGCGATGACCTCGTGTTCCATCCGCCGGAAAGCCGGTTCCCCCAGAACCGTGAAGGCCCGTGCCGTGGTGGTTCCTTCGTGTTTGGCGATTTCCTTGTCGCTGTCGGCGAAAAAGGCCTGCAGGTATTTGGATACTTCCCATCCGATCCGGCTTTTACCGGCGCCGGGCATGCCGATGAAGACGATTCTTTTCGCCTTGTTCGCAGTCATCGCATCATCTCCAGCCTGGGGGAATCCGTCTTCGTCGTTCCGAAGGCCTCATCATACTCCTGCTTATCGAGGAACCCCACCTATCCCCCGCCTAGCCCGCCTATCCCTGGCCTATGCCTCCACCTGCACCTTGGTCTATTGCCTTGGCCTACGCCTCGTCACCTCTCCCTCCGATGAAGGCGGGGTTGAAAGCGACGACGCCTGGCTGCACGGTATCCCTTTGTTCGTACCGGGTGAATCAATCATCGATCGCCACCCGCGCGACCGGCTGATAAGTACGGCGCGAAAACATGTCAATAATTGTAAAATCAAAATTCTGCTCTTACGCTTTCCGACCTTACCTCCCCCATAATCATGGTAAAATCCGGCTGTCATACCCACGGCATCAACCGATTCGCCTTCGCGGAAAAAATAAACCATCAGCGCGCAGCCTCCTTGTGAGGATGATTATTTCATATGCCTGCCTTCCAATCCCATAACGGCAAAAAGTTCGACATCCGCCACAGCATGCAAAGGCTCTGTGATATATCGGGATATATCACAAGAAAGGTATATTGAACCTTATGACCACTTTTTTCTCCCTCCTCACCCTGCCTTGTCTGGTGACGGGAATCGTCCTGTCCATTTCCGATATCAAAGCCCGGACCGTCCCCCGGATCGTCGTCATCATCGGTTATCTGTCCCAGTTGGCGATTTTCCTGGCTTACGCCTTGGAATTCTCTCATTTGCGTTCCATGGCGGTCTCACCGGCGGCGAGTGAAAGTGGAAAAGCGGGAAGCCCGGCCGTCCAATCCTCCCTGGTCCAACTGGCCCGGCAAGTCCCGGCCCCATGGCCCCAAGTGGGGACGGCCGTGGCCATATCGGCGATCTGCGCCTTGCTCATGTATGGGATGTCGAAAATCAAACCGGGCGCCCTGGGCCTGGGGGATGCTTCCGCCACCTTCGTCCTCACCTTGTCGGTCGGATGGTTCTCCTGGATGGCCATGCTTTATTGGTGGATCGCCGTCGGCCTCATCGGCCTCATCTATCTGGGAGTCATGAAGGCGAGGAAGGCTCCAACCTCCGTCGCCTTCCCCTTCGTCCCCGTTCTGACCGCGGCGACGGTCGTCGTCATCCTTCTGCGGGCGTTCGGCCTGTGACCGGACCTACAAGGAATCCAGCATGGCTCAACGTAATCCGCTCATCGCGAGGAGGGGGCAGTGGACTGGGGATGGGCTTTCAACCAATCCTGGAGTTCCTGGGAATACTTGGCGAATTCATCCTTGTCGGCGGTGAACTTGGTCTCCCCCGTATCCAGGTTGACGGTGACGAAATAAAGCAGGTCCCCCTTCGACGGATTCATGGCCGCTTTCAGGGCTTCATCCCCAGGGTTCCCGATGGGGGTGGGAGGCAGCCCCTGATGGATGCGTGAGTTATACGGGTTGGAGGCGTCTTTGAGCTGGGCGGCCGTCAGATCGGTCCCTTTTTCGTTAAAGCCGTAAGCGTTGATGGCGTCCATCCCCAAAGTCATCTTCTTGGCCAAACGGTTATTGATGACCTCGACCACCTGGCTGTAATACTCGGACCTATCGGCCTCGGCTTCCGCTATGGAAGCCTTCTTCAGGATGACCTCCCGTTCGGACCCCGTAGGAACCCCGAGTTTGTCCAGATGCTTGATGCGGGCGGTGACCAAAGTCTTCAGAATCTCGGTCGCGCTGGAAGCGTTCCTGATATCGTAGGTCCCCGGCTGCAGCCAGCCTTCGAAGCTTCCCCCCGCTTCCTCAGGAAGGAGCCCTTTCCCGTCGGATTTCAAGGCCTTCTGGAAGTCCTCCTTGCTCAAGGAGCTGGCCGCCGCGGCCTTGGTCGCCACATCCGAGATCCGATCCCCGGCGACGATGTTCAATATCGCCTTGGCCCTGGATGGGTCGGCGAGGATGGTTGCCGCGTCGGAAGCCTTCATCTCCTTCTTCAGGTCGAAGGTCCCCGGTTGCACGGTTTTGTTGGTCCCGATGGAGGACATGGCGTTATCGAAGGCGCAGGAGGTCTTGACGATACCGGCTTTGGTCAGTTTCTGGCCCACTTGGCTGGATGATTCCCCGGGGGCCACAGTGAAAGCGGTCGAGGCCCCTCCCGGCCCGCTGAAATCCGAGCAATCGCGCACCGGACTCGCCTCGGGAGCCGTTTGCCGGGCTTTGAGGATGCCCCGAGCGATCACGCTGCCGGTGAAAGCTACCGCGGCCACAAGAAGCAAGGCTATAAGGACGGTGAAAAAACGACGGATGGCCTTTTTCTTTCTCCTCTTCGCTCCTTCCCCCCTTGCCATGGCCCTGGCCTCGCCTTTGCGCAAGGCGTGTTCGGCTTTCCTCCTGCGGTGAGGAGGCAAGGGTGGCTGCGAAGGGTCAGCCGGAGAAGGATCGGCCGGTTCGCGGTCGCCCCCTGCTGAGGGATCCGATCCCGCCGCGGAAGAGAAAAACTCTTCCAGATCATCGGGATCGTTCACCTTATCGGTATCGGACACAAAACCTCCTGGGCGATATCCTGGTCATCGAAGTGATAATGCACGACAATAAGTGTACACTTGGGTCTGGCGAGTTTCGCCATGATCTTACGAAAGCTGGGACAGACTATCATTTAAGGCTGCCAACTACGACAATCATCCATCGTGATTATCTCTTGCTATGGCGGTCATCCAAGGCGGCCTGCAGGATGAGGACGGCGGATTGCTGATCGACCAGGGGCCGATGCCGGCGGCTTCCGATACCCGCATCCATTAACTGGCTATGGGCCCGGACCGTGGTCATCCGTTCATCCTTCAATTCCAGGCTCACACCCTGAATCTGGTATAGGGCCAACCTTTTTTCCAAGGCGAGACTGAACCGCCGCGCCTTTTTCGCGGACTTTCCCTCCGTCCCATCCAATTGGAGAGGATAACCGATGACCACATGGGACACCTGATGATCATCGATGAGGTCCGTGATCTCATCGATGGCTTGGAAATAATCCCCGGCGACCCTGATGTTCCCTTCGGGATGGGCGAAGGTGAGCTCCGGATCGGAGATGGCTACGCCCACGCGGGCGTTGCCCAAGTCCAGCCCCAGCCAGACCGACCGGGAAGGGCGGTCGGCCTGAGGGTGGGAGGATTCGTCCGAGCCCTTGCTTGAGCCCTCCGCATCCAAGTCAGGAAAAGAAGTGTTCATCGGAAGCCGGGCGCTAACTGAGAGCCGCTTGGGCCTGATCGCCGACGATTTTCAAGGCCGCATCCAGCCGGGAGGCGTCCTGGCCACCGCCTTGGGCGAAATCGGGCTTGCCGCCGCCACCACCGCCCAAGACCTGGGAAGCGGAGCGGACCAGGTCCCCGGCCTTGATGCCGGCCTTGCGGGCGGCCTCGTTCGTGGCCACGAAGATGACCGGCTTCCCTGTCTCGCTGCTGACGCCGGCCAGACAGACCACAGCCGCCTTGTCCTCTCCCAGCTGGGCCCGGGTGTCCGTCACCGCCTTACGCAAGGCTTCGGCGGAACCGAAGGACCCCACGTTGCGGATGGCCAGCAGGAGGTCGGCATCCGGGGACCCGCTCTTGGCCTGGTCCACCAGAGCCGGGATCATGGCCGAAATCTGCCGCTCATAGATGGAAGCCAGCTTGGCCTGGGCTTCTTTCAGGCTCTCTTCCAAGCCCAAGACCCTGGTCTCCATCTCATCGGCCCGGGCGTTAAGGCCATTGGCCAGACGGTTGATCACCTGGTGCTGACGGTGGTTGTACTCGTAGGACTTGGCCCCGACCAAAGCCTCGATCCGGCGCAGGCCGGTCCCCACGGAGGATTCGGAGATGAGGGTGAAGGAACCGATGGTGCCGGTCCGGGAGGCATGCGTGCCTCCGCACAGCTCCCGGCTCCAGCCGTCATTGCCGATGGTGACCACGCGCACGATGTCGCCGTATTTGTCGCCGAACAGGTGCATGGCCCCCAGTTCCAAGGCGTCATCGATCGGCATGTTCTTCCAGGAGACCTCCAGATCGTCGCGGATGCGGGCGTTGACCCGGGCTTCGATCTGCCCCAGCTGATCCTGGGTCAAGGCCTTGGACCAGTGGAAGTCGAACCGGAGACGATCGGGATCGACCACGGATCCGGACTGGGTCGCCTTCTCCCCCAGGACTTCGCGCACGACCTTATGAAGGACGTGGGTGGCGGTATGGGCGTGGGTCATGCCGATGCGGCGGTCCACATCGATGGATGAGGAGACCTGGTCTCCCACCGTGAGGCTGCCTTCGGTCAGACGGCAATGTTGCACGTATAGGTCTTTGACCGGCTTCTGCACGTCATCCACTTCCAGGACGGCCCCTTGGTCGCTTTCGATCTCGCCGTAGTCGGCCATCTGGCCTCCCTGCTCGGCGTAGAAAGGAGTGCGGTCCAGGATAACTTCCACCGTGGCCGGGGCCGAAGCGGACCGGACCGAACCGGTTTCCTCGTCGATGATGGCGAGGACCGTCCCGCGGCTGGAGAATTCCTTGTAACCGGTGAATTCGATGGGCTTGGCCAGGGCTTTCTTGGCGTCGTCGTAGACGTTCAGGTCCACGTTATGCCTCTTTTTCAAAGCGTCGGCCCGGGCGCGCTGTTTCTGTTCGGCCATGAGCTCGCGGAAGCTCCGGTCATCCACTCCCACGCCCTGTTCCCGGGCAATTTCGGTGGTCAGTTCGATGGGGAAACCATAAGTATCGTGAAGGGTGAAGGCCTCCTTGCCGGATACGACCGGCTGTTCCTGGCCCTTTTCGGAAGCGTCCTTCTTGGCTTGGGAAATGGCCACGTCCAAGATGGTGGACCCCTGGTCCAAGGTGCGACGGAAGGCGGCTTCCTCGCCGAAAGCGGTCTCGCTGACTTCGGCGAAGGAAGATTCCAGCTCAGGGTAGCTGAGCTTCATCTGGGCTTCCGAGACAGGCAGCAGATGGGGGAAGACCTCCTGCTCCACGCCCAGCATCTTCATGGCCCGGATGGAGCGGCGGATCAGGCGGCGCAGCACATAGCCACGACCTTCGTTGCTAGGCCGGACCCTGTCGCCCATGATCATGAGGGCGGAACGGACATGGTCGGCCACCACGCGGAAGCGGACGTCATCCTCGGGGTCGTCCCCATATTTGCGGCCGGAGAGCCTTTCCGCCTCTTCGATCACGGGGAAGATCTCATCGGTCTCGTAGATGTTCTGCTTGCCTTGGAGCAGATAAGCCACGCGTTCCAGTCCCATGCCGGTGTCTATGTTCTTGTTGGCCAGTTCGCCCACGATGTGCAGGTCGGTCTTGGATTTGACGTTGTCGACTTCGAAGTTCTCGAAAACCAGGTCCCAGATTTCGATGTAGCGGCTTTCGGAGGCGATGGGGCCTCCGTCCGGGCCGTATTCAGGGCCGCGGTCCACATAGATTTCGGTGCAGGGACCTCCGGGGCCGGGGCCGCCGGTGGTCCAGAAGTTGTCTTCCATGCCCAAGACCTGCATATGCTCGGGATCCATGCCTTCGGCCTTCCACAAAGACCGGGCCTCTTCGTCGTCCGTGTAGGTGGTCACCCAGAGCTTGTCTTTCTCGAAGCCGTATCCGCCCTGGTCCTGGGGGGAGGTCAGCAGGTCCCAGGCGTAATGGATGGCCTCCTTCTTGAAGTAATCCCCGATGGAGAAGTTGCCCAGCATCTGGAAGAAGGTGCCATGCCGGGTGGTCTTGCCCACTTCGTCGATGTCCAAGGTGCGCACGCACTTTTGATTGCTGGTCATCCGGCGCGAAGGCGGGGTCTGCTCGCCCAAGAGGTAAGGGATGAAGGGGACCATGCCGGCGATGGTGAAAAGCGTGGTGGGGTTGGGGGAGATCAGGGAGGCCGATGGCATGACCAGATGTCCTTGCTTCTCGAAATAGGTCACAAATCGTTTGGCGATTTCCGATGTGCGCATGCGCGTCTCCTTTGCGGACTTACCTAAGCTGTCGCGGGCCAGCCGTCAGGGGCTGCCTCATTCACAAGGTTCGATTGTATCCCAGCCCACTGATAGTTCGCCTCCCCTTCACGGTCCCAGCGAAAAAGGCCGGCCCGATGGGCCGACCTTGCCATCGAAACGGATTGGACCGCTTATTCGGACTTGGACTTGGCGAATTTCGCTATATAGTCTTGGTTGAGCTGACTCTCGCGGTCTTTGCGGTAAGCGTTGAAATCATTGAAAAGACCGGACAAGGTGCGCATGGCGACATTGTCCTGGTCGGGCCCGAGGACGAATTGACGGGCCCCGTCCGGGGTATGGTCGCGCACGTAGGAGTTGGCCTTGGCCACGGTCACCACGCCTGCCGCGAAGCCCAATCCGAACCAGAAAATCCTTTTGAACATATCATATACCTTTCGGGTCGTGAGCCAAGGACCTTAATCCTGCTGCGAATCGGCGGTCTGCTTGAGGGGATCATGCTCCCCCCGCTTGGAGTTGACGAAGTCCAAGACCGTCTGCTTGGCCGCATAGAAGGCGGAAGCCACTTTGATGATGGGCTTGCCCAAGATGGAGCCGTAAAGATCCGCCAAAGCGGAGACGTTGTTGGTGGTCGTGCTCAAGGCCCCGGTCATGGAGTTGGCGTCGTCCAACGACTGATTGACCTTCTTGACCGTATCCACGCCTTCGTCCAAAGCCGGGACGGCGTGGTCCCCCGCGTCCTTGACCGTCTGGGAGATCTGGTCGAAAAGCTTGCCCAAGCGAATCAAAGGATAAATCATGAATCCCGCCAAAATCGCAAAAGCGATCGCGGCGATGAGTCCGGCAATCTGACCAGCGTCCATAATGACCTCTTTCCATCCGGGGATCCCCGCCTCATCCACGAAGGGGCCCCTGTTTTTCCAGCGCTTGCTCTCTGGCGAATGTGATAGGTTCTACCCTAGCATGCCTTGACTACACGCGTCGGTCGATCGTCTTCGCGGGCTTGTCCCTTCGCCGGGCGCAGGTTCGTTGAAACGCCTTACTGATTGTAGGAAACGACGGTGATGGCCTCTTCCAAGCGATCGGCCGCGGTGTCGAAGTCGAATCGGGTGACGGACCCATTGGCCGGACGGACCGACAAGTCATAGCCCTCCGGGGCGAAACGGTTCATCATGCTCAACAGGGTGTTGCCGTGGGAGATCTGCAGGATATTGGCCCCGTCTGGCAGCCTCGATTCCTGGGCCGTATGGGCGATGAGGGAGAAGCCGGAATCGATACGGCCCCAGTATTCCTGGTCCGACTCGGCGTCATGGAAGGGGTCCGCTTCTTTGAGGAAATCGCGGCTGGCGGCCAGGCCGAACTTGTTGACTATGGAAGCGTAGGAGGGGGCACCATGGGGAGCGCCTGCCGCCCACCAGGCCTCGTTCATGTCCTTGCCTTCGAAGTAACCGTAGAATTGCTCGCGGAAGGCCGGATCGACGACCTTGGGAAGGCGGTCTCCGTCGCTCCCCTTCAGGTTGTCATTGTCTCCCAGAATCATATCCAAAGTCTGTTCCGCCCTGGTGGTGTCCGAACAGAAGGCGGCGGAGAAGACGACCTGGGCCAGCTTCTCCCCCGCCTTGTGGGCGTCATCGATCCCCGCCTGGGTCAGGGGCGAATTCGACCATCCTTGCAGACGGTTGTACCGGTTGAAATAGGTCTGCCCGTGGCGCACTATGTACATATGTAAAAGCATGCCCTCCATTATTCCACTATTCCACGGCACATGCAGAAAAAATCGCAGACCAGGCGGAAAGAATCATCCTGCAGGCGGAGAAAAAAGATTCCGCATGGCAGGAAAAGGAGCCCGTCGAGGGCCAAGGAACAGACTCTTCGCGAACCTTTCCGTGAAACTGATTGTAAGAGGCGGGGACTAGGATGGATGCATTATGACGACTCCAGATTTCATCCTCGACCTGCGCAAACACATCGGACATCAGCGCCTCTGGCTCACGGGCACGACCGCCTATGTGGTGGACAACGAGGGCCGTATCCTTCTGGGCCAGCGGGCGGACACCAAGAAATGGTCTTTGGTCATGGGCATCGTGGAGCCAGGGGAACAGCCTGCGGACACGGTGGTAAGGGAAGTCAAGGAAGAGACCGGGGTGGACTGCATTCCCACCGATTTGGTCTCTGTCGAGAGCGATGACCACCCGATCGTTTACACCAACGGGGACCAAGTCCTTTACATGGATCATCTCTTCTTCTGCAAAGTGCAGAGGGAGGGGAACTCCGAACCTTTCGTCAACGATGAGGAAAGCCTGAAAGTGGGTTGGTTCAAAACCAATGAGCTACCTGACGATCTGTCAGAAGTATCCAAAAAACGCATGCGTCTTGTGCAACAATACCTTTCACGCACGGTTCTTGGGGATTCCCGGACTCTTTTCACCTGCACCCTGGCCAAGCCGGAGTCCAAATTCAACCTGAAACAGTGGTGGAAGAACCTGATTCATTCGAACTAACCGAACTAGCCAAACTAAGCGGCGCAGATTTCCTTGACCTTCTGACGAAAGGCAGAGGCCGAGGCTGGCTGGTCTCTTCTTTTCAGCCAAATCAGAGACGGCTGGGACGAAGGGTTCGTCTTCAAAGGCGTGAAGCGAAGACCGGAATGGGCGTCCTCCACCCGATCTTTCGCTACCCCTTCTGTGATCAAGGCGTAACCCAAGCCGGCCCTGACCATCGCCGCAGCCTGGGAAGCCACGGTGTAGGTGGCGATGATGTCCATCTTCTTACGCCGCGCCTGCCCCTGCCCAGGCAGGCGGAGACCGGCAGATTCCTCCCATTGACGGGAGACCAGAAGGGGAAGCTTCATGAGCTCTCCCCCAGCTATCCCTTCCCCTTCCTTGGCCCGAGGATCATCGGCCTTCATGAGCAGGCCCCACTTGTCTTGATAAGGGAGGGCCAGGGAATCATAGTCTTCGGATGCGGGCGGAAGGGATAAAAGGGCGAAATCGACCAAACCTTCGTTGAGCATGCCGACCAAGCCGTAATCGTCGGCCCAGGAAACCTTGAAGGTGATGTCCGGATATTCCTGCCGGGTCTCTGCCATGGCCTGAGCCAGCAGGCCGAAAGCCCCGGTCTGGGAGCAAGCGATGCCCACTTCCCCTCTCGGCAGGTCGCCGGCGGAAGAGACCTGGTCCTGGGCCTCATGCACCAAATCGACAATTTGCTCGGATTTCTGCCTCAGGGCCATCCCTTGAGGAGTCAGGGTGATGCCATAATGGCCGCGTTTGAAAAGGGTGACCCCCAGTTCCTTCTCCAAGTCAATCAACTGACGGGAAAGGGTGGGCTGGGTCAACCCCAAGACTTGAGCGGCCGCGGAGACGCTTCCCTCCTGGGCGACGGTCAAAAAGTATTCCAAAACCCGAAGTTCCATAAGCCACCATGCCTTTTGTCCCAGTTTTCCGAGGAATATCATCCATATTATATTCAGGTTTCGAATATGCCCACCCCTGAGAACATGGAATGACCGAAGAGGCGGGATGACCGGAGGAAGTAGAGGAAGGAGATGAGAAATGACAAAAGGCCTCAGGGATTCCTGAGGCTAGAAGACTAAAAGCGACCGCGACTTCCCTTGCGAGGAAGTCACCGGGGTGAGGCTTTAGCGGGCGTAGTACTCGACCACGTACTGGATGTTCACCTGGACGGGGATCTCCTCCACCTCAGGCAGACGGGTCAAAGTGGCCTTGAGAGAGGCCAGGTTGACGTCCAGATAACCGGGGACCGCAGGCAGGACGTCACGGTGGACGCCTTCGGCGGCAGCCTGGAAAGGCTCCATAGTCTGGCTCTTCGGCTTGACCTGGATGGTTTGGCCGGGCTTCACGCGGTAGCTAGGGCGGTCGACGATGTTGCCGTCAACGAGGATGTGACGGTGCACCACGAACTGACGGGCCTGAGCGGTGGTACGGGCGAAACCGGAGCGCAGGACCAAGGCGTCGAGACGGGTCTCGAGCTGAACCTGCATGGAGGTACCGGTCTGGCCGGAGGCGCGGGTGGCGCGCTCGTAAACGGAGCGCAGCTGCTTCTCGGAAACGCCGTACTGGGCGCGAAGACGCTGCTTTTCACGCAGACGCACGGCGTAATCGGACTCCGCGCGACGGCGGTCGCGGCCATGCTCGCCGGGTCCATAAGGACGCTTTTCGAACAGGCGCTGAGCCTTGGGGGTCAAAGCGATGCCGAGGGCGCGGGAAAGGCGCACCTGACGGCGTGCACGCTGAACCTTAGTCATAATTCAATTCCAATCTGTCGTTGTTTATACGCAAGCGAAGCTGTCGCCTCGCCTAGGCCGGGCCGCTCCAACGCTTCCTGTGTCTCCGCACAATCCCAGGAAACCAAGGTTCCAGGACCGATCCGTTGATGGGCTATGGCCTCAGAGGTGCCTGCGGCAAGCCGCAGACACGAAGGCCTACTATAGTCGCAGGCCTCTACCAAGCTCTACCAAGTTCCGCCAAGACCCTGCGGGATCACCACCCTCATCGGCGGAACCAGGAGACGACCGTCCGACGGAAGGAATTCCACCCATTCCGGATGCCGTCACCAACCCGCTCCCAAAATCCGGGTGTCTTCTTCACCTCTTTCTGGGCGACCAGGGAGATGGTCTTCCCCTCCTGCAAATCCAGATACGCGCCTTGGGCGCTGACCCGGCCTTTCCCACTGGAGGAAGGCGAGGAACCGTCATCCTCGATTGTCAATACGCCTAGGATCTGGTTCTTCCTGACCGGGGCGGAAACCGGGCTGGTCCGCGGCCGGAAGACGGGAAGCCCCATCCGGCGTAAACGATTCGACCCCTCCGCGTCCCCTAGGGAGACCTTGCGGAAGACGGCCCTTTGCTCCGTGGACAGGCAGAGGGTCCAATCCCGGTCGGCTACAGCGATGACCGACCTCTCCTGCCCATCCTGGACGGCCACCGTGCTTCCCTTGTATTGCTTCCCCCGGCTGACCACGATCACCATCCGATAAGCCTGATAGCAGTAGTCAAACAGGGTCTTCATGGCTTTGAACCGGGCCAGGGGGTCGGCATCGGCCTTATCCGCCTTCTGGACGACGGCTATCACCCTCATCCCTTTGACCAGAGCGGTGGCGGTGAAGCAGGCCCCGGCCTCATCGGTCGTCCCTGTTTTGAGGCCATCCACCCCTGGGTACGCGGCCTCTTCACCCGGCAACATATGGTTGGTGGTGGAGATGGTCTTGCCGCCGAAGGAGGCCTGTGTTTTCTTGGAAATGGTCAGGATGGAAGGGTAATCGTGGATCAGGTGCCAGGCGACGATGGCCATGTCTTTGGCCGACAGGGCGTTCTCCGCTTTGGAGGACGACCCCGGGTAGATGTGCGACCCCAGGAAGGAGTTATTGAGGCCGGAAGCGTTGTAGATCCGGGCGTCGGTGATCCCCCAGGCCCGCACTTGGGCCCGCATCAGATCCACGAACTTCGGTTCCGAGCCTCCGATCCGCTCGGCAAGGGAGATGGCGGCCGAATTGGCCGATGGGAGCATGGCGGCGTTGACCAGGTCAGAAACGGTGAATTCCCTGCGGGACATGTCAGCCGAGGTGGTCAAAGGGTTGGTGGCCACCTGATAGGAATAATCCGAGACATGAACCTTCGTGGACCAGGTCAGCTTCCCCTGGGCGACGGCCTTATAAGTCAGATACAGGGTGATCAGTTTGGTCATGGACGCGATCCCCGCCGGTTCGTTCCCATCCTGATCCAGCAGGATCCGGCCGGTCTGGTATTCGATGGCGTAAGCGTGGGCGGCCGCCACATGAGGCATATGAGAGGTGGAGGGGGAACTGGTCTCCGCGGCGGAGGCGGCGAGGGGGAAACGGGAGGCAAGGAGCAGGACGATCACGACCATGACCGAGGCCAAAAGGGCCCGGGCCGACCGCATCCACCGCTTCAAGCCACGAGTCATCCAAGCCGTCAGAGTCATCCGAGAGCGAATCCGTCTCATAGCGCCTCCTAGAGCTTCTCTATGGGAGCCAAACGGAGCAGAAGCCGCTTGACCCCGGCCGACCCGAAATCGACCGTGGCTATGGAATTGGAGCCTTTGTCCTGCACGGCGACCACGGTTCCCAGACCATGCTGATCGTGGATCACCTTGTCCCCCACAACCAATTGCGCCGCGGTCAGACGGGGGGCCGAAGTCTGTCCGCCTGACGATTTTCCGCTTGATGCTTTTCCACTGGAAGAGGAAGTCATGCCCGACTTAGCGAAGGAGGACCGGGTCGGGCGCGACCCCTTCGATCCATTGAGGAACCGTTGGGTGCTGACCCGTCCGTTCCGGTAGGAGGAGGACGAGTGGGAGGAAGACGAATGAGGAAAAGCCGACCGAGAAGATGCCGGCTTCGAAGAAGAGAAAGGTCGCGGGGAGGACGAAGGGAAAGAGGACGAACCGAAAGCGGTGCCGAAGTCGTCATCGTCGAAGGAGAACCCATCGGAGAACTCATCCCCGTCATCCTCCCATCGGCTGCGGATGCGTTCGGAACTGGTCTCTTTGCGCTCCCACTCGATGAGTTCCCCAGGAATCTCGTCCAGGAACTGGCTGGGCATGAAATCCTGCAGGTTCCCCCACTGGGCCCTCATGGAAGCCCGGGTCAGATAAAGCCGGCGACGGGCCCGGGTGATGCCCACGTAAGCCAAGCGCCTCTCTTCGGAGAGCTCGTCCGTGTTCTCCAAACTGCGGGAATGCGGGAAGGTCCCCTCTTCCATGCCCGTGAGGAATACGACCGGGTATTCCAAGCCTTTCGCCGTATGCAAGGTCATCATGGTGACCTGTCCCCGGTCCTCCCCTTCATCCGGCAGGGAATCGGAGTCGGTCACCAAGGCCGTGGTCTCCAGGAAACCGGCCACGGTGGCGTCAGGCGTGTTCTGCTCATACTCGGCGGCGACCGACTGCAGCTGAGAAAGGTTGTCCACCCGGGTCATGTCCTGCGGGTCCAAGGACTGCTTCAACTCGTCCACCAGACCCGATTGGTCCAAGACCTGGGCCACGACGCTGGAAGGATGGGAGTCGTTCTCCTCGGCGAACCGACGCAGGTCGGTCATGACTTCGCGGAACTTGGCCAGGGGCTTAAGGGTCCGGGAGGTCATCCCCTCAATCTGCCCGGCCTGTTCGACTGCTTGCCAAAAAGTAATGCCGTTGTCGGACGCATACTCGTTGAGCATACTTTCCGCCCGGGCCCCCAGCCCCCTTTTGGGAACGTTGAGGATACGCCTCATATTGACGTCATCCGACGGGTTCACGATGCACTGTAGATAAGCGATGGCGTCCTTCACTTCCTTGCGCTCGTAGAAGCGGGTCCCTCCGACCAACTGATAAGGGATCCCGGCGTTGATGAAGGCCTCTTCCAGCGACCGGGACTGGGCGTTGGCCCGGTACATGAGGGCGATGTCGGAGTAGGCGTACCCCTCCTCTTCCACCAAGCGGGCGGTCTCCTGGGCGATCCATTGGCCTTCCTGCTGGGCGTTGTCCGCGGCGAAGCCGACGATCTTATCCCCCTGGCCCATGGCCGTCCATAAACGCTTCGGCTTACGGTTCTCGTTCCTGGAAATGACGGCGTTGGCCGCATCCAGAATGGTCTGGGTGGACCGGTAGTTCTGTTCCAACATGATGGTCTTGGCCTGAGGAAAGTCCTTCTCGAAATCCAGGATGTTGGAGATATCGGCGCCGCGGAAGGCGTAGATGGACTGGTCGGAGTCCCCGACCACGGTCACCCAGGCCAAGGGGTCGCCGGAGACAGGCCGGCCCGAGGGGTCCTTCTCTTCATCGATCCCTGACAGAGCCCTCACCAATTGGTATTGGGCATGGTTGGTGTCCTGGTATTCATCCACGAAGATGTAGCGGAAACGATGCCGATAATAGCCTAGGGCCTCAGGCGAAGTGGAGAAGAGCTCGACCGTCCTCATGATCAGATCGTCGAAGTCGACGGCGTTGGCCAAGCCGAGCCGGTGCTGATATTCGGCGTAGACGATGGCGAACACCCGTTCCGCCTTGCCCATGTCGCCTATGGAATGAGTGGGGACGCCGGGGTGGAAGTCAGGGGCGAACTCGTCCAGCTTCTGCCTCCAGGTGGCCAAGGAATTCTTCCAGTCGGATATGGCGCCCAAGACCGCCCGAGGGGTGTACCGCTTGGAGTCGATGTTGAAGTCCTGGCAGATCAGCTTGACCAAGCGTTGGCAATCGGCCGTGTCATAGATGGAAAAACCGGAGCTGAGCCCGATGTCTTTGCCATGACGGCGCAAAATTCTCACGCAGGCGGAATGGAAGGTGGAGACCCACATGGTCTCGGCCACCGGTCCGATGAGGCTCCCCAGACGTTCCTTCATCTCCCGGGCCGCCTTGTTGGTGAAGGTGATGGCCAGGATCTGGCTGGGATAAGCGTGCCACTGACTCAGGGCCCAGGCGATGCGGCGGGTGAGGACGCGGGTCTTGCCCGAGCCTGCCCCTGCACCGATCAGCAAGGCTTGGCCTTGGTATTGCACTGCTTGGGCTTGCTGCTGGTTGAGGCCGGCCAAGAGGCTTTGGGCGCTCACCGGCTTGTTCCCCTCGGCAAGCCCTTCTCCCTCGAATGATCCGGAAACAAAGGATGGCCGTGGGCCGGTCGCCTGAGCGGAAGTCCGGGAATCGGACTTTTTGAAGCTCTGATTCTTGTACTTGTAACCCATATCACATCCTCATTCAATGATTTTCCGGCCACGGACAGCGTCCGCTTCGGCCTTCCTTTCTACCACAAGGGCGGCACAGAATCGCCAGTGGAAAACCTTCTCTCCGCCTGCCGCCGGACCCTTCCCATCGGTATGCATACCGGTCCGAATGCTAAGAAAACCGCCCTTCCTCGTCTGTTCATCTGACTAAAGTTCACTCTATCCTGTTTCTTTATCACTTCAGAGGAATTATGAAATTACTAGAGGATCGTATTAGAGAAGAAGGTCTGGTTCGCTTGGGTAACGTTTTGAAGGTGGATTCCTTCCTGAACCATCAATGCGACGTCGCCCTCTTCGACGCCATGGGGGCGGAATGGGCCCACCTCTTCAAAGGCGTGAAAGTCGATAAAATCCTCACCATCGAGGCGTCCGGCATCGGCATCGCCTGCTGCGCCGCCAGGTATTTCAACAACGTCCCCGTGGTCTTCGCCAAGAAAGCCCAGTCCATCAACCTCGACGGCGACCAGTATTGCACCTCCATCTACTCTTTCACCAAACAACGCGAATTCCCCGTCATCGTGGCCAAGAAATTCCTCATCCACGGGGAGAACATCCTCATTGTGGATGACTTCTTGGCGAACGGAAACGCCCTCAACGGCCTTTTGTCCATCTGCGAGGAAGCCGGAGCCAATGTGGTCGGTTTCGCCATCGCCGTGGAGAAGGGTTTCCAAGGCGGAGGCGACGCCTTGCGCGCCCGTGGCTACCGGGTGGAGTCTCTGGCGAACGTGAGTAACATGGATCCCGAGACCGGGGAGATCACCTTCAGCGAAACCCGCACGGCCGAAGAGACCCCGCAGATGCGGGAAGAGGCCAACCAGATCCTGGCGGAAGCGAACGCGGCGGCGAACTCGCCGGCCGAGTAAGCGGGTAAACCAAGAAGGGAAGAAACCAAAGAAGAGCCACCAAGGAAAGAGGAAAGACATGGCGGATTCCGGCCAGAAAGTCGATACAGCTGCCGCTTTGCGCGATTTCGACGCCAAGCTCCCCTTCTGGAAGGGGATCCCCTTCGGCCTCCAACACGTCATGGCCATGTTCGTGGCCAACCTGACCCCGCTTTTCCTCATCGCCGGCGTGGCGAAGATGAACACCCAGGAGCAGCAATGGCTCATCCAAGGTGGTCTCCTGACCGCGGGTCTGGGAACCGCCCTCCAGCTTTTCCCTCTCTTCTGGGGGCGGATCGGTAGCCGCCTGCCTATGGTTGCCGGCATCTCCTTCACTTATTTCGCTGCGGCCGCGGCCATAGCCAGCAAACAAGGCTACGGGGCCGTCATGGGGGCGGTCCTGGTCGGAGGCCTGTTCGAAATCCTCCTTGGGCTCACCGCCACCTGGTGGCGCAAGGCCATCTCCCCCATCGTCTCGGCGGTCGTGGTCACCTCCATCGGTTTCTCCCTGCTTTCGGTCGGGGCCAAATCCTTCGGGGGCGGGGACGGAGCCAAGGATTTCGGCAGCGGGCAGAACATCACCATCGCCACCGTCACCTTAATCTGCTGCCTGGGCTTCCAGTTCCTGGCCAAAGGCACGGCCAAGCAACTGTCCGTCCTCTTCGGCCTTGTCGTCGGCTATATCCTGGCCCTGATTCTGCATAAGGTCGACTTCTCCTCCTTCCACAACCTCAGCCCGGTCTCCCTGCCTCACTTCCTGCCTTTCAAACCGGTCTTCGACTGGGGCGCCATCATCTCCTTCGCCCTGCTCTACCTGGTATCGGCGGTGGAAGTCCTGGGAGACACCGCCGCCTTGACCGATGTCGGCTTCGACCGGGAGCCCACGTCCAAGGAGACGGCCGGGGCCATCGCCGGAGACGGTCTCATCTCTTCCATGGCTAGCCTGTTCGGCGTCATGCCCCTGACCTCTTTCGCCCAGAACATCGGTCTGGTCGCCATGACCAAGGTGGTCAACCGCCGGGCCATCCTTTCCGGGGCCGGGATCTTGGTTTTGGCCAGCTTCTTCCCGCCCATCGCAGCCGTTTTCAACTCCCTGCCTCAAGCCGTCCTCGGGGGCTGTACCATCGTCATGTTCGGTAACATCGTGGTCTCCGGCTTCCAGATGATCGCCCGCGCCGGCTTCTCGGAACGGAACATCACCATCGTCGCCCTGTCCCTGACCATGGGGATCGGCTTCACTCAGGTCCCTGACATTTTCAAGTACGCTCCCTCCCTGGTCCAGCAGATCTTCGGCAGCAACGCCATCGCCATCGCCTTCGTGGTAGCCTTGATCCTCTCCTGGGTCCTCCCCCGACAGAAAGAGGACGGAAGGAAAGGCGAAGACCGGAAAGAGGATGGCAAAGCGTAGAAGGGCATCAGGAATTGTCATTCTGAATATGGATATCACCGTAAGTCGGATATCACCTATCATCGTAAGAAATTCACGGTGGGAATCGTCAGCTGAATCATTATGACTATGCACTGTTGATATCGTCGATACCATTGTTAAATGGCATGCACGATACGCCCTCTTTCGGCCACCCATGTTACTCTTGTTTACGATTAAAAATAAGCGTTTAAAATCGGGAAGAGGTCACTAACTTACGTTTTACGATTTTGCTTTATGAATTCCGATTTATGATTTCCGATTTACCACTGCCGAAATGATGAAATGAGCGAAAAATGAGAACTCACCTGAGAGAACTCCTCACCCTGCGATCGTCATGGATCCTCCTCCTGTTCGCCCTCGCAAGCAAGATCTTGTCAGGCGTCGGGACCTTCCTTCGAGAAAAGACCGGAAGCCCAATCTTCCCCAACCTGGTTGCCGGGGACGACATGGCTCCTTTCTTCTTCGGGATTTTCGCTGCGATAGCCATTTCCGGCTATTTCTCGCATGGAACCATGACCTACGATCTGCTCGCCAACCCACGCAGGTGGAAGATACAAGTCTCCCGTATCGCTTCCCTCTGCCTCTTGTCTCTCGCCACGGCCGTCGTCGCAAGCTTGGCAAACTATGGGCTGGTCCAAGCCCTCAACCTCGCCATGAACAGACAGGCCTTGCAACCCTCCTTCTCCAAGCTCCTCTTGAGTTTCTTCCTCCTGCTCATGTCATCCCTCATCTATTGTTTGATAGGTTCCGGAATCGGTTTCCTTTTGACGACCACAGCCGCAAGCATCTTCGCTTATCTCGGAATCATGTGGGGGATTCCCGTATTATCCATGATTTCGGGCGTCTTCAATTCCTCCCTCATGCAGAAGACGCTGACGGCCACCCTGGCCTATGTGACCGTGCATCTGGCGCCAGGCGATAAGTGGGCGACAAGCCTGCTCATCCTCTTCCTCTGGGGACTCGCCTGCCAGGTCGCCGGCACTGTGCGTTTCAGGAGGTATAAAGCATGACCATGACTTTGAATGTATCGAATGTCGGAAAATCCTATGGAAAAAGGAAGGTCTTGGACTCCATCTCCTTCAGCGTTCGTCCCGGCCAGATCGTCGGTTTGCTTGGTCCGAATGGAGCCGGCAAAAGCACCCTGCTGAACATCATCTGCTCCCTTCTGAAGGCAGATCACGGGCAGGTGACTTTCAACGGGCAGGCTTATCGTGATTTACCTCAGCCCGTGACGACTGTGGGGACCATGCTGAACCCCGAGTGGCTAGACACCCGTCTCAGCTGCCATGACCTGCTTCTCCTCCACGCTTCCCGCCTCCACCTTCCCGTTCCGCAAAGGTCAACCCATACGATCCTGAAAAAGGTCTCCCTGGATAAAAGCGCGGACCGGAAGGTATCCCAACTCTCCTTGGGAATGAGACAACGCCTCGCCCTGGGATTGGCCCTCCTGGCCGACCCGGATCTGCTCATCCTCGATGAGCCGATCAATGGCTTGGACGCCGATGGAGTCGCCTGGATGCGCGATTCCCTCATTTCCTTTGCCCAAGCCGGCAAGACTGTCCTTTTATCTTCCCATCTGATGAGCGAGATGGAGATCACAGCCAGCCATGTAGCGATCCTGAATCAAGGTCGGATCCAGAAATTCGATTCCTTGCAAAACCTGCAGAATTCCCGCGCTACGGTTTTCACCACGGTTTCAGACCCCAGCCGCCTCCTCGCCCTTCTGGCGGATAAAAAAATCGAAGCCCGGCCTTACCAGCTGGGGAAGAACCAACCAAGCGATTTCACCTTCATCTGCAAGCAAACCCAGCCCGAGGACATCTTCGCTTATGCGGAGCAGGCCGGGACCCCTCTTCGATATCTGGCCTTGGAGCATGCATCCTTGGAATCGATTTATTTCGAGCTGCTGAACAGAAGCACCGCGGAGGAAGGGTGACCGATTAAAATGACCCAGCATATGTCGGAGGCGTCTGACATCTTCGCATCAATTGAACTCCAGGACTCCCCTGTCTTCAGATTTCCGAGGAATGGAAGAGTACGCCTTTCGCTTGAATCGGTGCTCTTCGCCCTGGTCATCCTCGTCGTCATCACCCTTGTCCGTTTTCGCTGGTTCCCTTCCACGGACCTAGCGGCTTAAGCCCTTGGTTCATCGTGGTTTTCCTGCTGACCCTCTATGACTTGTTCTACCTGATTCCTCGCCGGATTTTATTCACTTTCATCTCCATCACGGATGATTCCTTGAATGTTCATGAAGGGAAATTTTTCGAGAGGCTGAAAATGATTCCCATTAATCGCATCACGCTCATCGAAAAATCGAATGGCCCTCTTTCCAGACTATTCCATCAGGAAAAATTGAAAATCACTTCAACAACAGAAGAAATATCATTGCCCTATCTAAGTATCGATGATGCCGATCGACTCACTTCTTTGATCATTACAAAAAACAGTCGTATAAGGAACGTCTGACCTGTGGAAAAATTCAGCCCTTTTCTGATATTAAGCAGGCTCTGGCATCATGCCTTCTCGTCTGCGACCGCCATCGCCGGACTGATGGCGAGCATCCTGGCTTTTCATGGTACCGCTCGTGTCGTTTTGGAAGTCATCTCGCTCTACTACCTCTTCACTCGGTTTTATCTCCTCTTCTATGATTGGCTGACGACGCGATATCAGGTGACGGATACCGGTCTCGTTCTACGCAAAGGTTTCATCACACAACGGCAAATCCAGGTTGCATGGAAGGACATCAAGTCCGTTTCCGAATCAGCGGATCCCATTCTTCAATGGAAACACCTATCAAGCGCGACTCTTTCGCAAATGACGGATTCAACCGGGGAAATCAAACTTTATGCCATACCACATACTCAATTGGAACGAATAAAGAAATTGGTCGGCGAATCCGTTTCTTCCGTTTCTTCCAAGGCAATGAATCTTGGTAAAGGCGAGAATCGACCGAGAACGGAAGCAGCGTCGAACGGTTCGAAGGCTCTTCCATCTCAAGATTCCTTCGTCGAATCATCCATGGTTGAGGACAGCGCAAAAGCTAAGGCAAAGTCTCAACGGATTACCCGTAAACTGAGACTCAGGGATTATTTCCTCATCGGATTCACCTATGCGCAATTTATAATTCTTATACCAACCCTTTTCCCTATTGCAAGGACGATTATTTTTCGGCAAAAATATGATACAGATATCATACATCAGCTGAATTTCTTCACATCGATTCCGACAAACGAAAAGATCGCCATCATCGTCATGACGATTCTCCTCGGCCTCGGCTATGGAACTTTCCTTTCCTGGATTAAATATTCAAGGATTGAAGTTCGACTCCTCGCCACCGGATACTCTTATACCGCCGGCCTCATTGAAAAGAAAGAATATTTCATTCCCTCTTCCAGTATTGATTCCATTATGATTTCGCAAAACATCCTGATGCGCCTGACTGGACGTTATCAATTATCGGTGATGGCTGGAGGAAATCATGAAGAAAAAAGCAATTATTGCCTCATGCCTTTGGAAAGCGCCGAGACCATACGAAGATTTCTGGGAACGATTCCTTCTTCGGCGACGATGGCCCACGTCTTTGATAAACAAAAAAACCAAAGGAACCCTCTCGCCATTCCCCTGGCGATCATCATCACCGGAATCCTGTCCGTGCTCTTTCTTATCCACTTCTTCAGGGAATTCTGGATGGTAGTTGCCCTTCTTGGCCTCGTTTTCCTTTACCTCTGCATAAACCGTCTTTCTTTACAGTACGGATTGGTCAATGTGGATAACCCGAATTTTTGTTATATCGCTCAAGGCTGGGTCAACAGGAAATACCATTTCCTATCTGTGAACGAAATACATAGTACAAGGATTTCCACCATCGGCTGGGGAGAGCATAAACCACTTCTTCTGACGATATGCCTCAAATCAAGCCATACGCGTCGTTTCCATGTTATCTCATTTTCACAAAGCAAAACGAAAAGCATCTTATCGATCATCAGTGCATTCATGGATGCATCCCGCGCGGATTTCACTGGAAAAAATCCATATTAGATTTATACCAATTCGCGACCACTTCCGTCCTGTTTTCATGTCGAGCTTTTTAAGCATTCGGCTGATGGAAGACCGAACCGATGAATTCTCCATCACCAGCTTCTCCGCGATTTCTTTGTTCGTCAAACCTTCCGCCAATAGTTTCGCGATTCTTTTCTCACTCTCCGTCAGCGTTTCGAATTGACGTCTTATGGACAGATCATCATAATCAGGGTCATTAAGCCGAACGCCGTGGGACAAAAGGTGACTGACAATTTGAGGAGAAAAATACATTCCAAATCTTCTCAGATTCCAGATTGCAGCATGAATCGTGCAAGCGCTTACATTCTCCATAAGGATTCCTCGTATCCCCAGGGACAGGGCAGAAACAACCAAATTTTGGTTGAAAGACCTCATGACAAGGAGCAGATCCGCCGCGAATCCATGGGAACCGCCGAAAAAATCGATGGACCGTTTCAGCTCCTCATAAGACAGCTGGGTCCCTCCAAGCAAAACCATATCGAAATCCTCGAATGGCGTTGACCGACACCACTCGATAGCCTCTTGAACCGTTGAAGCTACATGGAGAAGGCTTATATTACGACTTACTTGTAAAGCCTCACGTAAAGCAGCTCTCATCCGATTATCATATTCAACAGCGATGAGGGACACTTCCATTTTCTCCGTCACTGATTCCGCTTTGCTCCCCTTAATTCCATGCAAAGCCGCGCCTCCTCTCCGCAAAGTCCGTTTGTTACATCACAAATTTCCTTCTACATTGTGCTCCCCCCCGACTTTTTACTCACAGAATGATCAGGGGGAATCCCTGGCTGCTGACAAGGACTCCCCCTGAGACGGACTCCATCCGCCCCCCCCTGCTTTTCAGCGTTGAACTTTCAAAAAGGCGTTAAAGGGCCTTCAACGCAGCCATGGTAATGTAGTTATACGGCTGATTGAAATGAGGCATGAAGAAGAAGTCACAGAGAGCTATGCGTTCGATGGTCACCTTCTCCTGTATGGCCAAAGAGAACATATGGATGGTGGCGGACATATCGTATTCACCCATGAGCTGGGCGCCGATCACCTGATGGTTGTCTTCGCGGTAAACGATACGGATCCGGATGGTGGGGTTCGGCCCCGCCTCGTCCATGAAAGCCGGCTTCTGCCGGTCCTTGAATTCCGTCATTCGGGCCAGGATTCCGCTCTGGGCCGCCGTCTCCACGGTCTGCCCCGTGCATACCATGCGCAGGCCGTAAAGGCACAAGGCGGAAGATCCCTGAACCCCCAAAGACTCGACAGGGCGGCCGGCCACGTTCATCCCCGCGATGAGACCGGAACGGACTGCGTTCGTGGCCAGGGCGATGTAGGAAGTCGCCTGCACCGAATTGTCGTAAACGGTAGAGCAGTCGCCGACAGCATAGACGTCGGGCAGGCTGGTGCGTTGGTGCTTATCCACCAGGATGGCTCCGTTACGGAAACGGGTCAAATCCTTCCCGGCCAAAGAGGAATTCGGCCGGAAGCCAATGCACATGACTACTAAATCGGTCTGATAGCTGCCTTTATCGGTTATCACGGTCTTCACCCGGTCGGTCCCCTCGAAGCGCTCGACCTTCTCCCCCAGGGCGAGCTTGATTCCATGCTCCCGCAGCCGAGCGGCCATGACGTCAGAGAAATCCCGGTCGAAATGGGTGCCGAGAATCCTGTCCAAGGCGTCGATGAGAGTGACCTCCTTCCCCACCCGTTGGTAGGCCTCAGCCAGTTCGGCACCTATATATCCGGCTCCCACGATGGTCACTTTGGTGATGGACCCGTCCTCTTTAATCTGTCTGACGGCCTTGCTGGCGTCCTGGAAGATCTTGGCGCGCTGTATATAAGGAAGGTCTATGCCTGGTATGCGGGGGATGATGGGCGAGGAACCTGTGGAAAGAATCAGTTTATCATAGGATTCCTCCCCTTCGAGTCCATCCTTGTCCCGGAAATGGATCTTCTTGCCCCGGTAGTCCACTGAAGTTACTTCAGCCTCCAGATGGACGTGGGCCCCGGCCTCTTCGAGTTTCTCCCTGCTGGAGTAGAACAGCCCTTCCCCATGGCTGATCTGGCCGCCTATCCACAGGGCCATCCCACAACCCAGGAAACTGATATTGCTGTTCTTGTCGAAAACATGCACGTCAGCTTCAGGGTCCAGAGCCAGCACTTGGTTCGTTGCGGCGGTTCCGGCGTGGTTCGCTCCGACGATGATCACTTTTTGTCCCATGACTCCTCCTTTGGATGAGGGATTCAGTCCTATCTTAGCGAAGCCAGAGGCTATGGTTTTATGCTGCCAGCAGGAATCCCGCGCAGGACCAACCCTCGGATCCCCACCGCTTCCTACCCTTTTCCCTGGCTTTCCGATGGTCGCTTCCATGCGTGCATCGATTCACCGGACTATCCGGGGGTCCATCAACCTCTTTCGCCGGGGCTTCCTCCCGTCTTATCAGGGTTTCATCCCACATGACGGCGGAAGAACTCCATCTCCTCCTTATTGCATTCCAGCGCGGTTTTGTTGCGAACATCACAGTGGAAAACATGCCCTTGAGGGTTCTTCTCATCCCCGTAGGAATGGAACTCATGCCTGATCCCTTTGGCCAGGAGGAAGCCGTCCAGACGGACGGTACAATCGCGGATGAAATCCTGGTTGGAAGTCATGAGGAAAAGCGGAGGCAGCCGCTTGGTCATGTACTTCTCCGTCTCCATCAGGTCTTTCTTCTCTTTGACGACGTCGGCGGTGAAGTAGGCGTCGATCCCGTTGGAGATCATGCCCTTCGCGGTGATGAAGGAGGCCCCGCAATTGATGGCTGCGGCCCGCACGGTCAGATCCGGCCTCTCGTAGCCGAATTTGGCCCGATAGTCAGGGTTGGTCAGGATGGTCAGGTATTGGTCGGCCATCTGACCGCCGGCGCTGTCCCCGACGACGAAAACGTTGCTGGCATCCAGGTTGTATTCGCCCGCATGGTCGGCGACCCAATGGAAGACCAAGTTCACATCGTCCATCTCCCCGGGGAATTCCACCTGCGGGGGCAGGCGGTAGGTGAAATTGACCACGGCGAAACCGTAAGTGGCCAGATGGAGGCAGTAGAACTGATAGGTCTCCTTGGACCCGTAGATCCATCCGCCGCCATGGATGTTGATGATGACCGGAACCGGATCGTCGCTTTTATCCGCCGTCCGATCGGAAGGCATGGAGATGTCGAGCAGATTGCCCGGCTTCTTGGCCGGGCCGTAAACGATGTCGTTGAAACGGGTGATGCCTTCCAGATCCGTGGGAAGACCGGCGTCGCGTTTATCGTCGTTGGACTTGGCCGACATGGCGAAGGCCTTGGCCGCCAAAAGGGACTTGAGTGTCGCTGTCATTGATGCTCCTTTGCCTGGGACCGCTTGTGCGCCCGCGAATCGTCCATGCGGATCGTCCACATGGACCGTCCGCGCGGATCTTATGGATCCGCGAACCCTCTGGGCCCATTATAGGCCCAATGGTCACCGCCGGTAGGCAGCTTGAGACATACTGGCCGAAGAAAGATGTCGAGGGCCTGAGCCCGCAGCCGCGGTCGGAGACTGCGCGTTCCCATGCCTTTCTTCTATCCACTGTTTGACCTTCTCCCGCATGGAATCACAGTTGAGTATTCCGTAGGCGAACCCTTTGCGTAAGAGCTCGACTGGCACATACTCGTCGTATTTATCGAAGATAGGAACCTCCGTGGGGTAGAGAAGGTCGCTGGGTTTGAAGCCCTTGTTCACCTCTTCCTTGACGACCCGATAGAAATCGTCTTCGTCGCCGTCCATGGAGAACTGGATGAAGAAGGGACGGGAGGAATCCAGCTTCTTCAATCCCAGCCGCGGGGCGCACCTGATTTTGAGGAAACGCTCCAAAGCCAGGAAAGAGTAAGTCCCCATCCAAGGCAAAAGACACCACATTTTTCCCCCAAGATGGATGAGATGCCGGTTTTCGGCACCGGACTGGATGGCGGTCCTGCGGGCCTGATCCAGCCTGGCTACGGCGTTGCTCATCAGATAAGGGTAAGCGGTCTCTTCCTGCAAGACCCGCCTCATCCGTTCCAGGATGCGGTCGTGGATGTCCCCCGGGCATTGGCCGAAGTAGGCGGGGACCCTCCCCTTGATGGCGTCCACATAGACGACGTGCTTCTTCACATCCACATCGCAGACCAACCACACGCGGCCAGCTATGGCGATTTTCTCTCCTGGGGGCGGAGGCTGGACGGTCGTCCCCAACTCCTGGGATTGGTAACGGACGGTGAATTCTTCGTTTTCCTGGAAAACGCCGTAAAACTTGAAGGAATTGACGACCCTCTCCCCTTTGAGGCCTATGATGAGGCCCCCTTGAGGGGTCGTTTGTATGTGTCCGATCTGGATGAGGTGCCTCAAAAGCAGGCGGTAATCATCCTGGCTGATCCGGTGGAAGTAGGTCAGGTTCAGCACCTGGGAGGCCAAAGCGGCCGGGGACAGTTCCCCATTGGAAGCCAGGGTGCTCATGGTCTGATGATAGAGGAGGCTGAAAGGCAGGCGGTCCAGCCGGGGCGGCTCCACCCATTTCTCTTCCAGATAAAGCTGGATCAAGGCGATGCCTTGCAGGAGTTTCCACGGTATGGTGGCCGGAAGCAGAGCCCGGATCTCAGGCTCGTCCTCCCGCATGACGAACCACATCTGCGAAGGTTGCCCCCGCCTGCCGGTCCGGCCCATCCTTTGCAGGAAGGAGGAGACGGTCCAAGGAGCGTCGATTTGAAAGGCCCTTTCCAGCTTGCCGATGTCGATTCCCAGCTCCAAGGTGGAGGTGGTGACCGTCGTATAGATCTGTTCCGGATCTTTCATGAGCATCTCGGCCGTCTCCCGGTAGGAGGCGGAGAGATTCCCATGGTGGATGAGGAAGCGGTCCGCCTCATGGTTCAGCTCGCAGTAATGCCGCAGCTCATTGGTCACGGACTCGCATTCTTCCCGCGAGTTGACGAAGACCAGACATTTCTTTCCACGCGTATGCTCGAAGATATAGGCCAAGCCGGGATCGGCGGCTTGAGGGGCCTTGTCGGTCGGCTTTTCCCGCAGGTGGGCGGCCGAGGCTATCTGCCTGCCTCCAGCGGCTTGCTCGTCTTTCACATAGAAGTGTTCCATGGACAGCTGCCAAGTTGACTTCGGGGACTCGAATCGGGGAATGGCGGTTTTGCGTCCCGTTCCTGCCGACAGGAATTCCCCGGTTTTCTCCGGATCCCCCATGGTCGCCGAAAGCCCGATCCGGCGCGGGTTGACCTGCGCCAGGCGGGACAGGCGTTCGATCAGGCAGAGGGTCTGCCCACCCCTGTCCCCCCTGAGCAGGGAATGCACCTCATCAATGACCACATAGCGCAGGTCCCCGAAAAGGCGGGGAATGGCCATGTGCTTATGCATCACCATGGATTCCAAGGATTCAGGGGTGATCTGCAGAATGCCGGAAGGGTTCCTCATCAACCTGTCCTTATGAGATTGGGACACGTCCCCATGCCAATGCCAGACAGGGATCTCCGCTTGATCGCACAGCTCGTTCAGACGGAGGAACTGGTCGTTGATGAGGGCTTTCAGAGGACCGATATAGAGACAGCCGATGGAGGCCGGCGGCCGCTCCCAGAATTCGCTGATGATGGGGAAAAAGGCGGCTTCCGTCTTGCCGGAGGCGGTGGAGGCGGTGAGGAGGAGATTGTCATCGGAGTTGAAGATCACGTCGGCCGCGGCGACCTGCACGGCCCGTAGATTCCTCCAGCCGTTCCGATAGATGAAATCCTGCACGAAAGGCGCGTACCTGTCAAAGACGTCCATGTTCACCTGCCTTCATTATGCCCGTCACGTTCGTTATATCCGTCATGCCCGTTCAATCGCTGTTCCCGTTGAATCCATCATATCCGTTCGCCTTTGCCCTTCGCCACGTCCCCGTCAGATCTGGAATTGGGCGAACTCGTCCTGCCCGCCCTCTTCGAGGATCGGGTTCTGGGCGTAAGTGAAATCGTCGGATTTCATGACCTCTTCCAAGCCCAATCCCGGATTCTGATAGAGGATATCCAGCAATTCGATGAAGTCCCGGATGACTTCCCTGGGGGTGATATGTCTGTCCGCCCCGATGCGGCCGAACTCCGCTTGGATGAAACCGGCGAGGTCCTGATCGGTCAACCTCTGGTCGTAGCCGTACAGGCCGGCGTGGATGGAAGCCAGCTTCCCCACCAGGACCAGCATCTCCTCATAAGTCAGAGGCTCCAGATGGATGACCGGGGGCCAAAAGGTCCCGATGCTCTCCCCCGAAACGCCCGGTCGCCAACCGCGAGCGCAAGGCCTCGTAGCTGTAAACCCCTCTGCGCCTGTCTTCCATGCATTCCGGAGTCCCGGACATGATGACCCCCAGATAATGGGCCTTGCCTTGCATGGCGTCGTTATACATGGTCAGGATCTTCTCGTAATTGTTCTGCCGGGTAATGGAATTGGGGATCTTATAGATGTTGACCAGCTCATCGATGAGGATGAGCATGCCGGCATACCCGGCCCCTTTGAGGAAGGCGGCGAAGACTTTCAAATAGTCGTACCAGTCGTCGTCCGTGATGATGACGTTCACCCCCAGCTCTTGTCTGGCTTCGGTCTTGGTCTGGTATTCGCCCCTGAACCATTTGACCACTTTGGCCTTGGTCTCGTCATCCTGGCCTAGGTAAGCGTGATAGTAGAGGGTGAGCAGGCGGGCGAAATCGAAGCCGTGGACCAGGTCGTTGAGTTCGTAGATGGCATCCGAGATGGCCTTATCCACAAGGCCTCCCAAGCTGGGGTCGGCCAAAGACAAGCCCTCCCGGTCCATCACCTCCTTCTGGACCTGGTTGATCAAACGGTCCAAGACCAGGGTCAGGGCTCCTCCTTCGGGCCGGGTCTTGGTGGACATGTTCTGGACCAACTCCTTGTAAGTGGCCAAGCCTTGGCCGCGCGTGCCCTGAAGCCGCCGTTCCGGGGAAAGGTCGGCGTCGACCACCACGAAGTTCTTGGCCATGACATAGTTGCGGATGGTCTGCAGGAGGAAGCTTTTCCCGGCCCCGTAGCGGCCGACGACGAAGCGGAAGGAAGCCCCTCCCTCCGCGATGATGTCGGCATCATGAAGGAGGGCGTCGATCTCATTCTTCCGACCCACCGTGATGTAAGGCAGGCCAAGACGAGGCACGACGCCGCCTTTGAGCGAGTTGATCAAAGCCTGGCCAATGCGCCGAGGAACCGTTGCCCCCATGATGCCCCTTTGGAATCGTCGATAGCTTTTCGAACATTTGTTCTATTTTATCAAAAGCCTTCGTCATCCATCCAAACCGTAGTGTTCGGCCAAATCCCGCCGATAATCGTCCACGATCCGCGCTTGCGGATCGGGTTCTATCACCGTATCGGAGAAGAATTCGAACAGATGGTCATTGATCGAATCCACGAGGATCGATTCCATGAGCCCCTCTTGGGAAAGCCAGGAGAGGTCCTCGCCGGCCAAGAGGCAGCGCAGGTAGCGGTCTTCCTCTTCCGTCAAGCCCCATTCGTCCTTTCCTCCGCCAGAATCCACGGCTTCTTCGAAAGTCTCGACTTCGTCAGGCGCAGAAAGCTCGCGTTGCCTATCCTCTGCGTCCTCTTCCTCCTCTATATCTTCTTCCTCATCGACGATGAGCTTGTCCCGAGTGAGGGCGGAGTCTTGGCGGATGGCGTCCAAACGGGAGAAATCGATAGTGATCCGCCGGGCCTGCGCCCGTCGCCTCTCTTCCAGGATGGCCTTTTTCTCCTCCAAGGCCAAGGAGGAAATCCACCGCGGCAAGGAGGACGATGAGGGGGACGGATCGCCCGGGGCGAGGAGGTCCAAGAGGCCAGTGAGGAGATTGGCGATTTTTCCCCGTTTCTTGCGCGTGGCCGGATAGGAGGTCACGGTCCAGGAGCCCTGATGGAAATGATAAAGACGCAGAGGGTCCCAGTCCACATCGAAAGTCCGGCCATCCTTCCGGGCGTAAAAGAGATAGCGACGGAAGGGGAAATAAGGTTCCACGGTTCGAGGGCCGAAGTAATCGTCGAAAAGGCTGGATTTCCGCCGACGCCGGTAGTGGTCGGCCATCCCCCGCCAGACTCGGGCCACCACCGCTTGGACCAGCCCCTCATCCTCGCAGGCGGCCCCGTCGAGCAGGGCGCGTTCGTCTTTGGCCGCCAAACCAGCCAAGGCAGAGAAAAGCTCCCCATCCTCATGCCGATCAGGGTCGCGGACCAAGAAAAGCTCCCCGTCCCAGACCTCGTCAGGGCCAGGCCTATCATCACCTAAATTCTCCCGCTCCCCCTCCGACCGATACTGAAGCCGGAAATCCTTCAAGAGCTGGTTGGCGTCGAAGAAGGCGGAAGGATCCAAAGCCCGGTAATCATCCACCAATTCTCGTAAACGGGCATATCCTTCCTCCACCCCGCCCACGCCTACCAGATTGATCAACTCGCTGGCATAGAGCTGGGCGAAAGTCGTGGATTCAGCCTGCTTCTCCCCTTTCCTCCAGCGGGAGCGCCAGCCGAAATACCCGCGCAATTCGGGGGAAGAAAGGCTTTTATAAGACGGCCGTTGATGGAAGACGGGCAGGGGGTACAGATAGTCGTCCTCATAGTCCGCCATGAGGAGGGCTTCCTGATAGAAGATGTGCTCCGGGGTCCTGAACCCTTTGAACCATTTGCCCCCTTGAATCTCCAAAGAACGCATGGCTTGGATCTTCGCAGGAATCTCCACCGCAGCCGACCGCTGTGACCTGCCAATCGGCCTGCCATAAGCGCCCGCGGACCTGTGGTAAACGCCGTCCGATCCGCCAAAGCCGCCTATCGATCCGTCTTGAGTGGCGGCCTGTCGGTTCTGATCGGCGATTGACCGGGCATGAGGATAATAACTCGACAGGTCAGGCGCTTCCTGGCCGGCCGTCGGAGGAAGGGGCGGGGTGTCAGAATCCGAATCCACCTCATCGATCCTGCCGGTCGGACGGTCAGGAACAGGCTGATCATGATAGTAGCCATGGGAAAAGGAATCCATGACCTTATTCATACCTAAATGCTATATGCCATATCACGATATGCCTATCCTTGATAGTTCTATAGTCCCAATAGTTCTACAATCCTGATAGCTCTCCAGTGGTCCTGAAACTCCTGATACTCCTCGAAGCCCTTGCCAGCTGGACCCTGGACCACTGAGCCGCTAAACCGCCGAGCCGCACCTTAGGACAAACGAAGATAAGTCTCCCGGTCCACCGGCTCCAGCCATTCGTTCTCCAGGTCCTCTCCCGGACGCATGAAAGCCAGGCGAGAGAACCAGCTATGCGGGGCGGCCCCATGCCAGTGTTTGGCGTTGGCGGGGATGAAGGCCACGTCGCCGGGGAGCATCGCCACCGGGTCCTGACCCTCGATCTGATAGTGCCCACGGCCGCCCACGACGATCAGCATCTGACCGCCGCCCTGGGAAGCGTGATGCACATGCCAGTGATTGATGCATCCCGGCTCGAAAGTCACGTTCGCGATGGGGACCCCCTCCGCCTGGACGGGGGTCAGGTAGCTCTGCCCTTCAAAATATTGGGCGTTGGCGTCATTGGTATCGCCAACGGGGAAGAAGATGGTCTTGGCGTAATCCTCCAAGCTCGTCGTTTCGTCGCAGGCTGGCTTATCTTGGTCGGCTTTGCCCTGGCCGGCCTCCGCCTCCGCTTGGTCAGCCCGATCGTCGTTCCAGACCTGCTTGGCCAGATTGAAGGCGGCCCAAGCGACGGGCCACCCGGCGTAAAAAGCCGCATGGGTGATGATGGCAGCGATCTCGGTCTTGCTGATCCCATTGGCCTTGCCCGCCTTTAGATGGGCCAAGAGGGAGGAATCAGCCAGTCCCCTGCCAATGAAAACGGAAATGGTGATGATGGACCGGGCTTTCAGACTGATGTCCTCATTGTTCCATTCTTCGCCGAAAAGGACATCATCATTGAAATGAGCGAATTGAGGGGCGAAATCCCCCAGCCTGTCCCGACCAGCAGTTTGTACGATCTTCGCCATCTTGACCTCCTACCGAAAACGATGGACGAGGAGGGAAATCACGGATACGCTTTCCAGCGGACCCATCCCCGAACGATTGTCAGGATTCCGATAGAGGAATCCTGAACAGAATTCTAGAACCAACCGGCGCTTTCCGTCAAAAGCATAGCTCGGAGAAGAACAGTCCCACGACCTTATTCAGCCTCGAAAAGGTCACTCATTCCGTCCTCTTCGGTGATGGGCCGGATCGGACGGCAAGGATCCCCAAAGGCCACCATGCCGGAGGGGATATCCCTGGTGACCACGCTGCCGGCGCCGATGACGCAACCTTCGCCTATGGTCACCCCTCCGCAGACGGTCACGTTTCCGGCTATCCAGCAGTTATCCGAGATAACGATGGGCTTGGCATACTCATGGTCGGTCATCTGCCCCCGGGCATTGCGGTAAAGGTTGCGGTCCTGGAAGCGGAGGGGATGCACCGGGGTCAAGAGGGAGACGTTCGGCCCGATGAAAACGTTGCGCCCGATGGTCATCGGGCAGCAATCCAGGCAGGTGAAATTGAAGTTGGCGTAGCTGTTTTCGCCAATGCTCGTGAAACATCCGTAATCGAATTGGACGGGCCCTTGCAGGAAGACGTTCTCTCCTTGCAGGTCCAGCCACCCTTGGAGGATTCGCTGGCGGCGGGGGTCCGTCTCATCCAAGCCGTTGTACTCCCTGCTCAGGTTATGCGAGCGGACGCGCAAGGCGACCAGCCGGGGGTCGGCGGGGTCGTAAATTCTGCCTGCAAGCATCTTCTCCTGCTCTTGGGTTGATTCAGGAAGGCCAGAAAAATCAAGAAGACCAAGAAAATCAGGGGAATCGGGGGAATCGGGGGTAGAGGGGACTGCGACATCTGTTGTCATGCCCATCAGTCTATCAGATTTCACGGAATGCAAAATCGGGGAAGGTTTCCGCTTCGTCTCGTTTGACTAGAGTGTTCTTCCTAGACAGCAAGGAGGTCTTGTTTTTATGGAACAGTATCTGGTCTCTGGCATGACCTGCGCGGCTTGCCAGACTCACGTGGAGAAAGCGGTCTGCAAGCTTCCGGGAGTGACGGACGCTACCGCTTCCTTGCTAACCAATACCTTGACCGTGCAAGGCCAGGCTTCCCCGGCAGAGGTGATGAAGGCGGTGGACAGGGCGGGATACCGGGCCAAGCCTTTGAAGGAAGCCTCCCAAGAGACATCTCGGTCGGACTCCCAGCCGACCGAGACCGGTTCCGCCATCTCCGATTCGGATTCATCCTCCCTGACCCGCGCCTTGGAAGACCATGAGACTCCCCGCCTCCTGCGCCGTTTGGCCTGGTCCTTGGTTCTGTCTTTGGCCATCATGTATATCTCCATGGGTCATAGCATGTGGGCTTGGCCCCTACCCGCCTTCCTGGCCGGCAATATGCCGGCCCTGGCCCTGACCCAGATGCTCCTGGCTTTGGCCGTCCTCTTCATCGGCAAGGATTTCTTCGTCTCCGGCTTCAAATCCTTGGCCCATCTGGCCCCGAACATGGATTCCCTGGTCGCTTTGGGAAGCTCCATTTCCTTCCTCTGGTCCCTTGGCATCCTTTTCCGCATGACTTCCGCCTCCCCCGCCGTCATGATGGACCTCTACCATCATCAGCTTTACTTCGAAGGCTCGGCCATGATCCTCACCTTCATCACCGTGGGCAAGACTTTGGAATCCCTGGCCAAAGGCCATACGACCGATGCCTTGAAATCACTCCTGTCCCACGCTCCTCAGGAGGCGACGGTCGAAGGGCCGGAGGGGACCAGACGGGTGCCGGTCTCTCAGGTGAAATTGGGAGACATCATCGTCGTCAAGCCGGGCGAGGCCATCCCGGTCGATGCGGTTGTGGTGGAAGGCTCCAGCACGGTGGACGAATCAGCCTTGAGCGGGGAGTCCGCCCCGGTCAGTAAGGAGGTCGACAGCACCATTTCCGCCGCAACCCTCAATCAGACCGGTTTTCTCAAGGCTCGGGCCACCCGGATCGGGGCGGATACGACTTTCTCCCAGATCGTCAGTCTGGTGTCCGACGCCGCGGGGACCAAGGCCCCCGTCGCCCGCATAGCCGATAAGGTCTCGTCCGTCTTCGTCCCCGTCATCATCGCCATCGCGGCCCTGGTCCTGGTCCTCTGGCTAACCACCGGTCATCCCCTCTCCCTGGGGCTCTCCCATGCGGTCGCCGTCCTCCTCATCGCCTGCCCCTGCGCCTTGGGTCTGGCCACCCCCGTGGCCATCATGGTCGGCAATGGTTTAGGGGCCCGCTCCGGCATCCTCTTCAAGAGTGGCCAATCCTTGGAGGAAATCGGACGCACGTCCGTCATCGCTTTGGACAAGACCGGGACCGTCACCGAAGGCAGGCCCCAGGTGGTGGACATCGTCCCAGTAGCAGGTTCGGGAGTGGACGCCCGTCGTCTTCTATCTTTGGCGGCCAGTCTGGAAGCCCAATCCGAGCATCCTTACGCCCAGGCGATCCTCCGCAAGGCCCAAGACATGGGAGTTCAGCCAGCTGCAGAAGTCAAGGATTTCCATACCCTCCCCGGGAAAGGGCTCGAAGCCACGGTGGGATCCGACCTTCTTTACGCCGGAAACGCCCCTTATATCTCGTCTCTTCTGGAAAAGCAGGGAATGGAAATCCCCTCCGACCTTCTGGACCAAGCCCATCAGACGCAGAAGGAGGGCAAGACCCCGCTTTTCTTCGCCAGTCCCCACGAGGTCTATGGCTTCATCTCCGTCGCCGACGGGATCAAGGCCGACTCTGCCCAAGCCATCCGGCAGCTTCATGAGATGGGCCTCACCACCGCCATGATCACCGGAGACAACGAAAGGACCGCCCAAGCCATCGCCTCCCAAGCCGGCATCGACCATGTGGTCGCGGGCGTGCTTCCGCAGGAAAAGGAAGCGGAAATCGTCCGCCTACAGCAAGGCGGGCGGAAGGTGACCATGGTCGGGGACGGCATCAACGACGCTCCGGCCTTGGCTAGGGCCGATGTTGGTGTCGCCATCGGGGCGGGGACGGACGTTGCCATCGACGCCGCCGACGTGGTGCTCATGGATTCCCGCTTGACCGACGTAGCCGCGGCCGTCCGCCTGAGCCGGGCCACCGTCAGGAATATCCACGAGAACCTGTTCTGGGCCTTCGCCTACAACCTGGTCCTCATCCCCATCGCAGCCGGAGCCATCCCCGGGTGGAGCCTCAGCCCCATGTGGGCGGCCGCAGCCATGGGCCTGTCTTCGGTGATCGTCTGCCTGAACGCCTTGCGTCTGAACCTCTATAAGGTCCATCCCGCTCGGAAGACGCCAACAAACTCGAACCTTTCGAGACCTGCCATAGAATCCTCAACCCCCGCCGGCGAGAATATCGGGAATGGGGAGAATGCCGAAAAGACCGAAAAGCCTGGAAATACAGGAAATCCCATCATCGGGAAACCTATCATCGGAAAGGAAAACGCCATGACGAATCAGTCACAAGAAAACCAAACGATTCAAGATAACCGAGGACCCCTAACGACCCATGAAACGGTCCATATCGACGGCATGTCCTGCGCCCATTGCGAGATGACCCTCAAGAAGGCTTTGGAAGCCCTGGATGGAGTCTCTCAGGCGGAACTGGACCATACGACGGGGACGGCCCAACTGACTTTGTCGGGAGATGTCCAGGAAAGCCAAATCAGGCAGGCGATCGAGGACAAGGATTACACCTTCGTCTCCCTTGACCGAAATTAATCAAGAATTGATCGAGCCTTAACTAAGAATTAAGCAATGCATTAAGACGAGGCTTCAGCGCTTAAAGGTTAGAGTATAAATTAACGTATAAATTTGAAGCTTATAACTTGCCTATAGCTTAAAGCCTCTAACTCGAAAGCTCACAAAATTAAAGCTGGGGGAAGTCCGAGGCTCCCCCCAGCCACACGAAGGCTCAACCAGCTTCGGGACTACTTCCCCATCCCTTTCAGGAAAGCCAAAGCGGCCTGATAATTAGGCTCTTCATGCTGGTTCTGCAGAATTTCACGATAGAGAACCTTCCCGCTGCCGTCAGTGATCCAGATGCTGCGGGCGTCGAAATCCAAGGCCGGCATCAGTACGCCCACATTTCGCCCGAAAGACTGCTCCTCGGCGTCGCTGAGCATCTCCATGTTCTTCACGCCTTCGGCCGCGCACCAATCCTTCTGTTCCTCCACCGTGTTGGTGGAGACGGTGTAGAAAGCCACGTCCGGATACTTGTCCATCTCGGAGTTGAAACGCTTGGTCTGCAAGGAGCAGACGGAGGTGTTGATGTTCGGGACCACGGAGATGAGGGTCTTGTCTTTGAAAAGATCCGCGCTCTTGACCCGGGAATCGTCGGCCTTGTGAAGGGTGAATTCGGGCAGCTCCTGCCCTACCTCGGTCGGCTCTGCGGCCAGCTCGCGGTCTTCTCCACCAAATTGAACCTGCATTGGTCATCCTTTCTTTGGTTTTTCACTACGAAACTACCATGGGCATGCAGAGGAAGACCATAGCTTTCAGCGTAGGGGGAAGAGGACTTTCTCCCCTCCTCTTTCTCTCATTCTTCTTTCCCTCCCCTCTTCCGTTTTCGCGTCACTTATTACGGAAGATCTCGATGAAGTCCCTGAATTCGTTGCGCTTGGTGTCCAAGGTGTTAAGGGTCAGGTCGGGGTTCCGGGTCTTGGCCTCCCGGTATTGGCCCATCATGCTGCTGAAGATCTCTCCGCTGGAAGGTGGAGTGAAGCTGATGGTGTTCGCCCCGGCGGCGATGGTCTCCAGGATCGACTCCTGGTTCCGGCCTCCGCTGGCGATGATGGGGACATCCGGGAATTCCGACCGTATTTTGGCGACGACTCCGGGGGTCTTCCTGCCGGCGGCGACGTTGAGGATGGACACACCGGCGTCCAAACGGCTTGTTATGTCTTCGTCATCCGTGACCACGGTGGCGATGATGGGGATGTCGATGACGCTTTTGATCAGACGGATGTTGGTGTTGCTCATCGGGGCGTTGACAACGACCCCAAAGGCTCCCTGGGCCTCTGCGTCCTGGGCGATGAGGACGGACCGCAGACCTTTGGTCATGCCCCCTCCCACTCCTACGAAGACGGGGATGGAGGAGGAATCGATGATGGCTTCGGAAATCACCTGCTGCGGGGTGAAAGGGTAGACGGCTAGGACCGCGTCCGCGTTGCAGTTGCGGATGATGGCGATATCGGTGGAGAAGATGATCGACTTGATTCGTCTGCCGAGGACGACCATGCCTTTGGCCTTCCAAATGACGTCTGGCAGCTCGATGGAGTGGGCCCGCAAAGTCCCCGACAGACGGGGGATCCGCTTGGACTCAAGGCCTTCGGTCTTCTCCGCGTTTTCAACATCGACATTTTCCATGCAAAGCATTATGACACCGCGAAGGGACGAAGGCCGTCTTGGTCTGGCTACTCCCCGCATTCCCTAGTCCGTCCGCTCTTTAGCCTGCCTGTTCCCTAGTCTTTCCGCTCCCCGTATTCACCGTACTCGCAGTCCACATGACTGGCCTCGATCTCATCAACCAAGGTCAGTAGCGATCCCTCTTTCTCGTAAAGCCTGACGAACCCGAAACCAGTCCCGCCGTTCCATAGCCGCTGGTGCTTTTTGCTGCCGTCCGGAGCCTCGTAATTGACGAACAGCATTTCGCTTTTCCTACAATAGACATCCGTCTCCATGACGGCTCGCATGCTCTCCTGCCGGACATGCCAATGGACCAAGTCATCATCCGCAGGTCCCTGGGGACCATATTCATCGAAGGAGAAATCTGTCTTCACCTGTTCATGGAGTTTGGAGAAGTTGAAATCGTACTCTTTCCCCTCATACCAGAAGGCGCCCAAAAGCCGACGGTTCAAAGGAAGGGGGTAGATTTGCGGCCGGCCTCCGCCGATGTCGAAGACGCTGTTTTCCAGCCTTTCCCCGCTTCTCTTGCTGACCAGGCAGTTGGAAGAAAGCCGGACCCAAGGGCTGGTGAAGTCCCGCCCCCAGTTCTTGTCCGCATAGCCATAGGATTTCTCCGGGCTGACCGTATAAACGCGACCATTGTAGGTTATCCGTCCCTGATAGGCGGTTTCCCCTCGGCGTGCCAATACATGGCGAAGGCTTCGATATCCCGCAAAGGTTTGCTGGCCCCATAGCCGACGTTGAAAGCGACTTGCTTGTCCACCTGCAAATCCCAGGAAAGAGAACCGCTGTCGCACATCCATTCCGGATGGGCGGCGGCCTCCTCTTCGCTGACGGTGATGCTGCCCGTGAGCCTGGTCTCCGACGCCAGGCAGTCGGCGGCTTGGACTTGGTAAGACGCATCCGCATGAAGGTCCACCTGATCCCAGGCGAAAAAGCGATGCAGTTGGCAATGGTCCTCTCCCCAGCAACCAGCCTTGACCATCACGTAGGATGGTTTCTGCCCAGCGGCCTTGTTCTCGGGTAGTTGCCCCAAAATCGGGCCAGACCCTGGCCCTTCCTTGTCTTCGGCGAGCGCGGGATTACACAGGAAGAACTCCACGAAGAAAGCCTTGTCTTCGCCCGTCTGAGCATCCTGTGCAGTGAAGGAATGCCACCACCAGTCGTAGCCCTTCTTGCGCAGAGGGCCGCGCAGCATGCAGGCGTCACGGGAAATGTCGTGCTTATTGAATGCGGAAATCGCTGGTCTCATAAGAGTCTTCTTATTCCGAAACCTCTGAGGCGACGATGGAAGTAGGATTGTCAGGATTAGGATTCTCCGCCTGTAGAGGAAGCAAACGTATTTCTCCTTTTCCAATAACCACATCGTAAGATGAGTTATAAATCTTATTGACGGAAGAAAGGTTTTGGAGGAAAAGACTGACGGAATCATTATGGATTCTTTCTAAGGATTCCAATGCCTTCCCATGCTGAGCATCCAGATGTTTCCCGATTTTTGCACCACCCGCCTTTAAATATTCATCTATTGGCGTCTTATCGCCAAGGCGAGTCTTCTCAATGGCATTGCCGAGGAAACCTCCAGCCTTGGAAATCACATGAAGCGCCTTATCCTGGATTGCTGTATCCACGATTTCTTTAAGCTTTTTCTTGCTCTGTTTATAAAATTCGCGATACTCTCTTGAGCGCTGCTTAATCTCTTCCATGACATTTGTTAAATAATCTTGGTCGAAGTTGCCAAGCAACATAACTTCCAAGAACGAAGCGAATGAATAAACGTATAAGGCTCGCTGGAAATCGGTCAATTCATTCACAAATCCTTCGGCTTCCTCATGCGAGTGCCGGCGCGAATGAAGCAGGCCGCCTTCATCCGAAATTTTTTTACTAAGCTGCTCTTCATAAAGCAGAATATCCTTCTCGGCTTCTCGCTTGATTTCTTGGACCTGGATATGCTTGCTCTTTTTATACGTTTCGTTATTCCAATTAAATTTATAGTTATCAAAAACATCCTGAAGGACGCGCAGGTTTCCTTTGACTTTGGCTTTCTGCTGATTCTGCAAAAAGTCTAGGATCTCTTCTCCTGTTTTTTGAATCCTGTTCAGCTTTTGATTGATGGAGGCAAGCGCGACCGCCATAGCAATCATCGCTGGATCTATATACGCCGCATTCCCAGCGACGGCCTCGAACCGAGCCTGGCCAACGACACCTTTCCCGTTTTCAACAAGTGCCCCGATATTTTGGCCTCCTGCTGTCGCCAAATGAGCGGTTTTCGATATGCCTTCCGGAATATGCATTCGATAAAGCGTTTCTCCCTCACCATGCTGAAGTAAATCTAGGAGTGGACCGAAACCGGTGCCAAGCGTAGAAAGCGTATCAACCCCAGCGGTAAAAGCCTCCGAGCGCCCAGTCCGTTTATGATTCGTTTCCCAAAAATCGTCAGTATCGACTTCCATCGATGCCAACGTCTGCTCTACCAACTGCTTTCTTTCATCCCCATCCATATCTCACATGCTTTCTACTAGAATTGTTTTCTATTTTTTAAACAAACACTTCAACCGCTGTCCGACTGAATCGCAACAGAAGGTCGTTTGAATCAGAGCTTGTTATAAAGACGATTCGATCCATCATCGAACAACTCAATCAATGTTTTTTGTTCAATATCCGGCTTTCTCTGGCCGCTTTCCGGAAGCAGAATAACGTATGTAGATGTCCGCTGATATTTAATGTCCGCATAAATATCCGAATTCCCTTTCCCGCTGATCTGTAAAAGAATTCCCTCTCGTAAATTCTGCGTCGATGCGATGAAGATTCCGGAATATCCAGTAAGAGGAGTCCGCTTTTTCGGCGGTTTTGCATAAGAGACAATAAGAAAACATCCTGGCACGTCATAGAAGCCATGTCCATCTTCTTGGGCAAGATGCGCTTTTTCTACAAATTCGTCCACGCTAAAATGCACATTTTGTAGAGCAATTTCCTGCTTTTCCCTGCGTTTCAGCAACGACTCGGACAAATTTTTCTTTTCTTCCTTCTTTTCCTTCATTTTGTGCAGATTTTTTGATGCTGCATTTTTGGCATTACCCGCGACCTTTTGAGCGTCCTTGGCTGCACCCGCCATGAATTCCTTTATCTGTTCCCTCTTCTCAGGGTCTCTCAATTCATCGAGAATCCAAGGAAATAAAATCCCTGCTACGTTTGCAACTTTTTCCCTACCCTTTCCATTCCTTGGCTGTTCCTTTACCATCGATTCTCCTTTAAATCTACGGCTGACAAAGAGACACTCTTTATTCCCACTTGAATTCTAATACGATACGAGTTCCGACACTCGCGTAATCCCTCTGCTCTTTGTTGTAAGAGCCTGGTAGGCGCGGCCGGTATCAACCAGTTTGAAGAGGTGCTTCCTAGAGAGAAACGACCGTTATTGAAAAGGGCCACGCAACATGCAGGCATCACGGGAAATATCGTGCTTCTTGAATGCGGAGATTGCTGATATCCTGGGACTCTTCTTTCGGAAAACTCTTATTCCTGAGAGGGATTCAACTCTTCTTCGATCCATATGCTCAGACTCGGCTCAACCATGGAAACTTCAAGAGAAAGATCCTCGCCATGATCTTCCGGCTCCCAAACAAGGCATTCGTCCCAATATTCCAGATGCTTCTTGTCAATCCAAGACTCAGACTCCTCTACGGCCTGAGCGTCATCGCCCTGATAGGAAAACCAGTAAAGATACATCTGTCCGTCAATGACCTCGGAGAAGATGTTTTCCACATACATTCTTTCATTCTTCAAAGTGAGCAAGGTCTCGCCGATGTTTTCATTCAGAAAATGCATCCATTCGCGGGCCTTATCCTCTTTGCCTTTTTTGACCTTGTACCGTGTGAGCTCAGTATGCATTGTCATCATTGAATCCTTTGCCACGAATATTATCTTTGCCGTTGAGCCTGCCATACAGGAGGATTTATTGTTCCATCCGAGACTTGAGTGTATCCCTCTAATCAGAAATCCAATCTTGCAGCCGGAAATCCCATTTCAAGCCATCAGCGTTCCCAGCCAGAACAGGGTTAAACAGGCGTTGAGCAAGAGAGAACGATTTCTCGATCGACCGGAAATCCTTACTCATTCCCGTTTGATCGTAGAGTCGTAGGAAGGTACGTTGTTGACTCTCCCTCCAGCTCTCGGGAATCTCAAAATTTTTCGGTTGCGCAAGACCTCGTATGGAAAGTTCTCTTTTTAAACGAATCGAGAGAATTCGGCCATGAAACTCGGATGTCAAAGCATAAACAACGATGTCAACGAGATCTTTCACCCGAGTGGAACTTCTTCCCGCATGTTGTTCAATGATGGCGCACATCTTATCCGCCAGGGCGTTCTCGACCGAATAGCCCAAATAATCATGTTCTTCCAGCCCTGTTATACCTATTCGATCTGCTGGAGTAATCAACTCCGCGTCTTCTATAAGCACTTCGTCGGCAACGAGGTCGATGGAGAGAACCCCCATACGCTTTGACCCTAGGTAGAATGCGAACTTTACTACCAGTCCACTTCGATAGTCATCATCCGCCTTGATGGGGGAAGAGTTGATAAACTCAAAAGTAACGAAATCGCCTAAATCTATCTCCGCAAGCGAGCGGAGTTCACAGAGCGCACTTTCTAGCGTCTTCCCGCTAGAAAGTAAATCAATATCCCGGGTTGCCCTGGCATCAATGGTCCGGGCGAGCATGCTTTGCCCGCCTTTAAGCACGAAACTGTAATCCGAGTTGGAAAAAATCCTGCATAGGAAGCGGTGGAAATAAAATGCAGTCACCGCCCTGTTCGTATCCAGTGGGGATGCTTTTGCCGCTTGTTTCACTGCCATTTCTAAAGCAGCAGGGTTTTGATATCTCATTGTGCTGCCTTCCGAGGAGAAACACCCGCGTCGAGAAGCATCTCGTCGATAATCTGGCGCGCTTTGGTCTTTCCGAATTGTTCGCTGAGCAGGGAGAGGAAACGATCATAGTCAATCGAAATCGTGGAATTCGGAGAATATATATCTTTGACCAGCTCAATGATGAGTGAAGGGTCCTCATGGTCGAGTATGAGATCCATCATCGTTCGCTCCAGATTTGTGAGAGGAAGGCCATGCGAGAAAATCACATCCGCTCTTGACACTTGTCGCATGGCAAAGTGTGCTGATTTGATCCTTGTGCTGATTCGATGAGAAGAGAGGAATCGGTAGGGGGACAGATAAAAGTCACCCAGCTCAAGCAGCGCTGCCGCAGACGTACCACCGATGGCAATCCCGTCCCAATGATTCTCCCGCATCCTCTCATAGGCAAACTGATCGGGTGCTGTGAGCTTCCAGATGGCTACGAGCTCATCTTCTGGCTTCGCCCCCGAACCCATGAGTCGATACGCACCTCTTCTGATGCGTTCTAGCCGGCCAGACTGCACCGCATCATGAAGTGCATCCCGAGGAATTCCGACACGCTCCGCCTGTGCGGTGGTGAAGACGCCTTCCGATTCGGAAAGCTCCATAATCGCTCGAACGTGGTTTGAATTGCTCATGTTACTATTGTAGGCTAAAAACCTACAAACGCAACATCACTGTTTCCCATTGTTTATTGCTACCGCTGCTGGCAATACGCTTTCACCCCTCGGCGGAGCCGGTCAAGTCCGTCTTCGACCAGACTTCGAGGACAAGCCAGATTCATGCGGGCGAAGCCGCTTCCGCCCTGGCCGTAATGGGCGCCGTCGGTGATGAAAAGTCCCGTCTGTTGGCGAAGGAAGTCCGTGAACCCTTCGCCATGGCCAGGCAAGGCCCGCAGATCGAGCCAGAGCAGATAAGTCCCCTCCCCATGAACGGGCTGAATTAGAGGAATCTGCGCGCTGATGTAGTCGCAGGCGAATCGGCGGTTCTCCGAAATGTAGCAGCGAAGGGCGTCCAACCACTCCCCGCCTTGATTGAAGGCGGCGACGGCCGCTCCAACGGCGAAAACGTTCGGCTCAGCGATGCTGGGACTCAGGCAGGTGACGCTGATCCTGCTCGCCGTCGGGGAGACTGAGGCGAAAGGCACGTAGCCGACGCCCGGCTCGGTCAAATCGCCATGGATCTCGTCGGAGATGGCGGTCACTCCATGGCGAGCGCAAAGCTCGGCCACCCGTTTCAGGTCTTCGGCCGACCAGATGGTTCCTCCCGGGTTCTGCGGATTGCAGAGGATCATCAGCGTCACCTGGGGGTCGGATAGGTCCGCCTCCAGACGATCGAAGTCCATCCGGTATTCCTTCTGACCATCTGCACGGCCGGTATCAACCAGCTGGAGGGGGCTTTCCAGAGGGAAACGGCCATTATTGATGATGGAGTTGAAGAAGATGTTGTAGACCGGGGTTTGCAGGAGGACTTTTTCCGCCGGGGTGGTCAGTTTGCGGACCATGCTGGAGATGGCCGGCACGACGCCCGTGGTGAAAATCAGCCAATCATGCTCGATGGTCCAGCCGTGGCGACAGCTCCACCAAGAGATATAAGCCTGATACCAGTCTTCGCTGATACCCGAATAGCCGTAGATCCCGTGGTCGACCCGCCGCTGCAAAGCCTGACGGATAGGCTCCGCAACCTCGAAATCCATGTCCGCAACCCACATAGGCAGCTCGTTCTCTCCCACGTTCCACTTCTCCGACTGGGTTCCGCGACGGTTGATGACCCGGTCAAAATCATAGGAAGTCTGGCCCTTAGCACGAGTATCCATCATATTCATTTTTCCTGCCCTTCCACTAGCCGGGTCTCCCCATCTGTTCCGGAGACCAATGTCACTTGATCCAATCGAAAGAAATCGGTTTTCCGGATTCCTTTCTCGAAAATCTGAAGATCGTGGCCCTGTTGTTGCACGGAATTCTCGCACTTGCTTGAATCCGCATCGTCTGCAACAGGCTGGGCCGGATCAAGAATGACAGTCCCAATCTCATCGGCATGAATCGAACCAGACCGAGGATTGATGATGCTCTCCACCCGGCCAGAGATTTCAGCGTCAATATCAGAGGAGTATTCAAAAGCCAAGGTGGTGGAGCCTAGATAACAATTACGCATAACCAGATGGTCTACGTAACAAAGCCCTTGCAGGCTGTCGATTCTGCAATTGATCAAGGTGACATTACGGGAATTCCAGGCGAAATACTCGCCGGAGATGGTGGAGTCGTAGACGGTCACGTTTTCGCAGTTCCAGAAGCAATCCTTGGAAAGGAAGCGACTGTTACGAACGGTCACATTCTTCGTTCCGTCAAAGCAATAATTGCCTTCCAGCTCAAGGTGGTCTATGCTGACGTTCCGGCACCCCATGCCGAAGTAGTCTCCGGCGGCACTCACATGGTCAAGGACCAGGTCCCGGCAGTTCCACAAGGTCTCTTCCGCCTGAGGGATGGTCACTTCCTCCAGGCGCAGGTCCTTGCATCGCCGGAATTCCTTAGGTGCTTTAATAGTGGTCTTGGACACAGAGACATGGTCGCTATACCATATTCCCGCCCTCACTGTGGGATTGAAGGTGCAGTTGTCCAGCTGGAGATGGTCCCCATACCAGAGCGGGTATTTCCAGTCGAAAGTGGTACCGGTAACAGCCAGATTCTGGCAATGTTTGAGGGGCGACTCCCCATCGCCGAAAGCCGAGTCTCTGATCTCCGTATCGGAAATGCTGAAAAGGGCGCGTTCCCCGGTGAATCGTTGCCTTTCAATCAGGTTCTGTTTATTCATGCCACTCATGAATCCCCCTTTGCCGACGAATGATTCCGGAAAATCAGACTGTGTTAAATATACCGCCCGGTGATGCTTTCTGCCGACCGCCGAATTTCCTGGGGACTGCCGACAGCCACAACCCTACCGCCTTCCTCGCCCCCTCCCGGCCCCATGTCCACGATGTAATCGGCGTTGCGGATCAGGTCAAGATCATGTTCGATGACGATGACCGTCGCCCCTTGCTGGATGAGGGTTTCGAAAACGTCCAAGAGGGTCCTGACGTCCTTGGGGTGGAGGCCGATGGTGGGCTCATCGAAGACGAAGACCGATCCCGTCTGCCCCTTGCCCATTTCGCTGGCCAGCTTGAGCCGCTGGGCCTCTCCACCGGAAAGCCCCGGAGTGTCCTCGCCCAAGGTCAAGTAGCCCAGCCCTAAATCATGCAGGACCTGGAGCCGCCGCTGCCAGAAGGGAGAGACCCTTGCAGGCCGCCAGAACCTGGTCGACGGTCATGTTCATCAAATCAGGCAGGCTGTAATCCTTGCCGTCCTTCATGGCCTTGACCACCTCGTGAGCCTTGGCGCTGTACCGGGATCCCCGGCAATCCGGGCAGGTCACGTCCACATCGGGCAGGAACTGCACATCCAGGGAAATCCGCCCCGTCCCATCGCAGGTCGGGCAGCGCAGGTCGCCAGTGTTGTAGGAGAAATCACCGGCCTTGTACCCGCTTTGTTTGGCGAGCGCCGTCCTGGCGTAGACCTTGCGGAGTTCATCATGAACTCCGGCGTAAGTGGCCACGGTGGAACGCACGTTGATTCCGATCGGGGTCGCGTCGATCAGCTTCACTTGGCGGATACCCTTCGCCTGCAAAGAGACCACATGCCGGGGTGACTTCTGTTTGCTGATCTTCGCCATCAAAGCGGGAATGAGGCTTTCGAGGATCAGCGTGGTCTTGCCGGAGCCGGAGACTCCCGTGACCACGGTCAGACGGCTTTGAGGGATGCTGACTTTCAGCGGTCGGACGGTATGGATGGTGTCGGTGGCCAAAGTAATCGTGCCCAGATCGAAGAGGTGGTCATCGGCGATCCATTCCCGCAGCCGGGATGATTGGCCGCCAATCAGATGGTCTCCTCCGGCCAGCTGCTTCCGCAGAAAAGGCCCGATGATGGAGGAAGACGATTCGGCGACCTGAGGGACCGTCCCTTGGTCGATGACACGGCCGCCATCGGATCCAGCCCCTGGCCCCAGCTCGATCAGCCAGTCGGCGTGGGAAAGCACTTGGATGTCGTGATCAACCAAGACCACGCTGTTCCCATCCGCCACCAAGTCATCCATCACCCCGGTCAGGCCTTGGACATTGTAAGGATGAAGGCCGATGGAAGGCTCATCCAGCACATAAAGCACCCCGGTCGTCCGGTTCCGCACGGCGCGGGCCAGCTGCACCCGTTGGCGTTCCCCTGTAGACAGAGTGGAGGCGGCCCGATCCAAAGACAGGTATCCCAGGCCCAAGTCAAGCAGGCGCCGGGAAACGTCCAGGAAGGATTCGCAGATGCTCTCCCCCATCGGTCGCATTTCCTGAGGAAGGGATTCAGGCACGGATGACACCCAGGAAACCAGCTGGGTCAAAGTCATAGCCGCGGCTTGCCCTAGGTCGACATCTCCTATCCTCGGAGCTCGAGCCGCTTCCGAGAGTCTGGTCCCCTGGCAATCCGGGCAGACTCCCTCGGTCAGAAAGCGCTCGATCCTCTTCATGCCTTTGTCGTCTTTGACTTTGGCCAAGGCGTTCTCCACCGTGCGGACGGCGCTGTAGTAGGTGAAATCCATCTCCGCCGATTGCTGGGTCTTGGGATTCACATAGATGATGTGCTTCTTCTCGGCAGGCCCATGGTAGACGATCTCCTTCTCCTCGCCGGTCAAGTCTTTGAAGGGGACATCCGTGCGCACCCCCATCTCCCGACAGACGTCCTTCATGAGGGCCCACATGAGGGTCCCCCAGACGGCCACGGCACCTTGGTCGATGGTCAGGTTTTCGTTGGGCACCAAGGCCGCCTCGTTCACGGTCCGGGTGATGCCGGTCCCTCCGCAACGAGGGCAGGCTCCCCGGCTGTTGAAAGCCAGGCCTTCAGCGTCCAGCCCGTAAAATTTTTCCCCACAGGTGGGGCAGGTGATCTTCCCCATAGTGGCCACGGCAAAAGAGGGCGGGGAGTAATGCCCTTGGGGGCAGCGATGACTGGCCAGACGGGAGAACATAAGACGCAGACTGTTCAGTAGTTCGGACATGGTGCCGAAAGTGCTGCGGATCCCGGGGACGCCCGGCCGCTGATGAAGGGCCAAGGCAGCGGGAATGTAACGGACCTCGTCCACATCGGCCCGGGCTGCCTGAGTCATACGGCGGCGGGTGTAGGTAGACAAGGATTCCAAATACCTCCGAGACCCTTCGGCGTAGAGGACACCCAAGGCCAGGGATGACTTCCCTGACCCGGAGACGCCTGCGATGCCGACTATCTTGTTGAGGGGGATGTCAACATCGACCTTCTGCAGATTATGGACTCGAGCCCCTCGTACTAGAATGGCTACTGGAATCTTTGAAACTACCGGAGCCGCGGCGGAAGAACCGGTCATCGTCGCCCCTTTCCTATTTCTTGGTGTCCTTCTTATACTAACCCACATTGCATCAGGTAGGCGATGACCACCAAGCCGAGGGCGAGTTTGAAGGGGACTCCGAAAGTGAAGTAGGATTTCTTGGTCTTATGACGGACGGAGTACATGCCGATCAGCCCGCCCAAAGCGCCACCGGCCAGGCACAACCCCAGCAGAGCAGCCTCAGGAATCCGGGATTCCCCTTTCTCCGCCCGCTTTTTATCGATGATGAAGAGACACAAGGTCACAAGATTGACGACAAGCAAGTAAATCCCCAAAATCTTATGATTCCTATGCCCCACAGCCTGAATCAGCTGGCTGAAGCCAAAGCGGACCGGACCATAAACGTTCAGCAGAACAAGAATCCAGACGATGACCATTTCCAAGGAAAGGAAGAAGATGGCCACATTGTTTTTGGAGACCTTCCGCGACCAAATCAGGAAGGCGATAAAAAGTCCCAGGCCTCCCCCAGCCACCGCAGCCAGACTGGAGAAAGCGAGGCCTACTTCTTCGCCCTGACTTCCTTCACCTTTCGCCCTGACGATCAGCGAGGTGACCGCGTAAGCCAAGAAAGACAAGGCGTTCACCGCGATCAGGTAAATTTGGAAGCCGTCCAAACCCAAAAATCCATGCATAGTCAGAAATCTCCCCTACAAGAAGTTAAAGCTAATCCGCATGGTTACGTTCCTCTCGGACAAATCCGCTAATTCATCATATATCCAATTTTATTAACGCCAATCATTCCACGACGAAGTACAGTAATGTCGATAGTCTCATATTCTGACTTGCTGATGCTTGAAACTGAGGCTTGCATTCTCGGAATATCTGCCCTCTCTACCCGTGTCCGAAGGATTGGAATAGTCTCTACACCGAGTTCGTGGAGAACTTCATCCGGCAATTCATAATTCTGTTCGACAAGGCCAAAACAAGTGAAACCTGTATCCACGCAGAAAGCTATCAGCTTCTTCTTTCCAATATTATAAATAGCACAGAAGGAAGTTCCAATCAGACTGCCAAGCAGATAACCCACAACCGGTAATTCGAATCCTAGAGCCTGCCCAATAATGCCTCCGATATGTGCGCCGAACAGATAACCACCTGAAATAACAACAGTATCTACAAAAGCAGCGCCCATCTGCTGAGTACTCATCCTCCCGGCAGCAACAAGAATACTGTTTTTAGCTGTTTGCATGACAAGGGCAACGACCATTCCGAGGACCGTAGGATTGATATCTTTGAACGCCTCGCCCAAAACTCCTTTTTCGCACATTATCAGCAAAGAAGAAGAGATAGAACCGCGTAAAAAACCTTCTGCTCCAGCAGAGATGCCTTTGGTCCCTATCCTTTGAACCTGTTGAATGTCAATCTCACCATGTTTGATGAGGAAATCTATCGCTTTGTATATTTCGGGCGCAAGCTGGAATGCAACGGTAATCGCCGCAGTAGTGTAACCTGCCTTCAATGCCTGTTGCAGCATATATTCCGTATTGGTTGCACTGTCCGCAGTTACGTCATGCTCTTCTGCCTTAAATTTCTTATCCTTGCTTTCGCAGGCAATGTCCTCCAGTTCTTTTCTTGACACTCTTTTAGAACTAACACCTTTTTCGTTCTTTATTACGTCCGTCAGCCTGGATTCGGTTTCAGCATAGGCATCAGAGACATCTGACCGTATTAGCTGATTCCTCAGCGCCTCACGATGAGCCGTCGCCTTGGCATCAGAAAGCTGGTCGGAAGGAACGAGCCTGCTCTGGTCGTGATAACTTGCATGACCGGATTCCGGGCTGAATCTCGCTTGCGCCTTTGCAGTTTTTTCTGCCGTAACATAGGATTTCGCACTATAAGCCTCGCCGGAGTCCAATTGAATATCAACAGAGTCCTTCAAAGTACTGTGAAGAACAGAGGCTCGGTCTGCCGAATCAGCCGCGACTGCATCCACATTGAATGTTCCGGCTCCCCATTCCTCAAGCATATACCCCTGCAGCTGTCCGATTCCAAGGTTCCTGTACTGGTGGTTATTTATATTTTCTTCAAGCTGTTTGATTGCCGCCTCGACTGCGCTTACATATTCCTGTCCCATACGGGCAGCAATATCAGCACCCATTATCCTTGTGGCAAATTCCCAGCCTTGTTCCATTTCAGTCTTGGATTGCATAAGGCGGCACCTCACATATTCATAAACTTCTCAAGCCCATCATTATAGAGGCTGACCACTCCGTAGAAAAGCATCTGTTGTTTCATCAATGACTTATTCCTGAAAGTCTCTTCAGACTTTGATGCAATCCGTGCTCCAACTTTACCGATAGCATCCGCACCTGTTGAAAATGCTTTTTTGACACCATTTAGAAGATTGAACTTCTTCCTTTTTTTCTCATTGACTTCAGCAGATTCACTATCTGTATTTTCGGGGTTATCCTCTGTGGGGTGCTCGATAGTGATAACAGATTCATGGTCGGTTCCTGTCTCGGCGATACCTTCTTTAGTATCCTTAAGGAACTCCGGAACCGGTAATGCAGAAAGTTTTTCTAAGAAAGCATCGTAATCTTCACGAGTGGTCAGTACTTTTGTGTCAGCGTAGACAACTGCCTGATTACCTGCCCAGCCGAATCTGACACCGCATTCATCAAATTTCACATCAATGACGGGAATCAGTCTGTCCGTGCCTCTTATCTCGCCTAGGAAGAGAATTTTGCCTTGGATATTTCCTGCCTTCTTATTCCCAAGCCATACTTTTTCCGTCCAAGAAACGATGTTAATGGAGTTATCCCTAGTACCTGCAACTCCTTTTCGCTGTCATCGCACGTTTCAACCATTTTCTTCAGTTGATTCATCAGCAACTCATCCTTGTAAACAACGATAAGAGTCTTCTTTGTTTCAAACATAAGTATTCTCCTTGGTTTGATTAGGTTTTTAGTTTCCTTCTTTAACAGCAGATACCTGCGGAATCAAACGCCAAGTCGCTTTACGATATCATTCAGTCACCCTCCGTAATATGTGGAATCGCGAGACCCCGAGAGTACCCATTTACTCTGAGCACGCATTGAGACAAGTGTGGATAGTAATCACTCCTTGCCTTGATACTCAACATTATAATCGCCCGTCGTAATAACGTCAGCCTAGATCTCTCATCAACTCGATTGCGGAATTCGATAGCGATACCGACAAGAATTTGGAAAAGGGGAAAGGTAAACTTGAACTACTCCGTAAAAGTTTTACCGTGAAAATGGTCTCCAATAATTTACGGAGCAGTTCATATCAACGAATTTTCACTAGAGAAAAATGAGCATGAGCATCAATAAAGAAGAATGGACCTGAACTCGCAAGCCGAAAGATTTCACAATCTCCGATGACAAGATCGAAATCACCACGGCCCCGCATACCGACCTTTGGCAAAGGACCTACTATCATTTCCGCAATGACAATGCACCGGTCCTGCAAATCACAAGCTCCGAAAAATTCTTCTCTTTCCTGGTGAAAACCGATTTCCCCAACAGTCACCATCGCTTCGACCAATGCGGAGTGGTGGTGTATCTGGATAGCGAGAACTGGCTGAAAGGCTCTATCGAGTACGAGAATGAGAAGTTCTATCACCTTGGAAAGGGGCGGAAGAAATCCAGTTTGGGATTTACGCCTGCAGCCCTGAGGATTCTTCCTTCAAAGCGATTTTCACTCACATGGAGCTGACCGATTGCAAGTGGCTGGCCCATGAAGGTCAGGCACCTGACGAGGGTTGAGCCGAATACCGCTCAGCGATGGCCACCATCGAATGCCATAGAATTCACTCAGTTCAAGGCGGCTTTCAAATCTGCTTCAATTTTCTCAGGAGTATCCATCGGCGCATAACGCTTGAGGATTTTACCATCGCGGGCGATGAGGAACTTGGTGAAATTCCATTTGATCGCCCCGCCCAAAAGCCCGCCATTATGAGAAGTCAAGTAGCGATAAAGAGGGTCTGCCCCTTCCCCATTGACTTCGATCTTGCCGAACTGTGGGAAAGTCGTATCGTACTTGAGCATGCAGAACTCGTGGATTTCCGCGTCAGAGCCAGGAGCCTGATGGCCGAACTGGTCACAAGGAAAATCAAGAATCTCAAAACCTTGCTCATAATAGGTTTTATAAAGCTTCTCCAAGCCCTCATACTGAAGGGTGAAGCCACAGCCGGTAGCCGTATTGACGATCAACAGGACCTTGTCGCGGTAATCGTTGAGCGAAACCATGGTCCCGTCTTGGGCGCGCACGGTGAAGTCATAAATCGATGCTAGCTCTTGTTTGCTTGCTGTTGCTGTCATAGTCTTTCCTTACATTCTTTTTTGCCCATTTTTCCTTACCCTTGTACTATCGCTACCAGTTTTATAGCCTCTAGGAATTCTTAGAAATCAGAGAGATCCACGGGCTCTGACACTTTCCCAAGCTTGAAATTATGAACCGCCTGATCCATACTCTTAAGACTCTTAGCGGAAACCGAAGCCGGCACCTTCAATTCGCGAGGTTCCAGAATAATGCAGCCATTCTCATACTCTCGGACAAAGTAGTACTGATATTTCGCGCCGCGAAGAGTCATACGCTTCTTGCTATCAATATGTACCTCGTAAGTTTTTACTGCATCCATAGACTAACCTCGTATCAATGTGGGATATCCCACCCTGAGTATAGACTGAATCCCTAAACTAGTCAATCGAGTTTTTGAATTCATCAAATAAAATGCCCATTCCCCCTCACAAGTTCAAACCTGTCTAAAGAACTTAGTATAAATCTGCCTACAAATGCTCCCCGCCTATTGACGAAGAACCCTGATCCCAAAATACTGAAAGATGATACTAGCCGGTCTATTCCCACTCGATCATTGCGTAACCCGTTTTGATTGAGTCGATAGGGCAGGTAAGCTGGGATTCACTCCACTCTCCTATCGCGAAAACAGTGTAGTCACCCTGTAGCCAGTGGTGACTACATACTCTGTAGCCACTTGAAGAGAGTATTTTCGCCCGATTGAAGAGTAACGAGTTTGAGGATTTGCTGCCTCCTCGACATCCGAAGCGAACGACCCGCCCAACGAGACCTCATGAACGTGCAACAGGTCGCAGAGCGCCTCAAGCTACTACGCTTTTGACCCACTCGACAAGTGCATCGTAACTTACTGACCGATCTGCAACGCCCAGCACGACTTTGTGGAAAGCCGCGTGGTCGGGCCTGAAATCGACGCCAGACATCCTGAGATAAGCGCCGAGCAAAGCGGCACCTGTCCTCTTGTTGCCATCGAGAAACGGGTGGTCGGATACGATGCCAAAGGCGTATCTGCACGCCTTTTCGATGACACTCGGATACAAGTCCATACCACTGAAGGTTTGAAGTGGTTGTTCCAGCGCGGAATCGAGAAGCCCTTCGTCGCGCAAACCATCAAGCCCTCCGAACCGCTCAATCGTCGCCGCATGGATGGCAAGAACCTCTTTTCTGGAGAAGGCCAGCGTGCTCACTTGGCAAGCTCTTCGAACACGTCAGCATACTCGTCCATAAAGTCGACTGCTACGTCCGTGGCACTATCAACCTTCTGGGCCGGATGAATGACCACCCAGGGCTTGTTGTTCTTCAGGATGGTGACCGGCCTGCGGGTCCGGTTCACTTCTGCCGTCACGCGAGAGAAGTTGTTTTTCGCCTCTGCAAGGCCTATCGTCAGTGTTGCCATTTCTGACCTCCTTTAATATTAGCCAGAATTATAGCCTGCATATAAGACAGCTCAATTGAAGGTTGAGATAATGAATACTTGTCCGGCTGAGCACCATTCATCTTCGTGAATCTTGCAGATGAATGGCTTGCAGAATTGCTTGAATAGGAATCGTCGCTCTCGCATTTCCATTGCCGTTTTCAGGGCTCTCGTACGTTCGCCACCTCCCCAAAGGTCTCGGCGGCTTCATCCCGATCAGGGCACTAGTCGCTCGTCACTGTGATTAGATGTGCAGGATGAGACTAAGCGGAAAAGACTAAAACCTTATTCCCACTCAATAGTCGCTGGTGGCTTGGAGGTCACGTCCAGGACAACCCGGTTGATACCTCGGCACTCATTGGTGATCCGGGTGGAAATGGTAGCAAGCACATCGTAGGGGACGCGAGACCAATCAGCGGTCATGGCATCCTCGGAAGAAACAGGTCGCAAGACCACGGGATTGCCATAAGTACGCTCGTCACCCTGAACGCCTACGGAATGGACATCAGCCAGCAAAACGACCGGGCACTGCCAGATATCACGGTCCACGTCGGCCTTGGTAAGCTCCTCACGAGCGATCGCATCGACTCCGCGCAACAGATCCAAACGTTCCTTGGTGATTTCGCCAATAATGCGGATGGCAAGACCAGGACCGGGGAAAGGCTGACGCCAGACGATCTCATCAGGCAGGCCCAACTCGGTGCCGATTGCGCGGACCTCGTCCTTGAACAGGGTACGCAAAGGCTCGATCAGGCTGAAATCAAGGTCCGCAGGCAAACCGCCCACGTTATGGTGACTCTTGATGTTCGCGGTGCCGGAGCCTCCGCCGGACTCGACCACGTCAGGGTAAAGGGTCCCCTGCACCAGGAACTTGACCTCTCCCCCTTCGTTTCCGGCCTGGGCGACGATGTCACGAGCGGCTTTCTCAAAGGTGCGGATGAACTTTTCGCCAATGATCTTGCGCTTGCGCTCCGGCTCGCTGACGCCTTTCAAAGCGCTCAGGAAGTCTTCCGAGGCATCCACGGCCACCAACTTGATTCCCGTCGCCTTGACGAAATCATGCTTGACCTGTTCCACCTCCCCCTTGCGCAGGAAGCCATGATCCACGAAAACGCAGGTCAGCTGCTCACCGATGGCCTTATGGACCAAGGCTGCAGCCACGGCGGAATCCACTCCCCCGGACAGGCCGCAAATCACCTGTTTGTCACCCACCTGCTCGCGAATCCTGGCGACTTGGTCTTCGATGATGCTGGATGGATTCCACTCCCGAGAAATACCGGCCTCATCATGCAGGAAACGCTCGAAAACGTCCTGCCCCAGAGGGGTGTGCTTGACCTCCGGATGCCACTGGACCCCGTAAAGTTTGCGGGACTTGTCCTCCATAGCAGCCACAGGTGCGCCTTCCGTATGAGCCAGGACGGTGAAGCCTTCCGGTGCCTTGCGTACGGCCACCCCATGACTCATCCAGGTGCTCTGTTCCTGAGGGGATTGAGCGAGGACGCCTTCGGGGTCGTCGATATAAGTCTCGGTCTTGCCATACTCACCCAAGGCGGCCTGATCCACGTCGCCACCCAGCTCGTTGGCCATCACTTGGAAGCCATAGCAAATGCCCAGAATCGGCACGCCGGAATCGAAGATCTTCTTATCGATGGACGGGGCCCCCGGCTCGTAGACGGAAGCGGGGCCGCCGGACAGGATGATGGCTTGGGGGTCTTTGGCCAGCATGTCGTCGGCGGACATGGAATGCGGCACCAGCTCCGAATAGACGTTGGACTCACGCACCCGACGGGCGATGAGCTGGGCGTATTGGGCGCCGAAATCGACCACTAAGACCGGTCCTTTTGCCATGGAAATCCTCCAGAATCATCCAGAAAGCGGGAAAACAGTAGGCAACATTATCCTGATTCTTGCCGACAAGGGGATTCGAAACCAGCCCTCCTTTTCATCATGCGGTCTTCGGGGGCAAGACTGCTACTATCGAAGGAGTTCCGAGAAGTCCATGATGATTCATAGTGATGATTCGTTGCGACGCTTCACAGATATGACTTGCAGCTATGGCTCACAGCAGGGGGAAAGGAAAAGAAATTCCGATGACTGACACGATGATGAAGCCCCAAGGCGAGGACGCGGTCAAGCTTTCCGCCTGGGACAAGGCGACGGCGGCGCTGGAAGGGATTTACGCCAGCAAGACCATCCATCTGGCCCCTGAACCACAAGGCGACCGAAGTGGACTCAGCGAACCGGGCAAGATGGTCTTCCCCGAACAAGCCATCGCCCAAGAAGCTCTGGCGGACCTCTACCAAGGCCAGGAGCCGCAAGCCGAGTCGTCCTTCGCGACCCAGATCGACGACTCAAGCCAGGACTCCCCTTTGAGCGCGGCCATAGCCGGGGATTCCATGACCGTCGCCTGCGGGGTGGAAAGGCAGGACTTGGGCATGATGCCCCGCATAGCCCAGAACCTGGCCGACGCCACCCAACGCGACATCCATTGGGAAGCCCACGGCAAGCTGGGAGCCACCATGCGCCGGGTCCGCTTCCGCGAGCTGCCCGCTTTGAGGGGCAAGCATTACACCCTCCTCTACATTTGCGCGGGGTCGAACGACCTCATGGCCCAGCGCTCCGACAAGGAGTGGAAAGACGACCTGACCGAGGTCCTCGAGGTCGCCCGGGGTCTGGCCGATCACGTGGTCGTCCTCAGCCCCGGCCAGGTATATAAGGTCCCCGCCCTGGGGTGTCACCTGCGCAAAGCCATGCTGGTGGCCAGCGACCGGCAGACGGCGGTGAGCAAGTCGGTCTGCGATGATTTCGGCGTCACTTATGTGGACCTGACCCATGAAGACGTGCATACCGACCTGCCTGATTTTTACGCTTCCGACCACTTTCATCCGGGCAAAGTCGGCTATCAGATCCTGGCTGATTACATCAGCTGGAGGACCCTGCGCACCTTCTGATGAAGAACACGCCGGAAACACCGATTTCCAGTGATTTAAGCGACATTCCGCCTTGCGAATCACTGCCTTGAAAGTCGAAAGCATCCCGTAACATAATGAGCGATATGGGGATGGAGATTCCGTCTCCTAAGAAAAATAACCGAGTTGCACTGTGATGTGCAAGAAAGTGCAGGAGCATCAATGACAAGTCCTGTTATTGGAACCCCATGGAAGAAGCTGGACCACCCGGTATCTGAAGAGGCCCTCGAAGGTGTCGACAAGTACTGGCGCGCTGCCAACTATCTTTCCATCGGTCAGATTTATTTGCGCAGCAATCCTTTGATGAAGGAGCCTTTCACTCGTGAAGATGTCAAGCACCGTCTGGTTGGTCACTGGGGCACTACTCCTGGTCTGAACTTCCTGATGGGCCATATCAACCGCTTGATCGCCGATCATCAGCAGAACACCGTCTTCATCATGGGACCAGGTCATGGTGGACCTGCCGGTACTTCCCAATCCTATCTCGACGGCACTTACACTGAGTACTATCCGAAGATCACCAAGGATGAAGAAGGCCTGCAGAAGTTCTTCCGTCAGTTCTCCTATCCTGGCGGCATTCCTTCCCACTTCGCTCCTGAGACCCCTGGCTCCATCCACGAAGGCGGCGAGCTGGGTTACGCCCTCTCCCACGCTTTCGGCGCTGTCTTCAACAACCCCAGCCTCTTCGTCCCCGCCGTCGTCGGCGATGGCGAAGCCGAGACCGGCCCTCTGGCCACCGGCTGGCAATCCAACAAGCTCGTGAACCCCCGCACCGATGGCATCGTGCTGCCGATCCTGCACCTCAACGGTTACAAGATCGCCAACCCCACCATCCTGGCCCGTATCTCCGACGAAGAGCTGCATGACTTCTTCCGCGGCATGGGCTACAACCCCTACGAGTTCGTCGCTGGCTTCGACGATGAGGACCACATGTCCATCCATCGTCGTTTCGCCGACCTGCTCGAGACCGTCTTCGATGAGATTTGCGACATCAAGGCCGCCGCTCAGACCAACGATGTGGATCGCCCCTTCTACCCCATGATCATCTTCCGCACCCCCAAGGGTTGGACGTGCCCCAAGTTCATCGACGGCAAGAAGACCGAAGGTTCTTGGCGCGCCCACCAGGTGCCGCTGGCTTCCGCCCGCGATACCGAGGCCCACTTCCAGGTCCTCAAGGGCTGGCTCCAGTCCTACAAGCCTGAGGAGCTCTTCGACGAGAAAGGCGCCCTTCGTCCTGAAGTGACCGCTTTCATGCCTGAAGGCGACCTGCGCATCGGCGCCAACCCCAACGCTAACGGTGGCCTCATCCGCAAGGATTTGAAGCTCCCCACCCTCGACGACTACGAGGTCAAGGAAGTCAAGGAATTCGGCCACGGCTGGGGCCAGCTCGAAGCCACCCGTCGTCTGGGCGTTTACACCCGCGACATCATCAAGCTCAACCCTGATGACTTCCGTATCTTCGGACCCGATGAGACCGCCTCCAACCGTCTCGCCGCCGCTTATGAAGTGACCAACAAGCAGTGGGACAACGGTTATCTCTCCGCCCTGGTCGACGAGCACATGGCCGTCACCGGCCAGGTGACCGAGCAGCTGTCCGAGCACCAGATGGAAGGCTTCATCGAAGGCTACGTCCTCACCGGTCGTCACGGCATCTGGAGCTCTTACGAGTCCTTCGTGCATGTGATCGATTCCATGCTCAACCAGCATGCCAAGTGGCTAGAAGCGACCGTTCGCGAGATTCCTTGGCGTAAGCCCATCTCCTCCGTGAACCTGCTGGTCAGCTCTCACGTATGGCGTCAGGATCACAACGGATTCAGCCACCAAGATCCCGGCGTCGTCTCCGTCCTGCTGAACAAGACCTTCCACAACGATCACGTCATCGGCATTTACTTCGCCACCGACGCCAACATGCTGCTGGCCATCGCTGAGAAGGCTTACAAGTCCACCAACAAGATCAACGCCATCATCGCCGGCAAGCAGCCCGCCGCCACCTGGCTCTCCCTGGACGAAGCTCGCGCTGAGCTCGAAAAGGGCGCCGCCGCCTGGGATTGGGCTTCCACTGCCAAGAGCAACGATGAGGTTCAGGTCGTGCTGGCCGCCGCTGGCGATGTTCCTACTCAGGAAATCATGGCCGCTGCTGACAAGCTCAAGGGTTATGGCATCAAGTTCAAGGTCGTCAACGTCGTTGACCTCCTGAGCCTGCAGACCCCTGCGGAGAACAACGAGGCCATGAGCGACGAGGAGTTCACCGAGCTCTTCACCGCCGACAAGCCTGTCCTCTTCGCTTACCACTCCTATCCTCGCGAGGTCAAGAGCCTGCTCTTCGACCGTCCCGGCCACGAGAACTTCAACATTCACGGCTACAACGAGGAAGGCTCCACCACCACTCCTTACGATATGGTTCGCGTCAACGACATGGATCGTTACGAGCTGACCGCTGAGGCCCTGCGCATGGTGGATGCCGACAAGTACGCGGATGAGATCAAGAAGCTGGAAGACTTCCGTCAGGAAGCGTTCCAGTTCGCCGTGGACAAGGGTTACGATCACCCCGATTACACCGACTGGGTGTGGTCCGGTGTCAAGACCGATAAAGCCGGCGCCGTGTCCGCTACCGCAGCGACCGCTGGTGACAACGAGTAGTCTTCCTTCCTGTGACTCCCCTTGGCTCGCAAGAGCCAGGACATGAGTCAGGTTGAGATGAAAATTTCAGCCTCCCACTTCGGTGGGAGGCTTTTTCATTCTTAAAAAGGAAACGAATTCCTTGTGAGAAAGTCAAACTCCTTATTAAACTGAAACCGTTACCGAAACTCAGCGCAAAGGAGCCCCATGAGCTTTCCATCCATCTACCTCGCCAGCCCCGAAGGAGCCAATGGACGCAACGTCGTGGCCAACGGCTTGGCCGCGACCCTGGCCCAGGCGGGGAAGAAACCCGCGATCTTCCACCCAATCACCCATAAACGCGATGCCTTCACCGAAGTCCTCATCAAGACCGCAAGGCTGGAAGAAACCGTTGACGAAGCCCGGGCAGTCTGCCCGAAAAGAGCCATGAGAGACCATGCTTACGCCCGCCAGGAAGTCTCCACCTACTGGGAGACCTTCCAATCACGTCTGAGCGAGCGCGGGGCGGAATCCTGCCTGATCGTCGGCAGGGATAAAAACCCGGCCTTCGACCCTGAAGGATTCGTGCTCGACGCCCAATTATCGGCGGACCTCCAAGCCCCCGTCTTCCTGGCTGTGTGCTGCATCAACCGTCAGCCTGATCAGGTGAGGCGCACCGTTGAAGCCTGCTACCGGCAGATCCTTCAAGCCGGGAACTCGGTCGCCGGGGTCTTCGTGACCGGCTGGAAGCCTGACGAGGCCGAAAAAGGAGCGGGAATCAAACAGGAATTGACCGACCTCTTCTCACAGCTGACCCCCTCACTCCCCTGCTGGCTGATCCCCGCCCATGACTGTTCCACGGCCGACGAAGCCGCCCAGTCCCTGCCCCGCTTCCAAAAGGCCGCCCCAGCGGAGGAGATCCTCGCCGCACTGGATAGGACCGACTTCGCCAAGCCGGTCACCCCCTATGCCTTCCAAGCAAGCTTGGTCGCCCGGGCGAAAAAGGACAAGAGGAGGATCGTCCTGCCTGAAGGCCAGGAAGACCGGATCCTTCAGGCCGCCGATCAGATCCTCTCCCAAGACGCCGTCGACCTGATCATTGTGGGCGAAAAGGAGGAAATCCTCGCTCGAGGCCGGGAACTGGGGTTGACCCATCTTGAAAAAGCGGGCTTCCAATCCCAAAAGGATGAAGACCTCCTGGCCCCGATGGTGGAAAAGCTCTGTCAGCTGCGCGCCAAGAAAGGCATGACCCCGGACAAGGCCCGGCAGACCCTGCAGGATCCCTCTTATTTCGGGACCATGCTGGTGGTCATGGGGATGGCGGACGGCCTGGTCTCAGGATCGGTCAACACCACGGCCAACACCGTGCGACCGGCCCTGCAGCTGATCAAGACCAAGCCGGGGGCCTCTTTGGTCTCCGGAGCCTTCCTCATGTGCCTGCCCGACCATGTGGCGGTTTTCGCCGATTGCGCCATCAACCCCAACCCCGACGCAGGCCAGTTGGCCGACATCGCCATCCAGTCAGCGCAAACGGCCAAGGCTTTCGGCATCGACCCGCGCGTCGGCATGCTCACCTATTCCACCTTGGGATCCGGATCCGGCCCGGACGTGGACATGGTCGCGGAAGCCACCCGTCTGGTCGGCGAAAAAGCCCCTGACCTGCCTGTGGTCGGCCCCATCCAGATGGATGCGGCTTGGTCCCCTCAGGTGGCGGCCACCAAGGCGAAAGGCAACCCCGTCGCCGGCCACGTGAACATCTTCGTCTTCCCCGACCTGTCCGCGGGGAACATCGGCTACAAGGCCGTCCAGCGCTCTTCGGGCGCCTTGGCCATCGGCCCCGTCCTGCAAGGCTTGAACAAGCCCGTCAACGACCTGTCCCGGGGAGCCACCGTGTCCGACATCGTCAACACTATAGCCCTCACCGCCATCTACGCCGAGGAAAGCTGAAAAACAAAAACCCAAAAAAATCGAAAATCTTGAGCCGAAACCGCACCTGACGCAGTAGCGGCTCAAGAGTATATTGGAGATGTCTGCGTCGGTCAAGCAATAACTCATGGAAGCGATTCGTCTTGCCGACGCATAGCACGAAACGCATATGCCTATAGAGCATCCATAGAGCATACAGAGACAAAAAGGAGCCGTCATGGCTAAAACCGTTCTGGTTATCAATTCTGGTTCAAGCTCCATCAAGTATCAGCTGGTGAACTTGGAATCCGGCGAAGCTTTGGCATCTGGCCTGGTCGAGAAGATCGGCGAACCGACGGATGGCGCTTACACCCACAAGTTCGACGGCGAGAAGCATACTTTCACCGAACCCATCAAAGACCATGAACAGGGGCTGAAGAAGGTCCTGGCCTTCTTCGATGAATACGGCCCCAACCTGAAGGACTACGAACTGGTCGCCGTCGGCCACCGCGTGGTCCAAGGCGGGTACATCTTCCCCACCCCGGCTTTGGTGACCCCACAGACCATCCAACAGGTCAAGGACTTGGCCGTCCTGGCTCCCCTGCACAACGGCCCTGAAGCCATCGGCGCCGAAGTCATGACCCGCCTGCTGCCTGACGTTCCTCAGGGCTTCGTCTTCGACAGCTCCTTCTTCTTCCAGCTGCCCAAGGCTTCCAGCACGTACGCCCTCAATAAGGAAGTGGCTGAGAAGTACCACATCCGCCGTTACGGCGCTCACGGCACCAGTCACGAGTATGTGGGCTCGGTCGTGCCCGAAGTCATCGGCAAGCCGGCCGAAGGCCTCAAGCAGATCGTCCTGCACATCGGCAACGGTGCTTCCGCTTCAGCCCAGATTTCCGGCAAGCCGGTGGAGACCTCCATGGGCCTGACCCCTCTGGAAGGCCTGGTCATGGGCGGCCGTACCGGCGACATCGACCCCGCCGTCGTCTTCCACCTGATCCGCAACGCCCACATGGACGTGGACCAGCTGGACACCCTCTTCAACAAGCAGTCCGGCATGATGGGCCTGACCGGTCACGGCGACATGCGTGACGTGGATGCCCTGCGCGCCCAAGGCGATGAGGACGCCGAACTGGCTTTCCAGATTTACGTCCATCGCATCGTCAGCTACATCGGCAATTACACCGCCCAAATGGGTGGCTGCGACGTGATCACCTTCACCGCCGGCGTGGGCGAGAACGACGCCGCCGTGCGCGAAGCCATCTGCGATAAGCTGGCTTCCTTCGGAGTCAAGCTGGACAAGGAGAAGAACGACACGCGTTCCAGCGAACCCCGCGTCATCTCCGCCCCCGACAGCTCCGTGGTCATCGCCGTCGTCCCCACCAACGAAGAGCTGGCCATCGCCCGTAAGGTGGCCAAGCTGGCCGAAGAAGGCGACGCTTACGGCAACAAGTTCGAGCGTTAAGTTTCGTCTTTCGCCCCTTCTTCTTTGAAATCGGGAATCCCCGGTCGAATCGGAAAGATCCGCCGGGGTTTTCCTTATTTAAGCGAGATTTATATATTCATGGCACACGCCGGACGGTATATATCGCCATCAGTGAGATAATGGGAGTATGCAAATTCGACCTGGTTCAACCTATCCTCTCGGCTCCACCTATGATGGCACGGGCGTCAATTTCGCCCTCTTCTCCTCCGTCGCGACGAAAGTCGAACTCTGCCTGTTCGATGACGATGATAAGGAAACCCGCATCAACATCACCGAATGCAACACTTTCATCTGGCACATCTACCTTGTAGGCGTCCAGCCAGGGCAGCGCTACGGGTATCGGGTCTACGGCGACTACGATTCCTCCCGCGGCCTGCGGTGCGACCCTTCCAAGCTCCTGCTCGACCCTTATGCCAAGGCCATCGAAGGCATGATCGATTCCGACGCCAGTCTCTTCTCTTACGACATCAACAATCCGGCTGACCCCACCGCCCGTAACACCGCGGATTCGGCTGACCATACCATGAAATCGGTGGTCATCAACCCCTACTTCGACTGGGGCAATGACCGCCACCCCGAAATCGCCTACAACGACAGCGTCATCTACGAAGCCCACGTCCGCGGCATGACCAACCTGAACACCCAGGTCCCGCCCGAACTGCGTGGCACCTACGCCGGTCTGGCCCATCCCAGCGTCGTCTCCTACCTGAAAGACCTAGGCATCACCGCTCTGGAACTGATGCCTGTCCACCAATTCATCAACGACTCCTTCTTCCAAGCCAAGGGGCTCAACAATTACTGGGGTTACAACACCATCGGCTTCTTCGCCCCCCATAACGCCTACTCCAGCTCTGGCCAGCGCGGCCAGCAGGTGAATGAGTTCAAGACCATGGTCAAGGCCTACCATGACGCCGGCATCGAAATCATCCTGGACGTGGTCTACAACCATACGGCCGAAGGCAACGACATGGGGCCCACCCTGAGTTTCAAAGGCATCGACAACTCATCTTACTACCGCCTGGTAGAAGGCGATGAGAGGCATTATTTCGATACCACCGGCACCGGGAACTCCCTACTCATGCGGTCCCCCAACACTCTGCAGCTGATCATGGATTCCTTGCGTTACTGGGTGACCGAGATGCATGTGGACGGCTTCCGTTTCGATCTAGCCGCCACCTTGGCCCGCCAGTTCTCCGACGTGGATAAGCTGTCCGCTTTCTTCGACATCATCCACCAAGACCCGGTCATCTCCAACGTCAAGCTGATCGCCGAACCTTGGGACGTGGGCTCGGGCGGTTACCAAGTGGGAGGTTTCCCTCCCCTTTGGTCGGAATGGAACGGCATGTACAGGGACACCGTCCGCGATTTCTGGCGTTCCCAGCCTTCCAAGCTGCCCGAATTCGCCAGCCGTCTGCTGGGCTCGTCCGACCTTTACCGGGCCGATGGTCGCCGCCCCATCGCCTCCATCAACTTCATCACCGCCCACGACGGCTTCACCATGAACGACCTCGTCTCCTACAACGACAAGCACAACGACGCCAACGGGGAAGGCAACCGGGACGGGGATAACAACAACCGTTCCTGGAACTGCGGGGTGGAAGGGCCTACCGACCTGGTCGACGTCAATGAGCTGCGCAGCCAACAGATGCGGAACTTCATGGCGACCATGATGGTCTCCCAAGGCATCCCCATGATCGATGGCGGCGACGAGGTCATGCGCACCCAACAAGGCAATAACAACGCCTACTGCCAGGACAACGCCATCTCCTGGACCCACTGGGATCTGGATGACCGCCAACAGGACCTGCACGACTTCGTCGCCAAGATGGTCCACCTGCGCCTCAACCACCCGGTCCTCCACCGACGTAAGTTCTTCGACCCCAGCTCCGACGACGCTTCCATGCCTCAGGTGGAATGGTTCGACCATACCGGGCAGGTGATGGATCAGAACGACTGGAACAACTACAACGCCCTGACCCTCATGGTCTTCCTCAACGGGCATGGCATCCCAGAGACCAACGATTACGGCGACCCCCTGGTGGACAACAACTTCATCCTCATCTTCAACGCCTACTACGAGCCTCTCATGTTCACCCTTCCTGGCGATGAATACGGCCGCAAGTGGAAGTTGATCGTCGACACCCATGACCAGTACGCCCCCGAACTTTCGTATGAAGGAGGATTCAGCATCATGGCCCAAGGCCGTAGCTTCCTCCTGCTCATGAGCGATGATGGCGAGGACTCGGTCGGTGCCCCGAACCCGGACTCTGCGGCTTCGGATGATTCCAGCAAATCCGCTCCTTCCGCGGAATCCGCTTCTTCGGCGGATGCGGACCAAAACTCAGAGGAAAGCGCATCAGCTGACTCCCTTGCTGAAACCCCTGCAGCGAATGCTCCGGAAGCCACGGCAGAGTCTACTTCAGAGGCTCCCTCAGATTCGGAGACTGACGGCTCGGAAGCTAACGAATCGGAAACGCCGTCCGCATCGGAAGCCGATGCGGCCCCCTCCTCATCCGATGAGTCTTCCTCCCCTGATTCCGACGCTTCCGCGAACCAGTCGGCGGACACGACGCCGTCCGCTCAGTAGACGCCTTCTTGCCTTCAAGTCTCTTTATACCCTCTGATCGGCATTGATCCAGCGGGCCGGAAACCCAGGCTTCCGGCCCGATTCTTCATCAAATGGCCGGATTGATGCGGGAGGAGGTCTCTTTGGAGGCGTTCTGGTAAAGGTCGGCGAACATCAGCATCTCCGCCTGCATGCGGTCGGACTCCATGGCGGCGATTTGCCGGGAGAAGATGATGAACCAGCCCATGAAAAGGAGAACCGCCAAGGCCTCCACATTCGTCAGAGACGTCCCTCCCATGAACCAGTGGATGCCGGCCACCGCGATGATGACCACGATAAGGTCGGAGACCACATACATGGATTTTGGCAGCTGCGGGGCCAGCCACGGCAGAAGAAACATGAGCAGGGTCAAAGGCAGGGCGATGCCCCGGGCGCAGAGGTTGTGCAGAATGGGGTGCGGGGTGTAGCGGAAGAAGCCTACCCCGGAGAAGCAGAGGGCGGTCAGGAAAAGCAGGACGGACAGGACGAGGATCCGGGCCGCGAAATGCGGATACGGTTGGCTCTCCTCTTCTTTCCCGCCTCCGCCCTGGGTTTGCAGAAGGCCGGGATAGGACAGGGAGAGTCGGTAATGCACGATCAGTTCGGATACGGCGAAATAACTGATGATGATTATGCAGATTCCTCCCAAGATGACCGTGCAGTTGAACAGGGTCGCCCCCAGGGTGGTCCGGTCCCCCAGCTGGGAGAAGTTGTTCCGCCACCAGTTGTGGTCGTCCGAGGACATGCCCGCGGTGGTCACCCCTGAGACCACGAAGAAAGGCAAGAGGGAGGCGATGGTCTTGGCGCTCAGCTCATTGGCCTGGACGAAGGTGATGTATCCGGCAATGGCTGAGAGGCCTCCGGTCAACCAAATCAGGTAAGGGGAGAATTCCGATCCGAAGACGGCTGCGATGATGGTCAGGCTGGCCAAACTGACGAAGAAGATCGTGGACGTATCCACGACGGTCAAAGAGATGATTTCCAGCAGACGGCGGACAGGAATCCACCACCCCTGGTGGGCTTCCCAGGAATGAGAGTGGCGGGCATAGCCGACGATGAAAGAGACCCCGGCGAAAAAGGCGATGAAAATGGCGGCCATCACACGCCGACGACCGGCCACCTGCCAACTGGCTGAAGCATGATCCAGGAAGACCGACATGGACAAGGCAGAAAAGAACATACAAAAGAGCCCAGCCAGCAGACCGCCGGTCTCCGCACGCTGATTATCCCCCATAGGGCCTCATTGTAGCTTGGTGTGTCGTCCAATGGTATACGTTATAGTAGAGAGGTCGTCAGGCAGAGACACGGTTTCTGGATGGCCACTTTCGGGCTGTAGCGCAGCTTGGTAGCGCGCCTGCTTTGGGTGCAGGATGTCGTGGGTTCAAATCCCGCCAGCCCGACTTTCGGTTTTCTTCTTTTTGTTTTTCCTTTTTGATTTTTCGCTTTCCGCTTTTCGCTTCCTGCTTGGTCGTCCTCGGTTCAGATCCTCAAAGTCCACGGGTCCGTATTGAGGTCCGTCAGAATAATCTCCGGCCGCATCGGTTCCCCGAAAGCCTCAGCGATGGCCTGGGGGATGTCGTGGATTCCGTATTGGCTGAGCCAGAGTTTCTCGATGGCCGAATGCGGGGTGTTGATGAAGGCGGGGCGGGCGTAGGAGGACCCGCTCAATCTGGCCTCATATGCGGCCTGTTGCCAAGCATCAGTGACCGGATGATGCCTCAGGTCGGAGGTCACATAGACGTCGGCTCCACAAGCGACCGCTTGATCGATCATGGAATCGCCGGAACCGGGCAAAACGGCCACTTTCCTCACCGGCATGGCCAAGTCCCCGGCGACGGTGATCCCCAGTCGGGTGTCGGGCAGGACCTGGGCCACTTTGCGGGCGAAGGCCTCCAAGGTCACACCAGCGGATGGATCAGCCTCGCAATCGCCGCCCAAACCGGTCTGAGGGACCAACCCGATCCTGCCCAGGCCCACAGGACCGGGAGCCGAAGGATCGTCGATGGAGTCCAAAGGGCCCTGGTCTTTCAGGCCCAACAGTTCCACGAAGGCCTGGGCCTGACCGCGGTAGGCGGAATCAGCGTTGGTATGCCCCACCCAAAGCCCACAATGACCTTCAATCAAGCGATTGACGATATCCCCACGGAAGCCTTGGCCCCCGACGGTATGGGTAGGGCGGAAGAAGAGGGGGTGATGGGTGATCAGAAGATCGGCCCCTTTGACCAAGGCGTCCTCCACCACCTCATAGGTCGGATCGACCGCGCAGTAGATGGTCCTCACCGGCCAGGAGTAATCACCGACGATAAGGCCGGGATGGTCCCAGTCCTCGGCGTAACGAAGAGGATAAAGCTCCTCCAAGACCTGGACCGCCTGCCTGAGATCAAGATTCATCGTCATCATCTGCCTTTCCTATCGAAATCAGTCAATCGATCAACCGATTAATCCGCCAATCAGTTGACCTATCAATCTATCAGTTCATCCATCATTTCAACCGACTTAATCAACCAACCCGGACCGTTCTTCCCGCTATCAGTGGGCGGCCAGCTGCCAATCGGAGCCCACCCCGGTGGATACGTCCAAAGGCACGGCCAGCTTGACCGCATGCTCCATGGCCTCTTTGACCATGGCCGTCACCTGCTCCTGCTCCCCCGGGGCCAGCTCCACCACCAACTCGTCATGAATCTGCAGGATGATGCGGCTTTTGACCCCCGCATCCTTCAAATCCTGATAGGCCTTCTTCATGGCGATCTTCATGATGTCGGCCGCGGATCCCTGGATGGGGGCGTTCAAGGCGGCGCGCTCGGCCGCATCCCGCAGCTGACGGCGGCTGGAACGCAAATCGGGGAAATACCGCCGACGCCCGAACATGGTCTCCGTGTACCCGCGCTTCTTCGCCTGGGCGACCAAGGACTCCAAATAGTCGTGGACTTTGCCGAAGGTGGAAAAATACTTGGCCCGCAGGATATCGGCCTCGGCAGGGGAAATCCCCAGCTGCTGAGCCAGGCCGTAAGTGCTGAGCCCGTAAGCCAGGCCGTAACTCATGGCTTTGATGTGGCTGCGCTGGTCGGAGCTGATCTGATCGATGGGGATCCCATAGACCAAGGAAGCCACATACTTGTGGAAGTCCGCCCCGGACCTGAAGGCCTCGATCAAGGCTTCATCCCCGGAAAGATGGGCCATCAGACGCAGTTCCACCTGGGAGTAATCGGAGCTGAGCAAAGACTCGAAGCCGTCCGAAGCCACGAAAGCGCCCCGGATCTCCCGGCCCTCCACGTTCCGATTGGGGATGTTCTGCAGGTTCGGATCCGTGGAGCTGAGCCGGCCGGTGGCGGCCACGGTCTGTTCGAAAGTGGTGTGGATCCGGCTATCGCGCACGTCGATCGCGTCGATGAGGGTCTGGACGATCTGCTTGAGTTTGTTGACCTCCCGGTGGCGCAGGAGGGCCCCCAGGAAGGCGTTGGCCCGTTCGTTATGGATGGACCGCATGTAGAGCTCCTGCAGGGCGGCGGCGTTGGTGGTCCGTCCTCCGCTTTTGGTCTTCTTGGTCGGGGTCAGACCCATGTCGTCGAAAAGGACGGCCTGCAGCTGTTTGGGGCTCTGCAGGTTGATCTCCTTGCCCGCTTCCTGCCAAGCGATTTGCTGGGCCTGCTCGGCCTGGACGGAGAAGGATTCCCTCATCTGCTCCAGCCGGCTTTGGTCCACCCCGGCCCCGGTCATCTCCATAGCGGACAGGACCCGGGAGACGGGAAGCTCGATGGTTTTCAAGAGGTTGATCTGGCCCCGAGAGGCCAGGACCGGATGGAAGAGGTCATGCAGGGCCTTCAGATAAGCGCAATCCAAAGCGCAATCCGTCTCTTCCCGTTCCCTCTCCTCTTGACGGGGATCGGCGGGCTCCGGAGAAGGAGCCGAATTCTCGCCGGTTTCCTCATCCGACTCCAGCCCCAGGTCGAAAGCCCCCTGTTCGCTGGTCTCTTCCTTCGTCTCCCCCACATCCAGATGGAGGAATTTCTGAGCGTAATGCCGCAGGCCATCCACCTTGGCTGTGGCGTCCGGCTGGGCCAGGTAGGCTTCCAGCTTGGTGTCGGCCACGGGCAGGAAATCAGGGCCGCCGAGGGGCTGGCCTTGGTTGCGCAGGTTTGAGGTCAAGTGAAGCCAGCGTTTGAAGTCATGCAGGACTATATGGTCGGACTCCTGGCGCAGCAGCTGGTCGAGGGCCTCGATTAAAAGGCCGCTCCCCTGCCGGTAGAAATCGAAATCGTCATGATGGAGGACCAGGCTGTGGCCTTCGGCGGTCATGATGGTCAGCGACTGCAGCCTGCTGGCCCCCTTCTCCACCCGACCACGGGCGTGCAGAAAGAAAGAGAGGTCATGATCATTCCTCCTCGCCTGGTCAGTCTGCTTTTTCCGCCCCGTCTGCGAGGACGAGGGGGCACGGGTCAAGTCGGTAATCCAATCCGTGGCCGCCGTCAAGCGCTTCTCCCAAGCTTCCTCTCTCTCTTTCTTCGCGGCCCCGAAGACGGGGGCAGGGGGAAGGGGAACCAAATCAGGTTGGATCAGGTCCACATCGGCTGGATTAAGGTCGACCTCTTCCTCGAACCCTTCCGCCTGCCCTGGAAGAAGAGGGGTGGCCTTGGCCGATTCAGCCGGTGAGGAAGGAACGCCGGCCGAGGCCGCCTTCTTGCGACCCGGAGCCGGACCATAGGCCGCGGCGGCCAGCTTCTCATCCGCCCCTTCGGCCACAGCCATGGCGGTGATGATCCTCAATTGGGTGTTCCGCCCGAATTGGAGGCGGCCGAATACGTCCTTGACTTCATCCACCTTGGGCTGATGCAATTTGAACTCGTCCAGGCTGACGCCCAAATCCACGTTCCGCACCAAGGCGTTCACCTTCCGGTTGAGCAGGACCTGGTCGATGTTGTCCCTCAGGGCCTGGCCCTTTTTCCCGCCGATTTCGTGGGCGTGCTCCACGATGCCGGCCAGTCCCCCGTATTCCTTGATCCACTTGGCCGCATAACCATCCCCCACTCCGGGGACCCCGGGGATGTTGTCCGCTTGTTCCCCCCGCATGGCGGCCAAATCCGGGTACTGCCCGGGGGTCACTTTGTATTTGGCGAAGACGGCGTCCGGGGTCATATGCTGCAAGTCCTTGAAATGATGGCCCGGGTACAGGACGGTGATGGAATCATCCACCAATTGGAAGGCGTCTCGGTCTCCGGAGAGGACGAAGGTCTCGAACCCCGCTTCCTCCCCCATGGTCGCCAAAGTGGCGATGATGTCATCCCCTTCGAACCCCTGCCTTTCCACATACGAGATGTCCAAGGCCTTGAGGACTTCCTGGATGAGGGGGAGCTGGCTCAACAGGTCTTCCGGGGCCGCGTCCCTGGTCCCTTTGTACTGGGGCAGCATCTGATTGCGGAAAGTGCCGCCTTTCACGTCGAAGGCGATGGCCACATGACTAGGTTTCTCATCCCGCAAGACCTGGGCCAACATGGTGGTGAAACCGTAGATGGCATTGGTCGCCTGGCCGTCGGAAGTGCTGAAGCTGTCGGCGGGCAAAGCGAAATAGGCGCGGAAGGCCAAGGAATGCCCGTCGACGACCAGGAGCCGTCGGTCGAAAGTGCTGTCGGAGGAATCGTGAGAGGAAGGGGTTTCAGTCATGGTTCCATTTTAAAGGCCAGTGTCTATCAGTACAGAAGAAAGACACAGAGGGGGAAAAGAGGGCCAAGGAGGACCTAGTCCTGCGCCCCTTCGATCTGCTGGACGACGGCATCGGCCACTTCCATCATGGTCAGACGCCGGTCCATGGAGGTCTTCTGAATCCAGCGGAAGGCCTCCTGCTCGGTCAGCCCCATATGCTGCATGAGCAGGCCCTTGGCCTTATCCACATGCTTGCGGCTCTCCAAACGGTTCTTCAGCTCGTCCACCTGATTGCGCAGCTCCTGGATCTCTTGATCGGCCTCGGCCGAAGTCTGATTGGCGTCGGAGGCGGATCGGGGGATCTCGGAGATCTGGGAGCGCAAGGCCTTCATCTGCTTGAACCGCTCCTGGGCGACGACCAAGGCGGGGAAAAGGCGTTCGGGGACGAAAGGCTTGACCACATAGGCCATGACTCCCGCGTCCACGGCCTCGGCCACCAGATCCTTCTGGGAGAAGGCGGTCAGCATGACGACGGGGGCCAGGAAGTCCTTGTTGATTTCGCGGGCCGCGGTGATGCCATCCATCTCAGGCATTTTGATGTCCATGACCACGATGTCGGGCTTCAATTCGCGGACCTTATCCACCGCTTCCTTGCCGTTGGCGGCTTCGCCTACGACGTCATAGCCGTTCTCCCCCAGGGATTCGACAATATCCAAGCGGTTCAAAGCCTCATCTTCGGCGACGACCACGGTGGGCTTGTGAGCGTTTTCCGATATCTTCTTTGTATTCATGTCCTACCTTCCTTGTGCAAGGACTACAGATGAATCACGACACTCAACAACGCTAAGGCATGCGTTTCAACCTTGAAGCTCTCCCACTGCGCGGCACGCCGACTACTCAGCAAGATCCTTGCCTTGACGTGCCTCGGGTGGGACTCGAACCCACACTGCACGGATTTTGAGGCCGTTTCCTCTACCAATTGGGATACCGAGGCATCGCGCACAAAAACGAACGCTCCGT